>Ga0335081_10000172_pt1 | contig 127064 bp, 130 predicted proteins | sample Lox_Sample_35_FD_206713 | JGI IMG/M metagenome (GOLD analysis project Ga0335081, IMG submission 206713) | Soil microbial communities from Loxahatchee National Wildlife Refuge, Florida, United States - Lox_Sample_3.5 | ecosystem: Environmental > Terrestrial > Soil > Wetlands | place: USA...
GGCGCAGATCGTTCCAGTCAACTATCTGCGTTGGGATCTCGTGACGGCTAGTTCCGGCGGCGAGTGGGGATCGCACAACGTCGATGCTCCCAAAGTTCGAATCGTCTCGATGAATGCGATTGACTCCGACAACGGCGCGATCATCATGGGCGAGGTGGTGAACGAAGATACGATTCCGGCTTTCGTGAACGTCAACGCGACTTTGGTGGATGGCTCCGGCAACGCGATTGATGACGAGAACAGCTTCGACAAGATTCTCCACGTGCTGTTGCCAAAGCAAGTTTCGCCATACCGCATCGATTTTCCGAAGATCAGCCTTAGCAAAGCAAAGAACGTCCGCATGGATGTAAAGGCCAGCCTGGTACCGGCGAGTTCTGATCCGGTCATCGGAGTGATGAATCAGAAGCTGGTCACCGATCCGCAGGGGAGACCGGTTCTGCAGGGAGATCTGCTCAATCAAACGGGAGAAACGGTGAATATCCCGCACGTCATCGCCAGCTTTTACGACAACAACGGCAAGGTCGTGTGGGTCTCCGATGGCTACGTGGAAAAGGCGTTGCTGCCGCAGGCGAGCGAGGCCTTCGCGGTCGAGATTCCAAAGTCTTTGGCGGGAAAGGTCCAAAACTTTCATGTCGTGGTCAATCAATACTCGATGCAGCATTCGTAGACAGGCACGCTGGAGCCTGGTCGCCGCGTCTTTGCTGGTCCTGGCGGCGCTGGCGTCTGCGCAGGACGTGGAACTGCGGGTTCCCTCGACGGTCACGGCGGGACAGGCCGCGGCTGTCACCAGTTCTGGCAGCGGGCGCGCCACGTTCTATCTACTCGGCCCCAGCACCGCAATGAAACGCGATGCCCAACTGGGGGAGCAGATATTGCTGCCTGCAAAAGAACTGCAGGCTGCCGGCCGCTATGTCGCCCTCATGTGCACGGACACATGCTCCAGCGCGGCGTTTTTTGTCGTGGCCGCCAAGCCCGCCAGCCTGACATTTGTGGCTCACCCGTCGCGGGCCCCGGTCGCGGTGAATGATGTCATCAGCGGCGTCGCGCTTCCGTTCGACGAATTTCACAATCTGGTTCTTGCGCCACAGGATGTGGACTTCCAGATGAGCGCCAAAGGCGGTGCGCCGGTATCGCACAAGGTGCAGACGAAAGATGGCGTCGCCTGGTTTCGCGCGAGTTCGGGAAAAACCGCCGGACCGTTGCAGGTGCAGGCATCGATCAACGACGTGATTGCGCGGCGCGTAGTGCAACAAGTCGCATCGGATCCCTGCCGGCTCCGCATCAACGGCCAGCGCACGTCAAAAGGTATTGAGGTGGCGACCGAACCGGTGCGGGACTGCTCCGGAAATCCTGTGCCGGACGGAACGATCGTCACGTTCACCGCGAAGGGGGATGGAGAAACCAGCACGGTCGATGCGCCCGTGAAGCAGGATGTTGCGCGCGCATGGATCACGGCCGACGGGCCGGTGGTGATCTCGGCCGCGTCGGGAGTGGTGATGGGAAATGAACTACGCGTTGGCGGCGGAAAATAGGATGACGACGAATATTGGAAATCGAAGGTCCTTTTCAAGAAGCGTGCTTGTGGCGTTTGTGCTGTTTGGTGTTTTGTTCCCAGGTCTCGCAAAAGCGGCGAGACCTGGGGCATCCCCTGTTGACTCTGCGCCCCCTGACAGTTCCGCTCCCCAGGTTGCTCTGAACATCACAAACGCCGGTCCACGGGCTATCGAAGCCCTCACTGAGCACGCCGTTCTGCGCGATTACAAATTCGCCTGGGCGAGGATGTCGCAGGCCCTGGAAACAAACTCTCCCGACCTGCTGAACGGATTGCTCGAGGGAACGGCAAGCGTATGGCTGAGTGATGAAATCAAGAGCCAGCGTCGCGCCGGTATGAATTCGCGTTGTCTCAACCAGGTGCACAAGGTAGATGCGGTTTTCTATTCTCCGGAGGGTGATCTGCTCGAATTGCATGACACCGCCGAGTACGATCTGCAGATATCAGACAGCGGCAAGATGATTCACAACCAGCACGTGGTCGTTCATTATGTTGTGCTCATGACACCAGGCGCGGACCGCTGGGTTGTCCGGCAAATACAGTCTGTTCCGCAGTTCTGAGAAGCCCGAAAACGCCCAACCACGGCGCTAGGCGGGGCATCCAAGAATTACCACTGGCAGAGTAGAAGGATATTTTTCTGTCCAAACAGCTGATAGCTTTGGCGATCGTGTGTTTCATGGCGGGCAGCGGATGCACCACGCCCGGCGGGCATCGCGCCGCCTTGCAGAATCTGCAGGCTCCGAATGCCGGGCCCAAGCTGCTGGCGGTTTACATGCCATGGTTTGGCGATCACGTGCATTTGGACGTCGGTTATGCCAGCTACGATCCCGCAGTGTTGCGGCACCAGATTCAACAGGCGCATCACATGGGGATCACGGGGTTCGTCGTCGACTGGTATGGCCAGAGCCAACCGTTTTCCGATCACAATTTCGCCCTGCTGCAGGAAGCTGCCGACGAAAATCATTTTCAGGTCGCGCTTCTCTTCAACGAACCTGAAGATGAGGACGAAGAAGCCACGGATCAGGCGATCGCCTCGTTCGACAAAGCCTACAAAGATTACATCGGCCCACAAGCACCGCATCACAGCGTTTATCTGACATACAACGGCCACCCAGTGATCTTCATTTTTCCGAAGCGCGGCCACGTCGATTGGAACAAAGTCATCCAGCATTGCAGCGGATGGGAGTCGACTCCGGTTTTGTTCTACAAGGATGAGCCTCCGCCGCAGTACGCCGCCGACTTTCTCGGTTCCTACGCGTGGGTGCAACCGGGGCAACAAGGATGGACTCCCGACGGCAGCAATTGGGGCGAGCAATACCTCGATAACTTCTACAAGACAATGCGCTATAAGCATCCGGATAAAGTGACGATCGGAGCCGCGTGGCCCGGCTTCAACGATTCCGCGGCGAAATGGGGACAAAATCGGCACATGCAGAGCCGCTGCGGTCAGACGTTCGAAGATACGCTTCATCTCTACAGTCGCTATTTCGATCCGAGCCATCCCCTGCCGTTCATCCTGATCGAAACCTGGAATGACTACGAGGAGGGAACAGCCATCGAGCGCCAGAACTTTGCGCAATGCGGACAGAACCGGAATTCACAATCGAGCGCGGGTTCGGAGTAGCCTTCGCGCGCCAACCAGTTGTGCACTTCTAACATCAAAACCGTGGCTCGCTGGGGATCTGCTTACATGAACTCAAATCTGCCAACCGTGCGTGACTCTACCGCGAATCTCTGCTTATTGTCTGAGCTTTTGTTCAATCCCGGATCTTTTCTCAGCTCGGCTCGCAATGGCGCTTTCGCCAAACAAATGGCGCAATTTTCTGAACAAGCCAGCGACGCCGATGGCGACCTGGAGCAACTCCGGCAGCTGGCCATGACGAATCATGTGATCGTCCGCAGCTTTGAAACGCTGGAGCGGATTCTCGTCAACAAGGGAGCAAACGGGGAGGCCGAGTTTGTCACTAACGCAGTCGCCGCCGAGCATGCCCGCATTCGTCACGCACTCGGTTTCCTCACGAAAATCTGTGCCGCGCTGGAAGAAGGCGGGTGCCGCGCCATCGTGATCAAGTCGCTCGATCACTGGCCCGATCTTGGAAGCGATCTTGATCTTTACACGGACGCGCCCGCCAATCGTTTGGTCAACGTCATGCGCAAGCGTTTCCACGCAACCGTGGCCGAACGCAGCTGGGGAGATCGCCTGGCCAACAAATGGAACTTCATTGTGCCCGGCCTTCCAGAACTCGTCGAAGTTCACGTCGGACGACTGGGACAGACGGGCGAGCACACAACTCTAACGCGTTCGCTCTCTTCTCGAACTCGCACGGCTACGATCGGGCAGCAAACATTCCGTGTGGCAGCCCCTGAGGACCGCATCATTCTCAGCACGCTGCAGCGCATGTACCGGCACTTCTATATCCGCCTGTGCGACGTCGTCGACAATGCCACACTGCTCGATGCGCGGACCGTCGACTTTGGCTATCTGCACTCCCTCGGCTCCGCGGCCGGAATCTGGGACGGTATCGCCACCTACCTGACGATCATTTCGGAATACGTAGAGGCTTACCGCGGATACGGGGTGCCCTTGCCGGAAATGGTCACCGGATCGGCCAGGTTCAACACCGATAAAGTTCGCTTTCGGCGAGACTTCTTGCGGGTCCCCATCTTGCCCCATTCTGCCGGCCTCTACACCCGTCAGCTCACCACTTTGTTACTGCGTGGAGAGCTCCGCAACAGCTTCCGCCTCAGCTTGTTACCTGGTCTGGCGACTGCGGCGGCTGTGGAATTGAAAATCACCGGCAGCGACAAGGGCATATGGTGAGATTGGCTTAGGAGAACGTTGTAGACCGTTACTACTGCGGTCTGCCCTACCGAGTTTGCTGGATTGATGCTGTCGCCGGCGAACCTATAAGGTTGAGTGAAGTTCGTTGCATGGGGGTCGCTCAAATCAGACTACAAAGCACAATCTCCATGTACAAGGAAAGGGTTGACAAAGATTCCGCTTGAAGGGTGTTTTGCACGCGAAAGCTCCACGATTCCGCTGGCGGAATTTTGAGTTCGCATCTTAAAAATTGCGGGAGTTCTCGCGTGATTCGCATTCTTATTGTTGACGATAATCCCACAGTACGGCGTTACTTACGAGCCATCCTGGAGCAGCAGGAATCCTGGCAGGTTTCTGGTGAGGCAAGAAACGGCACCGAAGCTCTCCATGATGTCATAGAAGACCCGCCCGATCTGGTCGTCCTCGATTACCAGATGCCTGGTCTGAATGGGGTGGACGTTGCCAAGAAAATCTCAGAAATGTTCCCTAAGATCCCTATTCTGATGGTGACACTCCATCTTTCCAAACAACTGGCGGATGCGGCTCGAGAAGCCGGGGTGAGAGGCGCCTGCGCCAAACAGGACATCGGGTCGGTTGTGAAGGCGGTGAATGTCCTGCTGCACAATGAAACGTATTTCCCGGCCATCCCTGCCAACCATGGATTCTAGGGCTTCTAGTGGAAACGGGCGAGTTGCCTCGGGAGATAGCGCGGGGCAAATACAGGATTCTCTGTATTGGACGTTGAGATTGAACTAGTTAGCCTCTGCAGTGGGCTTGAGACCTTTCTCCCGGTTCACCAAAGCTCATCGCAAGTCGAATCACTGGTTCTTGGTCAGGCTGTCACATCCTAATCAGGAATACAATGTGGCCAATTGTCTGGTCAGTCCCCCCGAAGGAACTGCAACGGAATGACCATTCGCATACTTCTGGTTGATGACCATCCCATCGTGCGGCAGGGTTTGAAGACCCTGTTGGAAGGCCACTCCGATTGGGAAGTGATAGGCGAAGCTTCCGATGGAGCGGAAGCCGTGGAGAAAGCCAAGGATCTCAGCCCCGACGTTATGGTGCTCGACGTGACGATGCCGCGGATGAATGGCTTGGACGCATGTCGAGTTCTGCGCCGTCAATATCCCGCGCTGGAAATTCTGTTTGTCACACAGCACGACTCGCCGCAAATGATGCGCGAGGCTTTGGAAGCGGGTGCACGAGGATACGTAGTGAAGTCGAACGCTGCCCGTGATCTGTTGGCTGCTGTGGAAGCGGTCAGTCAGCATCGGGTTTTTACAGCTTTGCACAGCCGGACCGTCGGGTAGTTTCGGCTGAACTTTTTCACTTGGCTGGAGGTAATTTATGAAGCTGAGAATCCTGTTAGCAGATGATCATGAAATCGTGCGCCGCGGATTGCGCGCCCTGCTGGAAAAGCACGAGGGCTGGGAAGTATGCGGCGAGGCAGGCGACGGACGCGAGGCCGTAGAGAAGGCCTTGCAGTTGAATCCTGACGTTATCATTGTCGACGTCGGCATGCCCAACCTGAACGGACTCGACACGACCCGGCAGTTGCTGCAGCATGATCCTCACTTCAAGGTCATTGTGCTTACCATCACCGATTCCGACCAGGTGATTCGTGAAGCGCTCGATGCCGGAGCTCGCGGCTTCGTTTTGAAGTCCGACGCGGCACGGGATCTGGTCTCAGCTGTCGAAGCGCTTCAAAATAAGCGCATGTTCTTCACGCCGCGCGTGAACGACCTGGTGCTGGCCGGCTTCCTTGAGAAGGGTCAGACCGTATCGCGTAATGAAGCTCCGAAACTTCCCACGCTCACCGCCCGCGAGCGCGAGATCACACAACTGCTGGCCGAAGGCAACAGCTCGAAAGAAGTCGCATCGCTTCTGAATCTCAGCACGAAGACCGTGGAGACTCACCGCAGCAACATCATGCGCAAGCTGAGCTTTCACTCGATTCGTGACTTAGTCGTCTACGCCATCAAAAACAATCTGATCCAGCTTGAGCTTCCGCCGTCGTCGCCAAAAACCCCCGCGGGTCCGACGGCGGCGTAAGAACGTCGATCGTTACGACCCGCGTACAAGTTGAGAAGCTGATAGTCCCCTTAGCGCAAGGTCTCTCCGGGATAGTATCCGGTGCGCGTCCGTACATAGAATCGCGTGCGGCCCTGTCCACGGGCTTCCACCCGGATTCTCTGATACCCGTTCCCGATCGCACTGCCCGGATTGTAAGCCAGCGTATATTGGCCGCGAATGTCGTGTGCGATCTCGCGTGTGATGGCGTCCACCTCGTCCAGATTCTCAGGGAAGAACGCTGCTCCGCCTGTGCTCGAAGCAAGGTCCTGGAGCGCCTGCCGCCCCTGGCGTGACATCATTTGCTCGCCTTGCCCTGTGAGACCGATCGCGTAAAGTGTGGCGCCTTTGTTCGTCTGGAGCCGATGCAGCGCATCCCGCAAAGTCTCGCGGCTCATGTTGTCCTGACCATCGGTGATCACAAGCAACACCTTTTTATCGAGCCGCGGATTGTTTCGCAGATGGACATTCGAAGCTACGACCGCGTCATACAAAGCTGTACTGCCTCTGGTGGCCGTTTGGCGGAGCGCGGCCTCGAGCAGATTCACGTCGGAAGTGAAGTCCTGGTCCAGATAGGGAGTCTGTCCGAAATTGACGACGAAGACCTGATCCTCCGGATTGCTGGCGCGAATCAAATTCACCACCGCGCGATTCACTTTCGCGCGCTTGTCGCGCATCGATCCGGAATTGTCGATGACGATTCCGAGCGCGACTGGCACGTCTTCGCGACGAAACGATGTAATGGTCTGCGGCTGACCGTTTTGAAAAACCATAAACGAGTTGCGGTCGAGAGAGGTTATCGGACGGCCGGTCTCGTCGACAACGGTCGCGTGTAAGACCACCTCCTGCACTTGCTTCTTGAAAACGAAGCGACCGTCATCAGGGTTGGAGTTTTGGGGCGAAATGGCAGCGCCGCCCGTCTGGCCGCCGTTTTGCGGCGTTTCCGGAGCTTGCTCCTGCTTCGCCGATGGCGGCGGGGTTGAGGTCCGAGGCGGCAGACCCATGGGATTGTCATCTTGTGCAAAGGTGGTTACGCACATGCCCGCGGCGATCGCCGTGATCGCGATCTTGCCTGCGGAGCGGAGAACGGAATCGAGAAAGGACATGTGTAGGGCTCCCCTGGGCTGGTTTAGATGCCGGCGGAAAGAGCTGCGAATGGCTTCATTTTGCGCGGCTTCGCAATGGAACCGCCTAGGGAGAATTCTGTATACGAGCCGACGAAATTCCTTACCTTTTCGCTGCGGCCTCAGACCAAAACGATTAACGGGAAAAACTTACATGCGGCGGCGTGATTTGCATCAAGAAACTGATTGATGCCCTACGTTCTTAGCATTTGGCAACGTTTGTGCTTACGTTTGGACGGAAGAGCCCTTGTGAATCCGGCCGGTTCAGGGCTGAGCCAAAGATTTGGAGGTGGAAAGATGCTCCGCATCCTAATTGCCGACGATCATGAACTCGCCAGGCGCGGCATTCGTTCGGTTCTGGAAAGTCATGGAGGATGGGAAGTGTGCGGCGAGGCCAAGGACGGCCGTGAAGCGGTCGAATTCGCCGCCAATCTCAAGCCTCATCTCATCCTCCTCGACATCGGAATGCCGAACCTGAATGGCCTCGAAGCGGCCCGGCAGATTCTGACGTTTTCTCCGAATGTCGCAATCCTGATTTTGACCATGCATGATACCGACAGCGTGGTGCGCGAGGTCCTACGTGCCGGAGCACGTGGATTCGTGCTGAAATCTGACGCAGGCCGCGATCTGATCGCGGCGGTTGAGGCGCTGGAACTCCGGCGCACGTTTTTTACCACGCGAGTCAGCCAGATGGTGCTTAACGGATTTCTCGACCGCGATAAAGGTGAAGACGCAAGTGCCACCAGAATTGAGGCGCCAAGGAAAGGGGACCACTCGAGCGATGTATTGACTTCTCGAGAACGCGAGGTCATTCAACTGTTGGCCGAAGGAAAGTCCAGCAAGGAAGTTGCCGTCGCTTTGAATCTGAGCGTCAAAACCGCCGAGACGCATCGTACGAACCTGATGCGCAAATTAGGCCTTCACTCGGTCGCGGATCTGACTCGATATGCGGTGCGGAATGGCATCGTACAGGTCTTCTGATTCGCGAGTGGGTGGACGCCGCTACGACCGATCAAAGAGAAAACGCACTGCGGCTGAGTGATTCCCTCGATAGCCGCCGATTTGCAATCTGCCTAGGCTGCTTCCAGTCCGAGTTCTGCCTGGGAGGAGCTCTATGCTCTGGACAATTGCGGTGATCTTGTTAGTTCTTTGGCTGCTGGGAATGGTCAGTTCGTACACACTAGGTGGATTCATTCACATTCTGCTTATTCTCGCCATCATTGCCGTGCTGGTGCGGATCATTCGAGGGCGCAGTCCCGTATAGGCCATAAAGTTCTCCTTGGTTCGAAGAAGCGCGCCAAACGCTGCTGCTTTTGCGACATCTCACTGAAAGGGAGGTGACGCAGCAAATACAACCTGCTGCGACGCCTATGCACGCGTAATCATTCGAGAGGAGTGCGTAATGAACAAGGATCGCGTTGAAGGCAAAGTGAAAGACATCGCTGGACGTGTCGAGCGCCAGGCCGGTGAATGGACCAACGACCCGGAAAAGCAAGTGAAAGGCGCCGCGAAACAGGCGGAGGGAAAAGTCCAGAATGCCTGGGGCAAAGCGAAAGATGCAGCCGATCGTCCGAAGGAACCGCAGAGTGTTCCCAAGGAAGAGAACGAGGAAGAAGAATCGGTGGACCGGCGTCGCTCAAACGGTTAAATGCCCTATACAGCAAGCTTCAGCGGGCCTGCCGACGTGGCAGGCCCTTAATTTACTACGTCAAATGTTTCCTCGGGTCAGGTCCCGTTGCTGCTGAAACTGGGTACACCACTGTATGTTCGGGCCGGTTTCAACATCCCTAAAATTGTCGATAGAAAAGCCCGTTGGGAGGTTGATGATGATGTTGCGCACATTTGGCGCGTTTTTGCTGGTCTTTGCTCTTTTGAGCCTGATCGTTCATCTCCGCGGGACGTTCATGGTGTTTGGCACCATGGGAATTGCTTTTTATGGCGTCGACTACGTTCTGGTCCGTCTCAGCAAAGAGTCGCGCGTGAACAAGATGCGGCGTGAGTTGGTTCCCTAACTTACGATGGGCTGCCTCCGCCCCACTGCCCGCGTTTCGCAAGACCGGCGAGACATGGGGCGCCCACCATTGCTGAGGGATTCTAAGCTGCGGAATCGTGGATGCGGGGTTGCTCTACACGGTCGGGGGCCGCTGGCTCGTAATCGAGCCGCAGCTCCGAGAGTTCAGTGATCAGGCTGGCAGCCCAACGATAGATGTTGCGTTCGCGCAGCAGACGGCGCATGCGTTGCATCCGAGCCTGTTTTTCCTCTGGATCCATTTCCAGTGCGACGCGGATCGCTTCGGCCATCTGATCGATGTCGTAAGGGTTGACCTGCAACGCATCCCGCAATTCATTCGCCGCCCCAGCAAAAATGCTCAGGATCAGTACTCCACTTTCGTCGTTCCGTGCGGCGACAAACTCCTTCGCGACCAGGTTCATGCCGTCGTGCAGCGACGTTACCATGCACAGATCGGCGGCTTTGTACAAAGGCTGAATCTCATCGTGGCTCTGTTGACCATTCAGTAGCAGAATCGGTCGCCATTTATCGCGCTGAAAACGCCAGTTGATGCGACCGGCTTCGGCTTCGATCTCCGCCTCGAGATCGTGATATCGCTTGAGATGGCTGCGGCTGGGCGCGGCCACCTGGATGAATGTGAACTGTCCTTGATAACGCGGGTACTTTTCCAGAAAGCGTTCCACGGCGAGAAATCGTTCCAGAATACCCTTGGTGTAGTCGACGCGGTCAACGCCGATACCGATGAAAAGGGCGTCGAGATCGAGGCTGCGCAACAGTGCCGATCGGGCTTCTGCGGGGGCCGGATCCGGCTCTGCTTCATCGGGAAAATCGACGCTAACCGGAAACGGATGGACCGCCGTGATGTGCTCGCCACGCTGCACCGTGAAATGTTCCCAGTTGATTCTCGACTCGACGACGCGGTCGGTTGTCTCCAGAAAGTTATTGCAGTGGGCTTGGATGTGAAAGCCGATGAGGTCCGCGCCCAGCAATCCGTCGACGATCTCCCGCTGCCAGGGACAGATACCGAAAGCCTCCGGATTTGGCCACGGGATATGCCAGAAGATGGAAACTCGCGCCTCCGGTCGTGCTTGCTTGATCATTCGCGGCAGCAGCGCGAAATGATAATCCTGCACCAGCACGACAGGCTTCTCGGTGTCCTGCATCTCCTCCAGCAAGGTGTCGGCAAACTTGCGATTGACTGCCTGATACTGCTTCCAGTCATCCTCACGAAAAATCGGACGCGTGAACGCGATGTGGCAGAGAGGCCACAAACCCTCGTTGGCAAATCCGTAATAGAAGCCTGCTTCCTCCTCCTTGGTCAGCCATAAGCGGCGCAATGTGTAGTGGGGATCATCGGGGGGGACCAATAACCGGTTATTTTGATCGACGAAGTCCCGGTCGGCCGATCCCGTCGCTTGCGCCACCCAGGTGCCGCTGCAGGCACGAAGAATCGGCTCCATGGCCGTAATCAACCCGCTGGGAGGAACGCGAACATCCACAGATTTGCCGCGGCGTATGTGCATGTACGGCTCGCGATTCGATACCACAAACAGCCTTCCGGTACCGAGGCGCGAGCGCACGTCCAACGCCAGCCGCTCGGCGGTCCAACGCGCCTGGCCTTCCACTCGCAGCCGCGCTTCGCGTTCCGCCGCGGTGCGCGCGGTATGCAGGCTTTCGGCAAAAGTGGCAACCTCGCGCGCCAACGGCCGGAACAGTTCCACGTCCGGAACCCCGATTCTGGAGGAAGACATCCGGCCCGTTCTCAGGGTGCGCATCCAATGAGCCGTTCGTGCAATTGGCCCCTCAATGCTCCAGCGAACGATCAGCAGCGTTACCAGCGCGATCAGAACCACATACGCGAGCGCGCTGAAAAACGTCCCCCACCAGATTCGCAATATCTGCGCCCGAATGTAGCTGGCATTGTGAACTACCGCCAGCGCCCCCAGGAACTTGTTGTGATACTGCAGGGGCACCACACAGATTTGAACCGGCTCGCCTCCAAGACGCTCGAAGGCGTTGGTTTCCTGGTTGGACCGCAGCGTCTGCAGTACAACGGGTGGAGCTTGCGTCAGGAGCTGCTGCAGTTCCTTGCTCTCAACGATCAAGCTTGCCTGTGGGTTGTAAACTGCCACTCCGATCAGGTTCTCGCGATTGCCAAAACGCTGCACGGTCCGCCGCAGAGTTTGCATGGCGTCTCGCCCGAGGTCGCGCTCGACGTTGCCGGCCAGACTCTCGGCCAACACTGCCGCGCGGTGCTGGAGATCGCCGCGCAGAGATCGCTTTCCCACCAGCGCTTCATACGCGGCTGAACAGAGCGAAACAACGGTTACTCCAACAATCAGCGAAACGATTAGACGGACACTAAGAAGGCGCATCTTCAACACCAGAACATCTGCAACATGCCAAGAATTAGAGCAAGTGCTTCGATGCCGAACAAACGCCCGGTGGCTGCCACAACCTGTTGGTGCGAGCGTTAGAACTTGCTTCGCTCGTAAAGCCGCAAAAACGCCCGCCTGACGCGGGCATACAGGAAATCCCGTACTTTTTCGGGTTGCACCACAAGTAAAACCGTCACAGAGGGATGTAGAAGCTTCAGGCCTCATGCAGCACCGAGAGCCGCAACTAATGCGTTATCAATAACGCGCTCTGGCAGCAGAATTGCGAACGGAGTGGATAGTTAATTCGTCATTCGAAGTAGTTCGCAGTTATGTATCGGACGCATCTCCTCGCAGGTTTTCTCTTCGCTATCGCTCCTGTTGCCCTAGCCCAACAACAGTCCTCCGCTCCGCAAGTTCCCGAGGATGCAATGCAGCCGCGGGAACTCATCGCCTGGTCGAGCCTGCAAAGGCCGCAACCGGTCCCGCAACCCATGCCGTCTCCGGATGCTGGCGTACCCGAGCCTGGTCAGCCTCGCGATCAGCAGGTGCAGCCACCCACCGATCCGAACGCGGAACAAACTCCAACGCAGTCGAGCGACGGATCTGCGCTGAATCCTCCGGAAGCAAGACACTAACCTTCGCGATCGCATTCTCTTTCTTTCTCAACTCTGTTTTTGTAGCCCTGCCCCGGCTATGGAGCCGGCCTTCGCCAACAAAAAAGCCCGCCGGGGTGACGGCGGGCCGTACAGCCATGTCTTGCTCAACGATCACTGATTTGAGGCGGGCATGATGTCAACCACGTGCAACGTATTCGACGAGGAATCCATCGTTGCCATCACCTTTACATCCTTGCCTTCATACTGCTTGGCTTTGTCCTGGTCATCCAGCTTGTAGGACGTTCCGGTTGCCTTGTCCTGCAGTACCCAGTTGTCGCCGGATTTTGCGATCTTGCCCTCAAAACTGCGCGCCGACTGCTGCGGGTTGCTGGCGTCGGTCTGATGCTGCGCGCTTGAACCCGCCTGATCCGCCGTGGACGGTGTTGTGGAAGGGCTCTGCTGTGCCGAGAGGCTCAGCCCAAGACCGGAAAACGCAACGAGTGCAACCATCGAAATAAACCGCTTCATGATTCTCCTACCTCCAAGTAGTTTCTTTGTTTGCTGGCACGTGATGTCTTACGGGTATCGCCGATGCAAAAGCCGTGCCAAAAGCTAACCGGGAGCTAAGACGTTGTTTTCTCGCTGGAATTGCGCGGCTGTTGCCGACGGAGTGTGAAACGTCTTCCAGCCAACACCGAAGTTTTGTCCTACTGGAAATTGCTGATCTCGGAAACAACAGACTCCAACGTGCTTCGCCTTAACTTGGACGCGTTGCATTCTGAACAGATCGATTCTCAAATACAACATTCACCTTAGTGCTTTCGAGTCGCAAATCCCTTACCTTCAGACATCATTCGCCGTAGTAGGAAGTCCTCGGCAATACCCTTCCTGCGACGCTAGCCTTGGAGACTCAAGTCATGACCACGAACGGCACAGCAGCGTACGCGATGTATCCCCGAACGGTGGCACTGCCCGACGTTGTGGGCGCCCTCAACTCGGCCGGCTTTCAGAAAGAGGACATCTGCATGGTGCTCTCGCCAGCGCATCCGGACGCATCCGCCCTGGGGGATGCCAATGCATTCAACATGGGCGAGACCGTTGCTGGAACTGGCGCTCGCCTGATCGGGTGGTTCTCAGGATTGGGCGCTGTGGTGATTCCGACCGTAGGACTTTTCATCCGTTCGCAAGCCTTTTTTCAAGCGCTATTGAACGAGCAAAACTTCCCCGCACTCTCTCGAAGCTCGCGCGCACTGCTGGGTCTGGGATTCTCTCCGGATGACGCCAAGCGGCTGGGCCAGCAGCTTTGTGATGTCGGCGCGCTGGTCTACGTAACGTGTCAGGAGCGAGCGAAGGCCCACGGAGCCATCGAACTGCTGCGAGGCCTGGGCGCTCGGGAAGCCGCCAGCCTGGAAGGGGCCAAGGCGGCCAGCTTCGCCGCATAGACCGGCGCATCAAGCGTCCATCCGGCATGCCTATCGGGGGCCTCACTGGTTCTACAACCCGGCCTCTTTCCTGTACAAGGAAATTTCTTCCGGGATATTTCTCATCTTGCGTACCAAGTTACCGCGTGAAATCACTTTATTTAAGGCCTCTCCTGTATCGCCGATCAATGGCAATTCGCGTGCATTCCCAGTTAGCCAACATCCTGGTCAGAAGTCGCATCCATCGCCCGTCAGGCTGCGGCCCGGAGTCTTCTAAGCATGAGCAGAAACAGAGTTTGGATCGAAATTATCGTGATCGGGGCCGCCATCGCGGTCGGGGTGGCGCTGCTGATCGCGAGCCTTGGAATGGTCGCGGCCGCCACTGCCGAACACGTTGCAACAGCGCAGCGGACCGCTGAGCACGAGTACGACGGCATGGTGACGTGCTCGCGTTGTGGTGCGAAGCATTCTTCCCAGTTCGCTCAGAATGCATCGGCATGCGTTCGCATCTGCGTGCACAACGGAGCCAATTTCGCTCTGGTGGATGCGAACTCTACTTACTTGCTGGATGGCGATTCGATTGCCATCAAGAAACTGGCAGGCGAGCGCGCCCATGTGGTTGGCATGCTCACCAGAAATACGATCAAAGTGAGCTCGATTGCCTCCGAGAGTCAGGCATTCAGAGAGTGAATCCGCGTGGTGATCACGAATTGAGAGAGCGCACATGAAAGACATTCTGACTCGACTCGCATTGGCGGCAGCAATCACCCTGGCGGCATTCGCAATCACTGCGCACGCGCAACAATCCGGCAACCACCAACCCGACGAGGACCGCACTCCGATGAGTCCGCGCCAGCAACAGCCGCCGACTACAAAGTCTCCCACGCAAGAAAATCCGAAACCGCCTGAAACAAGCGCGTCGGCAGAGACCAACGACGAACAGACGCAAGACGCACTTGCATTCACAGGCGGGCTGGAGGAGAACAACCGAATACTCGTGCTCTACGATCCAGTCACGAAGGTCAGTTATCGATTGGATGACTCGGCCAAGGCGTGGCCCTATCTTGGCAAGCAGGTGAAGATCGTAGGGAAGCTCGCGATGCGTAGTAATACGATTCACATCGATAGCGTTGAGGTCGTGCCATAAGTTAGAAAGTTACTGCCGCCAGATCGGCTCCCCCCAAGCCCCGACTGAATCTACCGGATACGCCGGATAGCACCCTCCGAAGCAGACTTCCATACTGGAGAAAATTAATTGACGTTGCGCGCTCTGCAGTCATCACGAATTCATAAATGGAGGATCGAGATGTCAGGCCTTAGATTTTTCGCTTTGTCCTTACTTCTGAGTTGCGCAAGCTGGATGGTCGCGCAAACTGCTCCTGCGCGCGGCGCTCCCGCCGCTGGCGGCACGGCGGGACAAACCTCGACGCCGGGCGCTGTGGTGCCCCCGGCCGGAACTGCTACACCGCCGGCGGGGACCGCAACTCCGGGGGCGGGCACATCTACGCCGCAGGCTGGGACTACGGTTCCGCAGCCCGGTGCCGCTACACCGACCCAACCCGCGCCAACGCCGGGCACAACGACCACTCCAGGGGCGACGACCGGAACATCGGGCACTACGCCGAATGGTACGAATGGGTCGACCGCAGGGACGCCGTGCACAACGATGCCGGGCTCGACTGCGGGATCCAGCCCGTCGACTACGGCCGGCAGCACTGCGCCCTCGGCTCCCGGCACGGCCTCAACCGCGAACGGCGCGTCGAGCACGCCTGGAACACCCTGTAGTACGACTGGATCGCCCACCGGAACCACCACCGCGCCGCCGCAGTGAAATTAGCGACGTCGTGTATCGAAGAGGGCATGGCCGTTTAGATGGCTTGCCCTCTTGTGTGAACTTTTCAATATGCGCTTCAACACCCGTCACAAGCTGCGAATTCCACCAGTCGAACCCGCACCCCCTCCAATCCAGGAGCCGCCCGATGCGCCTGAGAATCCTGATATGCCGGTGCGCGAACCGGACCCGGAAGATCCCGGACAGATCTGAATCCAGACATGGTTGCGTCTGATCCCTTTTCACTGTCACAGTGACTTGCCATTAGCCCGGTACAGTGAAGCTCTGATTGTTCCTGACTCTTCTCGCGTGAATACTCGCTGCAGTGCATTCGTGAGTTCTTTTGAAGACGGGAGATTGCCGTCGACAAAATACAGTCGAAACCAGGAGGCAGACATGGCGCATTACGGCATTTTGGGAAATACATCGCTAGGGGAATCCGCAGAGGACATACGCGGCTCACATCTGTATGGCATGAACGATGAAAAACTTGGCAAGATCGATGATGTGGTCTTCGATCACTCCACCGGCGACATACGGTACGTCGTGGTCGATACCGGTGGCTGGTTAAAGAGCAAGAAATTCATTGTGCCGGCCCAAGGGCTGCGACCTTCCCAGAGACACTCGGACGATTTTGAAGTGAATCTGGGCAAGCAGCAGGTTGAGAGCTTCCCGACCTATCACGAGTCCGATCTGGAATCTGAAAGTACGTGGAGAGACTACGAAGGCCGATATCGCGCGAAGTGGGTCAGCGATCCAGTGATGCACCGCGAAGAGACAGACCGCATCGTCACGCCGACGACCTTTCAGGCGGAAGGCAACTATTCCTCAGAAAGAGCTGAAGCCCAGGCGCATGGTCAGCCCGTACCTCCGCGGTCGATCTCCCGGCGCGGCAGCGAGGCCGATATCGACGCAGCCGAAGAAACGACGGAACGTGCGGTGCCCGCGGGCTCGGACTCCGTCGTTATCAGCTCCAATGCCGTCGGAATCGGAGGGCGGTGGGATACTTTCCAGAGCCATCTGCGCGAGCGGCGGAAACATGCCGTCGCGAGTTGTCGCACGTGCGCTGGTGAGTCCGCGACGAAGCGCGGCTCCGAGAGTGTGGATACGTTGCGCAAAGCGGTATAGCCGATTTCGGCGCACAAACGGGCCTGTGCCGTTTTTCCAGGCCCGTGGATTTTTGCCGAACTTGCTTACGAAACGGAGAGATTTGCCCAGTGCTTGCTGGCAATCAAAAATCGGACGAAGGTTCGCCACCTTTGCGATCGCGCTGTTCGTGGTGATGTGTCTGATTACCGCTTGGGTCGGATTGCGGAAGCGAACGGACCCGCAACCGGAGCCGCCCTTGCATCCATCCACCTTTGTGGTTCAGGTCTGAACGAAGTCAATACTGACTCAGCGGCTGGACGTCTGCGGGATCTTCCACAACTCCGCCAGCGCCTTGGCAGCGTCTGAGAGGGCGCGTTTTTCCGCATTCAAGGTTGATCCGCAATTTGCGACCGGACGGGCTACGATCGGGCTGCGGTAGCGCGAGACCTTGCCGGTCGCCGCTTCATGAATGTCGCGCACCGCGCTTTCAAACGCGCGCTGCAGGTTGCCCTTCACAGGGTGAGTTTGCGGGAGAGGTTTGGTCGCCATCGAGGAGAACTCAACTTTCACCGAGCAGGTATCTGCACTCTATGACGACCTTGTGGCCTCAACAATACAGAGATGCACGCAAAACGGCACTCCTGACTTTCTTAGGAAAGTCGCTCAGCCACACGGAATGCTGTAGTCGGCGGCTGCTTTATGCAGCGTTAGCCTCAGGCAAGACGCAGTTCCGCAATGCGCGCAACCCATAGAGCGCGTCGTCGAGCACCAGATCTTCCTCAATATGGTCATTCGTGACGACGAATAGCTCTTTGATGCGGGCTAGAATCGCCCGCTCGGCTTCGGCGATGCGTTGCGGAACCTTGCTGCGGTCCGTTTCAAACAGAGCCGCATGATAGAGCACGTGCCAAGCAAGTTCAGATGGGAGAGCTTTTTGGGAGGGATGTTTTTTCATGACACAGCTTCCTTCAATAGGCGGTGTACCGCATACGCAAGGGGTTGTTTCTGGCTTACTTAGGAGATTATCTGTATCTCACCGTCGATGGCATACGGTAATTGCCGTATTTTCCACAAATGCAGGAACGAAGGAAAGAATATTGCGGACAGAAACAAGAGATTGTTGGATGGCCCACGTCTCGCCATGGTCGCGAGACGTGGGACGTAAAGCGGTTTTAAGCTGCCCGGCCTGATCTGCTTCGAGTGCTTTTGGGTGGACGCTCCTGTGTTCCCTCCTCTTCGGAACCCTCTTCTCCAAAGCCTTCCTGCGCATGAGAATTGATCTGCTCAGCTAATTGCGTGAGCTTCTCATCCGCAAGCTTTTCCTCGTTCAGGGTTTCTTCGAGCAGTGAAACATGCTCCCCTTCACCCAACAACCGCGCAAATTCCCGGACGGTACCGTAGCCGGCTATTTCATAGTGCTCGACTCTCTGGGCTGCTCCGATGATGGCGGCATCCATCACCGCGTCTTCATAATCTTCCTTCATCGTCTCCGCGGCTTCTTTCACCAGCCCTTCCATTCCCAGGCACTTCTTGCCGATGGGCTTTTCTTCGAGCATGTCGAATATCTGTTCCAGTCGCGAAACCTGTTCTGATGTCTGCCGCAGGTGTTCCTCAAAAGCCTGGCGCAACTCGGGATTCGATGAGGCTTTCGCCATCTTGGGCAGGACCTTCACCAGCTGAGTTTCGGCATTGTAAAGGTCTCGCAACTCATCTATGTAAAGCTCTCGTAATGAGTCCTTTTGCATTCTGATTTCTCCTTCGCTGATCCAGCAAGGATCAGAAGAGCTCTCGCTGGAACACTTTTTTCAAAAAGTATTTCCCGCAAAAAGCTCACGCAATACCCCAGATGCTGTATTGAAGAGTGTGCGCTGACGAGCAACGTGTAGCGCGGGCCTGCCCGTGTGGGCTTGAGGCCGTGTGGCGCTGGCACTCCTGCACCCGCCAAGAGTTCTACTGCCCTAATCCGTAGCTCGCAACAATGCGTTTCTCTTTGCGCCCGATCACCGCCATCGCGGCGTGTTGACTCGGTAGGGACAAGGCAAGTTCGGCGCCGGTAGAGGCGTCGCGGATCCGAATGCCCGCCTCGTTCGCAGCGTCTGAAACAAGCACGTAGAGGATGGAATCCGCGAGCGCAATGGGATAAATCAGAACTCCGGCAGGGATCGGTGTGCGCGTGGTGAACGCCGGGAACAAGTTTAATCGCGTCGCAACATAGCTGTAGAGTTCGGTTGTTGCTGACAAGTCTTCGCTGAGTTCGACCGGATAGGCGGCCCAGAAGATTCGCCCCTTGCCTACCGGAATTTCTTCAACTGTCGAACCGTCGTCAAAGCGGAGAGAGTCCAGCCAGTTCTGCTGCTGCTCACCAAAACTGAGCGGGACCAAGCGGTTCCCGAGGCGCAGAACAGCATCATGATAGACGAGCGGCTCCACATGGGAGGCCAGGCCCACATCTACCGCGCGGTGCATCTGCTGCCAGTGCTCGTCGCGCTCAACCGGGCCGGTGATCAACAGGTTCCCGCCGGCCTGAACGTATTTCAGCAATTCTTTCCACGCTGAGTCTCCCAGCGCCTGCGGCGAAGGCAGGATCGCAAGCTTTGGGGAACCAAGTTTCCCGACCTGATTTTCCGCGACCATGTAAGCAGGAAGGTGAACGTCATAGGCTAGCGCACGTACCGCCCGGCGTTGTGCTTCCAGCTGAAAGTCGGCCAGTGCCGAATATTGCGCAGCCTGCGAAGTGACGATTGCAATCGACGGCAGTTGCGGATCACGAAGATGTTCCTGCAAAGCGGGAGCAAACTTTCCAAACGCGCGCAGCAGCGTCGCCTCGGCTTTTTCCGTGTAGTCCGTGCGTACGGCGCCGATCGGCGACTCATTGCTCTCCGTCATGTACGAATTCGTGTTCCACAGCCATTCGATCGCGCCCGCTCCCTGAATAAATGAGGTCGCGATCTTGCGCTCAAGAAGCGCAGCCTCGTTCTCTGTGCTACGGCGCGCAACTTCGTCGAGGTTCAATTCCCGCTGCAAGCCAGTTTCCTGGATCAGCATGGCCTCGCCCGGCTGTTTAGCAGCCAGCGAGTCCCACAGGATGTAATCGTTCTGCCACCACGAGTGATTCGTGGTGAAATCGACCGACTCGCCCCAGAACGCCGGAGATAGGCGGTCCTGAATGCCTCCTTCATCCTGGCCGACGGTGACCAGTTGCTTCGAACTGGTCGCCCGAATCGTGCTGCGCATGTCAGCGGCCCATTTTGCGAAAGCATCCTGCGCGAAAAGAAAATAGTCATGCATCCGCAGAGAGTTCACGCCGACGTACATGCCGCGCGGCGAGAATTCGTCCTCGCTCGGCAGCGAAATCGTGCCTTCGACCGAAGCCGCCGGAACGTTCCACAACGCCGCCAGTTTTTTGGGATCGGGATGGCGCTGGCTCAGCCAGGCGTTCCAGGCGGCAACTTCAATGGGATCGCCGTTCGGGCGCGTCCTCCACAGATGTTGCGAGAAGCTGGGCTCGTTAATCAGATCCCAGGCGAGAAATGGGACATTGTGAAATCGGGTGACGACAGCAGAAATCAAAGCCTTCTGGCGACGCACCGCCTCGGGATCAAGAAACGCATTTGTGCCCCCCAACGAGTCCGGCAGGAAAGCGAAGAAATTGAACTGCACGGGAAGATCGTATTTGCGCGCGGTCATCAAATACGCTTCGAGAGTCCGCAGCGTGCGCTCGTAGGGCTGGCCGTTCTCATCGCAGAACTTGTCCCAGCCGGTCCACCAGCCGGTGCGAATCATATTGAGGCCGGCGTCGTGAATCTGGGCGAGATCCTGGTCCCAGATGTAGACGTTCGGATGATCGAAGTAGAGTCGCTGCACTTCACTCGACATGTAGGTCGTGCCGATGACGGCCAGAGGATGTCCGTCGAATTCGAAGTAGTCGTGGTTGACAGTGAGGCGGGGACCAGAGCGAAGAAATTCGAGATCGCGGATCCAGAATGCGGAATGGTAGGTTCTGTACGGCTTCCCGTCTACATTGAGTTGCGCAGTGATAATGTGCAGTCCTTTTTGTTTCGGAGGCTGCAGTTGAGCCGTAAACGAGACGGACCTCGGCAGTGATTTGCCTGCACTCTCGAATGCTGCGCCATCCTCGTCGGTGATGGTCAAGGCCGTTTCATTCTTGACCTGCGTCGAGTTCCATGTAACCGCCACCTCCACAGGCTCGCCGGGCAAGTACAGAGGCAGGACTGGCCGGACTGTAAATTCCTCGGCACCCTGCAACGCGCGTTCGGCGAGCGATTGCGGCAGTGTTGCATTCTCAAAGAAGTCATTCGCCAGTTCCGCGTTCACAAAGATCCAGCGGCCGCCGTCGAATCCGTTGCGATAATGATCGATCTGAATGGCAGGCGCCGCCAGCTTACGGCCATTCTGTGTCCCCCAGGCGAGCGCATCGAGCCGCGCGTCGATTGAACCCGCCGATCCGCCGCGATGGTAGAGATCAACGGCACTCAATCGGATCACAGGACTAAAACCGCGCTTCCATGAAAACGAATACAGCTCAAGTGGAAAATCAGGATTGACTTGAAACTGCAAGCTGGCAGAGCCCGGCGTCTCCTGGTACTGATCGATCATCAGCGGGCGAATGAATCGCACGCTGTAATCGCGCAAGTGCCATCCGCTTGAGTCGCGATACGCCGCGCGGGTGAATGGCATTCCGCCGAGAACAATGAGATTGCCTCCTCGGTCAAGAAAGCCCTTGATAGCGGCCCAGTCATCCTCTGGAAAAGATGATCCGTAAGGTAGGACGAGCAGGTGTGCGGAGGCGCCGAGAGTGTCGGCTAATTGCGCGGCCGTCGCAAACTTCGCTCCCGGGAACCCGTCTTGCAACTGCTGGGCTGAAGGAGCGGCCGAGTCGGCTGCTGGAAATCCGGCTTCGCTGAATACGACGACCCCAGCCGTGTTGCTGTCGGCTGCTGCGGCGGCGCTTGCAAGAGGGGAAAGCAATAAACAAAGGATGAAGGTGCGCATAGGAAAAGTGCTCCGCGTTGCTTGACCTCTAAGGAAACAGTGCAGTGTCGAGCAACCGTAAACAGATGTCAAGCTAGAGAATCGATTTTGTAGAGGGTGAGGACGGATTTCGGAGCAAAGAAAAAGCGCACAATATCCGCCCGCCGATGTATCATGGCGGCGTTCCTGGATTCATCCCGTCTCGGGAGGGTCAACGAGAACCTATGGCGATCGCAGCCCCCAACACTACAACAACGACCACATCGTCGGCCCCGGCGCAGAGTTATGGCGCGCCTTTGGCCACCGTCACAACACTATTCTTCATGTGGGGATTTCTTACTTGCTTGAACGACATCCTCGTTCCCCACTTAAAGTCGATTTTTGACTTGAATTACACGCGAGTCATGCTCATTCAGTTCGCCTTCTTCGGGGCATATTTCATCTTTTCCATTCCGTCGGCGAAGATCATTGACTGGATCGGGTATCAACGCTCGATGGTTGTAGGACTGCTGACAATGGGCGTGGGAGCCTTTCTGTTTGTCCCGGCCGCGAGCGTACCGTCTTATCCTCTTTTCTTAGGCGCTCTCATCGTGCTGGCTGCAGGAATTACTTGCCTGCAGGTTGCGGCCAATCCTTACGTGACGGTTCTGGGCAAGCCGGAAACCGCTTCCAGCCGCCTGAATCTGACGCAAGCGTTCAATTCGCTCGGCACATTTCTGGCGCCGTTTTTCGGCGGACTGTTTATTCTGACCGCGGCTCCGAATATGGACCAGATCCGTGCCCTTTCGCCTACGGATCTGCAGGCGTTTCGTTTGCATGAAGCAGCAACTGTCAAAACACCCTACGTCGGACTCGGCATCGCGCTGGTGGTGCTGGCGATCGCGATTGGCAGTTTCAGGCTGCCTAAGATCGAGCACGCTCAACACAAAGTTGGTGAAAAGGTAAACGACTCAATCTGGAAACACCCAAATCTGATTTTTGGTGCGATCGCAATCTTTGTTTACGTGGGGGCCGAAGTTTCCATCGGGAGCTTTCTGGTGAACTATTTCGGGCAACGCGAGATTGCCGGGCTGACGGAAAAACTCGCCGCCGGCTTTGTTGCATTTTACTGGGGTGGCGCAATGCTGGGCAGGTTCATCGGGTCGAACTTCCTGGGCGGCGCGAAGTCGAAGTACATGGCCCTCGTAGCCGTGATCTGCATCGCACTGATTCTTCTTTCTTATCCAATTGGACATCAGTTGCCGGCCGGCTATCAGCCCGGCGTCCCGAATCTGACCTGGCTTGCGTGGCTGCTGGTTGCCGGACGGCCGCTGTTCGTGCTGGTTGCGATTGCATCGGCGACCATCGCCGCGGTCGCCGCGCTCCACGCAGGAGAAGCCAAAGCTAACACGGGCATTCTGCTTGGCGTGTGCGCGATTTCCACCAGCGCTCTTGTCGCGGTGTCGATGCTCAGCACCGGCCATATTGCCATGTGGAGCATCATTCTGGTCGGCTTCTTTAATTCGATCATGTTCCCCAGCATCTTCACGCTGGGCGTGGCCGAACTCGGGCCGCTCACCGGCGACGGCTCCGGAATCATGATCATGGCTATTGTCGGAGGAGCGATCATCCCGGTCGCACAAGGATGGATCGCCGACCATATCGGCATTCATCACGCTTTCTTCCTGCCGGTCATTTGTTACTTGTACATTCTGTTCTTTGCGTTGAGAGGTTCGAAGCCAAACAGCGAGCGCTACGCAAAAGCGTGAGGGAAAACCGAGCATCGTTGCCGGGTTTCACTCCACCTTCCAAATACGCAAGGTGTGAGCGGAATTACGGACACGGATTTGAAATTGTGACAGGCTTTGCAGAGGTATGGTGGGTTTCAAAACTGAACGACTAACACGATCATGGTGCAAGTAAAAAGGCCCATCACCAAACCGCAGGCCATCACGCTCAAGGCAGTGGCGCAGCATTTGGGACTGACGCCGGGAACAGTATCCGCAGTTCTCAACGACTCGCCTTCTGCCCGCTCCATTCCCCAGGAGACGAAGAATCGCATTCGCGCGGCAGCTCAGGAACTGAACTACCGTCCCAACTTCTTTGCCCGTACGTTACGGAACAAGCGGACCTACACCATAGGAGTGATCACAGAAGAAATTGGCGACTCCTACAGCTCGCCAATCATCAGCGGCCTCGAGCAGTATCTCCGAAAGCGCGACTATTTCTTTCTTACCGTGGTCCACCGGCACGATCAGGCTTTGCTAAGCCGTTACTCGCAAATGCTCTCAGAACGCGGCGTGGAGGGAATCATCACGGTCGATACGACCGTGCTGGAAGCCCCGATGCTGCCCACGGTTTGCGTCGCCGGTCACAAGCGTTTAAAGGGCATAACTAATATCGTCCTCGATCATGAGCGTGCAGCGGGGCTGGCGCTAAATCATCTGAAAGAATTGCGCCACGAGCGCATCGCATTCATGAAGGGCAATCCCATCAGCTCCGATGCGAAAGATCGCTGGGACGCCATCTGCCGGGTGGCCGCACAAATCGGTGTAACGATCGATCCCGAACTGACGGTGCAGATCGACGCCGACGACCCTACGCCCAAACTCGGGTATCCCTTTGCGCATCAACTGCTCGCGCGACAGAAGCCGTTCACAGCATTGTTCGCCTACAATGATATCTCTGCTATGGGCGCGATCCGGGCGATCCAGGAAAAAGGGTTACGCGTTCCCGAGGATATTTCGGTCATGGGTTTTGACGATATTCCTGGCGCCGCGTATCACACGCCGAGCTTGACCACGGTTCGTCAACCGCTGAACCGGATGGGCGAGGTCGCAGCGCAGACTCTGCTGGAGCGAATCGAAGGCAAGAAAGAATATCCTCCGGACATTGCCATTGAGCCCGAACTGGTCGTGCGCGAATCGACGGCACAGGCCGCCAGTTCCTGCTAGCATCGGTGATCTGACATTCCGAAGCTGAAGAATGCAGAGCACCGAATCGACTCATGCTGGTTTCCCCAACGAGCAAAAATTTTTCATCGGCCCGAACGCTCACCATTGTCGCCTACGTGTCTTTCGTTCCGGTGGGAATTGCGACCGTGCTTCTGGGTCCGATGCTTCCCAGCCTCTCGGCTCGGTGGTCGCTGAACTATTCGCAGGCGGGGGCGCTCTTCACCGCACAATACTTCGCGTCCACCTGCGCCGTTGGGCTCTCGGGTGTGTTGGCCTCGCGCTGGGGATACCGCTTCGCCATCAAACTCGGCCTCCTCTTCATGACGGCGGGACTGGCTTCGTTGCTTTCCGGTCCCAAGTGGCTGGGCATTCTCTGCATCGCGGCCTACGGTGCAGGGCTGGGAACTGCAGTTCCAGCAGCCAATCTGCTGGTCGCGGCGGCTAATCCCGAGCGCAGGAGCGCCACGCTAAACCTTCTCAACTTTTTCTGGAGCATGGGCGCGGTAGCCTGTCCGTTTCTCGTAGCCGCTGCGGCGAAAAGCAATCATCTTCCCCTTTTTTTAATGTGTGTTTCCGGATTCTCTCTTGCCGTCGCGATGGGAATCGCGCTGCTACCGGCTAGTACTGTCGAGCCTTCGTCGAAGCAGCAGGCCGGAGAGAAGATCGCTCCTCTGATTCAAGCGCAGCTGTCGGCGTTTCTAGTGCTGGCCTCTCTTTTTTCCCTGTACGTCGGGACGGAAAATGCATTCGGCGGATGGGTGGCCTCCTACGCCAAAACCTTGCAGAATCTGACTCCCGCCATGGCGCTTCGAACGCCTTCTTTCTTTTATGCCGCGCTAATGCTTGGAAGATGGCTCGCGCCTTTGTTGCTGCGGCGAGTGGACGAAGTCAGGCTGGTTCAAGTCGGACTGATTCTGGCGTGCGCTGGAACGGCTGGGCTGGTAGTGTCCCACGATCTGCTGTCGGTCCTCGCCAGCGCCTGCGCCGCAGGGCTCGGACTTTCCGCCGTTTATCCCATCACCATTGCACTTCTCTCCCATCAATTTGGTGTGGCTTCATCGCAGATCGGTTCCTTTATGTTCGTTCTGTCAAACATCGGAGGCGGGCTCCTGCCATGGATCGTTGGGCTCCTCTCGAATCACACCGGCACGCTCACATCCGGATTATTTGTGCCGCTTTCCGGATGTGCCCTGATGTTTGTGCTCTTTCTAAGAGGTTTCAGGAAAAGGACGATTGCGGCGACTTCGTGACTCGCCAGCTCACGCTTGGCGCAGGAGCCTCGCTGCCAGCCGCGAAAGGCGAATCACTCGATAGAAAGGAGCGAGCGCACTCGGCAATTTGATCGTTTCCCATTCGCCCGGCCCCGGGGTAAGAACCAGTCGGCTGAGGAAGCGCACGCGATCGGATTGCCGTTCGCGCAACCGCAGCATCAAACGGAAATACGCGAAGGATTCAGCCTCAAACGGAGTGGAACGGGAAATCAGCATTTCAATCTCTCGCGCCAATGCGATCTCTGTCGAATCGGTCGCAAGTGAAGTCTCAAAATCACAAGGAATTTCTGTCCCCAGCAGATTTTTCATGAGCAGGATTGTGACGCGCAGAATACGCCGGATCCCGAGATCCCGGGCCTGCAGCCCGACCCATTTCCAATCGAGCGGAGAGCGCACGATACGTTCAAGATCGCAGAGCCAGATCAGGCGTCCCCAGACGTGTTTGGCGGCGTGCAGGGACAAGAGGATGAATAAATCCTCCGGCGAGGGAGTCTTAACTCTTCTGCCGGCTACTTCAATTGAAACCGCCCGGGCGAACACGCCCTCCAAATCAAAATCGACCGAGTAGAACCGAGGCTGAATCGCCCACTGCACTTCGAGGAGGTTGCGGCCTGCAGTTCCATCGAACGCGCATTCGTATCCAGACCGCAGATAATGCTTCTCGAATTGCTGTAGAACTTGAAAATGCGGAACGTAACCAAGTTCGCGGACCGCGTCACGGATCTTCGACAAATCTTCCGGATGGATCAGCAAGTCAATATCTCCCGGCTGACGCTGCGCGATATCTCCATAAACGGTCTGGGCCAGGGCGAGTCCTTTGTAGGGCATGACCTCAATTCCGCGCGCCTCCAGGCAATCGAGGATGGAAATCATTTCTCGTGCCAGGAATAGTGCCTTGTGCACGTTGGCTTGATACAAACGCTTGGCGGAGCTCAATTGTTGCGGTGGAATGAGGTCGCTGTAATTGGATATGGCCTGGCACAAAGGGGGCTGAACGCCATGCCGGGCTGCGATTTCGAAAAGTACGTTCCAGCGGATGGGCCTAGCCAACAACTGACGAACGTTCTCCGACTTCGCCGGACCGGAACTCGCGGTGCACGCAGCACGCAGCAATGACCACTCGTTCTCAAGCGAGGACTCTAGTTCGGCCATTGTCGGTGAGCTGATAGACTGCACCAGCTTACGCTATTGCAGCGGGACTTCCGACGGATGATGGGATATTGCGGATCTGCACCAGATTCGGCGCCAGACGTTTCTTGGCGAGCATGTTGGCCGACGGAATTCCAGTCCGCGCGAATGAGCGCTCGCAATCCTGCGACGACGGCCCGCGCATATTGCCTTCCATGTAGGCAAGGCCGGGACAGCGCGAACAGCTCGAAACGTGAGTACAGGACGTACAGGTAGTCAGGTCTTTCAGCCGGATCGATCGCACGTCAGTCATTTGCGGCGAATGCCGCCAGATATCGATGAAGCGCTGTTTCCGCACATTGCCGGTCGGCAGCGGAAACTGCACACAGGGGAAAACATCGCCATACGGAGAGACGTAACATGTGGTGTGACTGGCGCTGCAGGGCAAGGCGTGCAGCGAATTCTCGTCGGCGGGATCGGCTATCGCACAAAATTCTTCCACGTTCCCTACCAGCGCAGTGTCGTGCAACACTTCGCGCAGATCTTCGCGGCCAATGCCCAGACCCAGCACCGAACGATTCCCATCCATCATGGGAGTGATTGTCGGGTCAAGCGTGCTTTCGATGCCCATCTCGGTGGCCATGGCCCGGACCGCCGGATAATCCCGAACATTCTGCGCCATAAGAACGTTGGCAAAGATGACGCGAAGTCCCTGTGACTTCAGGAAACGTGCCGCATCGAGCGAGCGCTGGAGCGATCCCGGAACCAGTGTGATGGCATCGTGCACTTCCGGACGATTCGAATAAATGCTGATCTGCACCGATTCCACACCCAGATCGCGGATACGAGCGGCTTCGACTCCGCGGACCATGATGGCATTGGTCTTCAACTTCACGCAAAATGTGAGCTGCCGGCGCGCGTACTCCAATAACTCAAAGAAGTCTTTGCGCAGAAATATTTCGCCGCCGCTCAAGGTCAGGATAAAGACGCCGGCTTCGGCCAATTGATCAAGCAGCTGCTTGATTTCTGCCGTGGTCATCTCGCCATAATCCTCATGATCGAGATAACAATGGACGCACCGCTCGTTGCAGCGGTAGGTGAGATCGACCTGCACGCTGAGCGGAACGTTCAACTTCAACGCTCTGTCGGTCATCTCCTCGAGAAGTCCGCTCATTGCGGAACTCCAGCGGGCGCGGAGATCGGCTGTTCGGAAATCTGCATAATTTCGTGGCCGGCGAGCTCCCGGGCGAGCGTCTCGGCATCTTGCAATGCGTCAGCGAACTTCACGTTGAATTCGCTGCAGATACGGTTCGCAACGATTTCGCTCAAGAGGGTCGCCCCGTCGGCCGCCTGCCACAGAATCGTTGCGGTCTTGTTCAGTGTGAAAAGGGTCGAGTCGCGCGCCGACATGATCATCATTTCTCCGCCCAGATTGCGCGCCGCAGCGCGCGGATTGCGCGCGATATAAAGATTGCTCATCCAATTAACTCCCACACGCGGGCGTCAGGTACGAACGTGAGACGCGAAACCGGTACTCGGCTCACGAATTCTAGAGCAGACTCAAAGATTTCACGAACCAGTTCTTCGTCTTCTGCGAAGAAAAGAAGATTTGCGAGGAGCGATCGCGCCGCCTCGGCTTCAGGGATCGGGTCGATCCGATTCGCGTGTCCTTTAGCAAGTAGATACAGTGCGGAAATCGGCGCGGACACATTCTCTCCCAGCTTTGCCAATTCGCCGGTAAACGGAGTGCCGTAGGCAACGTAGCCCTCCGGCTGACGTCTTACATAGGAGATCTCATCCGTTAACAAAGTGACGTCCGGAGGAGCCAGGCGCGAGATGGTCGTCTTGCCGGCCTCTGAAACTCCCGCGAATAAAAATGCCTTTCCATTGCGAATAGCGCTGGCGGAGTGGAGCAGGAAGCCTCCCTCCTTTGCCAACATGAGCGTGTGGACGATGCGCATGACAGCATCGATCGAATACGGATTCGCGTCCTGGCGAATCCAACCGCGCTGCGAGACTGGCTCCCACTCGGCGAGAAAATCACCGCGTTCGAGGGACCACCGTCCATCCTTTTGTCTCACTCGCACGGGCGCATTTGGATCGGCAAATGCGGGCGGGCTAAGTTCGATATCGAACTCCATTTCCGCGCACTCAGAGGAATTCACAAATCCGGCGTAACGATCCTGCAGCATTTGCAGAAACATGGGATCGCTTGTGTGCATGCGCACCGGCATCTTCCCGATTTCGACGGTCAGGCTGAGGCGTTCGACTTCAGCGGCAAATTCTGGCAAGGGAAGGCTCGGTATTACGAGATTCTACGTTCCAACGCTGGAAAGCCGTCGCGTGCCCACAAACACGCGGGCGGCAAAAGTAGACCTACAAAACAAACGAGCGAGAATTCGGCCTGCGATTCCGATATTGTGACTGGGAGCAAAATTTCTTCCATTCCTTTCGACCAGCGCAACTATACCCAGAAGCTCATCGCTCGTGACTATGGGATCGGCCGCCGGCATGGCATCACCGCGCGTCAACAATCGCGAGTTACTCATGACCTCGACCACACGATGCACAAACAGCCGCCGCTCGCGTCCGAATAAGACGATGTCTCCGGTCGAGACCTGGTCCGCAGTCGCGCGCTCGCACAGGAGCGTGTCGCCCGGCCAAAGCGTTGGCAGCATGCTCCATCCTGTCACCTGCAGGCGCAGTCTTCCGGACGAGCACAAAACGTCACCTGCCAATTCACACTTGGCTGCGTGGACGTCTGCAGACCTGTCGAGGAATTTCATCATGACGAGCTGGGATGAGAGATGCAGCTCTGCTGAGTTGCACCCACTTTTCCGCACGAAAGTGCCGTGGTCACGAATACCTTTTCGAAGCGGAAAGAAGGCTTTTCGTATTCCCTTTTTTCTGCTGGCGGGGTGGAATTCTCCGAGAGCGTTTCCTTTGTGTCCATAAGAAAAACCAAGTTACTGCAAACTGGATTGTGAAGCTTGAACGGCGCAGCCACCCGTACCGCCGGTGCAGGGCTCGTTCCCTAAAGTGCCGAAGTATACCTGAGAAGCGCCAGCCTGTGTACCCGAGCTGACTACGTTGTCCATAATGATGCCGCTGGTGCCGCCGATGGCTTGCGTCGCGGCCGTGGACAGAGTTCCGGCATTAATCCAAGTGACGGCTCTGTCCACCGTTTGCGAGCCGGGCACCGTGGTCCACGCTGGTTCGGCTCCATTGGTCGATCTCCCGGCGGTGAGGGAAATCTCGAGATATCCGTTTGACCCGAGAATAGTCGTTCCCACCACGGTGTAATTGTGATTGGCCGCCCAAGCGGCGTACGGGACCGCCGAAATGGCTCCTTGATTCACCCAAGTCACACCACCGTCCGCGGTCGTCCCTCCTGCGGTCGCCGACCAGGGGGGAGCGGTGGCTCCCGAGGTCTGCGTGGTCGTTCCGGTTGCCACTTGAATCTGAGTGCCAACCAGAATCTTCTGATTCGGAGCGTAGGAGGTCGACTTCGTCCACGGGCTGTCGATGAAACTGATCAGGCATCCTCGGGTCGCACATGCCGTTGGACGTCCGTTATTCTTCGCGCTGACAAAGATGCGCTCCTCGGCGCCGCCGGTGAGGTTTGGATTCTGAACATCGGTCACGGTCGAACACCCCGCGGTGGACGCGTTCGTGGTCAATGTGCTCATTGCGTTCGAGGTCGCCTGCATCACGCCCGCCGTTATCGGAATCTGATACAGCGTGGGATTCGCTCCCGTGTTTCCGCAGACGTAAAGATTGCCGGTGGAATTTCCAGACGTGTAGTACTGCAGGTCGAAAGCTCCAGCATAAAGAGGATTGGGCGCAGCTTTGCTGGTTCCCACCTGAGTTTCGGTCCCGCTGCTACCCGCCGTGAAAGTCGTGCTGAACTGAAAGACTCCGGCGCACGGAGCTGCTCCGGTGCACGCGGTCGAGTTGTCGTTGGAGACAAAAGCGTAGATTTTTTGTGTGGTCCCGTCCAAATCCGGATAGGAGACAATGCCATTGGTTCCGAAGTCGATGCGCGCGGATGTGGCATTCGACCCCGTCGCGTTATTGACCCTGCTCACGTAACCGCCGGCGTCGCCAACAAAAATGTTTCCGGATATGTAGTCGTAGACCGGGCTGCTCAAGGCGCTGGCGGCAACCGTATTGGCTTGCACGGGCCATGGGGCGGTACGGATCTCGGTTGGCGTGCCCTTAAAGAATGGTGTGAATTTGTGAAGCAAGCCCGCAGCGTCGCCAACCCACGCCGTGTCGCTCGTGTAATCGTAGTAGATGGACGATGAGCCGTCATTCGTAGCCGTCCCGGTGCCATTCGTGAGATTGATGGCGTACATACAGGGAGCGGTACAGGAAGGATAGTTCGCGGCCACCGTTACATTTGTCGGCGCAACAGGAGCACCCAAAGTCCCATTGTTCGCCGCCCACTTCAACAGCACCAGTTTCGCGGCCGTGCCGGGGTTTCCATTGCTCTGGACAAACGCGATCTGCGTCCCCTGGAGCGAAAGCACGGGTGATGTCCTTACCCTGGCGGCAACTCCAGCGACCCGCGTGTCGTAGGCCCAATAGACATTGGGAGTGCCCCCGAAACCGGAACATCCCGAATAAAGATTATCGTACGCAATAATGCTGGCCTGAGTTGCTGAAGACGCCAGGCTCGTGTTGAATATGACAAAATCGGGCTGGGCCGCACTGGCGCAATTCGCGGTGGCCACGCTGAACGAGTATTTGGCGGGAAAGTTTCCAGCACCCACGAACGCACCGGCGTTCATATCCATCGACCAATCACCGCGGAGTTGCTCGGGAATGATCCCTCGAAAGCCACGCGTTGCCAGCCGGCTTTCCCGTTCTGCGATCTGTGGTTCGACCCCGATCTGTGGTTCGACCGACAAATGCCGCACCACATTCTGGCGAATCCACTGTTGCCAATACCTAGGGTCGTTGGCGGCATTGGCGACCTGTTCCGCGGTCACAGGCCGGGAGTAGATCACGGCATGATGCGTCCAGTCGGTAGGCATCCCGTGCTCGTAAGGTTTGGCCGTCTGCCCATTCAAGACCCAGGCCACGGCCGTCAATATCAGGATTCCCGTAACAATTCTGGCCACGCGTGCGGCATTGCCATTCATTATTCTCGACTCCATGGATCGCGACATGCAGAGGTTTGCGGGCAAGTTTTCCAAAATGCTTCCCGTTTAGCGTCCTACATTCTCAAGCGAGCGCGCAAGGGAAATTTCCCTCTCGACAGTCACTTTAGTCCTCGTCGCTCGAAACGCGCCAATGGATGCTGACGCAGGTTTCCACCGGTGGGCTGGATTTCGAAGATTTTACTCCTTTCAGAATTCGTAATCAATCGGGTTTTGCCACGTCCAAAGCCACGTCCGATGGGTCATCACGGCAAAAGTCCGACGCGAATTCTTCGGCGAGTGCGGATGTTCCCGCGAATGTTCCAAGAAACTGAAACAGTCTCCTGCAAATAGGGCAGCTTGTGGAAAAATACAACGCCTTTCTTCGCGTTTTCCTCCTTACCACGTACAATGGTCGAAATCCCTCCTGGGGTTTCAGACCATTCAGGAATGCAGTTGATCGAAGCTTCGCAGTGGAGGCTAGGGTAAGCATTTGGACGGACAAGAGGCAGTTGCATCGATGGATCAGGGCGTTACTACCGGGAATGGAAGAAACGTGTTGACTTTGGACGAGATCGCGAATCTTGCGTCCGAGGGAGGCCAATCGGCCGAGACGCTGATGAACGTGGTCGCCCTGATCGCCAAGAGATTTCACACCGACGTGTGCTCGGCCTATCTGCTGGAGCCGGATCGGGCTAATCTGGTGCTGGCCGCCACCGTGGGCCTCCGTCGGGAATGCGTCGGAAATCTGCGCATGGCGGTGCATGAAGGCCTGACCGGACTCGTCGCGGAACAGGTGCAAGCTGTTTCGGTAAGCCAAGTCAAGTCTCACCCGCGCTTCAAGTACTTTCGCGATTCCGGCGAAGATGCCTACCAATCGTTTCTGGGGGTGCCGCTCATCGACCGCGGAATTCTGCAGGGCGTTTTAGTCGTGCAAACGATTGAAGCGCGCGTCTTCAGCGGCGAAGAAATCAGAGCGCTGAGCGAGGCAGCCACCCAGGTCGCCCCGGTGGTCAGCGAGGCGCGAACGCTCGATCGTTTTATTGCACCGCTTCAGGAGCGCTTGTGGGCACTGGCGCGCAATCTGTGGTGGAGCTGGGACCATAATTCATCCAGCCTGTTTCTCGATCTCGACCCCACGCGCTGGAGCGAACTGAACCACAATCCGATCGCGCTGCTGAGCGAACTTCCCCTGTCGAAACTGGAAACGCGTGCGACCGAGATGATGCTCCACAGCCGCGTAAACTACGCGTACCGCCGCATGCTGGAGTATCTGGAAGACGATCGCACCTGGGGCACCCGGCATGCTGGCGTCCTTCGGCCCCATCCAGTGGCATATTTTTCAGCCGAGTTTGGGCTGCACGAATCGTTGCCGGTTTACTCAGGCGGATTGGGCGTACTCGCCGGCGATCACATCAAGAGCGCGTCGGATCTGGATATTCCTCTGGTCGGCATCGGCCTCTTTTATGGCCAAGGATACTTTCGCCAACGCCTCGATCTCAATGGATGGCAGCGCGAAGAGTACCTCGAGACCGACGTGAACCAGTTGCCGATGGAAGTCGCCATCGGCAAAGATGGCCGTCCGGTCGTGGTTGAAATAGAGACTCGCAGCGGCCGGATCCTGGCGAAAGTATGGCGCGTGAAAGTTGGCCGCCGAGATCTGCTGCTGCTCGACTCCGACGTCGACGGTAACGCTCCCGAAGATCGCGAGCTTACTTCCCGTTTGTACGGTGGGGATCTGCGCATCCGCATTCGGCAGGAGTTGCTGCTCGGTGTAGGCGGCTTGCGCGCCCTAAAAGCGCTGGGCATCACTCCCGGCGTGCTTCATCTCAACGAAGGCCACAGCGGCTTCGCCGTACTGGAAGCGATCCGCATGCGCATGGAAGACGAAGGCATCGGCTTTGATGCTGCCGTGCCGCGGATTTCGCGCGAAGTTGTGTTCACCACTCACACGCCCGTGCCCGCCGGCCACGACCGCTTCGACGCTGGTCTGGTCGAGGAACATATCGGGCCTTTGCGCGAGGCACTGGGGCTGTCTCAGGAGAGCCTGCTTGGCCTCGGACGCGAGAACCCCTCGAACTCTGAGGAACTCTTCTGCATGACCGTGCTGGCCCTGCGTTTATCCCGGCGCGCCAACGCCGTCTCCGCTCTGCATGGTGAGGTCTCGCGCGCCATGTGGACCGGCCTGTTTCGCGGCAAGTCTGAGGACGACGTTCCCATCGGCCACATCACCAACGGCGTGCACGTTCCATCATGGCTGGCGCCGCAGATGTTCCGCCTTTATGACCGCCACCTCGGCACCGATTGGCACCGGCGCAGCAGTGAGGCGAAGATATGGCTGGGTATTGAGAATGTGGACGATGGCGAACTCTGGGAAACTCACCTCAACCTGAAGTCGCAGCTTATCGAGTTTGTCCGCCGCCGGGCCGTGGAACAGGCCAAGCTTCGGGGAGAACCACGGGAAGTCTTGCAACGTTTCGAACGCGTTCTCAGCCCGGATGCTTTGACCATCGGCTTTGCCCGCCGCTTTGCCACTTACAAGCGAGCCAATCTCCTCCTCACCGATATCGAGCGGCTTGCCGCCATGGTCAACGATCCCAAGCGTCCAGTGCAATTCGTGTTTGCCGGCAAGGCGCATCCGCTCGACGAACCCGGCAAGCGCGTCCTGCAGCAGATTGCCGACCTGATGCGCGACCCCAAGTTCCGCGATAAGTTCGTCTTTGTCGAGGACTATGACATCAATGTCGGCCGCGCGTTCGTCCAGGGCGTCGATGTCTGGCTGAACAACCCTCGGCGACCGCTCGAGGCCTCCGGAACCAGCGGCCAGAAGGTCGTACTCAATGGCGGATTGAATCTTTCCATCCTCGACGGGTGGTGGGCCGAGGCTTACGACGGGGTCAACGGCTTCGCTATCGGTACTGGCAAGACGCATTCCAACATGAGCGTGCACGATGCCCGCGACGGTGAAGATCTGCTCAGAGCGCTGCGCGAGCAAGTCATTCCTCTTTATTACCAGCGCGACCGCGATGGATTGCCTCGCGGATGGATCAAGCGCATGAAACGTACGATCCGCACGCTGGGCTGGCGCTTCAACGCCGACCGCATGGTGATGGACTACACAAGCAAGTGTTACTTGCCCGCTGCCGGAGGCGTCTCGAGCGAATTTCGACCCAACTCTTAAGGAGAGCGCTCGAATCCAAAGGCCAAAATTCTCGCGGAAGGAGTGCGGCCATGTCTATACCCAAAAAGTGCATGTTCATCGTGAGTCTCTCGGCCGTCGTTTGGGCTGGAGTGGCGTCGTTGCAGGTCCAGATCAAGGAATACGAAGTTCCAACCCCGAAGTCACGCCCACACGATCCCGCGCTCGCGCCCGACGGCTCTCTCTGGTACACCGGACAAGGCGCGAATAAGTTGGGACGTCTCGACCCTGCGACGGGACAGTTCAAAGAGTATCCGCTAAAGACCCCCAACTCCGGGGCCCATGGCCTCGTCGCGGATAAAGATGGCAACATCTGGTTCACCGCGATCTCAGGTGGCTATGTCGGCAAGCTCGATCCGAAAACGGGAGACATCGCCGAATACCGTCCTTCGGACGGAGCCGAGATTGATCCGCACACTCCAGTCTTCGATCATGATGGCATTCTCTGGTTCACCAACGAGCAGACGAATTACATCGGTCGGCTCGATCCGAAAACTGGCAAGATAACGCTGACCAAAGTACCCACCGCTCATGCCGTTCCCTATGGCATCGTGATCCTTCCTGACAACATGCCCTTGTTTTGCGAGTTCGGGACAAACAAACTGGGAATGCTCGATCCTAAGACGATGACGATCCGTGAGTTCACACTTCCCGCATCTGACGCGCGGCCGCGGCGAATCGCGCTTGCGTCCGACGGCTCCGTTTTCTACACCGATTACGCGCGGGGATATCTCGGGCACTTCGACCCAGAGGCGGGGAAATTATTGAAGGAATGGCCCTCGCCCGGGGGTTCGGGATCTGAGCCTTACGGCATCGCGATCAGCAGAAATGGCGAAGTCTGGTATAGCGAGTCGGGCGTCAAGCCGAACACGCTGGTCAAGTTCGATCCGAAATTGGAGAGCTTCAGCGCGACCGCGATTCCATCTGGCGGCGGCGTGGTCCGCAACATGGTCGCCACACCGGACAGCAAGCTGTATCTGGCCTGCAGCGGAGTCAATAAAGTCGCGGTGGTCGATACTAGTAGGAAATGATCGGCCGCCGCTAGTGGCCGGCTAACTGGCTGCCGGAGCCGACTGACTATCTTTACGCCCTGCGAGTAATAATCCGATCCAGCAACTGACCGGCCACGTGAGCAGCCACGACACCCAATACCAATGCGGCCAGCCCTTGCTCCAGTTGGGAATCGTTGCGGCAATCCCCATCACCTCGCCGATGATGAAGAACCAGAGCACGTGACGTCCGGCCCGACCCGGCGCGAAGTGCGCACAGATCCAGGCACAGAAAATCGATACGATGACAAACATCGCGGTGCTCGTCATTAATGGCGTTTGCGAGGGGACATGGCCTCTGACGAAATCGCCCGGGAAGATTCGCGACAGCAATGGGTCGGTCAGCAGCACCAGAATAATCGACAGCACGTAACTTCCCAGGACCACGCCGATCGATTTCAGCATCGAGGGACCTCCGCCGAATGGGCGCCAGTATTATGCCCTAATCGACGGATGAATAGGCCATTCGTTATCGCGATTCTGCAAATCGTCTTACGACGGCGTGCAGCCGAAAGCTCAGTCGATCCCGTGGATCCTCATGTTCACCAGTTGATCGACGCTGAGGTCCCGCATCCCTCGCGACTGCATCTGGCTGATGTACTCGGGGGTGACGTTGTGAATCCGCATAGCAATCAACTGATCCGGGTCGGGATGCTTGTAGCCAAGCCCCTGCAGTTTCTGGATAAATTCCGGCGAGACTCCGTGAATTCGGAAGGCGATCAGCTTTTCGAGTTCGACATGGTCATAGCCACGCTGCTTCAGTTGGTCCATCCACTCAGGAGTCGCCCCGTGGATGCGCATGGCAACCAGAGTGTCCTCGTCGGGGGAATAGCCCGCCTGACGCAGGCTGTGAACCATCTGCGGCGTCACGCCGTGGATGCGGAAAGCGACGACTTTGTCGCTATCGGAAGCCTTTAGGCCTTCATCCCGCAGTGCGTGAATGAAAGCTGAGTCGACGTGAAAAATGCGGAATGCGATGAGCTTGTCGGCGTCCAGATCGCTGAGATGCTCATTCTTCATCTGCTTCGCGAACTCCAGGGTCACATCCTGCACCGCCATGCTGAACTGCTTTTCTTCATCGACGGAAAATCCCAGCGACTGCATTTCGTGCGGATAATTCGGATCTGGCTGAAAGTGGAAGACTCCAGCGCCCTCGCCATTGTCGAGAAACCCTTCGCAATCGATCTTGCCCGCGTCGCGCGCGATCATGAAATGAACGTCTTGCCGGCCCGGTTTCGAAAAGTCGACACCGGGAAACGAACTCTCAGACCAATCGGAGCTGTGACTTGAATTTCCGCCGTGATGATGCTCCATCAAGGCGAATTCGACCTTGCCAGGCTCATCGGATTTATTGATCGTCCAGTTGCCGCTTCGCACTTCGGCGGCGCGATCCTTCACCGCAAACAGCAGAACCGCAGACGCGAAGACAAGGTATGCGAAAGTCCGTTTCATTCTGAGGCTCATAAAAGGCTCCTTGGCTAGATTTCGCCCTTGTTTTCGAGAATTCCGAGGTGCTTGAGTTCAATCAATTTGTCGATGGTCAGATTCTGAAATCCATGTTTGCGTGCCATCTCGATGAATTCGGGGGTGATGCCCTGCACCTTGGCTCCAACCACATCGTCGACGCTCGGCTTGAATCCAGCGGCTTGCAGCGCCTTGATGTACTCCGGTGTTACGCCCTGCACTTTCATCCCGACAATGTCGTCCGCACTCGGATTGAGACCGAGAGCGCGGATGTCACGAATGTATTCCGGGGTCACTCCTTGCACCTTCATGCCAATGACTTCATTGGCATCGGGCTTGAAACCCTGCGCCTGTAGCGCCTGGACATAAGCTGGTGTAACGCCTTGAACCTTCATCCCGACAATGTCGTCGGCGTCGACCTTTAGGCCGAGAGCACGCATCTCGCGAACATAGTCCGGCGTGACTCCCTGAACTTTCATGCCGATGATGTGATCGGCATCGCCCTGAATGCCAACGTCCTTCATCCCGCGCACATACTCGGGAGTTACGCCCTGCACCTTCATTCCGATGATCTGGTCCTCGTCCGGATCGAAGCCGAGAGCACGAATTTCCTTGACGTATTCCGGCGTTATGCCTTGCACCTTCATACCGATCAATCCGTTGACGTCGGGTTTCAACCCAAGGTCATGCATGCCGCGGACGTATTCGGGTGTGATGTTCTGGGTCCGGAGCCCGATCAGGTCATCGACGGAGAGATTGGGTAGACCGGCAGCCTTCATCTGATCAATGTAGGAACCTGATGCAGTGGACGCTGACGATGTCCGACTCTCACTCTGTGCGGCAGAAGGTTTTTTCGCCGGCGAACTCGGGGTGGCAGGAGTCTGTGACGTGGCTGCCTGTGGGGAAGAGACCTCTACCAACAAGCCGGCCCGCGCTGTTCGGGGATGCGCCAAGCCGAGCAGCGTATTTCCCGCAACTAATGCGACAGCAAGACACAGCGCACTTCCCGTGAGGCCGATGCTGCGCATTCCCGCGCTGAGTGTTTTGAGTCCCAGGATACGAATGATTCGGTCGGTGAGCGGACCGCGATTTGCCGCCATCGCTAAAGTCGGTGCGCTGCGCCATTCCGCCATCACCGCGAGCGCGCGTGCATATTCAACCGCATCGCCGGAAATCGCGACCGCAACTTCGTCGCAACAATGCTCTCGTTCCGCTCGAATGCGCTTGTTCAGCCACCAGACGGCAGGATGGTAGAACAGAAGCGTTTCAACGCAGACCTGGAAGACATTGACGAACGGATCGAGCCGTTGGATGTGTGCGAGTTCGTGCGCGATGACTGCTTTGAGCTGATCTTCCGACAATCCGGTCAGGGCGCTCGCTGGCAGAAATACGATTGGACGAAACCATCCGATGACCGCCGGCGCCTGCAGCCATTTGCATTCGCAGTAATCGATGGCGCGCGAAATACCGAGCCTGTCCTGCAGCGTGTAGCAGATCTCGAGAATGTCCTCGCTTACAACCGACGATTGCCGTCGGCGCGAGCGCTCCAGCAGGATGAATCCACCCGCGGAGCGCAGGCTGAGCAGTGCGACGCCAAGCAGCCAGGCCTCCACTAGCCACGGAATCGCGTTCGATGAACGAGTCGCACTGGAGAGCTGGCTCGATTGGGCTGGCGCCGTTGCCGCGGCTTTCGCTGACGGGATTATCGTCGCTGCCCAACTGGCCGGAGTCTGCATCCGAACCGCAGGTTGCTGCGCAAGATATACAAAGGTCGCCACCGGAGCGAGCAGCATCAGAGCGAGTGCGACTACACCAACGACGTATCGCACAGAAGCGCGGCGCGGAGCGGCCATCGCTACCGCAGCCAACGCCGCCAAAGCCGTGCCCTGCCAGATGAAATGCAGGAGTGCCCAGCCCAACGCTTGCAGCGTATTCGGTGAAATCCAGCGCATGAGTGCGGTCATCGCCGACTCCTTTCGTATTCATCCAGTAAACGGCGCAGCTCTTCAATTTCTTCGTGCGAGGCTTTGCGCCCGGCCAGCGCGTGCATCATTAACTGGCTCGCTGAGCCTTCAAAAACTCTCTGCAGTACATCTCCGGCGAGCTGGCGCTTGGTCTGTTCTGCCGGAATCCCTGCTTCATAGACGTGCGCCCGCTGGGTTTCGTTTCGGCGCACCGTACCTTTCGTCGTCATGATCTGAAGGAGCTTGAGCACGGTCGTATATCCGAGAGATTTTTTTTCGCTGAGCGCTTCATGAACGTCGCGGACTGTCGATGGGCCGCGCGCCCAGAGAACACGAAGAATCTCAAGTTCGGAAGCCGTCGGCTTCTGCAGATTGCGCGTCATGGGGAGGACGATACTACGAAGGTTTTCGTATTGTCAACGAAAATCTTCGTAGATCAGCGCTTTTTTCAAATTGGTCATATGAAGAACCAGCGGAAAAGCGCTCACGGAAAAACCATCATGCGCAGCCGAAATCACTCGTACCGCAAGCTCTCAATGGGATCCAACTGCGCCGCGCGCACGGCTGGCACCATCCCGCTCAGCACGCCCACCACACTAAGAATGACAGTTGCGACCGCCAGGCTGCCGGGCCGGATGTGCAGATGAATATCTCCGGCCTGCAGATCGTCACCAAACGCGCTCATGAGCGGCAAAGCTCCCACGGCCCACGAAATCAAGTAGGCAATCGCAACTCCGGCCACTCCGCCCGCGAATGTGATGGCCAGCGCCTCAGCCAGAAATTGAAAGAGAATGTAGCTCTTGTGCGCTCCCAGCGCTTTTTCCACGCCGATTTCCCGCGTCCGTTGCTGCACCGAGACCAGCATGATATTCATCAGCCCGATGCCACCGATTCCCAGAGTCAGCGCGCCGATGAAAGCCAGCAGCACCTTTAGAGCAGTGATCACAACCGTGAACTCATCAAAATCCTGCTTGAAGTCCGCGACGAACACGGCTCGGCGATCATCCGGGCGAAAGTTGTGGTGTGCCGACATGACACTGCGCACCACCCGCGTGATCTGCTGATGATTTTCGCCTTCGTAGTCCATGAACATGCCGCTGATGTATTGCGTGTTGTATAGATCACCCATCGCGCTGAATGGAATGACGACAATCGTGTTGTCGTTGTTGTCGCCGCCCTGCACTTTGTGCCGGTACACGCCGACCACGGTGAACGTCAATCCGTTAATCCGGATGCTTTGACCCAGGGCTTGCTCACCCGAAAATAGCCGGCGCTTCGACTCATCTCCGATGACGGCCACTCGCGCATGTTCCAACTGATCTTGATCGCTCAGACCGCGTCCCGCGGCAACCTCGAAGCCACGAATCCGCTCGTAGACTGGGAAGACGCCAGTAAGAAACAAGTTGGTGAAGATGCGAGTGTCGTGCTGAATGGAGACCCCATTGAACCGATCGAAAATCGGGGTCACGCCCTTGATCATTGGCACTTCGTTGCGGATGTAATCCACGTCGGACAACTGGAGACGCACCTCGCTGCCAGCCTTCGAGCCGCCCGCCTGCAGAGATGTGCGGCCCGGAAATACTCCAATGACGTCGGTGCCCCACGAGCTGAAGATCAGGTCGATCGCGCGCTCGAATCCGGAACCAAACGCCAACAGGATCACGACTGTCGCGATGCCCCATGCCATCCCGAGCATGGTTAAAGTAGTGCGCCGGCGATTGTGCCGCATCGCGCCGTAAGCTTCACTGAGCAGATCGCGGATCATGACTCTACTCCTGCCGTAAGGCCTCCACCGGTTCGAGCATGGCTGCTTTGCGGGCGGGATAAAGCCCGGCGGTAATGCCCGCGAGCGCTAGCGACAGCACGGCGCCAATCGCTGAGGCGGGGACAATTTTCGGCGTATCAAAGCCCTGCGGAAGCTGCACGTTCGAGAGCAGCCGGATAAGGAGCATCGCTCCTCCCACGCCCAGAGCGCCGCTCAAGAGAGTCAGAAATGCTCCCTCGAGAAAAAACTGAAAGAGGATGTTGCGCTGGGTCGCTCCCAGCGCCTTGCGCAGCCCAATCTCGTTGGTTCGTTCGGTCACTGCGACCAACATAATATTGACGATGCCAATGGCTCCCAGCGCCAGTGTCACTAAACCCACTCCGCCCAGGAACCAATCCATGGCGGTAAAAATCTTGCCCATGGTTTTCTGGTTTTTGACGGTGTCCCATTCTTCCCAGGTATCCCGCCCATTGGGATCGAATCCGCCATGGTTGCGGGCGACAATGCGATGGAGTTCGGCCTTGGCCGCTTCGTTCTCCTCAAAGCTGCGCGGCTGGTAGTTGATGAACGAAACCGCGTTTCCGTCTTTCGAATTGTCGCCGGTCAGGGGAAACAATTCGCGCATCGTATTCAGCGGCACAAAAATGCGGACATTCGTCGCATTCTGTTCCTCGTGGCCGATCATCGAAAGCACGCCGACCACTTGAAACCGCACGCCATTGAGCAGGATGTTCTCACCGACTGCCGGCCGCCCCGGAAACATATTGCGAGTCATCTCCCGGCCGAGCACACACACGCGCCGTCGTTCCGCGTCGTCGTCATCATTGATCCAGCGCCCAACCTGCAACGGAATGGTCCGCACCTGGCTGTAGACTGCGGGCACGCCGGAAACCTGGCCGTTCGTGCTCGTGTAATCGCTCACGGCGCGAATATCATCTCGCGCGATCACCGGCGAAATATGAAGAGCAAGCTTCGATTCGTTCTTGATGTCCAGATAATCCTGATAGGTGAGATTGAACCACTTCATGGAAGTGAAGCTGCCTTCGACCGCCGGCGCGCGGCCGCCCCAGAAAAAGATGATGTTCTTGCCGAAAGTTTCCAGCTGCTTGCGATTGCCGTTACGGAATCCTTCGCCCACGCCGGCCAGCAGCAAGAGCGATCCCACACCCCACGCGATGCCAAACATCGTCAGGAATGAACGCAATTTGTGCGCCCACAGCGTTCGCAACGTCTGCCCGAAGATGTCCAGCAGCATGCGCATGATACGCCTCCTGCCCAGGCTGGGAGTGAGGGATTCGGTAAGTTGCCACACTCTAAGACTCGCGAAACGGCCAAGGGTTAGCGCGATTTCGAGGCAGATGCATGAAGGTTCTTGAGCAAGAGTCGGCTGCCCCAGGAGAAATGTTTTGTTATCGGGTTAAGGGCAGGGTGCCCTGCAAGCGGGGCAGTTGCGCGATGGTAACCACCCTTCCGTTACGGTGATTTCAGTCGCGATCAGCCTTAGCATGACCTCAGTAACGGTTGCGAAAGACAACATCCCAAGTGCGGGCATTGGGTCGAGATGAAAACCGTGTATCGCATCTTCGCAATTCTGGTCGTGGCGTCAGCCTGCGCCTGCGCGCAAATGACTATTATCAGCGGCTCCCCGAAAGATCCTGACGTGAGGCCGGACCAGCTCACTGCAACCATCGTGCATTACCAGGACATGCGGACTTCAGCGCGTCGAACCATCCGAATATTGGCAATGGCACTGGAAAAGACCGGCGGTTCAAGAGCGGCTTTGACCGAGGCCATCGATGATGAACAGGACATCGTGGATTCCGCAAACTGGTGCATCGCGTCGTTGCGGGACAAGGTGCCAGGGGCTGAAGTCTGTATGCTGCCGCGCGCCGAAGCGATCGATCAGGGCCAGAAGGGCGTATGTCAGCTCGCCGGAAATCCCGCTGTTCGTTCGCGGTGTGTTGAACGGACTGCGTCTGCAAAGGTCATCCGAAACGACTAGGAAACTGCGGCCGAGACCAAAGGATCTTCGCGTTACAGGCTACGAGGCATTTTCGACCGGTTCCCTCTTCTCGCGCAGGGCTTGCACTGCTTCGGCGATGGCGTATTTCAGTTCATCGATTCCTTTTCCGGTTACGGCGGAAATCTCGTAGAGCTTCAGCTTCTTTTTCCGGCAATATTTCTTAAGCGCGGCGAGCTTGTCTTTGTTTACGACATCGATCTTCGACGCGACCATTAGCATGGGCTTCGCTTCGAGATGTGCGCCGAAGCTGGCCAGCTCTCCCAGAATCACTTCAACATCTTTGACGACATCATCACGTCCGCTGGAGTCGGAGACGTCGACGAGATGCACCAGCAATCGCGTGCGCTCAATGTGCCGCAGAAACTGCGTGCCCAGTCCGGCACCGGTGTGCGCGCCTTCGATCAACCCGGGGATGTCGGCCACGACAAAGCTGATCTCATCTCTTGCGTCGCCGACGGCGACGACGCCAAGATTCGGCTCGAGTGTGGTAAAGGGATAATCGGCAATCTTGGGCCGAGCTGAAGAAATGCGCGAGATCAGTGTGGACTTGCCGACGTTCGGATAGCCGACGAGACCAACGTCGGCGAGCAGCTTGAGTTCGAGGCGATAGGTGTGTTCCTCGCCGGGACGTCCCGCTTCGTGCTCGCGCGGGGCCTGATGGACGGAGGTGGCGAACCGGGCATTACCGCGTCCGCCGCGCCCGCCGCGCGCGATCACAAATTTCTGGTCCGGCTCTGTGAACTCGAATGCCTTCTCGCCGGTCTCGTCGTCGTAAACGATGGTGCCAACGGGAACCTTCAAAACCACGTCGCCGCCGTCGCGTCCCGTTTTGTTTGCGCCTTCGCCGTGGTGTCCGCGCTCGGCCTTGTGCTCGGGATTGAAGCGGAAGTGCACGAGCGTGTTGTGTCGCTCGCTGGATTCCATGACAACGTCGCCGCCTTTGCCACCATCTCCGCCGGAGGGTCCTCCGCGCGGGACGAATTTTTCGCGGCGGAAAGCCATGCAGCCGTTGCCGCCGTCCCCGGCTTTGACCCGAATTTTGGCTTCATCGATAAACATCGGGTCTGCGGATCAGGGGTAGTGATCAGCCTTTCGTTGTCACAAGTCACTGAAGACTTACAGTTCACTGCTCGTAGCTCAAAACAAAAGCCTCAGCCCGAAGGCGAGGCTTGAAAGTTCGGGCAGTCCACGGAGCGAGGGCTCGGGCTACTCGCAATTATGAGATCCCTCGCTTCGCTCGGGATGACCGCAGCGGAGCTCAGACGCTCCGCTAAACGCGGTCACTTCGCTTCAACCGGTTCGACCATCACGAACTTGCCCATGGAGCCTTTGTCCATGAACTTGATGCGTCCGGAAATCTTGGCGAAGAGCGTGTCGTCTTTGCCGCGGCCAACGTTGAGGCCGGGCTTCACGCGCGTGCCGCGCTGCCGCACGATAATGGTGCCGCCCGGGACGATCTGTCCGCCGAATGCCTTAAAGCCGAGCCGCTGCGAATTGGAGTCGCGGCCGTTGCGGGATGTGCCTTGTCCTTTTTTGTGTGCCATAAAAAACAGTTCTCAGTGGCCAGTTGCCAGTTAGTCGTCCCTGGTCCTTAGTCGTCAGTTAAAATAAAGGACCAAGCCTACTTCTTTTTCGATGCAGCTTTCTTGGCTGCCTTCTTTGGAGCCGATTTCTTCTTCGCCGCCGGCTTCGCTTCCGCCTCGTGGGTTTCTTCCCCGGCGGCTTGCGCCTTCTTCGGCTTCGCTTCTTTCTTGGGAAGCTCGGGAGCCTTGAAGCTCTGCCCGCCGACGGCGATCTCGGCGATGCGGACCGCGGTGAATCCCTGGCGATGTCCGCGCAGTTTCTTGTATTGCTTCTTCCGTTTGTAGTGAAAGACGAGGACTTTTGCGCCACGGCCTTCTTCGACGACCTCGCCGACCACCCGAGCGTCAGCGCCATTGCCGATCTGTCCCTCTTCCGCGGACACCGCGACCACGGGGAACTCGACCTGGCCGTCAGTGCCGGTTCCGGTTTTTTCGACTCGAATCACATCGCCGGGCGCTACCCGGTACTGCTTGCCACCAGCGCGGATCACCGCGTACATAATGCCTCCGTCGAATGTCGATAAGGAAGCGATCCCAAGCGCGCGATTGTTGCGCCGCCTTCGGCGCCGCTTCGCGCGGATCGCTCAGGTCCCTCGCTGCGCAAAAAGACGCGGGCTCGGGATGACAATCAAATCTTGCTTGCTGTGTTTTTCCGCTCAGGCGCTTCAGCAGCCAAGGCGGGCGTCCCCAGAACGGGTCGGCGAGTACAGTCAAACTCGATTATTTTATCGTGCGCAGATAGAGGCGGTCAAACTGCATTCTCAATGTTGGCACTCAATTTTCTTCTTCTTACGCCAGCGAGCGATCGCCCAAACGACGCTGCAGAAGAGGAAGAGTAAACCAGCCCAGGCAGCCAATCCCAACGGCAGAGGCGGAGTTGGGCCATCAGACAGCGCCGGCGACGGTGGGTTGACCTTCCACCAGAGAAAAAACCAGCCCACAGAACCCAATAACAAAGTCAGGCCGATCAATGCTAATCGAAGAGGGCTCCATCGCAGTTTCATTGCGGGGCCAATCATCTCATAGCTCCGGCGAATTAATCTCCACGGGAGGATTCCTCGCTCCGCGAAGAAAAGCGCCTCGCTCGGGATGACGGCCATATTCGTGTTCCGACTTTGTGATAGCGGCGCTTCTGTGCGAGAATGCCGCCGGAATTGGAGGATACCGTCATGCTGAAGCGTCTGTTTCTTTATTGCCTGGTTGCAGTCACAGTCTGCGGCGCGCAAACCAAGAAGTCTCCCATGGCCAAGAAAGTTCCGCTGGCCCCGGACAAAGCTTACCTGCAGAAGATCTGGGACGGATGGGCCACGCTCGATCCGGCCAACACCGCGAAGTACTACGCCTCCGGCCCGCATGTGTTCTTCGACATCGCTCCGTTGCAGTATCACAGCTGGGACGAGTACGAGAAGGGAGTGAAAGGAGTCCTCGCGGGATACAAGAGCGCGCGATTTACGGTCGATGAACCGGAGATTCATCCGCATGGCGACCTTGTTTGGGGAACAGCGATCATAAAGGAAGAGATGACGGACAAAGCTGGCAAAGTCAGCATGGGGAATTTCCGTTGGACGGTCGTGTTGGAGAACGAGGACGGGAAGTGGATGATCGTGCATGAGCACGTGTCGGCGCCACTGGGATAAAACCTTGGCCACGGATAAACACGGATTTACACCGATCATTTTGCTTTTATCCGTGAAAATCCGTGGCTAGAGGGACTCTTACCCCACCCTAAAATCGCAAAAAGCGCGATTTTAGGATGGGCCACCCAGCATGTTACGAGTTCGGGCCTTCCGGGGCGTGCAGCACGCGGAAGGTGTTGCCGCCCTGGGACCAGACCAGAACGAGCGCGTCCTGTCCTTTTGGAACGCCTGAGAGCGCCTGCTGAACGTCGCTCGCGGTTGGCGTCTTTTTGCGGTTCACTTCGAGGATGACATCCCCCTGCTGCAAACCGGCGTTATCAGCCGGGCTGCCCGGCTGCACCTGCTCGACCACCGCGCCGTGGACAGTGCTCGGAATCTGCATCTGGTCGCGAACCTCGGGCGTGAGATTGCCGATGCCGATTCCCCAGCGCATCTTGCCGTGACCTTCGGCTGAATTCGAGCTCTCCTCGCCATTGTGGCCGCCTATCGCCTCGAGCGTGACCGGCACGGTTTCCGTCTTGCCATTGCGCAGGAGGCTGAGCTCGATTTTCGTTCCCGGCTGCTTCTGCGTGACGATCACCTGGAGTTCGCCGGAGTCGTTGATCTTCTGCCCGTCGATCGCGGTGATGACGTCGCCAGTCTGCAAGCCAGCCTTCGCGCCCGGCGAATCCGGATCAACCTGCGTGACGACCGCACCCATCGCCGTAGAGTCGCCGAAGAACTTTGCGTTCTCGGGAGTCACGTCAGAGATGGCGATTCCGATGCGGCCATGGTTGACTTTGCCATCGCGCATCAACTGTTCTACGGTGGGTCTGACGATCTGACTGGGAATCGCAAAACCCATACCAGAGAAACTTCCCGACGGTGACACCAGGAACGTGTTGATGCCGACGACTTCTCCTCGCGCGTCAACCAGCGGGCCGCCGGAGTTTCCGGGATTGATGGCCGCGTCGGTCTGAATGAACTCACCCGGTTTGCTGCGATTGGAATCCGGGTTGGCGCGATTGATCGCGCTCACGATTCCGCGCGTGACGGTGAACTGGAATCCGTACGGATTGCCGAAAGCCAGCACGGTTTCTCCCGGACGGACTTCTTTCGAATCGCCCCAGGGAACGCTGGCCATGTCTTTGCCGTCGACTTTCAGGACGGCGAGGTCGGTGAGCGGATCTGTACCAATCAGCTTCGCCTTCATGATGCGGCGGTTGCTCAGGGTAACGCGGATGTCCGTAGCGCCATCGACGACGTGATCGTTCGTCACGATGTAACCGTCAGGCGAAATCACGACCCCGCTGCCCATCCCGTGCTCGAACTGCGGCTGGCGCTGGATATGCATGTGCGGCCCGAACTGCGGCCCCTGCGGGCCAAAGAACTGTCCGAACGGCCCCTGCTCGCCGAAGAACTGCTGCATCTGATCCTGCATCTGCTGGCTCTGCTCGTCCGGCTTAACGCGCGAAGTGACGGTGACGTTGACCACAGCCGGAGTGACCCGGGCAGCCAGGGTCTCCATAGCTTTATCGAGCTGAAGCAGCGCGCCAACGCTGCTGTCGTCGAGCGGTGCTGCTGCAGGTGCGGGATACGGGATGGCCGCTGCACTTACCGAAGCAGGCTTGAGTTCATAGGTTGCGATCGAAGCGGCCACCGCGACGGCGAGAACCGGCACGGCGAGGCGCCTCATCCATGTTTTGGTTTTGTCGCTTATCTTTTTTTTGTCGATCCATGTTGCTGGATTCATTGTTGATTTCCTCTCGTTTCCTCTCAAAGGTTTGTAGAACTAATTCATTAGTTACCGCGTTCGTAATTCGAGCCTCTTGATCTTTCTATTCGATCTCTATGTTTGCTTTGCTGGAGCGTGCGCCGTTGAGTCAGCCGGATGGAAGACGATCACCCGCACCAACTGAATGTGATAGACCTGCTGACCTGAAGTTCCGGTCGTGTCGTCCACGACGAAGAAGAGCGTCTCCGTGTAGGGCACAACGTTCGGGTGCGAACTGGTCAGGTGAACCGCGCGCATCAGCGGAGGACGCGAAGGCTCATTCAGTCTCACTCGATGGGGCTGCTGATTTTGATGCTGCGAGCGTGTCTCGAGCTTCGCCGGAATCACGCCAGCCGGTTGGCGGCGCTGCGACGATGCCATGAAAATAGCGGGATGCGCGAGATTCAAAGCTTCCTGTGCAGTTGATATCGGCAGAACCGCACCGGCAACCTGAGTTGGTTGAGAATCCCGAAACGTGATTAGGTCGGGCGTTCTCGATACGGCCACGCCGCACGCGACTGCGAAGGCAACAACGAGCGCGGCAGCGGGCTTCCAACTGCGCGTGACGTTTGCCGGACGATTGACATTGAGAATTTGGGCGACGCGCTGCGAAGTTTGATGAATCTTTCCAAGCGCGGCCTGAGCGAGCGCGATGCTGTGACGAAGGAAACTTCTATCGGCCAGGCGCGCCAGGCACTCCGCATAAGCACGAGCACTCGGAATGGCAGCGAGGACAGCATCATCGCACGCCATTTCCCGCTCCAAGGCCATCCGTCTTTCGATCCACCACACGGCGGGATGAAAAAAGAGCAGCGCTTTTACAATCTGCTGGATGAGGTTGGTCCAGTCATCCCAGCGGCGCAGGTGCGCAAGCTCGTGCAGAAGAATCTGGTTCAACTCCGCTGGCGAGAGTTCTTGCATCACCCATTGCGGAATGACCACTGCCGGCCTCAGAAGGCCGATCGCGGTGGGAATGCGCATGCGGTCCGACGTGCAGAGCTTAAATCGGCGATTTATCTTTTGAGCAGCGAGCGTGCTCTGCAGCAACGGATCCAGGCTCTGAAGATCGACCGGCACGCAATCTTTCAGAATGCGATGCAAGTGATGGAGAGCCTTGCCCAGACGCAATAATCCAAAGCACGCGACGAGGGACCAAGCCGCGAAAAAGTACACGGCCCAGGATTCCGGCAAAGCGATGGCCGCGTGCCCGGTGCTTGAAGCTCGCGACGAAATGCGGAAAAATGGAAGCAGCGCGATCGCGACCAGAGCAGAGAAGCACACAGCAAATCGGATCGCAGAACTCTGTCGGCGGGCGAAACGCAGAACCAGCGCGGCAAAGGCGACGATGCAGGCTCCCTCAAGCAAAGAATCGACGAAGCGAATGGTGGCGAGTTGTGCGATCGCGTGGAGTTCGGGAATCATCCCTTGCTCCTTTCCAGCAGCGCTCGCAAGCGGGCTAACTCCTCGGGATCGATGCTTTTTTCTTCCAGAATGTTCAAGACGAGCAGTTCATCCGAGTTCCCGAAAAAGCGGCTGACCAGGTGTCCGATCTCGAAGCGGGTGGCGTCTTTTCGATCCACCGCCGGCAGGTAAACGTGGGCTCGACTGTCTTTATCTTTGCGGTGTTTGACGTATCCCTTGGTTTCGAGAATGCGAATGATCGTGAGAACGGAGTTGTAAGCCACGGCCGGCGGGGTGGGCAGCGCCCCCAGGACTTCATGGACGGTCGCCGAACCCTTGTCCCAGAGCACATTCATGATTCGCAGTTCGGCTTCAGTCAGCGTGGCAGATCGGCTACGGGCCAAGGTCTCCTATCCCCCTCCAGAGATCAGACGTACGGGATCCAAAAAGGTCAACTAATTACTTAGTTGCATGGAGGGACGTGAGGGATGCCCGTTGGGCAACTGACCCGTTACATCCACAGAAATGACGAACGGGCTGTCCAGATTCCCTGAACAGCCCGTCCCAGGCATTACTGCGGCACAAACCTACGAATGGGTAAAGTCGGACTCAGCTCATTCGTAGGTAAGGTTGAGTTTGTCTGCGTAAACCGAGTAATCCGTCTGGGTGGAGTTGCCATCCAGCTGAAAATTCACAACGAGACCGTACCAGCCGGACGCCGTGAAGTGGTTGAACGTCTTGTTGACACCCTGCGTGACACCATTGAGCGTGATGGATTTGTACAGCAACTGGTTGGATGAGGTCCGCTCCACCGTGTACACAAGATGGTTCCATGTATTGCTCTTCGGGTTACACGGCAGTGAGGTCGAAGTCCACTTCTTGCCGGCCGAATCCCAGAGAGCCCACTGATGCGACCACATGCGGCATTCGAGGCCCCAGATGAATCCCATATTGTTGAAGTACTGGTTAATGTCAAATTCCATCGCCCCGGCCGCGGATAAGAGGGTGCTGCCGAAGAAATACACGTCATACGTGAAGCTATGCAGCTTGGGAACGATAGTTTTGTTCGTATCCGGCAGTCCTTGAGACGAAAAGGGGCCAATCAAGTGATTGAGCCATAGGACATCGGAATAGGGCTTGGTGCCACCAATCTTGAACTGAGTCGAGTTGCCGGAGACGGTCGGACTTGTAATGCCCTGCTTCATGGACCAGGTCAGGCCACTGCAAGAGGTGCAGTCAGCATACGAAGGAGGCTGTTGACCATAGCCCTGCCATCCGCTGGCTTTGTGTATGTTATAGAAGGTTTTTCCGCTTGAACTTGTGTTTACGTTGATCTTCACGAAGGTCTTGGTTGCGCCACCACAATTATCCCATTCCTGGACGGCTACATCGTAGGTGCCGGAATTGAAGTTCAAGCTTGTGTTGAGTTTGTCTCCCTCTACCGTGTAAGCCAGCTGATTGGTCGAGGGGTAAATGCCCATCGAGGCTACCCCCTTTGAACAAGACGTGGTAGCAGAAGCCACGAATTTCACGCTGGAGCTCACAGTGCTGCCATTGGATGGGCTGCTCACCGTCACGCCCGCGAAGGTAGATGCGGCGATAAAAAGCACAAAAATAGCCGTTGAGAGTTGTACTTGTTTCTTCATTTGTCGATTTCTCTCCGGTTGGATTTACTTACAGGCCAGCAAGGCCTTGGACTTGCAAGGGATCCACCGACAGGGGAGGACACCCTAGATCGTGCTGGCCGCTGGGACCGCCCGGCAACGACTTTCGGGCGTGAGCGGAGCTTGCTTTGAGCGGAGTGGCTCCACTATACAGGCTTCACCGGATGAGTCAAACAGAAAATGCCGTATTGACGACTTTTTGCGCCGTCGGAAGTGCTAACACCCGCAAGGGCTTACGGGGAATCCACCCTTTGTATTTCTTCTGTATTTTTTCCCAGTACTTTCGACGAAAAGATCCAAAGATTGCGGGAAGATTCTTTTTGACGCTGAAGATTGGCGCAGAAATTCATTGCCCAAGGAAACTGTTCAAAATGGCAAACGGGCTGTTCGCAAATCTAAACAGCCCGGCTCCGGCATTACTGCAGCACATTTTTGAACGGAGCTGAGGCGGACTCAGCTCACTGGTACGTGAGGTTCAATTGATCGACGTAGGTGCTGTAATTGGTCTGCTTGTAGTCTCCGTCCATCTGATAGTTCAGCACGAGTCCGTACCAGCCGGAAACGGAGAAGTGGTCGAAAGTCTGATTAATCGTCTGCGTGACACCGTTGAGGGTGACAGTCTTGTACAGCAACTGGTTGGACGAGGTCCTCTCCACATCAAAAATAAGATGGTTCCAGGCATTGCTCACCGGCGTGCACGGCAATGAGGTACTAGTCCACTTCTTGTTGTAGGAGTCCCACAGCGCCCATTGATGCGACCACATGCGGCATTCAAGGCCCCAGATGAATCCCATGTTATTGAAATACTGGTTGATGTCGAATTCCAGTGCGTTCGACACTGTCGTGAGACTGTTGCCCCAGAACTCGATGTCGTAGGTGAAATCGTGGAGATTAGGAACGATGGTCTCACCAGCGTCGGGCAATCCTTGAGACGAGAAAGGCCCAATCAAGTGGTTGAGCCACAGAACATCGGAGTAGGCTGTGGTGCCTCCGATTACGTACTGAGTCGCATTGCCGGAGAGCGACGGATTGCTGATGTTCTGATTCATGGCCCAAGTCAGGCCGCTGCACGATGTGCAGTCAACAAAATCCGGAGGCTGCTGGCCATAGCTCTGCCACCCGCCAGCGGCTTGTATGTTGTAGAAAGTCTTCCCGCTTGAAGTCACCGTAACAGTGACGCTGGTTCCTTTCGAGCCCCCGCACTTGTCCCACTCCTTAACGGTGGTCTGGTAAGTCCCAGGACTCAAGGAGAGAGTGTGATTGAGGCTCGCGCCGGCAACCGAATAGACAAGCTGGCTATTTTGGTAGATCCCCATCGAGGCGACGCCCGCTGAGCAAGTCGTGGTGGCAGTGGCCAGGTAATTCACTGACGAACTCACCTTGCTGTTGTTCGCTGGCGAGACTACCCACACACCAGTGGAAGTTGTTACGGTGATGGGGACCTTCGTCTTGGTTGCGCCTCCGCAGTTGTCCCATTCCTGCACGGTCAGGTTGTAGGTTCCTGGGTTCAGGTTCAAGCTGGTGTTGAGTAGATTGCCCTTCACCACATACGCCAGCTGATTGGTCTCGGGGTATATACCCATGGAGGCCACACCTTTCGAACAGGACGTGGTAGCAGAAGCCGCGAATTTGACGCTGGAGCCGACCGTGCTGCCGCTGATTGGGCTGGTCACCGTTACTCCCGCGAAGGCAGATGCGGTGAAGAGAAAGACAAGAATGGCCCTTGAGAGTCTTGTTTGCTTCTTCATCTGGATTACTCTCCGGTTCGATTTGCTTGCAGGCCTGCAAGGCCTTGGACTACGAGGGGATCCACCCGCCTCGGTAGAAACCCCGGGTCGAGCTAGGCCGCTGGGACGCCCGCATCGGTGTGCGGGAGTGAGCGGAGATTGCTGAGCGGAAGGTTCACACTATACAGGGTTCACCCGAGAAGCAAACATAAAATCCTGTACGCCATCTGCTTTAGTGGGTCGGAAGGATTAATACCCGGACATATTTTCGAAAGTTCGAGATCAGCGTGGTAAGAACTTTGCGCTGATTTCGAATGCCAGGAAGATTATTGAAAAGGAAAGCGGGATGTTCAAAAAACTCGAACAGCCCCGCCGCTACATTATGAACGTGATCGCATCCCACTTCACTGATACGTCAGGTTGAGTTTGTCGACATAGACGCTGTAGGGCGTCTGCTCGTAATCTCCGTCCATTTGGTAGTTCACCGTGATGCCGTACCATCCGGGTGCGGAGAAGTGCCCGTAGGTCCAGTTCAGAACGTGGGGGACTCCGTTGAGCATGATCGATTTGTACAGCTGCTGGTTGCTCGACGTGCGCGACACCTGGATCACCAGATGATTCCAGGCATTGTTCATGGGATTGCAGGGGATGCCAGTAGGAATCCACTTGAAACTCGCGGCGTCCCAAACGTCCCATTCGTGACCGGCCTCGACGCGGCATTCGTGACCGAAAGTGAATCCCATGCCGTTGAAGAACTGATTGACGTCGAACTCGAGTGCCTGAGAGGGTCCGAGATTCCCTCCCCAAAAATAAACGTCATACGTGAAGTCGTGCAGCTGGGGAACAATGGTTTGACTCGTGTCGGGCAATCCCTGGGACGAGAATGGACCGATCAGGTGGTTGAGGAAAAGGACGTCGGAGTAGGCCATCGTGCCGCCAATTTTGTACAGGGTGGAGTTTCCGGACAGAGTCGGGCTCCTCTGCCCCTGATACATCGCCCAAGTTGTCCCCGGTCCGTTGGGAGTGCAACCGTTACAGTCTGAATAATTCGGCGGCTGTTGCGCATAGCTCTGCCATCCTCCGGCGCTCTGGATGTTGTAGAAAGTCTTCCCGCCAGAATTCACCGTGATCGTAATCGGAGCGGTCGCAGCGCCGCCGCAATTGTCCCACTCGATCACCGTGGTGTGGTACGTTCCGGGACCAAGCGAGAGGGGGTGATTCAAGCTGGCGCCGCTCACCGAGTATGCGAGGGTGTTCCCATTGTAAATTCCCATTGCCGCGACTCCAGAGGAGCAGGTCGTGGTTCCCGTCGCGACATAATTCACCGGCGAGCCTACAGTGCTGTTGTTGGCGGGAGATGTCACATGCACGCCGCTGCCAGCATCGACGGTAATTTTGACGACCGCGGTGGATGCGCCCCCGCAGTTATCCCATTCCTCGACCACTGCGCTGTACGTTCCGGGATTGAGGTTCACGGTGGTGTTCAGATGATTGCCGGAGACGCTGTAGACCAACCAGTTGGCAGAGGGGTAAATGCCCATCGCTGCAACTCCTTTTGAGCAGGAAGTGGTGCCCGATGCAACAAAGTTGACGCTGGAGCCCACAGTCGCGCCATTGGATGGGCTGTTCACCGTCACGCCCGCGAAGGCAGATGCGGCGAAAAAAAGGACGAGGATCGCCGTTGAGAGTCGTACTTCCTTCTTCATTTGTAGAGTTCTCTCCGGTTGGATTTGCTTGCAGGCCTGCGAGGCCTTGGACTTGCAATGGGATCCGCCCATCGGGCAGAAACCTGGAGTCGAGTTGGGCCGCCACACCCGCGTCAACGGGCGTGAAGCGGAACTTGCTGAGCGGAGTGCCCACTCTATACAGGAGTCACTGGAGAGTCAAAGAGAAAATGCTGTATTGAACGATTTACAGTGCCGGAAGGACTAACACCGCGATGGGCGCGGAGTTCAGAAGATACGTCTATCTTTGATCGGTAGTAGGTTTATTTTCCTGTGCAGTTATCTTGAAGGCCGGTGATGGCGAATGAGCGGCGGAGAGCAAAGCTGTCAAAGTACCTCATTGATGTTTGAAGTACTGAACAGCCTTCTCGTGTGCCATGGCCGCCTGGCGCGAACGAAACGTTCCCAGATTTCGCCTGCGTCCTGTCTTCGGATTCTTCTTGCGCGAGTAGAGGCGGTACCCGCCACTCTTCAGCTTGCGAATCATGATTGGCTCCTGGCTAACGGCTTCTCGCGCGTCGCGTGCGGCTGGCCTTCATCGCGGCATCGTGTCGCGAAGCAGAACCGCGTTTGCGAGCCGCGCTTCGAGGCTGACTCGACAGGGCACGATGCGAGGCAGCGCCGTGGCCTTCTTTCCTGAGCGCGCCGCGGGTAGCGCGAGAACGCTTCGCCGACGGCTTGCGGCGAGAGTGGCTCTGTCCCTTGCGGCAGTCGCGTGTCGCCTTTTCGGTGGTGCTGGCCGATTGACCCTTGGGCAGTGGAAGCTTTACGCCGGCGCGACGCGCCTTCGACAGTCCAATGGCAATCGCCTGCTGCGGAGATGCGGCTCCATGTTTCCCTTCGCGGAGATGGTGCATCTCTTCGCGGACGAATTCACTGGCTTGCGTGCTAGGCGCTTTCCCTTCGCGGGCATCTTCGTGGGCGCGTTCGAGCGTTTCATTTTCTGGCATTTCGGGCCTCCTTTTTAAAAGGGTAGTTCCGAGATAGCGGCGGACGGGATCGAACGATTTCTGTAGAACAGTGCGCTGCTCGCTGTACTTCTGGATGATGGCGGCGGAGATCAGAGCCAATTCGTGCGCCGGGTGACGGTGAGCCTAATTGGCCAGCAGGTTCACTTCATCCAGCCACACGGCGTAGGGTTGCTGCTTATAGTTGCCGTCCATCTGAAATGCGATATCGATTTCTTCTTGCGTCCAGTTAGGTTGCGCAGTGTAGTAGGTATCGATGTTGTAGGTTCGGTCGGCCACTGTGAGGTCGATGTAATGCACCCGGTTCCCGACTCGCTCAAGATGCCAGATCAGATGAATCCAGGTTTGTGAGGGAAAGTGATCGCATGGCACATCCGTCAGCCGCCATTTCCCGCCCAGCGGGTCCCAGATGTTCCACTTGTGAGATTGATCGAAGTCGCACTGCGATCCCCAGGTCCAGCGTGTGCCGCCGAAGGCTTGATTGACGTCGAACTCAAGCGACTGGGGGGCGTTCCCGGTGTCGACATAAAACCAGAGATCGTAGGTGAAATGGGAAACATTACTGCCCCCACCGAGGGGCGTCCAGTAAAGCTCATTTGAATATGGGTGAGGGCCCGCCAAAGTGAATTTGGCAGCTGAACCGTCCAAGGACGGAGTTTCCTGGTGAAGGGTCAACGTGGATTTCGCCGTTCCCCGACCTGCCGCGCAGGTGGTGTTCGAACCGATTACCGCCGAGCACGAAACCCAGTTCTGCATGTTCTGAATGTTAAGAATGCCAGGTTCCTGGCTTGCAACATTTAGCTGCATGGTTGAAGTGGCGATGTAGCCGGCCGTATCCTCGGCAACCACTTCCACGGTGTGCGGACCGTTGGGCATCCAGATGTATTGATTCACGGTGGTGTTTGGCGTGTAGAGCACCGCCAGTCCATCAACGTAAATCCGAACCGTGTAGATCGGGTCGGGAGGAGTTGCAACCGCAAAAATCGGAACCGGGGAATTCACCGTGGCGCCAGTTCCCGGACTCGTGATCGACAGCGGGAACCCGCACAGCGCGGCTGGCGGAGGCTCCGTCGCTGGAGGAACGATGGTGAGATTCGCAGGAGGCGTGGGCGTGATGGGGCAATCGGCCACGTTCTTGGGCAAGCCTGAGCATCCCCAGTATGCCGCGATCACGCAGCCGAGCACAACCAGACTCATGATTGGGAGCGTGCGTTTCCGATTGATAAATTCTGCTACACCTCGCATTCAACTCTCCAATGCAATCCTCTTTTTTCGACCCCGCATCCGAGAGCGGTCGGCGACGCAGTCACAACTTGCGAACTTTCGAAGAGGAGAAGTCCCTTCTTCCTCTTTACCCTGCAAACCTCAATATGCAGTTAAGTTCACTTGATCGAGCCAGACGTTATAGGGAACGCCTGATCCGTTCAAATCCATCTGAAATGCGTTATCAATTTCCTCCAGAGTCCAACCTTGTTGGTTGGGATAGTAAGTATCAACGTTGTACGTCTGGTCACCCACCGTCAGACTTACGTAGTGCACCTGGTTTCCCACCCGCTCAACCTTCCACACCAGATGAATCCACGTGTTGGCGGGAAAAGGTTTGCAAGGAATTGTTGTGGGCTGCCATCCAGTAACGTCGTTCCAGATGTCCCAGAAACCGGAGCCGTCAAAACTGCACTCCGAACCCCAGACCCAGCGCTGCCCTCCGAAAGTCTGGTTGACATCGAATTCGAGAGCTTGCGGAGCGTTGGGATTGTCGACATCGAAGTAGAGGTCGTAGATGAAATGGCTGACGTTGTCTCCGCCGGCAACAGGATTGAAATAGAGCATGTTGCAATAGTGAGGACAATCGTTGGAAGAGACCGGCGCCATGCTGAATTTCGCGGAACTGCCATCCATGGAAGGCGACGAAATATTCTGCGTCATGGTTGAATTCGGCGTGCCGCCACCGGCCGCGCAGATCTGTCCATCGCGCCCAGAGCCAGTCGGAAATAGAGCTCCGCAGGATTGCCATCCCGGCATGTTCTGAATACTGCTGATGACAGTCTGACCGTTGGTGGACGTGGCCTGCCCCGATACCGTGATCTGCAGGGGCGTGGCGGAAATGTATCCCTGACGGTCCTCAGCCATGACGGTGAGCGTGTGCGTGCCGGAAGAGAGGAAGATTTGCGTGTTAATTGAACTATCGAAGGTGTAGTAAACCGCTAATTGATCGACGTAGACCCGCATGAAAAAGATCGGGTTCTTGGGAGTCGCCGTAGCGATCACAGTCAGCGGGGAACTCACGGTCGTGTTGGTGAGAGGGCTGGCGACTGTCAAAGGGAAATCATTGGAGCCTGCTTTCCATGGCGCGTTCGTCTCGTCTTCAGCAGGTGGCGCCGGGAACTGGCTCTTCGGGCTCCATGTGATGGGCTCCGGCGGGATCGACGGAAAATTCGGCTGTGGCGGCGCCGATGGCGGCGGACTCGAGTTCCTGCTCTTATCGGTACTGGTTCCACACGCGGCCGATACAAGAAGGAGTGCTGCCAAAAAGGTCAGGGGGAAGACTGCAGACACACGTTTCAAAGCCTCGGGGCGGACGGCAGATACACTCATAGTCGTTCAAACCTCAACGTTGAAAGGCCAGCGGCTACGAGCGGAGGGGAAGCCCAGGCTGTCGCAATGAAATCGATCAGCTTACGGCTGACGATCTAATTTAGAAAGACCTCTGCTGATCAAACAATACGGGTACCACCTTATCCTCGGCGGGGCATTCCCTGAATTGCAGCGTTTGTAAGAAGTTACATATGCTGCAGGAATGTAAAAATTATGTTCCAGAGTCCGGGCAAGCCTAATTGCTCGAGGTGCATGAGCATGTCCTCGGTATCGGAATAGACGCGGAAGGCACCGGCTTGTTCGAGTTCTTCCTGACCATAGCCTCCGGATAGCAGACCCCTCCCAACGCGCTCTTACGGCCGACGGCGATTGCTGGAACTTCGAAGGATGAGTTCGGGTCTTGCTGAGTTTTCTTCACGAATCGTTTGACTCTTACTTGGCAGGACGCGACGGCAAAAAGCAGAAATTTTGCGGGGTTGACCTGATTGCGCGTTTTGGGTGCGCGTGCCGGAACAAGGGTTGCGGGCAACGAGCGTGGGCGAACGCCAACCGCAGTGGATTGAATGACATCTCAACAGTGGTTGTGACGTCGCTCAGCCCGGAGCTAAGAACGATGCACAACCACACCCCTTGTAAGAGATTTGCGGAGAATCCGTGGGTCTCGCGCCCGCCGCGATTCTCTAAACGCAGTCTCCCTACAGGACGAGGAGCCCCGGATGCGGATAGCCCAAGTTGCGCCACTCTATGAGAGCGTCCCTCCGCGTTTTTATGGAGGTACCGAGCGGGTCGTTTCGTGGTTGACGGAAAGACTCACGAAGTTGGGACACGACGTGACATTGTTCGCGAGCGCGGATTCGGTGACGAATGCCCGCTTGATCTCTCCCTGCAAGAAAGCGCTGCGGCTGGATCCGGATTGCATCGATCCGCTGCCGCATCACGTGCTGATGGTGGAAGAAGTCTTCACTCGCTCCGAAGAATTTGACTTGATTCATTTTCATATCGACTACTTGCATTTCTTGCGGAGCCGGCAGGCAGCGTTACCCTGTTTGACCACGCTTCACGGCAGGCTCGACATTCCGGACCTGGTTCCCCTTTATAGAGAATTTCGGGAGTTACCGCTGGTTTCGATTTCCGACTCGCAGCGAAAGCCGCTTCCCTGGAGTCACTGGGTGGGTACGGTTCATCACGGAATGCCAGAACAGTTGCTGAACTTCTCTGCACACGGAGGGGACTACCTGGCATTTCTGGGCCGCGTGTCGCCCGAAAAAGGTCTCGATCGAGCCATCCAGATTGCGATCGGATCGGGAATGAAGCTGAAGATTGCGGCGAAAGTGGATCGTGCAGACCAGGAGTACTTTGACGCGAAGGTAAAGCCCATACTCGATCATCCGCTTATCGAGTTCCTGGGCGAGATCGGCAATGATGACAAGCAGGAATTCCTTGGCAATGCGGCGGCGCTGGTATTCCCGATCGAATGGCCCGAGCCGTTCGGGTTAGTGATGATCGAAGCCATGGCTTGCGGAACTCCAGTGATCGCGTATCCATATGGATCGGTGCCTGAGATTGTGTGCGAAGGCCTCAGTGGCTACATTGTGCGAAGTGTGGAAGAGGCGGTCGACGCAGTTTCGCGGATTCGGGAACTAGACCGCCGTCTCTGTCGCCAGCATTTCGAACAAAACTTCACCGACGAGCACATGGCGAACAATTATCTCGAAATTTATCAGAAACTGGTGCATCCAGAATCGGCCGGGGTGGTCGAGGAGGGGATTCTGAATTGGATGGAAGTGGAATCGCAAACGCCCAGTACTACATAGCCACCACCGCCTCGCGGGCCGACGACCGGGCTCGGGTGCTGAAGTATGGGCGGATGTTTTTTGTCTTCGATCGGCTGGGTGACGTGCAGCCTTCCGGACTGGGAGAAGAAGGTCTGTTCTTCGATGGCATGCGCCATCTTTCAGAGTTCTCGCTGAATCTGTGGAATGCCCGGCCATTGCTATTGAGTTCGACGCTGGCAACCAATAATTTTCTCTTCACAGCCGATATCGCCAATCTCGATGTGTTTCGCGATGGCAGCATTGCGATTCACCGCGGCGTGCTGCATCTGATGCGCTCGCGATTTCTCTGGAAGAGCTCCTGTTTTGAGAGACTGCTGTTTGTGAATCACGGGCTGGAAGAGCTGGAGGTTCCAATTCGCATCGAATTCGACAGCGACTTCGCCGATATTTTCGAGGTGCGCGGCACGACGCGCGAGCGAAGGGGCCGCCGTCTGAAAGGCCGAGTCGAGGGAAACTCCGTCAGCTTGTTTTACGAAGGCCTGGATCGGGTGATCCGCGAAACTTCGATTCGTTGCGATGTCGTTCCGGAGCACTCGTCGGAACGGTCGTTCGAATTTGCCTTCCGAATCCCGCCCAAGGGCCAGACTGCGCTGCAGTTCGATATCGCGTGCGATTCGAAGACGGCGCCCGAATTCGTCGGCTATGCAGACGCGTTGACGGCTGCGCATTTTGAACTGGCCGAAATCCGCAAGGCCTTCCCTCAGATCACCGGCGTTCATTCGTCGTTCAGCGCATGGATTACAAGATCAGTTTCGGACCTGGAGATGATGATCGCCGGCAATCCCGAGCACAACTATCCTTACGCCGGAGTTCCCTGGTTCAGCACCGTGTTTGGCCGCGATGGGATCATTACCGCGCTGCAGACGCTGTGGCTGAATCCGGACATTGCCAGGGGAGTGGTGGAGTTTCTGGCTTCGACGCAGGCTCAAACGAGCAATTCCATAGAAGATTCCGAGCCGGGGAAAATCCTGCACGAAATGCGGCGCGGCGAAATGGCGAACCTCGGTGAAGTTCCCTTCGGCAAATACTACGGAAGCGTGGATGCGACACCATTATTTGTCATTCTGGCGGGCGCGTACTTCGAGCGCACCGGCGATCGCGAATTCATCCACCGGTTGTGGCCGAACATTGAACGCGCACTGCACTGGATTGAAGAATACGGCGATGTGGACGGCGACGGCTTCGTGGAATATTCCCGGCGCTCAGGAAAAGGGCTGGTGCAGCAAGGCTGGAAGGACTCGAATGATTCCGTGTTTCACGCGGACGGCAAGATCGCCGAGCCGCCCATCGCTTTGTGCGAAGTGCAGGGTTATGTCTATGCAGCAAAACTGGCAGCCGCCAAGTTGACGCGCATGCTGGGAAACGTGGATCAGTGCTGCGAGCTCGAAATTCAAGCGGAGTCGTTGCGAACCCATTTCGAGGAGGCCTTCTGGTGCAGTGATCTGGAAATGTACGCGCTGGCGCTGGACGGAAACAAGAATCCATGCCGCGTGCGGACTTCCAATGCCGGCCATGCGTTATTTGCAGGAATCTGTTCGACCGAGCGGGCACGGCTGGTCGCAGAAAATCTGATGAAGCCCGAATTCTTCACCGGATGGGGCGTCCGGACAGTGGCGAAGACCGAGTCCCGGTACAACCCGCTCTCCTATCACAACGGTTCGGTGTGGCCGCATGATAATTCGATCATCGCGTATGGAATGGCGAAATTCGGGCACAAGAAAATGGCGGGACAGCTGCTGCTTTCGTTGCTCGACCTAAGCCTCGAAGTGGAGTTACACCGATTGCCGGAGTTGATTTGCGGCTTGAATCGGAGAACGAATGAAGGACCGACCCTGTATCCGGTGGCGTGCTCTCCGCAGGCGTGGGCGGCGGGTGCGCCGTTTCTCATTCTGGAAGCCTGCCTGGGAATTTCCGTGCACGCGGAGCACCAGAGGATTGTTTTTGACCGGCCCTACCTTCCCGAGGGAATTTCGCAACTGTGCGTCCGGAATCTGCGCTGCGGAAAAGATTCGGTGGATCTGCTCCTGGAGCGGCGCGGAGACTCAGTTCTGATTCACTCCGAGACGAAGCAGGAAGAGGTTGAGATCGTCACGATCACTTCCTGAGCTTCGCGTAGGCGCACCTTACTCTGCAGAACCGTAGTAGCCGCTCTTGGCGTGAGCCTGCAAAAAGTCGAACCTGCGAGGCAGCTTCAGCCGTACTCGAATCTTGCGCCACTTTCCGTCGTGTGACGAGCCTTGCGGGCGATATGCCAGTACATATTGAGTGCGAAGTTCCATGCCGATGCGATGCGCGACGGCCGGCATCTCGTTCGGATTATCAAGAATGAATGCGCGACCTCCGGTAGGTTCAGCTAACCCAGTCAGCAGGGAGGGGCCGCGCATCTCTTCCGCGGTCGGGACGTAACGATCAAAGGTTCCGATGGAATAAATCATCACGTCGGACTCTTTTGCGAGGGACTTTACTTCGCGTTCGTCATAGCGGCTGTGGTTATCGCCCCCGTCGGAGATGACGAGGAGGGCTTTCTTCCCGTATTTTGCGTCCTTCATTTTGTGCAGGCCCATGTAGATGGCATCGAGCAGCGAGGTGCGGCCTTTGGGCTGGGCAAATATAAGCTCCTTCTCAATGTCGTCCGAGGAACTGGTGAAATCGGAGGCCAGCCGGGGCTCATCAGCAAACTCGATCATGAAGAATTCGTCTTCCGGATTCGCGGACTCGCAGAACTGATTGACGGCCTCACGGACACGATCGATCTTGTCGGACATGCTGCCACTGACGTCGAGAATGATGCCCAACGAGACGGGCACGTCTTCGGCAGAGAAGTTCTGAATCGTCTGCGGCTTCTTATCTTCGAATACTTCGAAGTTATCAGGCCGCAGTCCGGTAATGAACCTCTCCATCGGATCGGTGACACTGACGGGAACAAGCACGAGTCTCGAGTCGCTCTTGACGACGTGAAGCGAGGAAGCCTTGATCACTTCGACGGAGCCGGATCTCTCCGGCGAGGACGAAACTGATGCGCGCGGCGAAACGTGAACATCATTGACGCTGGTTTGGGAAGAAAGAAAAGCATTCAGCGTTACCAACAAAAAGCAAACCAGAGAAACAGATTTCAGACCTGCCACTAACTTCCGGGGCGCCGGCATGTCTCACCGCCTGGCGGCAGGCCCGGCCTTTCCGTGCCTTGCCCTGCTTTCGCCACCCTCTTTGTAGGCGGATGGCGTCGGAGAGGCTATGACTTCGACTCTGTAGACAAACAAGATATTTCCTGCAAAAAGCCTTACAAATTTTCCTTTAGCAGAAAAGCATGACTAGAGGTGGCGGTTGGGGTTTTTGAGGAACGGAATCCGGATTCTGCATCACCATTGCGAAAGGAAATGGCATCTACTGTGTCGGACTTGGAATTGGATCACTGCAGGGGACCAAGAGGATCGCATGAATCGAGGTGCATCGACCCGGTCTGCGGCGTAAAATCTGTTAAATCTTGCGATGACATAAAAAGCCCAGCGCGCGCGCTGGGCTCTGTAGTTGCTGCGCCAATTTATTAATGAGACATCCCGCTGCTGCCCGACTGGCAAGTCTTCGAGATGTGTTTTACCGAGCTTACCTGCAGTGACTTCTCCGAGCCGCTGGATGAAGTTCCAGCTCCAGCTGCGCCGCTGCTCGAAGCCGACGAGGCAGACGAATTCGAAGTGCCGGTGATTTTCACTTCGTGCCCAACGTGTTCACTGAGTTTGGCGGTGTCGCCTGTCAATTGATAGGCGGTCCCGTTCTTGTCGGTGAGAGTGTAACTTCCGCTGGAGCCACTGAGGCATCCCTGAACCGTTGTTTCGCCGCCGGCCGAGGTCTGGGACGACTGTCCCGCACTCGAGGAAGTGGAACCGGTTTGGCCTGCAGTGTTCTGCGCAACGGCCCAGGACACACCAAGCAGGAGAACCGAGACGAACAGCAATACGTGTCGCATGTGCAACCTCCGTTTTGAGCTATGGTGTCGGATCTTCTTCTCGTGGACTGGCGCAAAACCAAACCCGAGCTTCACAATTCGACAAGTAGATTGTGCTGGGGGAACGCGAGGCTACCAATACAGCGATTGCCCGAGAAGTCTCCGGCTTTCGCCTGAGGGAGGCAAGCGGTGGCTGGCTGACACGCAGGCGCCGTCTTCCCGCTTGCGCGGAGGCGTGTCCTCCGAACGCCCGTCCGTGTGGGTTGGGCGCTCCGGATGATGAGCGGCGTCTTCGACGCCTTCAACCGCGACCGCTTCGACTGCCTGATCTGTATCGGACAGCGCCTCCACGGACTCTTCGTCGGCATCGTAGACGTGCGAGAGTCCGATTGAACTCACAGTCTGGCCCGCGCTGCGCGTGCCGACCTGACTGGGATCGTTGCCAAGTTCGTCCTGCGCGCCTTCAAGGTCTTCTTTGCGATCGGGGGACCGTGCATCGAGGGGCCGGCCTTTGTGGGTGGAGCGTTCTTTGTCAAAAATTTAGTGCGGTCACGATTGTGTTATCGCGCGCCAGCGAATCTGCACTCATCCGGTGATTTGCGAGCTGGGTTGCAGGAATGGTGGCGTGGTTCGAATGTGCAATGTGATCCGGCCGCCGCGTAGAACGGGAAGACGCGCGTCTGTTGTAGTGGGAATCGCCATGGTAGACTTTTACTTGGCCCGCCGGAGAGGTGGCAGAGTGGCCGAATGCGGCGGTTTGCTAAACCGTTGTACGGGCTAACACCTGTACCGAGGGTTCGAATCCCTCCCTCTCCGCCATTTTAGAATCAATAGCTTGGGAGTATATCGATGTCTATCGATATACGGTCACCAGCGATACTTTCCCTCCAAACGGACGGCAAGCGGACGGCGAAGGGGACCGCTTTTTAAGAACTTCGAGACGACGGGTACGAGGTCTTTGAGGGAAGCGACGAGTCCGTCACCAAAGCAAGAGCAGCTTGTTCATCCGTGTCGGAGATTGGCATGAATTCACGAATAGCCAACCGAGCGGGGTGAAGCAGTATCGCACTTCGGAAGTGGGAACCATTTTGGCCGGCGGTTCACTGCGAGGGTCGGTCTCGTAGGTTAGGCGCTCCCACCTCGAAATCTTCTCCAGAATCCCAAGTCTAAGTAAATTCGTCAGAGCTACATATTCATCCGACCCGCCCTTACATAGCTCACGAGCATCGCGCAGCATGCCTGTCACTTCTCGTTCACTAAAAATTGCGCATTGCCGATAAAGCCAAGCGTTCTCAAAACTCATGGCATGTCCCGCCGTCGAAGAAGGAGCGACGCCTTTTCGCAGCTGTCTGTCGTGGCTGCCACACGTCGGGCAAGCATCAGGAGATGATGATCCTGGCATATGTTCGGGGACAGCCCCGCCCACGTGCCTTCCTTCCCCTTCCATGTGTTCTATCAGCAATACATTGGTGCTTTCCCAAAAGGCGTTCAGGAAGGTCGCCTCAGAAGGTGACAATTCACTTAGAAACGTGATGAATGCAGAGGGGGTCTCGCGAATAGATGTCGCCGTGTTCGCAATTAAAGCCGCCCATAGTTCCTGAAGCGTGGCGTCGTCCTCCAGAGAAGCAGCTTCCAGCATCGGAAGAAATTGCCGGGGCGGTATCTCATGTGGTTCGAGTTCAGCCTCACCCAGCATCCCAGAAATTCGCTGTTCGCAACGGAGCCAATTCCGCATCCGGTATACACGGGCTTTATCTCCAAGCATCATGCCAACTTCGGCTGCCAGTGGCCCAGCCAATTTGTTGAAGATGTCCGTTACGTGCTCCAATGCTTGCGAGCCGGACTTCGCTGCTTCCACCGCATTGTCTACAGTCTTGTCGTCCATCGGCGTCTACTGGATTCACTTACTTGACGGGTCGCGACTTCGCCTTCTGAGTATCTTCCTCAAAGACCATCTGGCTTCGGAGTGGGACCCTCAGGCCCCGAGTATAGCCCTTGCGCTACCTGAGAACCTCGAACCACCTCAGGACCTGCCAAACGCCCATCAAGGCCATTGCCCCGGCGACGAGGTGCAGTACCCAGAATTTCCGCGGAAGTGGCTCGCGCCTCAACTCTCCTTTGAATTTCTGCAATGCGGTCCGAGCTGTACGGAAGGATTTGTACATGCACGTTTCATCTGGTGAGTCAGCACCGCCAATGAGGTTTTGGTGCACGGACAAATTCATTAGGAAAATGTGATTGATATAGGCACGCTCTTCATCAGTCCAGGGTATTTGAGCGGGATGAGGAAGCGTTATCGCGGTCGGAGGTGTCGAGAAGAACAGAGCAGTCGGGGAAGTTTTGGGAGCAAACTTCTCCATCACCCGTTGGTACATGACAACGTCGCCCATCACAAAGGACTGGTACCGTTTGGTGTAGTCAAAGAGGCGTCGAATTGAGTGGTTCAATACAACTAGCGGACCCATGATCGGCCCAATGGACCTAGCATAGGGCGAGTTCGTCACGTTGTTGAGGACCGGAGTGTTGAACGTGAATACCATGCGGCTAGGGTTGAACCAATCACGATGCTCCTTTACGAGTTCTCCGTTCGTCTTCACCAGATAGCCGACTTCGCCCTCACCCCCAGATGCCCACTGGCTTACGAGTTCGAATTCCTCTTCAAGGCCCTTCACCAGACTTCGTATCCCCTCGTAGTCCCGATTCCGCGAAGCCAGCTCCGCCGCGACATAGGTGAACCACGCGCCGGACGCCGCACCTAGGGTTGCGATCGATGCCCAGAAGGTCGTCGAGGTCAAGATATCGGGCAGCTGTTTCATGGCCAGCGATTCTACCAACAAGGTGACGCCGCAAGGGCAAAGGCCGATCGACTGTTACAAAATCAAGACAATGCGACGGTTCCTCTGACCGCCGCGTCTCCGTTGCGCCACCTGGGCTTGCTTCCACTGCCGTCCGCTCCTGCCGCCCGATCACGAAGGTAACTCGCCAGCTTGCCCTCCGCGTGCCACGATGAGGCCAGGAGGGGAGACATGGCTACGGCCACGGTGGTCAAATTCGACGTTACGTCGAATTGCACGAATTCGAGGAAGGACATGGAGCGGGAGGCGGTGGATTCATTCCACGCGCTGGAGAAGGCGGAGAAGGCGGCTGGCATCCCCGAGTTGGGCAAGAGGTTCGGGAAGGCGATGGCCGACCTGCACGAGAACCTGGACCACGGCAAGTGGATGTCGACTCTCGAACGGCTCGGCATCACGTACCCTACACCTACGATCTCCATGATGGCATGAGTCTCAGGATCGCCGTGAGGCGGCTTTATTTCCCCAATGGTTCGGAGTTTGAAGGAATTGGAATCAAACCCGACGAAGAGGTTCATCCGACAATTGAATCCTTGAAATCAGGTCGGGACGTAATTCTGCAAAGGGCTCTTGAGCTAGCCGCAAAGCCATGAGCTCAGTCCCAAGGCAACGATATCGACAAAAATATCAAGCGTGGTCCTTCCTCTGACGCTTACCATCGACCGTCACTCGAGTATCAACAGACGTGTCCGTTAACAGAGCCATATCGCGTCTTAAACAGGAAATGACCAAATACCCCTCCCTAGCCCGCTCAGTCACCGCCCCGAACCCTGCACTATTTTGTCCGGCATTCATCCGCACCCTGTGTGGTCGTCCTGCATCGGAATCGGGCGCCAATGAGTAGCGACGACCGTCCCCGAATCGTGCCCTAGATCCGCCTGCTCGTAATCCTGTGAAATGCGAGCAATTCTGGCAATGCACGGCAGCACGACAGAGTGAGAGGACGCCCAGAGGGCATCACGCGCGTCGTTTACGAAGTAAACTGCCCAGCACAGCTGCACGAGTCTGCGGCGTTCCGTATGCCACGCCTGGCGATCATCGAGCGGAAGACGCATCCGCCAGTCGAAAGTACGACGCTATTCGTAGATGCGGTCCGGCGCCCGCCGGACGCGGAGTGCGCGCTGTGGGTAACGATGTCGAGGGAGTAAACAACGCGCGATGATACCGTGAACTGATACCAGTTACCTCGTCCAACTCCCTTGCTATCAAGGATTGACTGAGAGGGCGGGACTCGATTTCCGCCACTTAGCGCAAATCGCGGTGAAAACTAGACATAGCGATAACAACCAGTGTTTATGCGACTTTAAAGCACTTTCTCGACTGCGGGTCCGTTGCCTCTCACGACCTCGAATGACCTCCATTGACCACAAAAACGGTATCACTGGTATCACTTTCTGATGGTGGAGAGCCTGTTCTCTCTCACCCATGGTTTTCGCGTGGTATCACCACAATCAGCCCCCGAGTGCATAGTGTTTGAGTCGGTATCAGGAAACAATGATCAGGCCGCGCGCTTTGGAATTGTGAGGCTCTGTTGCAAAGTGAAGTCAAGCAAGGTCTCGCTCGGGATCTTCACCTGGTCACCTTTAGTGATAATTTCCGAGCCAGCGCCGATGCCTGCACCTGTAGCAGCACCGATGGCTGCCCCTTTGCCGCCACCTGCAATGGCGCCAATAATGCCGCCAAGTGCGCCTCCGCCAACTGTTCTTTTCGCGGTGCTCTCGCCCTTCGACTTGCCTGAGAGCTGGTATTCTCCCGTTATCAGTGGCACGGTTTGGCCATTAATCACAATTCCCGTCAGCTCGAGCTTAAGCTCTGATCTGCCCGCAAAGGTCCCTGTTGCTTTAGATTCTGCCAGCCGGCCATAAACGTCTGCGCCCTTAGGGGCGACAACGCTGCCGTCCACGACCAGAGCTTGTTCAAGCGAAGCCTGAAAGCGATCTCCGGGGTGATTCCTGCTGGAGTCAATGCCATCAATGGTGCGAACCGCGATCTGCGTACCGGCAGGAATGGTCACTGATGTGGATTTCGCGACTTCATCGCTCTCGATCGCGGAAGGTCCCATCAGATGTTTTGACGGACCCGATGGCGAGTTGCCCTGCGGGTCGGAATCGAATCGTAGGGAACGAACATCGGCGACATCATAACTTTGCACCGACGAGCCTACCTGAAAGCTGAGAGTCGTCTGAGTTCCGCCCTGGAACTTGCCTTTGATCAGACTTCCGTTTTTCAACTCCAAAGAATCGGCGCGGGCCGTTGCGGCTGCAATACATAAACCGATAATTACGGTAAAAATCTGCTTTGCTTTCATCACGAGTTCTCCTTAATAGTCAGTTCTCTGCCATTTGTCCGAGCGGGCTTACTTGCCCCGTTCCGGCGGAAAATCCTTCAACAACTTTTGCGCTCCCTTATTGAGCCTTTCCTGATTCTTCTCCGGTTTCTTGCTGGCCTCGATCGCGTGTTGGGCAGCACCTATCCAAACCAGCTTTCTTGCAGCTGGGTCGTACATTCCAACAACGAAGGTCCCCACATAATCGGTTGCAGTTTGCGCCGAGAAAGAACCGAACGTGGGTCCACCAAACGGACCGAACCCAGGCCAGCCGCCCCAGCCACCCCAGCTGTCTCCGAAGCCATTGATTTGTTTCTCACGATCGACCATGAACTGATAGCCAACAAGCAAATCGGGTTTACCTTCGTTGATCTTGGTGAAGCCCTTCGCGGTCATCTGTGCATCGATCGCTTGCTTGACCTGGGCATCCAGGATCTGATCGGGATGGCCACCTACCGCGGGAACGCCTTGCACATCGTCGACCCATGCATAAGTGCGGTATTTCGACCAGTCAGTGCCCGGCATATAGTTAGTTCTTACGTCCTGGGCGTCGGCGGCAGCGCATGCGACGACCGCCAGGACGAAGACAGGGCCAAGTCTTCTCATCAGTACAAAAAGAATTGCTTTAATGACCTTCACTAAAATCTCCTTACTGTTTTGTTCTTTGTGGCCACGTCCAGTTTCATGCGTTCTCTGGGATTGGACATGGCTTTACATTCCAGACTTCCGATGCATATTCAGCGATTGTGCGATCGCTGGAGAACTTGCCTGAGCCCGCGATATTGAGGATTGCTTTTCGCGCCCACTCCTTGGGATCGGCATACAATGCGCAGAGCCTCTCGTCTGCCTCAAGGTAGGACTTCAGGTCCGCCAAGTGCATGTAGTGGTCGCCGTGCGTGAGCAACATGTCGCGCAACGGACCGAACACGCCAGGCTCATAACGGCTGAAATAATCTGAGAAGATCAGGTCCAGAACCTGACGGGTCTCCGCCTCATGTTCGTAATGCCAGTGCGGGTTGTACCATCCCCTACTGCCAATCACCTGCTCCGCTGTCAAACCAAAAAGGAAGAAGTTCTCGTCCCCGGCCTCGGCCGCCATTTCAATCGTCGCGCCGTCGCGGGTGCCAATCGTCAATGCACCGTTCATCATGAACTTCATATTGCTGGTTCCGCTGGCTTCATACCCGGCTGTCGAAATCTGGTTGGAGACGTCGCTGGCGGGAATGAGGTGTTCCGCAAGCGAGACGCAGTAGTCGGGGAGGAACACGACCTTAAGACGTCCGCGTACCCCGGGGTCGTTATCAATGGTGGCGGCCAGACTGTTGATGAACTTCACGATCACTTTTGCGAGCCGATATGCAGGAGCGGCCTTGCCGGCGAAGAAGAATATCCGAGGATGCATGGTAAGCCCGGGGTCTTGCCTCAGCCGGTTATAGAGAACAGCGATCCTGAGCGCATTCAGGAATTGACGTTTGTATTCATGGATTCGTTTGACTTGGCAATCGAAGATTGCATCAGGGTCGAGAGTCTGCCCTGTCGAACGGCGCAGCCATTCGCAAAATTGCAGCTTGGCGATGCGCTTGGTCTTAAGGAAGTCTTCAAGGAAACCCCTGTCTGCAGTAAAAGCTTCCAGGTTTCTTAACTGAGTGAGATCGTTGATCCACTCGTTCCCGATCGCATCCGTGATCAATCTGGAGAGTTCTGGATTGCACAATTGCAGCCAGCGCCGGGGTGTCACTCCGTTGGTCTTATTGTTAAAGCGCTCTGGAAAGATTTCCGCCAAGTCTTTGAGCGTAGTTTCACGCAGCAGGTTCGAGTGAATCGCTGCCACCCCGTTGGTACTGTGGGAGCCCACGACGGCGAGATTAGCCATACGGACCTTCTTCTCGGCTCCACTCTCGACGATGCTCACGCGCTCGATCCGACTGGCATCGCCTGGAAACCGTCCCCGAAGGTCGCCCAGAAAACGGCGATTGATCTCGTGGATGATCTCGAGTTGTCTGGGCAACATCTCCTCAAACCACTTTACGGGCCACTTCTCTAGAGCCTCCGGTAACAACGTGTGATTGGTGTATGCAAGGGTCTTCTGCGTAATCTGCCAAGCGTCGTCCCATTTGAGTTGCACCTGGTCAACCAAAATTCGCATGAGCTCCGGAACCGACAGAGCCGGATGGGTATCGTTCATCTGAATTGCAACTTTCTCCGGAAATAAGCTCCAGTCCGAGTTGGAGCGTTGAAAGCGGCGGACTGCATCAGCCAAGGAACATGCGACCAGAAAATATTCCTGCAGAAGACGCAGCGCCTGGCCCATGATTCTTGAATCGTCGGGGTAAAGAACTCGCGTCAGGGTTTCGGCCGAGAGGCTCTGAGTGAAGGCTTCTACAAAATCGCCGTGCGAGAACTCTTCAAAATTGAAGTACTCGGGTGCAGCTGCAGCCCAGAGGCGTAAGGTGTTGATTGTGGAACCGCCATATCCGATCACAGGACGGTCAAACGGAATTCCAATCAGGGTCGAGGGACGTCCAGGCACGGCGCGGAGGCTGCCGCCACTGAGCTCGAATGAGCAGCCCAGCTTGACCTCGACCTTTTCGTTCGGACGAGCGATCTCCCATGGGTCGGGGGAGCGGAGCCAATTGTCCGGCATCTCCTGTTGCCATCCATTCTGGATGGATTGTTTGAATATGCCGTATTCATATCGCAGTCCGTATCCCATGGCTGGCAACTGCAACGTCGCTGCGGATTCAACGAAGCACGCTGCCAAACGCCCGAGACCACCATTGCCCAAGCCTGCATCAGGCTCCTGCTCCAGCACTTCGAGGAAGTCCAGGTTCTTGTCCTGAACGAACCGATCTGTGAGAGGAGACAACAGCAGATTCATCACGTTGTTTGCGAGTGAGCGCCCAATCAAAAACTCCATGGAAAGGTAGTAGAGGCGCTTAGGATTCTTCTCCTCGTAAGTCTTCTCGGTTAAAAGCCAGCGTTGAGAGAGAACGTCGCGTACCGATCGCGCAAGGGCCTCGAATCGGTCGCGTGCGGTCGCCTCCGCCATATCGACGCCGCTATCAAAAAGAAGGTGTCTTTCGTATAACGCTTCGTCTCGTCCCGAGAAATGCACCGGACCACATCCATATTTCCCGACGAGTTTCTCGATGTCTGACACTGCCTGACGCCTTGCTGCGGTGTTCGTCATCATGCTCGACTCCTTACCTATTCTTGGTGTTTCGGCCACATCCCCCGGACTCATTGCTGTGACCTGCAGTACTCAAGACTCATCTGTCCAGCGATGCCAGTGCGCCTTTCGGACGGCGTAAATAACGACCGCGGTCAACAGCGCACACGCCAGAAACGTTCCAACCTTGCCGGCGTAAGCCGCTGCTCGGTCCAGATCACGGCTGAATACGTAGCCAAGCCCGGCATATGCGGTTGACCAGAGGATGGCGCCAAATGTCTCCAGGGCAAGAAAACGAAAACGGCCCGTGCCTGACGACCCCGCTAGCGGTGGGACAACCGCGTCGAGGCCAGGTACGAACTTGTCCAACACCAAAAGCGGGGGGCCATGTTTCGCAAACAATTTTCTGGATTTACGATCAGCGGCTTTAGGGTCTGGCGCGAAACGGTGAATGAAGTTGACGACTCTGTCGCCCCATGTCCGACCCGCCTCATACCAGACCCAGTCAGCTAAAACGCAGCCACAGACTGCCAGAGCAATCGCAGGGAGAAGGGCCAACCTACCCGAGGCTGCGAGTGCTCCAGCCGCAAGCAGAAACCCAGGCGCCGGCACGGGCAAACCTATCTGACGAGCGAAGACAGCAGCAAACAGTATCGGCTCGCCATGCCTTACAAGGAACTGGACGATAGTATTCATCGGTTCAGTAAGGCCACTTCCAGCCGGTAATCTCGGGGCTGTCAATTCCGTGCTCGTATGCATGGCGGCGGCATGCAATCTGGTAATCGCGAAATTGTTCTTTCGCATGCGATCCGATTCGTTGCAATTTCGGGATGCGATCGATTGCATCAATGGCGAGACTGAATCGGTCCGTCTGGTTGTTGATCGCCAGTTCCATTGGAGTATTGATGTTGCCTTTCTCTTTGTAGCCGCGGACGTGGATGTTGCTATGGTTCGTCCTGCGGTAAGCGAGGCGGTGAATCAACCAGGGATAGCCATGGAAGTTGAAGACGACTGGCTTGTCGACGGTAAAGAGAGAATCGAAGTCCGCGTCTGTTAAGCCATGCGGATGTTCGGTACTCGGTTGCAATTTGAATAAATCAACGACATTGATGAACCTGATCCTGAGGTCGGGGAAACACTCCCGGAGCAGTGCAGTAGCGGCCAGGGCCTCCTGGGTTGGAATGTCGCCGGCTGCAGCAAAGACCACATCAGGTTCGTGCCCCTCATCACTGCTGGCCCAATTCCAAATGCCGATGCCTTTTGTGCAGTGCGTAATCGCTGCATCAATGTCCAGGTACTGCAGATGCTTCTGTTTATCCGAAACAATGACATTGATGTAGTTTTCCGATCCCAAACAATGATCGACGACCGAAAGCAAACAGTTGGCATCCGGTGGCAGATAGATGCGCGTAACCGCGGCGCTCTTATTGAGTACGACATCCAGGAAGCCGGGATCCTGATGGGTGAAGCCGTTATGGTCCTGACGCCATACCGTTGACGTAATCAGAAGGTTGAGCGATGCGATCTTGCGTCGCCAGGATAAGTGGTTGCAGATGGACAACCACTTCGCATGCTGATTGACCATGGAGTCGATGACATGGACGAAGGCCTCGTAGGAAGATAAGAAGCCGTTGCGCCCGGTAAGCAAATAGCCTTCGAGCATGCCTTCCATGGTGTGCTCGCTGAGCATTTCGACCACGCGGCCATCAGCGTCCAGTTCTGTTCCGTCACGGTCCTCAGGGAAACTCTCAGCGATCCAGAATTTCTTCGACGCCTGGTAAATGGCATCCAGCTTGTTTGATGTGTTCTCGTCCGGCGCGAATACGCGAAAGCTGTTCATGTTCCATTTCATGACGTCGCGCAGGAACTTACCCATAGGCGGAACGTTCTCGACTTCGACGTTTGCCGGCTTCTCGACTTTGATTGCGTAATCATGGAAGTCGGGAAGACGCAGAGCCTTTCTGAACTCGGCATTTGCGTGGGGACTCGCGCTCATCCGTCGGTCGCCTGATGGCGCAAATCCCGCGATCTCGGAGCGCACCCTTCCGTTTTCATCGAAGAGTTCTTCAGGCTTGAACGAGCGCATCCAGGTTTCGAGAATCCGCAAATGCTCTGGATTGGCTTTGACATCCGCCAGCGGAACCTGATGAGAACGCCAGAATCCTTCCAGACGATGCCCGTCGACTTCGAGCGGGGCACCCCAGCCTTTGGGAGAGCGCAACACCACCATCGGCCAGCGCGGCCGGGTTGCGACGCCCGTTTTCCGGCGCTCTTCCTGATGCTCTTTGATCTCGCGGATGCAATGCTCAAGCGTCGTGGCCATTGCCTGATGCATGCTGTCGTGCTCGGATCCTTCAACGAAGTAGGGATTCCAGCCATATCCGCGTAGCAAACTTTCGAGCTCTTCGTGAGTGATCCGCGCCAGCAGAGTCGGGTTGTTGATTTTGTATCCGTTCAGATGAAGTATCGGCAGAACCGCCCCGTCGCGGATGGGGTTGAGAAACTTACTTATGTGCCATGACGTCGCCAGCGGGCCAGTTTCGGCTTCGCCGTCGCCCACGACAGCCGCCACGATCAACTCGGGGTTGTCGAAAGCTGCTCCACAGGCATGCGACAAGACGTATCCCAGTTCGCCACCTTCGTGAATGGAGCCAGGCGTTTCCGGCGTACAGTGGCTGCCAATACCTCCGGGGAACGAAAACTGTTTGAAGAATTCTCGAAGACCCTTCTCATCCCTGCTTTTTTCAGGATAGATTTCGCTATATGTGCCCTCTAGATAGACAGGAGCTAAAACGCCAGGGGCTCCGTGACCTGGGCCTGCAAGAAAAATCATTTCGAGGTCGTCTCGTTTGATTAGGCGACTCAGATGGGTATAGATGAAAGCGAGACCTGGGCTCGATCCCCAATGGCCAAGCAAGCGGTTCTTGATGTGTTCTGGTTTCAGCGGCTCCCGCAATAGGGGATTTGCCTGAAGATAGATCATTCCCAAAGCAAGGTATTTGCACGCACGCCAATAAGCATCGGTCCTGCTCAGTTCATCTGGGCTGAGCGGCGTACCCACAATGGTTGACCTTGCTTTCCCTTGCGCGCTCAGAGATGCGACTGATTCTTCAATGTCTGCGAGCAATGTCATATTTCGCTGTCCTCACCTTAAGGCCCAACATCGCGCCCAGCGGAGTTCGTTATAACCGCGCCCTCAGTTAACTGTTTGAAAGCTCCAGTTTTCAGCTCCGCCCCTGCGTTGCAGCTCGCGTTGAATCTGCTCGATTTCGGTTGCATCACTTGCCGTGATAGACACTTCGCCGGCGAGAATGATGTACATCATGTCAATGAGTGTGTCCGTCGGGATGTTCGTGAGTTCTCCCAGCATTCCCAGGTTCCTGGAGCGAGTTGCACCTCGCATTCGTACTCGCAATCCGGCTGCCACAGATTGACGGCGCTCAGCCAGACCATAAGCGCCATACATCAATCAGATTGGCGTGTCATCCGGATGCACGACGTGACATGCCCAAGGACACTGACCGAATTCGGGCAGCTCCTAACGGGCTCTCAAGCGCTGCTTCACTCTGTTTGCTTCACTCAGCGTTGATTTGCTTTCGGTTGCTCGGAGGGTGTTTGCTGAATCAGAATGGCGGGGATCCGGTCGGACTTCGTGGTGTCAACGGACACTATGCCAAAGCTGCCATTTGAGTCGCGCGCTCGAACGGTCAACGTGGACTCTTCGCCCGACAGGGTGGGCACCATGTCGCCATTGACCAATACGGAAAGACGAAGATCTGCTGTAGGGTCGCCGGAATTCGGCTGTTCCAGGGCTTGGTCAGTCACTCGCTCTCCATTAGAATTCGACAGCTCGTTACTCGTCGTGCGTTCAATCAGGTGCAGCTTGCCGTCGCGGGGCGTCCCGGGAAGATCTATGGAATAGGCTTCCGCGCTGCTCCACTTTTCGCCGTGATTACCGTTAAATTCATGGCTCAGCACACAAGAGACTTGACTTAACTTTCCATCTGCGTCGGGCCGGAAGACTGTTTCCTCAACCTTGCGCTCACCCGGTTCTTGCGTCGCAATGTTTTTCCGTATCTCGCTAACTTGCCATTTTCCATTAACGTCCGGAAGCCATGTGGTCTTTTCGGTTTCGACCGTGTCGTACGCGGCTCGCTTGCGGATTTCATGCGCCTTGAAGGCTGGAGCTAGACCGCCATTTATGTTTGTGAGCATGACCGTTGAGTTCGTTTCTTCCAGATCGTCACCAATCTTTTTTGTTTCCACGATTTCGCGTTGTACTAGCTGCAACTTTCCATTGGCATCCGGATTGTAGGTCAGCCGTACGGTCTTCGAGTCACCACCAGCAAAGACCTTTTTTTCTTCCTCGGTTATTTGTACGAGTGATCTTCTTCCATTCACATCGCGAGCGAAGGTACGAATCGTGGTTCTCCCCGTGGAATCGTCAATCTTCTGCGTTTCGCTTTCGATCTCCTGATAAGGTTCGAAGTGTCCATCTGTTCCACGTATTTCGACGGATCGCTTGTCCAGCGTGCCGTCGCCACTCTGGCTGTGGTCTTCGATGATCCGAACGGGGATCCGTTCCTGAAGCAGACTGTCGTTCTTCACCTCCGTCGTAGACTGCCACTGCTTCGGTACCTTCTCGGTTGGTTGAGAATTATTCGTTTGAGCAAAGAGGCTGAAACCAAAACAACAATATGCGCCAAATGTGAGGATCAGATTGCAACGGAAGCGATAAGCAAAGCTCGTGGGCCGACCTGAGACGATAATCTTTGGCATGCTCCTTAGCTGGTGCGCCATCGCATTTGAGGTCTTCGGTTCCCCTGCCTGTCAATGACCAACACCCAGTCCATGACCACACGATGAAATCCCTTCTCGTGCGGTGAGTTTGACGTGGCAAGCATTGCCCTTCTTCTCCTTTTTCCTCGCTTTTTATCTACCTACTTCAGTACCTGCGGCAAGGCCACTTCTCAGCAATCGCACTCTGGTATCCAAACTCGTGTCCTCGCAAGAACCACTGGAGCTATGCCGTAAATGTGTCGCGTTGCTTGTAAGGCTGCCCATATTGAGGCAATGACCTCTCCTGGGCAGGAAAACGTGACGAAAATTCGCTCAAAGGATCACAGACATCATGCACTTGGACGGAAAGAGGATTGGTAAACAAACTGCGTTGATCGATCCGTGTATTTGGATGATGTCGATTATGTTCAAGATCACGCGAAACACGATTCAACGCTTCTCGCTCGAAGAAGTCCTGCTCATGGCGGCCATGAACGAAGTAGAAGGCAAGCGAAAAGGCGTTTGCGAAACCGGGCAGCCCCGACCGGAGCAGCCGGGAGTTGGACGATGATTGTTGATGAACAACGAAAGATCGAATTGCAGGACTCGTCCCTCGAGATCGCGTGGCGGAATCCGGTTGCTGCCGTCAAGGCTCGCATGAGAGCAAGAGAGAAAGGCAGCTTCTACTGCCAGTGGGCGGAACAAGCCAGGAAGATTCGTGCACGGCGGTGGAATTGGGAAACCAACAACAATTGGGTTGAGTGAACAGGTGACGTCACACCGGACGATTCGACTACCTATACCCTGTATGCAAAGGGTCCGGGAGGATCGCAGACGGCCTCGGTTCGCATCACCGTTACTGTGACGGAGCCACCAGCAGCGCCGGCAGACCCGAGTGAAGACGAACTGTTCGTGAGCAACGTAAAGGACATCTATTTCGAATTTGATACTTGGGCAGTTCGGTCGGACCAGCAGAATTCGATGCGGCACGATGCCGCTTTCTTAACTCAGCACCCGGACATCAACATCACAGTCGAGGGAAATTGTGACGAGCGTGGATCCACCGAGTACAACCTCGCTCTGGGAGACAAGCGGGCCAGTACGGTGAAGGAGCTGCTGGTTGCCGATGGCGTCAGTTCCACGAATGTCAGGACGATGACCTACGGCAAAAACCGGTCTGTACAGAGCATGATGAAGATTGCTGGCAGCAGAACCGCCACGATCATTTAAGCCGTTAACATTCCCAGCAATTATCTAAAGGCAGCTCCCGTGCGCATCGCGCATCGGGAGCTTTTTCTTGCTTCATGCATGCTTTTGGGAGACTGCCTGGTATGTGGGCCATTGAACCCCGAGTGAGATTCGGAAGAATCGTTCTAGAGCTCGCTTACCCGCGTAGTTGACTACAAGAAGTCTGGTTTCATTGTTGAGAAATATCACCACGATCGTGCAATCAAAGCCTTTCCGGAATCATCAGGTGAACCGTCGGAGGGGCGAGCGATGCGTGTGCCTTTTGTGGGTGGGGAGGAACCCCGGGCACCTCGCATCGTAATTTCTCGCCCCATTTCACCGCTTCCGACGTGCCGGCATTAAACCGATTGCAGCTGCCCTCACGAAGTCACCAAATTTCCGAGTCTACCTTTTTCCGTCAGTTTTGGAGGGGCGGACGATGCATCATCCTCGCCTTGCTGCCGTGAACCCCCAAGTTCATCGCGATTCCGCCCCACAATCTTCAACGTCAAATCACTTCAAGTGCTTGCTCTGTACGAAGTCTTCTGCACAAATCACGTGCAAATTGCCCCTCTCCGTGAAGGGTAGCTCCTTTTTCCTGCAGCCACGCGAGTGCTCGCTCACCATCACCGTCAATCGACGCCACGCCAGTCAAATCAATATCGAGCGCACTCGGAGGGCACACAGCCATTCTCAAGTCTTCTGCAGACGAGCCCTCGAGTCTGCCGCTCACTCTGATCGTAATCCGGGAATCATGACGAACTAGACTTATCATTAGCATGAACTCTTCGATGCAAGTTAACTGCCGCGCATGCCTAACGACTGCTTGCTGGCTCTGAACTATGCTTGCCTCTGCTTGTGAATTTTCCCAACACAAACTCCTGAGCCAAGCTGCCGACGACATGCAGGCCCATGTCAATTCCAAAGGTCTGAAATACGTGTCCGGCGTTACGATTTGAGCTGGGGTAATAGGCGGTCGCAATGGAGTATCCAATTAGACTACCGCCCATTTGAGAGTAATTCGGTTGCCATGCCCCGCTATCTCCCTTGCAGACGAACGGCGCCGTCATCGCATGGCGAGCCCGGGACCATTTTGTGCCGGTACCGTCGTAGAAATAACGTGGATCCTGATGCAGAAGCGATGGCAGAACAGCATTGCTGATTAAGCCCCCCGTGACAGCGTCGGCGAAGCCAGCGCCCAACCTCTTGCTATATCCTTTGGTGCCTTGCTGCCATTCGCTCGGGTTATCCCGAGCCTGTTGCACCCCAGCCCACGCAACCGTCCGGGCGAAGAAGGCCGGACTAGTGAGACTTTTATATGCCAAGTGGAACTTCATTTTCGCAGTGAGAGGCTCGGGACGGGCTTCGTACGTCACCCAGTAATTCGGTATAAAACGCAGAACATGCTGCTGCTCCTCAGCTTTGAGTTGTTGGGCAGCAACTTCCTTTGAAGAGTAGCTCACCGTGACCGCCGGCTGCACCGTGAGAATCCGAAGGTTGATTTCGGGCAGAGTCTGTTTTTGATCCGCTTCGACAGTAACGGAGGAGTTCCAATCGCCGTATCCCTCAGCAGTAACGACGATCTGATAAGGCACTCCCGCAACCGCCTGCTCGAATGCAAAGCCTCCATCATCTTTCGAAATCGCGCTCAGTCGTTCTACCCCAGGTCCCTGCAACACTACGTTGGCGCCCTGAATCGGATCGCCAGTGCTATCAGTCACCGTACCGACGACACTTCCAGTGCTCGTATTGACTGATTCAAAGGACTGCGCGGATATTGACGCTGTAAGCGTCACTCCAATCAGGACGACCAGCATCAACATGCGAGCTATATTTAGCAGTGCTTCCGAACATTGCTTTGCCGAAATTTGTGTATGGTTCTCCATCGTCAATTCCTAACTGTGGGAAAGAGTGAAGTTGATGGTGATTCGGGAGTCCACTTCGACAGGTTCTCCATCGATGAGGTACGGCTTGTAACGCCATTGCCTCACCGCATCAATAGCGGCCTGTGCCAATATCGGCAGACCGCTTTCAATGCGCACATCCTTTATGGCTCCATCCGTACCAATCACCGCCATCAGCACGACTGTGCCTTCAATCCGCGCACGACCAGCTTCTGGAGGATATTGCGGTGCGACATCATGGATGAGATTTGCTTCGGCTACTCGGGAGCCAATACGCGTTCTCTTCACCGGCATCGGATCAGGCGACTTCGCAACCAGCGGTGTCTTGACCGTGCTAGACGGAATTTCTGTAAAGACTGCACCGAGAATTCCACCGGTCATTCCGCCGGGAATGCCGCCAACGATTCCTCCACTCGTGGCGATCGGCGGTTGTGGCGACTCCTCTGTCTTGGGCACTGGGATAGGAATGGCCGTCCTTGTCGGCGTGTATGAAGAAGTGGGAAGTGGTGCTTCAAGTCTCCTGGCACCGGAACTGGCGGCGGCCGGCGGCTGAAGGTACAACTTCGTCAGCATTTCCCTTTTCGGAAGCGCATCCGTATGAAGCAGTGGAACGATAATCAGCGTCAGCACGACAGCCGACAAGAAAACCAGTGATCCAGTTCCTGCCCAGGGATTTCGCGGTCTTGGTTCGATGAAGTAAAAAATCTCACCGAGTTCTTTTGTTTGCGGGGTGAAGCGAACGGAATGGTCTTGTTCCTCTTTCGCGGCCAAGGCAGCAATTCGCTTTTGATCTCGCAGCCCGCGCCGCTGGGGACCTGGGTACGCAATCCGATGAATTAAATCCGAAGGCTGGTCACAAGTCGCCATTTACATCGACACCTTTCCAAATAGCGTTATTCTTCCTGTCGTGAAGTTGACACGCGGATCAGGTCAGAACGTCAGATCTCTTCTTACCAACGCACCTAGCAAAGCATTCCGCGGACCAAGTGGAACTCGTTGCAGAGCAGGAAGTTGCACAATCGAAATTGCACCGAAGCTGCCCACATAAGGGCAGCTGCCTCGAAAAGGTCATGTGCGAATCTGGACTTGGGCACAAGACATAAAGAAAAGGGTGCGATCTCGTATTCGCTTGCGAGCGACAACTACAAGAATCCGGACCGCATGGACTTTCTAAGTGTTCACGATTGAGACTCTGGTGGTGCGCGTTCCGAATCTTGTCGGATAAGGATCCCATCGCATGCATGCTGCGGTGGAACCTGGCGTCAGCTGAGAGTAGTACATGAACAACGAAGCGTCAGTAATTGCGAGCTTCACTTCCTAATGCCCATTGGGCAACTGCTCCGGAGAAGACAATTCGCTCACAGCCCCGGCACGGGTGATTTCATACTGACCATACTCAATGCAGAGATCTGCGGTGCCAAAGATGCGAACTTTCGTCTCGCTCTCGTTTGACGCGGGCAGCCAGAACTCACCAACCTTTTGATAGCTGCGTTTGAAATCAGTCCTCAGCGTCCACCAGGAGGGATTGACAGCCGGCTGCCCTTCGACTCTGGTAATCGCGAAGTCGCTGCCGTCCACCCAGATCTTGCCTCGAAAGAGAAATTTATTGTCCGTCTTTGGCTCCGCTTCAAGAATGTATAGTTCTGTGCTCTCGGTCTTTTGATAGTCCGCGACTTTGAACGTGTAGTTGTCGGGAGTAATGGCGGAGCGGCGCTGATTTTCCTCGCGCATCGACTCTTCTTCCGCTTCTAGAAGCTTTTTGAATACTCTGTTCCGGACGGTACCGGAGCCACTCTCGGACACAATCGTGAAAGTCTTTTCGTTGGGGGCGTGGTAATCAGCACGAACCACCATATCTGCTTTCTTGTGATACAGGCAGTGACACTCCAGCCGATAGCTTCGAATGCTGGAGTAGCTCTCGAGAGCCTTGGCGCGAATTTCATTCATCTTCACAACTTGCTTAATGATCTCGTTGGCTGTCAAAGGTGCGGAGGTCTTGACATCTTGAGCGATGAGCGGAAACCGGAAAAGCAAGAGGATCAATGTGGTTAGGGACCAACGCGCATACGAGTTCGTCACTTCGAAAAACCTCCTCATTGTGTTCTCCTCGAGGGCTGGGCGAAGTCGCCGCCGCTCATTCTCGTCGCATCAGCTTGCTGAGTATCCGTCTCGAATCGAGGCGGCACGGTTCGCAACCGCGTCAAGGTGAACTTTTCTTGCATGCTTCTTCCCTCTGCTACGGAGGCATCGAAGCGGTAGATGGTGCTCGCGGAAATTGGTCCAACGCGGACTTCGCTGTGAGACATGCCGGAGCCTGTCAGCGTGTCGAAGTAGCGCTGCGTCTCAAAAAAACGGCGAGATGGCTCGAGAATGATCAGATCGCCGTTCTGCGGTGCATAGTGCGCATCGTATAACGGCACAACCTGAATGTCGGTGCGGCCCGAGGCCCCAAGGTAGTAACCCATGCTCATTGGCCTTGCGGTCGCCACTCTCGTCCCCGCAGGGGCGAGCGCAGATATCTCTTGCGCAACTTCGTTTGTGTCGAACTCTGCTACCTCATCAGGCGCAAAATAGCGTGTGATATTCCGTGCTCCGCCGCCGATCGAATTCAGGTAGAAGGGATAGTACGGCGCCCACGCATGCAACTCAGCAAAGGGCAATCCGATCAAAAGCACAGCCGTGGTTCCCACGAAAACCGGGGTCCACGTGCCTTTCGCGCGTTTCCACGTTTCTTGAACCGCATATCCGCCGGCCAGGTAAAGAAACGGTAACATCGGAAGTGAGTATCGGATCCACTTCGCCCCACTCACAGACAATCCAGCTAGCTGAACAATGCCAAGTGAAAGAAAGAAACAGGACGCGAGAGTTTTACGGTCTCGCAGCAGCAGGGCGCTGCCGACGATAACAGCAATCAGAATCGGAATCGGTGTCTTTGCCAGAACCAGCCAAACGTAATAGAACCAGGGAACTCCGGCGAGAAGGCGTCCAGGGAAATTAAAGTACAGTGTGCCACCAAAATCGTACCCGTTGTGCCGTATGCCATCGTGATGGAGCCAATGCAGGATGGCGTTGAAATTGGCCGGAGAAAGTACCACCGGGTTTACCAAAATGAAGGCAGCGAACAGTACGAAGTAGAACCGTTTGCAGCTGAAGTGTGAGAGGTTTCGACTCAGGCCCCTTTTTCCGGCGATGAGCCAAGCGAGTGCGTTGAGGCCCAGTAGGTGAAGAATGTACTGCGAAGCGAAGGCCAGGCCAAAACCGATTGCGCTCAAGTCGTACCAGCGACGTGCACTCTCGGCCGCGTTCGCCTGTTTCGCACGACAGTAGAAATAGCAAGCCACTAAGGTGAAGAACGTAAGCGGCGTCTCTTCTTTGGTGAGCCGATTCAATGCGACGGGCAATGGCGCAACCGCCCAAAAGAAACCTGCTGCAAAGGATCCCACCACTCCCATCATTCGCCGGCACAACAGGTAAAGCACAGCAGCAGCAAAAGCGCCGAATAGCACGTTAGGCATACGAAGCCAGCCCTCGGGTTTCAGGAAAGGCCAGCCATGCATCTCAGCGGCTCGGGTCCAGCTCTCGCCTGCCCTGAGACTTGCCCAAGCTAGCACCTTCGGCAACATCGGGTGTTCGCTATTGACCCCAGTGAAGTGGCCGTGTCGATATTCTTGAATGGCATCCCACTTCGCCACCTCGTCCTCGGACAGACTGTTGAAATCGATCCTGTACACTCGAACGGCAAAGGCGAGGATCGTCAACAGGAGCACAATCCCGAGCTCCCGATAACGTCCATAGCAATGATGGAGGGACTCAGTCAGCACATCTGCCCCGACTTCGACTCAAGCGCAGCTTTCCTGGCATGCAGATCAAGCACTTCAGAAAGAGCGTAAGGCCTGCGCTCCGATCGATTGAAGTATTGCCATACCTGCAACTCGCTGAGCAGTCCGACTGAAATCAGTTGCAGCCCTACCAATATCAGGACGGCGGCAAAGACCAGCAGCAGCCCGTGTTGCTGCAGCACATTGATCCCAAGAATGACTTTGAGAATCAGAAGACAGAACGCGATGCCAGATCCCAAACCCATGTTGATTGCGCCCAGCCGGCCGAAGAAATGGAGCGGGCGCGACATATAACGCAGAAGAAAACGAATCGTCATCAGGTCGAAAAACACGCGGAACGTGCGAGAGATGTTGTAATGCGACTGCCCGTGTTTGCGATGATTGTTTTGAATCGGTATCTCACAGATTGAGGCGCCGTAAAAGGAAGCGAGAGCCGGGATGAAGCGGTGCATTTCGCCATAGAGCGGCAATTCCCGAAGAAGGTCGCCACGGTAGGCCTTGAACGTGGTTCCAAAGTCGTGGATGTTGACACCGCTGAGCTTGGCCATAAGCCAATTCGCGCACCGGGAAGGAATTTTTCGCAGCAGCAAATTGTCGATTCGATGGCTTCGCCAGCCGCTTACGACGTCGTAGCCCTGTTCGATCTTTTCGAGGAATGCGGGAATCTCCGCCGGATCATGCTGAAGATCGCCGTCCATGGCGATCACGTATTCGCCTGTGCTATGCGCAAATCCGGCAGCAAGTGCGCCAGTCTGCCCAAAATTGCGGCGCAGCTTGATGACGGTCACGTGTGGATCAACGAGCGCGACCTCTTTGAGCAGCTTGTAAGTAAGATCTGTGCTCCCATCATCGACAAAGACGAATTGGTATGAGCGGCCCAGTTCCTCCATCACACCCTGGAGCTGGCCATACAGCTCTATGACGTTCGACTCTTCGTTATGAAACGGCACGACAATGGAAACGCTCGCTGCTCCGCTCATGTCAGGCATGTTGCACCTTCTTGAAAGCGCGATCCATGGCCTTCAGCCATTTGCGGTCGTGCTCAGTTAGAAAGATGTGCGGATCGTCTTCGAAAGAATTTAGGAGGTCACAGATTTCATTCGCAAACTCCCAATTCTGATCCCAAACTCCCAACACATTGCGTCCGTCTCGCTGGATCGTAGGAACGCCATTCAGAGATGTTGTGGAGAACATTTCGACCTCCTTCAGCGCTGCTTTGCCTCAGCATGCAGCTGCTTGCTCAAAGTTCGTACAGTCAGCAGGCTCATCGCACTTCACTCGCCAAATCCGCACGATAACCAAATCACTGAATTGGATGGGTATTGATACCGTCGAGCGCGGAATCACTGCCCACATTGGGGCAGTGCCCTCGAACTGTCAGTCTGATCGGCGGCTGTACGCCGTTATGTCATTCAATAACCAACGGCTTAAGGCGGGCCGGAGATGGTTGGTGGCCTGCATCGTCATTCTCGTATTCAGCTCTGCAACTAGGAGTCGACATTGTTCGTTGAGGCCCAGTCATCGACCGTGAACCGAAATGCACATTTGCCGCACGAAGTCAGGCGATCAAACAGGTGCTCCAACACGGAGAGAAGTTTTGCGGAGATCCTTTTAGACATCCTGGACTTCATATTTGGGTGTCACCACGCACACCTCAGCCGTGTGTTCACTCTGGACGGCGAAACTTACAAGGTGTGCTGTGACTGTGGCGCGAGGTTTGCATATTCGCTAGAGAGCATGACCATTGAGCGCCGCTTGCCCCTCACGCCTCTGTTGACCCGCTTTCGAATTGCGTGAACCGGAATCTGAGGTCCTACGAAAAATGGATATTAGACCAAATTCGGGAGCAGTCCGAGTCGAGGGTGAAGTAATCGTGCTTCATTGTTGGGCATGTGGAACTGCCCACTGCGTGGACCTCGAGCTATGTGCCCCAGCGGAACTGAGCCATATGGTATGCAGCAACAGCAAATGCCGCATGAGTATGTTCCTTGTGAACGAGCTCGTCTTGGATAACGAACCCAGTTGCGAAATAACAAAGAAAGAACTAACTGCCCGCACCATCTATGCGAGGTTTTGGAAATGAAGATGCTGTTATCCGGGCACAATGGTCACTTCCAAAACTCACCTGACCAGTCCACCAGATGGCGGGCTAATTGCCTGCCACCTTCCTCCTGAATGAGTGTTCCAAGGATCAAGCGAATGTTTCGAGCAGAAATCCGGTGGTTAACAGCTGGTCCGACTTTGAAGATGAAAGGTGAGATCCACCGTCGTTGGGCCGAGCAAGCCAGGGCGCTAATAACAAAGGACGCCATTCCTGCAGGATTGATTGTTGACCTTAGTGAGGTGAGCTATGTCGATTCAGCGGGCGAACGTCTGCTGAAGTGGTTGGCTGATATCGGCGCAATATTTGTTGCAGGCGATGTCTACACACTCAACATTTGTGATCGCCTGCATTTGTCCCTTCTGCAAAGCAGCAGAAATGCTCCCGTCAGCGGCCAGATCCGGCTTGAAGGAAGAAGTACCCATTTAGGAGGAACTCATGATCGTTGAACTCGATGATGATGATAACCGACTGCTCTATGCTGTTGTTCTTGAAGCAGCACAGGAGCACTCGATGTATGCGAGCACGTCCCCGGTAGGGGAAAGGCTATGCAAGCTGGCGGTCAAACTGCGTCACAGACCCGACTCTTCAACTCAGGAACGAATCGGTACGCTGGATCTGGCGAGGTAAATTCCCAGTCATAGGCGCAATGGCAATCAAAGTCGCTAGCGAGGGGCGGTACTGACTATCCGCTTCGTCCCATTCCCGACCTCGAATCGGTTCGGTGCTGCGGCCGTCAAGGAATCCTGGAACAATCCCCGTGCGATGAAGTCCTCCGCCGCTTGCATCATTCGCTTCCACATTTCAAAGGCTCGTCCGTCCTGGTTGAGAAATGCGAGGGCCTGTTGCCGGCTGACCATGTAGCCCTGCTCTCTCCCCAGTCGCATCAAGTGCGAAAGCGTGATTTCAGCGGTTACGCGTTCTCTGTCTTTCCTATCGATCATCGCTTCCCCCACAGGTTCCGCTTGAGCGCTCCCCCGAGGCATTAGCTGCCTATACCTACAAAATGTAATTGCGCTACTGGCAGTAACTAGCCTTCGCGATCCCGAGCCGGCGAATCTTATTTTGTAGGGTGGTGCGCTTCAATCCGAGCCGTTCGGCAGCTCCGCCCTTACCTGCGATTCGTCCTGATGCAGCTCGCAAGGCGTCGATGATCACAGATGACTCCGCTTGACGAAATGTAGAGAGCGCCCCAACGGAGACCATAATCTGGGAAGTTTCGCAGAGGGCCGGGAGCTCGGCGATTGGCAGCTCGAGCTCTTCGCCACGTGTGAGAATGACTGCTCTTTCTATAAAGTTCGCCAATTCCCTGATGTTTCCCTTCCAGGGGCAGTTCGTAAGCATCTCCAACGCACATTTGGGAACGGACTTTATCCGTCTCCGGATCCGCCCGGACACCTTCGAGATGAAATGGTTCACCAACAGCGGAATGTCTTCCGGTCGTTCACGGAGCGGCGGAATCTCGATCGGAAAAACATTAAAGCGATAAAAAAGATCCTCACGGAACTTCTCCTCATGAATCATGGCGCGAAGATCGCGATGCGTTGCGGCGATCAGCCGTACGTTTACCTGAATCGTCCTCGAACTGCCGAGGCGCTCGAACTCCTGTTCCTGGATCGCTCGCAACAGTTTCGGCTGGAGTTCCAGGCTGATATCGCCGATCTCGTCGAGAAAGAGCGAACCGCCATCGGCCAGTTCGAACCGGCCCTTTCTCTGCATCAGTGCTCCGGTGAAGGCGCCTTTTTCGTGCCCGAAAAGTTCGCTCTCCAGGAGTCCCGAAGGTATTGCGGCGCAGTTCATCCGCACATACGCGCGCTCACGTCGAGAACTGAGGTTGTGTATCGCACGCGCGATCAGTTCCTTTCCCGTTCCTGTCTCTCCATGAAGCAGGACGGTGGAATCAGTCGGAGCAACGATCGCAACTTGTTTCAGCACTTTCTGAATGGCTGGGCTCTTGCCGACAATGTTTTCGAAGCAGGGTTCACTGTTGATTTCTGTTTCGAGGTTCATATCATGGCCTTCAAATTGGTTCATGTTGGGAAACTCTCTTCCAGCAAATCCACCGACGTCTGTGAAGTCAACGGTCGCGTGTGCCATATACGCTCCTTGGTGTCGTTACGCCTGCAGCGCTGCGAAAGAATGTCCCAGGGAAGTGGCCTGCATACCCGGCTGCGCTTCGGGGAGGCGGCCTTCGACGTTCAAGCGGATGCTTTCGAGGTTCATAGCCGCCATGACAAGAACCTCGGCAAGCGTGAACGCATGGCAGGTTTGAGCTGTGATCTGAAACATGACTAGTTGCTCTGCTTTGTGCCGTCCGTGACAATCGGTTCCAGATGCGGCACGGGATGGCACGGTATCAAGCCGGGATAGTTTGGAAAAATAGCCCGTAACAACTTTTCGGAATCTTCCAGGTTCATGAAGCCGTTTTGGGTTGGAATGTACGTCATATCCACTACTCCATATGCAACTTGTTTGACTTCTAGACCAGAGCCTTTGTTGGAGTGACGAAGGGATTGTGAACTGAGTTCCGTTTTCAGGCAGCCCCAGATGGAGAAAGATCGCAGACTCTTGCGGGAGGAATGGCCGCCTTCTTTCGAGGGAAGAAATTCGACCTTCTGGGAAGAGCGTTAGGAGGAAGAATTACTCTTGCGAGGCGGAGCTTCGATACGCTTCCATCCAAAAAGACGAGCATCAATGGACCAGAGGCCCGGTCCTAACATCGCGAGAGCGGCACTCGCTGTTCCTAACAACAGCCACACTGTGTGATCGCCCGGCACAGTAGCGATTTTCCAGGCTTCAACGAGAGCTATGCAGCATCCCGCTACCGGTGTCCATAAGCCCAAGATTATGAGAATCCCTGCGGCCATCAATATGGCAGCAAGAATTTCAAGGTTTATCGGAGGATGGTTTCCCAGCCTGGCAGCTGCACGCAGAATGAGGGAAGATCCAACGACCAAGCGCATTAGTAGCAAACCGGTGCCCGGCCAGCCACCAGCGAATGTGGAATATAAGCGTCGCAAGAAATCCTTCTGCCACTCCTAGTGTCTGACTTAACGAAACGAATCGAAACCCTACAAAGGGGTGAAACCATCACTCTTTCGGGGGTTCTAAAATTGGACTTTCTAAGAAGGTGACCAGCCAGGCGAGAATTACAGCTCGATGATACCCCTCTTCAATCCGATCATTGCGGCATGGGTTCGATCGCTGGCACCCAATTTTGACAAGATGTTCTTGACCCGGCTTTTAACTGTTTCCTCAGTGATTGAGAGCTGATCTGCAATTTGCTTGTTTGCATTCCCGGCCGCGATCAGCTTTAAGACAAGGACTTCCGCAGGAGTGAGGGCATCATCGGTCGCGTGTTCGGCGACTTCATATGAGACCTCCGGCGATAGCATCTTCTTGCCGGCATGTACTGCGCGGATTGTCTCTAACAACTCTTTGTGCAAGGTATTCTTGAGCAAGTAGGCTTGAGCACCTGCCTTGAGTGCACGGAGAATCTGCACATCCCCTGCATAGGTCGTGAGAACAATTACCTTTGCGTCAGAGAATTCGTTTCGAATCGCAATGATTGCATCAATGCCGTTCATTTCCGGCATTTGCAGGTCCATGAGGGTGATATCCGGACGGTGTGTGCGGAATTGCTGGATGGCTTCGCGACCACTGGATGCTTCGGCGACTAAACTCATATCTGGCTGAATGCCAATCAGACCAGCGATGCCTTGGCGTACGACTGGATGATCGTCCACCGTGAGGATTCGAATTCGCGAGATGCCGACGCTCATAACCGATGTCTCACTCTACCTTCGGGTTTCCCGCGACTTTTCGTGACACCCGGGAAGATCTGTGAGTGGTAGCGTAGGCAGAACTCCCGGGAACGCGCAATTCCACTTCGGCCCCTGCATCAACTTCACTCCAAATGGTTAATTTACCTCCGATAAGTGTAGCCCGCTCACGCATACCTCGCAGCCCATAGTGCCCTTCACTTCCCTGGTCTGAGAGAAGCGCGGCATCAATGCCCCTTCCGTCATCCCGCACACGCAGTCGGAATTGCTCCTTGTCATAGCGCATCTCGACCTCGATTTGGGAAGCGTTTGAATGTCGGAAAGCATTTCGCAGAGCTTCAGCAGCAACTTTATAGATCTCATCCCGAACAATGGGGTGCAGATTGCGCGTTTCGCCTTCAACTGCGACACGGAATTCGGGCCGAGCTCGGCTTGCGTCACCCTTAAGTTCTTCTCCAAGGGTGCTGATGGCCATCGCCAGATCATTGGACTCGAGCGTGGAAGCCCGTAACCCCTGCACCGCATCTCGGCCTTCCGTGATCGCGGCGGCCGCTTGGTCAATCGCGCTGTCCAGCTTATCTTTTGCTTCCAGCGGGCGTTCCGGCAGCAACTGGGAAACAGTTTGGAAGCGGAGCAGCAAACCGTGAAAACTCTGCAACAGCGTGTCGTGCAGATCCCGAGCGATTCGTGTCCTCTCCCCGACGCGCGCGTCCAGGGTCATCTCGAACTCATGCCGCAGCCGTCGGACGCGGTACTGGTAAGACGCCCACAGAAGTAGCAGGAAGGCGGCCACACAGAATGCACGGAACCAACTCGTCTGGTAGTACGCCGGATCAACGGAGAACTCCAGCATATCGCCCTGCTCGTTCCACACTCCACTGTTATTGGCGGCAATCACGCGAAATCGGTAAGGACCTGGATGCAGATTTGAATACTGCACCTCGCGGTCGTTGACCACCTCTCGCCAGTCGCGATCCTGGCCTTCCAGCTTGTACTTGAAGTGAACCTTCTCCGGCGCAACGAGGCTGAGTGCGGTATAGTCGATCGCCAGGTCGCGAGCCTGCGCAGGTAAGCGCACGGTCGAAACTGCCTCGCCTGCTGAGCCCTGCCAATAAACCTTGTGGTCGGCGACAATCTGCTCAATGTGTACCGGCGGCGGGACTTTGTTGAACGCAAGATGATGGGGATCTACGAGTTGGATCCCTTCCCCTGTTTGGAACCAGAGTTTGCCATTGGCCTTCGCAACGGGAGGACCGAAGTAAGCGGGCGAAACCTCGCGCAGCATCACGCCGTCGGCCGCATCCCAAACTGTCGTTTGAATCGTCCGGTTTGAGTCAGCGATCCACGCGTTCAGTTCGTTGTGCGTGATGCGCACCAAGCCGCAGGCCGTGTAAAGCCACAACGAACGATCGTCATCCTCTATTGACCAGTGAATTGTGTCGCACGGCAAGCCGTTCCTGGTGGTAAGCGTAGCGAGGCGCCCATCTTTGATCCGGCTAAGGCCGCCACCCTCCTGGATTGAGGCCCACAACGCCCCATCTTGGTCGAGTCGAAGGCCCGCGACCGGGCCCTTGCCCAGCCCGTCTGCGGCGGTGTACGACGCGCGGACTTGACCATCCTTGAAATACAACACGCCCCCTTCGATCCAGAATGCAAGCCAAACGCCGCCTTCGTCTGGGACTACAACCTTGGCTTGTTGGTGATGCCCCATGGCCGACCAGGCGAAATTCTCGACTAAACGTCCACCTCGCATGTGCGAGAGGCCTTTGTTCCCGGACAGCCAGAGATCCTCTTTGTCATCGCCCGCAATGGAATACACTTCTTCGCTGGGCACGCCAGGAGCCCACACAAACCTGCCATCCTTCAAATAGGAAAGCCCGTGCCCCGTGAACGTGGCCCAGATTCTCCCGCGGTAGTCCTCGAACAGAGATTGCACAGAATCGGACGGCAGTCCATCAGCCTTGCGGAAGATCTTGGTTTGTCCATTGCTCCACCTAGTCAAACCATCGCGAGTTCCTACCCAAATGGTTCCATCTGTGGCTGCGACCAAAGAGGTAGCATAGTCACTGGACAGACCCTGTTTGGTAGAAATCGTGGTAACGGGGAACTCTCGAAACCGGTCGAGTCCCCGCGAACTGGCGAACCAAACATTGCCTTCACGATCCTCAAAGAGACTGCAGCTGATGTCGCCGGAGAGTCCGTCGGATTTCGTAAATACATCTGTCCTGCCGCTATGTGTATGGATAAGCCCCCGTTGGCGGGTTCCAATCCAAAGCCCCCCATGACGGTCGCGCAAAAGCTTGTTCGAATCGACCTCGTGGTCCGTAAGCAGCGCACTGCGATTCATCGGGCCGTGAATGGGATACGACTCGAGTTTGTCACCAACGAGCTGCTTGAACCCTGCGCCGCTGATTCCAACTAATAGCTGGCCTTCGTCGGACGCTACCAGGTCGCCAACTCGCATTCCCGGCATCGCATAGTGCTTCGGAGGACCGGGTTTCCATCGCCAAAGTCCAGAATCAGCGCCAGCCCACAGAGTGCCTGAGCTGTCTTCAAACAAACTCCAAACGAATGTGCCGAACGCTCCACCCTGCAAGTCGCATTGCGGGTGGCCGCTTCGGATTGCGCACAGCTGGCCTGTGGGACGATCGGCCGTGCTGCCCAGTATGCCGGCCCAGACGGTTCCCTCGTGGTCTTCCAGCAGGGAAGTCACGAAGTGTTCGCCGATCTCCGGATACTCGGTTAGTTTGCTGCCATTCCAGCTCACAAGGCCGCCAAACGTTCCAATCCAGAGAGTTCCGTCGTGCGTAACGAGTAAAGCGTAAGGCTTCTGGGGAAGTCGCTGACCCGCGGGTGGTTGCCAGGGGACTGCGTGAAGGCCATCGAAGCGGAACAAGCCAAATTCGCTGCCGAGCCAGAGATATCCGTCAGGCGTTTGAGCCATGGCGAAGATGGCACCCACGGAGAATCCGTCCCGGGCGGTCCACGCCGTGTGGCCGTACTGGCTGACGTCTAGTGATTTGTCTAGCGCCAGAGCAGGACGAACCGCGAGAAAGACCAGCGTACTGACCGTGATGACCGCCAGAGTTGTTTTCATTTGCGACCTAGCACGGCTTCACAGCGCAGCGCCGAGCAGGGGACGGGGATTGAACAATAGGTAGCCCGTTAGCGACCTAATTTAGCACTCCACAGCCGCGCCTGTCAGTGACTCGCGGCTGGCAAAGATGAAATCCATTCTCACCGATGACTATGGCCGTGTCAGGAAGATCGGCAGCCCCAGCTTGTGATCGTACTTCGGCCGGTAACGTTCGGTGTTGTACATCGACGAAACATCAACCTTGCGTGGTCCAAGCTTCGGATCGGGAATCGGAACCATGGCATAACGGCCTTCGTTGATCGCGGTCATCAATCCCGATTTGCCTTCCTCCAGAGCATCCATCGCCATTCCGGCGAACGTGAATCCCACCATGCGGTCGACGAAGTCGGGGCTGCCCGAGCGCAGATCGTAAGTAAGGTCACTCACCACGGTCTCGTCGCCGCTCGTCCGCTTGATTTCATCACTCAGATCTTCGGCCACACTCATCTTTTTGCGATGACCGAATGCGTCGGCTTCGCCGTATTCCTTGACGGTGTAGCCCTGCCACTCAGCCCCCTCGGACAGGATGACCAGCGAGTAGTTGCTTGGATTGTTGCGCTTGTCCTGTATGAGCAAGTCGATCAGGTGCTTGAGCTCGACTTTATATTCAGGAATGCAGCACCGCACGGCCGTGACGTAAGCCGTGTAAAGCGCCGTATACCCGGCGTCACGGCCAAATACGCGGAAGATGCCAATGCGCTCGTGCGACCCGACCGTGGTGCGCTGGCGATCGATGGCATCCATAGCGCGCGTGATTGCCGTCGAGAACCCGATGCAGTACTCCGTGTTGCGGACGTCGTTATCCATCGTTTTCGGCACCGCGAGTACCTTCATGCCTTGGCGGTCGAGTTCCGCGGCATAGCTGAGAGTGTCGTCGCCTCCGATCGCGATCAGATAGTCGAGTCCCAGGGTCTCGATGTTCTTCAGCACCGCGCGAGTCACGTCGTAAACGCCACTGGTCACGCCTTTCTTGGTGGACTCCTTGGCTTCGAACTGCTGCCCCTGCAAAACCGGAGGGAGTTTTTTCATCTTTGCAGGATTCGTTCGCGTGCTGTGTAGGAAGGTTCCGCCGGTACGGTCGATGGTGCGTGTGTTCTCGCGATTCAGCGGGAGAATGTAACGCAACTTGCTGGCCGGATCTCTTAGATCGACATGCGTTAAACCCTCCCAGCCGCGCCGAATGCCGACGACTTCGCATCCGATTTCCACGCCGCGATAGACAACCGACTTGATGACTGAGTTTAATCCGGGGACGTCTCCGCCGCCGGTGAGTATGCCGATACGCTTCATTGCCATGTATCGCTCCTTTATGTAGGTATCATTGCCTGCTATGAGGGCTGAATCTCAGTGATTCTGGTCACTGCATTTCAATGCACTTCTTTGGCTCGTACCAAAACCACCACAGATCTCGACGCTACTCGATAGATCGATTGCTGCAGTGCCGCACCGTGCTCCGAGAAATCCTCGGGACTGGACAGGTCCGTATCCACGATTCTCACCCATTCCTCGGACGTACCCTCCTGCACTTCAAACCGCAGAGGCTCCCAATATGCGTTGATCATGACGTAGATATCGTCATCAACTTGTGAAGCGCCATGCAGACAAAAAGCCAGGCTGCGTGAGTCTTGCGAGAGATCGACCGTGGAACCGACACCGTACCAGGAAATGTCGTCGCGCCAGAACCGGCTGCGACATAAGGAAGGATGAGACTTTCGGAACGCGATCATGCTTTTGAAGAACTGGAATATGTCGCGATTCTCCTGCAACTGACTCCAATCCAACCAACTGATTTCGTTGTCCTGATTGTAAGGATTATTATTCCCGAACTGAGTATTCAGAAACTCGTCGCCGGCGCGGAACATCGGAATCCCATTAGAGAGCATCAGCAGCGCACAGAAGTTCTTCACCTGTTTGCGGCGCAGGGCGAGGGTTTCTGCTTTCACTCCCTCGTGTCCCTCAATACCGCAGTTCCAACTGTAGTTGGTGTCCATTCCGTCTTTATTTTGATGGCCGTTCTTCCAGTTGTTCTTTTGGTTGTACGAAACCAGATCGTACAAAGTGAATCCATCGTGGCAATCGACGTAGTTGACTGTTTGGAACGAGTGATAGGCATACTCAGGACTATCCGGAAATAAGTCGTCGCTCCCATAAATGCGACGCATGATTTCCGGAACCATGCCCGCATCGCCTTTCACGAAGCGGCGGACGTCATCGCGATACCGGGCATTCCATTGCAGCCAGGTCGTGCCCGGGAATCCGCGCCCGAGCTGATAGCCGCCGACGTCCCAAGGTTCCGCTACTAATGCCAAACGGCCCAATTCGGGGTCGGCGGCAATTTCGCTGAAAATCGGAGCATCGCCCCAATTCAGAGATCCATCAGCATTGCGGCTGAACACCGATGCCAGATCGAAGCGGAAACCATCGATGTGCATCTCATTCTTCCAATACCGCAAGCTATCCATCACCATTTTGCGCACGTGTGGCTGGCTGAAGTTCAAAGTGTTGCCGGTGCCGGAATAATTGGCATAAGGACAATTCAGGTCGGTTGACTTCATGTAATAGCCGGTAGCGTCAATCCCCTTGAAGCTATACCTGGGGCCGACATGATCACCCTCGCACGTGTGGTTGTAAACGACATCGAGCACAACGAAAATTCCGGCTTCGTGAAATGCCTTAACCATCTTCTTGAACTCCACATGTCGCCCTCCATCCTGGGTGGAAGAGTACTGTGCGTGCGGTGAGAAGAAATTCAAAGGCATGTATCCCCAATAGTCGCCCTCTTGAGGGTCGCGCTGAAATACAGGCATCAATTCGACGACGGTAATACCGAGCTCTCTCAGATATGGAATCTTTTCGATTAACCCTGCATAGGTGCCGGCCTTCGAGCAGTGCACGCCGGAATTGGGGTTCCGCGTGAACCCCTTCACATGGAGTTCGTAGATAATCGCGTTCGATTCGGGTGTCGGGGAGTTGTCTCCCGTCCAATCAAACACAGTGCAAGGTGCAGGCAAAACTCCAAGCGGCGCTCTTCCGTGATTCGCCCCTGGCACCATGGCGAGCTTGCGGTCAAATTCCGGCGGAAAGAACACGCCTTTCGCATAGGGATCTAGGAGAATTTTGTCGCGATCAAAGCCTTCGAGCCCAACCGACTCTCCAGAAACAGAATAAGCATAGTAACGGGCGTCAGGCGCTTGAGACAGTGGGATTCGGCAGTGCCAGACCCGTACGGATTTGTTATGAAGAGAATCGAACTGGAACGCCAGTATCGGGTGCCGTAAATCGTCGGGAGAATATAACAATAGTTTCACAGTCTGAGCATGTTCCGAGTAGAGTGCAAAATTGAATGCCTGCTCATCCTCGACCCAGCTTGCGCCAAGAGGCAACGGAAGCCCCTCTGTTTCGGCCCACCTCGGGCGTGTTTTGGAACCGACTGCTGAGAGCACAGATACGTGAGAGAGCCCCTCGCCGGTCATACTCGATTTCAGTGGTTTTTGGTTCAAGCGATTGGCTAGTGGCACGCCGCGTCATCCTTGAAGGAACCGCCGGCAAACATTTGCGCCAGGTATTGACCACAGTGGACGAGCTTCTGAGCGTCTTCATCATTCTTGAGCACGTCTTCGGACGTCGTCAGGTCGGCCGCGCTCATCGAACTGCGAGCCGTGACAAAAGCATCAGACCAGACCTTTATGTTGTTGAACTCGTCCTTCAACAATTCGAGCCCGCGGCGATCGGCGTCATTGGATGCTGCAGTTGATGCCAGTGCAATGCTGTCGGCGGCGCGAGCTTGGTAAGCGGCGATCGTGTATCCCGCTGCGGTCTTTGTCACGGGATACCCATTCTGGACGACTGCCAGCAAAGTCCCGCCCCATTCTCTTATGGAAGCCATCGCCTCAATGGCGGCTTTTGTGAAAGGACGGGAAAAGTCTGCCTTTGCAGCATCGCCATCGGCTGCGGGGAGCTCCGGCCATGTCAGAACAGCTTGGCCTCCTACGAAACGAAGCGACCCCTTCGTAATCTGCGCCAGATCCTGCGCGTCCACGAAAACGCGCCCGTGGTAGCGAACAATGTTTGCTTCCCCCGTATACCCCTGCACAATCAGTGATTCTTTTTCGTGCTGCGTCTGAGCAATCGCCATAACCACAATCAGCAGAGCCAGCCCGATTATTAAGAACTTGCACGTGCCTAGCATCGGATTTCCCCATCACCAGAGTTGCGTCGACGCGCAACAGGCTTCATTGCTGAGGCGATTCGTCTAGAATCAGCGGTTCTTCCGCGCTATTTCCCTGTGCCGCATTCTGTGCCTGCGTCAGAGGCGGGAGAGAGGCTTCGACTTGCATGTCCATCATCAAGTCGACTCGACGTTCCAACTGGAAGAACTTCGTCACAGTGAGCGCCGGAAGCACCTTATTGAATTTCCTGAAATACTTCTTCTTCAACTCCGCCAACTGCAAGCTACATTCCAACATCTGGGTTGCCATTGCTTTGGCTTCGGCGTCGGTGATGTTTGGGTACTTTTGCATGTACTGTTTTATGACCGCGACGCGACGATCATCCACCTTGGATCGTTCGTACTCGTATTCGCGATAGATCGGCCAGAAGGCGGCTCCATCTTTGTCGTTGAAATTCATCCCTGTGGTGATCAGGGTATTTCGGTCGGCCTGCATGTTGGCTCTCACCAATGCAATCATCGAGTCCATGCTGGGCTCCTGATTCTGGGCGTGGATGAGAGGACAGAATGCGAGCATTGCGAAGGCAAGGATGAGTAATGCAGCGTTCTTGGTCATCAGTGAACTCCTAGCTGTTTGTAAGCTGCTTGCTGGCGCAGCCGCGCAGGGTGCTGAAAACATTTGCGTGAACCGCTTCCTGGAAGCGGGGCAGTTTCACACTAGAATAAGGCACGTACTTTGCCGAACTCACCAGCAGGGCAAATCATTCTTGACGTTGTGGTTGAGGCAACAGGCTTGCACCTCGATAACACCGTTGTGCCCGGCGAAGGGCACATGGACCTCAATCGGTCAAGAATGGCAACCAGCATATTTCCGCCTTCGTAACTCGAGAACTTGCACAAGTTCAGCGCCGCGCAGCATCGGCAGCGAGAGTTCACGCGTTCACTAGAAATGCTTGCTCAGTTTGGACCGCTGAGTGCAGCCTGAAGCACGGTCGCGCGCTCATACAAGGGGTCGAAAATATGAAAATTGGCATAGCCGCTGATCACGGCGGGTACGAAATGAAACAGAAGATCTATATCTTGCTTGGTGCCAGAGGTCACCACGTGGTGGACTTCGGCAATTTGGCATATGAGAGAGACGACGATTATTCCGACTTCGCCATCCCTCTTGCTCGAGCGGTCGCTACCGGACTCGTGGAGCGCGGCATTCTGCTGTGTGGGAGCGGCATAGGCGCATCTATCGCTGCGAATAAAATCGACGGCGTACGCGCGGCGGTCTGCCACGACGATTTTTCAGCTCGCCAGGGCGTAGAGGACGAGGACATGAACATACTTTGCCTCGGGGGCCTGACAACAGGAGTTGCGGTCGCTTGGAATTGCGTAAAGAATTTTCTTGCTGCCAAGTTCAGCGGAAACGAGCGGCACCTGCGCCGTCTGGCTAAAATCACTGCGCTGCGCACTGCTCCGTGACAGGAAGGCGACGCGGTTCACGGTGTTCGTGAAACAAACTCCTGAATAGGTCTGACGGATACGAAATCAGGCTCCGAATATCAGCGTCTATCGAGAATGAGTTTGTTGGCAGTGGGAGCTTTGCGGTGAACTCGTATTCGAGATCGTGACTCGCCGTCCACCAGGTGAGTGACGGCCGCGAACAGAAGTCCGATGGAAACCCCAGACATCAGCATGCCCACCATACTTTCAAGCGGTCCCAACAGTCGCCACTTTGACGGAAGCACTACGTCCCCATATCCCACGGTTGCATAGCTGCTCGCCGAAAAGTAGAACGCTGATTCCCAAGACGGAAGACAAAGCAAGTGATAGCCGCCTGCCCGCAGGAGAATAACGATTCAATGCAGGACGATCACCGCTAGTGTGGTCTGCATGACGAGTGCTGAGCAGCGGAGCACCCGGGCCCTATGAACCTCTCGCGGAATGCTTCTTATCCAAATAATGAGGGCAGCTGCGCCGCCACACTGCAGAAATAGCGTGAGCAACACCAGTAGGACGGCGGCTCCGGCTTGTTGAAGCAACATCATTCTTATTCTGGCTTTTGATGCCGCCGTCCTCGCACGCAGCCCGGTTCAGCAGCGCACGATGTTGTCGCCTTGAATACCTTTCATAGCATTCCGTGTATCCACGACCAGAGACGCTTGTTTTGCGATCGCGGCGTAATCGTAATCGGAGTGATCGGTGACGATCAGCGCACAGTCATATTTGGAAACGTCATCCAAGGAGGCGCACTTCATCTGCAGGTCGTAATGGCGCCCTTTGCCGATGTTGGGGAAATAGGGGTCGTTGAAGCTGACCTGGGCTCCATCCGACTGCAGAAGCTCAATGATGGTCAGGGCTGGAGACTCGCGCAGGTCATCGATGTCCTTCTTGTACGCCACGCCAAGCACCAGCACCTTGGAGCCTTTCAGTGCCTTCCCTTGCTGATTGAGAGCTTTGCTGACAGATGAGACGACGTGATACGGCATGGCACTGTTGATCTCGCCCGCCAGTTCGATGAAGCGTGTCTGAAAATCCCAAGCCTTCGCCTTCCAGGACAAGTAATAAGGATCGACGGGAATGCAATGTCCGCCGAGGCCGGGTCCGGGGTAGAAAGGCTGAAACCCAAATGGCTTCGTGGAAGCGGCTTCGATCACTTCCCAGATATTCACTCCCATGCGCAACGACAAGAGCTTCAGCTCGTTCACTAAAGCGATGTTTACGCACCGGTAAATGTTCTCTAGTAGCTTCGTCATCTCCGCGACTGCTGGCGAAGACACGGGGACTGTTCTATTGAAGATTTTTCCGTACAGAGCCGCGGCCAGCTCTGACGCTTGGGAATTCAGGCCTCCAACAACTTTCGGGATATCACGGCGCGCGATGCTGTCGTTGCCGGGATCCTCGCGTTCCGGAGAAAAGGCGACAAAAAATTGGTTGTCCCCGCCAGCCACTTTGTCGCGAGCGGCTTTCAAACCAAAACGATTGCCTTGCTCCAGGATGGGAACAAGCACCTCCTCCGTGGTCCCGGGATAGGTCGTGCTTTCAAGAACAACCAATTGGCCACCACGCAGGTGCGGCGCTATCGATTTGGCAGTGTTGGTAATGAAACTGAGATCCGGCTCGCGATATTCGTCCAGAGGCGTGGGCACACAGATAATGATGGCGTCCATGTCGGACAGCATCGAAAAGTCTTCCGTGGCGCGAAAACCTCGAGCGCGGGCAGACTGGATCTCGGTAGGTGGTATCCGGTAGATATACGATCCACCGGAACTGAGGGTTTCAACCTTACGATGGTCGATATCAAAACCCGTGACCGGGAATCTTGCTTCCGTATAAAGCAACACAAGCGGCAGGCCCACATATCCAAGGCCTATGACACCGACCTTCGCCTGGCGAGTTTCAATTCTGGTTTTTAGTTCTGCGAAGTGATTGCTAACATTCGTGCAAGTACTCATACTGATCTCCGTTTTTTCCACAACCGGTGCTGTGCGATGGAGAGTGATCAGGAGCTGACGTCATGATCACCTCTCCCGCAACGTTTATGTCTGCCACCCTCCACCAAGATTCCGGTAGATATCGACGAGTCCCAGCAGTTCATTCAATTGCGCCTGAGCCAATCCCAGCTCGGCGTTGAAGGAATTGGTTTCGTTAGTGAGCACCTCGAGGTAGTTAGTAGCGCCGCCCTTGTATCGCATCTCCGAGAGCCGCGCTGCGTCCTGGGCAGCGAGCAGGAGTTCCTGCTGCCGCTCGCGGAACTCGCGGTCCTTTTGATACTCCACCAGCGAGTCAGACACGCCGCGGAATGCTTGCTGGATGGTGCGTTGATACGTGAGCAGCATCTCTTCTTTACGCGCCTCGCTCAGTTTGACGCCGGACTTAATTCTTCCTCCGGCGAAAATGGGTTGAGCCGCCGTTCCTCCGAAGTTCCAGAACCCTGCCGGACCGGTGAACAGGCTCGTTAGTGCCGAACTCAGGAAGCCGCTGTTCGCGGTCAATGAGATTTGCGGAAAGTACGCAGCTCGAGCTACGCCGATCTGAGCGTTGGCAGTTCTCAACTCCGCTTCGGCCGCAAGAATGTCTGGACGACGTTCCAACAAGTTCGAAGGAAGTCCCACCGGCACCTCGGGCGAATGCGGTTGTTCGGTGAGCTTCATTCCCCGGGCAATCGCTCCCGGGTTCCTGCCCAGCAAAGTACTGAGGAAATTCTCTTCTTGTTGGATTTGTCGCTCGAGGCTCGGTATGCTCTCAGCTGCTGTCGCAACCAACTGTTCTGCCTGGCGCACATCGAGCATCGTGGCTGCTCCGCCATCCGACAACGTGCGAGTCAGTTGCAGCGACTCTTGGCGTGAAGCCAAAGTCCGCCGGGAGATTTCAAGTTGTAGGTCGAGAGCGCGCAGTTGAAAATAGGAAGCTGCAACATCGCTCACCAGGCTGTTAATTACCGCGCGCCGTGCCCACTCTGTCGCCAGAAGATTCGCCCGCGCTGCTTCAGTGGCACGGCGGTACTTGCCCCAGAAGTCGAGATCCCACGCCAGGGAGGCGCCTGCCGCATTGAAGCTGGTCTCGTTTTCAGGAGCAAATTTGGTTTTCGGAACGCGGTCGTTCAAACCAGCAGCACCGGCATTGACGGTCGGCAACTGGTCGGCGCGAGTGATGCCTAGTTGCGCCCGTGCTTCCATGATCCTGGCAGCCGCAATGCGAACGTCGTAATTCTGTTTCAAGGCCGCGCGGATCAGATCCTGCAGCGTCGGATCCTGAAAGACCTCCCACCATTTCTGGTCTGCTAAAGATTGTGGAGCAGGCGTCGACGCCTGTTGTGCCGGATTGGCCGCGGGCTGTGCACCTTCCTCCGCTGAGGCTCCGCGATACGTAACCGGGACATCCACTTTTGGCCGCTTGTAGTTCGGGCCAACTGCGCATGCGGTCGTGAAGAGCACAAGGAATAAGAAGGGGATTAGTTTTTTCACGTTAGTCTGCCTCCATGGCGCGCGGCTCCGGCACGGTGACCGCTTGCGATCTGCGACTCGAGCGTTCGCTGATGGTCTCGACCAGTACGTACAAGGCTGGAATGATGAAGATGGCGATCGCCGTAGCAGCCGACATGCCCCCGATGACTGCCGTGCCCATAATCTGACGAGCCACAGCTCCCGCACCGGCTGCAGTCCACAGAGGCACGCAACCGAGGATGAACGCAAAAGAGGTCATCAGAATGGGCCGCAGCCTTAGCTTGGCGCCCTCCAACGCCGCCTCGACCAGTGGTTTGCCATGTACTTCGTGCATCTCCTTGGCGAACTCCACGATCAAAATTGCGTTCTTGGCAGCCAGACCGATCAGCATGATCAAACCGATCTGGGCGTAAACGTCATTTTCGATCTGCACCATGAAGGGCGGAAAAATGAGGCCGAGCACAGCGCGTCGCAGCCATAGGACGGCGAAGGCCCCGAATACAGCGACGGGCGTGCTCAGCAACACGCTGAAGGGCAGCGACCAACTTTCATACAGCGCAGCCAGAATCAGGAACACAAACAGGAACGACATGCCAAAGATGACCCAGGTTGGTACGCCTTGGCGTGCCTTCTGTTCCTGGAAAGACATGCCCATGTAGTCGAAACCCATTTCTGGCGGCATGGTCTGATGGAAGACATCTTCTAGTGCTGTTGTGACTTGATCGGAGCTGTAACCCGGCGCAGCGATCGCATTGATCTGCGCGGACCGATATTCGTTGTAGCGCATCGTGAATTCGGGTCCGACCCGTGATTCGAAGTTGGTCAGGGCCGAAAGTGGCACCATTTGACTTTTGTTATTCCGCACATAAAATTGGCCGATATCTTTTGTCGTGGCGCGATACGGAGCCTCCGCTTCCACATAGACCTGCCATGTACGTCCGAATTGGTTGAAGTAATTCACGAACAGGCCGCCCATGTACGCCTGGACAGTCTGATAAACGTCACTGATGGGCACGCCTTGCTTGAGCACTTTCTCTTTATCAACGGTCAAGTACTGCTGCGGAACTCTGGGCACAAAAGTCGTGCTTACCATCCCAAGTTCAGGACGTTTGCGTGCCGCGGCCAAAAACTTATCTACGTTGTTAGAGAGGAATTCGATGTCTTTTCCAGAACGGTCTTCCAGAACGAACTGTGCTCCGCCGGAAGTCCCGACCCCCGGGATGGGCGGTGGCGAGAATGCGAACATCGTGCCTTGCGGCATCGCCATGAGCTTCAGATTCAGCTTGGCCCAGATCACCTTGTACAGCTCCTCGGTCGTCTTGCGCTCCTCCCAGGGCTTCAACTGTACGAAGTAGAAAGCGGTATAGCTGCTGCGAGTAAAGCTGAGCAGGCTGAAACCGATGACGCTGGTGTAGTGATCGATTCCCGGCGTTGAGCCGAGGATCTTTTCGACCTCGGTGGAAGCTTCCTGCGTCCTTTCAAGGGAAGCACCTTCCGGCAGCTGCATGTTCATGTACATGTAGCCCTGATCTTCATCCGGCAGGAAGCTGGAAGGTAGCTTGCGCCCAAAGAACATTCCGCCTAGGCCAAAACCGACTAGCAAGATCAAAGCGAAGGCGCCTTTTCGGACCACCACACCCGATGCACTGACATACCCTCTTGTGGCAGCATCGAATTTTTGGTTAAACCAGTTGAAAAATTTGGCAAGCGGGCCGTGGCTCTCTTTCTTAGGGCGGAGCAGAAACCCGGCTAAGGCTGGACTCAACGTAAGAGCATTGAACGCCGATAGGATCACCGAAATCGCGATCGTGATGGCGAACTGCTTGTACAACTGACCGGTAATGCCCGGAATGAACACTGTGGGCACGAATACGGCCGAGAGGACCAGGGCAATTCCGATCACAGGCCCTGTCAATTCCTCCATTGCTTTGCGAGCCGCATCTTTCGGTGAGAGACCCTCTTCAATGTGCCGCTGTACGCCTTCCACAACGACAATCGCGTCATCCACTACTAGCCCAATGGCGAGTACAAGCCCAAACATCGAGAGTGTATTGATGGAAAAGCCGAAGGCGGGGAACAGCATGAAGGTTCCCACAAGTGAAACAGGTACGGCGAGCAGCGGAATCAGGGTGGCTCGCCAGTCCTGCAGGAACACATAAACAACCAGTATGACCAGCGCGATGGCGATGACCAGGGTCAGAATGATCTCTTTCATCCCTTCCCTGACAGCTGCGGTCTGATCAAGCGAGACGACGTAATCAACGTCGTCTGGAAACTTCTGCTTCATCTCCCTCATTAGCTTTCGAAGACCGTCCACAGCCTGCACAGCGTTGGAGCCAGGCAACTGATACACGGCAACCGTAGCTGCCGGCTTGCCGTTCAACCGACTGACCATGCTGTAATCCTGAGCGCCGAGTTCGGCATGCGCTACGTCGCCTACGTGAACCACGCCACCGTCGGGATTCTCCCGCACCACGATGTTGTCGAAGTCCTCCGGGGATCTCAGGCGCCCCTGTGCCAGCACCGACATCGTCAATTGCTGGCCTGGAACAGCCGGCTCGCCACCAACTTGGCCGACCGGATTCACCTTGTTCTGCGACTGGATAGCATTGACCAGATCGGTAACAGTAATTCCCAGCTTTGCCAGCTTGTCCGGATGGATCCACACGCGCATGGCGTACTGTCCGGCGCCGAAGACATCCGTTTGGCCTACACCATAGGACCGTTGGATTGGATCTTTCAGATTGATGTGTGCGTAATTGGCCAGGAACTTTGCGTCGCGCGATCCTTTTGGCGAGTACACCGAAATCAGCATCAGCGGCGAAGTCATCGATTTCTTAATGTCGATTCCATAACCGATGACCTCTTGGGGAATCTGGCCGTTCGCCAACTGCTGCCGAGACTGGGTGAGGATCTGATCCATGTTGGGATCAGTGTCGAGCTGGAAATCGACGAACAACTGGGTATTCGAGTTGTTGGTCGCATTCGTCGAGTACATGTAATCCATCTTGTCGACGCCGTTCACCTGCTGCTCGATCGGCGTCGCCACCGCTTCCTCGAGTGTCTTCGCATCGGCGCCTACATACACCGCACTGAGGCGGATCTCCGGTGGTGCGATATTCGGAAATTGCGCAACCGGCAAGCCGACAATTGTGACGACACCCACGATGACCATCAGGATGGCAATCACCAGTGCGACAATCGGACGATTGATGAAGAACTTCGACATGATCACTGCCCTTCCTGAACTGAATTCACTGATTGCGCGGCGACCAGATTTAGATTTGCAGGTTTCACAGCGACGAGAGTTCCCTCACGAACTTTGTCTTGACCTTGCACCACAACCTGCTCGCCAGGTTTAAGTCCGTCTTCGATGACCCACATTTGTCCAACTTTTTCGCCGGCTTTGACGGCCCGGATGTTGATCTTTTTATCGCTGCCTACGAGTGCGACCTGGTAGCCGCCCTGCAGCTGAGTCACCGCCGTCTGCGGCACGAGCAGTGCATCTTTCCTCATGCTGGTCTGGATGCGCACACGTCCGTACTGCCCAGGTCGCAAAATATTGCCGGGATTCGGAAACGCCGCGACTAATCGAATCGTTCCCGTGTTGCTATCCACTTGCCTGTCGGTCAGTAACACCTTGCCTTTCTGTGGATAGACCGTCCCGTCGCTCAAAATCAGCTCCGGTGAACTCTCGAACAAATCCATCGGCTGTCCGCTGGAACTGATATGTGCCGCCTGCAAGTACTGTTGTTCACTGACCGGGAAGTACGCCTTGATCGGTGACACCTGCGACACAGATGTGAGTAAAGAATTAGGACCTACAAGATTTCCGATCTGGACCTGGGCAATTCCGGCAATGCCGTCCACCAGTGAGGTGACCTTGGTCCATCCCAGATCGAGTTGCGCCCGTTCGACTGCAGCCTTAGCCGATTCGACCGCGGCGTCAGCAGCGCGCTTGGCCTGGATCTCGTTGTCCAGCTTTTCCCTGGGGACAGCCTTCTGCTGCGCAAGAGGAGTGTCGCGTTCCACATCGATCGTGCTCTTTGCCAGCATGGCCTCTGCCTGGGCAAGTTCGCCCTTGGCACGATCGAGCGTCGCCTGGAATGGTCTCGGGTCGATTTCGAAGAGGACCTGATTCTTGCGGACGACGGAACCTTCTTTATAGTCCTGACTGATGATGTAGCCGGATACTTGGGGGCGAATGTCTGCATTGACATAGCCGTCCAGCGTCGCGACCCACTCGTTGTGTATCGGAACATCTTGCTGAACCGGAGCTGTAACCAGGACTTCAGGCGTCGGCAATTGCATCGCTGCGTGGCTCTGCCCACATCCAACTAGAACCAAGCTGGCAATTGTCGAAACCGCGATCGAGGTGTAGATAAGCCATCTATTGGGCCGTTTCTCGGCAAAGCCTCGCTCGATTTTGCCCGTGAAACCACCTGCCTGATTGAAGACTCTGTGAATAGTCCTATTAGTTCTGATATCGATCGACATCCGATTCGCTCCTGTGATGACCTATCTTCGACGTAGCGACAAGGCTGCCGCCCGTGTATCGGGGATTGCAGGTTCTGTACCACTTCGACGTTTCGTAAGTTCTTGAATCGAACATGGAAGCTCTGAACATGCTGAAGGCTGCCCGTATCTGGGCGACGGCGCTGCTCTCATGCGGGCATTGTCAGATTTAGCTTTCAACTCGCACTCGGTCAGGAGAGCGGGAAGTATCAGCGGAGTTGGATGATTCCGAATCAGAATAGAGAGAATCCTGCGTGGCCGGACCTTATACCAGATTTTCAGAAGCTCGGGACCTGAACAATCAAGGATAATCAGCTCAAGTTATGAAACTCGTTCGATGGCGGGCACAAATGCTCGATCTGGTGAACCATGCGTCAGGCGCATCTGCCGCGAGTTTCTTCCCGTCAATCACCCGAACCGAGATGCACTTGATTTCTCATTACGGAACCAAAAGAAGATTGAGCCTTTCGCAAATGTCTCGGGAATACGAGGTTTCAGCAACAAATTGCGCACCGAGTTTCTTGAGAAAGAAAAGCACGTCTTCTCCGATGGAGTCGATGAACATCACGTCTGTGAGATCGACAACTAGTCTCAATGTGGAGTCACAGCGCGCTGCGAACGCGCGAACCTGCTCAGCTCCTCTCCCGGTGAAACGGCCCTCGAGCTTGCAAATCAAAGTACCGTCTATTTGTTTGGTTCCAACACGAAGCATGATTGGGCCCCTTTAAGCATTCAATGCAGCCCTCAAATTTCGAGCTACGGTCAACTGATGCAGCTGTTTTGCCACGGAGTTTGAGGCCAAACTGTTGAGACTGAATGGTCTTTCGGGTGCAGAGCCCTTCTAGTCTCGGGCACTGCCAGCATGGGGGCAGGCGTTTAGTAGAGGGATAAGAATCAAGGCGGCTTTTTCAGCCGCCGCCTTGAATGAAGAGAGAAACGAGGAAGGGCAGAGTTTCTAGAACGTAAATACGAGTCCCGCAGAGGGCGCAGCAGAATGAGTGTATTTGTCTGTCTTGACACTCGCCATATCGAAATCGGGAATCTTGTAGACGAAACCTCGGTACTGTGCACGCACCAGGAAGTGTTTTGAAAGCGGCACGTCAACGCCGCCGCCATACACGCAGGCGCCTCGGGTCTGCTCCGTGCTCACAAATCCGCCTCGCGGATCGAAGAACATCGCTCCCCCTCCCGCCAGCACAAATGGAGATACCACCTTTAGGGCTGGCATTTTGGTTTTGAAGGCAGGGAGTTTCACAACGCCGACAGCGGTCGCGGCGTGAACATTCGTAGGTACAAAGGTAGTTCCGCTGCCGGTCTCGAAGGTTTGGTGATTCCGGAAATAATCATAGTCGCCTTCAACCGCGAACCACTTCGTCAGATTTCGTCGGTATCCAACATTGACGCCACCAGAATTGCTAGGATCATTGGTAATCCCGCTGTTCGTAGTCTGTTTTTGGAAAAAACCGGAACCTTGAACTGTCACTTCGTTTTTGACTTCCTGAGCCCAGGATGCGATTCCTAGAAGATTGAAAATGAAAATCAGTCCGGTCAACTTCTTCATTATGGAGTCCCCTTTATGGACCACTTCACGTGGCCTGCAGGGGTGTAGAGCGCACATCTGTTGCCGAATTACAGCTTCTACCTAAATTATTCAAGCAGCAGATACTTCGAGATTCATTGAGCGTCCTCAACAAAGTGCATGGTTGCCGTTATGCTGGCATTCGACCGCATTCCGTCACATCACGTAATCGGCGCGGCTGATGTTCAGTCTGCGCATCTTGTTCTGCAAAGTCGTTCTTTTGAGGCCGAGTCGCTCTGCCGCTCCTCCGTTTCCAGCGATTCTCCCGGACGCGCTTCTCAAAGCATCAAGGATCGCCTGACGCTCGGCTTGCTCGAATGTAGTGGCCGCCGAAACCGTACTGCGAACTCCTGATTTGCGCAATTCGCTGCGCAGCACATTTAATTCATCCCCTTGGGTGAGTATCACGCAACGTTCAATGAAATTTTCGAGTTCACGAATATTCCCTGGCCAGTCCGCATTGATCAAAGCCTCCATCGCAGGTTTCGGAACAATTCGGATACGCTTCTGCATGCGACGGGCGAGGCGCGATACGAAAAAGTGAACCAGGAGCTGAATGTCTTCTCGCCTTTCGCGAAGGGGCGGAATTTCGATCGGAAACACCCTCAGCCTGTAAAAAAGGTCCTCGCGGAACTGATTGTTGCGGATCATCCCTTCAAGATCCCGATGTGTCGCCGCGATCAGACGAACATCAACGCTGATCGTCTTGGTACTTCCCAGCCGTTCGAACTCCTGTTCTTGTAGGGCCCGCAGAAGCTTCGGTTGTAAATCCATCGTGATATCGCCGATCTCATCGAGAAACAGTGTGCCATGATCTGCCAACTCAAATCGGCCTCGCTTCTGCATCAGCGCTCCCGTAAAAGCGCCCTTTTCATGACCGAAGAGTTCACTTTCGACCAGACCGGAAGGAATGGCAGCGCAGTTAAGCCGGACGAACGTACGCCCACGGCGAGGGCTGAGATTATGAATAGCTCGTGCCACCAGTTCTTTGCCAGTTCCGGTCTCTCCGTGCAGTAAGACCGTGGAACTCGTTGGCGCAACGATTGCGACCTGATCCAGCACGTTGCGAAGCGCTGTGCTCTTGCCTACGATGTCTTCGAAGTTATATTCCGCTTCGATTTCTGACTCGAGGTAGAGCTTCTGCTCTTCCAATTCGTCACGCGACGCGCGGAGCCGTCCGTAGGCAAGAGCATTCTCGAGCAGCAGAGACACCTGAGTACCGATTTGAGAAAGCAAGTCGCGATCAGTCTCGGCGAAGGCATTCGCCTTACGACTGCACATCGTCAAATATCCTAAGGGGCCTTCGACGCCCAGCAGCGGCACAACAGCGGCCGACAGGAGCGATTCTGAACGCGATGCATCGCGGAGGGCCTGTGGAATGTCGGATTCCGTCGGCGAGTAAAACTGCGGTGTGCGGTAGCCTGCCCATTCGCTCCACAGTTTTGCGGGCTCGACAACAACGACCTTTTCCAAAAATCCTTTACTCGTCGGGAAATCGAGATATCTCCTTTCCAACAGACCAGATTGCTTATTAAGCAACCACAAGGATGTGAGATCGTTACCTAGATGCCTCCGCATCGACGCGGCCATTGCCTGAAACATGTCCTCCGCTTCGAGTTTGCTAACGATGTGATTGTTAATTTCCAGCAACAAGCCAAGCCGATCCCGTTGCTTTATGACTTCTCTGTGGTAACGCTCCGCAGTGTCTCTTGCCAATGCGCACTCGAGTGCGACCGCGACGTGAGACGCCATGGACTGCATCAACTTCACATCGTCCGGGAAAAACACTTGCCCGCGATCCTTTACGAGTGCGAGGATTCCATACTTTCTCTGGAACGTGGATACGGGGAACACGTACGTGCTTCGACCAACGGACTGAGGAGCAAACGGAGCTAACTCTGGATACTTCGACATCTCCTCTGCGATGTCGGCAACGAAAATTGGTTTTTGTTTCTCAAGCGCCTCAGCAGCCGCCCCGACACAAGGAATGATCGTACCGACCTTAATAGCAGGCCCATCTTCGTCTTTGTCCGATTCCAGCAGGGAAAGGCTTTTTCCGTCGTTGCTCAAAACAAAAAGTTCAGCACCGTGTAATACAGTTACGTTGGAAAGAACCCCACGCAGGCTCTGCAGAACAGCTTTGATCGTCGGCCGATCGGCCACGGAGGTGGATGCATCCAGCAGAGTGCGATAGCGCTCCTCGGCGATGCTCATCGTGCTTGTGCTCATCTACCAGCCTCCGTGTTCATGCCATTAGCGGCTCGAGCTCTCAAACTAGATCGTCTCCGCTGGAGCGGCATTCAACCGATTGCAGCCCTGGACCTGCACGTGAGCTTTTCCGGTTTTGCCTGCTTGAAGTCCTCTTTACTGATTCAGTGGTGCCGGAATCGTGGAAAGCAACTTGCTAATGGCCACGTCCATAGTTTGGTTCATCTGGGACACAACTCCCGGCACACTTCTTTGTGTCACCGCTCCGACTTCGCAAACAGCATTGCTCCAGACCGTCGCGCCACTCGAAACTTTCGTGATTTGTGCCGACATCGCAATCTCTACTTTGACTCCGCCGTCGTAATCTTCTTCTTCTAGCCTTTCGAGTCTTCCGCTGAAGACGTAGTCGTTGTCAGGTCGCCCGTTATACATCGAAACCATTGCGTACTGCCCACTGGCGCGCAAATGATCAATGACTGCGCTCGTCACAAACACTCGCGGGTCTGTCGCCCAGCGGTGGTATTCGTAAAAACCGATCTGCTCGGGCGTCGTTCGGTACACGATCGGCCCCTGCCGTAAATATGCCGGTGACTGGAACTCCCGTACAGCAATAGAAGTTCGGATGTTGTCTGGGGCTGGCGGATCAGGCGGAGCCGGCAAATTGAAGGTGTAATAAGCCGGATACCTGACCCTGCCGCAGCCAACCAGAGAGGCTGAAAGCGTCAGCATCGATAGAAAAACCGTCACAAGTTTCTTCATCTCGAACCTCCACTACTCACCGCTTTGTTGGGAACCTGGCGGTCGCCAGGTTGCTTCGTGCGGATCAGGCTCCAGGGCCGCTGCTTCAACGTGTTCGTGAATTGATTGAGGTTGTCAGTAGCCTCTCGCAAGTTCTCGATTGTGTCGTCGATCTTGTAGTCATTGGCTCGCACTATGACCTGCATCGACTGCAGCAGTCCCTGGGTTTGCTGCAACGTGGTTTGCAATTCGGCCAGGTCTTTTCCCATAGGAGCCCGTAACTCCGTCACAGTGCCATTTACATTTTGGATAGTGTCATCCGCATGCTGGCTTACCTTGGCCAGCTGATCTGTCAACTGCGCAATCTTCGGTCGCTCATCCGCGATTAACCGGTCAACATTGCCCAGAATCGCTTGCACGTTCTTCTGATTCTGCGGTCCAGTCATGGTGTCGAGATTGGCAATGAGATGGTTTACGTTGCCACTTATGTCGTTAAGTTCTCTCTGTGCCTGAGTGATTAGCAAATTGGCGCTGTCTGCAACGGTTGCCATCTTTGCGGCAATCTCATCCAGGCTAGCCGCCTCTTGTGACGCAATGGTTGATCCTGGAGACAGGCGATTGGCATCGATGCTGCCTGTGGTGATTGACAACGCCGCGTTGTTCATCACGCTGACGAAGCCTAGCTTGGCTACTGATTTCTCATTGAACGGGGTATTTTTCTTAGCGTCGAAGAGTATCTCGATTCGCGTCGGATCCTCGGCCCACGGTCGGACCGCGGTGACCTTTCCGACCTCGATTCCTCCATACAGGACGGAGGCTCCAGGCTCAAGGCCGCCGGCGTAGCGCAGATAAGTTCGGTAACGCTCACTGCCGCCACTGTACTGTGCATTCAACAGGTAGAGAACGGTGAAGGTGATCACCGCGAAACAGCTGAGCACAAACGCACCGACCTTGGCTTCCGTAGTCATGATTTTGCCCCCTGACATTGCACATACCTTTCCAGATAGGAAGCTAATGCCGGCGTATGCACGGGATTGTCCGGCACACGATTCAGGAACTGCCTCACGCGTGGATGTTGGTTCGCACGTAGCTCTTGTGTTGTGCCCACGGCAAGCAAACGTCCATCGAATAACATCGCAATCCGATCGGCAATCCGGAACGCGCTGGGCAACTCATGCGTGACCACAAGCGCCGTGATCTGGAAAGCCTCCTTGAGGAACAGGATGAGTTCGTCCAATTCTGCCGCCACGATTGGATCAAGCCCGGCTGAGGGCTCGTCCAGCACTAAAATGTCGGGATCCAGTGCGAGAGCCCGCGCAACCGCCGCCCGCTTCTTCATGCCTCCTGAAAGCTCTTGGGGATGTAGCTTCCCGAAGTTCGCCAAGCCCACCACAGCTAACTTCATCCAAACAATCAAATCGATGAGGGAAGGAGCGAGGTCCGTGTGCTCGCGCAACGTGAGCGCGACGTTTTCCTCCAGCGACAGTGAATTGAAGAGAGCAGCACTTTGAAAGGCCACGCCGATCGAGCGTCGGACGTGTTTCAACTCGTTTTGCGAGCACCTCGTGATATCAGTGCCTTTAATGGAGATGCTGCCTGCCTTCGGACGCTCGAGACCAAGAATTTGCCTCAAGAGCGTGCTCTTACCCGACCCGCTGCCGCCCAGCAGTACTGTGATCTGACCGGCCTCGATGTCGAGGTTCAAACCATCGAGCACACGCCGGCCATCGTATTCGACCACCAGATCGCGAACCGAAATCAGAGACATAATTAAGGCTTTCCTATGAAGTAAAAGATCGCGGTGAATATCGCATCGGCCACAATGACCAGGAACGTCGATCTCACGACTGCCATAGTTGTAGAGTGACCCACCGCGTCGGGCCCGCCGCGCACCCGAAGTCCTTCCAGGCATCCGACGTGCGCAATGATCGTGGCGAATGCCAGACTCTTGACCAGCCCAGCAAGCACGTCCCGCAATACGATCGAGGTTAGCGCGTAACGAAAGTAGAGCACGAGGCCAAGGTGCGTGCTGAAGAACATGAAGAGTCCGCCGGCAAAGATTCCGAACAAGCCGGCAACGATACTCAGACAAGGAACGGTCACAAGTGCCGCCAAGTACTTCGGCGCTAACACAAACTCCACTGGATCGAAGGCCATGACTTTGAGGGCGTCTAATTCTTCGGTCACCTTCATGGTGCCGATCTCTGCGGCAAACGCCGAGCCTGACCGCCCGCTGACCGCGATTGCCGTGAGTAAGGGACCAAGTTCGCGCGTGAAACCGACCGCGACCAGATCGATGACGTAATGCAGTGCGCCGAAGCGCCGCAGCTCAGATGCTCCTTGCATTGCCAGGATGAATCCCGTACACATGGCCATCAAGGCGACCATCGGCAGGGCATTAACCCCGATCTCAAGCATCTGGCGAACAGCTGCGCTCCAGCGATGCTGGTTCCCAATGAAGGGGAGGGCCCTTCGCATCCCGCGCAACGTATCCCACAGCTGGGTATGCAGGCTGCCAACGTAGTCGAGCTGACTCAGGGTCTCTCTGCCGGTGATTTCGAGAAGGTTGGCCATCACTCCGCCTCACAGCCTGACTGGTTCATTCGCGCGCTTCCATTAAAGAGAGATAGAATCCCGGTCGATTCGAACAGGCGGACTAATCGATCGTGTAAGCCTTGCAATCTCAGATCGGTTCTACCGTCTCTCGCAATCCTCAAGACTTCGATCAGGGTGGCGACGCCGGCGCTGTCGATATGCTCCACCCCGGACAAATCGATGGTCACCAGGCTGGGATGGGGAGACTGCAGCAGGGCGAGAAGCCGGCTGTGTAGCGCCACCGCGGAATCGATATCGATACGACCATACAAGCACGCCAGAGCGCCATTTTCTTCAACGACGATCTTCATAACTGATTTCTCAACCGCTTCGCTGTGTTTGCTGGGCACGTCAGGTCCTTCCAAGCCGATGCGCTGGTACGTTAGGAGTCCACTCTGGATCGATACTCGGAATCGCAATTTCAGTGCCGGATGTAAGCACTTCTAAAGTAGAGGAAAATCGTGAGCAGAAACTTCTTGTGGGCACTGAGTGCCCAAACTCAGGCACTTTGATTAGGGATGCTGACCGTATGTGGGCAGATGAGGTCACCTCGCCCAAAGCGCGACCTGATCAGGTCGGCCGGATTCACAAAATCACGGTTCATAGACGACTCGGTGCAATAAGAGAATCCAGTGTTGGCAGCAGTCGCCTCCCGAGAACAGCGGATCATCGCAAAAAGCGGCGAGGTTCGTGCTGCTAAACTCCTGCGTGCGGCGCCTCATCATTAATGCGGATGATCTTGGATTCAGATGGGGCGTGAATCGAGCGATCGTTAAGGCGCATAAGGATGGAGTCGTAACTTCGGCCACCCTCATGGCCAATGGCACAGCATTTTGCGAAGCAACGGAACTAGCGAAACAGCTTCCGAAGCTGAGTGTCGGGTGCCATGTAGTGTTGATCGATGGAGTCCCGGTTCTGCCGCCGGCTCGAGTTCCTTCCCTCTCGCAGGCAGCGCGGTTTCAAGACGGACTGAAAACCTTCGCGGTGCGGGCGTGCACGGGGCAGCTTGACGCAAGTGAGATTACCGCCGAGGTTACGGCTCAGATCCGAAAACTCCAGGCAGCAGGGCTTTGGGTGTCGCACTTCGACACGCACAAGCATACGCATATTTTCCCGAAGGTGCTGCGCTCTGGATTGCGAGCTGCTGCTGAGTGCGGAGTGCGGGCCGTCCGGAATCCTTTTGCTCCGCGCCTTGCTCTGGGAAAGGGTGAACTGCTGAAGCGACCGAATCTCTGGATTCGCCGGGCGGAGGTAAGCCTTCTGCGAACCTTTGCAGGAGAATTTCGCAACGCCGTGCAACGCGAGCGCTTTGTCACGCCAGATGGAACGTTGGGAATCGAAGTGACGGGGACTTTGGACGAGACACTATTTACCGTCATCGCAAGCAATATTCCTGAGGGAACATGGGAGTTCGTTTGCCATCCCGGCTACAACGACTCTGACCTTCAATCGGCAAAGACAAGACTGCGAGAGTCACGTGAAATCGAATTGCGCCTTCTAACCCTTCCGAAAGCGCGGCAGATCTTGGAGAAACAGGGCATCGAGCTAATCTCGTACCGAGTCCTAGTGAAACTGTGACCAGACGTGATGTCGTGTTACGCGTAGGAGCCCGGGCTCACCGGCGTTTGTTCGGGCGCTGCAGCAGGGTTAGATCGTTCTGATCTGGACCCTGGGCATGCAGGATTTTCGATCCTCTCGGCCTTTTCTCAGCAGACCTCTCATCGCTTTCAGCAACTTAGCTCGTGCCCGCGCTGTCTGCGCTTTCACGGTTCCAGTGGGAACTCCCAAGCGGCGAGCTGTTTCGCGGATAGAGAGATGATCGACATAACGCATTTGAAACGTCCTGCGCAAAATCGGGGATAGCCTTGCTGCTGACTCCTTAAGGCGTTTCCTCAGCCAATAATTGTGGCACTCGTCCTCGGGACTTAGTCGGTGATCAATCAAAGTATCTGAGAAAGGAATCTCCTGCTCTTCTCCGATTGGAGAGTCGAGTGAAACATGCGGATAACGCAGACGTTTGCGTAAATGCATTCTCACCGAATTGAGGACGATGGCAGTCAACCATGTCGAAAATCGGGCATCACCTCTGAATTGGTCCAGATGCTTGAAAGCTGCCAATAAGGCGTCTTGCACCGCGTCTTCCGCATCATGCTGGTTGCCCAGGAGCCTATACGCATATCGATACAGCGAGGGTAGGCCACCCGCCAGGGCAGCCGACATTTGTTCAATCGGCGGCTTTCCCGATTCTCGGATGCCATCCGCATCATTCTCCGTGGCTTTCGCTAAACGTAAGTTCACAATCATCTGCACCCAAGAGCGGAACTCGGACAAGGAACCACCAGCACGGTGTCGGCGCGGGCTGTTCTTAACGAGCTCTCTCTTCGCTGGGTTGCCTCCTCCATGTCGTGTCGAAGAACGTCGTGTAACGCGCTAAGCACTTGGTACTGCATGATTGCCAGCTCATATTTTTGCTGCAACAGATATTCCGCTTGTTCACGAGTGATTTGATTTTCCTGTTGAGCCTGCACGATCACCGAGAAGTCAGTCGACGTCTTATCTGCCACCAGACTCATGGCGATTTCGTATGATTTAAGGAGATCTTGGGGTCCCAGCGGCATTTCCGGCTTAAACGTAATCAGTCCTGATAAAACAGCGTTGGATTGAGCGTTTGCACCCGAAAGAACACGCTGCAGGGGAGGCGCCTCCGGCTCTATCTTTCCTCTTTTCGGCTTCGCGATGGCTGAGTGCCACATCGCGGTGACAAGCAGAATGACAATAAACACTTCTCGGGATTTCATTGATGCTCCTCGTGCGAGCTGGCTGCACTCGCCTGGGAGGCAAGTGCCGGACTCGACTGTTCAGACCCGGGATGATACTGGTTAATTGCTGTGGCTATATTGCGGGCCAGATTGTGAGTAACTCTCAGATTGCTTCCGAATAAACGAACCTTCCCGTCAACGGTCCGGTCGAGCAGGACTTTACCGTCGCGTGTCATAAGTTTGCTTCGGACGCTTAACTTTGTTGCTCCGCTGACGGTAGTGACGGCACGCCGAGTTTCACTCCCGGCCGTGTATTTCACCACGGTCGTTCTCAGCACAAGCACGCTGGAAGCCTCCGTGGCTTTACGGTCTCCTTCTCTGAATACCTGCTTAAACTGATGTGTCTTGTTCAGCTCTTCAAGGAGGTTCTCGTACGCCGCGACCTGAAAAGAATATGCGAGCTCGACCTCGCCCGGTTCAATCCTTTCCACTTGCAGACTCCATTGCGTCGCAGAACCGGTCTTTGCATTTGAGGATTCCACGACGGCAGTTTGGGCATATGGCCGCCCCGCACATGCAAGCACGAGCACGATCATCGCGACCAAGTAAATCAGGCATAAATTAGCTTTACTTGTCTTCATGCGAGACCTCCGCAGTGCTGCCTTGCCCTGTCTGATCGCGGCCAGAACCAGGCATGACGCCCCGCTTCCCGAGTTCATTCCTAACGAGTTCCCCTTGTCCTTTGCTCAATTGGAAAATCGCGCCGTGCACTCCTTCATCTTCGTCTCTATACTCCAGCGTCACTGTGTCGTATTTTTTGTGCGAAAAGAGGCTGACCGCCCGGCCACCCCCGAAAGGGACTGCAGCCTTTCCCAGGTTCGCCGGTACTCCTCCAACCTGCTTGCTTTCCTCACCCAGAAACACGCCTTGAATAGACGCAAGCTTTATCTCTGCTCCGGGCTTGCCATCCTGCTCAAATCGCAACACATCATCCTTCATTGACAAAGCTCCGTTGCAGTTCGTTTTTGTGCTTGGGAACCCAAGGAGATGAGTGGCTCGAACCGTGAATGGTGCACTTGCGCTTGTCTCACGAGCTCCGCTCTGCGCCCATGTACCTATGCTGAAACACAACAGTGACAAAAGACTGAAAAGGGCGCATCCGCTAACGCGAACGCTTCTGCGTTTTCTGAGAACAAACGAACGATTCATTCTTCCTCCGAGCTTCGGTCGATCACTGGAGCCAGCTGCGACTCTCGCCAAAACACTTGTTGAAGCAATACCTCTCAGACCGCAAGCTATTTCGAGCTTTTAAGCTCGGTAGCCGGTCTTTGGCTTTCGATTGGCACTTTCAAGGATCTACCGAGCATGTCGTTGTACGTGATTGTGCTCTTTTCGACTAGCACGAGCATTTCGTGACCCGTCGCGTACTTCGGAGGAAGTTCCCCCAACGGCTGCGTGTACAGTACTACGTAAATCGTGTCGCCCACTTTGACAGTCACGTCATAGCTGTTGCTCTCAGACGCACTGCCCGTTACAGCTGGACGCGATTTGACGTCAGTGATAATGGCCACCTGATACTTCGACGTGGTCTGGCAAAAAGCTGGCAGTGCCAGTGAACAGAGAATCAGAAAACCAATTAGGATTCGCATCCCTCGCTCCTTTGCTCCGGCAGTCTGCAAAACTGCCTGTCCGTGACTCCGGAGCTCGCTCTTGGTACTTGGGCTGGAACGCAATCGACGTGCCAACAGTTACTCGCCGGGCAGACTCAGAAGTGAAGTTTGCTTTTCAGTTCTTTGCGCGATTTTGCTTTCTGCAGGTCCGCGACTCACCATCAAGTTCCGACCGTATCTGGGCAGAGTTGCCCAATGCCTGGCAAACAGACATGGCCAGCTCTGGGTCCGCAGCAGCTTTGTTTTGCTCGGATGCCGATTTGGCGAATGGCATCAAGCATGCACTCTGATGACTGAGTGAGGCGGCAGCAATAGGCCGGGGCGGACTCCGCAGCCAACCAGTTCGGAGCGCCCGAGAGCGCAGAAAACACGCGCGGGTACATTTCCGTTGTTCACGGCCGCATTTCTGCGCCTCACTTACATATCGATTTCCTGAACAGGAGAACGACGATGAAAAGTGCTGACACGCTACCAGGCGAACCGAATGCCCAGATAATCTCCTCGATCATTAATTTGGTCTGCCCACAATGCGGGGGAAGAATGTCGGAATTCCAATGTGAAGGCAGATGCCGCAGAAACTGGCTTTCAGAGTGGGAATGGGCGAATTACTCGACGCGAAGCTCTAGGTCCCGGCGAGCTACCCATTGCTCCCAATTGACTCACGGGGGTCAGCGCAAACAATTTGAATCTAATCGCCAATAGAAACGATCCGCCGGGACAGGTCACCTCTCGGCCTCTTCCTGTCCGCGCGAAAGGACCTCACAAATGAGTACCGAAGAGGTCTTGCTCGCATTCGAGCATGATGCTCCGTACCTCTTTCTAGGAGCAGCCTTCACGGCTGCTGGGATAGTGTCGGCGGCGTTTGCTTTTCTGCGCAGGCAACGCGACTCTCTCCTCATCTTTTTCGCTCTCTTTGCTGCAATCTATGGCCTGCGCCTCTGGATCTCGTCTCCCCTCCTTGCAATGACATTGCGGAGCTCGGATGTATATCCCCGAATACGCGCCGGCTTTAACTACATCATCCTTATTCCCGCATTCTTGTTTCTTATCTCACTAGGACTGCCAAAACGATTTGAGCGCCTTGTAGGGTACGCGATGGTCGGATTAGGCTGCGTCCTGGCATCAGCCACGTTTCTGTTTGGTGATTCACCCGCGTATGAACGAACTCACAGCGTCGCGGTAATCAGTGCATCGACTTTCTTTCTCGTCCGCTTGATAGTGGAAAGCTCCAGCGAGAAGAGCAATTCTGAAGCTACCGATTTGGCGGTGATCCGCTGGGGTTTGTTGGTCTTCGTCGCTTTCGTGGTTTGGCAAAACGTGGTGCAATTCTTCCGCCCTTCATTGCCCCAACTTGAACCTTTCGGATTCGCAGCATTTCTCAGCGCTTTGGGCTTTGTTGCTGCGCGTACCAGCTTGCAACGAGATCAGCAACTAAAGGAAATCCAAAAGGAATTGGAAGTAGCTCGTCGCATCCAGTCATCCATTTTGCCAATAGAATTTCCTGCTTTCACCAACTTCCGGGTAGCCGCGCGATATGTGCCAGTGACTTCCGTCGCAGGAGATTTCTACGATTACATCGCCGTCGACGATCACCAGGTTGGATTGTTGATCGCCGATGTCTCAGGGCACGGAGTGCCCGCAGCTCTCATTGCTTCAATGGTTAAGCTCGCGGCAGCTTCACAACGGGCCGTTGCCGCCGATCCCTGCCGATTCATGACAGGGATGAATTCGGCGTTGTTGGGCAACACGCAGAACCAGTTCGTGACCGCGGCATACGTCCATCTCAACGCGGAATCCGGAGAACTACGCTACTCTGCAGCGGCGCACCCGCCCTTGCTGCTTGTGAGGAATGGAAGCGTAATGCCAATTAAAGAAAATGGATTGATGCTCGCGGTGTTCAGTTCCGCGTCCTACTCGACCGGCGTCTACAAACTACAAGCAGGTGATCGAATCGTGATGTACACGGACGGGCTTACGGAAGCTTCCAATGCTGCAGGTGATTTTTTCGGACAGGATAGCCTGTGCGATCTGCTGACAAAGACCCGACAGCTATCACCCTCCGTGGCGGCAGATCTCATTATCTCGTCAGTCCGACAATGGTCCGGAAAACAAGATGACGACATGACAATCCTTATTTGCGACTACACTCCAACGCTGGACGATTGCCTGTATGCTTCGCTCTCGCAGCTACATATCGCAGAGTTGAGCAACAGTTGCAGTGCCCCACTGTGAGCCCTCTGCCCAACCATGGGCAGCCGCTGTCATCACAGCGCCAGCACTTCCATTAAAGGACGGCGAGATTACGCAAGAATAGGGGATTTCCATTGCTCACTGGTCGGCCCGGTTTGGCACATGGCATACCAGGGAAACGCAACCCACGGTGGTAGCGGTGGACGCCAGCGGCGTGCTCGACCTCGAGTACACTGCGTTGAAGATGTTCGCCCAGGTCGTGGAGCGACAAAACCGGGCATGGCGTTCAACTGTGGCTGACTGGAATGAGTCCTGAAGTGTTGGCAATCGTATAGCGATCGCCGTTAGCAGAGATCCTGCAAAGTGACGGGATGCATTTCAATCTGGAGATTGCCGTTGCCCGCTATCTCGGTCAGACAGCTGTATGCAGCGGAGCCTGAGCGTCGTGAGTTCTTGCTGGGCTGGCTATGCTCGTAATGTTTGCTCGACACCGGTCCTAAAAAGTAAGTGCACAGAAAACTTAAGGTTCCAAGGGAGCAGAGAGCGTCACTACAGTGTAGTGCTCGACACGACCCAAGGTCAGTTCGCAAACGCTCCCGCGCAGAGTCGTGGTCCTCGGTTGAAGCTGGACCGCGTCTGGTGACAGGACTTTCACATCCCAGCGACTCAGATCTGTTGTTTCTCGCGGATTTAGCAGCCCGCTCACATCGAGCCGGACTTTCACGTTCTCTGCAGGAGTCTGGAGATCATAGTTGAGCAAGTGGAGAATGAAAGTCCTGCCGTCGCTCTTGCGAGTCAACTGGCCCAGCACATGACTGTGCGTTTCAAGACTGAGGCGAGGCCCACCGGCCGCGGCATCGGCGCGCGTGGCAATTTCACGCCCTGCCTTTCCGGCTTTAATGATGATTCCGCCACTCGCGGAGAACGTATCCAAGCGGGCCTTTTGCTCGGCGGTAAGTTTGGGCAGGGCAGCCGGCACAACTAGCACCTTGAACTTGTCCAGGGGAATTCCCTTATCCAGGTGTGCGAGCACTTTGGTCTCGAACAAGACGCTTTGCTTTAGGAATTCGTCGGCCAATGGGTTGTGCGGCTCCGCAGAGATCATGGCAATCCGCGCCGCAGGTGCCGTTTCGTGATACAGATCCTGATGCTCAACCAGAAAATGGTTGTACTGCGCGATAGCTGCCCATGCCTCTTTGGCCGCCAGATCTCCTTTGATCAGCGCCGAAAGAAATTTGCCCTCTATGTTGCGCGAGGTGGCTGCACCGAATGTGTAGGCCTCGGCAATGGAGAGTTTCTGCTCCGCTGGACTCGGAATGCAGCGCTCACGAGGACCACAGTGATAAAGATCGTTCTCGTACTTCAGGGGCTGCCAACGCTGCTTCTCTCCGTTTAGGAATTTGATTTTGCGCGCATTATCCACCTGCCAATGCCCGTTCCATACGCCCGGTGTATCCTTGCCGTCCTCTTCCCAGATCACCTCATTCATGTCGTTCATTGCAAACCGGTCCGGTTCAATATGGATATTCGCTTCCACCATTACTTTGGGCCGGCCGGTTTCTCTTGCCTTCCGCTCAGCCATTCGCTGAGTGTCATCGAGTAATTGGGCCAAGCCGTCGTCATAACCGATCATGTTGTCCCACATGATCGCGTCGACCCCAGCGTCCACCGCCAGCTCCGCCTTCTTTAGAAGATAGCTTCGCCAACCGGGCTTGCGCGTGTCGGCCAGCCGGCGGTCCCAAGATAGCTTGAGATTCGACACTCTTGGGCCGGCGTAGAACATGGGAGCGCCATGCATCCATAGGCCATAATTCTTCGTTTCCGGATCACCGCGGTAGGCGCTGCTGCGGAACATATTGGACGCAGACATGTAAGCCGACACATGAATGCCGCTTTCGTGGCAAAGCGCGACAACCTTCTTCAGGTCTTCCCGGTTTTCCTGCTCGTCTCTAAGGGACCAGCCACTACTCCAAGTGACCCAGATCCAGTTGAAATCCGCCTGCTCGAGTAGCCCAAGCATTTGTTCGAAATCGCGGTCATAGATGTGGACCAGCGCGTCCTTTTCTTCGGCGCTGAATTTGCTGCCCCACCAGGTCCGCTCGGCCTTCCAGCTCTCAATCTGTCCGCCGTCGATTCGAATAAAACGGAAATTCCCCTGTTCGGCCCAGAACGGCACGTCCTGCAGCTTGGCGCTATAAAGTTTGGGCGTGGGCTCAAAGGATTGCGCTCCCGAGAGCAGCAGACAGGCGGTGACAAAACCAATTAGTCGATTACCCTTTACGATTCGTTTAGGTTGCATCTTTCCCTCATCACGGAACGAGCACGAGACTGACCATATCGTGGGACGGCAGGCGGTACCTGCGGAGTGTGCTCAATACAACGGCAGCACTCGGTATTCCAAACCCGACCTCACTCGGCAGAAACATCGCCTGAAGAATTAGGTAGCCTGGATGAACGGCATCTCTCGAAATCTCGATAGGACACGAGCACAAATCGGCGGAAGCTCTTCACTGGTACCGAGTCCAGGGTTCACATTCCAGATCACAACGATTCGCGCGAGTTGCACCCAGATAGGAAATATCCCTTTGTTGAACCTCCGACCTTCGGAGTTTGTCCTCCAGTCATCCTTGGGGAGCCACACTTGACTACGCCCAGTGGCTCCCCAGCGCCCCAAACGTGCTGACGACTCAAAGTGCGCAAATTGTGACGCGCTCAGCGCAATTGCGTCCATCCACCGGCCGCACGACGCACTCTAAGACACTGCGGATAAGAGGGTTACAACGTGCTCGGGGAACAAAGGAGAGTGCCTTTTCGAACCGAACAAGGCTCCCGGCAATCGCGTAGGTTACCGGTATCTGGTGAGCAAGGCTCGAACATTGAGCAACGCCGGTATGGCGAAAGACCGACTTTCGTCTGAGTTGCTTGCGCAGTATCGCGCAGACTATGGAGGCATCAGAGATGATGACCCGAACGGCTGGCCCCTGGCAGAACTGAAGGCGAAGATTCAATCGGTCATTAACAACGCGGACCTAAAGCGAGGCAGTCCGCCGCCAATCCGAGCCAGGACGGAGAAGGCACTGGTCGTCAAGAGACCGCCACAATCTGCCTGGGAGCGGAGGGTCAAAGTCGCTCAGGACTTTCCGGAGAGGATGACATCAAGAGAGGTCTACGACCGGCTCGGGCTGGACTGCCAGAAGGCGGGAGACAAGAGAGCGGTTTCCCGCGTCATGAGAGCGGCTGGGTTTGCCGCCAAGCGGGGGAGACGTTGCGCGATATGGAAGAAAGTCAGGAACGACGGTGTCAACTCGGCAGGGAGTGGAGCAGTAGCCTCCCTCCTTACCTCACCATCTCCCCCCCACATCATACTGATAGTGTCACTGTCACTCCTGATCCCCTGTGGGAGTGCGCGCGTTGAGAACTCTAACAAAAAGAGTCTTACCTAGGCAGCCTGACTCTCGTTAGATAGAGAGTGTACGAAGTAACACGGGTACCAGAGGAACTAGCACCGAATCATAAACTTCGTTCTGTCGCTTTTGTAAACGGGGGCGACCCAAATTGCCGACGCCGCCCCAAGGATCCCGGGCCTTCACAGCCGCGTCGGCGGTCCACCCGAAACAATCGATTTGAATTTGCTTCATGTGCCCCTGGCCTTTCGCGGGTCTTCGAGGGTAAACATCCGTTCTAACTCACGAATGTCCTTGACCTCGGGATGCTCCCTGTAATGCCTGTCCAACGCTCGATGAAGTGCTCCGCGCCAGGCGTAATCGCGATACGCGAATGGGTCAGGGCCGAAGATCCTCAAGCACTCGTCACGTTCTCGCGGATCTTCGAGAGAGTACATCCGATTGAGTTCAACCTCGGCCGCGTCAACAACAAAGTAGAGGGCGGTGTACTCACTCTTCGCGCTGACTGCGCAACAGGCCTCGATGCAGCGGGCAGTCCCAGCGTCATCTTCTTTCCAGACCGCGTAAAGGTGATGCTCGACCTTGCGTGCCCGGAGTTTCGGAATGGAGACGTGCCGTTGGTCAGCGAGAAGGAGAATCAGGTCCGCCGACAATCGGCAGCAACTGTGATCGTTCTCTGGTTCGCATTTGATGCACATATTGACCTCGGTTTTCCGTTGATTCCTAGGATGACGGCGACGGCCTCCGCCTTTGTGGTGACGACGAAGGTCGTCAGCCTCGCGTGCCGCAGGATGTTCTTCGCCTCCGCGATAAGCGCGTCTTCGGGGACGAGTGGGTAATTCGTCTCGACCGCGTTGTGAGCCAGCGGTGAGGCAGCCGGCGGATTTTGCGTAGTATTGCGTCGCATTTGGCCTGCATAGGCTCGAATGCGTGCAGCAAGCTGGGCTTTCGTCGTCGAGCGTTTCATTGCAGCACCAGCCCGTCGTCCTTCATGCCTTGAGCCAGTGCCCACGCGTAACGGCGCTCAACGATGAGTACGTGACCGAACCATTGAACTTCGCGTTGGACATGTTCATCTATCCATGTCTTGGCGTGTGGCGTCAGAGGGCAGAATGAAAACAGTGTCCCGGCATCGTGAACCAGAACGTCAGGATTGGAAGAGGGATTAGAAACGGCTTGGTCTTGAGGTGAGCGCATGCGCGTGTCTCCTTTGAGGGAACGCGCATCAGGTACCGAAAAAAGAAATGCCGCCCACAATCAGGCGGCTCGTGGAGAACTTTGCATTATGCCGCATCGGGCCGAGGCCCAAACCACCGTGCTCTCCAAGTCGGTTGGTCGCGCTTTCGCGCTGTCCTGATGCTCTGTTCAGACTATCCCGCGGCAGACTCCGGGGTCAATGGCACTAAGGTGATTAGGGGGTAATGAATTCGGCGGGGTCGTCGTCAGATTTCGAAAGTGCGCATGATGATCTCTGGCAGAACGGATGTCCGAATGGGGAGCGGGTCAAGGCAATCAGCGGGCTTAATGAGTGGAGTCGAGAACAGGCGCAGTAGCGGTAGTCTCCCGGTGGCATTGTAAGGTTTGCTTTCGCAGACCGCGCCTCAGTCCGGTTTGGCTTAGCTCTGTTGCCTGTTCCCGCTCATCGAACCGGACAGGCGCATCTCGCGCATCCGGCTCTCGGAGAAAGGTTCACGGTTTCGCCCACGGAAAGCTGCTTGTCCGAGTAGTAAGTTCGACAAGGCCCAGCACTTGATGCAGGGTGGTGATGGAGAACTGCTTGGTTGCCTGCCCTCCCAGCTTGTGCTTGGCGCACAGCCACTGTCGCATCCTCTTGCGAGCATGTCGTTCGATAGCTCGATAGGATTTGCTGACTGATCCAAGACAGAAATAGTTGGCCCACCCAACCATCATCCGATTGAGTGTCGTTATTTCGGTTTCTTGGGCCAGAAGGGTCTTGTTCCGTCCGGTCTCTTGGCTGATCGCCTCACAGATGCGTTGCACCCGTTTCTTCGACGGAGTGATGCCTAGATAGGCCCGCCCCGTCTTTGGCGAGTAGCATCGTCCGAACGTATACCCTAAGAAGTCGAACTTTTCTTCCGGCAGCTTGCAGACCCGCGTCTTAGTATCGTTCACCGTCAGCTTCAGCTTCGACATCATGTTCCGCATCTTGACTAAGGCCTCCTCGGCCCTGTTGCGACAGCAGATCACAAGATCATCGGCATAGTTAACGACGTACGCTTTCAGACGCTTCTCGTACCCCAGTTTCTTCCACCCGAGCACGAACCGGCGCATGTACAGATTGCTCAGCAATGGGCTGATCGGAGAGCCTTGCGGACTGCCCCGACCTTCGTCCCGATTTCGCGTACTTCGACGTTTGTTCCCACGCTCGTCCGTTTCTTCGACCGGAGCTTCCAGCCACCTCTTGATCAGATGGAGCATGTTCCCGTCTACGACCCGGCGAGCTACCGACTTTAGAAGCTCGGCATGCGGGAGAGTGTCAAAGTAGGAGCTGAGATCCGCATCTACGATTT
>Ga0335081_10000173_pt1 | contig 126578 bp, 127 predicted proteins | sample Lox_Sample_35_FD_206713 | JGI IMG/M metagenome (GOLD analysis project Ga0335081, IMG submission 206713) | Soil microbial communities from Loxahatchee National Wildlife Refuge, Florida, United States - Lox_Sample_3.5 | ecosystem: Environmental > Terrestrial > Soil > Wetlands | place: USA...
AAGCGGGGGAGGGGGCGCGGGCGCTATGCACTTTGCCCAAAAAAATCGATCAGCGCCTTCGCGGTCGCGCCGGGATTCTCCTCCGGCAGATAATGCCCGCAGTCGATGGCGAAACCGCGGACATCCGCCGCCCATTCGCGCCAGGTGTCGAGCGGGCTCTTCGTCTCGCTCGGAATTCCCGACGAGCCCCAGATCGCGAGCAGCGGGCAGTCGATCTTCTTGCCGGCGGCGCGATCGGCCTCGTCGAATGCAAGATCCGTGGTGCGGCCGGCGCGATAGTCCTCGCAGGTCGCGTGGATGCGCGCCGGGTCGGAAAAGAACGCGTGGTAATGGGCGAGCGCGCGCGGATCGAACGCCGACAAATCCTTCGCCTTGGTGCCGGGCGCCGTCTTCCAGTCCCAGAACGCGACCGGATCGCGGCCGATCACGGTCTCGGGACCGGGCGCCGGCAAGGCGAGGAACGTCCAGTGCCAGATGCGGAAGGCAAGCCGCGCGTCGAGGTCGTGCCACATGTGATACGTCGGCACGATGTCGAGCGTCGCGAGCCGGGTGAGCCGGCCCGGATGGTCGAGCGCCAGCCGATAGGCGACGCGGCCGCCGCGGTCGTGGCCGGCCAGCGCGAAGCGCCCATGGCCGAGCGCCTCCATCACCTCGATCATCGCCGCCGCCATGGCGCGCTTCGTATAGGGCGCGTGGTCCTTCCCCGACTCCGGCGCCGCCGACCAGCCGTAGCCCGGCAGATCCGGGATGACGAGCGTGAAGCGCCTAGCGAGCTCGGGCGCCACCTTGTGCCACATCACGTTGGTCTGCGCGTAGCCGTGCAGCAGCATCAGCGGCGGGCCGCTGCCGCCGGCGCGCGCGAAGATGCGGCCGGCCTTGGTGTCGATCCAGTGCGACGCGAAGCCGGGAAAGAGATCGGCGAGGTCGGCGCTCATGCGGTCCTCTCCTTTTCCCGTTTCACCGCCTGCCAGCCGATGTCGCGCCGGCAGAACCCTTCCGGCCAGCGTATCCGATCGACCGCCGCATAGGCACGCGCCTGCGCCTCGCCGACCGTCCGGCCGAGCGCCGTCACGTTGAGCACGCGTCCGCCATTGGCGAGCACGCGGCCGCCCTCGGCTCTGGTGCCGGCATGAAAAATCTCGACGCCTTCTATTTCGCCGGCCGCGTCGAGGCCTTCGATCACCGAGCCCCTCTGATAGGCGCCCGGATAGCCCTTGGCGGCCATCACGACGGTCAACGCCGCCTCGTCGTGCCAGCGCAGATCGAAGCTCCTGAGCATGCCGTCGCGCGCCGCGACGAGGGCCGGGACGAGGTCGGACTTCAGCCGCAGCATCAGCACCTGGCATTCCGGATCGCCGAAGCGGACATTGTATTCGATCAGCTTTGGCCCCGCGGCGGTGATCATCAGCCCGGCGTACAGCACGCCGCGGTAGGGCGCGCCCATCTGCCTCATCGCGCGGATGGTCGGCCGCACGATCGCGTCGAGTGCGCGCTCGCACATCGCCGCTGTCATCACCGGCGCCGGCGAGTAGGCGCCCATGCCGCCGGTGTTCGGTCCCTGGTCGCCGTCGTGCACGCGCTTGTGGTCCTGGGCGGTGGCGAGCGGCAGCGCGTTCTCGCTGTCGCTGAGCACGAAGAAGCTCGCCTCCTCGCCCTGAAGGAATTCCTCGATCACCAGCTCGGACCCGAGCTGGGCGTCGGCGCAGATCATGTCGATCGCGGCTTCGGCTTCCGCGACCGTCTGCGCCACCACCACGCCCTTGCCGGCCGCAAGCCCGTCGGCCTTGACGACGATCGGCGCGCCGCGGGCGCGGACATAGGCTTTGGCGGGCGCGGCGGCGGTGAAGCGCGCATAGGCCGCGGTCGGAATATCGTTGGCGCGGCACAGATCCTTGGTGAAACCTTTCGAGCCCTCGAGCCGCGCCGCCGCCTTGGTCGGGCCGAACGTCTTGATGCCCGCCGCCTCGAGATCGTCGACGATGCCGGCGACCAGCGGCGCCTCCGGCCCGACCACCACGAAGTCGATCCGGCTCGCCCGGCAGAATGCGATCACGGCCGCGTGGTTAGAGATGTCGAGCGCGACGCACTCGGCCTCCTGGGCGATGCCGGCATTGCCCGGCGCGCAGTAGAGCCGGTCGGCGAGCGGGCTCGCCGCCATCTTCCAGGCGAGCGCATGTTCGCGCCCGCCCGAGCCGAGAAGGAGGATGTTCATCGCTGACCCAGGGAACGGCGGGAAGCGTGGTGTACCACGCGGCCGGGCCGCCGCAAGGTAGCCGGCGCATGTTCCGGCGAAATGGACACCGCCGACAAGAACATGCTCTGGTCGCGCAAAGGTCGCGTATGCCGCAAATTGACAGACGGCGGGCGTTCGTTACGCTGTCGGCCGAAAATCAACAAAGGAAACCCTCGAGGAAACCGCCATGCCGGATCTCAAGAAAGTCACGGCGTCGATGATGAACGCCATTCACGACCTGCCGCTCTTGGTCGCGCGCGACGAGGGCTTCTTCCGCGACGAGGGGCTCGACGTCACGGTGCTGACGACGCCCGGCAGCGGCCAGGCCAATTCCGACGACCGCGCGCTCAAGGACAACATCTTCGCGCGCACCATGGAGGCGCTCTACGACCAGGGCCAGTGCGACCAGTTCCGCATGTGCGAGTGGGGCATCATGAAGCGCGCGGTCGAGACCACGGTGGAGAAGGGCCACCGCAGCGCCAAGATCGTCGCGCTCGGCTCCGCCATGTCGACCTTCGCGGTCGTCACCGATCCGAAGACCGGCATCTACGAGCCCGAGCAGCTGAAAAACGTGCCGATCGCGGTGAGCCGGTTCAACGGCTCGCACTTCACCATGCTCAAGATGATGGAAGGCTTCGTCAAGCGCGACGAGATCAAGATCGCCAATGCGGGCACGCACAAGCAGCGGCTCGACGCGCTGAAGGACGGTAAGGTCAAGGCGGTGAGCCTGCAGGAGCCGTGGATCAGCGTCGCCGAGAAGATGGGCTGCCGCATCCTCATCGAGTCGCGCTCGACGCGCAGCGAGGCGGCGGGCGACGAGCTCGACGGGCCGACGCTGGCGAAGATGTTCCGCGCCGAGGCGCAGGCCGCCGAGACGATCAACAAGAGCCCGGCGAAATACGCGCATTATCTCGTCGAGGAGGCGGGCGGCGCGATCGATCTCTCCGACCTCAAGCTCTGGCGCATCCTTAACGCGCCGCCCGCGCCCTATACGCGCGAGCGCTTCAACGACAATTACCAATGGACGCTCGGCTGGGGCCTGGTGCCGCCCGGCGCGACCTACGAGAACACGGTCGACAACCGCGCGTGGCAGTAGCCGCTGCGCGCTGCGATGGATCAGGCAGATTGGCGCCGGCCTGTGCCGGCGCCGTCTCGGTTGGGCGGAAATGCGCCCCGTCAATCGTTGCATGATATTGTCGATCATGCTATTTTAAAGTTGCATACTTAATTCTCTCAAAGCGATCCAGGAGCAGATTATGCGCCTCGTCCGACTCGCCGTACGCTTGGCTCTCCCGCTTTCGGTTCTCGCGATCTCGGCACCGGGTGTGGAGGCAAAGCCGATATGCCACTACTACAATGCCATCGTGAGTAATGGTCAGACGTTCCATGGGGCCACATGCAATAATGACGAAGCGGGCAAGAAATGCGCCTGCACCTATGTGGTCTGCCCGAAGGTCGCCCCGACCGCGTACTGCATGCCACTGATCGCGGTCAAGAAGCCTTGACGCCCCGAGCCGCGATCTGCGGAGTCACTTGAGCGCCGCGGCCGCCTGTTTCGCCACCTCGGTCGGCGTCGCATAGAGCTCCTTCACCAGCGCCTCGACCTCCGCGCCCGGGACCGCCGCGACCTCGAGCCGCTCCTTGGCGGCGTCGGCGAGGAAATCCTTGTCCGCCAATGTCTGCATGAACGCCTTGCGCAGGGCGGCAAGGCGGTCGGCCGGGATGCCGGGCGGCGCGACGAACGGCCGGCCCATCACCTGGCGCGCGAAGATCAGCCGCAGCATCTGGCGCTGCGACTGGTTCTTGGCGAGATCGGTGATCAGCGGCACGTCGGGGAGATCCGGATGCTTGCTCAGCGCAAGCTGCACCAGGACGTTGATCTTCTTCTCCTTCACCCAGCTCGGCCGCGCCGCGAGCACGCTCGACCACGACCAGCCGCAACGGCCCTTCACCTCGCCGCGCTCCATGGCGAGCACCACGTCGTTGCCGCCCGGATAGCCGGCGACGATCTTGAGCTTGGTGCCGAGCACGTAGTTGAGCACCTTGGCGAACTGCACGGTGTCGTCGTTCGGGCTCACGCCGCCGACCAGGAGGCCCTTGGTCTTGAGATCCTCGAAGGTGTTGACGCCTGAGTCGTGCCACGAGGCGCAGATGCTCACCTCGCGGTTCATGCTGCCGATCCAGCTGAGATCGGGGCCCTTGAAGTCGGCCCCCGGCTGGCCGAGCACGGGATCGAAGGCGGTGCCGCGGCCGATCGTGCCGAAGGCAGTGGCGTCGCGCGGCGCCGCATTTGCGAGCCAGTTGGCGAGCCGCAGGCTGCCGGCGCCCGGCATGTTCTTGACCACCACGGTCGGATTGCCGGGAATGAAGCCGCCGAGACGGCGGGCGAGCGCGCGCGCATAGATGTCGTAGCCGCCGCCGGTCGAATAGCCGACATAGATCTCGACGGTGCGGCCCTTGTAGAAATCGGCGACGCCGTCGGCGCGGGCCATGCCGAGGCTTGCGAGCACGAGCGCGAGGGCGGCGAGCGCCCGCGTCATCCGACCGATCATGAGGTCCTCCCGGAAGCCGTTTCTTATGGGCTGGACGCTAGGGCCAAATGCGGGTTTGGTCAAAAATCCAAATGTCGCATGAGCGATGACGGAGAACGCCGTGAAATTGCGGGTCGAGCTGGTCTGGCAGGGTGACGGCGGGGATGCGGCAAGGACGCCTCCCTCGATCTACCTGACGGCCGACGGGCGCGTGATCCTGCAGGGCGCGGCGGTCTCGCGCGCCGAGCGCGAGGCGCTCGCGCTGCCGCTCGACGCCGAGCTGATCAGCGTCGACCGCACCCTCATCCGCGCCATCAAGGATATGCTATAGTTCGCAAAAGCGGGAAGCCGGAGGATACGCCCATGTTCCTGCGCAATTACTGGTACGTCGCGGCGTCCGCCGCCGACATCGGCCGCAAGCCGCTCGGCCGCGTCATCCTCAACGAGCCGATCGTCTTTTTCCGCACCGAGGACGGCACGCCTGTCGCGTTCGAGGACCGTTGCGCGCACCGCCATCTGCCGCTCTCCATGGGCAAGCTCGTCGGCGACCGCCTGCAGTGCCACTATCACGGCCTGCAGTACGACCGCACCGGCCGCTGCGTGCGCATTCCCGGCCAGGAGCAGATCCCGCCCGACGCCAAGGTGAAGACCTATCCGGTGGTCGAGCGCCATCGCTGGCTGTGGATCTGGATGGGCGACCCGGCGCTCGCCGATCCGGCGACGATCACCGACTTCCATTGGCTCGACGACGCGGCCTGGGGCGCGAAGTCATCCTACCTCTACGTCAAGGCGAACTGGCAGCTGATCGTCGACAACCTGCTCGATCTCACCCATCTCGCCTTCGTGCACGAGACGACGATCGGCAACTCGGCGCTCGCCGAGCACGCGAGCGTCAAGGTCACGCGCGCGCCCAACAACGTCGTGGTCACGCGCTGGATCGTCGACCAGCCGGCGCCGCCCACCTTCGTCAAGGTCGGCGGCTTCACCGGGAACGTCGACCGCTGGCAGATCATCGATTTCACCCCGCCCGCGTTCCTGCGCCTCGACGTCGGCGCCACCCCGACCGGCACCGGCGCGCCGCAAGGCACGCGGGTCGGCGGCATCAGCATGCGCAACCTCAACGCCATCACGCCGGAGACCGAGAAGACCTCGCACTACTTCTGGGGCCAGGCGCACGATTTCGACGTGACGAACGCGGCGCTGACGCAGAAGATCTTCGAGCAGATCGAGACCGCCTTCCACGAGGACGTCGCCGTGTTCACGGCGCAGCAGCGCAATCTCGACCTCATCCCCGATCCGCCCCAGGTCGACATCAACGCCGACACCGGCGTGATCCAGGCGCGCCGCATCCTCGACCGCCTCCACGGCGAGGAGCAGGCCGCGCTGCATGCGACCGCGGCCGAGTAGCGCATGTCGCGGCCAAAGCTTGCCCCAGGCCTGATCCGGGGCGGGTACCGGTTCGCCGGCAAGGACATGCGCAAAGCATGAATCCCGTCACGGCCGACCCAGCCGGCTGGGTGCGCGTCGCCGCGCTCGCCGATCTTGCCGAGGGCGCAGCCTTTGCGGCCAAGCTCGGCAACCGGCCGATCGCGCTCTATCGCCTCGCCGGACAAATCCACGCGCTCGACGACGTGTGCACCCACGCGCTGGCGCTGCTCTCGCAGGGCTTCATCGAGGACGGCGCGGTCGAATGCCCGCTGCACGGCGCCCGCTTCGACATCGCGACCGGCCGCTGCCTCGCGCCGCCGGCGAGCGTCGACCTGCGCACCTACGCGGTGCGGGTGGCGGACGACGAGGTCTACGTGCGCGCGCCCGCCTGAGGGGCGGACTCGCGCCAATCGGTCCGGCGCGGCCAGCTCGCGGCGCGCAGCAGCTTCAGCAGCATCGACGTCGCCGCCGTGCGCTGCCGGCCGGCGACGGCGTAGACGCAGACCGTCCGCCGGAAGTCGAAGCCCGCCACCGGCATCCGCACCAGGCTCGGCGGCGTGCTGACGCTGCGCGGCAGGAAGCCGACGCCGATATTGGCGTCGAGCAGCGCGAGCAGATCCTGGTCCGACGACACCTCGTGGCGGCGGTCGGCGGCGAGGCCGTGCGCGGCTAGCTGCTCGGACAATTCCGCGTATCTCTCGCAGTGGGTGCGCGCGAGAAGCCGTTCGGGCTCGATGTCGGCGAGCTCGATGGTCTCCCGGTTGGCGAGCCGGTGGCTGCGGCTGAGCACCAGGTCGAACGATTCCTCGAACAGCCGCCAGGTATCGAGCCGGTCCCATGCCGCGTCGACCTCGGCCGCGATGGCGAGCTCGACCTCGCCCGCCTTGAGATGCTCGATCACCTGTGCGCCGGTCCCGCGCAGGATCTTCAGGTCGATCTCGCTGAAGCTTTTGCGCAGCTCGCCGACCTGCGCCATGATCAGGCCGAGCTCGATGCTGCTCGACACCGCGAGCTTGAGGACCGCGACCTCGCCCTCGGTGATCTGCGCCGCCAGCGCCCGCGCGCTCTGCGCCGCGTCGTAGCACTGCCGCAGCAGGGGAAACATCCGCTCGCCGAGCGGCGTGAGCATCGCGCGCGGCCGCTCGCGGCGGAAGAGGTCGCCGCCGAGCTCGTCTTCCAGGAGCTTGATGGCGCGCGTGAGCGAGGGCTGCGCGACGTGACACTCCTCGGCGGCGCGCGTGAAATTGAGCGCTTGGGCGACCGCCAGGAAATATCGGACCTGATGCATCTCCATCGAAGGTTCCCGCCGCGACGAGCAGGCATACCCTCGGTTGGCCGCGGGCACAATCGGCCCGGCGGCGCGGATGCCCGCGCGTGCGTCGCGTGCCGGGATCAGGCGGCTTTGAGCGCGCGCAGCGCCGCCAGGACGGCGGCGGGCTCCATGCGCTCGCGGAATTCGACGTTGACCTGCCGCGCCTTGATGAGCCCGTCCTGGCCGACCACGAACTTCGCCGCGACGGGCAGGAAGAATCCCTTGTTGCCCTGGAATCGCGCGAGATCGATGCCCGCCTCCTCGTAGAGGCGCTGCACCTCGGCGCCGACCCAGAAGATGAGGCCGAGCGAGAGCGCATAGCCGAGGTCGATGTCGCTCAGGAGGGGAAACGGCAGCGCGTTGCGGCTCGCATAGGCGCTGGTGAAGGGCGCGCTCTCCGGCATGATCGAGACGAGCCGCGCGCCGAGCTCGCGGATCTCGCCATGGATCGCCGCAAGCGCCCGCAACTCGAGCCGGCAATAGGGGCACCAGTGCCCGCGATTGAGGCTGATCACGGCAGGTCCGGACCGCAGCAGCGAGGCGAGCGAGACGAGCCCGCCGTTCTGGTCCGGCAGGTTGAATGCCGGCAGCGGCTCGCCGACCTTTGGACCGATGTCGCCGCGATCGAGGCCGGCGAGGCGGGCGACCAGCTCGTCATAGGCGCGGGCGAAATCGGGCCGCAGCCGGCCGCTCTCCTCGCGATAGGCCGCGAGCCGCGCCGCAAGCGACGCATTGCGGCGCTCGGCGTCGAGCAGCGCGTCGCTCAAGGAGCGGGAAGCGGGCTTTTCGGCGGTCAAGTCATCCTCGCGCGCGGGCACGCAGCTCTCTTGGTTGCGCACCCGAGCGAAAGCTAGCATGGGGCTGAATAGCAAGGGGCTATCGACTGGGCCGCTCCCATCGCCCGATCGGGGCCGGGACGGCCGGGTGCTCCCCGACGCATCGATGGCCGCGGCTCCCGCTCCCCAAGTAGTTGATTTGGCGCTGCTTATCGAGAAGTCGCGGCAGGCGGTCGGGTGCCGGCGCGCCGCACGATAGCCGCCATTTATCGAATGCAGAGCGAGCCGGCATTGGCCTTTGCGGCCGCGTCGGCGCTCTTATCCGCCGGTCCGATGGCCTCGGTTCGGGCGGCCTCGGCGCAGCGATCGTCAGCCACAACGGTGCACCCATGCCGCAACTCGCTCTCGCCTCGATCAATCCCGCCTTCGCTCGGCCGCCGATGGCGCAATGGGCGCACGACATTCGCAACGCGCTCGCTGTCACGGGCCTGCAGATCGAGATCCTCGAGCGGCTGGCCGGTTCCAGCGGCCGCAAGGCCGCGACGGCGGCGCAGGCCGTGATGCGGCGCGCGGCCGACATGTGCAACGGCTCGCTCGCCGATGCACGGCGGATCGATCACGTCGCCCAGCGTCGGGGCTTCGACCTCGTTGCGACGATCCGCGAGATTGCCGCGATCCTCGCGCCGATCGCACCGGACGGCTTCGAGATCCGCCTGCCCGTGGAGACGGGCTGCGTGGTGCTGGCCGACCCGAGCGACGTCTACCGGATCATCTTCAACCTGGTGCACAACGCAATCGCGGCGGCGCGTCGCGACGCCCGGATGAGCTTGGTCGCCGTCAACCTCGTCCGCAGCGGGCCGACGGTCGCGGTGCATATTTCCGACGACGGTCCCGGGCTGCCCAAATCGGTCCGCGCCAAGCTGTTTCGGCCGCAGGGCCGATCGGCGAGCGGCGGCCTCGGCATCTCGATCGCGCGCGAGCTCGCCGAGCGCAACGGCGGCACCTTGCGCCTCGCCGACGCCGCGAAAGGCACCGCCTACGTCTTCGAGCTGGCAAGCCCGCATGTCGCGGCGTTCGCGGCGCGTAAGGGAGCATGAAAGCGTGGTGCTGTTGCCGGAGCTCGATGCGGTGCACGCGTAGACGCAGCGCGACGGCGGCGCACCGCCCGCCCGGTGATGCCGCCATCGTGCTACGGCGTGCCACCCCCGCACCGCTTTCGTCCTTGCATCCATTAGTTGTTTTCCGCCGCGATACCGGTATCATCGCGGCGGCGCGTGGTTCGCGCGGACGAGCGCACGAGGAACCAGATGGCGAGCACACCTGCATTTCCCCCGACCCAGCGGATCGGCATCCTCGTTTTCGACGGCTTCGAGCCGCTCGACGTGTTCGGCTTCGTCGAGGCGTTCTCGATCGCGCGCTTTCTCGGCACCGACTATGCGTCGCCGCCGCCCTACCCCTTCGAGATCGTCCTGATCGCCCGCGCGATCGCCAAGACGAAGAGCTACAATGGTCCCTCGGTCATGCCGGACTGGGATCTGGCGCAGGCGTTGCGCGAGCCGCTCGACCTGCTGATGGTGCCGGGCGGCATCGGGACCCGCACGCTGGTCGACGACACCCAGGTTCTCGACTGGCTGCGCGCCATGGACAAGCGCGTGCGCATCATGGCGTCGGTCTGCACCGGCGCCGCCGTCCTGGCGAAATGCGGCATGTTCGACGGCCTGCCCGCCGCGACCAACCATGCGGCGTTCGGCTGGGTCATCCAATACGGCCCGCGCGTGCTGTGGGACAGCGTGGCGCGCTGGGTCGACGCCGGAAAATACGTCAGCTCCGCCGGCGTCTCGGCCGGCACCGATCTCGGCTGCTACCTCGTCTCGCGCCTCGCCGGCCGCGCGGTTGCGGAAGCAGCCGTGAGCGCCGCCGAGTACGACTGGCACCGCGACCCGCAGGCGCCGATCTTCTATCCGCAGCAAGCCAGCGCGACGTGACGGTGGCCGCGGGCCCTCACGCCATCGAGAATTTCTGCGCCAGCTCCTTGAGCAGCACGATCAGCCGGTCCTGCGGCATCGGCGGCGCGAACAGGAAGCCCTGGCCGATGTCGCAGCCCATGGCGGTGAGCGCCTGCAGCTCGGAGCGCTTCTCGATGCCTTCGGCGACGACGGTCGCGCCGAGATGATGCGCGAGCTCGATCGCGGTCTCGCACAGCGAGGCGTTCTGGCGGTCCTCGCCGCAATCGGCGACGAGATTGCGGTCGAGCTTCACCTCGGCGAACGGCAGCTCCTTGAGGCGGGCGAGGTGCGAATAGCCGGAGCCGAAATCGTCGAGTGCGAGCGCAATGTCGTAGATGCGCAGCTGCGTCGCAATCTCCTGGGTGAGCGCGATGTCGCGCACCGCCTGGTCCTCGGTCACCTCGATGATCATGCCGGGCCAGCGCGGATCGTTCGGGCGCAGCTCGCGCACGAGGGCGTGGATCGGCAGCTTCATCAGGTCGTTGACGCTCACATTGATCGCGACCTTGAGCGGGAAGCCGGCCTGCGCGAAGTTCGTCCACTCCTCCAGCGCGGCCGTGAGCGCGAGGCGGCTCAACTTGCGCACGCTCTCCTCGTCCGCGTCGGGCAGGAACGAGCCGGGCGGGATGATGCCGCGGTCGGGATGGCGGCAGCGCGCCAGCACCTCGGCGCCGACGATGCACTTGCGCTGCAGGTCCATCTTCGGCTGGTAGTAGAACTGCAGCCAGCCGTTGTTCAGGATCTCGTCGAGCGTAACGGCAAGCCCGAAGTCGTCCGCGGCCGCGTCGGGCGCCGCCGCATCGGCGTCGGCGCCGCGCCCCTGCGCAAAATAATTTTGCACCAGCGCCTGCAGATGGGTGGCGCGGAACGGCTTCTGCAGCGGCGGCAGCATGGTGAGGCCGTGCTGCTCGCCGACCCGCTTGACCTGGTCCTGCAGCTCGCGGTCGCGTCCGCTCACGATCTGCACCGCGCCGCGGTACTTGCGCGTCGCCAGCGCGCGAATGACGTCGATCGCGTCCGAGCGGTCGAGCCCGATGTCGAGAAAGATGATGTCGGGGTGGTCGGCGCGCCAGCCGTCGAGCAGCTCCTGCGCCGAGGAGAATCCGCCGAGATCCAGGCCGCACGCGCCGAGCGCCGCGTAGTAGACGCTGCGGATCGCGGGCTCGTCTTCGACGACGAAGCACCTGCGGCGCGGGCCTGCACGCCCGGCGCTGTCGTTGCGCGGCGCCGACGCGGGGCGAGTCTTCGCATTGGCCAAGGGGTCGTTCGGCGGCATGGTGGTCCCTGCCGCGACGTCATAAGTTGGAATCGCTTAAGAGTTGGTGACCTGTGATTGTGACGCGCAAGGAATGTGATCGTGACGCGCAAGGAATAGGTACTTGTACGTTGCGACCGGCCGGGTTCCATCGGATTTCGTTGATGAGCAGCAGCGCAAGATAATGCAGTTCGCGCCTTATTCCGCTGCAGCGCCCGGCTCCTCGACAACGGCGGCCGACGCGTCCGGGAACCGGCGCGCCGTGAGCGCGGTGCGGACCATGCGGGCGAGGTCGGATTTGCGATAGGGCTTGGCGAGCAGCAGCACGCCCGGATCGAGCCGCCCGTGATGCACGATGGCGTTCTCGGTGTAGCCGGAGGTGAACAGCACGCCGATGCCCGGCCGCCGCCGCACCGCCTCGTCGGCCAGCTGCCGGCCGTTCATCGAGCCCGGCATGATCACGTCGGTGAAGAGAAGATCGAACGCCTCGCCGTCGTCGATGCGCGCCAGCGCCTCGGCGGCGTTCGCGGCGGAGAGCGCCGTATAGCCGAGGCCGGTGAGCTGCGCCGCCACGTAGTTGCGCACCAGCGGATCGTCCTCGACCACCAGGATCGTCTCGGTGCCGCCCTCGATCGCGAGCGTCGGCTGCGCCGCCGCCGCGTCGGTCAGCTCGCCGGCGCGCGGCAGGTAGATCTTGATGGTGGTGCCGTGCCCTTCCTCGCTGTAGATCTTGATGTGGCCGTTCGACTGCTTGACGAAGCCGTACACCATGCTCAGGCCCAGCCCGGTTCCCTTGCCCACGCCCTTGGTGGTGAAGAAGGGATCGAACACCTTGTCGAGGATCGCGGCCGGAATGCCGTCGCCGGTGTCGCTCACCGCCACCATCACGTAGGGGCCGGGCAGCACCTCGGCATGCGCGCGCGCATAGCCCTCGTCGAGGTGCACGTTGCCGGTTTCCAGCACCAGCTTGCCGCCGTCCGGCATGGCGTCGCGCGCGTTGAGCGCAAGGTTGAGGAGCGCGGTGGTGAGCTGGCTCGGGTCGACCAGCGCCGGCCAGGCGTCCTCCTCGAACACCGACTCGATCTCGACGTGCTCGCCGAGCGTCGGCCGCAGCAGCTTCGCGGCATCGACGATCAGCGTGTTGACGTCGGTCGTGCGCGGCTGCAGCGGCTGGCGGCGCGCGAAGGCGAGCAGGCGCTGGGTCAGCTCGGCGCCGCGAACGGCGGCCTCGTCGATCATGCGGGCGATCTCGACGAGGGCGGCATCTTGCTTGACGCCGTCTTCCAGGATCTCGATCGTGCCGGTGATCACGGTGAGGATGTTGTTGAAATCGTGCGCGATGCCGCCGGTGAGCTGGCCGATCGTCTCCATCTTCTGCGACTGGCGCAGCTGCTCGTCCGCCGCGAGCTTCTCGGTGACGTCGCGCATGAAGCCGTTGAACAGCCAGCCGCTGCGCCGGCGCAGCGCCGTCACCGACAGCTCGATCTTGATCTCCTTGCCGTCGCGCCGCCGCGCGTCGATCACGAACCGGTTGCCGAGGATCGCGCTCTCGCCGGTCGCGAGGAAGCGCGCGAGCCCGCCGTCGTGGCGCGCGCGGTAGGCCTCCGGCACGATCAGGTCGCCGAGCTTCTTGCCGACCGCCTCTTCGAACGACCAGCCGAAGATCGCCGCGGCCTGCGGATTCCAGTCGACGATGACGCCGTCCTCGTCCATCTGGGCGAAGGCGTCGAGCGCGGTGTCGACGATCCCGCGCGCCAGGCGCTCGCTGTCGCGCAGCCCTTCTTCGGCCTGCATCTGCGCCGTCATGTCGCGGCCGCTGAAGAAGTGCTTCTGCACCGGCTCCGACCACACGCCGGACCAGGTCAGCACCACCTCGCGTCCGTTCTTGTGCAGGTAGCGGCAGACGAAGTTGCGCATCGCCCGGCCGCTGCGCGCCGCGCGCATCTCGCTGCGCGTGTTGTCGAGATCGTCCGGGTGGATGAACCCGATCGCGCTGCGCCCGATCATCTCGTCGGGACGATAGCCGAGCACCTCCATCGAGCTCGGGCTCACCTGCAGGAAATTGCCCTGGCGGTCGGTGACGAGGATCAGATCGAGCGAGGTCTCGAAGATCTGCCGGCGCTCCTCGATCTCCTTGATCAGCGCGGTGTGGGTCTTGATGCGGTCGGTGATGTCGCGGGCGATCTTGGCGGCGCCGACGATGTCGCCGAGCCGCGACTTGACCGGCGAAACGCTGAGCGAGATGTCGATGCGCCGGCCGTCCTTGGCGATGCGCACCGTCTCGAAATGCTCGATCCGCGCCCCGCGGCCCACCTTGGCGAGCATGTCGTGCAGCTCGCCCCGGCGCTCTTGCGGCACGATCATCTCGATGTTGCGCCCGATCGCCTCCTCGGCCGAATAGCCGAACATGCGCTCGGCCGCCGGGTTCCACGCCGTGATGGTGCCGTCGAGCGTCTTGGTGACGACCGCGTCGTTGGAATATTCGACCGCGGCGCTGAACAGCCGCTCGCGCTCGGCATGGCGCGCGAGCGCGGTCTCGGTGCGGCGATGGTCCTCCATTTCCCGCTTCAGCGCGGTCGTCTTGTCGCGCACCTCCGCCACCATGCGGGCGAAGGCGCGCGCCAGCACGCCGATCTCGCCGCGCGCGCCGGTCGGGATCGCGATCGCGCGGCCTTGCGCGAAGCCATCGACCGCTTTCGTCATCGCGGTCAGCGGTCGCGTCAGCGAGCGCGCCAGCACGCCGGCGAGCGCGATCGCGCAGGCCACCGCGAGCGCGGCGGCGATCAGGCTGGCGCGGCGCACCGCGAGCGCCGGCGCCATCAGCTGCGCGTAGGGAACCGTCTCGATGATCGTGGCGGGCGGTCCGCTGGCGAGCCGCACCGTCGCGGCGGCGGCGCCGATCCGCGCGCCGCCGGCGTCGTGCACGAGCACCGCGCCCGCATCGCGCGTGCCGAGCGCGGATGCAAGCTCGGGCAGGTCGTTCTGCCAGCGATAAGGATGGCCGAGCCTGAAGCCGAATTCCCGGCTCGCATGGGGATGCAGCAGATAGTTTCCCTGGCTGTCGACGACGTAGATGCGGCGGGCGCCGCTCGCCGCCGCCCGGATCGACGCGAACAGCGGGTTCAGATCGATGTTGATCATCAGGATCCCGAACGTCTCGCCGTTCGGCGCCTGCAGCGGCGTCGCGACGCGCAGCACCGGCGCATGCGGCTCGGCGATCGCCCCGTCGTGCCGGCGCAGGTCGATCGGCGAGACGTAGACCTGGCCGGGCGCCAGCGCGATCGTCTGCGTGAAGTAGTCGCGCAGGCCGCGGCGCCGCAGCTTGGCGTCGGGCACGCGCTGCACGCTGCCGCCGGGTCCGAAACGGTCGACGCGCAGGATCTCGCGCCCATCGTCGGCCGCGCCGATCACGCGGAACTGGAGGTAGGAAGGCTTGGCGACAAGCTCGGCCATGAAACGATCGGCGAGGCCGTCACGCCATTGCGCCTCGCTGCGGCCGGTGACCGGATCGACGCCGCCGGCGACGCGCGCGCGGATCAGCCCTTCGAGCGCGACCGCGGCGCGGAACGCGACGATGTCGGCGCGCGCGCCGCGCGCATAGGCCTCCAGTTCCGTCGACAGGGTGCGCGCATGCGCCTCGACGCGGTCGAGCTCGCCCGGCAGGACGGTGGTCTCGACGCTGCGATAGGTCAGCACGCCGACGGCGGCGACCGTCAGCAGCACCAGCATGACCATCGCGGCGGCAAGACGTGTCGAAAGGCTCATGCGTTGTTCCGTGCCGGATCGCCCCGCGGCGTCGCCGCGTTGCCGAGGCAGGCCTGCACCGAATCGATGATATCACGCGGCTTGAACGGTTTCTGGACGCTGCGCACCGCGCCGAGCTTGATCGCCATCGCCAGGAAGTCCGGCGCCTCCGTGCCGGGGCCGGCGAGCGAGGTCCCCGATATGACGATGACCGGCAGGTCGGCGTGGTGCCTGCGCACCTCGCGCAGCGTTTCGAGTCCATCCATGCCCGGCATGAAGAGATCGACAATCAACAGGTCGATACCTCCGCCCGCGAGCGCCGCAAGGCCGGCGCGGCCATCGGCGGCGACCGACACCTTGTGTCCGTCCCGCTCGAGCACCAGCCTGATCGTCGTCCGCACCGCGGGATCGTCGTCGACCACCAGCACGCTTGCCACCGCCGGCCTCCGTGACGCCCCATGCTCCCACGCAGACGTTACTCAACCGCACGTCGATTCGCCAAGGTAGCGGTTGCGATGGAACCTTGCGGCGCTTCCGCGCAACGCGGTTGACGGGATGTTAATGGCGCGCGGCGTCACCGCAGCAGCGACGCGAGCGCGAACCCCTCGTCCTGCGCCTGGGCGAAAGTCGGCGACTTGCCGGCATCGAGCAGCTTGCGCGCCGCGATGTGGTCGGGCGCGCGGTTGACCGTATCGACCGCGATCAGCCGCTCGTCGCGGAAATAGAACACGGAGAATTTCCGCTCCGCCGGCGCGCCGCGCACGACGGTGCGGTCGTGCCCGGCCGAGAGCCCGGCCATCTGCAGCCGCACGTCGAACTGGTCCGACCAGAACCACGGCGCCGCGGTGAACGGCCGTTCGCGGCCGACGAGGGCGGCGGCCGCCGACTTGCCCTGCTCGATCGCGTTCTGCACCGACTCGAGGCGCAGGAGCGAGCCGTCGGCGAGCCGCCGCGCCGTGCAGTCGCCCGCCGCGACCACCGCGGCGTCGCTCGTGCGCGAGCAGGCGTCGACCACGATGCCGCGCTCGCACGCGATGCCGCTCGCCTCGGCGAGTTCGCCGTTCGGCACGATGCCGACGCCGACCACGACGAGATCGGCGGGATGCGCGCGCCCGTCGCCCGTGATGACGGCGGCGGCGCGCCCGCCTTTGCCGTCGATCGCCGCGACCTGGGTATCGAGGCGGATGTCGACGCCGGACGCGACGTGCACGTCGCGGAAGAAATCGGAGACGAACGGCGCCGAGCTGCGCGCGAGCAGGCGCGCGAGCGCCTCGAACACGACGACCGGCTTTTTCGCCTTGCGCGCCGCCGCGGCGATCTCCAGCCCGATGAAGCCGCCGCCCACCACTGCCACCGATTGGGCCTGGGCGATGCCGGCGGCGATGCGGCGCGAATCCTCGATCGTGCGCAAGGTCACGACGCCGTCGAGGTCGGCGCCGGGGATCGGCAGCGCGCGCGCCCGTCCGCCGGTCGCCAAGGCGAGACCGCGATAGGCGAGGCTGCGCCCGTCGGCGAGCTGCACGCGGCGGTCCGCCCGCTCGATCGCCTCGACCCGCACGCCGGTGACGAGCTCGATGTTCTTCTTCGCCAAGAGGTCGCGGCCGCGCAGCACCAGGCGGTCCTCGGTCGACTCGCCGGTGAGCAGCGCCTTCGACAGCGGCGGGCGCTGATAGGGCGGATGCGGCTCGTCGCCGATCATCAGCAGCGGGCCGTCGTAGCCGTCCGCGCGCAGGGATTCGGCGACCTGCAATCCGGCCTGCGAGGCGCCGACGACGATGATGGGTTCGGTCATCCGATGGTCGACTCGTGGGGTGGGCGCCGGCCGCCTGGCCGACGCCCATGCGGACTTGTAAAACGCGCTTGGGCGGAATCGCAATTGCGATTTCGCGTGACGCCGCAGCCCGGATAGAAGGCGAGCGCTGTCGACCACGGGCCCAAAGCCGCCGCGCTGCGCGCATTTCGGTTTGGCGTGGTGCGGATCGGGCGACAGAAGGGTTGTGGCGGCGCGAAGGTCGTGCGATTGTGATATCGTGGACGATATGATATCATATATGGTATGAGATGCGTTGCGTTGCTGACACGAATGTCGTAGTTTCGGCCCTGCGGAGCCCGCGTGGCGCATCCGCAGAGTTTCTGCGGGCCGTGCGGCGAAAAAGTATCCGTCTCGTTGCCAATGTTGCGTTGGCGCTCGAATACGAGGCGGCGTGTCTACGCGCTGAGCATCAGTTGGCAGCGGGGCTTGGGCCGACCGACGTCCGCGTTTTCGTTGACGCCGTCATTGCCATGTGCGACCCGGTGGAAACTCATTTTATGTGGCGGCCGCAACTACGCGATCCGGCAGACGAGTTGGTGCTCGAGGCGGCGGTCAATGGACAGGCTGACGCGATTGTCACCTTCAACTTGCGCCATTTCGGTACGGCGCCAAGGATGTTCGGGGTCGAATTGCTGAGGCCGATTGACGTCTTAAGGAGGATCGAACCATGAGACAGAGTACCTATCCGCTGCGCCTCCCCAAATCGGTCAAAGCCGAGGTCGAACGCCGCGCCAGGGAAGACGGCATCAGCATCAATCAATTTGTCGCAACTGCCGTCGCGGAAAAGCTGGCGGCGATGAATACGGCCGCGTTCTTTGCGGAACGGCGCAAGCGCGCCAATTTCCGGGCATTTGATCGGCTGATGCGGCGCAAGGGCGGCGCGGAGCCCGCCCCGGAAGATCGAATGAAGTAACCGCAGCGCGTCCCTGTTGACGTTACCCGGCGGGAGCACCCTACGATGCCTAAAAAGACCATGAGGATCGAGCAGCCGCTCGTGATCATGTTCGAATCCGACGGCCAGATCGTCTGCCACATCCATCCGAGCAAGATGGCGAGCTCGCACGAGCATTACGGCCTCCTGATCTGCGATCTCGTCCGCCACGTGGCGCGCGCGTTCAAGGTCGACGAAGCCGATGTCTGGGAATGGGTCGACAAGGAGCGCCACAATCCGACCACCGGGATCACCACGGCGTCCTGACCACGGCGCCCACCCGCACGAACGCGCGTGGGCGACGGCGAAGCGGCCGTCGCCCACCCTACGTCTCCGCGCCCGGCCGGAACGCCCATCCGGGCGGCGCGTTGACCCAAAGCCGCCCCATTTGCAGCGTCCCCTGATGGGCTATAGTTCCCTCGGGGCATTTGGATCGGGGTTTCCATTGCGGTCAGCGATTTCGGTCCGGCACGAACGCCGGGTGCTGTGCGTATTTCCGGCCTATACGCCGTCCTTCGGCACGTTCCAGCATGCCTTCGCGCTGATGGGGCGGGTGCGCGCCTTCATGCCGCCGCAGGGCCTGCTGCTGATCACCGCCTACCTGCCGCAGTCCTGGCCGGTGCGCTTCATCGACGAGAACATCGCGCCCGCAACCGAGGCGGATTTCGCCTGGGCCGACGTCGTCCTCGTCAGCGGCATGCACATCCAGGCGCCGCAGATCCGCGACATCTGCGCCCGCGCGCATGCGGCCGGCAAGGTCGCGGCGCTCGGCGGCCCGTCGGTCTCGGGCGCGCCCGAGATGTATCCGCAGTTCGACTACCTGCATGTCGGCGAGCTCGGCGACGCGACCGACGAGCTGATCGGCCGTCTCGACGCGAGCGTCGCGCGGCCGCCCGCCCAGGTGATGCTGAAGACGGACACGCGCCTCGGCCTCGACGCCTTCCCGTTGCCCGCCTACGACATGATCCCGCTCGCGCGCTATCTCATCGGCAGCCTGCAGTTCTCCTCGGGCTGCCCCTACCGCTGCGAGTTCTGCGACATTCCCGGCCTGTACGGCCGCCAGCCGCGGCTGAAGTCGCCCGAGCAGCTCACCTTGGAGCTCGAGGCGATGCTGCGCCAGCCGGCGCGGCCGACCGTGATCTATTTCGTCGACGACAATTTCATCGGCAACAAGAAGGCCGCGCGCGACATGCTGCACCACCTCATCGCGTGGCAGCAGCGGCACAACTATCCGTTCGCCTTCGCGTGCGAGGCGACGCTCAACCTCGCCAAGCAGACCGAGATCCTCGCGCTGATGCACGAGGCGGGCTTCTGCGAGGTGTTCGTCGGCATCGAGACGCCGGAGCCGGACGCGCTCAGGGGGATGAAAAAGGACCAGAACCTGATGGTCCCGCTGCTCTCCTCGATCGAGACGCTCAACCGCCATGGCCTCGAGGTCACCGCCGGGATGATCATCGGGCTCGACACCGATACGCCCGACACCGATGCGCGCATCATCGAGTTCATCGACCAGTCGAACATCCCGATCCTCACCCTTAACCTGCTGCAGGCGCTGCCGAAGACGCCGCTGTGGGACCGCCTCGCGGCCGCCGGGCGCCTCGTCAACGATCCGCGGCTCGAATCGAACGTGCGCTTCCTGCGCCCGCACGACGACGTCGTCGCCTCGTGGCGGCGCGCCATCGCCCACGCCTACGAGCCGCGCCGCCTGTTCGCCCGCTACATGCACCAGGTCGACGCGACCTATCCGAACCGCTTCCACCCGCCGGCGCGCGGCCGGCTCAACTGGCCGAACCTGCGGCTCGGCGCGACGCTCGCCTGGAACGTGGCGACCCGGGTCGGCTGGCGCTCGGACTACCGCCGCGACTTCTGGGGCACCGCCTGGCCGGCGCTCAAGCGCGGCCAGGTCGATGCCGCGCTCGCCATGGGCTTCACGTCGCACCATCTGATCCAGTTCGCGCGCGAGGCGCTGCGCGGCGAGCAGAACGCCTCGTTCTATTCGGCGCGCGCACGCGAGAAGGCCGCGGCGCGTGAGGCGGCGCTCGCCGACGCGTAAGGCGGCTCAAGCGGCGCATCCGCGCCGATCTCGCCCGCAAGCAATTGCTGCGGCTCGGCCCGCCTTTTGGTCCGCCCGGGTCCCACCCGCACTGGTGTCCCGGCTGCCGGCAGATAGGCGCGGCCCCTGGCTGATCAGCGGCTCTCGCTCTGGGGATGGCGCGCGTCGCCGCGCTTGTTCTGGCGGCGCGCGTACATGATCGCGGCTTCCGGGCGCTGCGCCTTGACGCGGAGCGCCGCGATCAAGGCATCCTCGGCGTCCACGATCTCGTGGCCGGTCTTTCCATTGAGCTTGTAGCCGACGGCGAATTTCATCGGCAGTCCTCCGGCGTGACGCGGCGAGATCGCGACATCATCGCGTTTATTTTAAGGCGAGTCGACCATGACGCGCTCGCGCCGCGCCGTCAGCCCGCTGCTTCCGCCGGCGGATTGGCCTTGCGCAGGTAGTGGCGGTGCGCCTTCGCGCGATTGCCGCAGGCGCGCATCGCGCACCATCGCCGCGTACCGCTCTTGCTGTCGTCGACGAACAGCCACAGGCACTTGTCGTTGGCGCAGCGCCGCACGCGGTCGAGCCGCTGCCCGGCCAGCAGGTCGCCGGCCGACCACAGCACCGGCGCGAGCAGGCTCGCGGCGGTCGGGGCGGCGGGCGGCAAGCGCCATAGCGCGCCGTCCTTGGCACCATCCTTGGCGCCGCCCTTGCCGACCGCCACCTCGGTGCGCGCCGGGGCGGCGGCGAGCAGCCGGTTGAGCGCCGCGACGTCGCGCTCGGCGACGGTCAGGCCGGCCGCCGTCGCGCTGAACAAGCCGTAGATCAGCTCGCGCGCCCCGATCGCCTCCTCGAACAGCCGCGCGGCCTCGCTTCCGTGTCGGTTCGCCCAGGCCTCGAGCGTCATGACGGTGGGAGCATCGATCGCCTTCGCCTGCGCGCACCATGCCAGCAGGTCGCCGAGGGCACTCAGCGTCTCGGTCGCCGGCGCGCTGCCGCGCCAATAGCGGGTGTTGGCGAATGCGACGCACAGCTCGTCGCCCGGAGCGGGAACAAGCCGGTCATTCGGCCGGCGGGAGGCTGCCATGTCGGGATACATACTAACCGGCATGGTGGTTGACAAGGGCGTGATCGGAATGTAACCCCCTAACCCGGTTGCCGGTTATATATCAGTTCTCCGGCGCGTTCCCGTCGCCGGATCCGAGGAGTGACGACTAATGACCCCACGCCTGAATGCTCTGCCTGTCCGGCTGCCGGCCGCCGATGCGGCGCGCTCGCGCGGTGAGAAGCGCAACCTCTATCTCGGCATCGGCGCGGGGCTGGTCGTCGTCGCCTGCTGGGCGACCTGGGCCGTCGCCACCCGCTTCGCCGTGACGACGCACCTGCGGCCGCTCGACGTCGCCCTGCTGCGCTACCTGATCTCGAGCGCCTTCCTGGCGCCCGTCCTGTGGCGCCATGGCCTCGCGCCGCGATCGCTCGGGCTCGGGCGCACGCTGCTGCTCGTCGGCGGCGCCGGGCTTCCGTTCGTGCTGGTCAGCTCGAGCGGCTTGCGCTTCGCGCCCGCGTCCGACGTCGGCGCCGTCATGATCGCGACCATGCCGGTGTTCGTCGCGGTGTTCTCCGCCGCGATCGGCCGCGAGCGGTTCGATGCCATGCGGGTGATCGGATTCATCGCCGTCGCGGCGGGCGTCCTCGGCATCGCGGCGCACGGCCTGTTCGCCGGCGCGTCGGGCGCATGGCGCGGGCACCTGCTCTTTCTCGCCGGCGCCGCGATGTTCGCGACCTACACGGTGACGTTCCGCCGCTCGGGCTTGAGCCCGTGGCACGCCGCCGCGATCATCAACTTCTATTCGCTGCTCATGCTCGCGCCCGCCTACCTCCTGTTCGCCGGGCCCGGGCTGCTCGCGGCGCCGCCGCACGAGGTGATCGCCCAGGCGGTGATGCAGGGCATCGTGGCGGCGATCGTCTCGCTGTTCTTCTTCGGCGAGGCCGTGCGCCGGCTCGGCGCCTCGCGCGCCGCCGTGCTCGGCGCGCTGACGCCGGTCGTCGTCGCCCTGCTCGGCATGCCGCTGCTCGGCGAATTCCCCAACCGGCTGACCTGGGCGGCCATCATCGCGGTCAGCGTCGGCGTGGTGCTGGCGAGCGGCGGCCTGTCCAGGCCGGCGGGCGCGCCGCGTCGGCAGCAAGCGAGGAGGTGAGCGCCATGGCCTCGATCCGCAATTCGCGGGAATAACGTCCGCGCGTTCGAGTCTTCTCCGGTCTTCGGCAATGCAAGGAGGTTCACGATGCGGTTTGTGATGGCGCTCGGCGCGTGCGCGCTGATCGGCGCGGCGACGCCGGCCATGGCCGGCTCCGAGGGGCCCTGGTGCGCGCAGTTCTGGGGCGGCGATACGCAGTACAAGAACTGCAGCATGCGCAGCTTCGCGATGTGCCTGAACGAGATCCACGGCACCGGCGGCAACACGCTGTGCTCGCCCAATCCGCGCTACCATGCGAAGACGGCGGAGCGCACGATGCGCCGCCGCAAGGAATTCTGAATCGTGGAAAGAAGGCCCCCGGGGGGAAGCTGAAGATGGTGAAAGTCTTCCCGCCGGGGGCCCGCGCCTCGCGCTGGAGGTTATGACCGGCCCACCCGGGCTCTGGCGTGCCGGTCATGCGCGAAGAGAGATTGCGCGAAGCGAGTCATGCGCCTCAGGGCAGGAAGTTGCGCTGGACGCGAAAGACGGCCGACACCACGTTGGTGTCCGACGCGTTGAACGGGCCGGCCGGCACGGTGCCGTTCGCCGACAGCGTGACCGGCCCCGCGAACGCCGTCTGGATGCGGTTGAACAGGATGTCGACGCCGAGATCGAGATCGCGCACCGGATTCCACACGGTGCGCGAGCCGACCTGCCAGAAGCTGAAGTCCGGGCTGCAGCTCGACGGCGTGAACCCGCCCGCATTGGCGGCCGAGCCGGCGCCGCCGGCGGCGAGGCCGGCGCACAGATCCGCGGTCGCATTGGCGTCGTAGGAGAAGGCCTCGTAGCCGCCGTAGAGCGAGGTGCGCCACCGCGGGTTCCAGTAGTGCTCGGCGCCCGCCGTGATGCTCCAGCCGGTGGTGAGCTCGAGCGAGGTGCCCTGCGCGCCGTAGACCGCGTCGGTCTCGAAGCCGAGGCCGACATTGTTGCCGCTGTAGCGCACGAAGCTGCCCTGGCCCTGGCCCACATAGGCCGAGGCGCCGTGGCCGTAGACCGCCTGCACGCCGAAGGTATCGCCCTTCGCCCACGGCAGGTTGATGACCGCGCCGACGGTGGCCGCAAAGCCCCACTGGTCGTCCGGATGGCCGAGCGATTGCAGGCCGCCGGCGCCGCCGCCGACCGCGAGCGCGCCGCCGCCGCCCGCCGCCGTGGTGTTGAGCGAGTAGTAGGTCGCTCCCACCCGGTGCGCCGCGACCGAGCCCGCCAGCGCGCCCCACTGCTGGTCGAGCCGCAGGTTGCCGACGAAGGCGGGCAGCGTCTGGCCCTCCTGCGAGGACAGCGTGCCGGTGCCGAGATTGTTGGCGGTCGCGATGTTGAAGAAGCCGGCGGTGCCGACCGTGTTGATCACCGGCTTGCTGCGCGAGGTGCTCTCCTCCGCCGACACGCTCGCCGAGATGCCGCCGCCGAGCTCCACCGTGTAGGCGAACAGGTTGATGCCGGTGCCGCCCGAGTCGCTGCCGATGATGTTGGTCTGGTGCGAATGCAGGCTAAAGCTGTAGATGTCGAAGAACGACACCGCGCGGCCGGCCGTCAGCCCGGCGAACTGCAGGAAGGCGCGGTCGATATAGGCGGTGGCGCCGCTGCCGGCGTTGACGCTGTCGCCCGTCGTCCACTGGATGCCGGTGCGCGAATAGGAGCGCAGCGTTCCGTATTCGGTCTGCGTGCGGGTGTCGAGCGACCACAGGATGCGCGTGCGCTCGACCAGCTTCGAGGATTCGCGATTGTCGACGAAATCGCGGTTGCCGCCCGCCACCACCGGGCCGACCGCCGACGTCAGCGTGCCGCCGGCGTCGGAATCTGCCTCCGCGCGCAGGTAGCCGCCGAGCTTGAGGCACGTATTGGTGCCCGGCACGTAGTAGAAGCCGGCGCCGTACACCGAGCAGATCCTCACGTATTCGATCGGCTTCGCCTTCATCGGCAGGTCGGCCGCCGCAGCCGTTCCCGCCGCGGCGAATCCCGCCGCGCTCGCGAGCAGAAAGCTTTTCATCGTTTTCATCGTGATCCTCCAGATTGTCTCTTGCGAGAAGAGACGGCTCCGTCGGGCACGCTTCGTGCCCCCCATGCGAAGTTCGCCTCTGTCCACCACCCACGCCCGAAAACGTTTTCCCCGGACGCGCCGCGGAGGTTGGCCGCGCGCCGGGGTTCGGGCGAATCACGAAGATTCGTTTGTACGGGAGAGCGAGCTCACCGAGGTTTGCGCGAGAAATGACGAGAAGGCGGGAATAACCTATCTGTGTTTGTCTTGATTAGGATTGGCGCGACGGTGAAAAGGTCGACCATTTATTCCCGATCACGATCGTGGGTCTTTTCGTGGTCCGCCGAAAAAATTCCAACTATTACGGCAATTCTGATTGCATTCGGGTGCATGCGGGCATGTTGAAAGCAGTAAAAATAGGTGCACCGAACGGTGCCACGATGGGTGGACCGAAAGTTATTCCCTCCGACAAAACTTAGCCGAAAACGGACAATCCCAACCCGTCATCCTGAGGTGCGACCCCGGACTTGATCCGGGGGGGCCTCGAAGGATGATCGGCCGAGGTGGCGCCGCAAAGGAGCAAGCGGCACCACATCGGCCGTCGCCCTTCCGCCTTCGCCCTTCGGGCTACGGCGGACAGGTCGAGGCCCGCCGAAGCCTTGGCGAAGGCGGGCGCCTCAGGGTGACGGTCATAGGGCGGCGATAGCCCGGGATAGTTTTAAGTCAGACTCGCACTTACGAGTCAGCACGCGCCGGCGCGGAGCAGCCTCCGGCGCGAGCGAAGCCGCGCGATCAGCGCGCGCTCGCCGGCGCGTCGCGGTCGGCGGTGCCGGCCGGCGCCTGCGGCAGCGAGATGACGGCGCCCATTTTCAGGCCGTTCGCCAGCATGTCGCGCGCGGCGTCGAACAGGAAGCCGTCGGGATGGGCCTGGCAGAACGCCGCGATGCGCGCCCATTGCGCGTCGGCCGTTAGGCTCGTCAGGTCGGCGAACCGGCCGCGGCTGATGAGGCCGATCACGTTCCACGCCGAGATGTAGCCCTGCACCCAGGAGAACGCCGCGGCGGAGACGCCGTTCTGCCCGTAACCGCGGCCCGGCTGCGTGTGCGCATTGATGGCGGCGCAGGCCTGCGTTCCCATTCCCGCCACGATGCCGGGTTCGGCCTGCGCGGCGGTGCTGCTTGCGAGCCCGACAACCGAAGCCAGCAGCCAGCGCATCGATTTCTCCCTCGGTCGGCACGGCGCGCCGCGCGCCGGCGGCGCCTGCGTATTCCCCGCGCGATCAGACTGCGCGCATCCGACCTTTATTCCGATGCGACGGAAGCGATTGCAGCCATCGCCGCAGCGGCGAATTTAGGTTCACGCCGCCGGAATAAACGGTGTTGCGCCGAGTCTCCTCGGCGGAGCGCACCGGCGTGGGGCGTGCGCATCGGACGGGCGGGCAGGGGTTGGCGAGGCCCGCGGAGGCAGAAGGATGACGGTCCTGACGATCGGGCAGCCCGGGCGGGCGTCCGCCGAGCCGGCGCGACCGGGCGCACGCGCGCGCGCGTCGTCCGGGCAGACCCAGGCGCATGGTGCCGATGCAGCGATGGCGAACGGCGAGGACGACAAGGCGCGCTTCGCCCGGCTGGTGCTGCCGCATCTCGCCGACGCCTATTCGCTGGCGCGCTGGATCACCGGCAATCGCGCCGATGCCGAGGACGTGGTGCAGGACGCCTGCCTGCGCGCCTTCCGCGCCATCTGGAGCGCCGACGTCAACCCGCGCGCCTGGATGCTCACCATCGTGCGCAACACCGCGTTCACCTGGATGCGCAGGAATCGCCCGGCCGCGCTGGTCGCGGTCGACGATCCGGCGGAGATCGAGCAGGCGCAATCGGGTCCCGCCGGCGTCGATGCCGCGACGCCGGAGAGCGCGCTGATCGCCAAGTCGGAAGCCGCCCAGCTCGAGGCGGCGATCGCGCAATTGCCGCCGGTCTATCGCGAGGCGCTGGTGCTGCGCGACATCCACGGCCTGTCTTACCGCGAGATCGCCGACGTGACCGGCGTGCCGATCGGCACCGTGATGTCGCGGCTAGCCCGCGGCCGCAGCCGCGTCCTCGCGCGCCTGGCGCGCCGCGCACCGAGGAGCGCATGATGACCCATCTGGTGACCCACGACGACCCGGCGCGCCTGCTGCACGCCTATCTCGACGGCGAGCTCGATCCGGTCAACGCGCTCGCGCTGGAGGCGCGGCTCGCGCGCGATCCGCGGCTTGCCGCCGAGCTTGCGCGGCTCGCGGCGCTGCAGCGGATGATCCGCGAAAGCCTGCCGCGCGAGGCGCCGTCCGCGGCACTGCGCGCCAACATCGCGGCCGCGATCGGCGGGCGGCGGCGGCGGGAATTCTCCTGGCGGGCGCTCGCCGCTGCGGTCGCGCTCGCGGCGGTGGTCGCCGGCGGATCGGGCGCTCTGCTGACCGGCGCGTCGGCGACCGAAATGGTCCGCCGCGAGGTCGTCGCCGGCCACATCCGCGCCGTGATGGCGGCGCACCCGGTCGACGTCGCATCGCCCGACGAGCGCGTCGTCGCGCCGTGGTTCGGCGGCCGGCTCAAGGCGGCGCCGCACGTGGTCGATCTCGCGGCGGCCGGCTTTCCGCTGCTCGGCGCCCGCCTCGACGTCGTCAACGAGGCCGCGGTGCCGACGCTGGTCTATCGCGACCAGACCCACCTGATCAGCGTGACCACCGTGCCGGTCGCCGCCGGCGCGGCGCTCGCGCCGGTGCACAGCCGGCTCGGCGGCTACAACGTCACGCGCTGGATCGAGAACGGCGACTGCTACTGGGTGGTGTCCGACGCCGCCCCCGACGATCTCGACCGCTTCGCCCGCGCCTTTCGCGTCGCTGACGACGATTGACCGAAGCGCTAGCCGAACACCAGTTTCGGCAGCCACAAGGTCAGCCACGGCACATAGGTGATGATGCCGAGCACCATCAGCAGCAGGATCAGGAACGGCAGGATGCCGCGGATCACCTCGCCGATCGGCGCCTGCGTGATGGTGGCGAGCACGTAGAGATTGAGGCCGACCGGCGGGTGCACCAGGCCGATCTCCATGTTGTGGGTGAAGATGATCGAGAAGTGCACCGGGTCGATGCCGAGCGGCTTGAGCGAGGGGGCGAGAATCGGCAGCACCAGCAGAAGCGTGGCGACGACCTCGAGGAAGCATCCGAGCGCCAGCAAGAGGACGTTGATGATCAGCAGGAACTGCCAGGTGGCAAAGCCTGAGTCGACGGCCCAATGCACCAATTGGGCCGGGATGCCGGATTGCGTCATCCAGTGGCCGAAGGCGAGCGCGGTCGCCACGATCAGCATGATGGTCGAGGCGCTGCGCATGCCGTTGGCGATCACGATCAGCGTGTCCTGCCAGCGGAAGCCGCGATAGAAGATCAGCGAGACCAGCAGCGCGACGACGGCCGACAGCGCCGCCGCTTCCGTCACCGTGACGAAGCCGCCGTAGATGCCGACCATGACCACCACCGGCACCGACAAGGCCGGCAGCGCGCGCAGCGTGATCCGCAATCGCTTGACCAGCGGCAGCGCGGGCTCGACTGGCAATTTCTGCCAGCGGGCATAGAAGAACACCCAGGCGAAGAACACCGCCGCCTGCAGCAGCCCGGGCAGGACGCCGGCGAGAAACAGCCGCGGCACCGACTGCTCGGCGACGATGCCGTAGAGGATCAGCGCGAGGCTCGGCGGGATGACGATGCCGATCGTGCCGGAGGCGCCGACGACGCCGAGCGCGAACGAGCGCGGGTAGCCGCGCTCGATCATCGCCGGCACCAGGATCGCGCCCATCGCCAGCGCGGTCGCGACGCTCGAGCCGCAGATCGCCGCAAACAGCGTGCAGGCGACGACGGTGACGAGGCCGAGCGAGCCGCGCACGCCGCCGAGCCACACCGAGGCGAGATCGACCAGCGCCTTCGCCACGCCGCCGAAGCGCATGAACGTCGCCGCCATCACGAACAGCGGCAACGCCATCAGCGTGGTCGAGTTGAGGTCGTTGATGACGACCTGGGCAAGCCCGATCAGCGGCTCGCCCGATATCAGGAACAGGATTCCGGCGCACAGCCCGAGCACCAGGAAGATCGGCATCCCGGCCGCCAGCAGGCCGAAGAACAAGAGCAGGAATAGGATGACGTACATCGTGTGCGATCAACGCAACGACGGCGGCGGCAGTTCGCCGAGCGCGTCGTGATCGGGAATATGGCCCGGTGCCATGGTGGCGGGATCGAAGAACCAGACGAAGCGGACGAGGCGGATGACGTAGCGGATCAGCATCAGGGCGCTGCCGACCGGCAGCGAGAGATAGTAGATCCACATCGGGAACTGCAGGTCGGTGGAGCTGCGCTCGTCGAGCATGAGCGAGGTGGAAACGATCTGCCAGCCGTACCAGGCGAGCGCCGCCGCGAAGACGATCGCGGCGAGGCAGTTGAAGACCTCGACCCAGCGAAAGGCGCGCAGCGGCAGGAGGCGAACCACCAGGTCCGGCCGCACGTGCCCGTCACGGCGCACGAGCTGGCTCGAGGTGATCATCACCGCCCAGATCACCAGGTAGACGATCACCTCCTCGGCGTAGCTGATGGCGTGCTCCGGATCGAGATAGCGGCCGACCACCTGCCACAGGGCGACCAGGAGCGCGCACAGACCGAGCAGACCGACGAGGGTCTGCTCGATCCGATCCCATGATTTCATGACGCCGACCCGACGCTAGAGCATTTTCCGGCGAAAGCCTGCCCCGCACGCGATGCGGGGTGGACACCGGTTCGCCGGAGAAAATGCGACCAAGGATAGAATCCGGGTCAGCTGGCCGACGCGAGCGTCGTATCGATCAGCTTGACCAGCTCGGGCGAGATGTGGAGCTGCTTGGCAAGCGCATCCTGCTCCGGCAGCATCCGCTTGCGGTCGGCCGCGATCTGCGCCTCGTCCGGGGCGACGATCTTGATGCCGTGCGATTCGAGGATGCCGCGCGCGCGGGCCTGCGATGCCGCCGTGTTGGCGCGATAGGTTCCGATATTCTCCGCCCACAGGTCGCTCATCATCTTCTGCTGGGCCGGCGCGAGCTTCTGCCAAAAGGCCAGGCTGATCATCGGCAGGTATTGCGCGACGAACTGGCGGTCCGCGAGCGAATATTTCACGCCGGAATCCCACAGCTGGGCGCTGACCACGCTCTCGTCCGAGCTGACGAAGCCGTCGAACAGGTGTTGCGACAGCGCCAGCGGCACTTGCGGCCAGGCCGTCGTGTTCGGGATCGCGCCGACGAAGCGCGCGCGCCAGGCCTGGCCGGCGCCGCCCGAATTGCGGATCTTCAGGCCCTTGAGGTCGGCGAGCGAATTGACCGGCTTGCTCGTCGTGTACCAGTTCTGGAAGCCGAGATCGAACCAGCTGCCGAGCACATGGGCGCGAATCTTCTGCTCGACCTCCTTGACGATGAAGGCGCCGGGCGGGCCGTCGGTGACGCGATGGATCAGCTCGACGCTGCGCCCATACAACATCGGCAGCTGGAAGAAGTCCGCGTCCGGAATGATGCCGGTGATCGTCCAGCTGCCGGGGACCGCCATCTCGACCTGGCCCTGGATCAGCGCCTTGGCGACCTGCAGGTCGGGGAAGAGCTGTCCGCTGTCGAACACCTGCGTCTTGATCTTGCCGCCCGAGGCGGCCGTCACCTTGCCGAGGTAATCCTTGATCGAGACGTTGCGCGGGTGCGACGGCGCCGTGTCGAGCGAGCAACGGATCAGCAACGGCTCGTCGGCGGCGCGCGCGCGGCGCGTCAGCGCCGGGGCGGCGAGCGCCGCGGCGGATGCCGCGACGAAGGCGCGACGCGAGATGCGTTTTCTCATGGGTGTCCCCCCTTGGACGTGACCGACATTTCCCCCGACGGGGTTCTTATCGAGACATCAGCATGTGCTTTTTTCGCCGGCCCCGCAAGAACGCTCGGCGCAGCATCGCGCTGCCTCTTCCCCTCTCCCCATCGGGGAGAGGGTGGCGAGCCCTCGGGTCTTGCCTTCGGCAAGCCCAAGGATGAACTCCGCGAGCCGGGTGAGGGCCGCTCGGCGCGTTCGGGGAGACGGAGCGCAAGCACAAGCGCCGTCCGCGCGATCGAGCGTCCTTCACCGCGGCGCGGCAGTCGCCGGCGCCGGCGCGAACAGCTTGCTCGACGCCGCTTCCTGCACGATCACCGCCGCATCGTCCGGCAGCAGGAACCCGCGCGCCATGAGGTCCTGCGCGGCGATCCGGACCCGGTTCACGTAGTCGTCGCGGCCGCGGTAGCGCTCCTCGATCGAGAGGCGGGCGTCGCCCGTGCGCTCGCGCTCCGCCTTCGTCGCCGCGAAGGGCGAGAAGGATCCGACCAGCATGCAGGTGAAGGTCTGCGGCGCGTTCTGCCCGCCGTTGGTGCCGATCGGCACCGCGATGTCCGGCAGCCGCACGCCGCCGAGCGCGTTGCCGTCGCCGTCGCGCTTGGGCACCTGGATCACGGGGGCGGGAAGATTGGTCGGGGCGCGCAGCGCCGGCGGCTCGCCGCTCGCCGGCTCGAGCGGCATCAGCTCGCTCGCGGGCGGCGCGGCGTTGTGGCTCACCCAGGCGTCGAGGCGCAACAGCAGGGCGCGCGATACCGGCGTCCAGTCGAGGCGGGCGGGCGGCAACGTGCAAGCCGGCGCCTTGGGCACGCGCACATGCGAGCCGCCGGCGACGTCCTGTGCGAGCAACTACCGCCCGCGGCGACGGCTCTTGTACGTGCAAGAGCTTTGAGTTATCGACGTTTGCACGTCGTTTCGGATCATGTGCGAACTCCCCAACCCATGCTGCTCGCAAACCCTATCCCGAAAGTGATGACCCCAAGCTTTTAAGAAGCATCTCAAGGCACGAACGAACCTGAGCCAGCCCATCCAGTCCCTCGATTTTCCGAACGTCGATAACATTGGGAAGGCCGCGCAACAAACGCGGCGCAGAAGACGATATCTCCATGATGCATTGGGGCTTGTGTTCGCGTGATGCGATGGTAGATTCAACCGGCCCCGATTGGTCGCGATCGGTTATGATCGAGATTACGCCGTCGCTTTCACTGATCATCTTCGCCACTCGACGGTAAAAGTCCGTCGGAGCCAGGTTATCCATTTCTGCCGAACGTACAGGAAATGTTACTTTGTGCTTTTGCATAAGCCCTTGTATTAATAAGTACAGACTCGCCATTCGGTCTTTGTCGCTCAGCTCTTTCACCACGGGTCCAGATACGTAGAAATTCATATCCCTCTCCCTCTCGCTCTCCCTCTGCCTTAGCCTAGATCGATCGCTGGATTTTCGGGCCTATGATAAATTGTCGGCATCCGCGCATAAACATATCCATAGGCAACGTGGCCATCTCGAAAGCGCATTTTAGCTTGCACAAGCATAGGTTTGTAGTAATGCAACGTAGCACAAAATAGAGAGTCTTTCTCTTTGGAGACAGTAACAACCGCGTGGTTCGTCCCAGCACTCCAGGTAACCTCAATGGGCCTCTCTTCCGGCGGATTGTGAGGCGGCTTGTGATGCTCTATCCACAAGCGAACCTCGTTATGCTGATCTGGAACTAAAGAAGGCATTACATCGCACACTGGAAGATTAAATCGAAGATCTTGATAGTTGTTGGAACGCTCAATTTCATCATGGCCGTCATTATTGTGATCAAACTTTCGTACTTCGAAACCAAATGCTTGTGGAGCTGGCGGTCCTCCTAAGTATGGCCGATCGTCGATTAAGCGAGTTATCCACCTCCAGTCGCTGGATAGGAGCGGCGCGCCCTTATCGGATATTATTAACTGTTTTGTCCAGAGCATAATCCGCCCTTGTCGCGCGCCTGGATTCCATTTCACGGTTATCTGATTGTAGGTATTAAAACCGTTCTCTGGAAGTTTCTTACTGCTAACGGAACCTCCCGCTACTATTAGGATGGGCGGCCGCTGCTCTTCGTGAAAGGCCGTATAACTGTTTTCCGAAAAATGATACGGATTGTGCTTATGGCCATGAAGGACGAGATGAAATCCAAAATTTCGGAGCAAATTGAGGAGTAACCCGGAGCGTTCAACGGCATCGTACCCTCTACCGGGCTCTGCCAGACCTGGTATCAACACAGGATGATGATGGATGAGTGCTATTCTGATTGCCCGTTCCACGCGCTTCGGGTCAAGGCTTTCCAGGAAGTTCTTCGTCCGAGTGAGCTGGTCCTCGTCGATTGAACCACGCTGTTCCTCGGGCGTATCCTTCTGGATGTATTCCGAGGAATTCAGGCAAAGAATGATTGCACCGAGATCATCCACCCTATCGTAAAACAAGACACGGCTCGACGGTTTACGAGGTTCGAACGGCCGCGCAAAAGTCTGGCTAGCGAACTTGGCCCACGGGGTCCATCTGTCTTCCGGGGACTTGGGCACGAACGCCACGTCATGATTGCCTGCAACAACGAATATATTCTTGAGACCTCGGGCGCTCCCATATACTTGTTCATTTGCCAGCTGCTTGATGAAAGCCTCAGCTTCTCTGAATTCCTCGTCCGATGCCGTCTCTGCGAAATCACCGGTGAGGCAGATGATGACCGGGCAACCGGGATCAGGTCGCTCAGCGAACTCGCGCCGTAGCGATTCAAGCAGCGAGATCTGCCCGGCGGAGGGAAGCTTACCCTCTCCCGTGGCGGGCGGCGACGAGAAGCGATGATGGGGTCCAAAATGGATATCCGAGAGGTGAATAATCACGATCTGTCGAGTCTCTGGCATCGCGAGCCCCTGCCTCGCGCCTTTCTTCTTGGATGATTGAGGTTTCTTTCCCACGACGAGTTCCGTCTGATCGCGTGATGCAACCGCATATATACAGTCGTTTGGCCTACCTTCCAACGATTTCTTCCTGCTGTGGACAAGCGTACGTAGCTCTTCTAAGCGCTGATACTTAGATTCCCTGATGGTCGGGCGGTTACCTTGAGAGATTCCTTCGCGAGGTGCGCTGCACCATTTTGGTCGAAGGAGAAGATCGGGGGCGAAGTCCGCGGGAATGCCGTTGTGGCTGCCGAGGCGGACGGGCATGCCCTACTAGGCCCGATCAGATTTCTCGGCGCCTCGATCCGCGCTAAGTCTTGAGCCCTCACACTCGCGGAGACGCTGCAGGATGCCGCTGCATTGTCCCCGGAGATCGCGCGTCCTTCACCGCGGCGCGGCAGTCGCCGGCGCCGGCGCGAACAGGTTGCTCGACGCCGCCTCCTGAACGATCACCGCCGCATCTTCCGGCAGCAGGAAGCCGCGCGCCATGAGGTCCTGCGCGGCGATCCGGACCCGGTTCACGTAGTCGTCGCGGCCGCGATAGCGCTCCGCGATCGAGAGGCGGGCGTCGCCCGTGCGCTCGCGCTCCGCCTTCGTCGCCGCGAAGGGCGAGAAGGATCCGACCAGCATGCAGGTGAACGTCTGCGGCGCGTTCTGCCCGCCGTTGGTGCCGATCGGCACCGCGATGTCCGGCAGCCGCACGCCGCCGAGCGCGTTGCCGTCGCCGTCGCGCTTGGGCACCTGGATCACGGCGGCGGGAAGATTGGTCGGGGCGCGCAGCGCCGGCGGCTCGCCGCTCGCCGGCTCGAGCGGCATCAGCTCGCTCGCGGGCGGCTCGGCGTTGTGGCTCACCCAGGCGTCGAGACGCAACAGCAGGGCGCGCGAGACCGGCGTCCAGTCGAGGCGGCCGGGCGGCAGCGTGCAAGCCGGCGCCTTGGGCACGCGCACGTGCGAGCCGCCGGCGACGTCGTACATCCGCACATTGGCGGGGAGCGGCCGATCCGCGGTGCCGGTTGCGCCGGTGCGGCCGAGCGAGGCGCGCAGCGAGTAGTAGTCGGTGGTCGATGAGACCATCAGCATCTTCGGCGGCACCTCGCCGCGCGCCGCGACCTTGGCGATGATCTCGCCGATCGTGAGCGGCCCGTCGTTCACGCCGGGGAAATCCGGATTGGCGAAGGTCGGCGCTCCGTTGCCGCTCGATTCCGGTCCGGTGCCGGTCTGCATGATCGGCAGCAGGCCCGCGGCCGAGACGAACACGTGCATGCCGTCGAACACGCGCCGGCCGTTCAGCATGTTGAAGCCGTTGAGCAGAAAGGTCTTGAGGAACCGGCCGTCCTGGGACTTGCCGCTCGCGAGCACGCGGTTGATCGCGCCCGCGAGCGGGTTCGCGGTTCCGGCGCTGTCGGCGGCCGCGTGTGCCAGGAAGTCTGCGGCGTCGCGCACGATGGCGAAGCCCACGCCCTCGACGTAGCGCTTCTTGCCGTCGGCATCGACGAACGACGGGAGATCCGCGTCATGGCCGAGCTCCCAGTACACCTCGGCCATCGTGAAGCCGTGGTCCTCGAGAAAGCCGGTGCCCTGCTCCAGCGTGCCGGAAAGGAACGGCACGTCGCGCGGCGAGTTGTAGAGCGCCTCGGCGTAGGCGCGGCCGCGGTTGGGCACGTCCACCAGCAAGGCGCCGTTGCCGGCGCGAGGAGATGCGGGCATGATGAGAATGATCTTCGCCGCGTAGGCGACGCGCCCGTGCGCGTTGCGCGCGGCCTTGTCGATCCCCGGAATGGCCTCCTGCGGCGCGAGGTCGCCGTGGATCGTGCCCTGCCAGATCGCGTAGTCGCCAGCGCGAAATGTTCCGTAGGGCTGCTTCGACGCCCACTCGATCCGGGTCACTTCCGCGCCCGCGGGCCGAGCCGTGGCGAGCAGGCCGATGAGGCAGATCAGAAAAATCACGACCGGGCCGTTGGCACGGTGCAGCATTGGCATCCTCCCAGAGTCTACCGTTGGTCCCCGATTCCGCGCTGATAGGTCGAGGGCACGATGCTGTCGACGGAACTGAGGCGCTTGGCCAGCCAATAGGCCTGCGGCGGCGGCACCGCGGCGAACTCTTGATCGAGCCCCATCTTTTGCGCCGCGTCCATCGGCCAGTGCGGGTTGTAGAGCATCTCGCGGGCGAGCGCGATGAGATCGGCCTTGCCGTCCTGCAGGATCGCCTCGGCCTGATCGGCGTGAATGATGAGCCCGACCGCCATGCTCAGGATGTCGGCGTCGCGGCGCAGCCGTTCCGCATAAGGCACCTGGTAGCCGTAGCCGATCTTGCCGGCGCTGATGACCGGCGGCCCGCGCATGCCGCCGGAGCTGCAGTCGATCACGTCGACGCCCTTCGGCTTGACGAGGCGGGCGAGCGCGACGCTCTGATCCGGTCCCCAGCCTGCGTTGTCCTCGACCGACAGCCGCAGGAACAGCGGCTTGCTCGCCGGCCACCGCCGGCGCACCGCCTCGACCACCTCGATGCAGAACCGCATGCGGTTGAGCTCCGAGCCGCCATACGCGTCGTTGCGCGTGTTGGCCATCGGCGAGAGGAACTCGTGAATCAGATAGCCGTGCGCGCCGTGAATATCGAGCACGTCGTAGCCCGCCGCGTCGGCGCGCCGCGCCGCCTCGCCGTAGGCCTCGATCACCTTGGGGATCTCCTCGCGCGCGAGCGCGCGCGGCAGCGGGTCGGTATCGGGCGAATTGAGCGCGCTCGGCGCGACCAGCTCCCAATCGTCCCAGTCGTCGATGTCGGGCGAGCGGGTGAGCGGCGCACCGCCTTCCCATGGCCGGAACCGTCGCGCCTTGCGGCCGGAGTGCCCGATCTGGATGCCGGGCACGGCACCGTGCTGGCGGATGAAATCGACGCAGCGCCTGAGGCCGGGAATGAACTCGTCCTTCCACAGCCCGAGGTCGCCCAACGTGCCGCAGCCGCGCCGCTCCACCTTGGTCGATTCCATGATGACGAGCCCCGCTCCGCCCGCCGCGAACCGTCCGGCATTGACGAGGTGCCAGTCCGTGGCAAAGCCCTTCACGGCGGCGTATTGGTGCATCGGCGCGACCACGATGCGGTTCTTCAGACGCACGTCGCGCAATTGAATCGGCGTGAACAGCAAGGGCGTCGCCATCGGATCTCTCTCTCCGCGTTTCGCCTATCATGTCGCATACGGAGAGAAGCGGCAATTCCGCGAGCCTTGGCGACGCTGGATCAGGGCAGCAACGTCGGCCGCTCGCTGATCGTTGACGAACAGGCCGCAATGGCGCTCTAACGTCGAGCTGAAGGTCATGGAGGTGTCCCTTGAGGTGGCCTCTGGCGGTGTTTGCGCTCGCCATTCTCGCGCTCGCCCGCGTCGGTCCCGCAGCGGCGTTCAGCACGCCCCCGACCAAGCCCCTCGAGGAGCTGCTCGACAGCAGCGATCCCTACCAGGCGTTCGACATCGTCGCCGGCTACAATCTCGAACCTACGCGGCGGGCGGGCTTCGCCCATTGCCTCCCCGAGGTGCTGGTCAGGGTGTCAGGCGAGCCGCGGCTGGAGCACGATCCCCGGGTCGCGAAGCTTGCGGCGCATGCGGATGCGCTCGTCGCCTCCTTCGACTATTCGGATTTCCTGGTGCGCATGGGCCCGGTGCACGACGACCAGGGCACCGGCGACGAGCGCCCCTACGACCTGGTGGTGCGCTTCGACCATGCGAAGATCGACGCCGTGCTCAGGGATCTCGGGACGCCGCCGTGGCAGGGCCCCCGCCCGCAGGTGGTGCCGGTGCTCGCGGTCAAAGGGTTCACCGGCACCTACCTGCTGAGCGCCGAGATCGCGGCCGGCGCCGCGCAGCGCGGCTCGCTTGCCGCCGCGGCGACGCGGTACGGCCTGCCGCTGCGCGTGCCCAGCGAGGCCGAGCTCGCCGCCTGGGGCGTCGCGGCAGGCGGATTGCCGGGCCCGCAGGAGGGGCGCGTGCTCGTCGCCGGCACGCTCCGTTTCGACGAGGCGAAGCCGGGCTGGATCGGATCGTGGCGGATGCGCTGGCGCGGCGCCGACTATGCCTGGGGGATCAGCGGCGTGAACTACGACGAAGCGTTCCGCTCCCTGATGCGCGGCGTGGCGCGCGTCGTCTCGGGCCATGGCGCCCCCAATTGAGACGACGGCGCAATGGCTCTTGCGGGTCACAACGTCTGTTGTGGGTCATTCGCGACCGATTGAACGGATGCCGCACGTTGAACGACATCCGCAACGCTGCCCGCCTTCGGGTCACGAGCGTCGAATTGCACAGACCTCACACGTCCAATGATGTCCGCTATCCCTCCGAAAGCGACTGCCGCCGCGAGCCGCCGCTTTGGGCCAGGACGCGACATTCGGACGGGCTTATTCTCGAACCGAAGTCCTGAAACGCCGGGAGCTTGCAGCTTCATGCTGCCAGGACACAGGAGTGGTTACGACCGGCACGCTAGCACCTGTCCGCGTCCTCGATGCACCGCTGGAGTGCGGGCGTACAGCGTCCGGGGTCGTACGGGTTCTGCTGCTTGCAAGCCTGAGCGTTAAGCGTGCACTGGTGCAATTTTAACTCTTTATTCACGCATTCATGAGGGATGACTGGATGCTCCGGGGTCCCGCACTCGGTCCGCACAAGGCACATTCGGTACAAGGAATCACAGCCGTTGCAGCCGCGTCCCGGGCAATGTTTATGGATGCAGGTGTTCCTCTCCTGGTCGCAATCCGACCGACGATCCGGAGTGCACGCCACGGGCGTCAGTCGCTGCGAGCCGTGCGGCATATTCAAGCCACCCAGCGAGGTCCCCGCGGGAGCAGCGCTGCCCAACCAGCCTAAGGCGGCGAGCGCGAAAGCCAAGCATGTCAGCGAACGAAAGAAAATGCGGCTGTTCAATCCTGCGTACTCCTCATCGCTCTCACCGGCATCCCGCACATGCGAACCGCACCGACGTGCGGATGCCTGGTTGAATGGAAGGGCGGACGGCTTCTCCAAGCACGATCCAATCGGCCCACCGCCGGCTCGATTCCGCTTACCGAGACGCCAGCGTGCGCGCCCTTCCCTTTCGGAACGACCAACCAACCGTCGTTCCTTCGGTAGAACCTACCACGGCTCCGGATTGGCGGTTGGACAACTTTGCGTATTTCTCGGGCGTGCCGTCTTGCTGCACCGCGAGGTGATAGCTGAATCGAATTCCGGTCTGGGTCAGGAGGTGACCGACCCGATGCGCCCGTGATGATCCTCCAATGCTCATGCGATGCACAAAAGAATCGGCACGAAAGTGTATATTTTCCGATCAACCACCGTTTTTGCACCTCTCGACGCAATGATTGTACGGGATCAAGTTGCAACGGACGGTGGGGCACTGGTATTTCCGACACTTGAGCTCCACGCATAGCCTGAGCGCATCGCCCCGTGGGAGCTGTGCGGGCTGCTGCGCCGCGCGCGCCGGCGCAGTGACCTGCAGCAACGCTGCAAACGCTAGCAGCAGCGCGAGGCCCGCGCGGTCGTGCGCGCTGCGGCGGAAGCCGCGGGAAACGGCGGTGCTGTTGAACATCCTCATGGCTCTCGTCCTCTCGGTGCGGCTTGATTAACACGAAGGCCTGGCGCGATTCCGCATCGCAAGGCCGCGTGCTGGTGGCGATTCGAGTGGCTGGGGAAGGAGGTGAAGCCCCGACCTGCGCGGCGCGCGCGCTGGATGAGGCCGACCCGGCCAACAGCTTCGTCATTGCGGCGAATTCCTGGCGCCGTTGCTGCTGCAAAAATCGCCCAGCTCGTTGATGGCGCTGGCGACCCCCGGGGGGATGCCCTGGGCTCTGGCATGACCGCCCGACAGACCGATCGCCATCGCGGCGACAAGGCCGATGGCCAACAGCCCCAAGAGGGAGGCCGCGAAGCGATAAGGGGTCCTGCACGCATGCATGTCTCCTTGCCCGTGGATTTGCAGATCGGACGCGCGCGCTCGGCTACGCAGGCACGGCGCCGCGCTTGTCCGCCGGCAGCAGTTGCGGCCGGTGACGCGCGACGGCGGCGAAGACCTCGTCGGCGGTCGCATCGATGTCGGCTATCTTGACGCTGACGTCGTTGCCGGCGCTGCCGCTGACCGTGAGGATGCCGTCGATCACCCGCACGCTCGCGATGTCCTTCCAGGCAAGCCGGCCCTTGCCGCGCTCGCTCAGGCTCTCGATGCCGTCCGTGTCGACGACCAGTCGCGGTGCGCGCCAATAGATCGCGTCGAGCAGCGCAAGAACGCCAATGCCGGCAAGCGCCATGCCGGTTACGATGAGAACGATTCCGCGCGCGGTCGGCGAGATGTGCTCGCTCAGCAGGTCGAACCCCGCCCAGAGGATACCGAGGAGGCCGTGGCTGTGCGGCTTCTCGGCGACCCAGGCGGGATCGAACGCCTGGACGCCGGTCCAGAGCAGAACGCCACCGCCGGCGAATCCGCCGAGGATTACCCCGACTTCGACGGCCTCCTTGGCGACGAACTTGTCCGAAGCCTCCGCGCTCATAGGCGCCCCCAAGTTGCCCCCTGTTGCGAAGCCTGCGTACTCTACCCCCCTCACGGAACATGCGAATGGACAACTTTGCGCATATTTCCGGTGAGCAAAAGCCCAGCACCGGTCTTGCCGTCACTGCACGTGTGTCATAGCTCCTCAGTTTCCGGTGCAACCGCAAACGCACTCGGTTCTCCGGCTGATCAGCCGGAACACGCATACATGGTTTCCGTTCCATCTCCGGCCGTGTTCGATGCAAACAGACGGGCAGATTTGCGGCGCCTCCGAGTTGTCACCCATCCGGGGGGCCGGAAAATCCCGCCCCCAGCAGTCGGCACTAGCCAACAATATCGAGCCCGCCGCCACGGCAAACAGAATTCCTTTCATGATCGTTTGTCCTCCCAGCCGACGAACCTTTACTTTTCATCACACCATCTTCGGCTCGCCACACATCGCGGATAAAGCGCAGCGTGGATTTAGCCACGACGGCTCTTGAGATGTACGTGAGGCGTTGGATGCGGTGGGCCACTGGCGGGTTAGTGTTTCCAAGGGCAGTCGCGGTAAGCACGGACTGACAGTTCGCACTTGGGTGGGTGGAGGGAGGCGATTGGAAACGCGAAACTAATGTTTCGTGATTGACATTGCCGGTCGCCTGTGCCCGTCACCTTGCAGAATCATCTTATCAGGACCCCCCTCTCCCGCCACATCTCAGCCGTGTCCTTGCATTGCTTAATACAAAAAGATCGGTAACCCTCGCATGAACCGAACTTGGGGCGGTACCTCTCCGGACGCGGTATGCATTTAAATTTGACCGTGTTCTCACAGTTACGTAGGCAGTCTCCTAATACGAAAACACAACAACCCTGGGGGGTCGCGTCAGTAACGACAAATAAGGATGCGATAATTAAAAAGATTTTGCGATACGCTGCTCCAGCGAAGCTGTTCAACCTCATAGACATCCCCTTGCGACGGAAACCGTTGGCGGCTTGGTTTCATAATGCAGTATAACGAAGTAGGGCCCATTCTACAACGCCGGGCACCCACCCACAATCCGACACACACTGGTTTCCAGTATTACAATCTCCCATCGTGTCCGAGGCGGCCGCAAATTGATGTTGCCGGACGACCCATCCGGACAAAACATTCATCGGCAGGATCGAACGCGGCTTCGACTTCCTTGGCTATCATTTTAGTGCGGCGGGACTGACCCTAGCCGCAAAGACGATTGCCAACTTCATCGAAAAAGCATCTCGGCTTTATGAGCAAAAGCGCAGCGCGGTTTTACCCGTCACTGCGTTCGAGATGTAGGTCAAGCGATGGGTGAGTTGGGTGACGGCCAGATGTACTTCGGGTAAATCACCTCTCAATGTCGCCTGAGTGGAGTCCGGACAGGGATTGCGAGGCGGGCCAAGCTAACTGTCCAATGGCCTGTCCCCCGCCACGGCGATATGGCGTTGAGACCTCCCCCATGACCGCAACCGCCTCGATAGACTGGAATGTTGGCAGCGCCCCGTGCGACAATCAATGGGCGTCGGCGGCCATTTCGGCTTTAAGCCACATCTCTGCTCCATCTGGAGGTCTATGCACGCCGCCCCCCTATCTGGTCCGGATCGCACCTTTTGGCACATTCTTTCGGCCGCACGGAGATCAGACGGCAGGCAGTCGGCCACGGCCCGCGCGGAAAGATATGCCGTCACTGCAAACACCGCTGCAATCAAAAGACCCGAACGTGCCCATGGAAATGCGTGAGCGAAACGCGATTTTTCCATGGGAATTCTCCTTGGTGTTGAGGGCAAAAACAAGTGGGATGAGTAGCGCGGCTGACCACCCCACCGATAGAACGCGGCGCTCCGATCCCGCTACAAGCTACTACGAAACTTGGGTCAGTGTCTACAAAGGTACGTCCATCTAGATGCTTCTGCCCGTGTTGCGCTCGCTCATTGCCGCCCCGCACCGCGTCGGACTGCAAAGTGATGACTGCAACGGGTCACGAACGGTCCTCCCGGCCATGTCCACAGAGAGTCCGCTGTTCCTCTGAAAGCTGAAATATTGCTGCACTACAGCGAATGGTCGAAACGGGCCAGGAACAGACTCATGCACCGCACAGGATCCATCGGCAGGATCGAGCGAGTTCGACTTCCTTGGTCGATGCGATCTTGCCGAAGTCGGTCCATCCGTGCCAGCCGGGTGCAGGTGCGCGAAAGGGTGCGTGTCTCCCGACGTGACGCGCACCCCGAGGTCAGTACGCCATTCCTGTTCACTCGCTCCCTCAGCAGGGGCCCGAATGCACGAAGCGCCGGCGGCTCGAATAGGTGTAGTGCCGGTAGCACGCCTTGACGATCGGCGACGTTCCGGACATCGCGGCGGCGATTGCCGCGCTGTTGATCGGCGCGGCCGAGGCCGACGACTCGCCGAGGAGGCCGATCGCCCCGGCAGCCAGCATTGCGAGCAAAGCGACACGCATTCCTAATTCTCCCCTATTGAAGTGAAAGCCATGAGCACGCGTGACGCCGGTGACAACCGGCCGCCACACGCCGAGTCGGGCCGTAGCACGGGTGGGCCGACATGGACAACTTTGCGCATATTCCGGCGGCGCGGCGCCTCGCTGCGCACAGTGACAGGTGAGCCAAAGCCCGCATTGGGTCAATCGCGACCGATTGCACAGCCGCCGCATGTCTAATGACGTCCGGATTTGCCCCGAGAGCGGACAAAAATTCGCCGTGGGCGCATCGGTCGCAATGGGCCACTTTTGGACTCATGCGGCGCATAAAAGGTCAAACATTCATCGGCAGGATCGAGCGCGGGAACTATATCAGGTGCGCGTCCGAGACGGATGGCCAACTTTGCGCATATCCGCAGGCCGCCGCCTTGTGCACCGCAATGCCGAATGGCGAGCGGGGTCGGCTCCGGGTCATGAGCGACCGATTGCGCAAATGCCGCCCGTTCAATGACGTCCGCAACGCCGCCGGAAGCGGACATAGATTCAGGCGAGTGGATTCGTCGCGATGGGCCATGATTGGCCGCATGTGCCGCAGCAAAATGCAGTACGGCCTGCCGCTGCGCGTGCCGAGCGAGGCCGAGCTCGCCGCCTGGGGCGTCGCGGCAGGCGGATTGCCGAGCCCGCAGGAGGGGCGCGTGCTCGTCGCCGGCACGCTCCATTTCGACGCGGCGAAGCCGGGCTGGATCGGATCGTGGCGGATGCGCTGGCGCGGCGCCGACTATGCCTGGGGGATCAGCGGCGTGAACTACGACGAAGCGTTCCGCTCCCTGATGCGCGGCGTGGCGCGCGTCGTCTCGGGCCATGGCGCCCCCGATTGAGACGACGGCGCAATGTCGCTTGCGGGTCGCACAAGTTGCCCTCAGCTCACAGCCCGGCCATGACGCCGGCACGCCTCTGGCGCTGCGCTCGGCCGGAGGCGGCGGACCTCCCGACCCCGAGGGGCGGCGCACCGGCGCCGCTGTCGCTCACTGGCTCGGCGATTTTCGCGTCCGCGCGGCGGCGTCGGCGACGATCTTGTAGGCGGCGGCGAGCGCCGGATTCTTGCTCGACACGTCCGGGCCGACGCTGCCGATGGTCTTCAGCATCTGCGCCTGCTCGGCGGGCGGCAGCGTGATCAGCTCGCCGCCCTTGGACGTGAAGCTTTCCTCGGACTTCTTGACTTGCTCGGCGGCGTACGGATTGACGGAGAGCGATGCCGCCGCGGCGTCCTTCTCCACGATCTGCTGCAAATCCTTCGGCAGCGATTCGAACCATTTCTTGTTGACCTCGGCGATCAGGAAGATCGCCGGCTGTCCCGTCCGGGTGACGAATTTCGCCGCATCGACCATGTGGAAGTGGGCAACCGGTCCCATTCCGCTGACGGCGCCGTCGATGGCGCCTTGCTGAATGGCCGGCAACACGTCGCCGAGCGACATCGCCACCGGCGTGACGCCAAGCCGCGTGAACGCTTCGCTCTGAAACTGCGAGGCAAAAATCCTGATTTTCTTGCCCTTGAAGTCGGCGAGGTGGCGCAGCGGTGTCCGCGAAACGATCACGGACTGCTCGGCGATGAACAGCCCCACGCCGTGCAGTCCTCGGTCGGCGCCGAGACCGAGCATCAGCTTGAGCACGGCCGGATCGGTCGCGAGACGCTGGCCGTGCGCCTGCGATTCGACCAGGGCGGGCGCGGCCATGACCTCGAAACGAGGATCGAGGCCGACCATGAATTCAGGTGGAACCACCTCCACCTGAATCGAGCCGAACTGCGTGCCTTCGATCTGCCGCGGGATCGAGCCGAGCTGGCTCGCCGGAAAGAGCTGGGGCTTGATGCGGCCGCCGGAATCCCGTTCCACCGCCGCGGCGAAGTCTTCCGTCCATTTGTTGGGAATGTCGTGGAGGGTCGGTGTCGAGATCTTCATCACATAGGCTTGTGGCGGGGCCGGCTGTTGCGCTCGCGCCGCACTCGTCGGCAGCCCCGATGACGCGAGCACCGCTCCGGCGGCAGCGGCCGCCAACGTCGGCAAGCTCTTGATGAAGCGCATGTCGTTCTCCCTCTTGGTTCTTGGCTTGGTCGCGCGCCGCATTGCTCCAACGCCGACACGGCGCTCAACGCATTTGCAGGTGAGCCGCGCGGATCGTGCGGCCGTAGCTGTCGTAGTCCTTGCGAATGATCGCGGCGAAATCGCCGCCGCACTGCCCGCCCGGAACGAAGCCGAGCGAGGCGAACTTCGCCTTGATCTTCGGCGCCTCGATCGCATCCGCGAACCAGCGGATGAATTGACTGATGGTCGCTGGCGGTGTCTTCGCCGGGGCGACGCCGCCGCCGTAGAACTCGGCAACGACGTCCTTGTAGCCCGACTCGATCACGGTCGGCACGTCCGGCAGCACCGGCACCCGCGCCGCCGCGGTCGTGGCGAGTGCGCGCAGCTTGCCGGTCTGCAATTCGCCCTGCAGCGTGGTGAGGTCGGCTTGCGCCGCCGTCACCTGATGCGCCAAGAGCGCCTGGATCGCCGGCGTGTAGCCGCTGAAGGGGACGAAGGTGATATCGGCCTTGGCCGCCTGCTTGAGCATCTCGAATGCGACCTGGGAGGCGGTCGCCGGACCGAGCGTGCCGTATGTCAGCGCGCCCGGCCGCGCGTGCGCCGCGGCGATGAAATCGCCGAGCGTGCGGTAGGGAGAATCGCTGTTGACGACGACGAGCGGCGGAAAGGTTGCCAGCTCGCAGATCGGCACGAAATCGGTCAGCGGATCGTAGTTCAGCTTGCGCACATGCGGCAGGACGACGAACGACGGTGAAATGACCAGCAGGGTGTTACCGTCGGGAGCTGCGCGCGCGACGTACTCGGTCCCGATCTCGGTGCCGGCCCCGGGGTGACTCTCGACCACCATCGATGGACCGTCCGACGTGCCCACCTGTTGCGCCACGAGGCGGGCCATGGCGTCGGCCGGGCCGCCGGGCGGGAACGGCAGGATCAGTCGGATCGTTCGGCCCGCCTGCGACCATGCCGCCGAAGCGGCAAGCGCACCAATGAGCGTGACGATCGCGAGTGCGGCGGGCAAGCCAATTCGCCGATGCCATTGCATGCGGTTGCTCCCCGCAGCGCCGATGCAGACAACGTCACAGCCGAAAGTTACACCGGCTCCGGGGCCGAAAACAGCGGCGAATTGGCGCGGCGCAACGCTAGTGCGGCGGATTTGACGTTCCTATCACTCTGCCGCGAGTCGGCATAGGAACGTCAAATCCAAGAGCCGCACTAGAATCAATAAAGTGGCTAGTGTCCTTTCGATTCCGACGTTCGTTCAGAGAGTGCTGCAAAGTGATACGAACGTCGGAATCGGGACACTAGCCGGCTGATACGCCGCCCGGCTTGATCGAATGGAATAAGCGGCCCCTCCGGCCGAGTCGTCACCCGCATACGCGCTCGCTCCGCTTCGTGTCGGAGCGGGCGAATGCGGCGGGTTGCGTTGCGGCGCGCCCATGCTCTGGCGCAGACGCGGGGGGCCGTCGTGACTCTTCGTCTCGATGATGCGGCGACGTGGCCGGACGATGTCGCGAGCGATGTCGCCGACCTGCCGCGCCGCAACGTCGATGCCGGCACCCGCACGGTCGACGCCGCGGGCCGCTTCGCCCGCCTGATCCTGCCGCATCTCGAGGATGCGCATCGGCTCGCGCGCTGGATCACCGGCGATCCGGTCGATGCCGAGGACGTGGTGCAGGAGGCCTGCCTGCGCGCCTTCCGCGCCATCGCGACCATCGCCGACGGCGACGGCCGCGCGCGCATGCTCGCCGCGGTGCGCAGCGCGGCGCTCGCCTGGCTGCGCAAATATCGTCCGGCCGCGCTGGTGCCGCCCGGCGAATTCGGCGCGGTCGAGCGCGAGCGGATGATGCGGTTCGAGGCGGACGAGGCGACGCCCGAGGCGGCGCTCATCGCCAAGACCGACGCCGAAAACCTGCAGGCCGCGATCGCGGCGCTGCCGGCGCCGTTCCGCGCCGCGATCGTGCTGCGCGACGTCGAGGGGCTGTCCTATCGCGAGATCGCCGAGGTCACCGGCGTGCCGATCGGCACCGTGATGTCGCGCCTCGCGCGCGGCCGCACGCGCCTCATCCGCATGATCGGAAGCCGCGCCGGATGATCGCACGTGAGATGAGCACAGCGCTCCTTCTGCCCCTTCAGGGGGAGAAGAGCCTGCCCCCGACTTGATCGGGGGGCGCGATGAGGGGGCGCCTCCGCGAGTCGTTGCCGACGACGTAAGCGCGCCGATTGCGCACCGCTTGCCGCAATCTGTCGTGACCTCCGCTCGCGCCGACCTCACGCAACGGTGAAACGGATGCGGAATTTCGTTCGCGGCCCGCGGGTCTTCTCGGCGTCACGCTCGAAAGGAGAGACCCATGTCGATGAAGCTCGTGATCACCACCGCCGCGCTGCTTGCGGCGCTTGCCGGCCCGGCGCTGGCGCAAGGCTACGCGCACAAGCACCACGCCGTCCGCCACGCCCGCGCGAGTGTCGCAAAGTCGAACGCCATCGGGGCGGGATTCGACAACAGCGCGCGCGCCGCCTACGGCCGCAGCTACGACTTCGAGGGCTGGCCCACCGACTATCTGTCGAACCGCTTCGGCGATCGCCAGGCGCAGGGCCGCCCCTGACGAAGACCCTCTGCGCTCGTCCCCGTCGCGCCACATTGCGAGAGCGGCCGGCATTTGCCGGCCGCTCTTTGCGTTGCGCGAGCGACCTGAAATTGCTCTCGGGCTCTCTCCACGCCATCGCCGTCCTGAACAGGATGGCGCCTATCGCACGATCGCCGCAACGGATCGTGATCCGCCGTCACGATCGCCTCACGCAGCAGTGACGTCGATCGCGCCCAGGCGCGGAATTTCCCCACCCGCCATCCGGTCTCCTCGGCGTGCGACATTGAAAGGAGAAACACCATGTCGACCAAGCTCGCTCTCGCCGCCGCGGCCCTGGTTGCGGTTCTCGCCGGTCCGGCGCTCGCCCATCAGGCCGTCCGGCACATGCCGGCGAACGCCTACGCCTCTGCCCGCATGGGCACGCCGGCGCCCGTGGCGAACCCCTATCAGACCGACTTCCAGCTGCAGGGTCGTCCGTGACCGGCACGCCGGCGCGCCATCGACCTGGCGCGCCGAACCGAAAGAGAGCGGCCGGAGCATCCGGCCGCTCTCTTTCTGTAGAGCTCGTGCCCAAGCAATTTCCGTCTGGCAAGATTGCTGCATGAGGAGCGCCGCGCGACGCTTCCATCCGCGCGGCGCAATCAGCATGGCAGGATCGAGCGATGACGATTTCCTCTGTTGCCTCAGGCGCTTCTCCCTTTGCGCAAACGGGTGACGGGCCGTCCTCGCAGGCGGCAACAAATTCCCAGTACGACAGTGCGGTAGGCACTTTCACCGCCCTCCTCTCAGCCCAGGGAGAGGCTGTCGGGAATCCTCTCCTGGCGCTTTCCCTCCGTGCGCCGCCGAGCTCGGAGATTACGCGCGCGACGGCGACGGTGCCGGCGCCCTTGCGCGATCTCGTCGGACCCACGCCACCGCTGCCGAGCGGGGCTTTCCTCGCCAACGAGATCGTCGGCAGCCTGGGCAACGGAAGCGATCTCACCCTGGCGCAGGCCGAGCAGGCGATGGCCACGCCGGCCGGAACCGGGCAGAACTCCGCCGCCAGCATCACGGCCGACTTTGCGGCGCTGAGCGGCGGAAGCGACGTCTTGAGCGCCGGACAGCTGGCGACCGCGATTCAGGAATTCAGGGATGCCGGCGGCTTCACCGGACCAGCCGACGGCCTCGGGGGTATTTTCGCGGCCGGCGTGAGCGTCGGACCGACGACCCCTGGCCGGTCGTGACGGCACCGATCGCGACCTCACGCGCGATCCAACGGCTCGTGATCGGCCCTCACGCCGACCTCACGCAGCAGTGACGCCCGCCGCCCGCGATGGCGGAATTTCCCCACCCGCCATCCGGTCTTCTCGGCGTGCGACATTGAAAGGAGAAACACCATGTCGACCAAGCTCGCTCTCGCCGCCGCGGCCCTGGTTGCGGTTCTCGCCGGTCCGGCGCTCGCCCATCAGGCCGCCCGGCACATTCCGGCGAACGCCTACGCCTCTGCCCGCATGGGCACGCCGGCGCCCGTGGCGAACTCCTATCAGACCGACTTCCAGCTGCAGGGTCGTCCGTGACCGGCACGCCGGCGCGCCATTGAACGACGCGCCACAAAGAAAGAGAGAGCGGCCGGTGCATCCGGCCGCTCTTTTCCTGTCGAGCGGCGTATGGCGGCGCGGTCGGAAACGGTTCATCCTTGCCCGTGAATTCGCGCTGCTCAGGCGAAACCTCGCGACACGCGCTTCGCGTGCTTCGCACGCAAGGTACGCTTCACGAGGCAGGCCCGCGGCGCGGCAGGGTACGTATTGCGATCGAGGCGACAGCAGCAAGTCGCGCGGGAGAACCCAGTCATGGACATGAAGATGACCATGGGCGCCGACGGCCGGCCGGATGCGGCGCCGGCCGAACCGACGCGGCGCGGCGCCAACGCGAGCGAGCTCGACGTGTGGCTCGAGAAGGCGGAGGCGATGGGCGAGCTCAAGCGCATCACCGCCGAGGTCAGCCCCGATCTCGAGGCGGCGCACATCACCTATCTGGTCGGCCTCACCAAGAGCCCGGCGCTGCTGTTCGAGAACATCAAGGGCCATCCCGGCCACAAGGCGCTCTACAACATGATCGGCTGCAACCTCACGCGCTTCTGCCTGATGATCGGCGAGGCGCCGGTCGAGCACCCGCTCGAGGCGGTGCGGCTGCTGCAGCAGAAGTTCGGGCGCAAGCTGGCGCCGGTCGAGGTGCCGGCCGCGCAGGCGGTATCGAGCCAGAACGTGCTCGAGGGCGACGCGATCGACATTCGAAAATTTCCGGCCCAGCGCATGTGGCCGCTCGACGGCGGCATGTATCTCGGCACCAACGACGCCATCGTCACGATGGACCCGGAGACGAGGCGCGTGAACGTCGGCACCTACCGCATGATGATCAAGGGCCCGCGCGAGATCGGCGTCTACACCTCGCCCGGCAAGGACGCCGGCGCCGACCGCGACAAGTGGTGGGCGCTCGGCAAGCCCGCCCCGATCGCCGCCTGCTACGGCATCGATCCGCTGCTCTTCCTCGTCGGCGCCACCAGCCTGCCGAAGACGGAAAGCGAGTACGAGTATTATTCCGGCATCAAGGGCGCGCCGATCGAGCTGTTCACCTCCGACCTCACCGGCCTGCCGCTGCCCGCGCATGCCGAGATCATCCTCGAAGGGCATCTCTATCCCGGCGACACCTTCGCCGAGGGCCCGTTCGGCGAGTTCACCGGCTACTACGGACGGCCGAGCGGCGCGACGCCGTTCATGCGCGTCGAGCGGCTGCGCTTCCGCAACAATCCGACGCTGACCTGCGCCTTGATGGCGGACGGCCCGTCGAACGAGTGCGGGCTGTTTTGGGCCGCGGTGCGCTCGGCCGGCATCTGGGCCGACCTCACCAAGCTCGGCGTGCCCGGCATCAAGGGCGTGTGGTCGATCCCTGAGGCCGCCGGCTGGGGCATGACGGTGGTCTCGCTCAAGCAGATGTATGCCGGCCACGCCCCGCAGGTGATGGCGCTCGCCGCGCAATGCACGGCGGGGGCCTATTTCGGCAAGTACGTCATCGTCGTCGACGACGACATCGACCCGACCAATATCGGCCAGGTGCTGTGGGCGATGGCGACGCGCTCGCGCCCGGCGCAGTCGATCGACATCCTGCGCGAGACCTGGAGTACCTTCCTCGACCCGAGCCAGAACCCGCCGGACATCCGCCCGTGGGGCTCGAAGGCGCTGATCAACGCCTGCATGGATTTCCGCCACATCAAGAGCTTCTCGCCGCGCACCAAGCTCGACCGCAAGACCTACCAGCAGGTGGTGGCGCGCTGGCAGGAGCTCGGATTGAGCGGCAAGCCGCCCGAGATCAACGTGTTCGAGGAGGAGGGGGCGCCCGGCCGCGTGGAGTAGCGGACGGTCGTGAGCGGAGCTTGGCCGAAAATCAGTAAGCCAAACCCGTCATCCTGAGGCGGCCGCGCACAGCGCGGCCCTCGAAGAACGACGGCCGATGCGGTGCCGCTTGCTCACTTGTGGCGCCGCCTCGGCCGATCTATGCGATCTGGTGCGCAGCTGGCCGCTTTCATCATTGGAATTCGCAGGCGCCATAATTATAACGTTTTCAACGTGAATTTAATGTTCTTCGGCTTGTATCTTCGCGACGAAAATCATTTTGATCGAACAAGCCGATCGCAAAAGCCATGATGACAGCTTCGCCACTTTCGGCATCGCCGTACAATCGAGAAGCCGCAGCAAGCTCGCGACACGTGCCGGCATTCTTGCCAAACAAAACAAAGCCAAAAAACCTAATGAATACGGCTTCGCCGTCGCTTCGCGTCAAAAGCCGTAACAAGCGCCTCGGGTTGGCGGTGTCAATTTTGGCAGAACATCCCAACTGGGATAACAGCAATGATTTCAACAACGATGAAGTAGGCGAAATCCTACATCCTGGGCGTGTCCCCTCGGCGCCGAAAACCGGCAGCGAGGCGCAAGGCTTCCCGACATCGGTCGTCCCGCATGTTGGCAGAACAAACCCATGCCGGAAAAACCCAATGAATACGGCTTCGCCGATTTCGCTATCGCGTCGCGCCGAAAAGTCGCCAGCGAGTGTTTCGGGGCTTGTGCCAGTATTTTGGCAAAACGAACCTAACTGGGATAACAGCAATGATTTCAACGAATCTGAAGTAGGCGAAATCCTACACCCTGGCGCACTTTGTCCATCATCTCAGTGCCGAAAATCGGCAGCGAGGCACAAGGCTTTCGCCCGGCATTTTGGCGGAACGAACCTAGGTCAAAAACACCAATGATTACAGCCTCGTCGGATTGGGGATCGCCGCGCCATCGACAAGCCGCAGCGGGCCATCGCGCGCGCCGGCATTTTGGCAGAACGAACCCAAGCGGAAAAACCCAATGATTACAGCTTCGCCAGCTTCGGCATCACCTCGGCGCCGAACAGCTGCAGCGAGCGCAGCGCCTCGGGAAACGACATGGTGCCGAGGAAGAGGTAGGTGAGCAGATAATTGATGCCGAGCTCGGCGACCTGCTTCTCCAGCTCCGCATAGACGGTCTGCGGGCTGCCGGCGATGGCCGAGCCGTCGGCGACGCATTCCTCGAAGGTCGCGCCGCGCGGCGCGTTGAAGCGCGCATCGGTCGCGCCGACGCCGTGCTTCACGCGCAGCCAGTTGATGTGGGCGAGGTGGCGCTCCATCGCGGGCTTGGCGAAGCGCTTCGCCTCCGCATCGGTGTCGGCGACGAAGATGTGGCGCTGCACGCCGATCGCGATGCCGCCGGAGAACTCCGCCTTCGGGCTCGCGGGCCCGCCGCGCTTGGCGAGCGCGGCGCGGAACGCGTCGATGTTCTTCTTGGCGAAGCCGGTCGGGCCGAGGCTGAGGAAATGCATGCCGTGCTCGCCCGCCCAGGTCGAGCCGGTGGTGTTGGACGAGCCGTACCAGAAGGCGGGATGCGGCTGCTGCAGCGGGCGCAGCGCGATCGGCACGTTCTCGTAGGAATAATGCGGGCCCTTGTGCGTGAGCGTGTCGGTCTGCAGGCCGGCGCTGATGCACTCGAAGGCGTCGACGAAGATGTCGCGCGACTGGTCGTGCTCGACCTTGTGGTACTTGAGCTCGAATGGCGACACGCCGCGCCCGACGCCGACCTCGAGCCGGCCGTGGCTGAGATGATCGAGCATGCAGATCTCCTCGATCAGCCGCAGCGGCGAGTAGAGCGGCAGCAGATAGACCAGCGGCCCGAGCCGCATGCGCTTCGTCGCGCGCGCGACCGCGCCGAGCCACACGCCCGGCACCGGCACCATGTTGAGTGGGGTTGCGTGATGCTCGGCGACGTGCAGGCACCAGATGCCCGCCTCGTCCGCCGCCGCGGCGAATTGCAGCCGCTCGTCGAAGAGCGTCGCAAGCGGGCGGTCGCCCCACTCGACGTGATCGAACAGTCCGATTTTCATGGAGGATCCCAGCGGTGTGATGATGGGTTTCGCGAAGGCAAGGCGACGACCCTAGCATTTTCGTCATTGCGAGCGAAGCGAAGCAATCCCGCTTCACTTGTGCATGCGCCCGCGGGTCGCGATTGCTTCCGCGCGCTGCGCGCGCCTCGCAATGACGGCCGTGAGACCGCGACAAACCGGCGAATCACACCTATCTTGCGCCCATGGCAGCACCCGCGACCGAGCAAGACCGCGTCAACATCCCGGAGTGGTCCGTCTCCGAGCTCTCGGCCGCGCTCAAGCGCACGGTCGAGGATGCCTACGGCTACGTGCGCGTGCGCGGCGAGATCTCCGGCTATCGCGGGCCGCATTCGTCGGGCCACTGCTATTTCTCGCTCAAGGACGAGGGCGCGCGCATCGACGCGGTGATCTGGAAGGGCGTGTTCGGCCGCATCCGCTTCAAGCCCGAGGAGGGGCTGGAGGTGATCGCGACCGGGCGGCTCACCACCTATCCGGGCAAGTCGTCCTACCAGATCGTCATCGATCGACTCGAGCCGGCGGGCGTCGGCGCGCTGATGGCGCTGCTCGAGGAGCGCAAGAAGAAGCTCGCCGCCGAGGGCCTGTTCGACGAGGCGAGGAAGCAGCTTCTGCCCTGGCTGCCCGACGTGATCGGCGTCGTCACCTCGCCGACCGGCGCCGTGATCCGCGACATTTTGCATCGCCTCGCCGACCGCTTCCCGCGCCACGTGATCGTGTGGCCGGTGCGCGTGCAGGGCGAGGGCTCGGCCGAGGAGGTGGCAGCCGCGATCCGCGGCTTCAACGAATTGCCCAATAGAGGCGAATTGCGCGGCGCGATCCCGCGCCCCGATCTGCTCATCGTCGCGCGCGGCGGCGGCTCGATCGAGGACCTGTGGTCGTTCAACGAGGAGATCGTGGTGCGCGCCGCGGCCGACAGCATGATCCCGCTGATCTCCGCGGTCGGCCACGAGACCGATGTGACCTTGATCGATTTCGTCGCCGACCGGCGCGCGCCGACGCCGACCGCGGCGGCCGAGATGGCGGTGCCGGTGCGAAGCGAGCTGATCGCGCGCATCGACGGCCTCGCGCGGCGCGCGCTCGCGTGCTGGTCGCGCGCGCAGGAGCACCGCCGCACCGAGCTGCGCGCCGCCGCCCGCGCGCTGCCGAGCGCGGATGCGCTGCTCGCGATCCCGCGCCAGCGCCTCGATGCCTGCGCCGACCGCCTGCCGCGCGCGCTGCGCGCCAACGCGCAGGTGCACCACACGGCGTTCTCGCGCATCGCGGCGCGGCTCACGCCGCAGCTGCTGCGCGTGCAGGTCGAGCGCCGCCGTGCGCGCTTCGCCGCGGCCGCCGGCCTGCTTGCCGCGAGCCTGCGCCACAATGCCGAGGCGCAGCGCACCCGCATCGCCCGCGCGCGCGAGCGCGTGGAGACGCTGATGGAGCGCGGCCAGCGCGCGCTGCTCACCTTGATCGATCGCCGCGCCGATCGCCTGGAGCGGGCCGGCCAGCTGCTGGCGGCGCTCTCCTATCACGGCGTGCTGGCGCGCGGCTTTGCCCTGGTGCGCGGGCCCGAGCGCCAGCCGCTGCGCACCGCCGCGGCGGTCGCGGCCGGCATGCGGCTCGACATCGAGTTCCAGGACGGGCACGTCGGCGCGACCGCCGAGACCGGCGCCACCGGCCGCCGCGAGCCGATCGCCGCCCAGCGCCCGCGCCCGCGCCGCCGTACCGGCGGCAGCGAAGGGCAGGGCAGCTTGTTCTGAGACTTGTTCTCCCCCCGCGAGCCCTCGGTAGAACTCGCCGTCTCAGTGCCCCTGGAGCGAACGCGAAGATCTCGCTCGATGCGAATCTCGCATCGGCAGGAGGCCGGCCGCAGCGTGCGCGGCCGGCCGCCGCGTCGCTGGATTACGACGGCTTCTTCATGCAGTCGTAGACGTAGGCCCAGCCGGCCTTGCTCGAGAGCTTGAGCTTCTGCTCGTGGGCCTGCGCCGTGCAGGCGTCCCACTTGGCCTTGTCCTTGGACATTTCCTTCTTGGCGGCATTCCACTTCTTCAGCGACCAGGACTTGACCTTGTCCATCGTGGACGGCGTGCTGGCGGGCGCCGGTGCCGCCGCCGGGGCGGGTGCCGGAGCCGGCGCGGGCGCCTGCGCCTGAGCCGAAACCACAAAGGCCGCCGCGAGAACCGCGGCGCCGACGGCAAGACGGATGCGTGACATGGTGGGATGCTCCTGGGTTTTCCCGGATGACATGACCGGCCCGCCCCTGCGGCGAGACGGCTTCCTGTGCGCGCCTTCCGTGTCGGAACGACGACAGGTGCGGCCGGGTTCCGCGGGGCGACGACTTAGCGTGCTTTCGCGCCAGGCGCCACTCTGTCGGGCTATCGCGCCAGCCACTCGGGCACGCGCTTGAGCGCATCGGCGCGCGCCGCCGGGTTGGTGCCGGTATGGACCGTTCCGGTGCCGCTGGCGGAAAATGCAACGCCGTAACGCAGCCCGAGCGGCCGGTTCGGGTGATCGAAGTCGTGATAGGCGCCGGGATAGACGACGATCGACGTCCCGGCGCTGCGTCCGCGCGCGCCCGCGACCATTCGCTTGCAGGCCTGCGCCGGCGTCCAGTCGTCGGCGGCGCCGATCAGGATCAGGGTCGGGACGCGCGCGCTCCACGCCGCATTGTCGAGCCGCGTGCAGCCGGGATAGAGCGCGACCGCCGAGCGGAAATCGATGTCGTCCGCGGCGGCGAGCGCGATGCGCCGGCGCACGGTCCACAGCGCCGTGATGGCGCCATTCGACCAGCCGAGCAGCGTCACGTGGCGCGGCTCGACGTAAGTCTGCGCCTGCAGCCAGCGCCGCGCCGCATTGGCATCGGCGACCCGTTCGCGGTCGCTGCGCACCGTGCGGCGGCGGACCGTGCATTGCGAGCCGAGCCCGCGCGAGCCGAAGGAGTCGGGAAACAGCACGACGAAGCCGGCCTTGACGAGATGCTCGGCCCAATCGCGCGCGCGGATTCCGAGCACGCCCTTGCGCGTCACGAGGCCGTCGCAGCCGTGCAGGGCGACCACCGCCGGAAACGGCCCGGCGCCGTCGGGCCGAAACAGGAAGGACTTGAGCGCGCCCTTGTCGAGCGCGATGTCGACCGGCGTCGGCACGACCGGCGCCGATGCAGCCGTGCCGGCCGCCAACGCGAGGGCGGCAAGAAGGAAGAGCAGTGTGCGCATGCGATCTAACGAGTGACGGATCACCGGGAAATCATACCACCAGATATGAAGCCTGCTGTTAGTTTAGGCAAAGTCTACGCCCGCCCTGCTGGTGGAGCAGGGATGTCCTTGCGGCTCCCGACGACATCAGCGGGATCATGCGCGAGGGTTTCGCCCGCGCGCCGGACGCATTATGTTCATCGCGCCGTCATCGAGCCGCGCGGCGCGGCCATCGAGCGGACGGCCGAGGGACCGACAGGTGCTCAATCGCTTCGACCATCGTTCGGCGCCCGGCGAGGCGGAGATCCGCTACCTCGACGGGGATTTCCGCGTGATCCGGCCGGGCGCGTTCGTACGCTGCGCCGTGACCGGCGCCGCGATCCCGCTCGAGGAGCTGAAATACTGGAGCGTCGAGCGCCAGGAGCCCTATGCATCCCCGGAGGCGGTATTGCAGCGCCTCTTCCCGGAGCGGGCGAAGGTCTGAACGCGCTGCCGGGGTCGGTGCAATATGCCCAGGGCCTTGAGGTGAAATATCCCACGGCCGCGAGGAACTTCCTGCCGGCGGCGCGCTTTGTCGCCGCCTCGCTGGTCTGCATCGTGCTGGCGCATCATGCGGCCGCGCTCGGGCACGAGTACGCGCACGCGCTGATGGCCTTTGCGCTCGGTGACAAGCCTGATCCGCTCGACATCCATTTCGGCGGCGCCAGCGTCGCCAATCTTCTTCTGTTGAGCGAGATCGACGAGCACGTGGATTACACAGCGATGTTCTCGCGTGGTGCGGACGTCGACGCCGCCTTCGTCGGCTTCGCCGGCCCCGGGCTCGGCAACGGCGCGATGTATCTCGTGTCGCTCATTGCCATGCGGCTGAGATTTGCGCGGGAGAGGCTCATCCCGCTCCTGTTCCTCTATTGGTTCAATCTCATGAATGTCGGCAATTTCTTCAGCTACGTGCCCATACGGACGTTTGTGTCGCATGGTGATATCGGCCACATCACGCGCGGCCTCCACGTTCCGGCATGGGTCGCGCTTGTCGGCTTGGGGATACCGACCGCGATGGCGCTGTGGTGGCTGTTCACGCGCACCATGCCGTCCGTGTGTGCCCGCCTCGCGCCGGACGCGCCGCTTCGCCGGGCGTTCATCGTCACGCTGAGCGTCGTGATCGTGTTCGGTTTTTTCGGTCTGGCCGGATGGAGAGGTTACGGGCACGTCTCGCACGCACTCGCCGTGATGTCGCTTTGCCTGATACCCGTCGCGCTGTTCATCGCCTTGCGGCCCGGCACCGATCGCCGCCAGACGCGCTAACCGAACAGTCTTGCGTGCAGCAGATCCGCGACCAACGCGCCGAGCCCTTCCGCCTCGTCGAGCGCGACCGTCACCGGCAGCGTCGCGCTGCGCGCCGCGAGCGTTGCGAGCGCCGGATGGCCGGTCATCCGCGCATGGTCCTTCTCGGTCGTCACCAGCGCAAGGCCACGCGCATCCGCATCGGCGATCAGATCGGCCGCTTCGGCGGCGGTGAAGACGTGATGATCCGCGAAGCCGCGCTGCTCCGCGACCGCGATGCCGGCGGCGCGCAACGTGGCATAGAACTTGTCCGGATCGCCGATGCCGGCGAAAGCGAGAACCCGACGGCCGGCGAGCGCCGCGACCGCGGCCGGATCGGGCACGAACGCTCCGGTGAGCACGAATAGTCCGCGCCGACGCGCGGCCGCGATCACTTCGTGCGCCGAGGCGCCGGCCTCGCCGATCACGATCAGTGCGGGATGGCGGTCAAGCTGGGCGGCGAGCGGCGCGCGCAGCGGCCCGGCGGGAAAGACCTTGCCGTTGCCGATGCCGCGCCGGCCGTCGATCACCACGGCCGCGATGTCCTTGGCGAGCGACGGATTGTGGAAACCGTCGTCCATCACGATGACGGTGGTCTCGGCCGGCACGGCGCGCGCCCCGGCGACGCGGTCGCGCGCCACGATCGTCGGCGCGACGCGCGCGAGCAGCAGCGGCTCGTCGCCGACCTCGGCGGCGGTGTGCGTCGCCAAGACCGCGATCGGCCCGGCGAGCCGTCCGCCATAGCCGCGGGTGAGAAAGGCCGGCCGCTCGCCCGCCGCCTGCAGCATGCGGGCGACCGCGATCGCGGCCGGCGTTTTTCCCGCCCCGCCGAGCGTCAGGTTGCCGATGCAGATCACCGGCACGCGGGCGCGTCGCCCGACCCGCGCCATCCGGCGCGCCGCAACCGCGCCATAGAGCGCGCCGAGCGGCGCGAGCAGGGCGGCCAAAAGTCCCGGCGCGCGCCACCAGAAGGCCGGCTCACGCATCGCCGTGTTCGAGCCGCAGCTGCATCAGATAGGGCTCGAGCGCCGTGAGCGTGCGCTCGAGCGCGCCGCCGAGGAGATCGACCGTGCGCTTGGCGGCGACCGCGACCCGCGTGCGTTCCGCCTCGTCCTTGAGCAACGCGCCGACGCGCACCGGCAGCCGGTCAGGATCGGGCACGAGCTCCGCCCCCTTGGCGCGGTCGAGCGCCGCATAGATGTCGGCGAAGTTCGCCACATGCGGCCCATGCAGGATCGCGGCGCCGAATTTCGCCGGCTCGATCGGGTTCTGGCCGCCGTGCGGAATGAGCGAGCCGCCCATGAACACGATCGGCGCGATCCGGTAGACGAGGCCCAGCTCGCCCAGCGTGTCGGCGATGTAGATGTCGGTGCCGGCATGCGGCAGCTGGCCGCGCGAGCGCAGCGCCGAGGTGAGACCGGCCGCCGCAATCGCGCTCGCGATGCCGGCGCCGCGCTCGGGATGGCGCGGCACCAGGATGGTGAGCAGGCCGCGAAACGTGGACTTGAGACGGCGCTGCGTATCGATCACCGCGGTCTCCTCGCCGAGATGGGTCGAGGCGGCGGCGATCACCGGCCGCCCCGCGATGGCGGCCGCGAGCTTCTTGAGCTTGTCCTCGTCGACCGGCAGCAGCGGCACGTCGAGCTTGAGATTTCCCGTGGTGGTGATGTGCGGCGCGCCGAGCGCCGCAAAGCGCTCGGCGTCCATGGCGGTGCGCACCAGGCAGAGGTCGAGGCGCCCGAGCAGCGCCTCGATCGTGTCGGGCAAATAGCGCCAGCGTTCGAACGAGCGCGCCGACATGCGCCCGTTGACCACGATCAGCGGGATGTCGCGCCGCGCCGCCGCCATGATCATGTTCGGCCACAGGTCGGATTCGACCAGCAGCGCGAGATCCGGCCGCCAGTGGTCGAGGAACCTGGCGACGAAGCCGGGGGCGTCGAGCGGCACGAATTGATGGACCGCGCCGGGCGGCAGGCGGTTGTCGGCGAAGGCCGCCGACGTCACGGTTCCGGTGGTCACCAGGATGTTGACGCCGTCGGCGCGCAGGCGCTCGATCAGCGGGATCGCGGCGGCAAGCTCGCCGACGCTCGCGCCGTGCACCCAGATGAGCGTGCCGGCCGGACGCTGCGCGGTCGACTCGCCGCGCCGCTCGTGCATGCGCTGCGGGTTTTCCTTGCCGCGCGCGAGGCGGCGCTTGAGCAGATAGGGAACGAGCGGCGTCGCCGCCGCGGTGAGCAGCGTATAGGCGCGAAGGGTCAGCGGCACGCGCTCAGCCAACGGTCCCATCTCCCGTCCGGCGGTCGGCAAGCTCGTAGGCACGCGCGGTCGCCCGATTGAGGCTCGCCTCGAGCGCCGCGCGGCAGCCTTCGAGCGTAGCATCATCCGCGTCCGACGGCACCGTCACGGTCTCGCCCGCAACCATCGCGAGGCGGCTGAACGGAAGATTGATGGTAGTCCGATCCCAGTTGCCGAGCACCTTGCGCCGGCTGGTGGTCACCGCCGCCGGGAGGATCGGCCGCCCGGAGAGCTGCGCGAGCTTGATGATGCCGCTGCCGACGACGCGCGCGACCTTCGGCACGTCGGCCGTGAGCGCGACCGAGCAGCCCTCCTGCAGGGTGCTCAGCATGGTCTGGAACGCGCCGACGCCGCCCTTGAGGTCGAAGCGGCCGCTGGCGTCGCCGGAACCGCGGATGGTGCCGACGCCGAGCCGCTCCGCCGCGATCGCGTTCATCTCGCCGTCGCGGTGGCGCGACACCAGCACCTTGGCCGGGTAGTCGCGGCGGATGAACGGCACGAGGAAATGCTGGCCATGCCACATCGCGATGATCACCGGCAGCTGCGGATGCATCTGCTCGTAGATGTCGGCCGGCTCGAGCAGGCGGCGGCTGGTGATCCACACGAGGCGCAGATATTCCGCCGCCGCGACGCCCGCGATCGTCTGCACCAGGCGCGAGCGCGCGAGCCGCTTGACCGCCCCCATCGCGGCGTCCGGCCGTCAGCGCTTGCCCGCGGCGCCGGCGTCCGGTTCCAGCAGCCGGTGCATATGGACGATGAAGTAGCGCATGTGCGCGTTGTCCACGGTTCCCTGCGCCTTCGCCTTCCAGGCCGCGTAGGCGGCCGCGTAGTTCGGAAAGATGCCGACCATGTCGAGCTTGCTCAGATCCTTGAATTCGACGTCCTGCAGGTCGACCAGCTCGCCGCCGAAGACGAGATGGAGAAGTTGCTTCGGGGTGGTTTCGCTCGACATCGGCGTGCTCTCGGGATTGGCGTGGCCACGCAGCGCTCGCGTTCGATCGTCGGCATGATCTTTCCGAAAACCGGCACCCGCTTTTCGGGATCATGCCCTAGCGGAAAGCGACGCGGCCCTCGCGCATGAGTTCGCTCAACGCCTGGTGGCGTGCGCGCCCGGCGGCGAAAAGGGCGCCGTGCGTCGGGTCGGGCTGATTGTAACGCAACGTCTCGCCCCCCAGCGTCGTCAACGCCCCGCAGGCTTCGTGCACCAAAAGATCGGCCGCCGCAAGGTCCCAGTCGTGGCTGTTCGGGCCCGCCAAGGCGAGGTCGAGCCGGCCCTGCGCGACACGGGCGATGCGTAACGCAAGGGAATGCACCTTGGGCTCGGCGACGATGCCGAACGGCGCAAGCCGGCCGAGGCGCCGGTCCGGCCCGGCGACGCGCGCGCCCGCGAGCGCCTCGCCTTCGGATGCGACGATCGGGCTGCCGTTGTGGGTCGCGCCGCCGCCCGCGCAGGCGAGAAAGAGCTCCTCGGTCACCGGCGCGTAGAGCGCGGCGAGGATCGGGCGGCCCGCCTCGGCGAGCGCGACCGAGATGCTCCAATCGGGCAGGCCGGCGAGGAACCCGCGCGTTCCGTCGATCGGATCGACGATCCACACGAGCTCGGCGGACAATCGCTCGCGGTCGTCCTCGGTCTCTTCCGACAGCCAGCCGCAGGCGAGGCCGGCCGCATCGAGCCGCCCGCGCAACAGCGCGTCGACCGCCAGATCCACCTCCGAAACCGGCGAGTCGCCCTGCTTGAACCAGCTCTTGATCGGCGCGCGGAACGACTTGAGCGCGAGCGCGCCGGCCTCGCGCACGGCGGCGGCGACATGGCGCGCGAGCGCGGCGCGGTCGAGCGCGTCAGACGCCCGCAACGGTGAGCCCCTCGATGCGCACGGTCGGCGCATTGGTGCCGTAGCGGAAGACGAGATCGTTCGCGGGCATGAGCGTGCGGAAGATGTCGTTGAGGTGACCCGCGATCGTCACCTCGCTCACCGGATAGGTCGGCTCGCCATGCTCGATCCAGAAGCCCGAGGCGCCGCGACTGTAGTCGCCGGTGACCATGTTGGCGCCCATGCCGATCAGGTCGGTGACGAAGAAGCCTTCCTCGATGTCGGCGATCAGCTCGGCCGGGGTCTTTGGCCCGGGCTCGAGATGCAGATTGGACGCGCCCGGCGAGGGCGTCGAGGAGACGCTGCGCTGCGCGTGGCCGGTGGTTTTCAGGCCGAGCTCGCGCGCGGTCGCGCAATCGAGGATCCAGGTGGTGAGCACGCCGTCGGCGACGAGCGCGCGGCGCTCGCCGGCGACGCCTTCGGCGTCGAACGGATGCGAGCGCAGCCCGCGCCGGCGCAGCGGATCGTCGATGATGGCGATGCCGGGCGCGAACAGCCGCTCGCCCAGGCGGTCCTTGAGGAAGCTCGTCTTGCGCGCGATCGCGCTGCCGTTGATCGCGGAAGCGAGATGGCCGACGAGGGTGCCGGCGATGCGCGTGTCGAACACCACCGGCACCCGTTTGGTCGCGACCTTTTTCGGGTTGAGCCGGCGCACCGCGCGCTCGCCGGCCGAGCGGCCGATTGCGTCGGGCGCCATCAGGTCGGCGGCATGCAGCGCGGAGGAGAAATCGTAGTCGCGCTCCATGCGGGTGCCTTCGCCGGCGATCGCCTCGACCGAGGCGCCGTAGCGCGAGCCGAGATAGGCGCCCGTGAAGCCGCTGCTCGTCACCAGCACCATGCCGCCGATCCCGGCCGAGGCCGAGGCGCCGCCCGACTTGGCGACCCCCTTGACGGCGAGCGCGGCGGCCTCGGCGGCGCGCGCGGTCTCCTCCAGGCGGGTCACCGAGGGAAGGTCTGGATCGAGCAGATCGAGGTCGGGGAACGTCTTCGCCAGCGAATCCGGTTCGGCGAGCCCGGCGAACTTGTCTTCCGGCGCGACGCGCGCCATGGCGACCGCGCGCGCCGCGAGCTCGTCGATGTCGCCCTTGAGATCGTTGGTCGAGACGACCGCCTGGCGGCGCCCCACGAAGGCGCGCAGCCCCATGCTGTCGCCCTCGGAGCGCTCCGATTCCTCGACGGTGCCGTCGCGCACCTCGACCGATTGCGACACGCCGCGCTCGGCGAGCGCGTCGGCCGCATCGGCGCCGGCGCGGCGCGCGGCGGCGACCAGCCGTTCGGCGAGCGTCGTCAGGGCGGATTGGTCGAGCAAGGATTTCATCGGGTACGAACCGTTTAGCGCATATCCCGGCGAAAGCCAGTCCCGGACTTGATCCGGGATGGAAACCGGTTCGCCGACAAGGATATGCGCATGGTGGGTGCCCGCGCGGGGCATGCAGGGTGAGCCCCACAGATGGGATCGGCGCGGGGGACCGGCAAGATCGTGGCGGATGGGTTGCGCCGGTTGGCGCGATTCGAGCGACGATGGCAACGTGCCGTCAAGCATGCGCGCCGGAAGCGGCGGCGCAAACCCGCGGTTAACCAGGCATTTTAAGCGGATGCCGACCCCACGCGTGTAACCTTTGCGGCAATGATCGGGCGCGGTGCGCGTGTCGCGGCTTGCCGGACACGGGCCAAGCGCCCGGCGGCAGGGACCTCGAATTCAGTGAGGCGTCGAATGGCTGCCGGCAGGGCCTTGCCCGGCGGATCGAGCCGCGCGCTGCGGCTCGATCCGGCCGCGCTCCCCGTCTGCTTTGCAACGAGCGATGCGCGCGCCGACGAGCGCATGCGGCTCGTCGAGCTCGACCGCGAGCGCGTCGTGGTGCGCCGCGCGGTGCGCGGCATTCCGATGCGGCTTTCGCTCAAGGTGTCGGAGTTCCTCGGCGTCGCGATCCGCGTGATCCCGCCCGACCCGAGCCAGGACGGTGCCGTCGCCGTGATGCTGGAACATCGCGATCAGGGCCTCTCGGTGCCGCTGATGATCGCCACCGGTCCCGAGGGCGACGTGGTCGCCGAATGGCAGCGCTGGGCGCGCGTGCTCGGCCGGCCGCTGCTGATCGCCGACGGCGAGGGATTCCGCGAGCCGTTCGAGCGCATCGGCGCCGTGCGCGTGCGCGCGCCGGTTCCGCGCCGGCGGGTGCGCGCGACGCTGCGGCGCCGGCGGCCGTCGATCCTGATGCGGCGCAAGCCCGGCCGCGCCGGACACGCGCCGCAGATCCATCGCGGCGAGCGCGAGATCATCGCGCGCAGCTGACCATATCCATCCCGCCCTGACCGCGCCGCAAGCTCCCGCCGCCGTGCAGATTGGCGGCCGGTGAGCATTGCTCGTCCCTGTCATATTTGTCATTTGCCGCCCACGAGGCGCTCTACCGCGCGATCGCCGACCTCGAATCCGCCGGCGAGATCGAGCGCGCGAAGAACGAGATCAGGTTGCTCGCGCTCACCGTAGGATCGCGATCACCAGACCCATGCGCGGCTCGCTGCGTCGAGCACCATGCCGGCGAACAGGATCAGCCCGGCGTCGCGGTCGGACTTGAACACCGCAAGGCAGACGTCGGGATCGGCAATGTCGAGCCGCACGACCTGCCAGGCGAGATGGGCCGCGAAGGCGATGAGGCCGATCGCGAAGATCACGCCGCCGCCTGCGGCGTATCCGGCGGCGGCGATCAGCGCGACCGCAGCCGAGTAGAGCAGCGCCAGCATCGGCTTGGTGCGCGACCCGAACAGGAGCGCGGTCGATTTGACGCCGATGAGCGCGTCGTCCTCGCGATCCTGATGCGCGTAGATCGTGTCGTAGCCGATCACCCAGGCGATCGATCCGGCATAGAGCAGGTAGGCCCGCGCATCGAGCTGGCCGAACCAGGCCGCCCAGCCCATCAGCGCGCCCCACGAGAAGGCGAGGCCGAGCACGATCTGCGGCCAATAGGTGATCCGCTTCATGAACGGATAGACCGCGACGATCGCGAGCGAGACGATGCCGGTCGCGATCGTGAAGCGGTTGAACTGCAGCAGCACCGCAAGGCCGACCAGCGCCTGCGCGACCAGGAAGGCGGCGGCGCGCCCGACGCTCACCTGTCCGGACGGGATCGGGCGCGAGCGCGTGCGCTCGACGCGGGCGTCGAGATCGCGGTCGACGATGTCGTTCCAGGTGCAGCCGGCGCCGCGCATCACGAAGGCGCCGATGAAGAACAGGATGACATGCCAAGGATTGGGCCACGGCGCCCGCGCCGCGATTGCGGCGAGACCGGCGGACCACCAGCACGGCACCAGCAGCAGCCAGGCACCGATCGGGCGGTCGAAGCGGGCGAGCCGCAGGTAGGGCCGCATCCAGGCGGGTGCGAGGCCGTCGACCCAGTTGCCGGTCGAATCGGCGACCCGTCCCGGCGCCGCGCTCATCGCGTCAGCACGGGCCCCGTCAGGGTGTCCATGATGCCGCCGGCCTTGCGCTTGGTCTGCTCGTCGGCGGTCGGCTGCAGCGAGGCGCCGAGCGCGTCGGAGAGGCTCGGCGTCGCCGGCGCCGCCGCCTGGGTCGGGCCGGCGCTGCAGATGTTCTTCTTTTGCTCGAGCGTGTGGGTATGCACCGTCTTGATCTGCTCGACGACCTTCGCGGGAATGCCGCATTTCGCCATGTTGGTCTCGGCGAACTTGACCCACTTGAACTCGGCGGTCGAGTAGAGGCTGACGAGCTCGCACATTTTTTCGCGCGTGGGTTTCTTGTGGCTCTCGGCCTCGGCCACCTTGGCGCGCTTCTCCACCTCCGCGCGATAGCCGGTGAACTCCTGGAGGCATTTCTGCTGCTCCGGGGTGGGGCCGGGGCCGCCCATCATCATGCCGGGCGCGCCCGGGCCGGGCGCCGGCATCGACATGGGTGCTGACATGGGTGCTGACATGGGTGCCGACATGGGCGCGGCACGCTGCGCGGTCGGCCAGGGGGCGTTGGCGGGCGGTTGCTGCGGCGCGGCGCTCGGCCAGGGGGCGGGGGCGGATGGCTGCTGCGGCGCGGCGCTCGGCCAAGGCGGCGTTTGCGCCTGCGCCGCGATGGCGCAGCCGGCTGCGAGCCCAAGCGCCAGCGGCAGGACACGTGTCAGCACACGTGCGGAGGTCATGGATGTCGTCTCCCGGTCCCGGACCGTTCCGGATCATTAGACCAATTCATTAACAATCTCTCGAATCCGGCGATACCGCGGCAAGACCTCTGGCGGCGGCCCATAAGCCCCACTAAACCCGTCTTTTTCGAGGGCAATCCATGGCCCGCTACGATTTCCGCAGCCCGCGCCTCTTTGTCGACCAGCCGCTGCACGAGGGTGGCTCGATCGCGCTCGACCAGCCGCAGGCGCATTATCTCCGGGACGTGCTGCGGCTCAAGCCCGGCGAGCGGGTGCTCGTGTTCAATGGCCGCGAGGGCGAATGGCACGGGACCATCGCGGCGGGCGGCAAGCGGACGCTGGCGGTGCGACTCGCGGCGCGGACGCGACCCCAGGAAGGCGGCCGCGACCTGCATTATCTGTTCGCGCCGCTCAAGCGGGCGCGGCTCGACTATATGGTGCAAAAGGCGGTCGAGATGGGCGTGGCGCGGCTCGCCCCGGTCATGACCCGTCACACCCAGGCTGAGCGCGTCAATGTGGCGCGCATGCGCGCCAATGCGATCGAGGCCGCGGAGCAATGCGGCATCCTGCGGCTGCCCGAGATCGCCGAGCCGGTCGCGCTCGCCGATGCGCTCGGCGCGCTCGCGCCGGAGCGGATGCTGATCTTTTGCGACGAGGATGCCCCGATCGCCGATCCCGCGGCCGCGCTCGCGGCAGCCGCAGGCGCCAAGGCGCCCGCCGTGGCGCTCGCCGTGCTGGTCGGGCCCGAAGGCGGTTTTGCGGCGGAAGAACGCGAGATGTTGCTGTCGCGCCGCAACATCGTTCGCCTCGCGCTCGGGCCGCGCATCCTGCGCGCCGACACCGCCGCGGTCGCGGCGCTCGCGCTGGTGCAGGCGGTGCTGGGCGACTGGCGCGGCGGCGCGTAACCGGGCTATGGCGCACTCGCTATGGCGGAAAGGACACGGCGGCGCCGGCAAACCGCAGGGCCGCCGCTATTTACTTGACCGCGCCGGGGGCGCGCGGCACCGTTGGGCCGTTCGTCGACTGCCGTGGCGGGGAGTGCATCGATGTCGGGCCGCGTTTGGACGCGCGTTCTTGCGCCCGTGCTGGGCGCCGTGATGGTTGCGGGCGCGACCGGTCCGAGCCGCAGCGCCGGATTTTTTGAAAAGAACTTCTATATGTCGGGTCCGCGCTATTCGGCCGACGTGCCGCTCTGCAACGAAGCCGGGCCGCTCGACCGCATCCAATCGCACTTCCACACGAAAGAGAGCCGGTTCTGGAAGTCGGACCTGCGGATCGTCGACTTCGCCAATGTTCGCGAGATCGCGTTTCGCCCGTGGGCGCCGGGAGCCATCCCGCGCCGCTTCTGCCGCGCCGAGGCGCTCGTTTCCGATGGCGTCAAGCGGCCGGTCTACTATTCGATCGTCGAGGACGGCGGCCTGATCGGCATGACCTACGGGGTCGAATGGTGCGTGGTCGGGCTCGACCGCAACTGGGCCTACAACCCGGCCTGCAAGGAAGCGCGGCCCTGACCGGGATTTGTCCACTATCGGTACTTTTTTTGTTCTTGCTATGTTCGGAAAATTCAACTATGGGAGGTAGGTCGCTTCCGTAGCGTCAGGGGACCTATCATGACAAACATCGTCGCGCGTATCGCGGTCATCACCGCGCTCATCCTTGCAATCAGCCTGGTATCGAGTGAAGCCCAGGACCGGCGGCAGAACGAGCCGGGCCAGTTCGACTTCTATGTGCTCTCCCTGTCATGGTCGCCGTCGTTCTGCGACGCCGTGACCGAGCGCTCGCCGCAGACTGCGGCGCGCCAGCCCGAATGCGGCCAGCAGCCGTTGGCGTTCATCGTGCACGGCCTGTGGCCGCAATACGAGCACGGGTTTCCGGAGTTCTGCCAGAATCCGGCGCCGCGTCTCGACCGCAACATCATCTCGTCGATGATCGACCTGATGCCGAGCCCGCGCCTGATTTTCCGCGAGTGGGATCGGCATGGCGTGTGCTCGGGGCTGCCGGCGCGCGCCTATTTCGAGACCGTGCGCAAGGCGCGCGCGATGGTGAAGATCCCGCCCGACTACCTCGACCTGGCGCAGCCCAAGACCGTGACGCCGGGCGAAGTCAGGGATGCGTTCGTGGCCGCCAACCCGGGGCTCCCGCATGACGGGATCGCGGTCGGCTGCGACGCGAAGCGCCTCAACGCGGTGCGCATCTGCCTCAGCAAGGACCTGCAATTCCGCAGCTGCGCCGAGGTCGACCAGCATTCGTGCCAGCGCGAGCAGGTGCTGATGCCGCGCGTGCATGGCGGCACAGAGGCCTCCGGCGGCTGACGTCCCACGCCCGGCCGCTCGCTTCTCCGGCGGCCGGGTCGGGGATAGGAAGGCGTGATGAACTATCGTCACGCCTTCCACGCCGGCAACTTCGCGGACGTGCTCAAGCACGCGGTGCTCGCCCGCATTCTCGTGCATCTCGGCGAGAAGGCGGCCGCCTTCCGGGTGATCGATACCCATGCGGGCGCGGGTCTCTACGACCTGTCGTCCGCTCCCGCAGCCCGCACCGGCGAGTGGCGCGACGGCATCGGCCGGCTGCTCGCGGCCGAGCTCCCCGACGACATCCGTGCATTGCTGGCGCCCTATCTCGCAGCAGTCACGGCGGTCAATGGCGGGCAGGCGCTCGGTGAAGCGCTACGCCGCTATCCGGGCTCGCCCCTGATCGCCTTGAGCCTGATGCGGCCGCAGGATCGCCTGGTCGCCTGCGAGCTCGAACCCGGTGCCGCAGCGGCGCTTGCCGCCAACCTGCGTCGTGATGCCCGCGCCCGCGCGGTCGAAATCGACGGCTGGGTGGCGCTCAACGCCTATGTGCCGCCCAAGGAGCGGCGCGGCCTCGTCCTCGTCGACCCGCCCTACGAGGACAAGCATGAGTTCGCGCGGCTTGCCGAGGCCCTTGCGGCTGCAGCGCGCAAGTGGGCGACCGGGATATTTCTCGTCTGGTACCCGATCAAGGATCGGGCCGGTCCTGACCGGCTCGCCGCTATGCTGCGCCGCAGCGGTACGCCCAAGACCGCGCCAAAGGTCCTGCGCGCCGAGCTTGAATGGCCCGCGGACGCGGGCCGCGCCGGGCTCAATGGGGCAGGCCTCATCGTCGTCAATCCGCCCTGGCGGCTTGCCGACGAGCTGGCGCGAATGCTGCTGGCCCTTCGCTCGGCGCTTCGGTCTCCGCTTCGTTCGCCACCTGGACCCGCAAGCGCTGGACCGGCAAGTGGCGGCCGCGCCAAGGTCGAATGGCTCGCCGGAGAGGACTAAACCGCCGGTTGGGCTTATTCGGGCCTTTTTACCGTACCGGGTTGTATGTTAATCTCCGTCGGGGCTTTGACGTTCCACCTCCTTCGGGGGGCGGCGGCATGTCGGAGGCCGGAGTGGGCCGAAGCTTTTCCCGTCGGTGAATGTCCAGCCGAGCCGTCGCGCCGTGGGGGCCGACGGCGGAGCAACCACGGGGAGGAGTTTCCCGATGGCAATGACCGGTACGGTCAAGTTCTTCAATGGCGAACGCGGTTATGGCTTCATCAAGCCGGATGACGGCGGGCGCGATGTTTTCGTTCACATCACGGCGGTGGAGCGCGCCGGCCTGAAATCGCTCAACGAGGGCCAGCGCATCAGCTTCGATGTGGAGCCCGACAAGAAGGGCAAGGGGCCGAAGGCCGTGAATCTCGTCGTCACCGGCTGACGACGCACGTCTTACGGCGCGAAGACCGTTCGGCCGATCCGCCATCGAGGGCGACTGCTCGCACGCGCCGCGGTCGGACTTGGCGTTTTTCCGCGCAGTGGATATTCGGTTGCCGATCGGCCGGCGCGCCGTATAACGGTTTGCCGAGCTCGTCATGCGCGCAAGTGCGCGGCGGCGTTGCGGCAGGCGTCATTTTGGCGAGGATCAGGATCCGATGATTTTGCGTTCTTCCCCGGCATCGCCCTTCGCGCGCAAGGTCAGGATGGCGGCGATCATCCTCGGCCTCGACGGCCGCATCAAGGTCGAGCCTGCGGATACGGTCAATCCGAGCGATACGGTGCGTCAGCAGAACCCGCTCGGCAAAATCCCGGCGCTCGTGCTCGACGACGGCCTCGTCCTGTTCGACTCGCGCGTGATCCTCGAATATCTCGATCATCTCGCCGGCGGCGGCCGCATCATTCCGGCCGAGCCGAAGGCGCGCTTTGCGGCGCTGCGCTTGCAGGCGCTTGCCGACGGCATCATGGATGCGTCGATCCTGCTGATCTACGAGGGCCGCTGGCGCGATCCCGCCAGGCACGAAGCGAAATGGGTCGAGCATCAGGCCGGCAAGGTCGCGCGCGCGCTCGCCTCGCTCGAGGCGGCGCCGCCCGCCCGCGACGCGTCGCCGACGGTCGGGCAGATCGCGCTTGCCTGCGCGCTCGCCTACCAGGATTTCCGCTTCCACGGCACCTGGCGCAAGGACCATCCGCGGCTGGTGAAATATCTCGAGGATTTCGCCGCCGCCGTGCCTGCCTTCGCGGCGACCGCGCCGGCCTGAAACCGCGGCCGAGCGCAATGAAAAAGCCCCGGTCCTTGCGGACCGGGGCCTCGTCGATCGGATTGGCGCCGCGATCAGAACCGGATGTTCACGCCGCCGCGCACGACGTTGGCGTTGAAGCTGACATTGTCGCTCACCGCGCCGTTGCAGTTCATGCCGCACTGGAAGCTGCCGAGATCGTAGTGCAGGTACTCGACCTTGGCGGTGACATTGTTGACGACCGCGAACTCGACGCCGGCGCCCACCGTCCAGCCGAGCTGGGTGCTGGTCATGCCGGTGAAGCCCGGATGGCTCGCGTCGACGTCGCCGAAGGCGGCGCCGCCCGTGATATAGGGCATCCAGCGGTCGAACGAGTAGCCGACGCGGCCGCGCGCCGTGCCGAGCCAGGTGTTCTCGCTGGTGCAGCCGCCGCCGACGCAGTTGGTCGAGGTGTTGCCCTTGATGTCGGCCCAGTCGATGTCGCCTTCGAGGCCGAGCACCCAGGTGCCGTACTGCCAGTTATAGCCGATGGTGCCGCCGACCAGGCCGCCGGACGTGTCGAAGCTGCCGGTGGTGTCCCAGGCCGAGCTGCCCCAGCCGCCGCCGCCGTTGATGCCGACGTAGAAGCCGGTCCAGTTGTAGTAGGGCGCCATGTAGGGCGGCGCCTTGGTGTACATCGGGCGCGGGAGGTCGGCGGCATGCGCCAGACCGACCATCGCCAGCACACCCGCGCTCGCGAGCAGAAAACGCTTCATGACCCATCCTCCTGTCTTAACCCTTGGCGCGAAAGTATTCGATCGCGCGCTCGTGTCTAGTGCAAGAAAGACACACCCCGAGCACTAGAAAAACCATGGTAGACGATTGGTTTACATACCGAATTTCGCCCGACTATTGCCTCATTTTGGCCTCGTGGAACTCGGATCCGACGGCCGCTCGGACGAGTTCCATGGTTACCAAAATTTAATACTTTGGGCGACTTCGGCAGGTTCCCTGTGCTCTCAGCCGGTAAACGAAGATGGCGGCTGAACGTTCCACATGACGCCGCTATGCTGGGTGCGCGGTCCGCACGCGCTCCCGGCCGCGGCCGATCCATGCGGGGCGCGCGCATCGTCGTGCCGCATGCCCGAAGCTGCTTCCGCGACCCGCCCCGCCGCCCTCGTCACCGGCGGCGCGCAGCGCATCGGCCGCGCCATTGCACTTGCGTTGGCGCAACGCGGCTATGCGGTCGCGCTGCAGGCGCGGCGGTCGCGCGCGCAGGCCGATCGCCTGGTCGGCGAGATTGCGGCCGCCGGCGGGCGCGCCGCGACGGTCGAGGCCGACCTTGCCGATCACGCGGCGGTGCTGCGGCTCGTGCCTGCCGCCACGGCCGCGATCGGGCCGCTGACGCTGCTCGTCAACAATGCGGCCGAGTTCGAGCCGGACGAGATCGGTGAGCTCGACCGCGACCGTTTCGATCGCCATGTCGCGGTCAATCTGCGTGCGCCGATCTTTCTTGCCGACGCCTTTGCGGCACAGCTGCCGGCCGGCACCACGGGGGCGATCGTCAACATGCTCGACCAGCGCGTCTTGAAGCCGACCCCGCGGTTCCTTTCCTATGGGCTCAGCAAGAGCGCCCTCCATGCCGCCACCACCACCCTCGCCCAGGCGCTGGCGCCGCGCATCCGCGTCAACGCGGTCGCGCCGGGGCCGACCTTGCCGAGCCCGCGCCAGGACGCGCAAGCCTTTGCCCGCCAGGTGCGCGCCCTGCCGCTCGATCGCGGGCCCACCCCGCGGGACGTGGCCGACGCCGTGCTCTATCTCGCGTCCGCCGCGAGCGTGACCGGCGTCACCATTGCGGTCGACGGCGGGCAGCACCTCGCCTGGCGCACCGTGGATGCGGCCGACGTCGAGTGACAACCTGCTTGCGTTCGCGCCGCGCGCGCACGACTTCTGGCGCATATCCCGGCGAAGTGGGCCCCGGTTCGCCGACAAGGATATGCGCAAAATAGCTAGTGCCATGGACGACGCGAAGAAGAACATCGAGCCCGAGCTCGACCTCCCCGACGAGGAGGATGACCAGACGCTGCCGGAGGCGGCCGAGGACGCGGCCGAGCCCGCGCCGTTCGCGCCGGGCTCGCTCGGGGCCGGCCGCGCCGTGATCGCGCGCCATGCCAAGCTCGCGCCGACCTCGCCCGGCGTCTATCGCATGATCGGGGCGGCCGGCGAGGTGCTCTATGTCGGCAAGGCCAAGAGCCTGAAGAAGCGGGTGCTCGCCTACGCGCGGCCGACCGGCCACGACAGCCGCATCGCCCGCATGATCGCGGCGACCACCGCGATCGAGTTCGTCTCGACCGGCAGCGAGACCGAGGCGCTGCTGCTCGAGGCGAACCTGATCAAGCGCCTGCGCCCGCGCTTCAACGTGCTGCTGCGCGACGACAAGTCGTTTCCCTACATCCTCATCACCGGCGACCACGCGGCGCCGCAGATCCTCAAGCACCGCGGCGCGCGCAACCGCAAGGGCGACTACTACGGGCCGTTCGCCGCCGTGAACGCCGTCAACCGCACCATCACGGCGCTCGAGCGCGCCTTCCTGATCCGCTCCTGCTCGGACGCGGTCTACGAGAGCCGCACGCGGCCATGCCTGCTGCACCAGATCAAGCGCTGCGCGGCGCCGTGCACGGGCGAGATCTCGCACACCGACTACGCCGAGCTGGTGCGCGAGGCGAAGGCGTTCCTGTCCGGGCGCAGCGGCGCCGTGAAGGACGCGCTCGCGCACGAGATGGAGGACGCGAGCGCGGCACTCGATTTCGAGCGCGCCGCCGTGCTGCGCGACCGCCTCGCGGCGCTCGCCGCCGTGCAGTCGCACCAGGGCATCAACCCGCGCGGCGTCGAGGAGGCGGACGTCTTCGCGGCGCACCAGGAGGGCGGGTTCAACTGCATCGAGGTATTCTTCTTCCGCACCGGGCAGAACTGGGGCAACCGCGCCTATTTCCCCCGCGCCGACCGCTCGCTCGAGGCGGGCGAGGTGCTGGGCGCATTTCTCGCCCAGTTCTATGATGACAAGCCGCCGCCGCGCTGCGTCTTCGTCTCGCACGAGATTCCCGACCGCGCGCTGCTCGCCGAGGCGCTCGGCATCAAGAGCGGGCGCAAGGTCGAGGTGGCGCGGCCGATGCGCGGCGAGAAGAAGGACCTGGTCGATCACGCCATGGCCAATGCGCGCGAGGCGCTCGGCCGCCGGCTCGCCGACACCGCCTCGCAGCAGCGCCTGCTCGCCGGGCTCGCCGACGCCTTCGCGCTCGCGCGCCCGCCGCGCCGCATCGAGGTCTACGACAACAGTCACATTCAGGGCACCAATGCGGTCGGCGCCATGATCGTCGCCGGCCCGGAGGGCTTCCGCAAGAACCAGTACCGCAAGTTCAATATCCGCTCCGACGATCTCGTGCCGGGCGACGACTACGGCATGATGCGCGAGGTGCTGACGCGCCGCTTCAAGCGGCTGATCGCCGAGGCGCCGCGCGCCGCCGGTCCTGCTCCTGGTCTTGCTCAAGGTCTTGCCGAGGAGGCCGTGCCGGCGCTGGCCGCGGCCGGCCCCGAGGTTGCGGCGCTCATCGAGGCGGGCGTCGATCCTGAATCGGACGCGCCCGCGGACGAAGCGGCCGAAACGCCGTGGCCCGACCTCGTGCTCATCGACGGCGGCGAGGGCCAGCTCGGCGCGGCGCGCGAGACGCTCGCGGCGCTCGGCGTCGTCGACGTGCCGCTGGTCGCGATCGCCAAGGGGCCGGACCGCGACGCCGGCCGCGAGACGTTTCACGCGCCGGGCAAGGCAAGCTTCAAGCTGCCGCCGCGCGACCCCGTGCTCTACTTCGTCCAGCGCCTGCGCGACGAGGCGCATCGCTTTGCCATCGGATCGCACCGGGCGCGGCGCAAGCGCGACATCCGCGAGGCCGGGCTGCAGGAAATTCCCGGCATCGGGCCGACCCGCAAGCGCGCGCTGCTGCGCCATTTCGGCACCTTGCGCGCGATCGAGCGCGCCTCGCTCGCCGATCTCGCCTGCGTGCCCGGCATCAATGACGAGACGGCCCGGCGCATCTTCGATTTCTTCCACGAGGCGGGGCGATAGGCGCGGCGTCGCCTCAGCTCTTCGGACCGTAGATCTTCACGCACGCGTCGAGCCGGTCGAGCACGGCGTCGACATTGGCGAGATCGAAGCGGATCGTATGGCCGCCGACGGTCGCTTCGATCGTCTTTGCGTTGCGCAGCGCCGCAACCGTCTCGGGCTCGAGCATCGGCACATTGACGTGGAAATCCGACAGCACGTCGCCCGGGACCGCCACCACCGCGCGCTGATCGAGCTTGAGACGCACGGTCGTATTGCCGCGCGTCAAGGCCCGCGGCTCGTAGAAGACGAGCAGGCCGATATGCCCGGCGGCGTCGCGGGTGATGCCGAGCATCCCGTAGGGCGATGCGGTGAGCGCCGCGACGGTGCGGTTATAGAGCACGCAACGATCGAACTTGTTGTCGGCATCGCGCATCGCAAACCCTTCCCACCCGTCCTGGGTGATCAGGTTTTGCGCAGCGGCGCGCCCCGCGCACACGAGCGCGAGGAGCAGCGCCGTTCGTGCCAATCCGAGTCTCACCGGCCGCCTCCTGCCTCATCCTTGCTGCGGCAATCTGGCGAAGGTCGCGGGCCGGTACAAGTTTTTGTGTAGGGTTGGCGCATGTGCCGCCGGACGGCTATTGTGGGGGCATGGATGTGACCACGACGCAGCGCTTGCCGGCGCGGCCGCTGGCGTTGCCCAACTTGCTGACCTATGCGCGGATCGCGGCGGTTCCGGCCGTGGTCGCGTGCATGTATTGGCAGAACATCCTGCAGGGCGGCCTGTGGCTGCGATGGGTTGCGCTCGCGATTTTCACCGCGGCGGCGATCACGGATTTTCTCGACGGCTATTTCGCCCGCATCTGGGCGCAGCAGTCGACCTTCGGCCGCATGCTCGACCCGATCGCCGACAAGCTGCTGGTCGCCTCCTGCCTGCTGATGCTCGCCGCCGACGACACCATCAAGGGCTGGACCGTGTGGGCCGCGATCGTGATCCTGTGCCGCGAGATCCTGGTGTCGGGCCTGCGCGAATACCTGGCCGAGCTGCGCGTCAGCGTGCCGGTGACGCAGCTCGCCAAATGGAAGACCGCCGCGCAGCTCGTCGCCATCGGGTTCCTGCTCGCCGGGCAGGCGGGCGACAACCTGATAGGCGCGATGCTCGGGGGCAGCACGCGTGCCATCACCGAGTTCGGCATCGGCCTTCTGTGGATTTCGGCGCTGGTGACGCTATATACGGGCTGGGACTATTTTCGCGCCGGCGTGCGGCATCTGATCGACGAATGAGCGTGACGCTTCGCTATTTTGCCTGGGTGCGCGAGCGGATCGGCAAGACCGAGGAGGTCGTCGACCTGCCGGCCGGGATTCGCACGGTCGGCGACGTGGTCGCCTGGCTCGCCGGCCGCGGCGAGGAATACGCCTACGCGTTCGAGAACCCGAAGGTCGTGCGCGCCGCGATCGATCGCGCGCACGTGCGGGCGGACGCCGCGGTCGCCGGGGCGCGCGAGATCGCGTTCTTCCCGCCGATGACGGGCGGGTGATCTTCGATGACGGTCCGCCTGCAGCGCGAGGACTTCGATGCTGCGGCCGAGGCCGCCGCGATGACGCGCGGGCGCACCGACATCGGCGCCGTGGTGACGTTCACCGGAATCTGCCGCGACCATGAAGCCGGGCAGGGCGTGACGGCGCTGACGCTCGAGCATTATCCCGGCATGGCCGAGGAGGAGATCGCGCGCCACGTCGAGGAGGCGCAGGCGCGCTGGCCATTGCTCGGCGTCACCGTCATTCATCGCTACGGGCGGCTCGTGCCCGGCGACAATATCGTGCTGGTGGTCACCGCGTCGGCGCACCGCGCCGCCGCGTTCGAAGCCGCCGAGTTCCTGATGGACTATCTCAAGACGCGCGCGCCGTTCTGGAAGCAGGAGGAGCGCCCGCAGGGCAATGCCTGGGTCGAGGCGAAGCAAACCGACGACGCCGCGGCCGGACGCTGGGACCGACCGAGCGAGCGCGACGCCGCCGAGTAGCGAGGAATGGGCAAAATCGCGGGCACGATGCTCGCCGCGTAAACAGACATGAATGGCGATTTTGCCCACGCGCTCGCGTTGACGACGCGTGGGCGACGGCAAAGGGGCCGTCGCCCACCCTACGCAACTTCTAAAACACGCGATGGACCCAGCCGTGCGGGTCGGGGGCGCGGCAGCGCTGAATGTCGACCAGGGTCGCGCGAAGCTTCTCGGTCTGGCCGCTCGAGCCGCCGTTGCCGATCGTGAAGCCGCCGCCGTCGAACTTGACGCTGCCGATCGGCGTCACCACCGCGGCGGTGCCGCACGCGAAGGTCTCTCTGAGCCGGCCGCTGGCGGCGTCCTCGCGCCATTGGCTGAACGCGTAGGGCTCCTCGCGAACCTTGATGCCGATGTCGTTCGCCAGGGTGATGATCGAGGCGCGCGTGATGCCGGGCAGGATCGTGCCGCCGATCGGCGGCGTCTGCATCGAGCCGTCGTCGAACACGAAGAAGATGTTCATGCCGCCGAGCTCCTCGATCCAGCGCCGCTCGACGGCATCGAGGAACACCACCTGCTCGCAGCCGTGCTTGGCGGCCTCGAGCTGCGCCAGCAGGCTGGCGGCGTAATTCCCGCCGCACTTCGCCGCACCGGTGCCGCCCGGCGCGGCGCGGGTCAGGTCCTGCGACACCCACACTGACACCGCGCTGTCCTTCGATTTGAAGTACGAGCCGACCGGCGAGGCGATCACGAGGAAGAGATACTCCGACGACGGCTTGACGCCGAGGAAGACCTCGCTGGCGAACATGAAGGGCCGCAGATAGAGACTGCCGTCGCCCTCCGGGATCCAGTCGCGGTCGATCTTGACCAGCGCGTCGAGCGCCCCGACGAACGCATCCTGCGGCAGGATCGGCATCGCCAGGCGCTCGGCCGACTTCTGGAAGCGCCGCGCGTTCGCCTCGGGGCGGAACATCACGGCGCCGCCGTCGGCCGTGCGATAGGCCTTCAGGCCCTCGAAGATCTGCTGGCTGTAGTGCAGCACGGCCGCCGCCGGGTCCATCGGAATGGCAGCCCGCGCCGTGATCTTGGCATCATGCCAGCCCTTGCCCTCGCGGTACCGGATCGCGACCATATGGTCGGTGAAAACGCGGCCGAAACCCGGATCCCGCAGGACGGCGGTGCGCCGGTCCGCCGGCGTCGGCGCGGGATGCGGTTCGGTCACGAAGGCGAGAGGCGAAGACACGGTCGCATGCTCCTTGGGCGGCGGGTGACCGCCGTTTTCCTGTTTCGGGCGCTTTTGCCTCGGGTCGCAAGTCCCGTTATGTTTCCCGCGTCCATGAGACCTGCTCGGCGGTACAATCCGCTGCGGGCCGGTTCGGGATCGCGAGCACGAAGATTTCGCGAAAGCGTGGCATTGGGTAACAAACAAACCAAAATATGTCAACATGGCTGACGTAAATGTGACCATGGCCGCCCGGCGGCCGGCGTCGGCCGAGACCGACGCCAAGTCCGCCGCCGAGCCGACCTGGGATCTGATCGAGCTTCTGTTCTTCGCCTACCGCGACTTCGTCGGCGACCCCGACGAGGTGCTGGCGAAGTTCGGCTTCGGCCGCGCCCATCATCGCGTGCTGCATTTCGTCAACCGCAACCCCGGCATGAAGGTTGCCGCGCTGCTCGACATCCTGCGGATCACCAAGCAGTCGCTCGGCCGGGTGCTCAAGCAGCTGATCGACGAGGGCTATATCGAGCAGAAGGAGGGCGAGCGCGACCGCCGCCAGCGTCTCCTCTATGCGACCCCGAAGGGCGCCGAGCTCGCCTTGCGGCTCGCCCGCCTGCAGACGGCGCGCATCGCCCGCGCGCTCGCCGAGGTCGGCCCCGGCGCGCACGAGGCCGCGCGAAGATTCCTCACCGCCATGATCGACCCCGACGGCCGCGACAAGGTGCTGCGGCTGATCGATCGCGTCGAGCGCCCGCGTCGGCCGCGATGAGCGCGCCCGCGGCCAGCACCCCCGCCCGCCTGGCGCCGCTCGCCGACGACGCGCCGCATCTCCTGGTGGTCGACGACGACCGCCGCATCCGCGACCTGCTGTCGCGCTTCCTGCACGGCGAGGGCTATCGGGTGACGACCGCGGATACCGCCGCGGAGGCGCGCGCCAAGCTCGACGGCCTGCGCTTCGATCTCCTCATCCTCGACGTGATGATGCCGGGCGAGACCGGGTTCGACCTCGCCAAGTCGATCCGCACCTCGTCGGCGGTGCCGATCCTGATGCTGACGGCGCGCGCCGAGAAGGAGAGCCGCATCGCCGGCCTCGAGCTCGGCGCCGACGATTATGTGGCGAAGCCGTTCGAGCCGCGCGAATTGTCGCTGCGCATCGCCAACATCCTCAAGCGCGCGAGCCCGCCGCCGGCGCCGGCCGCCGAGTCGGTGCGCTTCGGGCCGTTCGTCTTCCACATCGGCCGCGGCGAGCTGCGCCGCGGCGAGGAGGCCGTGCACCTCACCGACCGCGAGCGCGACATGCTGCGCATGCTGGCGGCGGCGCCCGGCGAGACCGTGACGCGGCTCGCGCTCGCCGGCAACGGCGCCTCGCCGGGCGAGCGCGCCGTCGACGTGCAGGTCAACCGCCTGCGCCGCAAGATCGAGGCGGATCCCGCCAATCCGCTGTTCGTGCAAACGGTGCGCGGCATCGGCTATCGCCTCGTGGTGTCGACGTGACGACGATCGACACCGGGCTCGCCCGCCTGCGCACCGCGGCGCATCGCGTCTACGACGCCTGGGACCGGTTCGGCATCTTCATCAAGAGCCTGATGCCGACCGGCCTCTATGCCCGCTCGCTGCTCATCATCATCGTGCCGATGGTGCTGCTGCAGTCGGTGGTCGCCTTCGTCTTCATGGAGCGCCACTGGAACACGGTGACGCGCCGCCTCTCCGCCGCCGTCACCCAGGACATCGCGGCGCTGATCGAGATGTACAAGGTCTATCCGCACGATGCCGACAATGCGCGCATCCGCCGCATCGCCGCCGACCGGCTCGGCCTGCAGGTCGATTTCCTGCCCGCAACCGACATGCCGCCGGTCGGGCCGAAGCCGTTCTTCTCGCTGCTCGACCAGGCGCTGTCGGAGGAGATCCGCAAGCAGATCGGCCGGCCCTACTGGATCGACACGGTCGGCAACTCCTCGCTGGTCGAAATCCGCATCCAGCTCGACGATGCGGTGATGCGCGTCTTCGCCCGCCGCAGCGCCGCCTATGCGTCGAACTCGGAGATATTCCTCCTGTGGATGGTCGGCACCTCGCTGGTGCTGCTCACCGTCGCGATCCTCTTTCTGCGCAACCAGATCCGGCCGATCCTGCGCCTCTCCGAGGCGGTGGAGAGCTTCGGCAAGGGGCGCGACGTGCCGAACTTCCGCCCGCGCGGCGCGCGCGAGGTGCGCCGCGCCGCCTCCGCCTTCATCGAGATGAAGGCGCGGGTCGAGCGCACCATCGACCAGCGCACCACCATGCTGGCCGGCGTCTCGCACGACCTGCGCACCGTGCTCACCCGCTTCAAGCTCGAGCTCGCGCTGATCGGCGACTCGCCCGAGGCCGAGGCGATGAAGCGCGACGTCGACGAGATGGGCCGCATGCTCGAAGCCTATCTCGCCTTCGCGCGCGGCGACGGCGGCGAGCAGGCGGAGCCGACCGACATGGAGGCGTTCCTCGAGGAGCTCAAGGCCGACGCCGAGCGCGACGGCCACAAGACCGCAGTGGTCTTCCACGGCTATCCGGTCGTCACCGTGCGGGCCAATGCCTACAAGCGCTGCCTTGCCAACCTGGTGTCGAACGCGGCGCGGCACGCCGGCCAGATCGCGATCACGGGCCACCGCGACCATCGCTATCTGACCGTCACGATCGACGACGACGGCCCCGGCATCCCGCCGCATCTGCGCGAGGACGTGTTCAAGCCGTTCCTGCGCCTCGACGACGCGCGCAACCAGGACGAGGGCGGCACCGGCCTCGGTCTCGCGATCGCGCGCGACATCGCCCGCTCGCATGGCGGCGACATTACGCTCGGCGAAAGCCCGCTCGGCGGACTGCGCGCGACGGTGCGGATTCCGGTCTAGATCGGCGGCCCGCGTCCAGGCGGGCAGAAGAGACGAGCGCCTCGTGTCACGGACGCCGGGCGGTCGCGCGCCTGCGCGGCAACGATGCCGACCTTCTCCCAATGGTTGTGATGTAATATGATGCACGAACGCGCGGGCCATCCGGGGAGGCGAACGTGGACCATCTCAAAGGGGAAGTCAGAGCCGACAACGCTGGCGTGGATTGCGGGCGAGATCCGATTGCCTCGCTCAGCGAAATGTTCGTCGGAATGGTGCAGCGCGGCCGCATCGCCAAAGGCCAGTGCCCCGCCTTACGACCGGTGTTTCTCAAGCCGCACGGCGTCGCACACGGGGTCTTTCGCATCCGGCGCGACATCCCCGCCGACCTCAAGGTCGGGCTTTTCGCCGGCGATGAATATCCTGCCTGGGTGCGGTTCTCGTCGGACACGCTGCCGACCCTTACGGATTTCAAGACGACGCTCGGCATCGGCATCAAGCTCTTCAATGCGCCTGTGCCGAAGATCTTCGGCGGCCCGCAGGACACGACATTCGACTTCATCCTGCAGAACTTCGATGTTTTCTTCGTCGACACCGCCGCGGACATGTGCGCCTTCACCAAGGCCGGCGTCGTCGACGGAGACTACGGTCCTTATCTCGCGGCTCATCCGGCCACCGCAAAGCTGTTGGACGAGATGGCGAAGCCGGTCGCGAGCGTGCTCGCGACCCCTTATTGGAGTTGCGTTCCATTCGCGTTCGGATCGAACCGTTTCGTCAAGTACAAGCTCGACCCGGCGGTCGATGCCGACCCGCTCACGACCCCACCATCCGATCCGACTTATCTGGCGGTCGATCTGCGTCAACGGCTCAAGGCCGGCGAGGCGCGATTTCGCTTCTCGGTCCAGTTCAGCACGAACCAGGAGACGATGCCGCTCGACAAGGCAACCGTCCGCTGGGATGAGTCGGTCAGCCCTCCGATCCACGTCGCCGATCTCATTCTTCCACGGCAGGACGTCGATGCGCGCGGGCAGGCGGCGTACGGCGAGAATCTGTCGTGGAACATCTGGCGCGTCACCGAGGAGCACAAGCCGATCGGCTCGATCGCCGAGGCGCGCCGCGTCGTCTATGCGGCGTCCGCCGAGCAGCGGCGCAACGTCAACGGCGTGCCGGATGGCGAGCCGGCCGCGGCGCGTCCCGCGCTTGATGTCCCGGCCGGCGTCGACAGCAGGATTGTGCGTGCCGCGATCCATCCGGCGATCGGCATTGCGCGGATCGGCGACAGCAAGACCGAGTTCTTCATCGGCCCGGAGGTGACCGCTCCCAAGCCCGAGAAACCCGACTTCTACCGGGACCCGTCGGGTGCGCTGAAACGCCAGGCCGCCCGATTCCGCATCTATGGTTACAACGCGCAGGGCAAGGTCGTGCGCGAGTTGACCGCGGACAGCGCCGATATCCGTTGGACCGTGCATCTCGCGAACCGCAAGCCGCAGTGGTACCGGTTCCAGGCGGCCCTCGATATTCCCGAAGCGGCGGCCATGTCGGTGCCGCGCCGGAATGCGCATACGTCGGATCGCGGCGTGCTGGCGATCGATCCCGGCCCTCGCAGCATTGCCGGCGCCTCGGTCTCCGGCGGTGCCGACCACCGGTTCGATACCGGCGCCTTCAAGGGCATCGTTGTGCCGCTCGGCGAGATCCGCACCGACGAGGCCGGTCGTCTTCTCGTGCTCGGCGGGACCGGACAATCGGCATCGCCGACAAACGCGCCGGTTTACAATCCATCCGATCCCAATTCCTTCAACAATGCCGACGATTGGTACGACGACACGTCCGACGGCCCCGTGACGGCGACGGTGTCGATCGACGGCGAGGCGATTGCGGTCGAAGGATCTTGGGTCGTGGTCACGCCGCCCAACTATGCGCCCGATATCGTGAGCTGGCGCACGCTCTACGACCTGCTGGTGGATCTCTACGTTCGATGCGGCTGGATGACGATTCCGCCGACGATCTCCTTCGTCGACGACGTTCTTCCGATCTTGCGCAGGCTCTCCAACCTGCAATGGGTCAACAAGGGTTTCGCCACGCTGTACGGCAAAGGCTGCCCGATGGACTTCGACAGTGACGAGTTCATCGCCAGGCTCGCGCAAAAGCCCGATCCGGTGACCAAGGTCGATCCCTATGCCGAGCTTCGCCAGGTCATCTTCAACAGCTTTCGGCCGCCGCAGCCGACCGTGAACGAGCCGGTCGTATGGCCGCATGTCTGGCCGTGGATTTACGGCGACGCTTTCGGCTCCTTTCCGGCCAATGGCCCGGGCAACATGCTGACCATGACGGCGCTGCAGAGCGAGGTGCTCAAACGTTGGGTCGAGGGCGAGTTCGAGGACGACTGGCTACGGCGAAAGCCGCCGGCGGCCTCGCTCGGCGACGTTCCGCTGGGCGATCAGCCGTCGATGCTCGACCAGGCCGCGCTGCATTTCTGCCTCGCCGACACGTTCCATCCGGGATGCGAGATGACCTGGCCGATGCGCCACGCCAGCCTCTACAGCAAGCCTTTCCGCATCCGCTGCCGGCCCGCGGACCAGCCCGAGCCGGATTATGGTGACGCGCTCGATCAACAAATCGCGCTGCGGATCGATGGCCCGCTCCACGCCCAGGGCCCCGGCGACATCACGCGCTGGATGGCGTTGCCGTGGCAGGGCGATACGGCGTTCTGCCGCTCCGGCTACGATCCGGAATACGATCTTTATGTGCCGACCTTCTGGGCGGCCCGGGTTCCCAACCAGGTGCTGACCGAGGAGGATTACGAGACCGTCATGAACACGGCGCTTCCGCGCGAGCAGCGGATTGCGGCCTACAACCATCGCGCTCCGTGGCTGCGTGCCATCGACGGCCCGGTCGCCCCCGATGTCATGAAGCGGATGATCGCCGAGTTCGGCGCGATGGGCGTCGTCGAGGCGCGGCCGGGTCCGAAGAACGATCCCGATTTTCCCGAGACGATGTATGTCGAGACCCTCCGGGCGGAACATATCAAGGCGCAGGCGGCGCAGGTGAGCCGGTTCTTGGCGGCACCGCCGCGGCCGCTCACCCGCATCGAGCGCGCCGGGTGGTCGAGCGAGGAGCACTTCCGCGAATTCCGCAGGATCAGAGTCCGTTCGGAATAGCAGCATGTGGGATGCGATCGTCGCGGGCGCCGGACCCGCCGGCGCCGTCGCGGCCTTCATGCTGGCGCGGCGCGGGTGGCGTGTCCTGTTGGCTGACAGGACGAGCCCTGCCGTCCACAAGTTCGGCGAGGCGCTGCCCGGCGCGGCGGTGCGCCTGCTGCACTCGCTCGGTCTGCCGGCTCCCGTGGCGGGTGGAGCGCACGCTCGGATCGGCGGCAACCTGTCATCGTGGAACTGCGATGACCTGATCGCGGTGGATTTCCTGTGCGATCCGTTCGGCCCGGGCTGGCGCCTCGATCGTCCGCGTTTCGATGCCGACTTGCGGGCGGCCGCCAGGGCCGCGGGTGTCATCGAGCGAGCCGCATGGGTGAGCGACATTGGGCGGCAGGGCGACGGCTGGCAGGTCCGATGCGACGATGGCAGCGTGGAACGCGCGCGTTGGATCGTCGACGCGACCGGTCGGCGCGCCACGCTCGCGCGACGGCTCGGCGCAGGGCGCCGCCGCGACTCTCGCGTGGTTGCCCTTTATTCCATCGGCGAGGCGCGCTCGGCTGCCCAATTCGATCGGACCCTGGTGGAGGCGGCGCCCGATGGATGGTGGTATGGCGCACGGCTTCCCTCGGGTGTGCCGATCGTCGGTTTTCACACGCATGCGCGCGAGGCTGCGCGCCTCAAGGACGAACGCCGCGCCTGGGCCCTCGCCCTCGCCGATACGCGGCACGTCCGCACGATGCTGGCGCCGAGTCTGTGCGATTGTCCGCTTCGCGGCACCGCGGCTGGCGGCGCCAGGCTCACGCGATTCAGCGGCGATGGCTGGATTGCCTGCGGCGATGCGGCAATGTCCTTCGACCCGATTTCCGGCCAGGGCATCTACGCCGCCCTATGGGGTGGAATGACGGCCGGCACGGCGGTCGCCGACGCTATCGCGCGCGACGCGGCGACGGCAGATGACGCGTCGGCCCGCATGGAGGAGGTTTGGGACATCTACCGTGTGCGTTGTTTCGCGCTCTATCGAAGCGAACGTCGTTGGCCATTCAGCCCATTCTGGTCCATGTTCGCGCAAGCCGCGGCTTGAACCGATGTTTCACCTGCATATCTCTGGGATGTCTGCAGCGCGCGATCGTTATTGCTCCTCGGGTTGATCCATGACGGACCGCGGTTACACGATCTTCAACACCGCCATTGGCCGCTGCGGCATCGCGTGGAACGAACGCGGGATCGCGGCCGCCGGGCTGCCGGAAGCCGACGACGACAAGATACGCGCGCGCCTGCTGCGGCGCTGCCCCGGCGCCAGCGAGCAAGCGCCGCCGCCCGCCGTGCAACGCGCGATCGACGGGATCGTTGCGCTGACTGCCCGCGGAAACGCGGACCTCTCGGACATCGCGCTCGACATGGACGGCGTGCCGCAATTCAACCGGCAGATTTATGAGATCACCCGCAGCATCCCGCCCGGCTCGACGATCACCTATGGCGAGATTGCGGCTCGGCTGGGCGGCGGGCCCGAGCTCGCGCGCGACGTTGGCACCGCGATGGGGCAGAATCCATTCGCGCCCATCGTGCCCTGTCACCGCGTGGTCGCGGCCAACCGCAAGGCGGGCGGCTTCTCGGCGCGCGGCGGGGTGAAGACGAAGCTGCGACTGCTCGCCATCGAAGGCGCACAGGTCGACGGCACGCTGCCGCTGTTCGAGCGCCCCGGCAGCTGAGGCGTCACGCCGCGACGGTCGCCTCCTCGTCGCCCTCGTCCTCGTCCCAATCGCGACGATGCCGCCGGCGCGGGCGGCAGCCCGGCACGAAGCGGCACAGATCGTCGAGCAGGCCCATGAGGCGGGCGCCGCGGCCGAGCGCGCGGTCGAGCTCCGCCATGGTGCGGGCATGCCCCTCGTCGTCGTCATGCACGAAGGTGCGCAGCACGCGCGCGAACATCAGCGCGAGCCCCTGCGCGCGCAGCATGCCGCGCGGGCCGGAGGCATGGATGTCGGCGGCGGCAAGCATCCACTGCTGCGAGCGCACGCCGAGCGCGTTGAGCGCGAAGGCGAGCCCCGGATTGCGCCGCGCCGAGCGCAGCAGCGAGCGCAGCGCCTCCTTGTGCGGCGCCAGCGCCTCGACGCGCCGCATCAGCACGTCGAACAGCCGCTCGCGCGGCGGCTCCTCGCTCATGTCGCCTTCGCCGCCGTCGAGGACGGCGCGGTCGATCGCCTTGAAATGCGCCGCCAGGATCGCGAGCGTCGAGGCGAACTCGCCGCGCACGGCGCCGAGCGTGACGCCGGCGCGCGCCGCAATTTCCGCAAGATCGATCCGCTCGAACGACTTTTCGGCAAGCAGCGCCATGAAGGCGGCGATGACGCGCTCGCGATCGGTGCCGGTCGGGGTCGCGGGCGGTTCGGCTTTCGCGCGGGCAGGCTTGCGGGCCATGGCTACCTCCTCTGCGGGGTGTTCCAGCCCAATGTAGGATAGCGGGGCTGGCGGTTCCAGGGCGGCGCTCAGCCGGCAAGCTCACGCCCGCGCCGGGTCGCGGCGGCGACCGCCTGACGCATGACCGGGTCGAGCCCGTCGGCCGCCATCAGCACCTCGAGGGCGGCCGCCGTGGTGCCACCCGGCGACGTGACGTTCTGGCGCAAGGTCGCGGCATCGAGCGCGGAGCGGTGCAACAGCTCGCCGGCGCCCGCGACGGTCGCGCGCGCGAGCCGCGCGGCAAGCTCCGCCGGCAGCCCGGCGGCGGCGCCGGCGCGCGCGAGGCTCTCGGCGAGCAGAAACACGTAAGCCGGGCCCGAGCCCGACACCGCCGTCACCGCGTCCATCAGCGCTTCGTCGCCGATCCATTCGACTGCGCCGACGGCGCGCAGCAGCGTGTCGGCGAGCTGGCGCTGGGCGTCGTTCACCCGTGCGTTGGCAACCGCGACCGTGATGCCGCGGCCGATCGCGGCCGGCGTGTTCGGCATGGCGCGCACGACGGCGGTGCGCGCCGGCAGCGACCTCTCCAGGAAGGCCAGCGTGCGCCCGGCCATGATCGAGATCGCGACGGTGTCGTCGCGCACCAGGCGGCCGAGCGGCGGCACGACCTGCGCGGCGACCTGCGGCTTCACCGCGATGACGATCGCGGTCGCCGCGATCGTATCGAGCGCCGGGTTGATGCGCAGGCCGCGCTGGCCGAGCGTGATGATCTCCGGGCTCGGCTGCGGCTCGAGCGCGACGATGTTGTCGAACTTCAGGCCGAGCCGATGCCAGCCCTCGAGCATGGCGCCGCCCATCTTGCCGGCGCCAACCAGCACGAGCGTGCCGGCGAAATCGCTGAGCGATGTCTCCATCGCGAGCACTCCTTAGGCGTCATTGCGAGGAGGCCGCAGGCCGACGAAGCAATCTCCACCACGTGCGTATGCGCAAGTGAAGGGAGATTGCTTCGCTCCGCTCGCAATGACGCGGTTTGCGAAGAGCGAATAGTGATCGATCTATTCGCTATTCGCTACTCGTCATTCGCGGCAGGTGGGCAAGATTTCCGCGGCAGCCGGAGACGTCTCACGCCTCGCCCGAGGTCTCGAACATGGTCGCGTCGAGGGATTCGGCCGCGCTCTTGCCCGCCCAGACGACGAACTGGAACGCCTGGAAGTAGCGCTCGCACGCTTCCAGCGCGGTTCCCAGCGCCGACTCGCACTGCGCGCCCGAGGCCGCGATGCCGCCGGTGAGCAGCAGCGCGTGGCGGAACATGACCAGCCCGTCGTTGAACCACAGGTCGAAATGCCCGACCCAGAGCTGCTCGTTGATCTTGGCGACGAGCTCGACCACCTCGTTGCGCCGCGCCAGCGGAACTCTGAGCTCGAACGCGCAGGCGAGATGCAGCGCCTCGATGTCGCCCATCCAGGTGAACGAGACCTGATAGTCGGTCCACTTGCCGGCGACGACCAGCGTGACCTCGTCCTCGCTCGCGCGCGCGAACGACCAGTCGTGCGTCGTCGCCATGTGCTCGACGACGTCGACGGGATTGTCCTGCGGGTTGTCCGCGTAGTCGCTCAAAGACATGCCGATTCCACCCTGCTGCCGCTTGATAGTTGGATGCCGACGCATCCCACGCTCACGCGACGCAACGGTACGGCCGCGCGGACGGCGCTCACTCATGGGTTACTGTGACGCAGGTCGCGCGCGCTTCAGGCGGGTTGACCGGCCAAGGCCGAATCACCTGCGACTCGACTATAACCGCTCCGAGTCCGGTCGCCAAAACGGCTTGACGCGCGAGTGATTGAAGATTCTGTGGAATCCCGCAACGTGCGGCGTGCTTCCGTCCACAGGCATCCGTGCGACAGTTTGACTCGGGGGTGCGCTCGGCAGCGAATGGCGAGCAGGGAATAGCGAGTAGGCTCCGGTCGCCGCCATTCGCTATTCGCCGGTCCCCTCGTCAGTCGAACAGGCTGGAGACGGATTCCTCGGTGGCCGTGCGCGCGATCGCCTCGCCGAGCAGGCTGGCGATCGACAGCACCCGGATGTTGGCGGCGGCCCGTACCGACTCGGTCGGCTGGATCGAATCGGTGATCACCAGCTCCTTCAGCCGCGAGGCGGTGATGCGCGCCACCGCGCCGCCCGACAGCACGCCGTGCGTGATATAGGCCGCGACGCTGGTCGCGCCCTTGTCCATCAGCGCGTCGGCGGCGTTCACCAGGGTGCCGCCCGAATCGACGATGTCGTCGATCAGGATGCAGGTGCGGCCTTCGACGTCGCCGATCACGTGCATCACTTCCGATTCGCCCGGGCGCTCGCGCCGCTTGTCGATGATGGCGAGCGGCGCATTGATGCGCTTGGCAAGGCCGCGCGCGCGCAACACGCCGCCGACGTCGGGCGACACCACCATCAAGTTGCCGAGGTCGAACCGCTCGCGAATGTCGCGCACCATCACGGGCGAGGCGTAGAGATTGTCGGTCGGGATGTCGAAGAAGCCCTGGATCTGCCCGGCATGCAGGTCGAGGGTGAGCACCCGGTCGGCCCCCGCATGGGTGATCAGGTTGGCGACGAGCTTGGCGGAGATCGGCGTGCGCGATCCGGTTTTGCGGTCCTGCCGCGCATAGCCGAAATAGGGCACCACCGCGGTGATGCGCCGCGCCGACGACCGCCGCAGCGCGTCGATGATGATGAGCAGCTCCATCATGTGGTCGTTCGCGGGGAACGACGTGGATTGCAGCACGAACACGTCGGCGCCGCGCACGTTCTCGAGGATCTCGACGAAGATCTCCATGTCGGCGAAGCGCCGCACCACCGCCTTGGCGAGGGGGCTGTTGAGGTAGGCGGCGATCGCTTCGGCGAGGCGCGGATTGGAATTGCCGGCGACGAGCTTGATTGCTCCGTTCTTGGCCGCCATTCCCGCCTCCTTCCGCGCGGAGCCATATGCTGCCGCCGGGCGGCGCCGTGATAACAAGGCGGCTATGCGCGTGGCAATACGACGCTTTTTGTTGTCCCGAAACTTTTTTGCCGGCCGTGCTCGGCGCGTGTCCCGGCGAAGCGGACGCCGGTTCGCCGACAAGGCGCCAACGCGCCCTAGCGGCGTTCGCCGGCGTAGGCGAGCGCCGCTGACCGTGCGGCACCGGCGGACGCCACATTCGGCCCAGGCGCGGCGGGCAGGGCAGGCGGAGCGGGCCGGGCGTCGGGCGCGGCGAGGAACGCCGCGAGCCGGTCCATGCTGTTGGTCGCGATCCGCCGCAGCACCCCGTCGTCGGCGGCCGCCCAGGTGCCGCGGCCGGAGCCGCCGCCCGGCTCCTCGCCGCTGATGCGCATCGCGCGCTGCTGGTCGGCGTCATAGACGTCCCATACCCAGGAGATCACGGTTGTCCGCCGTTTGCCTTCCACCAACGCCGCCAGATAGCCGCGCACACGGTATTGCGCCGGCCCCTCGCGCGAAACGACCGCCATCTGGCGGGCGACCGCCTCCTCGCCGAGGTCCTGCACCAGCCGGTTGAAGATGCTTTGCGGCGGTCCGTCGATCGATTCGAATGCAACCGTCGGGCCATGCGCGGTCGCGGCCGCGACCGGCGCCTGCGGCGCGGTCGAGCAGCCGGCGGCACAAAAGCCGAGCAACGCCGACGCAAGCACGCCGACGCGGACTCGGCGAATCGCATCGACACGCGCGCCGAGGGCCCACGTGTTCCCGTCCATCCCCATCCACTTCCCCTCGGCCGGCAACCACGCGTGTTCGTTGAGCGGTATCCGGTTGCTCGGCCGACATTGATTCCGTAACGCGTCCCGGCGCGCCGGTCCAGCGCGTAAACGAACTGCTAACCATTTGAGCGGGTCAGCGCATGTCCCGGCGAAAGCCTGTCCCGGACTCGATCCGGGATGGGCACCGGTTCGCCGATAAGGACATGCGCCGAGATTCAGCCGATCACGATCGCATTGACGTGGCGGCCGTAGTCGGGCTCGCCGCGATGGGTCGTGCGGCGGAAGCTGAAGAAGCGCTGCGCATCCGCATAGGTGCACTCGCCCAGGTCCTCGATCGCGCCGACGCCGGCGCGCTCGAGGCGCGCCGCGATGTATCCGGGAAGATCGAACATGGCGTGACCCGCCTGCGCGGCCGGCCGGAAGAAGCGCGTATTGGCGGCATCGGCTGCCGCGAACTTGTCGGCCAGCTCGGCGCCCACCTCGTAGCTCGGCTGACGGATCAGCGGCCCGATTGCCGCGACGATGCGGCTGCGCTGCGCGCCCAGACGCTCCATCGCGGCGATTGCCGCGTCGGTGACGCCCGCGAGCGCGCCGCGCCAGCCCGCATGCGCCGCGCCGATGACGCGGGCCTCGGGGTCGGCGAGCAGGACCGGGCCGCAGTCGGCGGTCGATACGCCGATCGCGATCCCCGGCACGCGCGTCACCACCGCGTCGGCGCGCGGGCGCGTTTCGTGGGTCCATGGCGTCCCGGCGACGACCACGTCGGCGGAGTGGATCTGGTAGGGCGTGACCAAGGCCGCGGGCGCGACGCCGAGCGCCGCCGCCATGCGGGCGCGGTTTTCCGCCACGCGCGTGCGGTCATCATTGGACCCGACGCCGCCATTGAGCGTCGCATAGATGCCTTCCGACACGCCGCCGTCGCGGGTGAAGAAGGCATGGCGGATGCCGGCAAGCGCCGCCAGCGATTTGGCCTGCAGCATCACGCGTCGAATCCGGGCAGGGTGGCGATCTCGGGCGCCGACAGGCCCATCACCTTGAACATCGTGCCCATGCCGGTCGGGCCGCCGGCGGTGAGCCGGCCGAGCCCCAGGTCGATGGCCTTGGCCTTGTCGGGCGGCGCCACTGCCTTGAGGTTGACGGCGCGCTGCTCGATGCCGAGCCGGCGCAGGAACGTCGCCTGGTCGAGCGGGCCATGCACGCGCGCGCCGATGCTTTCGGCAGCGCTGCCGAGCGCCTGGAAATCGACATGGGCGGTCACGTCGGCAAACCCGGGCGCGATCAGCGGATCGGCCTTGCGCTGCCCGCGCAGCGCCTGGAACGTGTCGCCGACCATGCTGTCGACGTGGCCGTAATCGACGATCAGCGCCGCGCCGCCGCCGCCGCGCACCACGCGCCGGCCGACCTCGAGCGCCTGCGCGTCGGAGCGCCACTCGTAGATCGAGCCGACCTCCGCCATGCGCACCTGCGGCGGCAGGGTCTGCTCGAAGAATTTCAACGCCTCGGGCGCGAGCCCGAAGGCAAGATTGCCCTTGCCGTCGATGCCGACGACGCGCTCGTGCCAGCCGTCCACCTGCTTGACCGCCTGGTTGACCGGCAAGGCGTCGAAGAACTCGTTGGCGACGATGATCGCGGGGCCGTCCGGCACGTCGGCGAGCGCCTCGTGCCACACGATGGAGACATCGGGATTGCCCAGCGTCTGCTTCTGGCGCGCCATGAGCGTCGGGCTGGTCTCGACCAGATGCACCGCGACGGCCTTGCGGAACTCGCGCATCACATTGGCGGCGCGCAGCATGTCGAGCATCATGGTGCCGCGGCCGGGGCCGAGCTCGATCAGCTGCACCTCGCCGGGCGCGCCCATGCGGCGCCACACCGCCGCGGCCCACAGGCCGATCAGCTCGCCGAACATCTGGCTGATCTCCGGCGAGGTGGTGAAATCGCCCGACGCGCCGATCGGGTCGTGCGTGATGTAGTAGCCGTGCCGCGGATGGCCGAGACACAGCCCCATGAACTCGGATACCGGCATCGGTCCGGCGAGCGCGATCAGCCGGCGGATTTCGGCTTCGAGCGCGGCGTCGGTCATCACGGGCTCCGCGCAGGGTGGCGCAATGCGTACGCGACGAAACCGACGCCGGCGAGGAACAGCGGGATCGACAGCAGCATGCCCATGGTGGTGCCGTGCCAGAGGAAGCCGAGCTGCACGTCGGGCTCGCGAAACAGCTCGCAGAACGAGCGCATCAGCGCGTAGCAGATCGCAAAGGCGCCGATGATCAGCCCGGGCCGCCGCAACGCGCCGCGCCGGATCAGCACCATGAGGATCACGAATAGCACGATTCCTTCCAGCGTCGCCTCGTAGAGCTGGCTCGGATGGCGCGGCAGCTGGTCGTGGTCGGCGGGAAACACCATGGCCCACGGCACGTCGGTCGGCCGGCCCCACAATTCGCCGTTCACGAAATTCGCGAGGCGGCCGAGAAAGAGGCCGATCGGGCCGACCGCGCAGGTGAGGTCGCCGAGCGACAGCATCGAGATGCGGCGCACGTGCGAGAATGCCGCCACCGCGATGACGCAGCCGAGAAAGCCGCCGTGGAACGACATGCCGCCGTTCCACACCTTGAACATGTCGAGCGGGTGCTTGAGGTAGAAGTCGAGATTGTAGAACAGCACGTAGCCGATGCGCCCGCCCAGGATGATGCCGAGCGTGACCCACAGCACGAAGTCGTCGTAGTCGGTGACCGTGAACGGCGCCGGGCCGCCCCAGCGGCTCGCGTTGGCGATGATGCGGCGCGCATAGAGCCAGCCGAGCAGGATGCCGCAGATATAGGCGAGCGCGTACCAGCGGATGGCGAACGGCCCGAGCTTGACCAGGACCGGGTCGAATTTCGGGTAGGGCAGGACCGAAAGCGGCATGGAATCAGTCCGCTGGGGAAAGGACGGGAGCGGTGATGCGGTAAGGGCAGGGTGGCGTCAAGTACGGCCGTCTGGGTTCGCCGCCTTGCGGCGGGGCGGCCGCGGCGCCATTCTTGGGCTTCACCCCGGTGGCCGGCGCGGAGAGACGACATGACCCAGACCTCGAACCGCTTCTTCGACGAGATCGCGCGGCTGATGAACGACGCCGCCGGCGTCGCCTCGGGCGTGCGGCGCGAGTTCGACACGCTGTTCCGCAGCCAGGCCGACCGCATCTTGCGCGACCTCGACCTGGTGCAGCGCGAGGAGTTCGAGGCCGTCAAGGAGATGGCCCGCCTTGCGCGCGAGGAGAACGAGGCGCTGCAGGCGCGCGTCGCCGCCCTCGAGGCGAAGCTCGCCGCGACGGCCTGGCCGCCCGTGACCCAGCCGGGGGGCCCGGCGCCGTCGCCGCCCGGCCCAGTGCCGCCGCCGACAATGTAGATTGTTCAGAGACTTGACCTTATTCGGCGCCGCCGCCCGCGGCGCGCCGCCGGGCGCGCCATTGCTTGTCAGGCTGCCGGCGGGCCGCTATAAGCCGCGCGTCCGCGGCTCCGACACCCCTGGAGGCACGCCGCGGGCACTCCACCAGCGAAAACGCGAAGGACTCAAAGCAATGGCGACCGTCAATGAATTGAAGGCGGCGGCGCGTCCGCGGGCCGGCAAGGGGGCCGCCCGGGCCGTGCGTCGCGAAGGCCGCGTGCCGGGCGTGATCTACGGCGACAACCAGCCCCCGATCGCAATCTCGCTCGATTTCGAGGAGCTCAAGCACCGCATCCACGCGGGCCGCTTCCTCACCAGCATCTGCAACATCGAGATCGACGGCACGAAGCACCGCACGATTCCGCGCGACTTCCAGGTCGATCCGGTGCGCGACAATCCGATCCATGTCGACTTCCTTCGCCTCGGCGAGGGCGCGTCGATCCGCGTGCGCATTCCGGTGCACGTGATGAACGTCGACCAGTCGCCCGGCGTGAAGCGCGGCGGCGCCGTCAACATCGTCACGCACCACGTCGAGGTGGTGTGCCCGGCGGATTCGATCCCGGAGTCGATCGACGTCGACATCACCGGCCTCGAGATCAGCCATTCACGGCATCTGAGCGACGTGAAGCTGCCCGCGAACGTGCGCCCGATCGTGCACGGCGACGCGACGCTCGTCACCATCGTGCCGCCGTCCGGCTACGCCGAAGAAATGAAGGCGGCGGCGGAAGCGGCGGCAGCGGCGGCGGCAGCCGCAGCGGCGGCGACGGAAGCCGGCGCGGTGCCGGGCGCGCCGGGTGCGGCGCCTGGTGCGCCGGGAGCGGCGCCGGGCGCAGCTCCCGCGGCTGGCGCGGCGGCGCCTGCCGGCGGCGGCGACAAGGCGGAGAAGAAGTAAGCCGGCACGGAGGCGATCGCGATGCGCCTCCTGGTCGGGCTCGGCAACCCGGGCACCGAGCACGTCGGCAACCGGCACAATATCGGCTTCATGGTGCTGCAGGAGATCGCCCGCCGCCACGGTTTTGCGCCGTGGCGGCGGCGCTTCCAGGGCGTCGCGACCGAAGGCCCGCTCGGTTCCGAGCGCGTGCTGCTGCTGCTGCCGGGCACCTATATGAACGAGTCCGGCCGCGCGGTCGGCGAGGCGGCGCATTTCTACAAGCTGCCGCTTGCCGACATCGTGGTGGTGCACGACGAGCTCGACCTGCCGCCCGGCAAGGTGCGGGTGAAGGCGGGCGGCGGCATCGCCGGGCACAACGGCCTGCGCTCGATCACGGCGCATGTCGGCAACGACTATCGCCGTGTGCGCATCGGCATCGGACATCCCGGCGACAAGGACCTGGTCTATCGCTACGTGCTCAGCGATTTCGCCAAGGACGAGCGCCCCTGGGTCGAGGCGCTCGCCGCGGTGATCGCCGACAACGCCGGACTGCTGGCGCGCGGCGAGGATGCCACGTTCCAGAACAAGGTGCATCTCGCCATGCAGGCGAAGGGATTCGAGCCGAGGGGCGGACCGCGGGAAGATAGCGAATAGCGAATAGCGAATGGAAAGATAGTCTCGGAGGTCAATTCCCTATTCGCTACTCGCTATTCGCTATTCGCCATTAATTGGAAATCAGAGACACCACATGGGCTTCAAGTGCGGCATCGTCGGGTTGCCGAACGTCGGCAAGTCGACGCTCTTCAATGCGCTGACCGCGACCGCGGCCGCGCAGGCGGCGAACTATCCGTTCTGCACCATCGAGCCGAACGTCGGCGAGGTGGCGGTGCCGGATCCGCGCCTCGACAAGCTCGCGGCGCTGGCGAAGTCGGCGCAGATCGTGCCGACGCGGCTCACCTTCGTCGACATCGCGGGTCTCGTGCGCGGCGCCTCGAAAGGCGAGGGGCTCGGCAACCAGTTCCTGGCCAATATCCGCGAGGTCGACGCCATCGCCCATGTGGTGCGCTGCTTCGAGGACTCGGACGTGACGCATGTCGAGGGCCGCATCGACCCGATCGCCGACATCGAGACGGTGGAGACCGAGCTGATGCTCGCCGACCTCGAGAGCCTGGAGAAGCGCGTCGACGGGCTTGAGAAGAAGGCGAAGCAGGGCGACAAGGAATCGAAGGAGACGCTCGATCTCGTCAACCGATGCCTCGCGTTGCTCCGCGACGGCAAGCCGGCGCGACTGGTCGAGCGCAAGCCCGAGGAGGCGCGCGCCTTCGCGATGCTCGGCCTGCTCACGTCGAAGCCGGTGCTCTATGTCTGCAATGTCGACGAGGCCTCGGCGTCGACCGGCAATGCGCAGTCGCGACGGGTCGAGGCGCGCGCCAAAGAAGAAGACGCGGCCGCGGTGGTGATCTCGGCCAAGATCGAATCCGAGATCGCGGTGCTGCCGGCGGAGGAGCGCGCCGAGTATCTCGCCGCCGTCGGCTTGAGCGAGGCCGGCCTCGACCGCCTGATCCGCGCCGGCTATGCGCTCCTGCATCTCGTCACCTTCTTCACGGCCGGCCCAAAGGAGGCGCGCGCCTGGACCGTGACGGCCGGCGCGCGCGCGCCGCAGGCCGCCGGCGCGATCCACACCGATTTCGAGCGCGGCTTCATCCGTGCCGAGACCATCGGCTACGACGACTACGTGGCGTGCGGCGGCGAAGCCGGCGCGCGCGATGCCGGCAAGCTGCGGCTCGAAGGCAAGGACTACGTGGTCGCCGACGGCGACGTTATGCATTTCCGGTTTGCGACGTAGCGGCCACCCCGTCATTGCGAGGCGTGCGCAGCACGCCGAAGCAACCTCGATCCGCAGGTGCTTGCGGCGCGAGATTGCTTCGCTTCGCTCGCAATGACGATGGGATTACTGCGGCTCGCCCTGATTGCGGATGGCGCCGAGGTGCTCGTTGATGCGGAAGACGATGAGCACGAACTCCGCCGCGATGCGCGCGACGATGATGCCGACGAAGGTCATCAGCAGGGCGGCGAGGATCGCGAAGATGCCGCCGACCAGGTTGGCGGTCATTTCCAGCAAGCCCTCGAGGAGGCCGCGCAGGCCGTTGAGCACCGCGACGGCGAGCGCGAGCCAGTAGAAGATCTTGATGATCGACGGCGTGACGAAGCGTTCCCACTGAAACAGGTCGCCAAACTGGAACATCCCGCCCTCCTCTCGACCCCGTATGGGCCCGACTCGTACGTAAGCTTGGGTAACCAAATCGTTTACGAGAGGCGCAGGCGCGCGGCGAAATGATGTCCGCATGCCCGGCATGCAATACCTTTCGCCGATTGACGCGGGCGGGCGGCGCTCGTTACGGAGGACGCGGGGAACGCGTGGGTCAGCCGTGGCAAAGCTCTACTGGGAAGACTTCACCGCCGGCCAGACGGTCGAGTACGGGTCGTATGAAGTGACCGCCGAGGAGATCAAGGCGTTCGCGGCCGAGTTCGACCCGCAGCCGATGCATCTCGACGAGGAGGCGGCGCGCGCCAGCATGATGGGCGGCCTGTGCGCGTCGGGCTGGCACAGCTGCGCGATCATGATGCGCATCATCGCCGACGGCTTCGTTCTGGAGTCCTCCTCGATGGGCGCGACCGGCTGCGGCGAGGTGAAGTGGCTCGCGCCGGTGCGGCCGGGCGACCGCCTGCGCGTGCGCATGCACGTGATCGACAAGCGCGCCTCGAAGAGCCGGCCCGAGATGGGCTTCGTCAATGCGCGCCTCGACATGCTCAACGCCGACGACGTGCGGGTGATGACGCTGACGCCGCATTTCATGCTCGGCCGCCGTTCGCCGTCCGCCGGCGCGGCGGCGCGCGACGGCGAGAAAGCGGGCGCATGAGATACTTCGAGGACATGCACGTCGGCGAGCGCACCGAGCTTGGCAGCCATACCTTCACGGCCGACGAGATCAAGGCGTTCGCGCGCCGCTTCGATCCGCAGCTTTTCCATGTCGACGAGGAGGCCGCGGCGCGCTCGCATTTCGGGGGGCTGTGCGCCTCGGGCTGGCACACGACCGCGGTCTACATGCGCTACTTCGTCGACTCCGAGCGGCGCGAGGCCGACGAGCTGCGCGCGCGCGGCGAGACGCCGGCGAAGGACGGCCCTTCGCCCGGCATCCGCGAGCTGCGCTGGGCGAAGCCGGTCTATGCGGGCGACACCATCGCCTTCGCGCGCGAGATCCTGGAGCTGCGCGAGGCGACCGGCCGGCCCGGCTGGGGCCTGATGGTCGCGCGCAACACCGGCACCAACCAGCACGGCGAGCTGGTGCTGTCGTTCGTCGGCGCCAAGTTCGCGGAGCGGCGCAGCAAGCCGTAGCAAACCGTAGCCCGCATGGCGCCCTCGGGTCTTGCCTTCGGCAAGCCCAAGGACAGGCTCCGCGGAATGCGGGAGAGGCGCCCCGGATTTTGCTTCGCTTATCCGGGCTGCGATCCCCCTTGCCAGCAAAAAATTCCCGGGCAAGCATTGCGCCGCGAAATGGCCCTCCCCAGATAGGCGGAGCCAAAGAAAAAAACGGGGCGCATTGATGGACTTGCTCAAGCTCGTTGCGCTCGACAACGACGATATCGAGGTCGTGTCGGCGCACGCTCAGGACTCCGTGGTCAAGGTCGGCGACATCAGGTGGCGGCCGGCCGAGAAGCGCCTGATCGTCGTCATCAATCGGTTCGACTGGGAAAGCGCGCAGAGCCTCGCGCCGCCCTATCGGCGCCGCCTCGCCGCCCTGCGGTTCGAGCGCGTCAACGCCTTGAAGCAGCGCAAGGTCGCATGCTCCGCCAAGGACGCGGTGCTCAATCTGCTGGCGATCGAGTTCACGCCGGTCGATGCGCCCGCGGGCTTCGTCACGCTGACCTTCTCGGGCGGCGCCGCGCTGCGGCTCGAGGTCGAGTGCCTCGAGGCCGAGCTTGCCGATCTCGGCCCGGTCTGGGCGACCGCGGCCTGTCCGGCGCACGCGGATGAGGCCGGCGCCCGCAAGTTCGCTTGACGCGCAAGCGGCGGCACGCCATTGAGCCTTGAAAAGGGCTCCGCCATGCCGCTCCGCCTCGATACGCGCGACGCCGATTTTGCCGAGCGATTTGCCGCGTTTCTCGCGACCAAGCGCGAGGCCGCGCAGGACGTCGAGCAGGCCGTGCGGGCGATCATCGCCGACGTGGTCGCGCGCGGCGATGCGGCACTGATCGACCTCACCCGCCGGTTCGACCGCGTCGATCTTTCCACCGTCGGCCTGCGCGTCGGGCGCGCCGAGATCGCGGCGGCGGCCGCCGCCTGCGATCCTGCGGCGCTCGCGGCGCTCAAGCTCGCGCGCGAGCGCATCGAGGCGTACCATCGCCGCCAGCTGCCGCGCGACGAGCGCTTCACCGACGCGCTCGGCGTCGAGCTCGGCTATCGCTGGAGCGCGATTTCGGCCGCCGGCCTCTACGTGCCGGGCGGCACCGCCGCCTATCCGTCGTCCGTCCTGATGAACGCGGTGCCCGCCAAGGTCGCGGGCGTCGAGCGCCTCGTCATGGTGGTGCCGGCGCCCGACGGCAGGCTCAACCCGCTGGTGCTCGCGGCCGCGTCGCTCGCCGGCGTCGACGAGGTCTATCGTGTCGGCGGCGCCCAGGCGGTGGCGGCGCTCGCCTACGGCACCAAGACGATCGCGCCGGTCGACAAGATCGTCGGCCCCGGCAACGCCTATGTGGCGGCGGCAAAGCGCCTGGTCTTCGGCAAGGTCGGCATCGATATGATCGCCGGGCCCTCCGAGGTGCTGATCGTCGCCGATCGCGACGCCAACGCCGACTGGATCGCGGCCGACCTCCTGGCGCAGGCCGAGCACGACACCGCGGCGCAATCGATCCTGATCACCGACGACGCCATGCTCGCCGGCGAGGTCGAGGTCGCCGTGACGGCCCAGCTCGCGACGCTTCCCCGCGCCGAGGTCGCCGCCGCCTCGTGGCGCGATTACGGCGCCACCATCCTGGTGGAAAGCCTCGATGACGCCGTCGTGCTGGTCGACGCCGTCGCGCCCGAGCATCTCGAGATCGTCGCGCACGACGCCGAGCGGCTCGCGGCGCGCATCCGCAACACCGGCGCGATCTTCCTCGGGGCCCACACGCCGGAGGCGATCGGCGACTACGTCGCGGGCTCGAACCACGTGCTGCCGACCGCGCGCTCGGCGCGCTTCTCCTCCGGCCTCGGCGTGCTCGACTTCATGAAGCGCACCTCCGTGCTCAAATGCGGGCCCGACCAGCTCGCCGCGCTCGGCCCCGCCGCGATCGCGCTCGGCGAGGCGGAAGGGCTGAGCGCCCATGCGCGCTCGGTTGCGATCCGGCTCAACCGGCGATGAGCGCGGCGCCGCACGCGGACAGGCAGCGGCTCGTCAAGCTCACGCTCGACGAGAACTCGATCGGCCGCTCCAGCCCGGACGTCGAGCACGAGCGCGCGGTCGCGATCTACGATCTCTTGCAGGACAACTCTTTCGCGCCGGTCGGCCACGACGGCGGCCCCTATGCGCTGCATATCGCGGTGGTGAGCAATCGCCTGGTCTTCGAGGTGCGCACCGCCGACGACGGCGCGGTCGTCACCCATCACCTGTCGCTCACGCCGCTCAAGCGCATCGTGAAGGACTACTTCATGATCTGCGACAGCTACTACCAGGCGATCCGCACCTCGACGCCGAGCCAGATCGAGGCGATCGACATGGGCCGCCGCGCGCTGCACAACGAGGGCTCCGAGCTGCTGATGGAGCGCCTGAAGAACAAGATCCACCTCGATCACGACACCGCGCGCCACCTGTTCACGCTCATTACCGTGCTGCACTGGAAGGGGAAGGGCTGAGGGCAGGGGTATGGCGGCTCCGCTCAGTCCCCGGCCGCATGCCGTGCTGTTCGCCTGCGGGCTCAACTCGGTCCGCTCGCCGATGGCGGCGGCGCTCTTTCGGCACCTGTTCGGGCACACCGCCTATGTGGCGTCGGCGGGCGTGCGCACCGCCGAGCTCGATCCGTTCGCGACGGCCGCGATGGAGGAGGTCGGCCTCGACATCTCGAAGCACCGGCCGATGACCTTCGAGGAGCTGGACGACTGGGAAGGGCTCAACTTCGACCTGATCGTCACGCTGTCGCCGGAGGCGCACCACAAGGCGCTCGATCTCACCCGCACGCTCGCGGCCGAGGTCGAATACTGGCCGACGCCCGACCCGACCGACAGCGAGGGCAGCCGCGCGCAGCGGCTCGACGCCTATCGGGCGGTGCGCGACATGCTGCTCGCGCGCATCAAGGAGCGCTTCGGCGCGCCGCCGGTCGCGAACGAGTGAGTCGATGGGTGTAGCCCGGATGGAGCGAAGCGCAATCCGGGACCGGCGTTCCCGCATTCCGCTGCGCTCCATGCGGGCTACGACCGCGGCGGTTGTGGAGGCACACCGCATCCGCTACGTTCCGCGCCCGATCCCGCCACGTTGAGATCCATCGCACTCGATGATCGGCCGCCCCAAGCTCGTGCTCGCCTCCGGCTCGCCGCGCCGCCTCGCCCTGATCAACCAGGCCGGGATCGAGCCCGACGAACATCGACGAGACCCCGATCAAGGGCGAGCTGCCGCGCGCCTGCGCCAACCGGCTCGCGCGCGCCAAGGCGGAGACCGCGCTCGCGACGGTGCGGCTCGACGACGAGCTGAAAGGCTCCTTCATCATCGCCGCCGACACGGTGGTCGCGGTCGGTCGCCGCATTTTGCCGAAAGCCGAGCTGCTCGACGAGGCCTCGCAGTGCCTGCGCTACCTGTCCGGCCGCAATCATCGCGTCTACACGGCGATCTGCCTGGTCACGCCGAAGGAAGCGTTCCGCCAGCGCCTGGTCGAGACGCGGGTGCGCTTCAAGCGGCTCTCGCCGCAGGACATCGACGCCTATCTCGCGTCGGGCGAATGGCGCGGCAAGGCCGGCGGCTATGCGGCGCAGGGGCTCGCCGGCAGCTTCATCGTCAAGCTGGTCGGCTCGTATTCGAACGTGGTCGGGCTGCCGCTCTACGAGACGGTCACGCTGCTCGCCGGCGAGGGTTACCCGATCCATTTCGGCTGGATCAACGCCATTTAGGGGCGAATAGCGAGTAGCGAATGGCGAATAGGGATAGAAGATGATGCGCGCCATTCGCTATTCGCCATTCGCTATTCGCTCGCCGTCATGAACATCGCTCTGTGGCTGCATCGCGCGGGACGCGCGCAGGCGGACCGCCCGGCGGTCGGCCATGGCACGCGCGTGCTGCGCCGCTATGGCGAATTCGCCGAACGCGCGGCGCGGCTTGCCGGGGCGCTGCGCGGGCGCTGCGGGCTCGGCCCCGGCGACCGCGTCGCGATCGCGGCGAAGAACTCGCCCGACTATCTCGACCTGCTCTACGGCGTCTGGCACGCCGGCCTCGTCGCGGTGCCGGCCAACGCCAAGCTGCACGGCGCCGAGCTCGGCTACATCATCGAGCAGTCCGGCGCGCGCCTATGCGTCGCCTCGCCCGACATCGCCGGCGCGATCGCGCCGCATGCGCCGCAAGGCCTCGAGCGGCTGATCGAGATCGGCGGCAAGGATTACACGGCGCTGCTCGCCGCCGAGCCGATCGCGCTCGTGCCGCGCGCCGCCGACGACCTCGCCTGGCTGTTCTACACCTCGGGCACCACCGGCCGGCCGAAGGGCGCGATGCTCACCCACCGCAATCTCGCGCGCGCGAGCGAGGAATATGGATCGCAAGTCGACCCGGTCGCGCCGGGCGACGCCCTGCTGCACGGCGCGCCGATGAGCCACGGCTCCGGCCTCTACATCATGGCGCACGTGATGCGGCTCGCCGTCAACGTGGTGCCCGAGTCGGGCGCGTTCGAGCCGGAAGAGATATTTCGCCTCGTCGACGCCTGGCCGCGCGCCTCCATGTTCGCGGCGCCCACCATGGTCAAGCGCCTGGTCGAGCATCCGGGCGACTGCAAGATCGACAACATCCGCACCATCATCTGGGGCGGCGCGCCGATGTATGTCGAGGATGCGCGCGCGGCGCTCGACCGCTTCGGGCCGCGGCTGGTGCAGATCTACGGACAGGGCGAGAGCCCAATGACCATCACGACGCTGTCGCGCGAGGACATCGCCGACCGCGCGCATCCGCGCTGGCTCGAACGCCTCGGCTCGGCCGGGCGGCCGTTCGCCGGCGTCGAGGTGATGGTCGCGGATGGCGACGACAAGCCGCTGCCGGACGGCGAGACCGGCCAGATCCTCACCCGCAGCGACGTCGTCATGGCGGGCTATTGGCGCAACGACGCGGCGAGCGCCGCGACCCTCGCCGGCGGCTGGCTGCACACCGGCGACATCGGCGCCTTCGATGCCGACGGCTACCTGACGCTGAAGGACCGCGCCAACGACATGATCATCTCGGGCGGTTCCAACATCTATCCGCGCGAGGTCGAGGAGGTGCTGCTGCGGCACGCCGGCGTGCGCGAGGCCTCGGTGATCGGCCGGCCCGACCGCGAATGGGGCGAGGTCGTGGTCGCCTATGTGGTGGGCACCGCCGACCGCGCGGCGCTCGATGCGCTCTGCCTCGACCACATCGCCCGCTTCAAGCGGCCGAAGGACTACGTCTTCGTCGATGCGCTGCCGAAGAACAATTACGGCAAGATTCTCAAGACCGAATTGCGCCGGATGGACGCGAAACGGTAGCGCGTGTCCCGGCGCAGCCTGCCCTCGGGCTTGATCCGCGGATGGACCGCCGGTTCCCGACAAGACCAAGGGATGAATCCCCGGGGCACAGCCCGTTTCCATCGCAACGGGATGTGCTCTAAGGTCGGGCCGGGCGACTGCCGCAGGACCTTTTCGTGATCGATCGCCGCCGCTGTCTCACGCTCACCGCCGCCTCGGCGATCGCGCCGGCGCTCGGCGTCGCGGCGCGCGCGCAACCGATCATCTATCCGGATCACCCCGTCCTTCTCGTCGTGCCGGTGGCGTCGTCGACCCTCGTCGACGAGATCGGCCGCGTGCTGGCCGCGCGCCTCGCCGACCTGTGGGGCGAGAAGGTGCTGATCGAGAACCGCAAGGGCGCGAACGGCGACATCGCGGCCGAGCTCGTCGCGCGCGCGGCGCCGGACGGCTATACGCTCCTGCTCGCGGCGTTCGGCTTCGCGATCAACCGGTTCCTGCTGCACAAGGCCGACTACGATCCGGTCGCGGATTTCGCGCCGGTGTCGCTGCTGTGCAGCTACGCGCATCTCATGACGGTGCCGGTCTCCTCGCCGGCGAGCACCGTGCAGGAGTTCATCGCGCACGCCCGGGCCAATCCGGGCCGCATCACCTTCGCGTCGGCGGCGCTCGGGACGCCGTCGCACCTCGCCGGCGAGCTCATGAAGCGGATGGCGCGGATCGACATGACGCACGTGCCCTATCTCGGCCCCGGCCCCGCCTTCAACGACGTGATCGCGGGCCGCGTCGACGTGATGTTTCCCTCCGCCAGCGTGGCGCTGCCGCTGGTTCGCAGCGGCAAGCTGCGCGCGCTCGCCGTCACGTCGCGCGCGCGCGAGCCGTGGGCGCCGGAGCTGCCGACCGTCGCCGAGTCCGGCCTGCCCGGCTTCGAGGTCTCGTCGTGGTACGCGCTGTTCGCGCCGGCAAAGACGCCGCCCGAGATCGTCGACAAGATCAGCGTCGACGCCGCGCAGGCGGTGCGCGAGCCGGAATTCGTCGAGCGCCTCGACAAGATCGCCGTCACGGCGGCCGGCACGACGGTCACGCCGGCCGGCTCGACGCCCGAGGAGCTCGCGCACCATCTCGCGGCCGAGATCGACAAGTGGGGGCCGGTGATCACCGAGGCGCAGATCAAGACGAACGACTAGGGCCTCGCGCCGTCGTGTAGCCCCGCCTAGATAGTTGTCATGCCCGACCAAGTCTCGCCCGCGAAACCCTGTCCGATCTGCGGCAAGCCCGCCGATCCGCGCGTGCGCCCGTTCTGCTCGCGGCGCTGCGCCGACGTCGACCTGCACCGCTGGCTCAGCGGCGCCTATGCGGTGCCGGCGGTCGAGGCGGAGGACGATCTCGACGCAGGCGCCGGCGAGGACGACGGGCGCTGAGCGGCGTCGGGGCCGCGCCCGGGAGGCGTGGCCCGGGGCGTCGGACGGCGCACAAATCTCGCCGCCGTCGGCCAAATTCGCAGCCGTCGCCGGCTGTTACGTCTTCCTGTCGGTTACGTCTTCCTGGACAGGCTGAGGTCTTGTCTCTATAAACCGCCCGCTCTGCATGACCTCGCGCCTCCCGCGAGGCCGGCGCCCAGGTAGCTCAGTTGGTAGAGCACGTGACTGAAAATCACGGTGTCGGTGGTTCGATTCCGCCCCTGGGCACCAAGATTCCTGCTTTTCATCACGAAAAATCAGCAACTTAGACAAACTTCACCAAAATGCTGCGGGAACCGAACTGACCGCGACTAAGTGGGAAAGTTTAGGCGGAGCGCGCTCGGATCTTCTCTGCTGCCGCATCCGTGTTCTGATATCTCGGCACCCGAGCCCCCGCACCCTTGCGCCGGTCTGGCCTAGGGGACATGGTCACGGATGTGACGGCTCCCGGATCGCCAAGCGAGAGGCGCTGGCTCCGCCAGGAGTGAGACGGCGATGACTTTCCCCCAGGCAGGTGCCGCAGAGACGACGATCGTCAAGTCGCTTGGCTCGGTAGGTCGATGCGACCAAGCGGTCGACGGCCGCTCTTCGCCGGCCGTGAAGGTCGCTCTGTTCCGGTCGCTATTTCGCGGCCGAGAGGATGTGTATGCCCGTCGGTTCGAAAGCCGCAAGTCGGGCAGATCGGGCTATCAGCCGGATTGTGCAAACGAGTGGGTCAGAGGCGTCTGCGAAAAACCCAAGATCAAGTGCACGGACTGTCCGCACCAGCGGTTCCGCCCGGTAACTGATACGATCGTCACGTGGCATCTGCAGGGTCACGATGACGCTGGGGTGCCGTTTGTCATGGGCGTGTATCCCATGCTCCTGGACGAGACCTGCTGCTTTCTCGCCGTCGATTTCGATAAGAGCAGTTGGCACGCGGATGCGAGCGCGTTTGTGGATACATGTCGTTTACTGAGCATTCCCGCAGCATTGGAACGATCGCGCTCAGGCAATGGCGCGCACGTGTGGATTTTCTTTGACAAAGCGATCCCCGCGTCACTGGCGAGGCGTCTTGGCGCCTATATCATAACCGAGACGATGGAACGGCGGCCCGAGATTGGCCTGCGGTCCTATGATCGATTTTTCCCCAATCAAGACACCCTCCCAAAGGGAGGCTTCGGTAATCTAATTGCCTTGCCGCTGCAAAAGCGTCCACGCGATCGCGAAAATTGTGTGTTTCTCGACACGAACCTCGCACCTTATCCAGACCAATGGGCGTTCCTCTCGACCATCCAGCGAATTGATCGACCCACGGTCGAGCATGTCCTTGAGAAGGCGGAGGCGAGCGGTCGCATCGTTGGAGTTCTCGTCCCTCCGACGGAGGACGAGGCATGCGCCCCATGGCAAACACCTCCTTCGCGCCAACGGAAAGCCCCCCCGATTGCCGGGCATATGCCCGAAACGTTGGAATTGGTGCTGGCCAACGAAATCTATCTCGCGAAGGAGGCGCTACCGCCGGCGCTGCGCAACCGGCTTGTTCGGCTGGCGTCATTTCAGAATCCGGAATTCTACCGGGCCCAAGCCATGCGCCTACCCGTCTATGACAAGCCGAGAATCATTTCATGTGCGGAGGATCATCCCTCACACATTAGTTTGCCGCGTGGTTGCCTCGAGGACCTGCGGCGGGTCTGCGCCGATCTGAAGATCCCGGTAACCGTGCGTGACGAACGATATGCAGGCCTTCGGCTTGAGGTCGACTTTCGCGGGGAATTGCGCCCGGAGCAACTCGCGGCCGCTCGATCGATGCTGGCCAGCGACACCGGCGTTCTCTCGGCTACCACTGCATTCGGAAAGACAGTCATTGGGGCGTGGCTGATCGCACATCGCCGCGTCAACACGCTGGTGTTGGTGCACCGACAGCAGTTGCTTGATCAATGGGTTGAGCGACTTCGTTCGTTTCTCGATTTGCCGGAAAGATCGATAGGCCGAATCGGAGGGGGGCGAAAGAGATTTACCGGAACTCTCGACGTTGCCTTGCTTCAGAGCCTTGTGCGCAAGGGAACGGTTGACGACCGCGTCGCCGAGTACGGTCACATCATCGTCGACGAATGCCACCACCTTCCGGCCTACAGCTTCGAGCAGGTCGCGCGCCGTGCGAAGGCAAAGTACTTCACGGGATTGACCGCGACAGTCACGCGCAAAGATGGGCATCATCCCGTCGTGTTTATGCAGTGCGGAGCGGTTCGATACCGCGTGAATGCAAAAAGTCAGGCGATCGCTCGACCATTCGAGCATTATGTCTTCATTCGCCCGACGGCATTCCGTCCTCTGCGCCAGCCGCATCCCGACGAAAGAATCCAGTTTCATGACCTCTGCACCGAATTGATGAATGACGAGGCCAGAAACGGGCTTATCTGCGACGAAGTGATCGCGCTCGTCAAGGAAGGGCGTTCTCCCGTCATATTGACAGAGCGCAAGGAACATTTGGAGTGCCTCTCTAAACTCCTCTCTCCGCGAGTTCGGCATCTGATCGTTTTGCGCGGCGGTATGGGTCGGAAGGACCTTAAGGCGGCTGCTGGGCGACTGGCCGGCGTTCCTCGTGAGGAAGAGCGGGTCTTGCTAGCTACGGGGCGATACCTTGGCGAGGGATTCGATGATGCGAGGTTGGATACGCTGTTCTTGACGATGCCGGTTTCATGGCAGGGGACTATTGCGCAATACGTGGGTCGATTGCATCGCCTCTTCGATGGAAAAAGCGAGGTCAGGGTTTACGACTACGCCGATCTCAATGTGCCGGTCCTGGCCAGGATGTTTGACCGGCGCTGCCGGGGTTACGAGGCAGTTGGCTACAAGGTCCTGTTGCCGGCGAGCGCGGTTCCAGGGTGGCCGGCCGATGTTCCCTTGCCGGTTGATCCCCAATGGAAGCGAGACTACGCGGCGAGCGTCAGGAGGTTGATCCAAGACGGCGTGGATGTGCCCCTCGGGACACTCTTTGTGAACGTCGCCCGGGAGTTCAATCCCGATGCCGAAGGTGCCGCCAGGGCAAGGAGTGCAACCGAGGCATTTCTCTATCGCCGGCTGGAAACGATACCGGCGATGGCGGGACGTTTCAAACTCAATGCGGAGCTGCCGATTGCATTTGACGGTTGGGGGCGAATGGAAGTTGATTTGCTGTGCCCAACCGCTCGGTTGGCCGTAGAATTGGACGGTTCGCACCACCTGGGAAACTTTGAGGCCTACCGGCGCGATCGCCGAAAGGACCAACTGCTTCAGGAAAACGGCTTTTTTGTACTGCGCTTTCTTGCAGAGGACGTGGGAAAGAAGCTCGACTTCGTGTTGGATGCAATCGAGAGAGCTGTGATTTCCCGGAGCACGCGCAATTGAGGCTGTAGAGATATTTCCGGCAAGAGATCGTCCGCGCCGCGGAGCCGCAATATGGAGCCGATGACGAAGCCCGTTTGACAAGCTTGGTCGGGAAGAGCGGAGGACGAAATTGCGGATGGACGAGCCCAAACTACTTGACCGGGAAACGATCGAGAAAGCCTTTCGTTTGATGGGACAGTATCTCCTCGATCGAAAGGCGCTCGGAGAAATCGCGATCTACGGCGGAAGCGCAATCCTGCTCCAATTCGATTGGCGCAAAGCCTCGCGGGATGTCGACGCGCGAGTTATTAGTGATCGCAGCCATGGACTGGTGATCGACGCAGCGGCAAATGCAGCGACTCAGTTGGGACTGCCGAGATCGTGGTTGAGCGAAAACGTTGCGATGTACGCCCGTCGGGGCGAAGGGGAGATCGATCGCATATCGCTGGGACTGTATCCATCGCCGGAAAGGTTCGGACTACGGGTGACGGCGGCAAAGCCGTCTTACATCCTCGCGATGAAACTCAAAGCATTGGAGCGAGCGACGAGCGACGATCGCGACTACAAAGATGCGGTCAACCTGAGCATTGAGTGCGGCGTGTCCAAGGTCGATGAGTTGCGCGAAGTCTTCCGGCAATTTTTTCCCGACGAGGATCTGCCGCCGAGAGCAGCATTGCGTCTCGATGAGCTCGTCTCAGACATCCGCGCGAGGTTGAGCTAGGACTCAGCGATGTTCCGACCGCAAACCCTTGCCGACGTAGCGCAAAGAGCCAGAGCTGCTCCAGCCGAGTTCTACACGGCTCTGAACGAGTTCGCCGACGAGTTCTACCTCGATCATCCCGACAAGCAGGCCCAGCAGCGGCGCATCGACCCAGTCCCGCAGCCGGTGGGCGAGCCGCTGATCGATGCGTTGATCGGGGCCGTCGGAGAACATCTCGCCCAGCGTTGGGGGTTGAGCGTCCCGGATTGGACGCAGCGCCCGGTACACTTCGCGCTCGACAAGCCACGCTTCCTGCCCGATTCGAGGGCGCTCAGAGGCGTTCTCATCGTCGAGAGCCCGCCTGCCTTCAGGTCGCGCCTGCTCTTCACGGGTGCCGAACCGCTCGACCGCGCTCGGTTTCCGAAGGACGTTGCCCGCGCCCGGGTACCCTTGGACTGGCCGCCCCCGCCGGATGAGCCGGACCCTCCGGCAACTGCCGGATGAGATTTCGCGCCGCGGCGTGATGGGTCGGGCGGCAGCCTACATTGCCAAGCTCAAGGCTGGCGAGGTCGTGCCTTTCCGGCCGCGCGGCATGCGTAGGCATACGCTTGAACCGCCCGAGCCGCGATCTCACGCACGGCCCCAGGGCTCCGGTCGTCTTGGACGCATGAATCTTCGTATATTGCCCGTGAAATGATCTCGCTTCACAGCCGGTGCCGATCTCCTTAATCGGAGGGACAACCTCAGGACATGCGCCTGCGGCAGTAATCGCGGATTGAGAGTGACGTTGAAAGCGGCGTTGCCGGCACAGCAGACCCAGCCCGTCGGCGGAGCCAGACAGTGAGCGCAGCGCGAGTCACAATTCGCCTGTTTGAGCAGCAGGATGCTCCGCAAGTGCGCGAGCTCTTCATCACCGTCAATCGGCTGCTCTCGCCGCCGACTTTGCGAGAGGTGTTCGAATCCTACATCGCACGCTCGTTGGAGGAAGAAATAGATCGGATACCCGCCTACTATGGCGCCCGCGGAGGTGGGTTCTGGGTCGCCGTGCGGGATCAGCGGATCGTTGGAATGTTCGGCCTGGAATCTGCCGGCCCTGGCTCACTCGAGCTTCGCCGCATGTATGTGGATCCGTCCGTTCGACGCAGCGGGATCGCATCCATGATGCTGCAGTTCGCCGAGGACGAGTGCCGGCGATCGGCCGCTCGCAAGATTGAGCTAAGCACGTCCGAGTTGCAGCCGGCGGCGCTCGCGCTATATCGACGTAGCGGATATCGGCTGCTCAGAGAGACAATCGCCACGGACGCCAGCAACAAGACGATAGGAGGCGGCGTTCGCCGTTACTACTTCGAAAAAGTCTTATAGCACGCCAGCACGAAGGTACTTGCGCCAACGGCGCTACCGCGCGAGCGGTTTGGTCCCCTGGCGACGGCCGACCTTGGACACGGATGCTCAATCGGCTGCGTGCGCGAACTTGATGCCGGCCGCTTCCATGTTGTGCTGGACGTTGCGGAAGCCGTCGGGCGCGACCTGCACCTCGCCCCGGAACGGATAGTCGAAGGCGAGAATCAGGACGATCACCAGCCCAAGGGTCGCGGCGAGGATTCCCGTCATCAGCAGGTGGATGCGGAAGCTCTCCATGCCGAAAAAATAGGTGAAGCTGATAGTGATGAACGTGCCGAGCAGCACCACCGCCCACACGGTCGGCTCGATATGGTCCTGCGCCGCCAGGATGCGCTGCCGCCGCGCATCGTAGAGCGAGTTGAGCCGCGTCAGCGTCTCGGTGATCATCGCGACCCGCATCGGATCGGTGGTCTGGATGCCGGTCAGGACCTGGTGGAGCTTGAACAGCGGCGCCCAGCCCTCGTCGCCGAACGGGGCGCCTCTCGCCATCGCGGGCCATTCCTTGGCGAGGACGACCTCGACGTAGTCGTGCATGTCGCCGAGCAGCTGCGTCCGGACCGGCTCCGGCATCACGAAGGCGTCGCGCCACAGGTCGCCGGCGAGCGAGGCCTCCTTCTCGGCGGTGTCGGCGGCCTTGCCGAACGATTCCCAGGCCGCGACCGCGATGAAGGCGAGCAGCACCGCGAAGAAGACCCCGACCAGCGCCGAGTTGAAGCCGGCGAACTCGTTGTGCCTGCGGCGCAGATCGAGGTGAAGAAGGCGGTGCGCGATGAGGAGACCGACGAGCGCGAGCGTCACGACGAGCGCGACGACCGTCACGCCCATCACCCAGGTCGGGACGCCGTAGATCAGGTCGACAAGCATGAATCCCCCCGAGCGGTTGGCGCGACGCGGCCGCGTCTCGGCGGTGCGCCGCGCCCGGGAACTGACCGCCATGCGATGGCGACGGGTTTTCTGCGGTCCCGTGTATAATGCCGGATCGGTTAACGATTTCTGGGACACGCCATGTTCGATCTCATCGTGCGCGGCGGCGACATCGTGACGCCGCAGGGCGTCGTGCGCGGCGATCTTGCGGTCGCGGGCGAGACGATCGCCGCCGTCACGGCCGGTGCCGCCGCAGCGCCACTCGATGCCAGGCGCGTGATCGACGCCAGCGGGCACATCGTGATGCCGGGCGGCATCGACCCGCACGTGCATCTGCACCACGTGTGGATCAAGCCCGACGGCACCCAGCTCGTCACCGCCGGGCCCGAGCAGGTCGGGCGCGCGGCGCTGCACGGCGGCACGACCACGTTCATCGACTTCGCCTACTGGCGCGACGGCGCCTCGGCGCAGAAGGCGATCGAGACGCGCGACCGCGACTTCGTCGGCAAAAGCCCGTGCGATTGGGCCTACCACCTGATGCTGCATTCCGAGCCGCCGCCGGCATTTTCCGGCCAGCTCGCCGAGGCGATCCAGGCCGGCTACCCGACGCTCAAGATATTCACCACCAACATCCTCCCCACCCGCAGCGGCCGCATGATCGACTTCGGCGACATCTGGGAGGCGTTCCAGGTGCTGGCACGGGAGGGCGGGCTCGGCGTCATCCACGCCGAGGACAACGACATCGTCATGCACATGTACGCGAAGCTCATCCGCGAGGGGCGCACCGGCTTCGCGAACCTCGCCGAGGTGCACAACCAGCTGTCCGAGGACCTGAGCTTCCGCCGCATCCTGCGCCTCGCCGAGAACGTGCCCGGCACCGCGCTCTACATGATGCATGTCTCCGCCGGCACCGGCGTCGCCGCCATCGCCGAGGCGCGCCGCAAGGGCCTGGCGGTCTACGGCGAGACGCTGCACCAGTATCTCTTGTATTCGCAGGACGACTACCGGCGGCCGAACGGCCAGATTTTTCACACCTACCCGTCGCTCAAGTCGGCGCGCGACCAGCAGGCGCTGTGGGACGGCACGGCCGACGGCACGATCCATTGCGTCGCGACCGACGAGCTGTGCTGCACGCTCAAGGACAAGACGGTCGGCAGCCGCATCGACGACACGACCGGCGGCAATTCGGGCGTCGAGCCGCGCCTCGCCGTCATGTACACCGAGATGGTGACGCGGCGCGGCTATTCGCTGCCGCACTACGCCGACCTCGTGGCGAGCAATGCCGCCCGGATCATGGGGCTCTATCCGAAGAAGGGCGCGCTCGCGCCCGGCAGCGACGCCGACATCACCATCCTCGATCCCACCCGGCGCGGAAAAATCCGCGCCGCCGACCTGCACGAGACCGACTACACGCCGTGGGAGGGCCACGACATCTTCGCCTGGCCGGTCACCACCATCCTGCGCGGCAAGGTCATGGTCGAGGGCGGCCGCTATCTCGGCAGCCCGGGCGACGGCCGCTATCTCAAGCGCAAGATCGCGGCCGCGACGCTCGCCGGGAGGCTCGCGTGAGCGGCGTGCCGATCGCGCTCGCGGGCGAGCTCGTGGCCGCGAGCCTCGCGGCCTGGCGCGTCGGCGGTGTCGCGGCGTGCACCGCGGATGGCGCGATCGTGATCGAGCGGACCCGCGACAGCAAGACGGTGAGGATCGAGCCGAAGCCCGACGATTCGATGTTTCGCTGGCTGGTGATCGTCGACGGGCGCCCGCGCCCGGCGGTCTCGCTCGTCGCCGTGCTGCGCCAGGTCCGCGCCGCGCTCGATGCCGATTTCGCCGCGACGCGCGTGCGCGTCAGCCTCGCGCCGCTGCTGGTGCCGTGATGACTTCCGCGCACGCAATTCCGGTGTCGGTGCTCACCGGATTTCTCGGCAGCGGCAAGACGACGCTGCTCGGTCATCTGTTGCGCCAGCCCGAACTGTCGCGTGCGGCGGTCATCATCAACGAATTCGGTGAGATCGGGCTCGATCACGAGCTCATCGCGACGAGCGAGGACAGCGTCATCGCGCTGACCACCGGCTGCCTGTGCTGCAAGGTGCGCAGCGACCTGACGCAGACGCTGCACGACCTGCTGCGCCGGCGCGACGCGGGCGCCCTGGCCTTCGATCGCGTCGTCATCGAGACGAGCGGGCTTGCCGACCCGGCGCCGATCCTGCACGCGCTGATGACCGACGTGGCTCTCGCCGAACGCGTAACGCTGGGCAGCGTGGTGACGACAGTCGACGCCGTGGCGGGCGAGGCGACGCTCGACCGCGAGGCCGTCTCGCGCAAGCAGGCCGCGGTCGCCGATCGCATCGTGCTCACCAAGCTCGATCTGGCGGGCGGGGAGGCGGCCGCGCTGCGCCAGCGCATTGCCGCGCTGAATTCCGCCGCGCCGATGCTGCACGCCGTGCGCGGCCGGATCGCCGCCGCCGATCTTTTCGCCGCCGCCTTGTCCGAGCCGCGACCAGACGCCGGGCCGCAGATCGATGCGTGGCTCGGCGACGCCGCGGCGCACAGCCACGCGCACCATGATGCCGAGCTAATCTCCTATGCGATCGTGCGCGCCGGACCGATCCAGGCGGTGGCGCTGACGCTCTTTCTCGAGGCGCTGGCCGAGCATTGCGGCGCCGATCTGTTGCGCCTCAAGGGCATCGTCAACATCGCCGAGAGTCCGCAGCGGCCCGCCGTCATCCACGGCGTGCAGCATGTCTTTCACGCGCCGGCATGGCTCGAGCGCTGGCCCTCGGCCGAGCGCACCAGCCGCATGGTGTTCATCACAAGGCGCATCCCGCAGCGCTGGGTCGAGGCGCTGCTCGACGCGATCGGCGCCGAGGTGGCGTGCGTATCCAAGAAAGACTCGTCATGGTGAGGAGCACGCGCAGCGCGTGCGTCTCGAACCATGGGCCAGGCGCGCAAGCGGCGCAGCTTGCGCCCTCGGGCTTGCCCGACATCGGCATCGAATAATGCGCAAGTCAGCTGCAGCCGACTTGCGTGTTCGAGACGAACGGATGCAAATGCGGCCGTGCTCCTCACCATGATGAGTCGGTTTTTGCGAGCAGTCTTGTGGCCGCGTTGCGTCCAGCGGCGACATGCGGTTAACGTCGTGGGGTGGCTCTTGGGAGGGCGGTTCCGTGGTCGACACCTTCGATAGCGAATTCGACGTGGTGGTGGCCGGCGCCGGCTCGGCCGGATGCGTGCTGGCGACGCGGCTCACGGAAAATCCGGCGATCGCCCTGTGCTTGATCGAGGCCGGCGCGCGCGATCGCAATCCGTGGATCCACATTCCGCTGGGCTTCGGCAAGCTCGTGCCGAACCCCAAGGTCAACTGGGGCTACGAGACGGAGCCCGAGCCGCACCTCAACGGCCGGCGCTTGGGCTGGCCGCGCGGCAAGGTGCTGGGCGGTTCCGGCTCGATCAACGGCCTCGTCTTCCTGCGCGGTGCGCCGAGCGACTACGACGGCTGGGCGGCGCTCGGCGCCGCCGGCTGGGCCTACAAGGACGTGCTGCCCTATTTCAAGCGCATGGAGCACAACGTGCGCGGCGCCGACACCTGGCGCGGCCAGGGCGGGCCGATGACCATTTCCGACATCAAGAAGCCCTCGGCCACCTCGCAGGCGTTCGTCGAGGCGTGCAAGCGGCTGCAGCATCCGGTCAATGCCGATTTCAACGGCGAGCGGATCGACGGGGTGGGGACGGTTCAGCTCAACGTGCGCAACGGCTGGCGCTGCTCGACGGCGGCGGGCTATCTCAAGCCCAACCTGCGGCGCAAGAACCTCGAGCTGATGACGCGCACGCACGTGCGGCGGATTCTGTTCGAGGGCCGGCGTGCCGTCGGCGTCGAGGTGGAGCAGGGCGGCGCCATCAAGCGCATCCGGGCGCGGCGCGAGGTGATCGTCTCGGCCGGCGCGATCAATTCGCCGATGCTGCTGATGAACTCAGGCGTCGGACCGGCCGCCGAGCTCAAGCAGGTCGGGGTCGACGTCGTCCACGATTTGCCGGGCGTCGGCAAGAACCTGCAGGACCACGTGCAGGCGCGCTTCACCTTCCTCACGCGGCAGCCGGGCACGCTCAACCAGATCCTGACCTCCACGCGCCAGCAGGCCCGCATGGCGCTCGAGTGGCTGATCTCGTCCTCCGGCCAGCTTGCCGTGGGGGCGACCGAGGGCTGCCTCTTTGCCAGATCCGATCCGGCCGAGCCGGTGCCCGACCTGCAGTTCCAGGCCACCAACTTCTCGACCGAGCACCTGACGCTGGGGCTCGATCCATGGCCCGGCTTCGGCTTCAACTTCAGCGTCTGCCGGCCGAAGAGCCGGGGCGAGATCAAGCTTGCGGACGGCTCCGGGCGCTCGAAGCCGCGCATCTTCGCCAATTATTTCAGCGATCCCGACGACGACGACATGCGCCGCTCGGTCAAGGCGTTCCATATCGGCCGCCAGATCATCGCCACCGAGCCGTATCGCGCGCTGATCTTCGCCGAGGTGCGGCCCGGCGCGCACGTCGTTGCCGAGGACGACATCAGGGCTTTCATCCGCCAGGTCGCCGGCACGGTCTATCATCCGTGCGGCACCTGCCGCATGGGGCAGGGGGACGACGACAAGGCGGTGGTCGATCCCGAGCTGCGGGTACGCGGCATCGAGGGCCTGCGCGTCGCCGACGCCTCGGTGATGCCGGCGATCCCGTCGCCCAACATTCATCCCGCCACCATCATGATCGCCGAGAAGGGATCGGACACGATCGCGAAGTCGCTGGCGGGCGGGTGAGCGAAGCCATCGCCTTGACCACGCGCGAGGGAGATCGATTGGGAGATCGCGTAGCCCGGATGGAGGCGCGCAGCGCCGGTGTACCTTCACCACGGTGAGGCTTCCCCCGTATTTCGCTGCGCTTCATGCGGGCTACGCCGCGCGACGCGCGTGCGTGCCTGCGCGATCGCCTGCCACACCCGGTAGGGCGTGCACGGCGTGTCGATGTGCCGGATGCCGAGCACCGACAGCGCGTCGACGATGGCGTTGACGCCGGCCGACAGCGCGCCGACGGTGCCGGCCTCGCCGGCGCCCTTGACGCCGAGCGGATTGGTCGGCGTCGGCACCGGATTGTCCTCGATCACGGCGGCGCAGAAGTCGTCCGCCCGCGGCATGGCGTAGTCCATGAACGAGCCGGCGAGCACCTGCCCGGCCGCATCGTAGGCTTTGTCCTCCATCAATACTTGCCCCATGCCCTGCGCGATGCCGCCCATGATCTGGCCCTTGAGCAGCATCGGGTTGATCACGGTGCCGACGTCGTCGACCACCCAGTAGCCGATGAGCTGCGTGCTGCCGGTCTGCGGATCGATCTCGACCTCGCAGACGTGGCAGCCATTGGGATAGTTGCCGTTGGTGCGCGCCCGAAAGGTCGCGGTCTCATAGAGGCCGGGCTCCATGCCGGCCGGCAGCTTGTCGAGCTGGAACGCGGCCTTGGCGACGTCGTGGATGCCGAGCGCGCGGTCGGTGCCCGCGATGACGAAGCGGCCGTCCTTGAACTCGACGTCGCCTTCGGCGGCTTCCAGCATGTGCGCGGCGAGCTTTTTGCCCTTGGCGATGATCTTGTCGCTGACCATCGCGATGGCGCTGCCGCTCATGGTGGTCGAGCGCGAGCCGCCGGTGCCCATGCCGAAGGCCACCGCGTCGGTGTCGCCCTGGATGATGTTCACGCGCTGCGGATCGACGCCGAGCCGGTCTGCCAGGATCTGAGTCTGGATCGTGGCATGGCCTTGGCCGTGCGAGATCGAGCCGGCGACCAGCGTCACGCCACCGAGCGGATCGAAGCGGATTTCCGCCGTCTCGTAGGTCGGATCGCCGGCCTGCTCGATGGTGTTGGAGATGCCGATGCCGCGCAGCATGCCGCGGCGCGCCGCCTCCCGGCGCCGGACCGCGAAGCCGGCCCAGTCCGCGAGCTTCATGGCGCGGTCGAGGTTTTCCTCGAACCGCCCGCTGTCGTACGTGAAGGTGAGCGGCGTCCGGTACGGCATCGCCCGCGGCGGGATCGTGTTGCGGCGGCGCAGCTCGGCCGGATCGACGTCGAGCTCGTCGGCCGCGATGTCGATCAGCCGCTCGATCATGTAGGAGGCTTCCGGCCGGCCGGCGCCGCGATAGGGCGAGGTGCAATGCGTGTTGGTCAGCATGCCGGACACTTCGACGTGCAGCGCCGGCGTCGTGTAGGTGCCGACCACCGTGCCGATATTGACCACCGGCGGCATGGCGCCGCGGAACGACACGAAGGCGCCGAGATTGCCGAAGCTGCGGATCTTCACCGCGAGGAATTTTCCGTCGCGGTCGAGCGCGAGCGCCGCATCGACGATGTTGTCGCGCGCGTCGTCGTCGCTGATGTGCGCCTCGGCGCGCGTCTGCGTCCATTTCACCGGGCGGCCGACGCGGCGCGCCGCCCACAGCATCAGGACGATTTCCGGATAGACCGAGCCGCGCAGGCCGTATGAGCCGCCGATATCGCCGGTGACGAGACGCAGCTCGGCCTCGGGGATGTTGAGCGTCGTGCGGGCGATGTCGTTGCGAAAAAGCCACGGCCGCTGGAAGCCGCAATGCAGCGTGTAGCGGCGGGTGCCGGCGTCGTACACGCCGATGACGCCGCGCGGCTCGAGCGGATTGGCGGTCACCCGGTTGATGACCAGGCGCTGCTCGACGATGTGCGCCGCGGCCGCGAAGGCGGCATCCACCTTGGCCTTGTCGCCGGCCTGGTAGAGATAGGCCTCGTTGTTCGGGCACTGGTCGTAGAGGCGCGGCGCGTCCGGCGCGAAGGCGTCGCGCGCCGACACGACGGCGGGCCGCGCGCGATAGTCGACGACCACGCGCTCGGCGGCGTCGCGCGCCTGGTCGAGCGTATCGGCGACCACCACGGCGACCGGATAGCCCACATGCATCACCCGGTCGCGCGCAATCGCCGGCCGCGGCGGCACGAACATCGGCCCGCCGCTGCGCGCACGGTAGGGCGCCATCGCGGGCAGCGAGCCGAGGCCGTCGGCGCGGTAGTCCTCGCCGGTGAGCACCGCATGCACGCCCGGTATCTGCAGCGCCGCGCGCGTGTCGACCCCGGCGATGTCCGCATGGGCATGCGGCGAGCGCACGATCGCGGCATGCAGCTGGTCGGCGAGCCGCAGGTCGTCGAAAAAGCGCCCCTGCCCGCGCAGCAGGCGCGGGTCCTCGCGCCGCAACACCGATTGTCCGATGGCAAATTCGCCCATGACGTTTTCGAACCCGATGCAATCACCCGTAAAGGTAAACCGTCATGGCCGGGCTTGTCCCGGCCATCTACGTCTTTTGCTGAGCGAAGAAATGCGTCTCGAAGGATGGGCGGCGCACGCATGCGCTGCCGCTTGCGCCCGCGGCCCATGGTTCGAGACGCGCGACCTGCGGTCGCGCTCCTCGCCATGCGGAGGCGTGTTTTGCAGGCGCGGCACCCGCCTTCCCAAGTCGTCCGCGCGGGCATAGGCTTCGCACAAAGGCAAGCCGAGCCAGCAAAGGGCCGCCCATCTCGGAGGAAACATGCCGATCGCGCTCCGCCAGCTTCACCCCGTGTTCGTCGCCGAGGTGTCGGGCGTCGACCTGACAAAGCCGCTCGCGCCGGACGACGCGGCGGCGATCGACGCCGCCATCAACAAATACGCGGTGCTGGTGTTTCGCGACCAGGATCTGAGCGACGACCAGCAGATGGCCTTCACGCGCAATTTCGGATCGATCGAGGATGCGCGCGGCGGCAACATCACCAAGCCGCAGGACAAGCGGCTGGCGGTCGGCATGAACGACGTCTCCAACCTCGGCAAGGACGGCAAGCCGCTGCCGCGCGACAGCCGCCAGCGGCTGTTCAACCTCGGCAACTGCCTGTGGCATTCGGACTCCTCGTTCCGTCCGGTCCCCGCCAAGTACTCGCTGCTGTCGGCGCGGGTCGTGAACCCCGTCGGCGGCAATACCGAGTTCGCCGACATGCGCGCCGGCTATGACGCGCTCGACGAGGCGACGAAGCGGGAGATCGACGACCTCGTGTGCGAGCACTCGCTGATGTATTCGCGCGGCTCGCTCGGCTTCCTCGAGTATAGCGACGAGGAGAAGGCGATGTTCAAGCCGGTGCTGCAGCCGCTGGTGCGCCGGCATCCGCAGACCGGGCGCAAGTCGCTCTATCTCTCCTCGCACGCCGGCGCGATCGTCGGCCTGCCGATGCCGGAAGCGCGCGTGATCCTGCGCGACCTCACCGAGCACGCGACGCAGCCGGCCTTCGTCTATGTCCACAAATGGCGGCTGCACGACCTCGTGATGTGGGACAATCGCCAGACCATGCACCGCGTGCGCCGCTACGACCAGGCGCAGCCGCGCGACATGCGGCGCACCACCGTGAAGGGCGAGGGACCGGCGATTGGCGCGCGGACGGAGCGGGAAGCGGTCGCGGGCTGAGGTCTCGGAGTAATCTGCCAGCTGACTCGCAACAATCAAATCCTCATGGTGAGGAGCGCGACCGAAAGGTCGCGCGTCTCGAACCATGGGCCAAACACGCCGGGGGCGCCGCATGCGTGCTCGGCCCATGGTTCGAGACGCGCGGCCGCAAGGGCGGCCGCGCTCCTCACCATGAGGAGTCGTTTTTTGTCGGCAACGGCGTTAGGCTCGCATAGTTGATTTGTGTCAAACAGGAGATCTCGTGACCCGCGTGCTGCGCATTGGCGGCGCCCAGATGGGGCCGGTGCACAAGGCCGACAGCCGGCAGGCGGTGGTCGCGCGGATGCTCGACCTGCTCGCGCGGGCGAAGGCGGAGAGCTGCGACCTCGTCGTCTATCCGGAGCTCGCGCTGACGACATTCTTCCCGCGCTGGTACCTGACCGACCCGGCCGAGATCGATGCGTGGTTCGAGCGCGAGATGCCGAACGCCGCGACGCGCCCGCTGTTCGAGGCGGCGGCGGCGAGCCGCATCGCCATCTCGTTCGGCTATGCCGAGCTCACCGCCGACGGGCATCGCTTCAACACCGCGATCCTCACCGATCGCGACGGCCGCATCGTCGGCAAGTACCGCAAGGTCCACCTGCCCGGCCACGCCGACCACGATCCGGCGCGCGCCTTCCAGCATCTGGAGAAGCGCTACTTCGAGCCGGGCGACCTCGGCTTTCCGGTCTGGCGCACGCTCGGCGGCATCGTCGGCATGTGCATCTGCAACGACCGCCGCTGGCCCGAGACCTACCGGGTCATGGGCCTGCAGGGCGTCGAGCTGGTCGTGCTCGGCTACAACACGCCGTCGGCCAACTCGCAGAATCGCGCGGAGGGGCTGGCGCGGCGCCACTTCCACAATCGCCTGTCGGTGCAGGCCGGCGCCTACCAGAACTCGACCTGGGTGGTGGCGGTGGCGAAGGGCGGCACCGAGGACGGCCACCACATGATCGCCGGCAGCATCATCGTCAATCCGGACGGCGAGATCGTCGCCGAAGCGACGAGCGAGGACGACGAGCTGATCGTCGCCGATTGCGACCTCGACGCCACCAGGTTCGGCAAGGAGACGATGTTCGATTTCGCGCGCCACCGCCGCATCGAGCACTACGGCCGCATCACCAGCCAGGTCGGTGTGATCCCTCCGCCGGAATGATGTCGCGGAAGATTAAAAGCGAATAGCGAGTAGCGAGTAGCGAATGGAAAGATCAACCTCTCCCTATTCGCCACTCGCCATTCGCTATTCGCGCCCCCGGCAGGCGAAACAATGGCCACGATCTACGTGATCAATCCGAACTCGACGCAGGCCGTCACCGACGCGATCGATGAGGCGCTCGACCCGCTGCGCGCAAGCGACGGGCCCGACATCGAATGCGTGACGCTCGCCGAGGGCCCGCCCGGCATCGAGTCGCAGCGCGACGTCGACGGCGTGGTCGCGCCGCTGCTCGCCCGCGCCGCCGCGCTGGAGAACGCCGCCGCCGCGTTCGTGATCGCCTGCTTTTCCGATCCCGGGCTGCATTCGCTGCGCGAGCAGAGCGCCCGGCCGGTGCTCGGCATCGCTGAGTGCGGCGTGCTCACCGCGCTGTCGATCGCGCCGCGCTTCGGCGTGCTGGCAATCCTGCCGGGCTCGATCCCGCGCCACCGCCGCTACTTCGCCGCGATGGGCGTCACCGACCGGCTCGCCGGCGAGATCGCGATCGATGTCGGCGTCGTCGATCTCGCCGACGAGGCGTTGACGTTCGCGCGGCTCGCCGATTGCGGCGCGACCCTGCGCGACGCGCACGGCGCCGACGTCGTCGTCATGGGCTGCGCCGGCATGGCGCGCTACCGCGCCGCGCTCGAGGACAAGCTGGCCATTCCGGTGGTCGAGCCGACCCAGGCCGCGGTCACGATGGCGATCGGCCGCGCGCGCCTCGGCGGCACAGCGAAGCGATTCGGCGGTTCGGCGGATGTGAGGTGAGCACGGCGCCTGCGCCCCCTCTCCCTTCTTCTTTCTTCCCCCTCTCCCCTTTAGGGGGAGAGGGTCGGGGTGAGGGGGTCTCTCCGCGAGTCGTTGACTCACGTTCTGTGGAAGCGCCCCCTCATCCCGACCTTCTCCCCCTGAAAGGGGGAGAAGGAGCGCAGGCGCCGTGCAACAAATCCGATGCGGATGGCTCACGCCGCGAACGAGCGTCCCTGCAGCGCCGCTGCCCGCCGCTCCAGCCGCGCCATCAGCCGATCGAGCTCGTCGAGATCGTCGCGGTCGAGGCGCGGGCCCGGGGCGCGGACGGCGGCGCTCGCGATGGCGCCGCGCCGGCGCAGCACTTCCTTGCGGATCGCCAGGCCTATGCCGATCTGCTGCTCGTGCCGCACCAGCGGCAGGTAGGCGTCGAACAGGTCCTCGGCCTCTTCGCTGCGGCCGTCCGCGAACAGGCGGCAGACGTCGACCAGCAGCTCCGGATACGCAAAGCCCGTCATGGCGCCGTCGGCGCCGCGGTGGAGCTCCTGCGGCAGATAAAGGCCGCCATTGCCGGTGAGGATGCTGATGCGCCGCCGCGCCATGCCGTCGCAGGCGCGCCGCACCTGCCCGAGCTTGCGCAGGCCCGGCCAGTCCTCGTGCTTGAACATGACCAGGCTTTGGTGCGCGTCGACGAGATCGAGGAACGTCGGCACCGAGATGTTGACGCCGGTGCCGAGCGGATAGTCCTGGAAGCAGACCGGGATCGCCGGGCCGAGGCGCGCGAGCACGGCCGCGAAATAATCGCGGATCGCCACGTCGGTCTTGAGCCCGGCCGCCGGCGCGATCATCACCCCGCCGGCGCCGGCGTCCATCGCGCGCGTGGCGAGGGCAACCAGGTTGTCGATGCCGGCATGGCTCACGCCGACCACCACCGGGACGCGCCCCGCCACCCGCGCAATGAAATATTCGGCGAAGGCGGCGGATTCCGCCTCGGCGAGTTTTTGCGCCTCGCCCATCATGCCGAGGATGGTGACGCCGCTGACGCCTTTGCCGAGATAGAACTCGACCAGCGTATCGACGCTCGCCCAGTCGATCGCGCCCGTGTCGGTGAACGGGGTCACCGAGATGATGTAGACGCCGCGGGTATCGGGACCGATGTGGGTCATGGTGTGCTCATTGACGTTGCCGCGTGGCACAGAGGGCCCTCTCCCCCGCCTGCGGGGGAGAGTGGGAGAGGGGGCGCCACTTGCGCATGCGCACGCTCACTTGCCCCCTCCCTGACCCTCCCCCGCAAGCGGGGGAGGGGAATCACGCCGCCGACGCGCGCGACGCCGCGCCGGGCAAAGCGCCGGAGCCGGCGAATTCCGCCGCCGGGCGGCCGAGCGGCTGCGCGGCCGCGCCGGCGGCGCGCGGCAGGAAGCGGCCCGAACCCGGCGCCACCTGCAGCGAGCCGTCGCGCACCGCGACGCGGCCGCGGCTGAGCACGGTTTCGGGCCAGCCGGTGATCGCGCGGCCCTCGTAGGGCGTGTATCCGGTATTGTCGTGCAGCATGGCGGACGTGAGCCGCACCGTCCTCTTCGGATCCCAGATCGCGATGTCGGCATCGGCGCCGACCGCGAGCGCGCCCTTCTTCGGGTGGAGGCCGTAGAGCTTCGCCGGCGCCGTGCTGGTCAGCTCGACGAAGCGCTCGAGGCCGAGCCGGCCTTGCGTCACGGCGGCATCGAACATCAGCGGCAGGCGCACCTCGAGCCCGGGCAGGCCGTTGGCGATCTGCTTGAAGGTCGGATTGGGCCCGGCGGCGAGCTTGCCGCTCGCATCGAACCGGTAGGGCGCGTGGTCGGACGAGACGACCTGCAGGTCGCCGCGCGCCAGCGCGTCCCACAGCGCCGCCTGGTCGGCGGCCTGGCGCAGCGGCGGGCTGCACATCCATTTCGCCCCTTCGAGCCCGGGCTTGCTCATCGCCTCGGCGGTGAGCAGCAGGTAGTGCGGGCAGGTCTCGGCAAACAGCTTCACGCCGTCCTGGCGCGCCCGGCGCACCGCCGCGGCGCCCTCCGCGGTCGAGACGTGAAACACCATGACGGGCTGGTCGACGAGCTGCGACATCGCCGCCACCCGCTGGATCGCGTCGACCTCGGCGAGGCGCGGATGGCTCGGCGCGTGCGCCGACGGCGCCGTCAAGCCGTTGGCGATGAGCCGCTTCGACATGAAGGCGATCATGCCGTGATTTTCCGCATGCACGCAGACGAAGGCGCCGTGCTCGCGCGCCGCCGCCAGCACATCGAGCATCTGCTCGTCGTCGAGCCGGATGTCGTAGGTCATGAACACCTTGATCGAGGCGTGCCCGTCGCGCACGAGCTTCGGCAGGTGGGTCTTGAGCGTCGCCTCGTCGGGGTCCGCCAGGATCATGTGGAACGCATAGTCGATGACCGCGCCGCGCGCGGCGAGGCCGTGATAGTCGTCGAGCACGCGGTCGAGCGCGTGACCTTTGTGCTGCGCCGCGAACGGAATGACGGTCGTGGTCCCGCCGAAGACGGCCGAGGTCGTCGCGCTCGCGAAGCTGTCGGCGTTGAGGAGGCCGCTGCCCGACACCTGCTCGATATGCGCGTGCGGATCGACCCCGCCGGGCGCCACGACCCGGCCGGTCGCGTCGATGTCGCGCGCGCCGGGGCCGAGCTGCTCGCCGATCGCCGCGATGGTCTCGCCGTCGATGCCGATGTCGACGCGCGCGAGGCCGTCGGGGAGGACCGCGGTGCCGCCGCGGATGACGGTCGAAAACGCGTGCTCTGCCATCGCGGGTGTGCCTCCGATCTGGGGACGTCACCCGTTACACTGCACTGCCGGCCCGGCACTTGCAAACAAGCCCAACCCGTCATCCTGAGGCGCGAGCGAAGCGAGCCTCGAAGGGCGACGGCCGAGGTGGTGCCACAAGCGAGCAAGCGGCGTCGCACCGGCCGTCGCCCTTCGAGGCTCGGCGCTACGCGCCGAGCGCCTCAGGGTGACGGGTCTTAGAGTAGCGAGTACCCAAGAGTAACTTTGAGTCAGACTCTCACGTTTCGCGCCGCCTCAGTAACCGGGAATGTGGTTGTTGCTCGGCGGCACGAACCCGCAGGGTCCCCATACCCGTTGGCGGGGATTGCGTGTCGGTTGCCAGCAGCTCCCCCAGCCGAACGCCGGCTGCAGCGAGCCGCCGCCGACGGGGTGGGGCGGCGCGTAGAGTCTCGGCCCGTAAAGTCTCGGCCCGGCGAGACCCGGCCGCAAGAACGCCGCGGCGGCGGTGTCGGCAAGCAGCGCGCTGCCCGTCAGCGCAACGATCGCCGTGAGGGCGACGAGGGACTTGCGGCTCGGCATCGATGGGCTCCCTGCGATTCCGCGGCGGTCGGCGTCGGCGACCGTCGCCGGTTCGATCCGTCGGACAACCGTCCAGCGGGCCTTCGCATCCATTGGACGGGCGGGAACAAGAGTCGGTTCATCGCCATGGCGGCGAGCGGGGCGGCGGCATTGCGTCCGCGCGCGCGCAACATATCTCGCGGCGGTAGCGCGCGGCCGCTGCGCGCGGAACATCGGATCGCAACGATGGACATGCTCGTCAATATCGACGTCGATGATCTCGGAAAGGCGATGGCGTTCTACGCGCGCGCGGCCGGCCTGCGGCCGGGCCGGCGCTTCGGCGCGCTCGGCGTCGAGCTGCTGGGCGGCACGGCACCGGTCTATCTGCTGGTGAAGGCGCCCGGCACCCGGCCGGCGCCGGACGCCGACGAGGTGCGGCGCTATCGGCGGCACTGGACGCCGGTGCATCTCGATTTCGTCGTTGCCGACGTCGCGGCCGCCGTCGCGCGCGCCATCGATGCGGGCGCCGTGCTCGAGGGCGCGATCGAGACGCATCGCTGGGGCCGCATCGCCCGCATGGCCGATCCGTTCGGCCACGGCCTCTGCTTCATCGAGTTCCTCGGCCGCGGCTATGACGAGATCGCCGAGGCGTAGCGGATGGCCGGCTTTCCGGCGCGGCGCCGCCGCCCATTCCGCGCCGCATGGCGGCGCGAGCCCATTCGCTCAGCTTTCGTGGTCGCCGTCCCAGCGCGTGGAAAGTTTCATTGTGGCGCCATCACGGGTATGCTGCATCCCAGGGGGCATAGGGCGATGCGCGCTCGATCGGCGGCCATGATGATGGCGATCGCTTGCGCCGCGGCGCTGGTCGTCGCGGCGCCCGCCGGCTCCGGCGCCGCCGCGCCGAAGCCGGCGGCCTTCGACAACGCCGACCTGCGCAATCGCGACTTCAGCGGCGCCGATCTCGACGGCGCGACCTTCCGCCAGGCGCAGCTTCAGGGCGCCAACTTCACGCGCGCAAAATTGCGCGGCGCCGTGTTCGAGGGCGCGGATCTGACCAACGCGAAGTTCGTCGACGCGCAGCTGCAGGGCGCCCAGCTCGCCACCGCGACCTTCGACGGCGTCGACTTCACCGGCGCGCAGCTGCAGGGCGCCGATCTCGGCGGCTTCCTGCGCGGGGTCACGCTCGCGCGCGCGAACCTCACCGGCGTCCTGTTCGGCTTCGGCGCCGAGACCGAGCTGCAGGGCGCCGATCTCAGCGGGGCGCTGCTGACCGGCGCCGATTTCGGCCGCGCGCAGCTGCAGGGCGCGACCCTCAGGGGCGCGCGCCTGCGCGGCGCCGATCTGCGCGCCGCCAACCTGCAGGGCGCCGACCTCGACCAGGCCGACCTGCGCGGCGCCAATCTCGATCGCGCGCAGCTGCAGGGCGCGTCGCTGCGCGGCGTCAAGGTCTGGCTCGCCCTCGGTTCGCCTGACGTCGCGCTCGCCGATATCGACGGCGCCGATCGGCGCGCCGCCACGCGGCTGACGCGGCGCGAGATCGACGCCATCGTGCGGCTGTTTCAGGAGCCGTTCCGCAAGGAGGCGCGGGCGCGCCTCGCGCCGCTCGATCCGGCGATCGGGGCGAGCCGCAGGAAGCTGACCAGCGCGCGGACGTGGCAGCCGGCGAGGCCGGCGCCGCCGCAGCTCGCCGCGCTGCTCGCCCGGGTGGCGTGCGGCTGGCGCAAGGGCGAGGCCGATGCGGACGCCTATGTCGACCCGCAGGTGGACGTGCGCGTGACGCGCGGCCTCGTGCGCAACGGCAGGCTCGCGGCGGCCGGCGACCAGGCCGCGATCGTCGTCGCGGCGCTGCGCAAGGGCGATCCGGACCAGTGCCCGGGCGCGGCCGGGTTCACCGATGCCGACTGGGCGGCGCTCGACGCGCTCGCCCGCGCGCGCAATTGATCGCGGCCGAGCGCGTGCCCGGATGCGGCGGCGCATCGTCGGGCTGCGCGGATGGCGGACGGCGCGCGCATGTTCCGGCGAAAGCCTGCCCCCGACTTGATCGGGGGTGGACACCGGTTCGTCAAATCCAAAAGCCGCACTAGAATCAATAAAGTGGCTAGTGCCCTTTCGATTCCGACGTTCGTACAGAGAGTGCCGCAAAGTGATACGAACGTCGGAATCGGGACACTAGCCGGCCTCATCCCTTGGCGAACCAATCGCGCAGGATCGGCTGGTGCTGCACCGGATCGAATTCGGTGATCCGGCGAAAGCGCATCGCCTTCGCCTTGCAGTAGGGCTCGTCGGCGAGGAACGCGTCGAGCTCGTCGCGCGACTGCGCGCGGGCGATCAGGATCCCGCCGGCCGGCGGAATGGACGGACCGGACAGCAGGAATCGGCCTTGGTCGTAGCCTTGCTGCAGGAACTGCCGATGCGCCGCGATGAGCTCCGGCGCACGCTGCTCGAACGGGACGAGATGCTCGCCTTCGAGGAGAAAGTGCTTCATCGCGTGCGCCCTCCGCGCGCCCGGCGGCATTGACCGCGGCCGCCCGGCTTGTGACGAACCGGTGGGTTATATGTCAAGAGGGAGCGAGCCGATGCGCCGGACGCTCGGCGGCCGCGACGGGCCGGCGGCGGCCTTGCCGAGGGCGGCCGCGGCCCTTATCGAAGGTCGCCCGAGCCGTCGAGCCTCCGCCGAATCATGAACGTGCGCACCGCCAAGATCCTGCTCCTCGCCCATGGTGCGCCGTGACCGCCTTTGCGACCAGCGCGCTCGCGACGCCGGAGGCGATCAGCCGGGCGATCGACGACGTCATGGGCTTCCTGCGGCGGCAAGACGTCGATGCGCGCGCGACCCATCACGTCGCGCTGGTGATCGAGGAGATGCTCGCCAATCTCGGCAGCCACGGCAATTGCCGCGACAAGCCGGCGCGGATCGCGCTCACGATCGAGCCGACGCGGGTGAAGGGCGAGATCGTCGACCGCGGCCCGGCCTTCGATCCGCGCACCGCGCCGCCGCCCAATCTCGCGGCGCTGCCGGACGAGCGCCAGGTGGGCGGCCTCGGCCTGCACCTCGTCCGCCAGCTGAGCACCCTCCAGTATGCCTATCAAGACGGCGAGAACCGCATGACGTTCTACGTCACGCGCGCATGACGCGCGCGTGGCGCGCGTGATCGACGTGAGCTGAGCAC
>Ga0335081_10000175_pt1 | contig 125698 bp, 131 predicted proteins | sample Lox_Sample_35_FD_206713 | JGI IMG/M metagenome (GOLD analysis project Ga0335081, IMG submission 206713) | Soil microbial communities from Loxahatchee National Wildlife Refuge, Florida, United States - Lox_Sample_3.5 | ecosystem: Environmental > Terrestrial > Soil > Wetlands | place: USA...
CGGACAAAAGCCTGCCCAAGCTCGCAGCCGATGGGACCGCCGCCGATAACCGCGATCCTCTTTGGAAGGTGCGTCAGCCAGAAGATGTTTTCATTGGTCAGGAAGCCTGTTTCTTCTATGCCCGGGACAGGCGGCGCGGACGCGCGTGCGCCGGTGCAAAGCGCCGCCTTTTTAAACCGCAGGCGGTTGCCATCGACATCGATGCTGTCCGAACCGGTGAATTTCGCGCTGCCAAAGAAAAGGTCTACGCCGAGTTCTTTACTAAAACGCTCCGCCGAGTCATGGGCACTGATCCCGGCTCTGACCCGTCGCATACGTTCCATAGCCTTGCCGAAATCGACGGGGACATCCTCGCCGTACCCGATACCGAACTGGGCCGCCGTTCTGACATCGTAGGCGGCGCGGCTTGCCCTGATGATCCCCTTAGAGGGGACGCACCCGACATTGAGGCAGTCGCCTCCAAGCATATGACGCTCGATGAGCGCAACCTTTGCGCCGAGCCCAGCAGCTCCCGCAGCCGTGACCAAGCCGGCAGTTCCCGCACCGATCACAACGAGGTTATACATCGGGGAGGGCTTCGGATTCCTCCACTCGGCAGGGTGGACGTTGCCCAGAAGGAGCTTGTTGTTCTCATCTTGAGGAAGGACCAAGGTACGTGTTTCCATGCGTAAGGGCCTCTCTTTCGGTTCTTCGCCTTCGAGCTGGCGCGCAAGTAGAGCTAATTTATTGTAGACGAATATATTCCCCGAGCGGGCAAATGCCAATAATGCCGGATGGATATCTCAATTGGCGTTGGCATTGCAGAATAAAGTCCACAGATCCAAATAGGTGAAATTGTTTCGACTACAGAAATGACGCATTACGATCCATTGCAGCCAGAATCTTCACTTCATTCAGCATGTAGATCATGCACTCCAACGTTGGGACGCTTGTCAAATTAAACCTTGTTCCATAAGCCGTATCTCCCCGATTGCGTTCGAAAGGAGGGAAACAAAAAAATGGAAAAGCCGGACGCTACTCATCAACATTATATTAGAAAGGAGGGAAAAAGCAATAATTGGTACGCATGAAGGATGGCGGCATGGATATTTCAAGGCCGGGGGCGTGTTCCGTTAGGTTTATTGAGTGCAACGCAGATTTCATTAGCGAATAACTAAATGAGCTTATGCAAAAATCACATCCAGAGCATCATCATAGGAAACAAGCTGGGTAAACATCTGAGCATGCGAGAGGCTTCTCTGCAGGGAGCACCGACAACTAAGCAGGTTTCTACGCTGTGCGAATGAAACGGTTGCGGTTTGAAACATATGCCAGGAATGCTTCAAGCGGTTCCCAGAACACTCATTCGTGGAAATCATGTATGCGAGGCCGACCATAATGGTCGGCCTTGTGCATACCAATTATTTCATGTACCTTACATAGTAGTGCCCCAGCATTTATTTGCAAAGCATTATATATATATTACCCTTGCAAACAAAGAACGAACTAAGACAGCCGCTCCTAATCGAATTGAAAATCCCCCAAATTGAGATGCGTCATAATATCAACGGATTACACGCAATTGCGTGCTCGTTTTCAATGGAAATGATGTGGGGGCTCTGGTGCTGTCTTAACTGATATCAGTTCGACGTCAAAGATAAGGGTAGCGTTCGGTTCGATGGGGCCTCCCGGTGTTCCATTTTCCCCGTAGGCGAGGTTCGCCGGGACATAGATCCGCCACTTGGAACCTTCTTTCATGAGCTGCAAGGCCTCGGTCCAGCCCTTGATCACACCGCTCACCGGAAACGTCGCCGGTTGTCCTCGCTTGTAGGAACTGTCGAACTCGGTTCCGTTGATCAGCGTGCCGCGATAGTTCACCGTCACTGTATCACTGGCCTTGGGGGAGTTGCCTTTCCCCTCGGTCAGGACCTTGTACTGGAGGCCGCTTGCCAGGGTCTTTACGCCCTCTTTGGTTTTGTTTTGGGCAAGAAAAGCCTCTCCTTCTTTTTTATTTTTCTCTCCGAGGGCGCTCATTTTTGCCTGTTGCTTGGCCTGCACATCCTTGGAGACAGCCATGAGCGTTGCCTTGACTTCCTGCTCGCTCATCAGGGGCGTGGCGCCTGATAACGCATCCTTGATCGCTTGTACGAGAATATCCGCATCAATATCAAGTCCATTTTCTTTCAGGCTGCTGCCCATGTCAAAACCGACCGCATAACTTGCTTTTTGCTTCTCGGTCTTCAGTTCCTGCTTTTCTGCTGCCAGAACCGGACTGGCCGCAAGAAACAGGCACAACAGAATTGCCAAGCGTGATTTCATGTTCTCTCCTTTTTCTCTGTCTAAGACTAACGCAGGGAATATCGTACCAATGCCGTAACAGTAGCCATCCGAATATCAGGAAGCTACGCATCGGGCATATTATTGCACGTTTCTATTTGGAAGCTCCCAGAATATTCATTGTGGGGACTTCTTGATTATATAGAAAGCTGTTTCTGGTGTAAAGAAAATAAGGGGGCATCGTCAGGGTATACGCTGTCAGCATCTCATCCCCATCTCGGCCATGCAACTTAATATTCCGGAAAAGAGACGCGGTCAAAAAGCGTGCAAAACAACACGGGGATATTTTTACCATACGACCGTCCTGGGATTCCTCCCATTGAAGTTTTGCAACCGGGTTAGCCTGAAAGCCTCCAAGCCAACACATATTTGAAATGACGGTCTAAAGTATTAATTCATTCAACCTTTCATCCTCCCTGGTGACTAAGTATATATAGACAGCAAAGGAGAAGGGAGGTTGACTATGAAAAGGAAAATTTATATACTCGTGGCCATCATTGTTCTTCTCCTTGGAGTAGGCATCGTGCCCGGGTATGCACACGGAGGGTGGAGGATAGGCATTGGGATCGGACCGATATGGCCGTGGTGGGGGTGGGGTCCGTATTACTATCCGCCTTATTCTGCACCCGTTGTCATACAGCAACAAGCCCCCGTCTATGAGCAACAAGCGCCCCAGGCAGAACCGCAACAGTATTACTGGTATTACTGTGCGGAATCCAAGGCCTATTACCCATACGTGAAACAATGTCCCGGCGGCTGGATGAAGGTTGTGCCAACCCCGACTCCGCCAAAGGGGAAGGAGTGATGGTTTATGAAGACAGTCAAGCAAAAAATCTTGCTATCATTTGCTCTGCTGGTGATGAGTGGATGTGCCACTGTCCCAACGGGGCCGAGTGTGGCCGTGTTGCCAGCCCCGGGGAAGCCGTTTGACGTATTCCAAAGTGAAGATGCGACCTGCAGACAGTGGGCGAAACAGCAACTGGGGGTGTCACCTCAACAGGCCTACGAAAGTAACGTTGCGACAGGAGCCGTTGCGGGCACGGCAATAGGAGCGGGGGTGGGTGCAGCAATCGGTTCAGCCTCTCATCAAGGGCCAGAAGGCGCCCTGATTGGTGCCGCAGGGGGGCTTCTTGTGGGAACGTCAGCAGGTGCAAACGCAGGACAGGCCTCTGGCAGGGAAGCCCAGCGCAGGTATGATAATTCGTATGTCGAGTGTATGTATGCTTACGGGAATCAGGTGCCTGGCGTAAGAACGAGCGAGGCAGCACCGCCGCCTGAACCCGGCACTGTCGCGCCTCCGCCGGATGTTTATCTTGACCAAGCGCCACAATTTGTCTATTCGCCCGAACTCAATATGTATGTTGCGGTAGGAATCCCGTATGACCTTGTGTATACGGGCAGTGCTTACTTCTACTTTTACGGCGGACATTGGTTCCGGGGGCCATACTACAACGGCCCGTGGGTGTTTGCTGGCAGGCGATATCTGCCGCCGGCCTTAGTCATGTACCGAATTGACAGAATCCGATATTACCGTGACTTGGAATTCAGACGATTTAATCACGATAGAGCGCACTATCATGGACGATTCCACCGTCCCGCATACCGTGGTCCAAGACGGTAACGAGAGCGCAGGGAAGAACACAGGGAATGCAGCCGGTGATAAGAGCATCAAACGCGGAAACAGCCGATGTTGTCCGCGTTTGTGTTTTTTGAGCGTTCGAATCGGGGTTTAGTTGCTGCCGCTAAATCCATGTTGAGCTCCTCTATTCAGGGGCAGACCGCAGACGTGCTGCAGCATTAGAGGTGGCCGCAGCAAATCGGCCCGGCCACCATGAGATAATTTGAAGCCAAAGACGTTTCATCGCGGATCGTATTCGGGGATTTCAGGAAGGAGAGAGGTACGGAGGGACGCCATTATTCAATATACTTTATACTTTGCAAGCCGTGCCGGTCATGCTCATAACGCTCCGTCTCGGCGTTCTTCCACGCACACCGCATGATTGCTCCTCAAAAAACTAAATCGATTCCCCAGTGAGTTTTTACCTTTTCTGCGATCCAACTTTCTGCCTTCCATCTCGTCCTAAATATCATGGTTTCCCAACCTGTATGCTCAATGAAAGACTCCCAGATACGCGCGAGTCCAAAAGCGAAATCACCCTTAGCGATGACAGCGACAACAGCCCCGGAGGGAACGAGCCTGGCTATCTTATGATTCTGCGCAGCAATCATCAGCATATCTGACTCAGACATCTCGATGTCGTCAATTGCCGTTTCATCGACCATCCCATATTTCACCTGCTTTAAGTGCTCGCCGAACGTGAGGACTCGTTTGTTGGCTTCTATGAAGTCTTTTCCCGTCACCGAACCATGACAGAGATACAGGATGCCCGTGCCGTCATGCAGAACTTTAATATCGATTGGCATGAAGCGCCTCCGGTGACTCTTTCGACATGGAATCCGAGCGTCTCGCGTGATCGCATTGGCGGAAGACTCCCTGAAAGGATAGGAAAGCGTCGATCATGATTTAAATGATAGTGTTTCTGTATGGAAATCGACAGAAAAGGCCGGATGGTGAGCGATGGTTCCAAGTCAGTATTTTGGGATACATCCATTCAGCCGTGTAAGAATCCGATCCGGGTCATGGACCTGGGTGCTCGGCTTTACATGTTCAATAAGATATCGGAAATACTCTTCTTCAACCCGGGTAAGGGAAACGAATCGGATGCCGCATCGATACCCGCTGCCGTTTTGACTACACCACATCAGGACACCGCATTTTTGTCCGTAAATACATTCCTTGAACCAGACAACACCTGGTCGGAGCGGGCGCTCCGCCTCGATGCCGATCCCTATTATACTTCGATTCACGATCCTGACAACATAATCTGTGCGCACGAGATTATGAAACGAGATGATCCCCAGAGACCTGTTTAGATCACTGGAAGCGGGGCGCCAAATGACCTCTTTTCTCAGAGTACGTCTTTTCTCCTGCATGGGATAACCACCTTTCGAACCAGGTGTGCGTTCTGAGGAAACATTATCCTCTTCACGAACCAAAGACAGAATGCCCCGCGTTTGGATGAGGGGATGAACGTCATCTTTGCAAAGGGGAATGAGGGGGCGTGAAGCCACCCTCCTCTTCCGCAGCCATCAGCATAAGCCGTAGTCTGCGTAGCCGTTTCAACGTGTGCCAGGTTGCTCCGCCCCCCCGGAGTGACAGGAGTTCTTTGCGCCTTGACGCTGATCCAGATGGGAAGAGCCCGCAAAAAATTTTTTATTGCAGGGAAGACATTTTAAGCGCAAAGCAATCGTTTTCAATGAAATATTGTTTTGCCCTGTTCATGCCAAAACGAGGCGGAAGACTTTTTTTTTTCAAATTCTCTGTTCCCCTGCAATTCCCCTGAGCTTGCTGCGCTAAGATGCATTTTACGTGGTACCCTGTCAGGCTCCTGGGGACATGCCGATAAATAGGAGACTCGAAACCGTATGTATATTAAACATTATTTTTCGAATAATGTCAATCCTCCCTGGAATGATGTGGGCTCAAAAACATTGAACTTGAAATATTAATGGTGCGCAGAACGATGGCATACGTGCAGGCCGCAAGCGGAATGCATCATTTCTACCCTGGTCTCGGCACTCCACAGAACCACCAAAAATGTGTATTTACAGACAGTTTTAGCTGTCGATCATACTGTGGGTATCTTGCATACCTGCCAGGTGGAGAAACTGCTGCTTTCAAAACAGACGTAGCTCGTCTGACTCCAAGGTGTCATCCCGGGACGTAAGACGATGAAAAAGAGCGGCCAGCATCCTGGCGAGTTGTGCGGTAACTTATCCCACCTGCCTAGGATGGAGAGAAACAAGAGTTTCTTCACCGCCGGGAATTAAAATTCCAAAAAATCATATCAAACAATGACTTGGATGGTTTTCACCATGCGGATCCGCTATTTTACGAACGGACAGCCAGGCCGCGGCGGGCAGAAAAAAAGAGGGGCGACCTGCCTTGCCCCTCCTTCGGAAAACGGTTTCAATAACCAACGTCAAGCCCCTCCCGCCCCTGCAGGTCATATCATGATCTGACAGGTTAGCCTCTTAATGTTTGCGGATCTCCTTTGCCGTCTGTTGAGCGATCTTTTCCGCAGCCTGTTTGGGGTCCGTGCCTTCGCGTTCAAAATCTCTGAGCTTTGCGACGATATTGCCGTTTTGATCGTGGAGCACCACCTCCATGCCTACACCGGCCTGCATCTGGTGTCCTCCGATAAACGGAATCCATGCTTTCCCCGGGCTGAACTGCTGAACCTCGGTAATACATAAATCCGCATTCAGTGTGCCTCTGGTCCCCTTGGTGTCGGCAAAGTAATCCACAAAGATCGACTTGACCGAATCAGAGAATTCCCTGCTGCGCATATCGGACTTGTTGTCCAAGCTTCTGACCTTCACCGTGTAGTCAGTGAGTTTCGCTTCGGGTTTGACCCAGACCCAGTTGACTTCACTCCCTTTTACCATGTCCGCATAATCGGTGATGATGCCACGGTGAAAATCCTTATCTTTGTATTCATCATCGTCGACAAGCCTGTCCGCCGATTTCGGAAGAGCTGATGAAGGCAACAGCACTGCCATCACAAAGACAAGGTAAATAAGCCGGGCCAAATACTTGTGCCGACTCTTGCTTCCGCTTGCAATCCCTGGTGTGTGTATTAACATGTTTTTCTCCTTTTGTTTTTAAATGGTGATTGTTGAAATGTTCGCGAAAAATACTTTTGAGACATCCTGTGCGACAAGGACAGGATTCTCATCCTTCCCCTGGTATCACCGGAAATACACCTGTTGATCTCTTGCGGCGCTCCTGAATATGATACATGCGAGCAGTATTAAATTAGTAGTTAAAATAATTAAAGCTCGTTTCGGGGGCAAAGTCAACAACCGCCGCGATGAGACACATTGGCGAGCAAGGGTGCTCGGTGCTCCACGGCCTGGCGCTGGATAAAGAGGTTTCTGTTGTGCTATGCTGTTGGAAGGAGGGTCGACACGATGGTCAAGATCATCATAGAGAAGAATCTTTTTTGCCTTCCCTGGACCCAGACGCTGCTGGGCAGCCATGTGAACGGCAAGGTTAATTTCATGGCGCTGGACTGGCTGACCAGGGTGAATTTCCAGCCGGCCATGCTCGGCATCTGCGTGAACAAGGGGCATGCAACGAATGAAGCCATCCGCACAACCGGCGAGTTCAGCGTCAATGTCCCCTCATCGGACATGGTGGCGGTCACGGATTACTGCGGGGTCGTGTCCGGAAAGAATACGGACAAATCAAGCCTGTTTGAGGTGTTCTACGGGGAACTCAGTGCAGCTCCCATGATTTCGGCATGCCCGCTCTGCCTCGAATGCAAGCTGGTCCAGACCGTGGACCTCCCGACAAACACCTTCTTCATCGGCGAGATCCGCAACATCTACTCGGAGGAACAGTACCTGACGGAGGGGAAGCCCGACCCGGCGAAGATCCGCCCCTTTCTGCTCACCATGCCGGACAATCGGTTCTGGGCACTGGGCGAGCAGGTGGGAACCGCGTGGAAGGACGGCGTGAAATTCAAGGAGAAGATGAGGTAAACCCGAAGCGGGATGGTTTTCGGGAAGAACGTCGTCGTTCCCCCCGTTTACGTCATCAACGACGGAAGCCATCTCTTCAAAAGGGGAGAGCGGAAAGGATGCAACAAGCTTCCGGGAGGTAATCCGCAATGCCCCCTCTTTTTTTAAAGAGGGGCCCCCACAGGGTGGGCGCGACCCTCCTCGGTGTTCAAACGCCGCGCCGTCTTGGAACGGAGCGAGGCTCAGGGGACGAGGACAACTTTTCCGGTGTTTTTCCGGTCCTGGATGTAGTGGTGGGCCGCGGCAGCCTCCGCGAGCGGGAAGCGCGAATCAACGGTTGGATGAATCTTGCCCTCGCGATGCCAATCGAGGAGGTGGAGGATCCATCTTCTCAAGAGCTCCGTCTCACCCCACATATGTCCGAGGTTCACACCGATGAGCGCCTTGTTATCGTTCATGAGCCGCAGCGGCGGAAAGCTGAAGAACGGTGTTTTGAGCAGTGTCCGTACCAGCGACGGGAGAGAGCGGGTTTTTCCCGCAACGGCGCTCGAAAGGCCAAACATCACCAGCCGCCCGCTCGGTGCGAGGCATCGGTAGCCCTTGTTCCAGTGCTCACCACCCATCGCGTCGAGTACGATATGCACGCCGCGACCACCCGTCAAGCGCTTCACCTCCGCTTCGTAATCCCGGGTCGTATAGTCGATCACGTGCGTCACGCCCCGCGCTCGGAGGAAGGCATGCTTGGAGGCCGAGGCGGTGCCGAAAACCTCCGCCCCGCGGATTTTGCAGAGGTCAATCGCGGCGAGGCCCACCCCGCCCCCGGCGCTGTGGACGAGCACGCGTTCCCCGGACTTGAGCGAGCCCATCTGGATGAGCATCTGGTACGCGGTCAGATAGTTGACCGGGACGGCGGCGCCTTCCTCGTAGCTCATGCCTTCGGGAAGCGGGAAGGCCTGATCCTCGGGCACACACACGGTGTCGCTGTAGCCGCCGAAGCGAGTGATGGCGAAAACTTTTTCGCCGACGGAGCGCGTCACGCCGTCGCCGACTGCGATGATATCGCCGGCGACCTCGTAACCGACGACTGCCGGCAGCCGGGGGGCGTCCGGATAGAGGCCGAGCCGGGCCATGATGTCGGCGAAGTTGACACCCGAAGCCCTCATGCGGATCAACACCTCTCCCGGATTCGGGGCAGGGTCGGGCGCTTCGCGCAGGACGAGGACTTCGGGCGGGCCGACACGGGTGATCCAGACCTGTCGCACGTGATCTCTCCTTCTGGATAAAGCAGATGCAGGGAAATGATGCTTGCTCTGTTCGCCCTCTCACGAAGCCGTCGTCTTCTGTTCCCGCTGGAAACAGATCGTTCCCGCCTTTCCGACCCGCGGCCGATAACCGCCACCCTTGCGGAAGGATGCTGCTTAAGGGACCTTCTGATCGTTGAACGAAGATGACGACACAAAATACATCCGGACAGACCATGCTCCCCGAGCATCACTCCCGATCTCTTCGCAAGGCTGAGCCCGTCACGCTTTTTTGGCAGGAAGCGACTTGATCACGTCAGGGGTGAATATCCTCGCCCCGATGATCTGTGCCTTGTACACGTCGCGAAGCCGGGAACACGATTGCGGGCCTCGCCCCCTCCCTGACATCCAGAGGGGCAGAGGCTCTCTCTTCACTCCAGAGCGTTTCCCTGCTGACGCGTGCTGGAAGCAATCTCCCCGCAAACAAGATCAAAGGGATTGAACCTGTCCTTGTTTCTGCAGAAACACGACCATACAAAAAGGGCTTGGAATAACCAAGCCCCGGAAGACGCTATCCGTTGCCGCCATCTGGACTACGCATCTTTCATCATCCCTTTTACGTCTTTTTCCGTGATGTTCATATGGTGCGATTTTTTTGCATGCGTTGTGGCAATCTGTATGATTTCCTTTTCATCATGACTTTGTACCAGAAAGCCACATTTCGGGTCGCATTCAATTTTTTTCAATTTCTCTGCCATGGCCCTCACCTCCTTCAAACAGACCTTGTTTTCTGGTTCCCGTGTCACTTCACTGCGTAACGAGCCTTCCGCTATTTACTTCTCCTCTTCTCTCCTCTCCTCTACCCTTTGCCGGCTTTTCGTTTTTCCGGTCATCGAGAGAAACGCCTTACGCCGCTTGTTTCAATGCATAGTCAACCATGCCTTGAAAATCCACGACCACGGCCGGTTCATCACCGACCAACCACCCAGGCATCATGTCCTGTCGGCAGCAGGGACAGATCACCGGCCTTGCATTCGAGCCTTGTCCCATCATCCATCTCCACCATGAGCGTGCCCGACACATGATACTGGAAATGGGGTGCTTCACAACTCCTTGTCTTGGCCAGAGGCTGCACGGAAATCGACCACTTCCAGCCCGGCTCGAATGTAGCCCGGCCGATCATCGCTCCTCCGATATTGACGAGCTCCAACTTTCCTTTTGGAAACGTTCTTACTTCATCAGGTTTTGTAAAATGCTTGAGTTCAGCATTGGCTGTCTTTACCAGCATAGAAACCACCACCACCTCCTCCTTCCAGGGGGAACGTTACACCGATACCCCTCTTTCACTAATTATACTCTTATTATAATACACTCCGAGGAAGTCGAAGGATGAAGGGATGGTGCCGCTCTGTTCAACCGCGCGGTCATCCGCAGGCAGTGGTCCTAAAGTTGCAGTACGAAGTTCTCAAACAAAAGGAGCAAAAAAGAGTGAATGCGAATGTATTGCTCTTCCGTCCTGGATCCTCCGCGTATTGTGCGGTGACGAAAAAGGGGATGCATGCTTTAAAGAATTTGCGTGGTCATTTCTTGCCTTCGGGGTCCTCCACTGCCTGTGCAATGATCGCTTCCTCCCGCGGCGTATTCATGTCCTTCATCCTCCTTCGATGCTGCATTTTTGGGTGAACGCACAAGACCACATGAGGGGGAGGACAACAGGCGCAGAATGCCTGCTCTTCCCGCTCACAGGAATGCCAGGCGCACTTCTGCGCCGGGGCTCGATCGTCCATTGCGTTTCAGAGTCGGCAATCGGACGCTCAAAGACGACGCCCGGCTTGACGGACTCGCCTGCCAATGCCAGCAGGGGGGGAGCGTTTCCCTCTGCCATCGACTTCCCTACGCTGATGATCACTATCGTGTTTGTTGTCCGATCGGTGCCGGCCCCGTACGGTTCATAACCGCGGAGCATCCTGACCGCGGGCTTGAGCGTTTGCAGAGACTCCAAAAGACGTACTTCGATTCTTTCCCGGTCTTCGGGTTTAAAGGACCGCCGGGACATTTTCGATGCCGGCATGCAGTTCCCTCCTGTTTTGCGATTGAGATATGCGGTGAGCGATTTCCTTTCGGTATTTTGCTCTGCAAGGTAGCTCATGAAATATGATGCAGTCCATTTTGCATCCAAGCAAAAACGATATCTTATCGTAATAAGATCGCCGGAAGGAAGGATGTCAAGAGGGCCTCATTGAGTACTTTGCGGGTAGACGCCAACGAATACAGCGTACGACCGGTTTTCCTGCGTCAAGCGGGCTCGGAGGATGGCTGGCTTCGATCTCTCGGCTGATCGAAGCGGCAAATCGACATCAAATGCCGCTCCGGTTAAAGAGACAGGTTCTTACGGCGAAGGCGATAAACACCGTGTAAACGAAAAAACCAGCAATATCAACGATGAACATCATCCCTCCGGTCACGGCGAAAGGTGAACTGTCATCCATGCCGCAGAACTGCGCACCTGCTACCCCTAAAACGCTACACTATTCGCTACTAATTAGGAACCTTTTCCCCGATCATTAGGAACTTCTTCCAATTTACAGAAATCCTTGGGCATGATATACCTATCTCAAATAAAAAATTAAAAAAGGAGGAAATGACCATGCTTACTTACAAAAGCGGAAACAGTGTCGGGAAGGGGACGTACTGGGAACTGACAACCGGGCAGAGGATTGATGTGGCCCATGAAGCTGTGCTCATGGGAGGCGGGAACGCTGGTTATTTCAAGATGCCGGCCGTCGTCCTGCTTCTGGTGGGACCGCTTATCGGGCTGCTGTATGTGATCTTGATGCCGCTCATCGGCATGGTGACTGTGGCAGTCCTTGCGTTGCGCTCAATCCTGGGCGGGCTCTACGATCTGGCAGCCCGGAGCATTTCCTTCGGGTGGCAGCCGGGCAGCGCCTATCTGACCGGAAAAAAGAAAAAGGAAGAAAAGAAGTAGCAACGGGATCATTTGTGAAAATAAAATCATGATCTAAAACAATAAGGCAAAGAGAGGAGAAAAACCATGAATACCTTGTTTGATTTCATAACCCATGTAAAGGGAATCGAGTATCTCATCTCAATAGCAGCCATTGCGGGGTTTTTGCTCTTGTGGGAGATCCTGAAGCCGGCGCCTTTCAAGACTGTTGTGGAAGCGAGCAAGGATGATCTCGAGTATATCGAACAGTCCGGCGGCATTAAAAACGTTATGAAAACCGCGGCAAAAATAGCCGCCGCTCCGTTCATCGGCCTAGCCTATATCGTTATTTTGCCGATCGGATTCTTCACAGTCGCTTCCATCGGCGCGTTCAATCTCGCCATGAACGGCATCATGAGCCTCGTGGGATCGACCATGACCTTTGAGTGGAACCCCATAGAAGCATATCTGACAGGCAGAAAGAAAAAGGAAAAGGCAAAAAAAGAGAAAGGAAAGTAGGCTCACCTCGGCAAGCGTACCGATCAAGCAGCTGCTCTGAAAATAACAAGGAGGCGCAACAGTGATTAACCTGCCGCGCCTCCGGACTTGCCTCTCACAGTCTGATGTATTTGATCTGGATACCACTCACCCCTCGCAGCAATACCCATACCGGACAAGAAAATCTATCCCCGATGACGACTGGGTACCTCCTGGGATTGACCTTTCCCACAAGCTTGGACCGGGCGGCATCGCGATCATGGTGGCGATGCCGCCGGGCCGATCGCCAGACGGGAGCATCACGAAAACGGGAAACACCCGCGTCAGACGGCCTCTGGTTGAGCAGCTCAAGCCTACAGCTTTCCAGCCCGTGTCAGCAGGGTACTTTTATTGAAGCGCCGGGAAGGGATACCGCAAAACATCCGCAACATATCCTCGAAGGTCTGGGGCCGGCTATGCGGTCGATTCCGGAAACTGACGCCCGGAGGAAGTCTGGCAACAAGGTGGTAGCCGCCATAGCGCGGGAGCTGTGCAGCTTCCTCTGGGGCAATCTCCAGGAAAGTGTACTGCCAGAACCCGGAACGCTGTCAAAGAACAAAACATCGCTCCCGGAAGACGCCGAAACATACCAAAACCCATCCAAGGCATAAGCGCGGACAGGCCACGTTATCGGAGAGCCCTCTGATATCCTCGGAATAAGGCAGTGCCGAACTTCAGCTTTGAGAGCGAGGCAGCTCTGCGGCGAGGACAGGTCTTGCGGTAAAACCCGCGTATATCAGATTGATCAAACGTCGCACAAAAGGCCCCGTTCTTCCTCATGCCTTGAAGCCGGTTGACCATATAACCCCCGAAACAACAGGTGAGGGAACTTTTACCCTTTACCACGGACAACCATATCAGGATGTTGATTGCGCCGTTTCCGTCGACGTTGATGAATTCATCCTGGAAGTACCATATCAACACGGAAAGGGAGCGGCTCTAAGGCTCATTTAAAAGAGTGCCTTCAAAAAGATTCGCTAAAATTAACCACGCTCAAATCTTTTTGTGGCAACTAACGGTCTAATTCTGTATAATTTGAGTGCGAAGTGAGAATCACAGGTTGTCACTCAGGGGTATGGGCATATCGTCATTCTTCAATTCCTATGCAGGTATGTACGTGGCGCAGTCCTGCTGCCATTCCGTTATTGCCGCGCTCATCACGGACCGCGCCCTGAAAGCCTGGAGAATCAATGATCCCCTCATCCGGCAGCGATTCTGGCTGATCGTCATCCTCTTGCCGATCATATCATTCCCGCTCTATCAGCTGATCAACCCGGAACGGGGTTCCGCGCCGTTCCGGATCGGGGCACTTTTTGACAGCAACAGATGGCTCACCATCGAAATCTGGGGTGTCGTGCCCGTCAGCATCCTGTTCCTCATCCTGCTGGTGCTGTCGGCGCTGATTTTTCTTTTCCAGGAAATACTCCCGATTCTCGGCCATACGCTGGAATCGCGCAACGCAGAGAGCGACGTCACGGCCTATGATGCGGGTCCGTTTCTTGAAACCGCATCGAAAGCCCTGGGCATCAGGAAACCCGATGTATTCCTTGTTGACGACGACGAACCGATTCTTTTCTCCTCAACAGGCCGCAATCCCGCCATTTACCTGTCCGGCGAACTCACCCGGACGCTCAATGCCGGCCAATTCGAGGCGGCTTTGGCTCACGAGGTTGCGCACATAGCGCGCAGCAGGCGTCCCCTGCTCATCGCCGTTTTTTTTATGCGCGTCGTCATGTTCTTCAACCCCATTGTTCTCATAAAATTCAGGAGGATCATCAAGGATGAGGAAAAAATATGCGATGACGTCGCGGTGTCCCTGACCGGAGACCCTCTCTCGCTCGCCGCCGCTCTGAAGACCTTTTATCATAAGCCCGATATGCCCGGCTACCCGCAAACGGACAGGGGTGAGCCGTTGAAGGGTTCACTGGAAGAGCACAGCCACAACCTTTTCCTGCAAAGCAGGATCAACAGGCTCGAAGGGGGCGTTCTGAGCGACGCGGGGCCCCGGAAACTCCCCTTCCTCCTGGCGCTTGCAGTCACGGGAATCGTTAACTACTTTATCGTGTAATACCAGCGAGGTGCTTCATGAAAAGATTGCTCGGAGGATTTCTTACCTTTGGAGCTGTTGTCATCGTGCTGGTGCTGGCACTGATGATCCTGAATCGGATCCCTCTTGTTTTCCAGAAGGACACGCTCAGGAGGTATGACAATCTGGATGAGGTCAGGACGACATTAAACATGAAGGATATCGCCGTTCCCTCCTACTTTCCCCAGGATGTGTCCTGGCCACCGTCCGAGATTTTTGCGCAGGGAAAGCCGTTCCCGGCAGTCTTCATCGAGTTCAGGCAGACGGGCACCGGCAACATAGCGCTGGTGATATCACAGTCCGAAGGCGCCTTCAACGCAGGGAACCCGATTGAGATTGTCAGCGTCACGGAAACCGTTGAGTACCAGCTGAAGGGAAGAAGAGCTGTTCTTACCTTGGGCATCGGCAAAAAAGGAGAACCCTGCAGCAGGATCACGTGGAAAGAAAACAGCCGGTTCTTGTCCGTTTCCATGAGAGCAACTCCTTTTGAGCTGACGAAGATCGCGGAAAGCATGGTCCGCTAACCCGCTTCAATTCATCACTTGTCATCTCATTTGCGAGACATTTCCCTTCGCAATCCTTGACATCTCCGCTGTTTGATCTCTGCACATAATATGCCTATAAGTCTCAAAATCCATCTATTCGTATAAATAATATATGCCCGGTTAGTCCGGGATCGTATTGCCAAACAAGGTGCCTGAAGAAAACGTTTCCGGACAGGCTCAAATGACTCTGGCACAATAAGCATGAATTCCCCGAAGCCGTCGATTTGAGTATTATTGTAACACCCCTTGCTTTTTTGCCCGTCTTTTTGCGAATCCGTCCTCGTTCAAGCAATATCAGAGCGACATCCATCCTCGGTAAGAATACTTAAGTATATACAATGTAGATTTTCATACGTTGGTTTATTTTATGAATAGGATAAAATACCCCCCCAAATAGGTATTTCTTCCAATAGGCAATCCCCTTTTTCTCTGATATACCTTAACCATTCAAGAGAGAGGGGGTGATACACAATGTTTATCTACAGAGGCGGATATAAGGTCGGGAAGGGCACCTACTGGAATTTATCAAACGGACAGCGTGTTGACGTGGAGCACGACGCCGTCCTCGGCGAAGGGTATGATGGGTCAACGTTTCTCCGCATGTCCGGGGGCTTCATGCTGCTTGTTGGTCCGTTTCTCGGCTTGCTCTTCGTGCTGTGTCTTCCATTCATCGGCATAGCGACAATCATGTCCTTAATGGCAAAGAAACTTGTCCATGGCTTACTCGGCCTGATCGGGAAGAGCCTGTCCTTCGGATGGAGACCGAGGGAAGCCTATCTTGCGGGCAAGAAAAAAAGAAGGAGAACTGATCGGTAGATGCTTGACCGCCCGTGCGCAGGACCCTGCGGGTTCAGCAAACAGGCGGTTCCCTGACCGCCGAAAAAATGGAGGGGTGCCATGCATACGCTCGTGTCTTTCATGACACATGTCAAAGTCATTGAATATATTTTATCCATTCTCTTCATCGCCGAACTTCTCCTGATCTGGGAGATTTGGAAGCCCCGCCCCTTCGCCACGTTCCTGACCTCCGGCAAGGAGGTCTGGGGACACCTGCGAGCGAACGGTTGTCGCGGCACCATAAAGAGCCGCGGCAAGATCGCGGCCGCTCCTTTTATCGGTTTGGCGTACATCGCCATGCTTCCCGTCGGATTCTTCTTCCTCGTTCTGTCCGAGGCCTTGAATCTTGTGGCCAGGGCAATCGCGCTCCTGACCGGTGGGAGCATCTCTTTTGAATGGAACCCGGTCGAGGCGTATTTTACGGGCAGAAAGAAAAAACAAACCGAAACGAGCAAGGACGTTAAAACGTAGCGGAATCCCTATTCCACGAAAGGGGTATGCCCTCATGAAAAAAACCATACTCAGCAGTCTCGTTCTTGTCCCGTGTCTAGTGGCCCTGGCTGTGATCGGCCATGCGTCGGGGACCCCGGGGGTTCGTGTTCTGGAAAGCATGAAGGACACCTATGCCCCGGTCAGGTTCGATCACCCCAAACACGTGGCCATTGCCGGCAGCTGTGTCACCTGTCACCATGAACACAATATAGCGAAGGGCCTGCCCTGCAAGCAGTGCCATTCTCTCACGCCGGCTGTTTTCAAAAATTCAGTCAAGAACAACTTCATGGCTTGCGACAATTGTCATGGCGCTTACGATCCCGACAATCCGCGCATGCCCGGGCTCAAGACCGCGTACCATCGGGTCTGTTTTTCCTGTCACCGCGGAATGGCCGGCATCGGAACGGACCCCCGGGGCTGCGCCGAGCTCTGCCACTCGAAGAAGTCCGACAAAGTCGGCGTGATGCGCATAGTAAAATAGAATCCTGGAGCGCACCGGTCACGAACAAGAATATCATCGTAAAGGAGATCGGGTATGATAAACAAGGAGAATGAACCCGTCATGCAAGACGAATCGGCTGGAGAAGGCTCCGGCGATGCAGCGCGAAGCAGAGGAACCGGCAAAGGCATGAACCGGCGGAACTTCCTGGGGACCATGGTCGCGATCGGCGGGATTGCAACGGCCGGGGCCGCCAAAACAGCCGCTGCGTCCGACGATTTTTCCGGATGGCCGAACAGCTTTGGCCTCCTCACCGACCTGACGGCCTGCGTCGGATGCCGCAGCTGCGAAAAGGCCTGCAATGAGTCGAACAAACTTCCGACTCCGACAACACCATTTGACGATCCCTCGGTCTTCAACCAAACAAGAAGGCCCGATGCCCACGCCTACAGCGTGGTCAACCGGTTCAATAATCCGAAAGACCCGTCCACACCGATCTATCGCAAGGTGCAATGCAACCACTGCAAGGAACCGGCCTGCGCCTCGGCATGCCCCATCCATGCCTACAGGAAAACGCCGGAGGGGGCGGTCATGTACAACCCGGACCTTTGCTTCGGATGCCGGTATTGTATGGTCGCCTGCCCCTTCTATGTTCCTGCGTATGATTATGAGAGCGCGCTCGAGCCCAGAATCGTGAAGTGCACCATGTGCTACGACACGCGGCTCAAATTCGGCAAGCCCACCGCGTGCGCCGAGGCCTGCCCTGCGGGCGCCATCACCTTCGGCAGGCGCGACGAGCTGATCAAGGTAGCCCGGGAACGGATCGCCGCAAACCCCGACAAGTATATCGACCATATTATGGGTGAGTTCGAAGTCGGGGGAACGAACTGGCTGTATATTTCCGGCGTGCCCTTCGAGCAGGTCGGCTTCCCGGAGAATCTGCCCAAGAGACCTCCGATCGAACTGACCAAGGGTTTCCTGTCGTCGGTGCCGCTCGTGTTCACGATCTGGCCGGCCCTGTTCGGCATGTGCTACGCCGCGGTGCGCCATCGGGATGAAGTCTGCGAGGAAAAGATCGCTGCGCATAAAAAGGAGGAAGGCAAATGAGCAACGACTACGCGGTCAAGCAAAACAACTTTCAGGCGTGGTTCATGGACAAGTTGCTCATGGGCTTGTCCTGGCCTGACTATCTGAAAAAACTGATCACCCCCTTCAACATCGTCGCTGCGGCCATTCTGTGCGTGGGGCTTCCGCTCATAGGAGTGCGGTTCGTGTATGGACTCGCCTCGGTGACCGACGCGTCGAACGAGTATCCATGGGGCATTTTCCTCGGCTGGGGGCTTTTCTCCGGCGTGCCGCTCTCGGCCACCGGGTTCGTCATGGCCACGGCCTATTACATTTTCGGGTTCAAGCGCTATCACTCGCTCGTGCGCCTCGGCGTGCTCACGGGATTCCTGGGCTACCTGTTCGCGGTCATTTACCTGCTCACGGACCTCGGACGGCCCTGGAGAATCTATTATCCCATGCTCATAGGGTTCGGCACCGCGTCGGTCCTGTTCCTGGTGGCCTGGCATGTGGCGACGTACCTGACGGTCCAACTGCTCGAATTCAGCCCTGCTATTCTTGAATGGCTCAAGTCACACCGCGTGAGGCGATGGGCCACGATGATGACCATCGGCATGACCATCGCGGGCATCATCCTTTCAACGCTCCATCAGTCGGCGCTCGGCGCCATGTTCCTGCTGGTGCCGTCCAAAATGCACCCGCTCTGGTATTCTCAGTATTTGCCCGTGTTCTTTCTCTCTTCGAGCATTTATGCGGCACTTGCCATGGTTATCGTCGTGAGCACGCTTGGGGCGAAGTTCCTGCGCGACAAGGCGGACCAGAACTTCCTCGGCAACCTGGACAGCCTGACCGTCGGGCTCGGCAAGGCCGCTGCGGTCGGCATCTATGTCTATTTCGTGCTGAAGCTGACCGGCGTGGCCCACGACGACCACTGGAACCTCCTCAGTACCCCCTACGGTCGCTGGTTTCTCCTGGAAATACTGGGCTTCGTATTGCTTCCCGGACTCACCCTGTCCCTGGGCGTAAAGAAGAAAAGCACGTCGATCGTGCGCTTCGGAGCGTTCTGGGCGGTGATCGGGATTATCCTAAACCGGATGAATGTGTCCACGGTGGTGTTTAATTGGAATCTGCCGCACCACCTGCACCATATCATTCCCCCGTGGAGAGAAGCAGCAATCGTTCTCGCTATCTTCACACTGCATATTTTACTATTTCGGTGGATCCTGAACAGGATGCCGGTGCTACGGGAGCATCCGGATTATTCTGATCACCGCTGAGTGCCCTGTTGCGGCTGTACCAGGGCATCCGATGCTGCGAAATGGGAAGCTGAGCCGCGGTCCGGGAACCATTTCCCCGCCGCGCGAGCTCATAAAGCATTCTTCATCCGCCGGTCGGACGCCCTGTTTCTCAAGGAGAACGTCATGAAGGGAACGCGAGGAGACGCCTGGACGCTGATCCTTTTTCTGGGCCTGGTCTGGGGCACCAGCGCCGCGGCGAATCAAATCCGTTATTCCGAAGACAACCAACGATGCCTGGAATGCCATGCAAAGCCGGGCATTATTAAAATTTTTGAGAACAATGAACAGCTGGACGCCTCCGTAGATCTTGAGCAGCTCCAGGCGTCCGTCCATAATGCGCTGGCGTGCACCAGTTGCCATACCGAATTCTCGATGGGAAAACATCCGGACCGGCAATTCAGGAATACGCTGCACTACCAGATTAAATCATCTATCCTCTGCAGGCGCTGCCATGCAAATGAACAGATTGGCAAACGGGCAATCCATGCCGGGCTTCTCCAAAGCGAGCGAACAGGAAAGCCGATGATCTGCACCAACTGTCACGGATCCCATGCCATCGTCAGGGTATCGGGAAAGGGCACATTCACGAATGAAGAGCAATACTGCATGGCTTGCCACGGACGTTCCGTGGCCCTCAAGCTGAAAAGCGGCGAACAACGATCAACGAAAGTCGACCCCCTGCTGCTGAAAGCATCGGTCCATGGAAAACTGAGCTGTTCAGACTGCCACTTCGGTTTTTCGTCGGAAGAACACCCTCGAAGAACCTTCCGCACATCACGGGACTTTACCCTTGCCTCGTCGGAAAGCTGCCGGCGCTGTCACTTTGATAAATACACGAATGAGCTTGAGAGCATTCACTATACCATGCTGAGCCAGGGGAAATTAAGCGCGCCCGTCTGCATTGACTGCCATGGTTCCCACGAGGTCTCCCGGGTAGGCAAGGAACGTACGTCGAGCGCGAAGCGGTGCCAGCGTTGCCATGCCCTGGAGTACGATATTTATGCCAAGAGTGTCCACGGCAACGCCCTGTTCAATGAACACAACCAGGACGTACCGGTTTGCATCGATTGTCATACGGCGCATACGATCCAGGACCCTTTTTCGATCTCTTTCCGCGACCGGATCCCCGAAATATGCGGCAATTGTCATGCAAAGGAGGAGGTTGTCGGCAAATACGGTCTTTCGACCGACGTCGTAAAATCCTATCTGAGCGATTTTCACGGCATCACGCTCGGCCTTTACAAAATGCAGAAGGGCGGGCAATATATGCCGCGCAAACCCATTGCTGTCTGCACGGATTGTCACGGGACGCACAATATCGCCAGCAACAGCGGAGCCGACAGAGCCCTTGTCAAAAACAATCTTCTCAAACGTTGCCAGAAATGCCATCACGATGCGAACGAGCATTTCCCCGACGCATGGCTGTCGCATTATGAGCCAAGCATGAACAAGGCACCGCTCATCTTCCTCGCGGGGATTGCGTACCAGATATTCATTCCCTTCATAATCATCGGGTTCATTCTCCAGATTCTTTTGCATATCTGGCGCTACGTGGTAAACCGGTGACCGGGAGATGTAGATGGTTGACCATGCTATGAAAGGAGAACACCGATGACGCCACGTTTCAGACGATTCTGCACCGCCCGCATCGTAGAACACTGGCTGTATATGATAACCTTCAGTGTGCTCGTTGTTACAGGTTTATCGCAAAAATATTATAGCTCTCCTTACTCCCAGCAGGTCATGCTGTTCTTCGGGGGCATCGATGCAGTCCGGACGATTCACCGGTATGCCGGCTTTCTTTTTTCCTCTGCCATCACGGCTCATATCGTCGTCGCGATCATCGGAATCGTTTTCAAAAGATGGCAGCCTTCCATGGTCATTACCAAGAACGACATCAGAAACGCAATCCATAACGTCAAGTATTATCTGGGAAACGAGCCTCATCCCGCCCAGAGCGGCAAATACGATTATATGCAGAAATTCGAGTACTGGGGCATCCTGACCGGCGGGCTCATTATGTTCGCGACCGGCATCGTCCTGTGGTATCCACTGTTCGTCACCCGGTTCATGACCGGAGAAATCATCCCCGCCGCGAAAGTCCTGCATTCCAATGAAGCGCTCGTCGTCATTCTCATCATCGCCCTGTGGCACACGTACAACGCCATATTCAGCCCTGACGTGTTCCCCCTGAACGCGAGCATCTTCACCGGGTATATTTCACGGGAGCGCATGATGCAGCAACATATCCTCGAACTGGCCAGGATCGAAAACAGGACACCCGGGGAAATCCTGTCCTGTCCTGGGGAACAAGAGCCGCCGGACCCGGGCCGCGCAAGCCAAACCGCGGCACCCACCGGGCCCGAGACCTGAGTCACCGGCTATCTTTTCCCCCGGATATGGTATATACTTTCGCCATGGCAGAGAAAAAAAAGGGAAGTCTGCGCAAACGCATTACGCTGACCAGCATAACCGGGATTTCCATCATTCTGCTCACCTTCGGCATAGCCAGCTATTACATCATTCATGAGAACATTGATCACTCGCTGGATGCGAAGCTGGGGCTCGCCCGGCTGCTCAGGAACAATATCGACAACGTCATACGGGACAATATCAACCGTCTGTACGACATATCGATTTCCGGCAAGGTGGACCTTACGGACGGCCATTTTGCTCCCGAGCGCGAGGCGCTCAGGACCGCTTATCGTTATTCCATTTTCACGGACGGCGTATTCCTGTTGGACCGGGGCGGCAACGTCATCCTGAACTATCCCGAGCGGATCCGGGATTCCGCCATCAACGTGCTGAGCATCGAGCCGATCGGCAGAATTTATCCGCACCGGGGGCCGGCTGTCTCGAATATCTATACCATCGAGTCAACGGGACGAAAGGTCATCTTCGTGCTTGTTCCGCTCACGGACAACCGGGGAAACATGGTTGGGTTCGCCGGGGGCGAAATCGATCCTACCAACCCCGTTCTGACGCGCATGCTCGGATTGATCGGCCTGGACAAGGGTGCTTTCATTGACATCGTCGATTCGAACGGCGTTGTCATCTCGTCCTCCGAACCTTCCCGCACCCTGACCCAGTGCAACCGGGACCGTTTTTTCACCACGATGATCGCCGAAAAAAAAGACCGCGTGACGACCTGCCATTCCTGTCACCAGGCCGGATCGCGCAGCGAGAAAAAAGACATGATTCTTGCGTTCGTCCCCCTGGAAATGGCGCCGTGGGGAATATCCATTCAGGAGCCCAGGGACGACGTCTACACGCCGGCGCATAAACTGGAAAGGACCTTTATTATCCTCGTCGCCATTTTTATGGGGACCGCATTTATTCTGACTATCGGCATCAGCCGCAGCGTCGTGGACCCCCTGAACAACCTGATTCGTGGAACCGACTGCATCGCCAAAGGAGATTTATCAAAACCCATCCAGCACGAGGGCAGCGATGAAATCGGGACCTTGAGCCAGAGTTTCGAAACCATGCGGCTGAAACTCCTGGACTCCATGGACCGCATCACGCGCCATACCCATGAGCTTGAATCGCGGGTCAGCGAACGGACCCGCCGGATCAAGGAAAGTCAGCAGCGCTCGGAGCTGCTTTTTCATAAGGTCATCTCTACCCAGGAGGACGAACGGAAACGGATCGCCCGCGGGCTTCACGACGACACCCTCCAGGATCTTTCAGCGGCCCTCATGCTGATCGACATGTGCAGGATCCATCCCGAGACGATAACCCCCGATACGATAGACGGCATTCGCTCCATCATCGTTAAGGCCCTGGACGGCATCACCCTGATCATTCAGAACATGCGGCCTACCCTGCTGGACGATCTCGGCCTCGTCCCCGCCATTAAATCGATCCTCGACATCCATATCGGCGAGCAGGGCATCACCTACTTCATCAACACCAACAACATGGCTGACCAGCGGTTCCGGCCTGAAATGGAAATCACGCTCTTCCGGATCGTCCAGGAAGCCGTGCTGAACATCGCCAGGCACGCCCGCGCGGAGAACGTCATTATCCTGTGCAAAATCGAACAGGATGACGTCCGCGTTGAAATCGAGGACGACGGAGAGGGATTCGACCTCGATTCATTGTATCGACCCTCTAAGCATGAGGTAGCCGACCGGCGGGGCCTCGGTATCCTGGGCATGAAGGAACGCGTGACGCTGATCGGCGGAAAAATCAAAGTTTGCTCCAAGCCCGGGCTCGGCACCCGGGTTGACATCAGAATCCCCTTGAGCTTGTAGTTGGCGGAAAAGGAGGTTTCTCGTGAATAAGAAGAAAGTGCTGATCGCCGACGACCATGCGCTGGTGCGGGAAGGGATCGCGGCATTCTTGAAGCTTTGTGACGATATCGAGGTCGTTGCCGAGGCGTCGGATGGCATCGAAGCGATCGAGAAGACCAGGAAGCATCATCCCGATATCATCATCATGGATGTCAACATGCCCAAGCTCGGCGGGCTGGAGACCACCGTCGAGATCAAGAAAATGCACCCGGAAATCAAGATTCTGGTTCTCACGCAATATGAGGATCGTGAATACATTTCGCGGTTTCTCAAAGCCGGAGTTTCGGGCTATCTGCTCAAAAAAGCCGTAGGAAGCGACCTGATCGCGGCGCTCAAGGCAATCGTGCGGGGTGAGCTTTACCTGTATTCGTCAATAGCTTCGGAGGTCGTCGAGGGATACCTTCGCCGGGACCAGCAGGTAGAAATGGAAAGCCCGTATGAAAAACTGAGCGACCGGGAAAAACAGGTTCTGAAGCTGGTCGCCGAGGGATATACGCACAAAGAGGCGGCGGATATGCTCAACATCAGCGTCAAAACGGTTATCGCCCACCAGACGAATATCGGGGAAAAACTCGGGATACACGCACGCGCCGGATTGATCAAGTTCGCAATCCAACAAGGAATCATCAAGATAGATGTATGACGCGAGAAGTCATCCCTTTCCGGACTCCAGGCCCCGCATCTCCTTGCCGGCTTTGGTAGAACACCCCGCCAAAATCAAGGCCGAATGATCCTGACTGCCCAGAATATCACGATGGACAAGTGGGGCTTCTCGCACGTCAATAGTCCTTTTCCATGGTTAAAATGGGGAATTTATCCCAAAAAACGAATCGATTTCAAGGTTTCCATCCGAAAGCATCCTCTGTTCGTGGGGAAAGCCTAATTTGATAATCGATGGCTTACATGATGCTAATCCTATGTAGGCAAGGGTTGAGAACCCGTGACGAAGATTATCACTTTTTCCAATGATTTTTCAGGGAAAACCTGTCCCGGAAAGTTCTCTCTCATCAATATCACGCCTTGCTCGCCAACGCCGGAAAAGAGTGTTGCAAGAAACCTGACGCCGCGCCCTGGGGAATGCCCGCTTCAAATACTTCATATTTAACCTTTCCTTTATTCCCCGGCTTGCCATTAACTATTTGAAAAATAAAATAGAGTTTTTCAAAAACCGTACTATCAGCTTGACAATTCCCAATTCTTTGTGATACGGTTAGCCGGTTGTTTGCCTTTGGAGGAATCATGAGGGGTATGAATCCAAGAAATACGAAGAAAAAAGAATATGTTACCTTCCTGTTCCTGCCCGGTCCCCATGTGCGCGTCAGGACTTTGAACATTTCAAAATCGGTGATCAAGGCGGTCCTTCTCTCCCTTGCCGGAGTGCTTGTCCTTTCAATCTATCTCCTGTATGAATATACAGACGTAAAAGAGAAAGAATGGGAACTGCAGTCCAAGCGCGAGGAACTTATGCAGCAGAAAGCCCAGGTCCAGAACTTCGCCCTCAACCTGATCGATTATAATCACCAGATGTTCCTGATCCGCAACCTGGACACAAAACTGCGGCAGGCCGTAAGTCTCGAGCCCCGCGATAAGGCACATCTGCTCCTCGGGATAGGGGGTCCGGAAGAACTCGGGCTTCAGGGCCTTGCCGCACTTGGTGAAAAGAAGCAGGATGAGGCGCTCAAGGAAATGTATCAGGAATTGACAGAGCTCCAGGAGGCGGCTTCGAAGCAGGAGACGAGCCTGCAGACCCTGATGGAATACTTTGAGGACAAGCGATCGCTCTATGCCTCGACTCCCGCAGGCTGGCCGGTCCGCGGATGGGTCACTTCTCCTTTTGGCAGCAGGATCTCGCCGTTTAACGGCACTGCACAATTTCACGAAGGCATCGACATTGCGGCCCAAATCGGCACCCCGGTGGCCGCACCCGCCGACGGGGTGGTTATCAAGGCGGGTTTCGAAGCCGGCTATGGCAACATGGTCGAACTCAGCCACGGATACGGACTGAGGACCGTTTTCGGCCACAATTCCCGGTTAAACGTCATACCGGGACAGCACGTGAAGCGCGGCGACATAATCGCGTATACGGGGGACAGCGGGGCGAGTACCGGGCCTCATCTGCATTACGAGGTCCGGGTCAACGGCCTTCCTGTTAATCCTGTTCGCTACCTTAACTAGTGTCTGCACGAAACTATTTTTGCTCAATATTCTGCAATAACCATCCGAACAATTCATTTCAAAACCCGCAGGGTCAAAATAGTCAAGCGCAATGTGAGGAAGGCGAAAGAAAGCCGGCTGCCAGCGTCACTCGCATGGCTCCCAAGAGCCGGGAAATTCCGGCCCCATGCGTTCCCCCCCGCTACTTGATGGTTTCTGCGTCAGGGCAGGCAGATGCTGGCTTTTTTTGCCCTGGCAGCCGGGAATAAAAAACCGTTACGGAGCGGGCCAGCATCAGCGTCGTATGAGGCACGGCCCCATGAAAGACACCCCTGAACATGCCGCCAAGCGGGCCAGAAAAAAATTGTTAAGGAGTTGCATATTCTCTTGACAATAGGAAATGGGGTGGTAGACTTTATGCATAAGATGTAGAAAGTTGTGACGGAGGAGGCGAATACCATGAAAAAGGCATTGATGATTTCAGCGGTAATCGTGTTTGCTCTTACCCTGGGAGTAGCGTATGCTGGTGACATGTCGAGTGGCATGAGCAGCAAGTTAGACAATGGTATTACGATTTTTGCGACAGGTCCGGTGAGCACGGGGATCTATTTCAGGGAGGGCAGCGTTGACTCGAACAGCGTAGTGGCGTTGGCACGTCCGGAGGCATGGGGACTGGACAACGGTGTTACCCTGTTTACAAGTTATGCGGGTAGTGAAGTGATTTCGGGTGAAGAAGGAATGGCAGCTGGCGGTTATGCGGGGGAAGAAGCGCCACACCTTGGTCTGGATAATGGGATTACCTCATTTGAGAGGGGCCCGATTGATGCAAACTAGGGGTTCTTGCGTGTGGGCGTGTTGAATTGTGAACGACCCTGAAGCGATCGCATGAGAGAGTAACAAGAGTTAAAACCTGATTCACCCAACAGTCACTTAATATTCACCCACTATAAAAGCAGGTTGCCTAGGCAGCCTGCTTCATTTTTTTTTGGGCAATCCCGCCACCGTACTATCGTGGAAATGTGGTATGCTTTACGTACAGCAGTCCGTGACGTTGAAAACAGCAGGGACGAGCGAGGCATGGTTCGTAATCGACACGAATGAGCATCTCCCTTTTGCAGCTGTTCGAAGCCGGATGAGGCAACAGAAAGCCGGAGAGGGCGCTGTGGAGAACTGCGATTAAACAAGCGGCAATACGAGTCGTTCGGTGCACTCCACGGCGGCGGCTGGCGGCCTGAAGGTGGCGATGATTTCTGCATGTATGCCTGGGCTTTCCAGACGGTGCTGTCTCTGACAGGTTGTTTTTTAAGAAGGTTGTTTATCTATGTGGATCGTGCGGTGGGCCTTGCGGCGGCCCTACTCTGTTGCCGTGATGGTTCTCCTGCTCATCGTGCTCGGTACGCTTTCCGCGAGCAGGATGATCGTGGACATATTTCCTGCGATCGATATTCCCGTGGTCGTGGTCGTCTGGAATTACCCCGGGCTTTCGCCTGAGGACATGGAGCGCCGGGTGGTGCTCATCAGCGAGCGGGCCTATTCGACCACGGTAAACGGCATCCAGCGCATCGAATCGCAGTCGATCCCCGGCGTGGGCATGCTGAAGATCTACTTCCAGCCGGGAAGCGACATCGGCGCGGCGATCGCCCAGATCTCGTCGGTCTCGTTCACGGTCCTCCGGGTCGTGCCGCCGGGCATGCAGCCGCCGACGATCGTCCAGTTCAGCGCCACCAACGTTCCCGTTGCCCAGCTCACGGTCTCGAGCAAAACCATCCCTGAAGAGCAGCTCTTCGATTACGGCCTCAACTTCATCCGCGTCCGGCTGTTCACCATTCCGGGGCTTTCGTCCCCGGCGCCCTTCGGCGGGAAGACCCGCCAGATCATGATCGATGTGAATCCTGACGCGCTGGCGGGGCGCGGGCTTTCTCCGGCGGACGTGGTGAGCGCGCTCCAGTCGTCCAATACGATCATCCCCGCGGGAACGGCCCGCATCGGCGGCACGGAATACAACGTGATGCTGAATTCCAGCCCGAAGCTCCTCGAGCAGTTCAAAAATATTCCGATTAAGATCGTGGGCAATGCCCCGGTCTATATCGGCGACGTGGCGACGGTGTCAGACAGCTTTGCCGAGCAGACCAACATCGTGCGGGTGAACGGACGGCGGGCCACCTACCTTGCGATCCTGAAGCATGCCGATGCCTCGACGCTGGCCGTCGTTGACGCCTCGCGGGAAGCGCTCCCGCAGATCCAAAAGGCGGCTCCCCAGGGCATGGAGCTCAAGATCGATTTCGACCAGTCCGTCTTCGTCCGCGGCGCGATCGAGGGCGTCGTGCGTGAGGCGATCCTGGCTTCGATCCTCGTGTCGCTCATGATCCTCATCTTCCTCGGTTCCTGGCGCAGCATGGTGGTCGTGTCGACCTCGATCCCGCTTTCGATCTTTGCGGCGGTCATCTGCCTGAACCTCGCCGGCGACAGCATCAACATCATGACGCTGGGAGGCCTGGCCCTGGCGATCGGCATGCTCGTCGACGATGCCACCGTTGCCGTGGAGAACATCCACAGGAACCGCGCCCTCGGCAAACCGCTCACGATCGCGGTCGTGGACGGCTCGGTCCAAATCGCGGTGCCGGCAATCGTGTCCACGCTCGCCATCTGCGTGGTCTTCTTCCCCGTGGTTCTGCTCTACGGGGCGGCACGCTATCTCTTCACGCCCCTTGCCCTGGCCGTGGTAACCTCGATGCTCGCCTCCTACGTCCTCTCGAGGACGCTCGTTCCCGTCCTCTCGCGCATGCTCATGAAGGGCGAGCACGCCGAAGAGGGAATCCAAAGCGAGGAGCTGCCGCGCGTCAAGCATCTGGCCCTCGTGTTCAACCGCTGGCGGGACCGCACGTACAAGAATTTCCAGGAGGCCTACGGCCGGGCGCTGGCGGTCGTCCTCCATCACCGCGTCTTCACCCTCTCTGTTGCCGGCACCCTTTTCGTCGTCAGCATCGCGCTCGTCTTCGTCGTCGGGATGGACTTTTTCCCGTCCGTGGACGCGGGACTCATGAAACTGCATTTCCGCGCGCCCGTCGGCACCCGGATCGAAGAGACGGAACGGATGGTTGGCCAGGTGGAAGACAGGATCCGCACCGTCATCCCGCCCCGGGAGATCGAGACCATCAATGACATGATCGGGGTCCCGATTTTTTACAATCTCGCATTCGTCCAGACCGAGAACATCAGCGGCATGGACGCGGAGATCCTGATCTCGCTCAAGCCGGGGCACCGGCCGACGGCCTATTACCAGAAGAAGCTTCGCGAGATCCTGCCCCGGTCCTTTCCCGGGTCGCGCTTCTATTTCCAGGCTGCGGACATCGTGACCCAGGTCCTGAACTTCGGTCTCACGTCGCCGCTCGATGTCCAGATCGAAGGCGCGGATCTCAACCGTTCCTACGAGTATGCCCGCCGGATGAGCGATGCCCTGCGCATGGTCCCGGGCACGGCCGACGTTCATATCAACCAGGTCCTGGATTACCCCGCGCTGCAGGTGGATGTGGACCGGACGCGCGCGGCGTCGCTCGGCATGAGCGAGAGCAGCGTGGCGAACAACGCCCTGGTCTCGCTCTCGTCGAGCATTCTCGTTGCGCCGTCTTTTTTCCTGAACCCCGCGAACAATGTGAACTACACGATCGCCGTCCAGATACCGCCGAGCCGCCTGAGTAGCATTGATCGTCTCCGCGCCGTGCCCCTCACGCCTCCGTCGGCAGGCTCCCTGCTGCAGCAGGCCGCGCTTCCGGTTCCATCGGCCACCCCCCAGGCGCCGGCGCAGACCCTGGCGAACCTGTCGACCATCTACCACGCGGCGAGTTTTGAGAACATCTCGCACTACACCGTGCAGCGGGTCCTTGACGTGGAAGCCAACGTGGAAGGACGCGATCTGGGTTCCGTTGCCGCTGACATCGAAAAGAGGATCGCGGAGATGAACCCGCTTCCGGTCGGGACGAAGATCACGCTGCGCGGTCAAAACGAGGTCATGAACGAGTCGTTCCGGAGCCTGGCCCTGGGACTGATCCTCGCCATTGTGCTCGTCTATTTTCTGATGGTCGTGCTCTTTCAGTCCTGGATCGATCCGTTCATCATCCTGATGGCGGTCCCGGGAGCGCTGGTCGGGATCCTCTGGATGCTGGTCCTGACCGGCACGACCATCAATGTGGAATCCCTCATGGGATCGATCATGGCCGTGGGCATCGCAACGGCGAACTCCATCCTCCTGGTAAGCTTTGCCAACGACATCCGCGTGGAGGCAAACGTATCGCCCGGGGAGGCCGCGCTGGAGGCAGGCAAGACCCGCCTGCGGCCCGTCCTGATGACCGCCCTGGCCATGATCATCGGCATGCTGCCCATGGCACTTTCCCTGGGTGAGGCGGGCGAGCAGAACGCTCCGTTGGGCCGTGCGGTGATCGGCGGGCTGCTCCTGGCGACCTTTGTCACGCTGTTTATCGTGCCGGTCATCTATACGCTCTTAAGGACGAAGCCGCCCTCAAAGCATGAACTGGATGAACGGCTGGAAGCGGAGCTCCGGGGAGAAAAGGGCGCTCCCGGTAGAGAGCCGGTTTAGTGACCAACGCCCTGCACATGCCATGAACCATGAGGAGTCGGGGACGAGCTTTTTGAGACACGGGAGGGAAGAATGACAAAAGACGTTCAAACGGCGCGAGGCGCGCGCAAGCTCTACCTTGCCGGCGTGATGCTGATCGCGCTCTCCGTCGTGGCGGTCGTGGTCCTGTTCATGCACCGTACCATTTCTCTCGGGAATGAAGCAAAGGCCAGGGCCGCCGCTGTACAGGCCGGCACGAGCGTCCAGGTCGTTACCGCACGCCGCTCCCGGGGAGAACGGACGGTGACGCTGACCGGGGAAGCGCTCCCCTTTGCCATGGTGACCCTCTACGCAAAGGTCAGCGGCTATCTGAAGGAGATCCGGGTCGATAAAGGCGACCGTGTGGCTGCCGGAGATGTCATTGCAATCATCGAAGCGGTTGAGCTGGACCGCCAGTATGAGTCTGCCGCGGTGGACGCCCAGGACAAGCGCAGGGACGCGGTCCGTGAGGAAACGCTGGTTTCGCAGAACCTCATTTCGCAGCAGGACGCCGACCATGCCGAAGCCGCTGCCCGCGAATCCGAGGCAAATGCCGAAGCCCTGAAGACCCAGAAAGACTACGAAACGCTCCGCGCGCCTTTTTCCGGCACCGTGACCGCCCGTTTTGCGGACCCCGGCGCTTTGCTCCAGAGCGCCGCCAACTCCCAGCCAACGGCATTGCCGCTCGTCACGCTTTCCCGGACGGACAAACTGCGGGTCTATGTTTATCTTGACCAGAAGGATGCGGCCTTCGTCAGGACCGGAGACCGGGCGGAAATATCCGATGCCTCCCGTCCCGAAGTCGTGCTGCCTGCCGCATCCATTACCAGGATCAGCGGACAGCTCGACTCGAATACGCGCACCCTTCTCGCCGAACTCGACGTCGACAACAAGCAGGGACTGCTCCTTGCCGGGAGCTTTGTCCGGGTGCAGCTGAAGCTCAAGGCAACGCCGTCCATCGAAATTCCCGCAGAGGCGCTTTTCCTGAAGGGGGAGAAGGCATATGTCGCGGTCGTCACGGAGGACAACACTGTTCATTTCCGGCCCGTTGTCGTAACGGACAGCGACGGGAAGACGGTCCGCATCAGCTCCGGGCTTCTGGAAGGGCAGCGCGTGGTCCGCAGCCCCGGCCTCGGCCTCACCGATGGTGCGCAGGTGCAGCCCGTTGCGGAATCCGCGAATTAAGACAGGCGGGCGGTAACGCCATGATTTGCTCCTCAAAGAAAGCGGCATGTCTTCCTCCGAAAGACAAGCCGTATATATATATAAGAGCAACGCTTCATAAGAAGTGCGCCCGCGTCCTCCGGTCCCGACAAAACACAGCACAGAATCAGAAGAGCTTCAAGATGGCGGCCTCATGCCATTCCTACGCCGTGCCCTCCTGATTTGCGGCACCTTGACTCTGCTTGGACGGAGGGGTATACTTTTTCTATACTCCCTGGATACTTCATCCTGAAGTATGAGAATACAGTCCACTCGATAAAACATATTCCCTTCTGCTTGTAACAGGATCTTTCCTCTTGTTTTATTCACCCTGTCGTTTCTAAGGTATTGGCATACAATACTCTCGATAAAATAGACACTATTCTGCATTTTTACGGTATCTTTCCCCTTGCTTCTTTCACGGTACCAGGGGAAAGCACGGTTTACGCTGGAATTACCCAAAGGATGGCAATCCAGGCTTCGGTTGCCTGTCGGCGGTTAAATGCATCCCGGTCCTGGACCGGGAAAGGGGGGCTTCCATGAAACGATTAACTCTATTTGCATTGATGGCGGTTCTGGTTCTTGGCATTGTGATGTTCCTTGGCGCCTGCAGCAGCGGCGGCAGCAGTACACCTGCCAGTACTGGCGGGAATACGCCGATACAGAATAACACGCAGGGGACCGAGGCGGCTTCCGGCATCGGCCAGGGGATCGATATGGCCCTGGGCACCACGCTGGCATTCGGCAATCTCGGCAATATCGGCCTGCTTGCCGAAACCGGCATCCAGGCGCCGCCGCCGGGCACCTTCGGTAATTTCGAACAGAGTCCGGCGATCGGCAGGCTGGTGGGCGTTACGAGTAAATTTGCCGCGGCACAACTAGCCGCTGCAGCCGCAAAGGGCGCCACGGTCCCGCATGTCTTGTCATTGTCATTTCCCATCACCTGCACCGACGGCGGATTGATTACGCTGGGCACCAGCACAACCGGACTCGCGCTCATTTTCTCAGCCTGTCGCGAAAACCACGTGCAGGCGGACGGTGAATACGATATTTCGAGTTTTGGAACCACGACATCAGGCTACAGCTTGATCGGGACGCTGGGAAGCGCAGCGACACCGACAGCCTTTACGCTCCAAGACTATGGACCTGGCGGATATAATGCAGCGAACTTGATTTCCACGACCACCGTGACCGGTCTTCCGATGGACCTCACGTTCACATCGTCCGGTTCAACCGTGACATCGGCAAGTATTTATATCGCCGCGGGCAGCATGAGCATCAATGATATCAACACCAGTCAAACGTATTCCGTAACCCTCACGGGGTGGTCCGATGCCTATGCTCTTTCGACTTCAGCCAGCGGGACCACAACGACCATCACAACGAACGGCACCATCGCGGAATCCTGGGGCAGCGACTCCCTGACCGCGATGTTCACCAACTTCCAGCTGGCGATAACGCCGGATACGGCAACGCAGACAGAGGACATGAGCATCAGCGGCACCTTCACCATTGCCTACACGCCGCCGGCAATTTGCCAGGACGGCAGCGGCATGTTCACGGTCGCGACCGATTCCCCGATCGTGTTTGACGATACCACGGGGAACACGATATCGGGCGAACTCACCCTCAATGGCGCGACAACGATCACCTACAATGCCGATGGATCCATCACGGTGACAACGGGGGGCGACTCGCAGACATATGACAACGGGTACGATCTTACGCAAGTGTGTCAGTATGGCACGTTAGGCGGGCCCGCTATATACACCGTGACCTATATGTCCAACGGCGCTGGCGGCAGCGTCCCGGTTGATTCAACCATCTACGAGCAGGGGCAGGCCGTCACGGTGCTCGGGTCAGGCAGCCTCGCTTATCCCGGCAACATTTTCGCGGGCTGGAACACAGCGGCTGACGGGTCCGGCACGACCTATGCGCCGGGGAAGACCTTCACCATGGGTACGGCCGATGTTACCCTGTACGCGCAGTGGACCTTAGTCATAGGCTATGCCTACGTGGCGAACAAGGGCCCCGGCGACCCCATCGGCAACATCTCGCAGTACGCGATCGCCTCGGGCGGTGCGCTCATATCCATGAGCACGCCCACGGTCGCGGCCGGGAGTGGGTCGGAACCCTGGTCCGTCGCCGCCGACCCCTTGGGCAAATACCTCTACATGGCTGACTATGGCTATGGCAACGTCTATCAATTCACGATCAACTCGGATGGGTCGCTCAAAGCCATGAACCCACCCTCGGTCTCAGCGGGGGCCTCGGCGTCATCGGTCGTTGTCGATCCCACGGGCCCGTACGTCTACGTGGCCAACGAAGGCGGAGCAACCATCGCGCAGTTTACGATCAGCGGGAATGGGTCGCTCACAAACATGACGTTGGTAGGGTCAGTTGCTGCTCCGTATGCTCTCGCGACCGATCCCACGGGCTCGTTCCTCTACGTGGCGAATGACGCAGTCAGTGGCACCGTCTCGCTGTATGACATCAGCACGGGCGGGACGCTGTCATTCGAGGGGTCGATCACTGCCGGGGAGTTTCCCCTCGCCATCACGGTTGACCCCACGGGCCCGTACGTCTACGCGGCAAGCTCTATGAACTTCACCGGCGCCATCTATCAGTACCAGATCGGTGTGGATGGGGTTCTCTCATCACTGACACCAAACACAGAACCAGCGGGGTCGGTGGCCCACGCCATCGCGGTTGACCCCACCGGCACGTACGTCTACGTGGCAAACTTTGGTGACAACGACATCACGCAGTACGAGATCGTCTCGGGCGGCACGCTCTCAGCCTTGAGCCCGCCCACGGTCGCGGCGGGGACGAGTCCCACCGGTGTCGCGGTCGACCCCACGGGCCATTACGTCTACGTGACGAACGAGGACCACACCGTATGGCAGTACACGATTGGCCCGGGTGGTGGACTCGTATCAATGACCACGCCCACGGTCGCGGCGGGGTCGTCACCCTGGGCCATCGTCACCGTAGGTATCCATTAATAAACAGCGGCATGCCCCGGCGCCTTCCGGGCGCCGGGGCACTTTTCGTATGAGAGTCTCTTCCGGTGGCTGACAAGAGGGGATAACAGGCGCAGACTTTATTATTGACGTTCGTCCACAGGATCCACGTCATCGCGATACGTTTGAGAGCGGACATTTCATGGCTTTCTCAGCCTGGCGTAATTGCTTTCTTGTCCGTGTAGGTGATAAACCACCCTTTAGTCATGAATGGGCGCGTTTTTCATGATACCTATGGTCAAGACGTGTAATTTTCCTGACAGTCAGACGAAACTGATTCGATCTTGTTGAATATGAGGGAACGAAGGAATATGGCCCCTTGACCAGAAAACGGCAAGCATAAGGAATGCCAGAGGTGTTCCTTAAGGGCGCTTGACACGCCTCCGGAACGCGCTATAGTTAAAAAATACGAAGAGCAGGGAACCGGTTTTTAACAGGGAAGCCGTGGGTGAACAAAACATTCCAAGTATGGCTTGCCTGAGGCCGGTCACGAAGCCGGATTTTTCCGGAGGTTCCGGGTGGGACGGACTTTGCGGGTCGTGCCGGTTTGAAGGCGGTTGGTTGCAGCCTGCCGGTCTCGGGAACAAGTATGGGGTCAGCAGGCATGCGTGAAGCATCAATCATCAGGGGAAGGGAGGTGAACAATGAAAGTGAGGGCTGCAACACTCATTCTCCTCGTGGCGGCGGTTGTGCTGGTGGTTGCCGGCACAGCGCTTGCGATGGAGATGACCGGGGTCGTTACCGCTGTCAATGTTGAGAAGAGCACGCTTGCGCTCAAGTCCGAGGAGATGGCGGTCAGCTTCGATTGTGAAACGGGGTCTCTGCTCACCGATATCAAGGTGGGGGATAACGTGACCGTGCAGTACTCGGAGGAAAACGGGAAAAAGCTGGTTACCAGCATTACCCGCAATGCTCCCCAGTAAAGAGGCAGAACTGTCCCCGTGATCTCCGGGCGTATACATGAATGGTTACTGTCTGAGGGCAGGCTTCGGCCTGCCTTTTCTTTGCGAAGGCTCCGGGATAAAGTTCCCGGGAGCCGCCTGAACGCCTGTCGACAAGGGTCCTGTCAGGAACTCTCTCCGCAGCCGGCCTGTCGGGCCAGTCCCCCTTCTCCAGCCTTACTGCGAAAATGCCCCCCTTCAACGAAATTCACCGGGCTTCCTTAAGTGTTCTCTGGTCATGGATGGACGGTTTTTGAATGATCAAGGCGGTCCCGGCCCCGCCCCAGGCGCCTTCTTGACTTGCGGGATAGAGCCTGTTAACTTTATAGTAGAGTCGCTTTTTCAGCCAGACAAGGAGGTTCGACTATGAAGATGCATGCGTTTATGAAATTATCGGCACTGGCGATCATCGTCGCTGCCGTTGTCGGATCGGGAACTGCGTTTGCCGCACGTGGGCATGTTGCAGTCAAAGTGTCGCACAAAGAAGGCATCGGCAGCTACCTCACCGACATCAAGGGAATGACGCTCTACCAGTTCAAAAAAGACTCGCCGGGAAAGAGCGCCTGCGAAGGGCCTTGCGTGGACAACTGGCCGTTATTCTATCGAAAGAACGTTGAGGCCGCGGAAGGCCTGGCAGCCGGAGATTTCGGGACGATTGTGCGGCCGGACGGCAAACGGCAGACGACCTATAAGGGGATGCCGCTTTATTATTTCAAAAAGGACGCAAAGCCCGGCGATACTGCCGGCGAGGGATTTAAAGACCTGTGGTCTGTCGCAAAACCGTAGGAGGTGCAGGTCGCAGAGAGGGCCCGGAATGAGGTGGTCCAGCGGGGAATACCTGTAAAGAGTGACGCTTTTGGAGACGGACAAGGATTTCCGGGGTGTTTCATCCGCACGGTTTCCGGGATCACCTGACGAGGCCGAAAAAAAATGACGAGGGCGGTTTTTACCGTCCTCGTCGTTTTGTTATCAATGTATCACGAGCATGACATGCCTGAAATTGCCTCTGGGAAAAAAACTCATGGGGCTTTTGGCCATGATTGTTTCTCACTCCTGTGTTCCCGCCCTTTAACGTGAACAAGCCGGGCGCCAGGGAGGATTTTTTATCCCTGGCCCCGGCTCTCTTGACGGAAGAGGCAGCTGTCCGCTTCTTCCCCCCGAATGTCGGGTTTTCCCGGGACCTGCTGCCGTCCCGGGACCAGTAGGCTTGCAGTCTTTCCTGCGTCCGGCCTATGCATCCTTGAGCATCGTCCTGACGTCCTTTTCCGTTATGGCCATGCCATGGGATTTTTTCGCGTGGTCCATGGCAATAAGGAGGATCTCCTTTTCGTCGTGGCTCCTGACAAGGAATCCGCATTTCGGATCGCATTCAACTTTTTTGAGTTTCTCCGCCATCGTCCTCACCTCCCGTCATTCCCCCCCGGCCTTCATCATCCCGGGCCGTGCAGCACCTGTATAGTTTCCATCTTATGCAACTAATTCTGATTTAAGTATAGCGCTTTTTATGCGGGCTTTCCCGATGCGTGCCGCAGGGAGGTGGACTGCTCCGGGGCGGGGGGCCGGCGACTTGGCGGTCCGAAGCGTGTCCAAAACAAAGCTGCAGGTATGAGTAGGGGCGCCGCGAACGTGCCGGCACGAAACAGGGATTTTTTTCCGGTATCACCGGCACGCCAAAGAGGGGAACCCCGGACCGTCCCCGGGAACGCGGCCATGGGGAGAGATGAGGGGGCCGATGTGAATTTCCTTGACAATGCCGTCTTGTTCACTTATTATGCATTTCTCACATCGCGGGGTGGAGCAGTCCGGTAGCTCGTCGGGCTCATAACCCGAAGGTCAGAGGTTCAAATCCTCTCCCCGCTACCAAACTTATCAAGGGGTTACAGCATTTGCTGTAGCCCCATTTTTTTGCTCTGTGATAAAAATGTGATAATTTTTATCCAGAGTCTCAACGCCATCCCGAAGGCTTTCAGGATAGTGGTGGGCATACCGTTGAGTCATGATAGGGGATTTGTGTCTTAATAGCTTTTGCACCTTGTAAAGATCAACTCCGCTTTGAACAAGTCTTGTTGCAAAGGTATGTCTGAGGTCATGAAACCTGCATTTCTGGATACCGGCCTTTACAAGAGCGATATTAAACGCCCTCCTAAGATTGCTAGCGTCATGCGCCTCGCCCTCTTTGTTGAAGAAGACCCAACTCGATTTAATTGACCTTACCTTATGCCTTGCCTTAAGAACTTCCAAGACTTGATTGTTCAGCGGCAGAGTATCCTTACCCTTGTTCTTTTGTTCAAGTATGGTAAGCGTTTTCCTGAAGAGATCAACTTTTCCCCATGAGAGGTTCAGGATTTCACTCTGTCTCATCCCTGTATTAATCGCAAAGATGATAATCTCTTTAAGCCACAGAGGAGACACGACTAAAAGACTTTGCTCCTCATCATGGGTTAGCCAGCGTTCAACCTGATTGTTAACCCGTTCTTTTGAAACCCTCGACACCGGGTTAACCTCCACCCATTCCCACTCTCTGATTGCAAGGTTATAGGCATGACCTAAAAGACGTAGCTCGTTGTTTACCGTGTTAGCCGCTAATCCTTCATCCCTACGCCTAACCTTGTATTCAGCAATGGCTCTTGGACTCAGATCAGTAAGGAGGCAATCACCAAAAGAACGATTGATATGGCTTGCAAGGCTTTTATCTCTGATATGTGTTCTCGGTGCCTTGTTTCTTGCTGAGTGCTCTTTAAGGTACTTATCAAGCAACTCTCGAACGGTCTTTTCAGACCCTATCGGTTTTTCAAGCCACTTGCCCTCGGCAATCTGAGTCATGATCTTGTAGTAAATCTTTTCCGCTAGCTTCTTATCGTTGGTCTCTGTCGGCTTTCTGTAATGCTTACCTTTATAGGTAAAATTCATCCACCAGGCTTGGCCTCTTTTATACAGTCCCATGTATCACTCCTTCCTGAGACCTTGTATTTGGCCTGGTTTCCCGTTGGATGGATTATACCTATTACCCTTGACGCTATCAATAGCCTTTTTAACCATATTATCTATATCCGAAATTTGCTTGCTTTTGGGTTCGATATAGAACGGCGAGCTAGTCCTCTTCGAAGCCTTAACCCATTCTAGCAACTCGTCCAGATCAAACCGAATTAAGCCATTCAGCTTATGAAAGGGGATAGAGCCATTGTGAACCCACGAGTAAAGGGTAGACTGCTTAACCATCAAAAAATCAGATGCAATTTTAATCGTGACCAGCTTCATTATTTATTCTTCTTCCGTCTTTTTTCCGCGTCTTCAGCGAAAACTTGTCTATACCATTTGACGCGTTCCATATCTGGTTTAACATCACCCATAACACCGTATTCTCGCAATTTTTTAACTAATTCTTCTCCGCTTCTCTCCGGAGGTAAATATACTTCTTCGCTAGAGTCTAACTTACGGCCTTTCAGACCGCCCCCATCCGTAGATTTCCATTGATAGACACCCTGCTTATTCTTATGCCTTCTATCTAACTCTAGTATTTTTTGTATATCAGACTTTAAAGCAATCAACAAAGATTCTATTTTTGCTTTTCTCTCCGTAAGCACCTTTCCACCAGACATTTCACAAAGGTCTTTTTCGGTGACAGAACATTTCTCCGGTGCAGTTTTAGACTTATATTCAGGCTCGAAGTTCCTGAACAAGTCCCCTTGATTGTTCTTTTTGTGATTATTCTTCTTCATAGCGGCCTTTAAAAAGGAGTTTTGTCATCATCACTGGTAGGCTTATTGTATTTTTTCCTTTTGACATTTATTTTTTTGTCAACGTAGTCTAAACTATCAGAATAATATTTATTAGCCTTACTATCGCTCAACACGCAAGCATCCAGATACGTTCCCGCATCGCGGAGAAAACATCTTGCAGCTTCAGATAGGTTTGAACTGTTATATCCATTAAGAGCAGCATAGGTGAGAAGATAACCGAGTCCGTTAAGATATAGCCTTTTCATGTTAGGAGACCTCGACCGGCTCACTTCCCGCTTTATCCCCGCATAGCCATTATCATTAAACATGACTTGTTGGATATCATTCCATACTGGTTCTATTTCCCATCGGCTTCTGTTTTCAGTACCATCATTAATTGCAAGGCGCAACCAATCTACGGTACACATTCGCCAGATATCGTTCAACTTGTCCAACAACTCACCTATGGTGACAATCCCCAGTTGTGCCAACAGGTCTTTCTTTTGCACGAATTCCAAACGTGTGACTTGTTGGCCTTCCTGCCATCCTTGTGGCAGCCATAAACTCTTAAAGAAATCCTTTTGGCTTGTTATAATTTCAGCAGTTTTGTTATATAAACGTGCGTGTATAATTTCACCACGCCGTCCTATTGACCAGCCAGTGAAAATACCATTAGCCCAGTATTGCTGAATATGTTTTGCTTTTGTTATCCACGTTTCTCGTTCTACTTTGCTGAAATCAAACGTAGTCGTACAATCTATAAAAATATCACTACGGCTTATTTTTTCTTCATAACCACCGTTTAATAACTCACTCACGACAGCCCGTAATCTGTTCATTGAGTCTGAAACGCCACAGCAGTTTAATAACTCACTGCGAATTTGCACGTATAAGGCAGGAAGCCTTTTACTTTCAGCCCCAGCTATTGAAATTCGGAACCAATTATCTTCTATTACATAACTAAATACGCCACTTCCTCTACCTCGAACCTCAAATCTATGTTCCCCAATAACCATGATCGACCCCGCTTGATCCTGCAAATCATCAGAGCGAGCGTTCAACTTTTTGCTTTCGAGATCGCTTAATAAACCATCCCTTACTATTCCTCGATATGAGAGGTAAAGGCTATCAAGTCCCCTATGCACAACTTTAAAATCCATATAAACCTCCTTTATGTAATATGACGGTGCTGTAGATACTAGGCTCCGCACCATGAGAAGCCACCCTGTACGCCTGCCGGCTTTGCCGGCCAGTGCGTGCAGGGTGGCCTTCTTTTAAATTGAACTCAATTGCATCCAATATCCGATTATCTGCGCTGTGCGTGATCAAATATGAAAGCTCCTTGACCGATGCTATATTCACATACAAAATCGAATGTCCCCGTAAATGACAACTTCTCAATAGATACTTTCATAGCGTCTTCCTCACTCATAAGGCAGAACGCCCCTCCAAGCTTTTGATGAAGATAGAAATCGCCAAAATGCGCCCCGCATTTGCATATATTCATGTAATAGGCAAATTCTGTTGTCTTAGACATGCGTTTTTCAAACAGGGGATGCACTAAGCATATATATTCAAATATTTCTTGCGGCATCTCTTGAACGTAAAAAATGATAAAAGGCTTAGCATCTGCATTCACCTTTTTATCTAGTTCGGAATCGCTTGAATATATTTGCATAACGGCTATCGCGACAACTTCCTGTTTCGCTCGGCACTTCCAGCATTGCTCAGTAGATCGCAATAGATAAATTGGTGACGTTACTTTGTATATTTGGTCATTAGAACTCATAGATATCACCTCATTTCATTAAAATAGGATAGAGTTCAAAAGAAGCTCTTTCGCATGAAATATAATCGGGTTTCACATGAGCCAGCTTATAAACAATAAAAGCCGAGATATAGGTTGCATGAAACAACCTTAATCTCGGCTTCTGAGTCTTCAGCAGACTTTACCGAACTGTATTAGCCCCTTAATTTTGGTAGGAGCTACTTTTTAATAAAATAAAGTACCCTTCGACAATTAGGACATTCCGCTCCGATGCGAACTCCATTATAAAAATATTTAGTCTTTACTCGAAAAATTATCCCGTCGTCTTCAAAAACCTGAATTTTGGTTTTACAGATTGGGCACTTACCGCTTTGTGTAATTTCATATTGTTTCGCCTCAATTGAAATCATGGATTACTCCGATAATTTACGTTCCTTTCTACTATGGTTTTTCATATATGTATAAAGGCTATTCATATCTACAAATACATAGTCCTTATCCTTCACTTCCCTAAAGTTTACAAATGGGCGAATCCAGAATGGTAACAACTTTCTCACTGCGTCAATTTCATCATCTTCCCAATAGGGTTTATCATTTTTAATCCTAAAAACACGGATTTTGGCCTCAGCTTCTAGTTGATGTATTCTGGCCCTTGTTATTCCGACGGCTTGTGAGGCGTTACCAGGAGATAATAGGTCACCTTCTAATTCTTCTGCGATCTTTTTGAAATCGTCCCAAGATTTTAGCTCTTTAGTCCCTCCGCCGCCTTTATCTTCAAGCTCAATTTCTCTTTTGAGCTGTTCCTTCTCCTTTTTGGATAATGTCCCTTGTTTTATGAGATTGCTAATTATCTCGAAAGAGGATACCCCGTTCTTTTTTTTCATTGTCCACCCCAGACATGCTTAACGATAGGTTAATTAACAAATAGTATAGTAAATATTTAACGATATGTCAAGCATAATTTATCTGTGGGTTGTTGAGATTTATTTTATACGCGCGCAGATTAATAACCCCTTGTTAATACGAAATAATAATGATATGCTATAGTCATTCATTATCGCATTCAGTATTTTCAAGCCCCCGTGTTACCACTCTGGGGGCAAAGCACCAATCGATAACAGGGAGAGTGAAATGGAATTAGATAAATCAATAAAGGCCAACAAAAAAGAATTGCTAACCTATTTCAGAGATAGAGGCAGTGAGTTTTTGTCAGAGATTAAACAAAACTATGGTTCGACTCAGTACAAAGAGCAGGCTTCGGAAATAAATAAGGCATTAGTTGAGGCAAAAGATAATTTGATTGCAACATTATTACAGGAATCAGAAGCGAAAAAATGGAGTAATCGTGATAAATTAGAGTGCATCCTTATGATCACCTATTGCAATTATATCGTTATGTTGGAATATAGAAACGAGGTTTGGCCTTATGAATATATGACCTTTTCACGTAGAATAGGGGAGCTATGGGAACCATTTTGTAAACTTTGCTTCCTCTATCCAATAAATAATGTTTCTCTATTTGTCCCACCGTTATTTTCAGAAGTAAAAACCAAATTAGCCAATGAAATACGTGATTATATTGATAAACTAAATATAACGGCATCCCAGAAAAAACAATTGAAAATATATTATGATAAAGTCTGGGGTTTAGTAACCTCTGGTGAGATAAAATTAGAATTGGATTTACATTTTATGTCCGGCGATGAGAGATTCGTTGTAGATTTCAAAAGTGGTTTTGGTTCCAATGAGAAAGGAAACACCAATAGGCTACTGCTTGTGGCCTCTATTTACAAAAATCTTGAAGATAAATATCGGTGCTTGATATTTGTTCGCTCAGCCGATAACAACAACTATTTTAAAACTTTAAAGAATTCGGGCATATGGGAGGCGTTTTCAGGTGCCAGTGCTTATCAGCAAATGAAGGCGTATTCAGGCTATGACATAAAGAAATGGATTGATGATAATATTAAGTGGAAGAAGGATTTTAAAAAAGAAACAATGGATTTTATCCTCAAGAATGAACTAGATCAATACTTGGTTTGGTAAAATGATAGTCGATGAACGAACATATCAAGCATTTTTCACAAAATCACAGCCAATTGTAGACTATATGGTAAATATGCTCTCACCGAAAAGAGGCGATAAGATACTTGAGCCTTGCGCTGGTGAAGGAGTTTTCATAGAAGCTATTCTTGCGTTAGCGACGAGCGTTGAGATTGACGCGTATGAATATAATCCGCATTCGATCAAAACCTTATATAATAAATTCTCTTTTAATCCACAAGTCAAAATAACGTATTCTGATACACTACTCGATGCTGATCTATCTTTAGGTGCAGTCGCTGGTGGAAGGTATAATAAAATAATAGCTAATCCACCCTATGGTGCATGGCAAGATCATGAAAAGAGAAAACTACTTAAAAAGATGTATCCAAGTCAATACGTTAAAGAGACATATTCGCTATTTTTGCAACTGGGCATTGCACTCCTTAAAGAGAAAGGATGTTTGGTATATATAATCCCCGACACATTTTTAAACTTACATTTACACAAAGCGTTACGAAAGTTAATACTGACAAAAACCAAAATACGTGAGATATTGCTTTTCCCATCTGCTTTCTTTCCAGGCGTAAGTTTTGGATATGCCAATCTATGTATAATAACGCTTGAAAAAAATTTATCTGAGGAAGAATGCCTAAAAAATAGATTTTCAGTTATATCAGATTTCAAACAAGTTGAAGAGCTTAACCAGCGAGACTTATCGCATCTTAATAAAAAAACATTTGATCAAAAAACAATTATGGGAAGCGTAGACCATGCTTTTTTATTTGGAAATGATGAGAAAATGATTGATTTCATTAATTCTCATAATAATCGAATTGGCGATATTGCAAAATGTGTGACAGGCTTCTATTCCGGGAATGACAAAGAATATCTCAAGGTATTATCTAAGGATCAAAGAAATGGCGTTAAGTATGATGTAGTCGATAAGAGTAAGATCGCAATAGATTACAGCGGTCTCAAAGATACAATCTTGAAAGGCATTAAAGATAAACGCTGTTTCGTACCAATAGTCAAAGGCGGGAACACTAAATATTTAAAGCCAGATATGTGGTTTATGAATTGGTCAGCAGAAGCTGTCAAGCATTACAGAACTGACAAAAAAGCAAGATTTCAGAATTCACAGTTTTATTTTCAAACCGGCATTGGTGTGCCCATGATAAGTTCATCTCAAATCACGGCATCACTCATAGAAGGAAAGTTATTTGACCAATCGATTGTTGGTGTTTTTCCATATGATGTGAAGTATATTTACTTCCTACTTGCGTTTTTCAATTCTCCTACTTGCAATAAATTGATCAGAATAATAAATCCAAGCGCTAATAATCCAGCCAATTATATAAAGAAGATTCCTTTTGTAGAGCCGAGTGTGGAAATACTGATGAAAGTGAATAGAATTGTAAAAAAAGTATTAATTCAGATTGCAGCGACCGGAACTTATTTGCCTGAAAAAGAAAGTGAACTTAATAAATTAATTGAAGAAAGCCAAGGATTTTAAATAATATCGAACGATAATAGATCGCATCACAGATTATATCACAGTAAAGATGTAGTTCTTCCCGTTGCCCTGCTTTATCAACGCTGGGGAGCCAATCAATGGGCAAGAACGAGCTATAAGAATACCGAAATTTATTATAAATAGTACTTATCAAAATATGCTAAATTCACTAGCGCAATATCAACTAATTTCTGCAATAACAGCAACACAAAGTGGGAATTTTATTATTTTACACTCCAATGAGATTTCTCTAACTGGAACCTTTGCATCAGTTTTTGGTTTTTTTCTTTCTTGCTATGTATTTTATACGGCAAAAAGAATTAACAGATATATTTTATATAGCACACGATTACCGCAGCTTCAGCGGGAAATCAATACTCATGCTTCATCTATTATCAATCTGATAAATAGCTTTGATAATTCCGTGGATGACATACGTGCTGAGTTAATACGATGTTCGGCAAACCTTAAAGCACTTCGAAAGAAGGTCCCTAGAGCGCAAAAGAAGACTATTGATGTGCTTGAAGCTCTTATTACATCGACTGCATCCACTTCAAGTTTAACAAAGGAAACCGCACGAGATATATATCTGAAATTGCTATTTATTGCCGTGGACATACAGAATCTTCAAAAAGATTTCCAAGTGGAGAAATAAAATGTCATCAGAAAAAGAGAAAGATAAAAAAATACTTTTCGTAGCAAAATTAATAGAGCTTACGCAGGATGGAAAGTTGCACTGGCAATCTTGTGAGCCTCGTCCCTCTCTAAGAAAGAAATCTGGAATATCTGTCGATATTGCTTATCTATCTAAAGATAAATTTGATGACAAATTACTTTACTTGTATTCATTTACGAAATCAAATCCTAAATATTCTTTATTTCCAGATGCATCAAATAAGTTTGAGTTGACAATTAGTCCTTTTGGTAATGTTTATAATGATATGTTTGTTACTGAAACAATCCTTGAAATTGTAGATGCGAATTTAGCTGCTTTATGGACATTTTCGGGAATTAGTGGGCTTTCTGATCTCTATGACGCCGTAAGGTACCAAGCCTCTGGTGTCAACTCAGTCATAGATATTGTGCTTGGCAACAAGAAGGAGGGTTGATTGATAGACTGTGCTAAAATTGTGCTAAAACGTATCCAAAAGGGCACAATCACCGTAATAGACGGACTCATAGCAATACGGCTAACCCATTGATTCGGCGATCAAAACGAGAAACCAGGCAACAAATCAAGGATTGCGTTTTTCACTCTTTTTCGACTTTCACGGCGATATCTTAGATTCACCTGTCTCAGAGAACCATATGACTCGATCTTTCGAGTGAAGCATTAGTATGCAGGCTGTAAATAAGGGGTAGCATATGCGATACTCGTTTTTTGAAATAGCAAACTTCAAAGGCATAGAAAAAGTTAAAATCGCTTTAAACCAAACACCAAGATTAAACGTTTATACACTAGTTGGTCTTAATGAAAGTGGTAAGACCACAATATTAGAGGCAATAAATTATATCGGTTTAGCTTTAAAGCATCAAGAAAGCTTGGAGTCTTTGGAATTACCCGGTTACTCAATTGACGATGTGCATGAACTAATACCGATAGGGAAAAGAGATAATTTCAATGGTGTGATCGCAATTAGGGCTGGTCTTAGTCTCGATGCCGAAGACGAGATGCAAATCAAACGGCATGTATTTAGCGAATTTGGACTTACTCTTGAAAGAGAGATTAAAGAGTTCACGATAACGCGAAGCATTCCCTTTAAAGACTCTAAATATAATTCGGAAAAGAAGCTCTCAAATGTCTGGAATATCGTGTTCCCTGTCAAGAGAAAGAGAGCCAGAAAAATATCATATTTAGAAGGAACCGAATGGTTGAGCACAGTAAATTTTATTCGTGACAAGTTAGTGCCAACGATTCTATATTTTCCTAACTTCTTATTTGACTTTCCAGATAAAATATATTTAGAAACTACGGAAAGTGACGAAGAAAAGCATGCCTTTTATAGGCTAGTTGTCCAAGACATATTGGATTCACTTGGCACCGGTACTAATTTGGAGACGCATATTCTCGCCAGGTCTAAAAGCGTAGAAAAAAGTGATCAGAAAAGTCTGGAGTCTCTACTTTTAAATATGGGGAGACATGTAACGTCTGTAGTCTTCGACGCATGGAACAAGATTTTTCATATGCAGTTTCAGAAGAAGGAAATCATAATTACACATGATAGCGATGCAAAGGGCAAATATTATCTTGAGTTTAAACTCAAGGATGTTGATGGCTATTATAGAATAAATGAAAGATCACTCGGCTTTAGATGGTTCTTTGTATTTTTGTTGCTAACTCAATACCGCGGATTTAGAAAAGGAAGTCCAAAGAATGTGCTGTTTCTATTTGATGAACCTGCATCTAACTTACATCCATCAGCGCAGAACCAATTACTTAACAGCCTAGACAAACTGACAGAAAACAGCATGGTTATTTATACAACTCATAGTCATCATCTTATAAATGCAAAGTGGCTTGAAGGTGCATTTGTTGTAAGAAATGAGGGCCTCGACTATAATGACGAAATAAATTCATACAATGCAAAGAAGACAAAGATAATTATTGACAACTATAGAAGATTTGCAGAGAAACACCCTAATCAAACAAGCTATTTCCAGCCGATTTTAGACGTTCTTGACTATGCCCCTAGTCAGTTAGGCGCAGTACCAAATGTTACTATGCTCGAAGGAAAAAACGACTTCTATACATTAAATTACTTTTCTGAAATAATCTTGGAGGACAAGAGGGCGATGAAGTTTCTCCCAGGCAAAAGCTCTAGCAGTTTAGAAATCATTATTGCTCTTTACCTGGGATGGGGCATAAATTTTGTTGTTTTACTCGATTCAGATAAAGAAGGGAAATTTCAGAAAAAACGCTATATCGAATCTTTTGGTCCAATAATAGAAAATAAAATATTTACTTTGGATGATATTAATAATAAATGGTCAAAGCATGAGCTTGAAGATATAATCCCGATTAACGAACGTCTAGTTTTTCAAAGAACTGTGTATCCGGATAGTACAGAATATAACAAAACGCACTTTAACCGCGTAATTCAGGAAAAATATATAACCAAACTTAAAGGCTCCTTCTCAGAGGAAACGATCGAAAATTTTTCTTCAATATTAAACTTTTTGGATTCCAAGTTAAAATGTGTTGAGACGTAGCATGCAAGTCTTCGGTTGACTATCTTCCCTATCACAAAAAAAACTTAGGATAGCCACAGTTAGTAAAATGATCAATTAACCACTTTAACGGCGATATCGCTACTGTGATAAAAATGTGATAAAAATTATCCAAAAGGGCATAATTAGCAAAATAGCTAGAATAATTATAATGTCAATAATTGATTGATTCATATATGAAAACGGGAAACCAAGCACAAATCAAGGAAATAGAAAATTTGCTCTAAGCACGCTCATAACCCGAAGGTCGTCGGTTCAAATCCGGCCCCCGCTACCAATCAATTCAAGGGGTTGCAGACAAACTGCAGCCCCTTTTTCTTTGGTAACAGGGCTATCTTCTAACATTCTTCTAACACTTTCCGACGGGTTACCGGGTTGCACCACAAATCCGAGGATTGTATCAAGTTTCTGCGCCTGTTCTGCATGCACCTCCTTCAGTAAATGGCCGTATACGTCGAGAGTAGTCTTGACGGACGCGTGCCCAATCTGCTTCGAAATGTAGAAAATATTCTGACCTTGCTCGATCCGTAATGCCACGTTCGTATGGCGAAGATCATGGAAACGGATGTCCCTGATTTTTGCCCTTCTCAATGCCGGTAGAAAGTGCCGTTTAACCATGTTATCAGGACAGAGGGGCTTGCCGTCCGAGTTGCTAAATACTAAATCGAGGTCATTCGATCCGCTTGCCAGTTTATGCTTTTTCAGTTCATGGACAAGGGTAGGGGACAGATCGATTCTCCTCTTTGAGTTTTTCGTCTTCGGAGTGAGGAAAGCCTTTGACGTGTTGCAGAACGCCCGCCTAACGTGAATCTGGTTCTGGTTAAAGTCGATATCGCCCCATTGCAGACCGACCAATTCGCCCCGGCGCATGCCCGTAAGAATGGCAGTTAAGAAAAGAACCCGGTAATCGAGATTCACCTTATCAAGGAAGAGATTGATTTCTTCCGGGGTGAGGATGTCCATTTCTTCCTTATCCATCTTCGGGCGTTCAAGATGCTCCGCAGGGTTTCTTTTCAAATAGCCCCATCTCGAAGCGTGTTTGAACATGAGTTTTATGGGGACTATTTCATTGATCACGGTCTTCGGTTTGAGTTTCTTCTGCTTCTTATCTTCGACCAGAGGACCCCTCATGCGATCTGCCACATATTTTTGAAGCATGGCCGTCGATATGTCACTAACCGCATATGAGCCGAAGGCGGGAACCAATCGCTTGTCGATGATATTTTCATAGCTTTTGAATGTTGAGGGCTTCGTTTTGGTCTTGGCATACGAGTCCAGCCATGTTGCAGCGAACTCTTTGAAGGTTGCTTTCTTGAGTTCCTGGTACGTGCCATCATGGACTTCGCCCATCAACTCGGTGAGCTTCCTATCGGCTTCCCTTTTGGTGTTGCCAGCAGAAATCCATTTTTGTTTTCGCCTACCGTTCTCAGGATCAATGACCCTAAAAACAATGTAATAGGCTTTACCCTTCTTATGAATGCTGCCTGTCACGGTTGTTACCTCCTTTCCTTTTTCGTTTTCTTGATCGTGCCCTTTGTTTCCAGTTCGCCTCCTTCCTTCTCCAGCCACTTCAGGGCCAAGTGGAGGAATGATGGTATCTCTCTTACACCGAGTTCCCAGCGGGAAACAGTGAGAGGTATTACACCCAGAATCTTAGCAAGCCGTCCCTGGCTGTAATCGTTCTTATGTCTCCATGCTTTTAATTCCTTTGGTGTCACTAGTGTAGTATAATCCATTGGATTATATATGTCAAGCGCCCTTAATAATATCTTCTTCTTGTTCGACAACAATTAAAAAATAATAAATTTAGAAAATGGGGTATGTACTTAACGATATTTACCCCAACGCCTTGTAAATCATGACAGCTTGGGGATGATTACCAGCTGATCCGGTCCGCACGGCGCAGACTCTATGTCATTTTTCATATTTTTTAGGGTTTTATTACCGAAAAAACCTTCTTCGTATCCATTATGTTCTCGAATAAGCGTCAAAGGAATCCGCATATCTTTATTTTCTTTATCTTGAAGTCGCTTAAAATACTCATATGCCATCAAGTCGGCTACCTGCAATCCTATTAGTTGCTTGGGTTCAGCGGGAGTGCAAGTTTTCAGTCGGTGTCGGTATGCAAATGCTGGATTTTTTTTCAGCTCCCCGAAAATCTTAACTGCCTGGATATCGAATCCTGACCCTCTCTCCACGAAAACGGAAAAGCTGTCATTAACGGGGAGATCTTCCATGTCTTTTGCGATCATGGCGATACAACTCTTAAAACAGGCAACCCAAGGATGTCCTAGCTTAATACAGCCAGCTTCGTTGATGATGGTTCGATATTCAGCGGCGCGCATTCCGCAATTATAGGCACGCATTCTCGTTTTCTGGCAATTGACAGCCGTTAGAAGTTCGGCACTGTAGCGAGCCCTCCTTGGCTTGCTCCATTTGCTATATTCTCCTTTTGCACCATTCAACTCTGTGGCATGGAAACGAGAAACACCATAACGATGATTGATCTCATTCCAATTCTTATCTATCTTCGTCCACGTTGACTGATCTGAGAAAAAACCGCTTATGGTAAAAATGTTTGGCTTTCTCGCATTGCCATCGTAACTTTCATCGCAATAAAAATGAAATAGCATAATATTTCTCTTTTCTTGCGTGCTGGGATGAAGCCGTTCTAGCAAGTTCCCCAAATGAAATCACGCCGTCTGTCTACTATACTCCAACGAAGTAGATGAATCAAATTTGCCATCCTTGTTTTTTTAAACATTTCCGCTGTATTTAAATCGGAGACACAAGATGTTGCCTATGTGTCCCTAAATGCATACTACGTTTAAAAAAATGAATGACCTTCGGGTTACGAACCCGACAACCGAAAAGTACGATAATAATATCAGTGAGCTATTTTGAGCTTCTAACAGACTTCTAACAGTATTCATTGTTTTTTGCCATTTCCCTGGGTTGTTTCATTTAGCCACTCGTCTATCTTTGATTTCCTGAATCGGGGATACTTGCCAATTTTGAAGTACGGAATTTCACGGGTATGGATCTTCTGGTATACCCATGTATCCTTAACGTCGAGGTATTTGGCAAGGCTTTTGATGTCCCAAATAGGATCATCGTCTGCTTTTGCCTGTGATAGAAGGGGACGTATTTCTTTCAGGACCTGTTGAGTGATTGCCGCTGCTAATTCGTTCAGGTCCAAATTGAGTTCTGCCTTCATGTAGTATCGCTCCCCCATGGGATTCTTTATCCGTTGTGGCTTCATAAACCCTTGTCAATACTTATCGAATTATTACCATGTGCCTAAATTGTGCCCGTCATTTGTCGCGTATCTGTACAGTTCCTTCGACATATGGCTCGCGTATGCCCGTGTGTCTAACCCTATAAGTACGGACTCCTCTAAGTTGTGATACGTCGATGTCCAGTTCAACCTTCATAGGCTTTATCCATTACTCGTAGTTAATTTCTTCGACCTGCTTTCAACTGCCAACCTTAATCACTCTGTTATTTTCCTATCTCGTTCCTCAGGCTATAATATCTCCCAGACAACCTTGTATTTATTCTTTACCGTTTCTTCTTTCGTGCAATATTGACAGATAGGGTTTTCGTCCACCAATAAGACGAGATCCCAATCCTCATCCGAACCATATTTATCGGTCCTCGGCCCACGTGTACACATACCGCTGCACCACTTACAAAGGAATTCCATGGAAGGTTCTGGCCTTAAATACTCGCCCGCTTCGTTCTGTTCAAAAATAGATACATAATCAGATTCCATCGTCCCCTCCTCTCTTTGTTTAAATTTGTCCCGTCCTATAAAATGCGTTCTCTTTACTGTTCTGTCATGCCTTTCTCCGTTGCGAGACTAGCCTTTAAATGCTTCTCAGTCAGTTTCGTGTAGTATTGTCAGCCATTGGTTATTATCTGGCCATGCGTGTCTTGCTTTTTTCGATCCACGCATCAAGGCCCACAAATATCGAACAGCACCCGTCTTCCATCGCGAATGCAGGGAATTTTACCAGCATAATACATTTCCCTGATTGCCCAGACAGATCGTCTCAAGTATTTTGCAGCCTCTTTTACGTAATAAAGCCGCTTCTCCATCCGACCACCCACCGGATTCTAAATGCAAGATTAGCAATGACTTTCGGGTAAGCAACCTGGTAATCTTGATAAAGCGTTAATATTGCCTTTCATATTGCCCTTGTTGAGCATTGTCCATATCGCTAAGCAGCTGGCGTCGTAGGCTTTGATGACAATTTCTATTTGAAAATTGAAGGCACCCGAGTCTATTTCTTCCGGCATAATGGCTTCAAGTGCTAGTCTCGGGTAACAAACCTCGAGGACACTGTATAATTTATCAAGAGTCTGTTCCCCTATTGCTCCTTGGGCGCCGCAAGGACACGAGACTATTTCAACATTGAAATCTGGTTCAACATCGTGAGCTTCTCGACAAAACTCGCATCTGAACGTGACCGTTTTCCTCATTTTGAACCCTCCTTGTTTTTTTATAAGTTTTGCGTCGGTCTGTTCGATTATCATTCCTATAGCGTCTTACGTTCTCCCTTTAATAAATTAATTGAGATTTGTTCCTTTCAATCCGGCCAGCAAGGTCAACAATGTCAATTGCATCCGGTGCCCGTCGCGCACACAGGGGATCTTCCCGTGATAGTACATTTTCCGCAAAGCCCAGACAGAACGACCCAGGTACTTTGCAGCTTCATGGATGTTGTAACGCCGCTTGCTCAAACGCTCCCCCACACCGGATTCTATATCCCCTGGGTAGTTGTAACCTGTTGTTTCCTCATGCTCTTTTATGCCCTTATGCCCCTGTTATGCCCGCCAAACCTTGCTCGTTATTCCTATTTTTTCTAGTTTCGTTTCAACGTTTCTTCAACATTATAAAAACAGTCGTCTTTCCCTATTTTTTACATATTGCATCACTCTTTTTGCGAAATTCAGCTTTCCAGCTTGTAAATTTCATCTCAGACGACAATATCGACACTTACGACTTATCAGACCTTCTCGTCTTCTGCGACCAATGCTTTCTCTGCAGGAGTAACATAGAGCCTCTTTGCCATACGGGCTGCAATAAGAGCTTTTTGGATCGGCAACTTTGAGCGCATTCGGCGCTGTTGCGTACATGCCGTGGATCTAGCATACCCGGCATCAATCATGGCCCAAAAAAAATCCTTGCCATCGTTAATACGTTGAATGAGCCGCTTTTCCCGTTCGGAGAGTGATTTGGTTGGCCTCTTGCGTATAATAGTTGTCATATTCCACCTCGATCAATTAATTGCAAGCTTTAACCTCTTACATCAGAATGTTTTCAACATTTGGGCCTTTTCCCCGAACCAAATTTTGCATCTCTTCTCCCGGGAAGGGCATCGGTCAACCAGGTTGCCACGAGTGCCTCTTTTTTCGTTTAAAAGGCTTGTTGCCACGCGAAAATGGAAGGGTTTCAAGTTCTCGACCGCTCCTTCTCTGGTCATTTTCTTGTTTCTGCCAAGACGATAGCTGTGCAAAGGACAAATCGCATTGTCTACCGATTCACACATAAGATCGGCAATGATAATTTTTTGAGATCCGACGAATTCGCCGGAACACCCTGCCGGTTCATGATCGGCGCTGCATTCGGTGCAGTATCTTTTTATCCTTTCCATAGCAGTCAGACTGATATCATTCAAGGAACAGCTTTTGCTTTTACATTCGGGGATTGACCGTGCCCCGCCATGGCAGAAGCGGCAGGTCAATCTAATGGCATTCGATGGTTTCATCGTCTTATGATCATTTATCCCAAAAGCTGTCATTGCTATTCTCCAGGTTCGGTTGAATGCAGAAGTTCAGAACTACAATTCTGTTTTTTCCCATCCGCTATCAGGAATAAATCGACAGCCTTGGACAAGCCTGAACTTCCTTTCCAATCTATTTGGGTTTTTCCCGTCTTGTGCCCAGTTCTTCCCCTTTACAATCTTTATTTTTCCGGTATCCATCGCAAGATAAAGCCGCGCTTTTTCTATTGACCTCTCACCACCCAAGCCATGTTCTTTCCCCGCATTCTTTTGAAGAGCGATAATTGCAATCCCTTTATGAAGTCTGTCAAAGATATCTTTAATCAGTTGACCCACCATGAAAAAGTCTGTATGCAGTTCCAAAAAGTCGATAATGTTAATATCGTCTTTCCGTATCACGTCGGCAAAATTTGAAGAGCGCTCCCTCCAGGCGCATTTTTTCCATGAGTCCATCGGAATACCGAATTTGCTCAGGCGTGACTTCAACTCCGTCTTACCCATTTCGGAAGAAAAATAGTTGATCCTATGCTTTCGCATATTCCGTTCAACGAAGTTCAAGAGAAAGGCAGTTTTCCCTGAGTTTGACGATCCGGCAACCGGGATAACTGATTTCTGGTAGGTATGCACAAGCTGCTCGATCTCAAAGGGCCAGGATAGATCGATCGGCGTATCGTCGCCGCTCATGAAGTCAATATCCTCGGCAGTATTGTCTATTACCCTGAAATGCCCGTTTTTATCGCCTACGCGCTCAATAACCTCTTGCTCGCATAGACGGCGCAAAATCTCGCTTACGTTCTTTTTATCTTGTCTGTTGTGGACACTTGTGGACAGTCCTAAAAAGGCATAGACATCTGTGGACAAAAAGCCGCCTTTTGTGGACAATACAAACTCTTTGACCTCTTCGGAGAGTGCTTTCTCTTGGCGGTCCTTCCGTTTTACAGCAGAGCGAATCTTATCATTGAACCATTTCGCGTCATGCTCCTCACCCCAAGATTTCGCAAGAGTTCTAAGCACTTGGAAGATTTCACATTCAGGCATCCCGCTCTTGTAGAGCGAGTTTGCAACGTGAAAAAGTGAGTTATCCCGGCTTCCAACTGCGAACATGTCCACAGAAATGTCCACAGTTCCTATAAAGCTCTTTCCATTTTCCCTAAAATATTTTAATTCTATAGAATCTAACTGCAGAAAGTCTTGAACTGCTTGTGGTAAGGCAGGAACCGCAACGTCAAAGATGCTGAGTCCATGCTGCCATGTGTAACCCTTGCTCGGCGGTGCGACAATATAGCCGCCTGTGGCTCTCAGGTCCGCTCCGGGTATGACTTTACAGTTATTACGGATGTTCTGATCTGAGCTGCGGAAGTACCAATGCTGGCCGCCAGAAGGCGATATAGCGATAGGGAAAAGAAGATTATCGGGAATAAGTGTATCGAGCGTCTGTTTTGCTGTTTCTACTTCGTCGAGGTCAATGACTACAAGACCGTTACTTACTTCGCCTGTGACAATCGCTATGTTGGCATTCGGCCACTTTCTTGCCCATTCCTTAATTTCGGTGTTTATCGGTTTCCGCTCCTGAAATATTTCCCATTTTATAAGCGGCTTTTTCGCGTCGGATTTTTTTTCATCGTCGGTGCTGCCTCGGGCATACGCCGGACCCTTTACCGGAATGACAGAATAGCCAGCGGCAACATAGGCGTTAGCGGCATCAAAGAAAGATGTGGGGAGAACGGTAGCTGCGTTCATGCCTTACCCTCGCGCCGCCAGCTTGGGGCCTTTTAAACTGAAAATCGCACTGCGAAGGCCTTTCAACGCTCTTACATAAGTCGATACCCCAACATGCGTGTCGGCATAAAATTCGTCCTGCGCCTCGTCAATACCGAAGCCCTCTACACGGAAGTCGACCTGGCCTGAAAGGTTTTTATGAGGAATTACCTTGAAGGGCTTGTTTACGGCGATGAAATATGCGGGAATCACAGGGTCAGAAAAAACTCTTTTCTCTATTAGATCCTCGGGGGATTTCTCAGCAAGGGAGAATGTAGGGACGGACTTTGGCAAAACTCTTCGTACCATGGTCGTGGACCTCCTCTTAATCGTTATCCTGTAGAGCCCGATGGTCGGGTCTTCAATTTGCACACCGAGCCGCTCACGGTCTTCGGCTGTTTCTTTATTATAGAAATCCTGACGTGTTTTGATATGAGATGTTTTTTGAGGAGGTAGCGCGTCGAAGTGTGAAAAAACAGATAGGGTCTTTGGGATAAACTTACTTGGGGGTCCAGTTCGGATTTGCCTTCTTAAACTCCGCCCATGCCAGTTCGCGCTCCCACGCTTGAATATCGAAATTAAAATCAAAAAGCTCGAAGAGCGAATTCAGCCGGGGCAGGCCAGAATCTGAGAAGTCTTCCTTCTTGAGATTGGGAATAGCCTTCATGATCTTAGCCATTTTTTTTGCTAATGCCACCTTTTGTTTTTTTTCTGCTGCAGCTATCTGCGGCGATGGTGCAGGATTGATAAATCTGAACGCTCGCCTTTTTACCTTTTTGGTGATCTCTATAGAGTCTTCGTTCCAGATGTTCGGATACAGTATTTGCAGCAGATTCGCCACGATCTGGTATGATGCTTCATGGATTATTTTGCAGTTTATTTCGCCCTTCATGTTGTGGGAGCACGTTTTTTTATGACAAAAGTAGTTCACATAATAGACAGCGCCCGCCGTTGCGTACCTCCAAAAGGGGTGGTCTTGAGGTGATCGGTAATAACCCTTCTCGATTCCAAAATATCTAAAATGCAGATTGGATATCTGCTCGCCATATTTGATTACCTGATCGATCCAGAGCTTCAAGTGAATGTACTGGGGAATATGCCAAAGAGAATCATATCCAGCAGACTTCGGGAAATGCAAACGATCTAACCTATATATGAATTGCATGTTATCTAATTGACTGACTACCGGAGCAAGTTGCTTGCGAAGCTTCTTGAAATTATCGCAGGTTTCTTTGACGAGTTTTGTAATCTGTGGATCTCCTTTGGTGAATTCATTCGTGAAGGGCCATGGCTTCAATATCATGATTATGGCGTCGATGTAGGAGTCGAAGGACTCTTCATCAATTTTAAGTCCGTTGAAGCATGCTTTAATTTTTTGCCAGGGCAAACGAGGTTTCACGCACGAGTCATACCAACTGCAGGCGAAGTCGCACTCTTCTTTTTTTATCATCCTGGTGACGAACTCACGATAATCAAAAGGATCGCGATATATCGCACCAGCCGGCGGCGAGAACCTCTTTTGCAACTCTGCACTAAATGCAACTGTCTGTATTTGATGCTGATGAAAAAGGTGCATCCAGAACTCACGCGCTTCGGCCTCAAGCTCTTCTGGTGTCTTTGAGATGGCGATGTTTAATTTCTTTTTCTTTTCCATTTCGTTTTCTTTTTCAGCACAACGAGAACTTCTTGTGGTTAAGCTTGGTGAGAAAACAGTCGTCACCCAAACATTGCTATATGTTTGCACAAATCAGCGATTAGGTCAAGAAGATGGTAGTGGGTGAGTTTGCAGTGGTATTTTTTAGCGGCCGCCTGTTAGCAAACCAGCCGGGAATGAAGGCATCGGCTTTGCGTTTTTAAATGCGTTCAACGCGTTTTGTGCAGCCTGATCAGCTTTGTCCCTATCATCCTGATCGGCTTTTTTCTTTTTATCTGCCTTCTCCTTTTTTTCATCATATCCCGCTGCGCTAACATTGTCGGACTGAGGTGGCAGCCCCGATTCGGCGGCCTTTCCATAGTCTTGCGGTTCGGTTCCGACCGGGACTTCCTTCGTCAGCACAACGTCTTTCTTAGGTGTGCAAAGTTACATGCCGTACTTCATCGTGCAGTAATTACTGCCCTTCTCGTAGATGTTTTGCCAGACATTCGCACTATCGTCCTTGAACTTCAAGAGCCAATCTGCCTGCGCCACCTGGGCGAACAGCACCAGAACTGCTACTGCGATGAGCTTTTTCATGAATAGCCTCCCTATGGCTGTGTTAATCTATGTCCTGTTCACCGGTGTCATGTGGCTTAATAGACCTCCGACCAGTTTCGGAACTTGCCGTTGCCATTCAACCCGTTCTTCTGGGTTATTTCTACGGGTTGCCACCCAGGACAACGCCTGACTAACATGAAAAAGATTGCTCACTGGGCTTACCGATCCTGGTACCTCAGCCAATTTTCTTACTGGCTTTGCCGTCGCCTCACCAGGAGCAAAGGGATCATCGATCTCAACATCATGTCCATCAAGGCAGATGTGAAATACGCGGCATGCCGCTTTCTTGCCCCATTTCTTGGTTATGTCGATGTTCACCCAAGGCGCTAACATATCAACATTTACCGATGTTCTTCCCCATGTGCGAAATCGATTCAGGTCGTTTGCTGCCTGTTCGAGCCCCTCTTTGACTATATTTGGGATAGGGTTCAGAGAAAGATGCTCATTATGTATATCTTCCAACTCAACCACAGACTCTACGATTACCATACCATTGCTGCATTTCAACCGTTTCCAGCCGAACAATATTATCACTCGGCTACTTCCATCAACGGAGTTGAAGCATTCAAGCCGCAAATCCATAACATCTCCGACTTTTGCATCTATCTTATTTTGGTATTTCTCTGGGAAGTAAATCCGCAGGTTCATCCATTCATCAAATTCAGTCAACCCGATCTCACAACGAAGCGGTGCAGGGTCTATTCCTGCATCACGAATACCCTCAAAGCACTTTTCTGCAACTTCGGCATGCTGGACAAGTGGATAACTATTGGATACCACGCCAACTGGCATAGGATGCTCCATAGCTGTCCGAGGTTTACGAACTACTGACTGCATGTAAGGGTTAGGGGGAAAATCAGGGCCGACTCTAAAGTTGATAAGTTCAAATGTTGGAAGTAATGTTTTAAGTTGCTTCCATTGTCCTGAGTAATAGGAAACATTACGAGCATGCCAGCGGCCCGACTCTTCCATTTTTACAAGAGATGTTGTCATTGGGTGATTGCCTCCGTCAGCTACCTCCTGCCACAATTACATCCAATAGCACTTTGCGTGTTTTTTAGCTTGCTTCTTGAATTTTATCACCTGGCGAATAAGTCGGCGATGGGCAAATTACTTCTGCTCTTTGCTTTCGTAAATAGTATTCCTGTTTTGTAATCCCAATCCGTTTAGCTTCGGCGGAATCTTTTTGGTCCATGATTAGTATTACTGTGGGTTTTGTACAACAATGATAATTGTTAAAATTATAGCAACAGGCAGTGCCAAGATTACCCCATAAATTATTCCTGATATGATGCAAGCCCAAATACCGATAGATTGTAAGTTGCTTCTTCTCCTCTTAGCGATGAAAAAAGGCAAAAGTCCGCAAATTGCTCCTACGCCGGAGCCGAACAAAATTGGGAAGAAATATTCAGACGTTCCCAACCACTTACCGATACCTAAACTGATAACCAAAATAGTAAAACCAACAAAATTTAATAGCAATTTTATAGCGGGACTCATTTTGGTGGGCGAAATACTTTTTTCAGAAATCACAGCTTTGGGCTGATAATTTACACTTGGAATGCTACGAGTGAGAACGCTTTGTGGATTGGGCTCGTGAGAAATTCCGCTTTTCAAAGTTGTGTTTTGTTGATCTATTAAAGATTGTGCTTGAATATTTTTTTGTGGCGATGGTGGTACTGGGGAATTTGTATAATTAATTATTATATTTTCGTAGGCTTCATCCAATTCCTTTGATTTCACTCTTGCTTTTTGCTGCAAGGATGGATTATTTTCAAAGCGATTTGGATTCCACACACTCGATAAGTCTCTATATGCTTGTCTTATTTCTTCTTTAGTAGCATTGGGATTGATGCTGAGTAGTTGATAATTACGATCCAAAGTTATTTGCTTCGTACTGCTATCTCCCGAGCCAGGAATTTTGTTCTCTCTTATCTGCGGAGAGATTGATGTTTTTGACCCTACGACATTATTTTGGTTTTTATTTTGAACTAACTCTTCTTCAAATGATGCCTTGATCTTCTCCAAGGCTTCATTTAATGCGTTGACCTTTGGCTGGTTCTTTAACTGAGTCTGGGAATTATCAGGTGGCCCCGGTAGCTTCTGTATGGCCGTGGAATAGGCTTGTCCCACCTCTTCAAGAGAAGCGTCTTCTATTATCCCCAATGTTTGATAATAGGGCGTCATATCTTCATAATCACACATTTCGCATTTTGTTCCGTCCTGCCAGTTGCTGTTATTACATTTTCGGCAGATCCAGGCCATAGACACCTCCACCCCAGATTACCACAGCTATTATTTGTTCATAGATACGCTTCCGGTTAAACGTCTTCGTAAATCATGTAACGTCTGCCGCATCTGTCCCATCGGACGGTACCGCCTCATATCTCGCTTTTCAGGAGAGCGAAAAGCGTTGATGGCGTCTTCGAATTGCGCCACTTTTACCGAAATCTCTCTTGCTCCCAAATTATAGCATAATGATTACATTGTATACTATGTATTCATTGTATTGTCAAACGGAATGGCTATATTATTTACCATGAAGAAAGAGATCATTATCACCGCCAGAGTCACACCGGAAATCAAGGAGGCGATCCAATCTCTTGCGGACAAGGATGAGCGCACGGTAGCTTGGATCGTTAGGAAACTTTTGGAAGAAGCATTAGAATCGCGAAAACTTCTAAAACACAAACACTAATACAGCATCCACTTAAATAAATAACCTAAAGTACAGACGTTCATTTAGGGGAACCAGGCAGAAATTCGACCCAACTAAGTCCTATAAACTCAATATCATCGTTCCAATCCCAAAGACCCAGCTTCTTTTCCACATGAGCTTTTGCTACTTCATATAGTGGATTGATATCAGGCACAGTCGTCGCTTCATTTAAGAACTCAATGGCAGGCAGACTGAGAGCAGCAGTCAGCAAGTCATCATCGACGATTCTGGAAGATGCAACGAACACTGGGATGAACTGAAAAAGGCATTCGTCACTATGCTCACGAGTGAAACGTTGGCGTGCCACGAAAGCAAACAGTGCCCCTGACTTACCAGCCAATTTCGGTTCAGGTATATGGCGTATCGCTGTCAATCCTCCAAAATCATAAGAGCCCACATAGGCCAGCATTGCATCGATGAATGGATGACCGAGGGCTAGGAATTGAGCATCATTACGCTTGATTGCCAAGGCACGGTCAAATGTCCCTTCGCGGTACCGTTCTGGGAGTTCATACTGTTTCAGAATATCGGGCACAAGAAACTCAAGAAAATCACCTTTATGTTGAAGTTGGCGGTGATGTTTAGCAAGAAAACGCTCGGTAAATCGTTGAAGATCATTTAGGGTGAGTTCCGAAGCTAGTTCACGTCGATAATTATCAAATGAATAGCTAGAGACATCGCGGAATAGACTTTGGGTTGCGATCTCAAAAGCTCGTTTTGCTCGTTCAACAGCATCTGCGATTTCCTGCTGAGTTTGTTTATTTAAATTCCCTTCAACAAGAGCGCGTTTATATATTTTGGCTGGATCAATCTCACTTTCTAGTTGTCCATTCAGCGTACCTTTAATATCGTCGGGATTCTCGCCCGTGATATGTGCTAAAGCGATAGCTGCTCGATCAAGTCGATCTTCGAAATATGCCTGTACCTTGTCCTCAATCGTTCCTTTATTGAAGAAATGATATACTTGCACAACTTTGTCCTGGCCGTAGCGGTAAACGCGACCTACGCGCTGCTCAACACGCATCGGATTCCACGGAAGATCATAGTTGACACAGATATGGCAAAATTGAAGGTTGATTCCTTCGCCGCCTGCTTCCGTGGACACCAAGAAACGTACTTTTGGATAGTCGCGGAATAGCCGCTGACTTGTTTTCTTCGTGGTAGGAGCGACAAGAGCACCTTCTTTCTCAAATGGGGACCAAATAGATTCATCGTCCATTTCAGCTTCTTCGCGGCGCTCCAACTTCATGTCACCATGAATTACGACTACTGAGCCCTTGCCGTATCTGGCTTCAAGGGCGTGAACTATGTAACGCTGAGTCTCCCGGTATTCGGTAAAAATCAGGATCTTCTCTTCGTCTTTGCGGGGGCTTTCTTGAGCGACATAATCTGTAAGATTGAGCAACTCATCAAGTTTTTTATCTCCTTTTACGCTCATCGAAATCAGTGTTTTAATTGTATCAATCTCGCCTTGCAGTATCTCTCTATCATCGAGAAGAACGGCATGTTCATCATGCTCGCCTTCATAGCGTTCGTCATATAGCGTAGATTCTTCATCTGGGCGCTGAGGTAGTTCGTCCAACTGACCCTGTAATCGACTAAGACGCTTCGATAGTGCTGACTTGATGGCTGCTGTTGAACTCGCATTAAGCTTCTGAAAAGTCGTTAGGAGGAATCCGGCGGCTCTCCGTCGCTGGGGGTCATTCACTCGCTCAAGCATCTGGTACCCGTCTCTAATGTATGTTGTTACTGCCTTGTAGAACCGCTCCTCGTCGGTATACATCTTGGACGGAAGTCGATGAGTTTGGCGACCCTTGAACACTTTATGGCCCTGCGCATCAGTCACATCCTTTTTCGGTGTGCGGATAACTAATTCCGTAAATGACATTCCGCTCTTATCAAATAGTGTCGATTCATCCAGCCCGGCAAAATTCACGTTCTCCTCAAGCAGCGAGATTAGGTTCTTAAACCGACTGTGATTCTCCTCTCCCTGATGTGGTGTTGCGGTCAGCAATAAAAACGCGTCGGAATATTGTTTATGACTTACCTCTTCGGCAAGACGATAGTTATGCGTTTTTTCAGTTTTTCCTGATCCATAATCAACAGCACTAAGGCGGTGAGCTTCATCAAATATGATCAAATCCCATTTCCGGTTTTCAAGTAGGACGCGTTTGTGTTCGGCGCGTTTAAGTGTGTCTAGAGATGCAATGGCGGTAGCCTTCAAATCCCATATACGCGGATTGATCGCTGTAAAATCTCTGCCGAATATTTCAAATATAGAGTCGAACTTGTCTTTCATCTCTTCCTGCCACTGCGTTGTGAGACCTGCAGGTGTGATTATCAAAGTCCGCTTGGCCTGACCCCTTTGCATCAGCGCCTGCCAGATCATTCCCGCCTCGATGGTCTTACCTAGCCCGACCTCATCGGCGAGCAGAAAGCGTCGTCGCGGGCTCGATACTACCTTATAAGCAGCAAAAATCTGGTGTGGAAGAATCTCCGTACGTGCATTCGAAAGCTGACCTCCCTTATTCCCAGTCAAGAATTGCGCCGCCAGTATCTTCAATTCAAACCGCCATGGTTCATCCCACTGCCCACGTAGTGCCCGCTTTATTGGAGTGTCTACTAGCTCGATCTCAGCGAGATGCAATATCTTGTTTTCTGAACGGTAAGGTGGAGGCATAAACACTGATGGATTAAACTCAACCTTAGCCTGATCGCCTCGAATCTTCTGAATACACCCGATACCATAGCTCTTGTATAGGTCTTTAGTGCTGCGTACAAAAGCCCCTTCTACGAACAATGACGAATTCGTTTGTACAGCAAAGGGGGATACCTCGCTCTTTTCTAAATCTCCCAGAAGATATAGACCTTTAGGGGTCACGTTGTAGATATCATTTTGTAATTCTAAGAAGCCACCACTGACTAAATAATCTAACGTGCTTTCAAGCTGTCCTGACGAACCAAAATGCTTGCGGAAATCAAGGACGCTCGTGAAGAAACGAACATGGACTGCCCATAAAACGAACATGCTTACTTCGTCGAGCATCGTCTTGCCAAGTTGTAAATCACGCCTACGATCTTCCATCAGACGCGCACCCTTCGCCTTCTGTATTCAACCTGTCTTCTAGCCTCGGCACATTTGATCGATTCTTTGAGTAAATTACATGCCGTAACTTCTTCATCATCATACCAGTACACATTGTGCCAGCCCTCGTCAAGATCTTTGATTATGCCTTTCGCACTGTACCCATGCTGATACTTTTTGGGAACAAAAATATAGAACTTCTGGGCCAAGTCCGGATTACTAGCAAATTCGTGCACCTCCCCTTGGGCACCGGGTGCCTCTTCAATCAGCACGATAATTAGATGAGCTTCTTGCGCTTGTGCAAACTCCTTCGCAGCTTCTGAAAATGCACAAGCGAAGGCTTCTCCTGCTAGCTCTTCGCTTGTCATTGCATTATGACCTAAATTCATCAAAGCATCGTATATATCCCTACGTTTTGGGCCAACAGGAGATGTAGATCCCTTGCCTGGACCCCACACCAGAATGCTAAGAGCAACTGTTGCCCGTGCTCGCTCAAGCTGCAACTGATATGCAGCTTTAAATCTTTCATATTCCTTCTGTGCTGCAGCAGTCTTTAGCTCAGCTACAAAAGCATTTTCTTGAGGTTCGGCCATAATTCAAGTCACACCGTTTCATTCCCTTGTTCAATTTCGTTAGCGGATAGGTCACGGATCGCATCTACCACCTTGGTCTCGAAGTTGGCAATGTAGTCAATGCGCATCATTAAACGTCGTTCTCCTATTCATCATCTGATGTTGAATCGTCTCGAAATTCCATCTCAGATAGAGCATCTTGCGCCATCCTCAACTCCTTGTCGCTCAAACCCCACAGATGGGCTGCCTTTAAATCGATCTGTTTTTGTATATGAACAACAGCATCATGATCCTCGTTTTTGGCGCAAGCATGGCATTCTTCTGATAAAATCGCTAATTCTTCGTGTAGTGTATTCGATTGATTAAACATAGGGATAGCTAGCTGAGCAATGTCGCTTGGTGTATATTCTATAGTCTGGACTCTTACCGCTGCTCCCCGAAGAAGCAAATTGGCAGGAGAGGAATTTAATAGTGCTGCAATGAAATTGGCTTCTTTCTTAGATCGTGCTGGTATCATAATAAGCTTTTCATGTGGTATATGTCGACCAGGCACGACTGCAGCTTGCATCGCGTTAGATAATCTTTTATATACAACTTTCCAGGAAGCAAAGGTATATTTGCCAACTGCGACCATCGCATAGAAAGGTCCACGATCCATTTGCTGCCGCACTATTGCTGTTTTTCGTCGAAGTAATTTATCCTTGAATTTGAGTAGAAATTCATACGAGTGTGGTGCGCTCCGTTTCAGATCATGCTCACTGATCCAGCAACTGTTTTCAACATCATACGGCAAAAGTATAAATGCAGATGGCTTACTTGTCCATCGGTGAACATCACGTCCGCGCAGCAACGGGAACACAAGTTCGCTTTCAAGAGGACTATTTACGATTTCAACTTTTATCTTACCTACATCCCCCATATTTTCATAAACGATCTGTTTGCCACGTTGCTCGATCTCTCGGAGCCAATATGCACCGTTTAAACCCCCGGTGTACGCGCCGGTGTAGGCCCGATACACGTTCGACCCACGAACCTTGCTTAATCCTTTTAGTACATCTTTGGGCAAAGTGAGCCATGGAGATGTTATTCTATTTGGATCAGAAGGAATTGCTTTGTAGAGTTTCACCTCTACAACATTCATCACGGTAGCAAGTGTCCAGTCTTCGGGCAGTTCGTTAGTGGATCTCGGACGCCAGAGCGCGTAGTTAACAGGATATTTAAAGGCTGTTGGAGTCTTCTTCACGACTAATACCGAGGTTCTGTTCGTTGCTCCTTGAAATACGTTAAAATCACTCAAATCATGGATGATTTTTGGTTGAAGATAAACACGCCCACTCTCAGTTGTATACGATAAGCGACGAAAGCCATCACCGCCGCCTTTACTTTTGAAAAGAGATTGCGTTAACACGAAGCCAAGAGAACAGTTCTCATTTAAAAAATGATCGACGCACGAAAATACAAACAAAGCACATATATCACGTTTAGTCGAGCCAATCTGCGGACCAGATAATGAATGTTTCAATTCGTACTTATCCCAAAGTGGATCAATATCCTGCCGGTATGCTATTGGAAGATTCTCAATATTTACCCATGGTGGATTACCTGCAATATAATCAACCTTACCAATGAAAACGGGTGCAAATGCATTTTTTATGATTCGAGCCCAAACCCCGTTTTTATTTGCCTTATCTAGCTGTACCAGTTGATTGTACAACATGACGTGAATATCCTCAGCTTTAACAGGCAGGCCTTCTTCGTTGCATCGAGAAATGAAGTCACTAGGTGAATAGCCGTTCTTAACACAGAATTCTAGTTGTTCAGCATACAATGCGACCTGATTGCGATTTTTCGTGATCTCCACAGGAATAAGAAATCTCGCGGCAGCGGTTTTTAGCTCTCGCGTGACTCCATGTTTTCCAGTAAACAGATCGCCATATTCCGTCGGTGTTAAAATTGAATCGCACAAATAAATCGGGATCTCAATTTTGTCCACATGACCAATAAGGTCGCGGATTGCGATAAGATAGTTAGTTCGAGCGGCCATAACGGCCAATGGATTAAGATCGAAGCCGATAATATTAGATAGAATCTTACGGCACAGTCCACCCTCGTCGAAGTCGCATCGCTCGCGGTTTTCTTCATACCACCTACGTGTCCGATTGATAGCCATAATATCGAATGTGCCGGAACCGCAAGAGGGGTCAAGCAAACGTTTATCAGGATTGCCATCATAGCCCAGCTCATTAAGGACGTGTTCCGCAAGCCAGTCTGGTGTGTAGTATTCACCGAGGTCGTGGCGAACACTCTTCGGGAACAGTTGCTGATATAATTTCTTTAGTAGGTCGCGGCTGCTCGATGGATCTTCGGAAAGAGTTCCAGGGTTATAATTGTCCAGTCGAGACACCATATCGCGCACAAGCTTTTCAATAGGTTCGGACCAAACAGAAGTGTACCAAGCGAAGAGGTCGCCTTCTAGAAAATTAGTGATGTTGAGGTGCCGAAAGATGCTACCTGCTTCAAGATCCTCCATCTCCCGTTTGAGCTTAGTGCTAGTACCTGCTTGCATCATCTTCTGTAGCGGTGTAGGTAATTTATGGAAGAAAGCTACAATTTCGGCTGCTAGCAATTTCATGAATAACGCATAGTAGGTATGGACAGCAAAAAGCAATTCAGCAGGCTTAAAACCTTTAACACCCACTTGGTAGAACTCTGCAAGTTTTTTGATTCTGTCCGAGGGATTGTCAACGTCATAGCCGCAGACCTCACCGAAGAGGATCTTCCACTGACTATAAAAAGTCTGGGCCTTCGGGTTATCAGTGACCACGATAGCTTCGTAGAGCGCATGGATACCTTTGACAGCAATAGTCTCGCCACCTTCTGATCCGAAGTCGCCTGCGAGGTATTCTGGCGAAAATGGCTTACCCTTTGTGCCAAGGTTGAACAACGCCCACAGAAAACGCTCGGCAGAATTACGATTGACCTCGACCGGTTCCTGCACCTGCCACTTGTCGTCGCGGAACCGGATGAAGATAAAATAGTTGCCATCAAGCCCAACACCAAAAAGCGAATTGAGCGGTTGTCCATGCTGCGAGCGCATATCGTAGAATCGCTTCTTTATTTGTTCGATTACCTTCTTGCTACCGGGCGAGTCGGCCTTCGGACCAATCCTATCAGGGGGGCTCTTAGGATTCTTATATTCTATGATGACGCGTGAATAAACAGAATCTATCCGACCACTCGCAACTGTGAATTCGTGCTTCCCCTCAAGTTTGATACCAGCATCTTTCTGGATGAACGCAAGCTGCTTTTCCGATTCGATGCGGATTTCCTCTTCCTTGTCCGCCATTGCCGCCGCTGCCCTGATTTGGTCGGCATATTCAGCAGCCTTTTTGGAAATGAGATCGTCGAGCGATTGTATTTTATTCATGTCACTTCCTCAGCAAAATGACTTTATGACCCGTTTTTCTACTGCATCTAACGGCTCAGTACATAAAAACGTATGAGAGGGCTTCGGCTGGGTTTTGGGGTCGTGAAATTGCGACCAGTCACGCCCGTTCCGAAATTCGATGATCTATCGCTGATTAGTACTAAATCCACTTCATCCCTCCTGACGATGTCCGGTTTATACCACTGACTTTACTATAAGTTGCCACTAAGGGCAAGAGAAGAAACGAGGTACATAATCCTCTGGGGATAACTCTATGACGGTCCGATTGCGACCACGATGCTGTCTGCTAATGATCACATAGTACTATTTATATCCTGCATTTTTATGGTATAGTTTCAGTTAACAACAGCATCCAGAAATGTGAAGATTCTTTACCGATCAAAGCAGTGTAACTTTTATCGGAATTATTGATCTGTCGTATCCAGATATATTTTAAGCAAGATTAAGGTGCTAAATGGCCTGTAGCGTTTCAGACAAATATGGCGGATGGTGTAAGGATTATCCGACCAGCTCGCTGGCATATAACATTGAGGGTAAAACTTTAAGTTACTGTATATTTCATGCACTAGCAGATGGTATTAACAAATCCGTTAATGGTTTTAACGAAAATGTCTTCAATGAAATTCATGCATGCATCCACAAAGGGAAATCGTGCAATTTGTCAGGATCCATTTTCCCTGGCGACATAGATTTTGGTAGAATAGAAGCTGCATTTCCCGAAATCAGTTTTTCGGATGCCATATTCCACGGGAAAGTTACTTTCCATGAAAAAATATTTGACCAAAATGTGACCTTTAGAAATGCGGAGTTCAAAGATAAGGTAAGGTTTATTGATATTAAATTTAATGGTAAAGAATCTTCTTTCAATGGTACGCGTTTCTATAAAAAAATTGAGTTTATTTCTGTGGATTTTAATGGCGAGTCATTTTTCTCTGATGTGACATTTGAAGAAGAAGCTTATTTTTTAAAAGTAAACTTCCTCTCTAATGTTTATTTCCACGAACTGAACATTGGTAAAAAAATTAAATTTGACCTTGTAAATTTAGAGAAAGCTTCCTTTCTTGACACTGATTTGAGAAAGCTAGACATGATTAACTGCGTTTGGCAAAGAAAGAATGGCCGATTTGTTTTATTTGATGAAATCCTTTCTTTAAATAAGAAAGCTGGCAGTAAAAAGAACCTAAAAAAAGTTGAATCCATGTATCGAATGTTAAAACAAAAATATAAAGAAGAGCATAACGAATTTGAAGTTTCTAATTGGCATTATGGTGAAAAGGAGATGGCCCGAAAATATAATCCTTGGAGTAGATTTAACCCTCTGAGCCTGTATAATCTATATTGGCTTTCGAGTGGATACGGAGAGAGACCTTTAAGGGCAAGTATATTTCTTATCGTCCTAATAATCTTACTTACTGTTGTTTTTGGATTTGTGGAAAGTATAAGTTTTTATAAATATTCACTGCTTCTATTTAACACTCTCCAAAACGCAACGTTTGATAAGACACCCGAATTTAGCGCAAAGAGCTTAAATGGAAAGTACCTTACTTTAGCCATGAAAATATTTATTCCCATTCAAGCTGCTCTCTTAGCTTTAGCTGTAAGGAACAAGTTTAGGAGGTAAAGAACATACAAATAAAATAAATTCTCACGACCATGGGATCATGTTATTATAAAAGGAAAGAAATTCGGTTATATCTTGATAGTGCGATATCCTTCCTAGTAGTCAGCAGAAGTTGCAACATTTGAAAATTTCATAGTACAAGAGCCTGGATCGTTTTACAGTTTGTTCATCTACCCATAAAATACCTTACAGAAGAGTTGACAGCTCCATGAGTCAAGCATATATTCTTGAACAATAGTGTCCGATATATTATTCTGAGGTCATGCTCAACCTTTTTGGTTTAAAAAATGCAAAGGGGATAATTTCTATGATTAATGCCAATAAAGAAACTCTGAATTCTTTTTTCATTAGTAATTTACAATATGTGGTCCCTTTTTTCCAGCGTTCATACATTTGGGAAGAAGAAAATTGGGATACTCTATGGGAACATATTAGCAATATTGCAGTAAACAGCGACAATCAGTCAAAATATGAACATTTTATTGGAACACTTATAACCAAACAACGACTTTCTGAAAGTATTGGAGAGCAGAAACTCGATCTTATTGATGGCCAACAACGTTTAACTACCTTTGCACTCTTATTAAAAGCTATTGCGAATAAAGCAACAGGTGCAGGTGAATATCCAAAGTTGAAAGATAAAGTTAATGAATTGGTAGTGTTTGATAATGCAAAAGGTGATAAATTTATCCGAATCGAGCATTCAAAAAACGATAAGGATTATTTTGAAGCTATAATGTTTGATAACGATTTATCAACACTTAAAAATCAGGATCACAAAATACTGACTTGTTTCAGATATTTTCTCAAAAAACTTGATGGATTTTCTGATGAGCAATTAGACCTATTAAAAACCATTATCCTCAAAAACGTTCCTGCTATTAGTATGCTATTATCTGCCAACGATGATGAACAAGAAATTTTTGATACGATAAATTCATTAGGAGTGAAGCTCACTACAGGTGAGTTGTTGAAAAACTATATTTTCAAAGAAAAAGAACTGCAAGGTTATTATGAAACACATTGGTATCAAGTTTTTGAAGATGATGAAGAGCAAATAGCTTTTTGGACTAAAAGCAAAACATCAGGCAGGATTAGCCGAACCAATATTGAAGTATTGCTCTATTGCTATTTAATTATTGAAACACAACGTGTTGTAGAGCTTGAAAAGCTATTCAAAGAATATAAAAAATGGTTACAAGGCAAAACCACGGAGAATAAAACCACTTTTCTCAAAGAACTGAAAGTGTATACAGAAATATATTACAATTTTCCAGAAGGGACTGAACTGAACGAAATTAGTTACTCGCAAGATGAAAAAAGATTTTTCCATATTATTGAAAAACTTGAAATCACAACTGCTTATCCTCTTATTCTTTATATCTATAAGCAGGTTAAGGCGAAAGATACTCGAATGCAGTTGTTGAAAATTATAGAAAGTTATTTGGTAAGGCGTAATGTGTGCCGATTAACCACTAAAAATTATAATAACTTGTTTATTCAAATAATTAGTAAGTTGATAGATGCCAAAGAGATCACTGCTGACTCATTACTGACAATATTAACAGACTTTACGGAAGATACGAGCAGGTTCCCATCTGACTTAGAATTTGAAACTGCTTTCGCAGATGAAGCGATAAGCAATGCAAATGCAAGAGAAATTCTTTATTGCATCTCGCTTTATAATATTTGCGAACCTAAAAACGACATCAATAAGCTTAGTTCATCCACCTACTCAGTAGAACACATGATGCCCCAAAAGTGGGAAACTAATTGGACTAAGCCAAGTATGGATGAACCAGCAAAATTATTGCGAAATAATAAACTGAAAACATTAGGCAACCTTACCTTGGTAACAAAGAGTTTAAACAGCAGCATGAAAAATGCGGCGTGGGATATTAAAAAAAGAGAACTAAAAAAATACTCGACCTTGAAAATTACTACCGACTATATTGATAACAAGAAGTGGGAAGAAACTGATATAGATACTAGAGCGAAAGATTTAGCGACCATTGCTTTAAAAATATGGAATAGATGATATAGAATAAATTATACTTGTCCAGGATTTTGTGAAGAGCTTGGCCTATTCATTGCCATACCAGGTAGCGTCACTAATGAGGTATTGCAAATAGTATCATTCAATAATTGATCATCAACCTCAAAAAGTTCTCAAAATTTTACCGGGAAAAAAATTCAATCCAGCTTTTTCAAATACATCCTCTAATTAGGAAAAGATATATAGGGGAATCACATTTCAACCACTCCTACAATGTAGCACAGGCGGTCGCACGGGGCATGCCACCCTGGGGGTGGGGGCATGGCCCGTGCTGCAAGTGTCGGAGACAGTACGAACTCAGGAAAGCGTCGGATGGAAGATTTCCCGGAATCACTGGCAGATTGAATTAGAACGAATGCTTGAATTCCCACGGGAGGGCGCTTGGATAGTTTAATCGGGGTTTTACTCGGGTGGTTACTCGGGATTCTAGGTCAGCGACCCATAATTTATATTCAACAATCGTTCAAAAAACCTGCCGTCAAAAAAGGTATCATTGCGGAATTGCAGGATCTTCGTTATAGACTTGCCTATACATCCTATGTATTGTTAGATCGGACTGGATATATAGATAAAAAATACTTACAATGGATATATCCGATAATACAATCCTATAAAGGCTACTACACATACTTAGGTTTAGCAGACACCGTTGCTAAAATATTGGAGATTAAGGATGATGAACTTGAAGCTGCCATGAAAACAATGAAGTCGAGTGCAGATTTAAAACAAGGCCTCACTGTAAGAAAATTTAGTTACCCGTTTATAGATGCAAATTATGGCGATCTGCATATGTTCGATATTGGGTTCCAAAAAAACATATTGGAAATACGCGAACAAATAAAAAACATAAATGATGAAATTGATAACGCACGGTTTTATTTTACGAAGACATTTGATTCTGGATTATCGAAGGGAAATGCAATAATTGTTAAGAAAAACTTGGAGTCGTCATATGGCTATATAGCGAAAATGTCAATAGACGCGACCAATAATTTAAGTACTATTATTGAACGTGCAACTTGAACAAGCGCTTGGAGTCGACGGCTGCCTTTCGCCACTCAGGTGCGCGCTGTCGACGCTCTACTGTTTACCTCGCTAGACTACCTGAATAGGGAAAAGAAAGGTCACAGGTTGCCTATTAACAATACACTGATCATATCAACCTCAAAAAGTTTTGCCAACCCTACCGGAAAAAAAATTCAGATCCTGTTTTTTCAAATACCTCCTCCAAGTAGGAAAAGATATATAGGGGAATCACATTTGAACGGCTCCCACTAAGTAGCACAGGGGGTCGCATGGCATGGTACACCCTGGGGGTGGGAGGGGCATGGTCGCAGCCGGTCGCGTCGGATTTTATTCGGCATCTAGGCAGGAAGTCTCTGGTTTAGTGTGATTTCGATATGGTTGATCGGCACGGCGCGTGTCGGATTGAGATTATCAACCTTTCAGATATGTTATATTGAGTCGAAAATCCGAGGTATCACGGTTCGGACCTTCGCTGGGAATCTTAACTATGACCTTCCTAGAGAGAATGAATAGGCAATATTTAGAGTTCCCCCCAAAAAGTACACCAATTACTCGTCTTCATCGGAGTAACAATCAATGACTCCTGTTATCCCGTTTTCCGCTCGAAGTCGCATAATCCGCTCGTGATAGCTTTTCCCTTCGGCAACATCTACCTGGGCGGCAGGTCTTAATCCGGCATGAAGCGCGACAGTCTCAGCGGCTTTCCTTCTTTCGGTGAAATCGGTTACAGTTGTGCATCATGCGCCCTCTTTGTCGCGTCCATCCCGGCAACCATCGTTCGCGCAATTTTCTCTTTCGTCCCGCCTGCACGTTTTAATCCTTCGGCAAGGGCGATCTGGACTCCGGGCCGGTTTATAATCTCGGTACTGTGATAGTACGAGGTGGTCGGCGCATATCCGGCCGCGCGACAGGCCGCAGCTTGAGTAGCACCTTTCAAAAGGCTTTTAGCGATCGCTATTTCTGCGAGCGTGGGGCGGATTTTTAACGTATCTTCACATTCGGCATTTTCAGGAGTGGATTCGTTTTGAGGTCGGATCTCTTTTCTTTTTTTCATAATTTACCCTCCTTTTTCCGGTGGTCTTTATTTATTTCAACCTTTTAAAATTGAGTGTCAAAACCAAAAACCGAACCCGAAAACCAAAGGCGAGGGGAGAGGCTTTAATTCCCTTAACCTCTCGCATTTGGGCTTAATAACACGCCATAATTTCCTTTTGAATTCAGTCAGTTAAGGAGAATTTCATTTGATCATCTAAGATCATCATCTTTGAATGTGAGTGACAAACTCCCGTAAAAATCCGCATCTAAGTGAGGGTTTAGCGGTGCGTAAAAATATGCGATATTCGTAAATCTTTTTTTACATTTTTGTCAACCTATGCTGTCAATATTTCGTAAATTTAATTTTACGTTAATGTTAATGCTATAACGCATGTTTAATTTAGCTATCTGTTAAATTTTCAGAATGTCTCACAAAGAATTCCTTGTTGGACACCGTGACGACCCTTTTTATAAATTGATTTATCAGTCATTATTCAATGTAGATTTCATAGCCTTTTGGGACAGGCTATTCAGCAGTGATAATCTGCCCATCCCGCCCAAGCTCACCAGCCTTGAACTGTTTAATGGTTCTGAATACCGTGGATCGTGGAATCTTAACCTTAGCGGCTATCTCTCTAACAGACAAGCTTTCATTTTCGTGGGCTTCGATAATCTGGGCGAGGAATATGGCATCGGTCGGCTTCCGTCCAATCTGAATACCTTTTAGTTTTGCTACTGCCATCCCTGCCTTGACCCTTTCCTGAATCAACGACCGCTCGAATTCCGCCATCGCGCCGATAATATGGAACATCATCTTCCCTGCAGGGGTAGATAGGTCAATATTCTCTTGATAGCTTACAAACGATACTCCAAGTTCCTGCAATTCGCTCAGTGAATTTATTAGATGCTTTAAATTTCTTGCCCATCTGTCAAGTTTCCAGACTACGATGCAATCGATTTTCCTCTTTCGTGCATCATTTAACAGCCTGTCGAGTTGGGGTCTCCGATCTTTTGCGCCTGACTGCCCGACATCAACATATTCACTGGCTATTGACCAGCCCCGGGCTTGGCAATACTCTTTGATGGGGTTTAATTGAAGTTCGGGATTCTGACTTTTATCAGAAGTGGACACCCTTGCATAACAAGCAACCCTAACATTCTTTTTCTCTTCCAATACATTCATGGTATGCTCCTGCCGATATGGATTCATGGTTTTAGGTTGCCGTTACTTTTTCTTCGGTTTGTTAAAACTGAGGTCCTGTTCCGATACTCGCTGCATAATAACAACAGGCTTCCCGTTGCGGGAGATGATCACCTCCTTGCCCGTTTTCTCAATTTCACGGATCACCTCCATTAATTTCCGCTGCAATTCCGTTACTGTCAAAAATCGTAATGGTGTCATACAGCCCCTTTCTTTCCTGATATGTGTAATTATACATATAGAAGCATGTAGTGTCAAGGGAATAAAAAGCCCGCCCAGGTTGGAGTATTATGCATGATTATAACCTTGTCACAGGGAGGGAAAAAGTGATAAACTCGCTGTTATGCTAGGATATTTTCAATACTTGTGGCTCACAACATGGTCACACATACTCCAATGGCTTTCAACTTCCACACCGGCGATTATTATTTTTAGTATTCTTGTCCCTTTTATTATTTGGGCGGGTATTATTTTTTACAAGTGGAAGCGTAATATGTCTCCATTAAGAGAGGTTATTAAGGAATCCTATCCATCAGCACTCGTTACGACAGGAGTCACATTGACTGTATGGTGTGTGATTATAGGATCTTTCGGAGTTAAAACCATTTATCAGGAGCATGATTCTTCGGTTAGAGCAATGGCCCCCGCACCAGGAAATGTGAATGGTTCTAGAAAGTATGATCACAGATCGTCATTGATGTGATAGAAAAATTCATTGATATCGGTGTCATATCATAATAAGGCAGAGAGTCATCTGTGAGCCTATATGAACGTGAGAAAAAACCGTCACTGGCCATATGGTACGGCCAGTGACGGTAAAGTATCATGCGTTTTAACAACTAGCTCAGAACGTTAAGCATCTTAGGACAGTGGGTTCTGGAGTTTCCCTCTTAAGGACAATGGTTTGACCCTCCAGTTCCCCACACGACAGTGCCGGTCCCAGTCGTGATTATTTGACTCCCACATATAGGAGGCGTGGTCGGCCAAGTATTACCGATCGCATAGATCGTGGCCGAGGAGCCATGGGATATCACCGTGCCTGTTACACTGCTGAAGATATTGTTGCCAGGGGAAAGTACTGTACCCAGATCAGGTGTAGCGGAATCAGCTGTCCAGACTGCAGGACCAGCACTCAAATTAAAAGTATTGTTTCGTACGGTTGGTGATGCGGTCCCACTGCTCCCTAACGCTCCATAGCCATAGCCTGATGAGGAGATCGTGTTGTTTTGGATGTTCGGTGAACCGTCATAAACCTGTATCCCCATCCAACCTTGAGTTGTAATCGTATTGCCCAGGATTATGGCGTTTCCGCTGCCGTTAGTAATGGCGTATAAATCAATAGAAAACGTATTTTTTTGAATCGTGATTGTTCCCGTACACACGCTGTAAACCCCATAGGAACTGCTCTGAAATGTATTATTCATAATCACTGGATTGCCGCCATCTTGCAGGAGGACGCCGCCGTATAAGTTGGTAAGGAACGTGTTGTCGGTAGCCACCGTACTGACATTATCGCCGGATATTGCGAAACTATGAACGGTGGTGCCAACCGTGTCATCTATCTCAAAACCTGAAATGGTTGTGGTTGATCCGCTAATAAGAGCCGCATAATAGTTGCCATAATAGCCAGATGAACTACCGCTACCATGCCCTTTGATCAATGTCGGCGTGGTTCCATTGCCCATGTTTGTAACATCGCCGATAAGACTGACACCGGTTGGGACACCTATCGGGAAAACCTCTCCATTTGAGATATCGTAGGTCCCAGGGGCCACCCATACTACATCTCCTGACGATGCAGCGGAAAGTGCCGCAGTTATTGTTTTATAGGCCAAACATGTCCCCGAGGCTGTCGCGTCGTTACCCACTGATGCTGAAACGATTTTCGTTGCCGTCACGGTGCCAGGCGGTGTCGGTGCCGTACAGTTCATCGTTATTGGACTTGAACTACCGCCTCCTCCGCTACAGGTTGTAAGCAGAGCCGCCATCAAAAAAAATAGAATCATGATGAGGACTAACCTCTTCATATTGACCTCCTATCTTTTTTTCACAGTACTTCTACTATATGACCCTTTTGATTGCAGGCGATGACTCTTGTCAATAAAAAAAACCGAGCGTACCAACGGCATTACCCTTTGGCAGCTCGGCTGTCTTTGTCTTCTGAGACCCGTTGCTTTCCGTCCCCGTCTCGCGGCGGGTTTGGCTTTATCGGATAGTCCTACCAGTCATAAGAAACAAACAGGCTAGAGGAGCAAATTCTAAAATGTCGAGAATTTATTAACGCCTGTTCTAAACAGTGTATATATTAATATATCATAATACAGGAATTACGGTAGAATATTTTCAAGGTATTACAATAAGTTGCAATCTAAAAACGAGATTATCAAATGAAACATAAAGCTGTGGGAATTATCATCGGCTGAGAGTAACAGGAATGCTTTTTGAAAAATGACTATGGAATGAAATCATATTTCGTTCAGAAATCTGCACTCATTTCGGTCATGCGGCGCGCGAACTAGTAGTTGAATCATGCATGCGAGTTACACTTTGAGTATACGGCTTGAGTATACGGCTTCTTGACTATTCTTCATAGTGGGTATATAATACCTACCATGAAGGCAAAGCTTGTCTTACATACCAAGGAAATGAAAGGCGATGAAATTGTAGAGGTAAAAATATGGCAAGTTCCGAGGTCTGGGGATAAGCCTCACGGCGTAAAGATATCTGTTGTCTATATCAAGAATGGGAAAAGGCTTATTGGGTATGACAACGCAGAAGGAAGAGGTTATCATAGACACGAGTCAGGCCGAGAAGAAGCTTACCGCTTTGTTGATATTTGGAAAATGCTGGATGATTTTAAGAAAGATGTAAAGAGAATACGGGGGAGGGAATGGGATGAAGATTAAAAAAGTTCACATAGGGATAAAGAGTCTGAATGAAACGTTGCAGGAAGCTGGAGAAGTATTTGAGCAGGTTTCAAAAGGGAAAATGGCTAAGCAGAAAACCGCCGTTTATTTCAGCAACCTCAAGGAAATGAGGCGGGTGCTAACTGAACGCCGACTAGAGCTCTTAAGGACCCTCAAGGATAAAAAGCCGCAGTCTGTTTATGCGCTAGCAAAGATGCTACATCGAGATCTAAAAAATGTTCTCCAGGATGTGACTTATCTTCAGGAGATGGGGATTGTCGATGTGACGGAGACAGGAGACAAAAAGATTCCGCAGGTGCGATTTGACAGAATATTGTTTGAGGTGGCAATCTGATAAGTATTGCACCGCTTGCCACTGCTATCGAAGTGATATTAATTATTTTCAGATGAAACATGCAAAATTGAAGTGATGTTATTTTTGCGCATTACAGGAAGGCATGATTATAGAATCAATAGTTGAAGTCTCCAACGTTACACACAGAAATCCGCACTCTATTCGATTACCTCGTGTGCATCTTTGTAGTTGGAATTTGCATTATTGAATCGTCCATGCTTTTGCGACCTTCAGGATGAAAATCTCGGAGAAAGTTATAACCGGAAAATAATAATTTCTAGCATCTCCGTCCTTATCGACCGCACCTACTACTATGTAATTGCAGACAGTTGAAACTGTCACAAAGTACAAGTTGTATCATGCAAACCAGAAATACTTACTTTTATCTGGGTCAGTTATTGTGTGCCCTCGGTTAATGCAAGGCCAGGCATCTCTGCCTGGCCTTGCCTAACCTCATATTATTAGCAGATAGATCTTTCCGGTGCTCTTCTGTAATAAGAAGGCGAAACATTTTTCTTTGTTGGAGTTTACGGATGCTACTGCAAAGAATACGATGTTATTATCTTCGTAGGGTATTACGATCAACTCTTTAGGCAACACTGTGAATGTCTGTTGTGAAAGCAATGCTTGAGCTTGTTGAGCCGCCCCTAGCTTAGAAGGATCAAGACTCCAAGTTTTCGTCTTCGCATTGTAGCGCAACGCCGGGTCTGGATTTGAAGGGTCGATATTTATGACCTTCATCTCAGGGGCATTAATTAAGCCGCTATCAAAGTTGGTAGCGAGGAATCGAAATTGCTTGTCAAGGGTATTGATTGTGAGTTGAGTGTTCCTCTGCACATCCTTAAATGCGATTTGGAGAGCCTCTGTTGTGACAATTTTGCCCTGGCTGTTCTTTACCTGCCAATCCACTTCTGTAGTACTGAGGTTATTCCAATCACTGGGAGTAAAAATCTGACTTTCACCCGCTCCAATGGTTACTCCTGTAAACGAAGTCGTGCCGGCCCCCGCTCCGACTTGGGTCAGTGTCAGATCGTAGGTCTTGGGCTCTCCTTGGTTAACAATCCCGAAGGAAGCCCCTCCGTTGATGACCTCCATTGTTATCGTCTCCCCGCTAGAAATGGTAGTATTGCTAACGGTGTAACTGCGTGCTGAATTGCTTATTTCATGCGACAGTGTATTAGAATAGTGTTCACTGGCGGCATTCGTACCCAGAGTCACCGTATTCCCGTCTTGACTGAAAATGATCGTGTCTTGAGTCGTCGGAGTCATGGTGTAGCTGGTGAATGTCAGCAGAGAAACTATGCTATTGCTTGTGGATGTTGAGAGAGAGGGAGACAAAATGAAATTGGCAGTGGCCGTACCAGTGTTATTACCGTATAACGTTGTCACGTACTGACCTGTAGGCAGAATGTATGCTTCTGGAAAAGTTGAAGTTGTGGAGGAATCAAGGAAAGGGCGTATCAGTCTGCCGCCGGGTATCTGTTCGACCAGATTTCCGTTCTGGTATCCGAGAGAACGGCCAACGTTATCAGTGGTAAGCATATTGGCGGTTCCACCCACGATCAGTATATCAACTCCTGGTGTCGAAAAGGGCAGAGATGGCGGTGTGTCATTCAACGCGCTCGCTGTCGCTACAAGACCGGTGTTCCCTCCAAATTTGAAAACGGTATTACTATAGGCACTGGAGTATGTGTCTGCTGTTACATCTACGCTCACGACTTGCTGTGAATCGCCTTTGAAATTGCTGTCGTATATATAAATATCAGCCACGTGTGCCCCGTCAGAGGTTGTTGTCTCTATAATCCGATAAGGAACAACGGCGTGGGCGTATTTAGGCCCAAACATGCTTAGTATTACTGGATCTTTATTAACGCCCGAATAACCGTCTAGAGACATAGCATCTTTAACTGTATTCAAAGTGGTCACTGGATCATTACTCTGAGCCGAGAATGCACCTTGAATCTCGGAACCAAACTGATAACCCTGGTATTTTTCGATGTTATGCCAGACAGGGTCATTTAGTGCATAGTTTGTCTGCATGGCATATACGCTAGTGGCACTCGGCTCGTAATTATGGAAGTCATCCGCACCCTTGTAGAATCGCAGACTCGTTGCTGACATCCCATAGCAGTTTCCACCCTCAATGCCCGGTACAAATACTGCAGCGTAAAAACTCCACTCGGCTAGCTTATCAACAACACCATTTGGAGTATTCCATTCTACAGCGTCTTTACTGAAGACGTCTTCATACAGTGACCAATCAACTTGACCAAGGTTATTGCGGAAGCCATAACCGTTATTATCGACCTCGAATGTCGCCGCATTGGTAGTCAACATGCGGTAAAAACCATTTAACACAAGGCTTTTTTGGTTATTAGCGCCATTAACGTCAATTGAAGTTGTGGACCATGCATTCGCTACAAGCGTGGGTTGGGGGGGGAAAGGTGTAAGTTGTTCTTGTGATGACCAATCAATACTGGCCGATAGTGTAACTGGGATATTCACCGGCACATTGGTGGTTATTTGGTTAGCAAAGTTTTTAAGGACGCCATTCGTATCGTAATAGTCCAAGTCCACTTGGACCACGGATGCTGGATCGGGACCGTGATTAATCACTGTCGCTACAAAGGTTAATATATTGGGGTTGCTTGATTGCGATTGCGGAGGGATTGAAAAAGACACAACCTCCAGATCAGAATAAAGCGCTATAATATTTAGGTGGTGGTGCGGCGTAGCATCTTCGCTGGGCAAGAAATCTTGAGCATATCCTTCGTAATGAGCATCGATTACATAATTACCAACTAAATTAGCGGGCACAATACAGTTGTTCGTGGCCTGGCCATTGACTACAGGCGCATAACCAAAATTACCGCAGACGAAATCATCCACGTTAAATAACACGTAGCCTTCGTTCACCACCGTTCCTGAGGAGGAAGTAACCAACGCCGTAATTTGGACGGACTGAATGCTCTTTGAATATGCAACACTCACGTCTGCGGCTATCGTAGTGGTAGTTGCGCTCGGCCACACCCCCAGGCCGCCGGTGATGCTGCTACCGAGATAGTTGGCATCGCCGGCAAAGTTGGCCACAATAGTGCCTGCTGACGTTCCTCCCCTGAAACCGCTCAGGGAGATGCCAGTAAGGGTAGCCACGCCGGAGGAATCCGTGGGAGCTGATCCTATGACTGATCCATTGAGGGTGAAGCTAATGAGCTCACCACTCATTCCAGGAAGGTGTGGAAATAGTAAGACGGACACACTAGCTGTCCCACCGTAGGGGCCCCCCGAACCAATTATGTACAAGACCGGCTGGATTTTGTCCACTGTCAGGATGCCGCTGCCGCTGCTGCTGGTATAATTGACATTCCCGGCAAAGTTGGCGACAATGTATCCAGGATACGTTCCCGCGTCGATACCAGTGAGCGAAATGTTCGTCAGAGTAGCCGTGCCGGAACCGTCCGTGGTGGCTACACCCACTGCCTTCCCGTTGAGGCTGAAGCTAATAGGCTGGCCACTTACTCCGGACCCGTTCGAGGTCAAGGTGGCAGATAAATTGACATTAAGACCGTAGGTGCCCTCGGCTGGAGCTACGGTTAGGGAGGTCGAGGCTTGGCTTACCGTAAAGCTCTGGGGATTGGAGGCGCCGCCGCCTGGGGTCGGGTTCATGACGGTGATAGAAAAGGTACCGGGCGAGGTCAGGTCGCTGGCTGGTATCGACGCCGTCAACTGGGTGCTACTGATGTAGGTGGTAGTCGGCGTTGGGGAGCTATTGAAGAACACCCACGAGCTGGGGACGAAGTTTGTTCCGTTCACCGTTATCGTAAAGCCAGGGGCACCAAACGTCGTGGTTGTTTGTGAGATGCTGGTCGTAGTCGGCGTTGGGTTGCCACTCGCGGATGGAGGTTCATAGTGTAGGATAGTCCCGTTATCTCCAACAGCAATAACATCGGTCGACGAACTGCCCCAGACACCATAAAGGTCATATCCGCTGTCGTCACCGCTACTCATGGAGGTCCAGGTATTGCCGTCATAGTGTACGATGACGCCCAAAGCGCCCACAGCAAATACATCCGTCGGCGAGCTGCCCCAGACACCATGAAGGTCAGTGAAGACGCCTGCGGTGTTGGTGATCATGAGACTCCACGTGGTGCCATCGAAGTGGACGACGGTGTTGTTAGCGCCCACAGCAAATACATCCGTCGGCGAGCTGCCCCAGACACCATAAAGGTCATTTGTGGTGTTGCTGGTCTCGGAACTCCAAGTTTGACCGTTATAATGCAGGATAGTTCCTCCAAGACCCACGGCGTAGACATCATTTGGCTTGCCAGAGACTGAGTCTCTTGATGAGCTGCCCCAAACACCAAGGAGGTCATTTATATTGCCGCTACTATTGTTGGCGTTCCACCAGTTACTGCCATCACCTTCTATGATAGCGCCACTAGCGCCTACGGCAAAGATATCTAGAACGCCATTAGATGAACTTCCCCAGACGCCTCTAAGGCCGCTTGTTGGTAACCAGGTCATATAAGTTATATAGGTCAAGTCAGAACCATCATAATGCGCGATCAAGTTCATAGCTATCCCCCGGTTGTCACTATAACCTCCGACAGCAAAAACATCTGTTGCTGAGTTGACCCAGACACCTCCAAAATACGGATAATACAGATCCACATTCCATCTCCCCGGAAAGCTCCAAATGATCCCATTATAGAATGCTGCAGATCCATCATAAGCATAATTTCCCACGGCAAAGACATCTGTAGATGAGGTGCCTGAGATCCCCATAAAGGAACCGCCTTGAAGCCCCACGGGGATGTTGCCTATGGCACTGCTTATGGATGTCCAGTTCAAACCATTGCCAGTACAGCTAAGGATTATGCCGTTCTCTCCCACAGCAAGGACGTTTGTAGATGAGCTGCCCCAGACAGCATATAAATCAAAGTACAGGTTGGTACTGTTCAGGCTCCACGCAGTGCCATTAAAGTGGAGGGCGGTGCCACTTGCTCCGACGGCATACACATCGGTGGCTGAGCTGCCCCAGACAGCATAAAGTGGATTTGTGGTGTTGCTGGTCTTGGCACTCCACGCAGTGCCATCAAAGTGGAGAATGGTGCCACTTGCTCCGACGGCATACACATCAGTCGGCGAGCTACCCCAGACACTTAAAAGGTTATTTGTGGTGTTGCTGGTCTCGGCACTCCAGGCTTGACCGTCATAATGCAGAATGGTGCCAACAGCCCCTACGGCATAGATGTTTGTCGGTGAGGTTCCCCATACACTGTAGAGGGGATATGTGCCGCTGCTCAGACCACTCCAGGCATTGCCATCAAAGTGGAGAATGGTGCCCGAGTCACCGACGATATACACATCAGTCGGCGAGCTACCCCAGACACTTAAAAGGTTATTTGTGGTGTTGCTGGTCTCGGCACTCCAGGCTTGGCCATCAAAGTGGAGAATGGTGCCACTTGCTCCGACGGCATACACATCGGTGGCTGAGCTGCCCCAGACGCCATTAAGACCAAGCATGGTCCCACCGCTCGTGCCACTCCAAGTTTGTCCGTCATAGTGCAGGATGGTGCGACCGTATTCCCCCCCCACGGCATAGATGTTTGTCGGTGAGGTTCCCCATACGGCTAAGAGATCATTCCCCTGAGGGAGAGGGTTCTGCCATGCCCACGAGTCAGGACTGATAACCTTTGCTGAGCCATCAGCCTGGGCCACACTAGCAATTTGAGTCATAATCAACACCATTGCCGCTAATGTAATGGCCACTTCGAATCTGTTGAATTTGCTCATGGTATCCTCCCTTTTTTGGCTTTGCGGTTGCGGGAATCCATAGGGTTATGTATATAGTTTGTTGCTATGTTATCAATAAAAATAAAGGCCGACCACGCACCAAAAACATCATTATTTGGCAGTGATGTCTGTTTTTAAGTTCAGCATCGCTTTTATAACCATCTGGACACGTAGTGCTACCCCGGGTAGCAGCCGCTAAACTTGGCTTCACTTTAATGGCATAAGTCACATTGGGCTCGGGGCAGGAACGCATTTTTCTCCTCTATTAGCTTGTCCATCCGGGCATTTGCATGCGGAAGCAAAATTATCGGCACAGCATATATCAACTAACCCTAAAGAAATCTGCATGCCAGGACTTACGCTAATGCCCGTAATCGTATGGTGCACGGATTGAGAAGTATCAATCGTAAGGTTATACTTTCCAGCTGGTATGTTTGAGAGCCTGAACGCGCCGGTTGTTGCTGTAAGGGCTGAGATCGACTCCCCGAGGATGTATACAGGTATATAGCCTGAAGTAGACCCGCAATTAACCGTCCCCGAAATCGTGCCCCCCTGGAATTCAAATAAAGGTACGTTCTTGAGTCGGGTGAAATCAACAGGATTCGAGGGATCATTGACAGTCCCTGTGGAGCTAAGAAGTGCATGGAAACTTGGAAAATTGTCCGAGCTTGTCACTGTTTGTCCCTCCGGTCCCGCTGCTCCTTGTGCTCCTGCCGGCTTTATTGCATTCCATACGATCGCGATTTCCTGTTCTTTTTTCTTTGTCGCACTTAGTAGGATCGCTAACTACTCTGAGGCTTTTCTCCATGCTTCCCATAACAACCATAATAAATTTGTTGAGCGTCATCGAATCCTGGGAATCCTGTAATGATTTAAACAGCGAGGCAAATACCGATTGCTAATACAGCAGCTGTCTTTCTCATATGTCATCCTTTCTCACTTTAACAATGCTTTCCCTTTCCACACTGTACCCATGCTTCCTTCTCTCCTATCTCACTGTTGATCGTACGCCAAATAAAAAAGCCGAGCGCACCGTAAGCATCATCCTTCGGTAGCTCGGCCTTCTTGGTCTTTTAAGATCCGCCGCTTTCCGTCCCCGCCTCACGGCGGGTTTGGCTTTCTCGAGACCGCGTAAATTGTCGATATAAAAAATGTATAGCAGAGATTTGAGGATTTGTCATTGATCTACATCAATCAAATGATTGATGTAGATCAATCAACCTTTAGTTGCAATAAAGCGCCTTATTCGGAATGATCGTACTGGAGGGATGCTGGTTAAAGATGATGTCGCTCCAAGAGCGGCTCAGTGAGAGGTCTACCGCAAGAGAGCCGCGGGATCGGTCATGGTATGCACTAACAACTTCTGTATGAAAACTACAATTTCAAAAAAAATGAAACCGTCGTGAGATACAGGAAGCTATAGAGATGATACCATTGCCGCCATTATGCAGCTTTCACTCAGAAATTCTCATTCTTTTCGATTGCTGCGAGTTCATGTTTGTAGATACTATGAAGGAGGGCAAAAACGCAGTAATTGGCGCTACCTTGTGATTAAGTAGGTATTCCAAATCACTGCAAGGAGGTAGCCGCCATGTTCTACATTGGAGACGATGTGTCTGAGAAAAGCAGCTATATATATGTTACCGATAGAGGAGGCAAAAAGATCGAGGGTCAGGAGATCCCTACAGATAAGGATGGCTATCGGCAGTATTTCAAGAAATGGGTCGGCAAGCAGGTAAAGGTGGCGGTAGAAGCCGGCGGCCATAGCCGCTGGATCCATGATACCCTCAAGAAACTGGGAATCAGCGTTTATATCGTCAACCCTAACAAGGTAAAGCTGATCGCCAAGAATAAAAAGAAGACGGACAAGGTCGATGCGAAATTTCTCGCAAAGTTATTACGGATTGACGAATTGCCCGAGCGGGTGTATGTGGCAGAGGGGGAAAGTCGAGAGCTGCGTGATTTATTAGGATCCCGGCACCAACTGGTTACGAGTACCACCGGCATCATGAACCATCTGCGGGGCATGCTCCGGCAGGAAGGAATAAAGCTCAAAGCAAAGGCCTTCACCGATGAATCTACCTTTTCAAGGCTTTTGCTGAACAAAAGCGTCCCGAAGCACCTCCATCCGATCATTACGAGCTACGAAAAGACAATCGCTGAGCTCCGGAAGCAGCGGGAAGCACTCGATGATGTCATTGCGGAGTACGGGAATAAGGACATTGAGCTTTTAAAGAGCGTGCCTGGGATCGGCGAGGTCGCTTCCAAGACCGCCTATGCAGCAATCTCGACAATCAAGCGGTTCAAACGCGCGAAGCAGTTAACGAGTTATTGTGGTCTGGTCCCGAGCGTCTTTAGTAGCGGGGAGCGGGCCGCGTATGGCCATATCACCCGGGAAGGGCGCAGTGAAATGAGACACGTCGCCGTGCAGAGCGTTCGCGCGATATTACGCAGCACCAACAGTGAAAGCAAACCGTTACGGAAATGGTATGAGCGGCTAGCGAGGCGCAGAGGATCCAAGACCGCCGTGGTCGCCTTAGCACGAAAGCTGATCGAGATCATCTTTTACGTGCTTCGTGACCGGAGACCTTACGATGCCCAGCTGCTCTATGTGCACTAACAGCATGTAAAACTAGGAATCATCAAGGAGGCAAGCTCTCACAACGATGAACCGGGATTCAGGAAATCAACGGTTTGGCACAACCCGAGCATTCAACTTGGTTGAAAAGACCGGTTTGTAGAATGGGCGTGCCATCAGCATCAGTAAGGTGAGCCACCTGGAGGGCGAGCTCGAATGGGAGGATGGCTGATTCCCTGATACAGTACCGGACTATCGATGATGTGCAGATGCTTGAAACGGAATGCTACAATAGCGCTTAGAAAAAAATCTCAGGGTGGCACTTGACAAAACCCCCTTCATGGGAGTTGGAACTTGCATTATTAAATAGTCCATACTCTTGTGACCTTCAGGATGTATTGCGTGAAATCTGATCAATCAAGTCTTGCGTTGTACAGGAAGAAGTGCGTATCGTTAAATTCAATGGATATAAGGTTTTCAAATCTTTGGGTCATGAACCCGAAGATCAGAGGTTCAAATCCTCTGCCCGCTACCAGACTTATCAAGGGGTTACAGCTTTGTCGTAACCCCATTTTTATATTCAAGCAATTTTTCTCTTGGATTCTAAAGGAATTGCAGGCTCCCTCAAGAAGTTCTTGAATGAAACGTGCCTCAATCCTGCCCTGCTTAGAGCGGAATCGAAAACGAACGTATCTGGACTTAAGGTCAATGGATGTTCTCCATCTGCTTGTCCTGGAGTTGGAGCAAGCCCAAGCATTCTGGACACAGCTTGGGATAGCTTGTCGACAGGATGATACTGATTTCCTCGCACAGAATGTCAATGACCGGTGGCGTGTCATATTCTAGACTGTGAATCGCCGAAGGAATGCCTTTCTCAACCAGCCTGTCAATCCAAGCCGATGCGCTCTGTTCAAGCCACTTGTCTCCCACCAGCTTTTTCATTGCGTGGTCGATTTCGCAATGCAGGTAGCCACGCTCGCACAGGCGGAACAGCAGGAAGGGGTTATAGCCGAGCTTCTTCCAGTTCTCACCAGCAAATTCGATTATGTCATCGGGCATCTCTTGAGCCATGTTTGACCCTCCTTTCAAGGTAATGAGCCATCGTCCTCATCAAGTCCGCACTATTCTTGCGGTTCTCAGGGCAATATTTGATGTCTTCAAGATATGCATCGGAATACGTCTGCGACAAACGCTCGCAGCGATACTCAATAATCTTATCGGCGTATTCAAAGAAATGTTTAGCGAGTCACTATTGTGATTTTCAGGAGAGAGGTCTGACAGAGAGAGGAGAAACTGCTGATTACTTCTTCTTCGAGGCGAGGATTGAATGGGAGGCTTTGGTATCACTGAACTTCATAACTTTAGGGCGAGGCCCTATCACTTTCCTGCAACCAGCCTTATACCCATATCAAATGCCTTTTGGCAATCAAGTGGGAATACTTCTTCATGCCTCTGCTTCTTCTTCACAGGATCAAAACGGGTTGCAAGAACCTTGGAATAATCATCAAACTGGTATGTGTCGAAACTGCACATATATTCAGACTCCCCAAACATTCTCCGAAGAGCCGCATCATAGCGGTTAAAATTGACAGCATACCCCCATTCCTTCATGATTTCTTCAGTTACATTCATCGTATAGATGAACCCTGTCTTTAGCTTCTTGGTAAATAGTGAACTTGGGGGATTGGTATAGGTCGTGTACTGAAACAGCAGACGCTCCAGAAATGACTTCATATCGCCTGAGATATCACCCCAATAAATAGGAGAACCCATCAAAATGGCATCAGCCTCTTCAATCCTGCTGAAGATAGGGGCAAGGTCATCCTGAACAGCACACTTGCCATAGCTTTTTCCACCGAGGGTCTTACAGGCAAAGCAACTTATGCACCCTTTATAGTTGAGGTCATAGAGATGAATGAGTTCAGTTTTAGCCCCTTGAGAGGCCGCGCCTTCCAGGGCCTTCTGCAGTAAAGTCGCTGTGTTCCAGTTCTTCCTTGGACTTCCATTGAACGCCATTATTTTCATGAGATTCTCCCGTCATGAGGAAAAAACGTGGGCTGTCCTTTCTCGAACATCAGGTTATAGAACAAGTATAAGACAGAGAGAAGCGATTTGCAAGAGATGGGAGAGGGCCGAATATACGACAGAAAACGAAACGGAAAAGTTTCTTCGTGTACACCAAATTTTGTACTTCTTGTGAATCAAGAAATGAGGCTCTTCATAAAGTTACGTGATTGAAATTGAGAGGTGAAGATTGGCGGTTTGTACGGAGATCACGAGCCATTTCCAGAAGTAAACTCAACTCATCCCAATACCATTCCATATCACATCATTAGTCAAGAATCGCTTGTTTAGGCAAATGGAACAAGAAGACCTTCGCATAAATACAACCTGAACGATATGTGAACGAGTATAGACTAGGCTGATGAGTTTTGCGAGATGCCTTAAACAGCGATGAGGGCGGCGGTCGGAATCGAATCGAAATACCTTGTGGTGCCTGATCCGAAGGGCTCAATCCTTCCCTGCTACAAACAAGGGAGGAACCATGGGCTGAAAAGCCTCTCACCTCACAGTGTCGAACGAAGCAGAAGAAAGAAGACACAGAAGAAAGAAGACCTTGACAGATCTTTTCTAAATGACTATAATTATGGTCATTATGAGGCGTCATAAATTTGCACTGATATATGCTCCCATCACGAAATCTCATCTCAGAACGATTGATAGCAAGTATTATTCGCTCATTCGGCACACCATCGAAACGAGTTTACATTTTGAACCGGATATAGAAACTACGAATCGGAAACCCTTGAAGCGACAGGTTGCATTTGAGGCCGAATGGGAATTACGCTTCGGACCTGACAACCGGTTCAGAGTGTTTTATGATATAGATATATCATCTCACAAAGTCCATATCCTCGCCATTGGAGAAAAAGAAAGGAATCGTTTGGTTATCGGCGGGAAGGAGGTCAAACTATGAAGATCGCATCAGTTGCGGATGTAAAAGCGCATTTCAGCACTTTCTTAAAGGACAGCAAAAAAGGTCCTGTAGTGGTCACTCGCAATGGCCGTCCTGCGGCTGTACTGCTTTCGGTGGAAGACGAAGATGAACTGGATCGTTTGACGATGGCGTATTCGCCCAAACTTCAGAAAATCCTGACTCTAGCCCGGCAACAGATCAAAGAGCAGGGCGGCATTGCGCACGATGATTTCTGGAAGGAAGCGGAGGCGAAGAAGCGCTAATGCAATCGGCGGGCGAAGGCGTACCGTTTCGATGAAATCGAATGGGAAGGATCCGTACATGGATGATGCCATTATACGTGGGGGAGCCCGCCCGAAGGGGACCGGCCCGGGCCGCCAGACGTATCAGGAGGTTGCCGCAGCCGCTTTTGCCCCCTGATGTTCATCAGGACAGCATCAGGGCGTCAAGCCGCACCCGAATTCCCCTGTACAAGCCCGTACATTTCCGGAATATCCGCCTGTCCGAAAAGGGTCCAGAATATGTATGAAAAAGTTCTAACGAGGTCCGGCAAGAGACAGTGCACGTTTGTCTTGTCCGGCAAGCAGGAAATCTGCCGCAGGTTTTATGTTTACAATTATATCTTGAGTTTCTCCAGGATCTGGAGCGTCTTGATATCTCGTTCTCCCTGGAAATACTTCTTAAGAACACGGAGAAAGACGGAGTCCGGATCCGAGACGAATGCAAACAGCGTCATCGACGATTTTAGCTTGAAATCGTCAGGGTACCCGAAGATTTGTGAAACCGAACGTCCCTCAATGGATAAAACCGCCTCCGCGCATTCTGTGAGCCTGGAACCCAGAATCGGGTGGGCCAGGTATTTTCGGGCTTCTTCGATGCTTTTTATTGCGTAGTACTCGGTCGTTTCGCTGTGCCCCAGCCCGACAATCTGCGGGAATATGAACCACATCCAATGCGTTCGTTTCAAGCCGCTTTTTAACTCGGTAAGAACGTCATGATAAACTTCGTCTTGCGCACTGATGAAGCGGCGTAAGCCAAAAGGGTCGCTAATCGGATCATTTGCTTTTGCCATGCCCGAACTCCAAGATTTCTACGACAAGCTATTCAGTAGCCCCCTCTATAAAAAAGAGGATTCGTCTCGAGCTCATCGGAGAGCACTTTTGGATTTTGCCGCGGCTTTTTCTTTGCCGGTTTTTCTCCGATGTTGAGTACCGTCGTGCGCCTCTTCGATCGTATAATATTCCGCGGTCTCCGGCTCCTCACCAGTCTCTGCCGGGTCCATCGCCTGGAACCCCTCGGCGGCTTCAACCTTCCAGCGGCTCATTTCAATGATCTTTCTTCGGTTTTTCATGGAACCTGGTGGCGCAAACTTCAATCGGCAAATCGGCATCATACTGGATACGCCGATTTTCTCGGATCCGCCTACTATCTTGCACTGGCGTTGACTCTAAGTCTATGCGGAATACAACGTGATACGTGCATGTGAACGCGCCAGACGCAGTGGTAAGGTAAATTCATACTTCTCAAGAAAGCACGTCATGGTTTCAATCATAGCCCTCTCCGCTGCTCGTAAACATAAAGTACATGTTTATAAAACCCTTTGAGCATTTCTCTGCTTGGAGGGGCCATGGAAGTATAATGTAAGTAAGCAGGCCCATTTGTCACAAGTTTTAAATATGCCCGCTTTTCATCCTCATCAAAGCGAATTGAAGTTATAGCATCATATCGTAATGCACAGAATTGAAACGAGGTTGAACGAAACACTAAGTCCCGAATTGTAGTATCTTCATTTAGCGCGATTTCCAGCTTAAGATCATTTCCTTCTTGAACAATTTGGAAAAAGAGAACCTTGTTGTCATCCTCGACATGGGAATTCACCTGATGAATGATATTCGAAGCAATTCCTGGAGAAAAATGCTTTTTTACCAGTTCGGCAATCTGATCTTTTTTCCTCATTCTTTATTCTCCCATGATTTTTCCGAAGTTCCTGCTAGGCGACTACTATCAACCTGCTTTCCTTCTCATCACATCGATAGATACAGCCTGCCGGCTATGATTTGCATACGTCGGCCACGATGGAGCATAATCTTCGACTCCGTTGCCCCATTGGTGCCAGCCTTTTCTCTTTCCACGTGCGTGTACACGCCAGATGTTTATGATACCAGAATTAGATTAAATTGGGTAACTCTTTTCAATTACAAGAGTTCGCGCGGTCTGCGGCTTTTCATGCCGGTAGCGGCACAATGATGAGATATCGTATTTTGAAAAAATAAAAGACTGATCTCAGGATACATCAACAGCGATAGGGTTTCTGGGAATTCCACAACGATGGAGTGAAGATTTGACTCTTGTCAATAATGGCAACTCCGATGCTCCAGGAAGCATGTTGGAGTGTCAAAGAACCGTAACCACTCTCCAGGATAGGCGATGCGCTGCAATTATAGCCTTCAAAAGCCGCTGATCCTCGATTGGACGCTTCATCGTGCTACCCTATTTTCCCTGTTTCCTTGCCGCTTTCTTGTTCGCCTTCCTCGCTGCTCTTTTCCGCACTGCCTTTTTCTTCGGCGCATGCCAATTCATGGGAATGGGCTGCAGCATGCTTATGCGGTTGCCCTCAGTGTCGATGAATGAAACATACTGTCCTACGCCGGGGATTTCCATGGGGCCGCCCAGCACCTTTCCACCCGCTGCGCTTACCCGCTCCATGGACTTCTTCACATCATTCACAGCGATGACGACCGAAGGATACTGCGCCGGCCAATCGGGCTTCTTCGGGTAAAAGCCGCCGTTGATCTGACCGCGCTTTTTGGGGCCGGTTTTTGACATTTCGGTCGTGGTTGCGAGAACATAATTGCCCATTTCCTCGCCCAACATCCGCGTCTGCCAGCCAAAAGCTATTTTATAAAACGTCGCCATGCGCTTACCATCGTCATAGGGAATCTCAAAATGAACGACCGGATCCATAAGGGGACCTCCCTCTGCCTGAGAAATCATGCTGCGCAATTGATACTTCTATTCTAGCACAAAGATATTATATGATAACAATTGCGGAATGAAGCATAAAGAGTCCGAAGAATGCAACTGCTGCGACGTACAGGATGTGGCCAACGAGGGTTGCATTGCAAACTCCGCCTACAAACCTGCGCAAGCGGCAATCGAAAAGAATGTGAATTTCTAGACGAAATGGGTGCGTTTCATGCTAGCGTCATTATCAACACTTACCTTCCTGTAGTCGTAAGAAATTCAAAGCTTGATAACACTTAACGTTTCATGTCGACATAGCTAAAGTCGACCAGATAAGCCCTCAAACGTAAGTAACATTGACTGTTTATCCTGGTGCATCTCTTATTTTGAAAGCCCCAGCTTCTTCCGCAGCGTCAGACGGTTGATGCCCAACAGGCGCGCTGCCTCGGACTGGTTCTCCCGCGCATGTGAAAGCGCGTATTCCAGGAGGTGTTTGTCGACTTCAGCGTGAACCTTCTCGTAAATGTTCTTTTCCTTGCGTGCCAATGCATCATTCACAAAGGGAACCACAGCTGAAGCAAAGGCATCAGCATGCCTCAGTTCCGGCCTTGCGATGGCATGGGCACCCAAGTCCCTTAGCTCATGCGTGGTTAGGTAGTCTGTCTTACACAACGCAATGGCGGAGCGGAGCGTGTTCTCGAGCTCGCGGATATTCCCGGGCCAGTCATAGTCAAGCAGGCCGTCGAGGAATGCTCGAGTCACGCCCTTGATCGCCTTCTGCGCCGTGTGGGCGTGCCGGTAGAACAGGCACTGCACAAGCGGGACGATATCCTTCTTTCGTTCCCGGAGCGGCGGGACATGGATTGACGCGACGCGCAGACGGTGGTACAGGTCCTCCCGGAACTTTCCCTCCTGCACCATGGCCGCAAGGTTACGGTTCGTCGCCGAGATCACCCGGACATTCACCTGAACTTCCTTTGTGCTCCCCACGGGATAGAAGGATTGCGTTTGCAGGAACCTGAGGAGCTTACCCTGGAGCAGCAGCGGCAGCTCGCCAACCTCATCGAAGAACACGCACCCGCCATCGGCGGCCCGCAGCATGCCTTCCTTCGACGTCACGGCGCCGGTGAACGCGCCGCGCTCGTACCCGAAAAGCTCCGACTCGAGCAGCGCCTCCGGAATGGCTGCCGCATTGATCACGACAAAGGGTTTGCCGAATCGGGATGACAGTTGGGCAATGGCCTCAGCAACAAGTTCCTTCCCGGTTCCCGTCTCTCCCGTCACCAGGACCGGCATCTCTACTTGGGCGATGCGCGCCAACTTCTCACAGAGGTTCATGACAAGCGTCGAACGGCCAACGATGACGCATGTCGCCGCCGACGCGATGAGGTCCTTCTCGATTGTGACCACGTCCGACATTTCCGTACGCAGGTCCCGCAGCTCTGCGAGGACCTTCGCAATCCGCTCCTTTTTGAGTGGCCGACGCATGATCTCGTAAGCCCCAAAGGTCGCGGCTTCCATGACCGGCCCCGTCCGCTCCTGCTCCGTCACGGCAATGACGAAGGCTATGCCTGCGAACTTCCGGATCTGCTCGGCTCCAACGCTATCGATGTCGATGAATACGAACGATCCGCCGTCACTTGAGACTGTTGAGCCAGGTGCGGCCATGACGATCTTGTGGCCTTTTGGGAGCAGCTGCGGGAACTCCCTGGCGAGCCCGTTGTCCGATGTTACGAGCAGGACTTTCTGCATGAACACCCCTTTGTATATTTAATAAACAATCTGTATACTTATAAACCAGAAGGGATAGCCTGTCAAGGGAGAAAGCCTGATTTTATGGTTCTTTTGCCTTGGCACGGGGTTTGCTAAATATCAAGGAATATCGGCGAAGGCGCGGGGCAGGTCTTTTCTTCTCCTCTGGCCTGCACTGCGCCTTTCGCATAGTCAATACCGAATCAGATGAGGTGAATGAGCATGAGCGAGATTACCATAGACAGAAAGCCGGATATCGAAGGACTCAAGCGCATCGGCATCATCGCGCAAAACCAGCAGGACACTTTCCTCATACGTCTCAGGACCGTCGGCGGCGACTTGACCACTGGACAGCTGCATGTCATAACGAAGGTTGCTCAGAAATTTGGCCGCGGCGAAGTGCATCTTACCACCCGTCAGGCCGTGGAGATCCCTCACATAAACGTCGGCGACCTGGAGGCAGCGCGCGACGAACTCGAACAGGGCGGCATCGTGCTTGGCGTATGCGGACCTCGGGGCCGTGGCATCGTGGCCTGCCCGGGCACGGCCATCTGCACCTCTGCCATCATCGAGACCAAGCAGTTGGCCGCTGAACTCGACAGCCAGTACTTCCGCCAGCAGGCGCCGCACAAATTCAAGATCGGCGTCTCAGGATGCCCGAACAGCTGCTCTAAGCCCATCGAGAACGACGTGGGCGTGATGGGAGGCGTCCTTCCTTGCTGGAACAAGGAGGCCTGTATCTCCTGCCGTCTCTGCGTCACCATCTGCCCCGTCAAGGCCATCGAGAAAAGGGATTTGGCGTTCCGCCTGGATGCAGATAAATGCATTTATTGTGGCCTCTGCATCAAGAACTGCCCGACTTCGGCATGGACAGCTAAAAAGACCGGTTACACCCTCTTCCTTGGCGGCACGATGGGCAGGAGGCCCCGGCTCGGCACGAGGGCAAAGGTGCTCATCGAAACAAAGGCTGAACTCCTCAAGCACATCGAGCGTGCTTTTAAGTTCTACCTCGCGCACGGCAACAAGAAGGAGCGCTTCGGCCACACTCTGGATCGCGTCGGTCTCGACAAGGCCCTCACCGAGATATTTGTCGAGACGAGTGACTCCTCGGATAAGGAATTGGCACGACAAACATTTACAGGCCGGAATGGGAATCTCCTCGATCTCCGCGGCGTCTGCTGTCCCATGAATTTTGTACGGACGAAGCTCGTTCTGGAAAAGATCAAGCAAGGGGATCGAATCTGGATTCTGCTGGATGATGGCGAGCCAATCGTCAATGTTACCAGGAGCTTGAAGGATGAAAAACACAGGGTGCTCAGGGTTGTCCCGGAGGATGGTCACTTCCGGGTGCTTGTAGAGAAGCGGGGATGACCTTTCAGGGAGAGGAACGATGCGGAGAGATACATGAAGGTATTGGTCGTCAGTGATGGCACGTCGGATTCGGGGGCGGCGCTTGCCTATGGGATTGCGAAGGCCCGCGAGACATCCGGCCAGCTGATTGCCCTGCTCGTACATCAACGCCACTTTACCAATGACGATGCAGGAAGGCATAACTCGAAACGGCCAATGCATGACCACTTACGCTTCTGTGAGTCGGCACAGGCATCGATTCATGGCCACACTTGCAGGGTTCCGGTAAGCGTGGATTTCTTCATCATGAACGATTGCAGTGACATCCTGAGGTATGCGTCCATCGCACAATTCGACCTCATCGTGTCGCCACCTGCCTTCGAAGCAATGTTCTCTAAGGCTTGCTGCCTCGTGGACATCGTATCGGCGGAGGACGAGCAGATGGTCAATTCATAAGGAGTCCAGAACATGCAAAAGATCTATGCTGATATCACGGAGACAATCGGGAACACGCCGCTCGTCAGGATCAACCGGATGGCCAAGGGCCTCAGGGCCGAGATCGTCGCGAAGCTCGAAAGCTTCAACCCCTGTTCATCGGTAAAGGACCGCATCGGCATTTCCATGATCGAGGCGGCCGAAAAGGAGGGACGGATCAAGCCGGATACCGTGTTGCTCGAGCCAACGAGCGGAAACACCGGGATCGCCCTCGCTTTTGCCGCAGCTGCCAGAGGCTACAAGCTTGTTCTCACGATGCCCGAGACGATGAGCGCTGAACGCCGTCAGATCCTGCGGGTACTGGGCGCGGACCTCGTGCTCACATCTGGCGCCGAGGGAATGAAGGGCGCAATCAGCCGAGCTCAGCAGATGGCAGCAGAAGACAGCCGGTATCTGATCCTCCAGCAGTTCGAGAACCCCGCGAACCCCGCAATCCATCGACGTACAACGGCCGAGGAGATCTGGCGAGACACGGATGGCAAGGTGGATATCCTCGTCTGCGGCACAGGGACCGGGGGGACCGTGACGGGATGCGCAGAGGTTCTGAAGCCGCGTCGGCCCGGACTGAAGATAATCGCCGCGGAACCGAAGGAGTCGCCTGTGATCAGCGGCGGTAGCCCCGGGCCGCACAAAATCCAGGGATGGGGCCCGGGCTTCGTGCCAAAAATCCTCAGGAAGGAACTGCTCGATGAGGTCATCCTCGTGACCGCCGAGGATTCAGGCGAGACGGCACGCCGGCTCTGCCGCGAGGAAGGCATCTTCTGCGGAATCTCCTGTGGCGGCGCGATATGGGCAGCCCTTGAGGTTGCGAAGCGGCCGGAGAACGCGGACAAGCTCATCGTCGCGGTACTTCCCGACACCGGTGAGCGGTACCTCTCGACGTGGCTGTTTCAGGAATACCTGAAGTGACGGCCAGGGATTAACGCAAAGATCACACGGCAAGCAGGCAACACCAATAAAAAAGGAGGAGTTTGACAATATGTCAGGACGTAGATTCGATACGTTAGCGATCCATGCGGGCCAGGAGAACCCGGACCCGACCACCGGCGCCCGCGCGGTGCCCATCTACCAGACGAGTTCGTACGTGTTCAAGAGCACGGAGCATGCGGCCAACCTCTTCGCACTGAAGGAATTCGGGAACATCTACACGCGGCTCATGAATCCTACGAACGACGTGTTTGAGCGCCGTATCGCCGCCCTCGAAGGAGGCGTCGGCGCGCTCGGCGTCGCGTCAGGGCAGGCCGCCCAGACCCTCGCACTCCTGGCCCTTACCCAGGTAGGCGACGAGATCGTCGCGGCGAACAATCTCTACGGGGGCACCTACCAGCAGCTCCACTATACATTCCCCAAGCTGGGGAGGACCACGAAGTTCGTCGAGTCCTCGAAACCCGATGAGTTCAAGAAGTCGATTACGCCAAATACGCGGGCTATTTATGTCGAGACCATCGGAAACCCGAAGCTGGATGTACCTGATTTCGATTCTATCTCGAGGATCGCCCACGAGGCGGACATCCCTCTCGTTGTGGACAATACCGTCGGCGTAGGGCTCGTCCGACCCATCGACCATGGCGCGGACATCCTGACGCTCTCGGCGACAAAATACATAGGCGGTCACGGGACCTCCATCGGCGGCGTTATTGTCGATTCCGGCAGGTTCGATTGGGGAAATGGCAAGTTCCCCGAGTTTACCGAGCCCGACCCGAGCTACCACGGGCTCAAATTCTGGGATGTCTTTGGCAACTTTCCTGGCATGGGCAACGTTGCGTTCATCATCAAGGTGCGGGTCCAGCTTCAACGGGACCTCGGTTTCGCACTCAGCCCCTTCAACTCGTTCCTATTTTTACAGGGGCTTGAGACGCTGCCGCTTCGGGTGCGGAAACATTCGGAGAACGCGCTCGCGGTGGCCGAACATCTTTCAAGGCACCCCAAGGTCGCCTGGGTCAACTACCCCGGTCTGCCCGCCAGCCCCATCCATGCCGTCGCAAAGAAGTACCTGAAGAACGGCTTCGGTCCGATCGTGGGCTTCGGCATCAAGGGCGGCAGAGAGGCGGGAAAAAAGTTCATCAACTCGGTTAAACTCCTGTCCCACCTCGCTAACATCGGCGATGTAAAATCGCTTGTGATCCATCCGGCCTCGACTACGCACCAGCAGCTTACGCCGGAGGAGCAACAGACGACCGGCGTGACGGAGGATTATATCCGTCTCGCCGTTGGCATTGAGGATGTGCTGGATATCATCGAGGACATCGACCAGGCGCTTCGGCAGATATGAACAGGGAGGCGAGTGCTAAGAGTCTTGAGCTGGTAAAGGCGGCTTCGCACAGCAAAAGAGAGCTCGGCGAGACGGAGACACAGTTCTTCACGTTCGATTCGCTGATACTCGATAGTGGCGAGGTGCTATCGCCTGTGACCATCGCCTATGAGGCGTACGGCACGCTTAACGAGAAGCGGAACAACGCGGTGCTTATCTGCCACGCGCTCTCCGGCGACGCCCATGCCGCAGGCATAGATCGGGAGACGACAAAGCCGGGATGGTGGGACAGGATGGTCGGGCCGGGAATGGCCTTCGATACGGATCGGTATTTCGTCATTTGCTCGAACGTCATCGGCGGATGCAAAGGCTCCACTGGCCCTTCGTCGCTCCATCCCGTGACGGAAAAACCCTACGGGCTCGACTTTCCGTCCATCACCATCGGCGACATGGTGAACGCCCAGGTCCGGCTCCTGGACCATCTCGGCATAGATAAACTGCTGTCCGTGGCCGGCGGATCCATGGGCGGCATGCAAGTGCTCGAATGGCTGGTCTCCCATCCCGGACGGATTCGTAGCGCTATCCCCGTCTCGACGGCGGTGAGGCACTCGCCCCAGCAGATCGCGCTGAACGAGGTGGGCAGGCAGGCGATCATGGCTGACCCGAACTGGAAGGGCGGGGACTACTACGGCGGTCCGACACCGGCCCGGGGTCTGGCCGTGGCGCGCATGCTCGGCCACATCACCTACATGAGCGACGTGTCCATGGAGAGGAAATTCGGAAGAAGGTTCCGGGAGGACCGGCGTCCCTTCAAGTTTACTGCGGATTTCGAGGTCGAAGGATACCTTCACCATCGCGGCAAAAGCTTCGTCGAGCGATTCGATTCCAATTCGTACCTCTACATCACCAAGGCCATGGACTATTTCGACCTGACACAGGGTAAAGATCCGCGAGATCTCCTGTGCGGCATCGATGCAAGGGTTCTGGTCATCGCCTTTAAATCCGACTGGCTCTATCCGGCGTACCAATCCCAGGAGATCGTCAGGGCGTGCAAGCTAGCTGGCCTGGATGCGACATATTGCGAGATAAACTCGGCCTATGGGCACGACGCCTTTTTGCTGGAGACCAAACAGGAAACTCATCTCATACAGCATTTTTTAGAGAATGTTTCTGAGGGCGGGTGACGGACGAAAATGCTCTCAAATGGCGTTAAACTGGAGCACCGAATGATCCTTGCCTTGGTGCGCCCCGGCTCCTCCGTATTGGACCTCGGATGCGGCGAGGGGGAACTATTGTCTCTTCTATCGCGAGAGAAGGATGCGCGGGCGCGGGGCATCGAGATCGACGAGCATGCGATTTATGAATGCGTGGCCAAAGGATTGAGTGTCGTCCACGGCGACATTGACGCGGGCTTGTCCGAATACGGAGACCGGTCCTTCGACTATGTGATATTCGATCAGAGCCTCCAGCAGGTTCGGAAGCCCGACCTGGTCATCAATGAAGCACTACGAGTGGGAAGGAATGTGATTGTTGCCTTCCCGAATTTTGCTCACTATTTCGCGCGACTGCGGATATTTTTTTTCGGGAGAACGCCGGTCACTAGGTCGCTGCCGTATGAATGGCACGATACGCCTAACCTTCATTTTTTGAGTATATTGGATTTCATCAATTACTGCATGGTTCGGAGCATAATCATCGAAAAGTCAGTGTTCATCGGAAGACAGTGGACCGTGAAGATACTGCCAAACCTTCGTGCTGAGATCGGTATATTTCTCATCGGCAAAGACGGACGGAAAAACTAGAGTAGGAAATGCACCTTAATCCGAAATTGAACGCTCCGCATCGGGCTGAATAATATGACCAGAATTGTAACTGCGACCATTAATCGTAAGGCGCTTTTGATGCCATTGGTCTTGGGATCTCGATACTATGCAGTTTGGAGAAAGCACCTGTTGTGAAATCTGCGCTTACCTCGCAGGGATTTCTACGTTAAAGATGATCATAATATCTTGATTAGCACTGTTAAAGACGTGGTGGTATCGTTCACGACCACCAATTCTGCATATAGTATGCAAGGCGATCTCACCGCTATCGTTGTCAGGCTTGACATTGCGCTATGAAGATTGGTTGGTGCTTTCCTCTTTGTTATGTTCTCTCTCTGACGTTACAGTAGTCCCTTTTGATCAATGATGGACCACTGCACGGAACCATGGGAAAACAATCACCGGGTTTCCTCATTATTGATTCCTCAATAAGTCCGCATTTGCCATGCTCAATCCATATAGCAATTTCTTGATACCATGAAGTCCCCCCATATAAAAAGCAGACGGTGAATCGTCTGCTTCATACGCTTGTAGGAAATGGTACATGCGCACTCGACCTATAGACGGATGCGCCTCCACAATTTGCTGATAAATCGCACAAAATAAGAGCAAATTATCTGGCACAGGTATTGCTAGGATAATAGAGAATAGCTGATGATTTAGCTGTAAAACACAAGATGCATACTTAAGTGAGATGGAGGAAGAAATGAAGAAGGCATATCTTAGCATCATGGCATTTTTTTTAATTGCGGTGGCAGTGGTTGCTTGCACGAAAGGTTATGAATCGCAGAAGACAGCGGGGAATATATCAGTGACTCTCTCAGTTAACCAATATCCGCTTGTGAAAGGGGATAATTCACTAGCTGTAAAAGTGGCCGATAGTGGAGGCAAGGCGATTACTGACGCGAAGGTGGAAGCGCGTTATTACATGCCTGCTATGCCTGGCATGGCGCCCATGGAATACACAGCAGTGCCGGTACTTAAGGGAAGTGCTTATTCGTTTGGAGCAAATATTCCGATGGAAGGTGGCTGGAAGCTTGACGTATCGGTAACACAACCTGGCGGTTCCCCGCAGATTGTAACGTTCAACATCGATGCACGGTGAGCCTGTCCGGCATTGTGAAATGAGGTGATGCTTTATGGTGAATTGGGGAACGTACGGATGGGGCATGGGATTCGGTTGGATATTCATGATCATGTTCTGGGCACTGGTTATTTTTGGCATCGTTTACTTGGTGCAGGTGGCGACAAAAGGTTGGAAAAGCACGGAGCAAAGAGAAACGCCGCTCGACATTCTTAAGAAAAGATACGCTAAAGGTGAGATAACCAAAGAGGAATTCGACCGAATGAAGGACGATCTCTCGAAAAATTGAAAAATGGAGGTCGTGTAGTGAGGCTAGATACCGACATAATCAGAACGACAAGCCTTCGGCAGGACGTTCAAGTCTTAATGCGGCGGTCTGTATGTAACGGTTTTTGACGGAGGCATACCATGAATTGGATCAGAGAAAACTGGTTTTTCATCATGTTCTTCGCACTCTGTATTGCCATGCACATCTTTGGTCATAAGAGGCATGGCGGACATGGTGGACATGGGGAAGGGGACGGAGAGCATAGCGGACATTTAGGCTACGAAAAGACGGAACGGAAATATCATTATATATAAGGTAGAGGAAGACTATGCGTATGAGCTTACGGGATTGTTTCCACAGGCATTTGAGGTGAAACAATAGGTGTTCGGAAAAAAAGAGATTCAAGGGAAATGTTCTATTTAAAAATCAATGGAGATAAAATGAAAACACGTAACATTGCACTTTTGAGTTTAGTATTTCTGATGGGCTTTATGTTGTCTCAAAACCTATACGCTGCGGAGCCGTCACAGGTTGCCAGTGATCATCTCAAGATGGAGAAGTATTATGAAGGCAAGGCAGCTGAGCAGGACGCGATTATCGCAAAACACCAGCAGATGAAACGTGAATACAAGCAGCAGTACTTTATCAACGAAAAGGTAACGCCCGTAAGTCAGCTCAAGAAAATGGAGCAGCATTGCGATGCCATCATTCATGACGTCGAGAAGTTGAAAGCCGATTACCTTGAATCTGCAAAATGGCATGCGATGAGAGCGGCAGAGCTGGAGGGAAAATAAAAACTGACGGATACGTGAAACGCGAGCCCATCTTCTAGTTGGCGGGCAGGCCAAGGCAAAGTCGCCATGACCGACCCGCAATATTTTATCTGTTTACGATATCTCTGGAATTATTGATAGCATTGTTGAGTCCCGGAGTTTGAGACGCAAGCGTCCTGGCGGTATCATTGTAATAGAGAAGAAGGAAAGCTTGAAAATCAAGGCCTGTTTCTGAGGGAAAAGCCTAAGATGCCGAAATGCGCATTAACTGGGGCGGAGACGGGCATTGGGTATGTCGGAACAAGGGATCTTAGCTAACGGCTATCGCTGCAGCGATTGCTAATGAGCAGTCATGAACGTTAAGAATTTAAGGCATATAAAAGGAGCAAGGGTTTATGCGCTGGGAGTTCTTCTGGCGCTTATATCGTTGAGCCACTATCTCGCCGGCGGTGTGCATTCAATTATACTCCATGGTCTGATCGGCCATCTGTACATTATCCCGATTGTTCTTAGCGCGTATTGGTATGGGATCAGAGGGGGCATATCGATCTCCATTATCTCAGTGTTGTTGTACCTGCCACACCTTTTTTTGCATTGGCATAATCCATTCCAGCAAATTTATAATTACGCTGAATTGTTTCTGTTCCTGCTGATTGGTGCCGTCACAGGCATGTTAAGCCAAATGGAACGCAACCAGCGCATGCGATATGAAGAGGCGCTTCAACGGCTCGATGAGTCCCACCGGAAATTGAAGGAACAGATGGAACTCCTGTTTCAGATCGAAGAACAGCTTCGGCGCGCCGACCGGCTGTCGGCACTTGGAGAACTTTCCGCCGGTATGGCCCACGAGATACGAAACCCACTGGGTGCGATCAAGGGTGCCGTCGAGATTCTGAAAGACGATTATTCCCCTGATGATACCAAATATGAATTCATTCAGCTCCTCCTCAAGGAGACGGTACGGCTAGACAATATCGTCCAGGAGTTTCTCGGGTTCGCCCGGCCGAAACAGCCAGAATACTGTAGAGCAAATATAAATGAGATCATTGAATCAGTATTGAGCCTAACGGCGCAGGAAGTCAGGAAAAGAGGCATCAAGGTTTGGAAACAGCTCAACCCGTCTATCCGAATGCAGAGCTGTGATGCGGCAATGATCAAGCAGGCATTTTTAAACCTGGTTCTGAATGCCGTTCAGGCAATGCCGACGGGAGGCGACTTGACCGTTGAGAGCACCGTCCGGAACGACATGGTTGAGATGAGAGTCACGGACACCGGCTCGGGCATCTCGGAAGAAAACAAAAAGAAGCTTTTTACTCCCTTCTTTACTACCAAAAAGCAGGGAATCGGTCTGGGCCTCGTAATTACATACAGAATCATCGAAAAGCACCAGGGTAGAATCGATGTGATAAGCGAGCCGGGTAAGGGAGCAACATTTACAGTCAAGATTCCGGTTGATAAGGGATAACTATGAAAAAATCATCCATTCTTCTTATAGATGATGACGACAGCCTCCGTAGAGTCATCGAATTCAGCTTAACAGAGGCTGGGTATCGTGTTCATACTGCCGCAAGCGGGGGTGAAGGGTTGCGACTTTTTGAGGATAGTTCTTTTGATGCGGTGATCACCGACATTACCATGCCTGGCATGAGCGGGATGGACGTCTTGGAGACTATTCATAAACAGGACCGCGATCTGCCCGTGATCATGATGACTGCTTACGGCACGATTGAGAGCGCCGTGATGGCGATGAGAAAGGGCGCCTTCGACTATATTACCAAGCCCTTTAACCGCGACGAATTAAGCCTCACGCTCGATAAGGCGCTTAGGTTGCGGCGTCTTGAGAAAGAGAATGCTGAACTCCGGTCAGAAGTGACGGACCGTTATCGGTTCGGAAGTATAATAGGCAGCAGTGAAAAACTCAAAGAAGTGCTTAACATGGCTGGCCGCGTTGCCGCAAGCGGCGCCACCGTGCTAATAACTGGAGAACGGGGGACGGGAAAGGAGCTTCTGGCTAAAGGCATTCATTTCAACAGCTCGCGTGCCCAGGGTCCGTTTGTAGCGGTTAATTGTGCCGCAATCCCCGAGACTCTGATCGAGAGCGAATTGTTCGGCCATGTAAAGGGCGCCTTTACCGGTGCTGTGCAGGATAAGGTAGGAAAGTTTGAACATGCCGATGGCGGGACCATTCTACTCGATGAAATCGGAGATTTACGTTATGATCTGCAGGCGAAAATTCTTCGGGTCCTCCAGGAACGGGTTGTTGACCGGGTCGGCGGTAGAACGTCCACTCCTGTGGATGTTCGGGTCATTGCTTCAACGAACAGAGACATTGAAGAGGCCATCAAGGAAGGAAAGTTCCGTGAGGATTTGTATGATCGGATCAATGTGATTGCTTTGCGAATGCCGCCCTTGAGGGAGCGCAGAGAGGATATCCCTCTGCTTGTGGGATACTTTCTTAAGAAATTCAATAAGGACGCCATTGTAAGCATTGATCCGGAAGCGCTCGGTGTGCTGGCAGCATATGGATGGCCTGGCAATGTCAGAGAACTCGAGAGTGTTATCGAGAGGGCATCGGTGCTCAGGCGAACGAATATCATTCACGCCGTTGATCTGCCGTCAAGGCTAACAAAAGGGAGCACAGATATCGGAAATATTATATTAAATCTTCCGGACGAAGGCATTTCACTCGAAGATCTGGAGAAAGACCTCATTATCAAGGCCTTGGAAAAGCACAAAGGCAACCAGACCCGCGCTGCGGAATACCTGGGCATGACAAGACCAACGCTTAGTTACAGATTGGAAAAATATGGGATGAAGTAGGCTACAGGATTTAGCAGAGTGAGTGTCCTATGCATTTAGTCAGTTGTCGATCCGGGGATTAATGTCCATGATTGATAGACGCAAATCTATAGTGATGCCGAATAAAACAACTCCATCGTCTGATCTGGCGACGTGACGGTTACATAGGGGATTATACGCGGCCATCACATTGTGCGATGACGTAATAATCCTTCATAGAGATAACGATCAGCAACAGAAGTAAGTGACGCCCCGTGAGCTGAAGGAATGTGCAAATTGATTTTAAAAGCCAATGACGATATTGAACATTAGATCAAACAAGAATGAATAAGAAAAACAGATAAACCATTGATGTCCAGAGGATCGCTGAAAAACGCATCGCTCATGCATTTGTTTATATATATGTTAAAAACAGCATTTGTTAGCAATTGCAGAGTAAGAAGGCAGTGTGAGTCAAAAGACCAGTATTGAACCTGCGTTAATGCTGATGAGATATTTATGTTCCATTCAGCTTACTTCAGACCCTCCCTTACGGCGGCAGCCCTTGCGGTTTGGCTAACGGTTCCCGTCATCAGGATCCCCTATAGGACTGGCACTCCAAGTGAATGCGCCCTGCCTGGCGCACAAAAGAAAAGCAGGCTGCCAAGCAGCCTGCTTGAAGAACAGCTTTGGGGATTCGGTTTTAATGCTGAATCTGCCCAATATCATAGTTCCTGACACTAGATGTTTTACCTGCCCAGTTCGTGCGAGGGATCTCCATGACGGGGCCGTCCGAAATTGCTTGGCCTCCCATTAACGTATCGTAATGGTTCCCGCCATTATACAGTTGGCTTGCGGACTGCTCTGCGCGAAGGCTACCGGCACCAGATCCCTCAGCGGATGAAGCGTTGCTTACGTCCGGCACCGTCGCTCCGAATGGCAGTGCATCATAGTGCTGGCCGGTGAAATCCGTCACGCCGTTATGTAACGTTAAACCGCCCTCATCTGCATAGGCCACGCCAAGAGTAAGGGCAAACACCATTGTCATTGCAATCAACATGAGTTTTTTCATTTTAACACCTCTTTCTTAGTATTAGATTAAATTTTCTTCTGAATCTACTAACTACAAACGGTACTGCATCTTCATATTTGACTACGGTGGAAACATCTTTTTCATCTTTATCACCTCTTTTTTATAACCGTAGTACTTGTCCAGTTGATGATAGCAATCACACTACGGAAGAATGATCATTGATCCTTTCTCTTGGTGTCGCGAATATATTTTGCATTTACCATGCCATATTGCCGCTTCAACACAATGCATTGAAATTAAACAATACTGCATCTCTTCGAGCGCGAGATGATGAAGCAAATGCTTAAATCAAGCGTCAAGCATCCTTAGGTACACACATAGCCGCGCTGGATCAATATAGGTTCAATGAGATCGTAGCGCTCAGGGCCGGCGGAAAGGAACACAAGGGGCGGATTAAGTCACTTGAGGGGTTCTAGCACGGCCGTTCGGCCGTGGTCGAGTTCAACAATTCAAAAACAACGGAAGTTGCAGTCGTCAAGAGCCTGCAGGCGTGAGTAAACGGGTATTGAGATTCTAAGCTATGTGCGTCCCTCTGAGAAAAGCACTAGACTTGTAGTAGAGGATGTTCATCCACTCGTTGGCATGAGGAATAGATGAAGGTCAAAGGTTTCGTATGCGGAATGATCATCGATGATACCCGCGCAGCGACGACGTCGACGTATAATGGATCAAACATAACGATTCAGTAATTCTCCTTACCCCAGAACCTTGACATAACAATCCTCTATCGGCAGTCGAGACGAACTGCGGCTGCCATTTTTCGCATTCGATCTTCCCACGATTCTAATTTGTTTCTGTAGCTTTTCCTTTACACGGTTGCATCGCTCGCATAAGATGAAAAAAAACGATCAGATAATTGTTTGAAGTGACGCTGAAAACAACTGGCACGGAAGATGCAAATATATAGATTGCTTCTATTATTGAGATAAGCTGACGAACAAGAATTTTCTAAGACTAAGCAATGATTGTGGTTAAGAAGCTTCGCAGCCTATAATGGAGGATGCCATGATGCACTGGGGAACATCTGGTTGGGGTTGGGGAATGGAGCTTGGCTGGATACACATGATCATATTCTGGGCGGTGATCATTATCGCCGTCGTGTACCTGGTCAAATTGATCGATAAGAAATCAGACTCCGAAATATTGCATGAGCCCCCACTTGACACGATCAAACGCCGCTATGCAATGACCTCTGGGGTGAGAGTTCAAAATACATACGTATGTTCAAACCAACCGATTCCATTATGCAACAATTTCAGGAGATTACATATCCGGTTGAACGATAACACATTCTGGGCTATGACGGTAAATGATTTTCTTCCAAAGCTCGTATTCTGTGACGACAGCTTCAGGTAGGTTACGGTATGTTTTCGCAATGTCTCTGTGTTCTTTGAATCCGTCACATTATCATTTATCATAATATCAAATTTATTAAGTCAAGCAATTCTATCGCGATGAAGAGATTCGAAGATCGTGACAGGTTATACCCATAAAGGTATTGGTCAGTCAAGGGTTTATTGGTTTTCTATCACGAATTCTTGATATAACTCGCACTCTTCGCCATGAGCGTCGGATGACTGAAGAGGAAGGATTCAGCATGACACGTTTCAATCGCAATTCTTTAATGATGATAGATCCTGATCCTCAAGATTAGCACTTATTACTATGCACTCGTGTTTGAAAAAATATTGCTAAACACAATCTGAAACGGTCTTAAAACATCATCAACATCTCAATCAAAAGCTTCATTAACTACATCCATGTGTCATGATTGACCAGCTGATCACTGAGATTGAGCGACGATTCCTGGATCCCCGACTATTTCAAAGGCGGCCCAGAAAAGCGGATGAGCATAGCTCGCGATGACCCTTCCAGTGGCGTCGTCCTTCAGATTCACCTCATCAATCATGCTCATCATTGATCTGCGCAGGGACATAGCGCGAGTGAGGTGTCTATTCGCCTGCTGTACAAGGAACGTTTCGGTGACCAGCTTTCTGGCAGAAGTGGTTTCCACCGGCCACATGCTGACTAGAAGCGATCTGGTGCCTGCATAAAAAAATGCTCTTCCCAAGCCCGAAACAGCCTCAGATCCCTGTCCCTCCGCTGCGCCCGTATTACATGCCGAAAGAATCACCCAGTCGGCATTGAGCTTGAGCTTCAGGATATCACCAGTGGTCAGCAGTCCGTCTTCGTTGTCCCCGGTAACTTCCGGTGAAGAAAAAGCGAGAGCCGGTTGGTTAAGACCGTCAAGATCGCCGGGAACCAGTGCATGGGTGGCAAAAGCAATGACCTTTCGATCAGCAAGATTCATGGTCTTGATCCTGTGTTTTGAGGCATCCTTGCCGAGGAATACATCCTGATTCAGATCAGCACCCAGGGCCTGAGCGATGCCGGTGATCTCCTCTGCAGTATCTGGAAGGCGATCCAACTGCTCAAGCCCACTTGATTCAATTTGCCTGCTGTCGAGATTTCCTTTCTCGCTGAAACGGGTGCCTCGGACGTGAAGACACGAGCCGCGCTGGGCAAGTTTCGGCAGGCCACCTTTTTCATTATCACCTGTTTCGTGTGAAAGCTGCTCCAGGCTGAAGATCGGATCGCCAAAACCGGCAAACGCTTTTCGTCTCGGATCTCCGCCTGGAAGTGCGCGAAGCGCAATAAGAGAATTGACCGATGGCAACATCGTGATAGAGGCCTTGCGGATCAGCCAGGGGACATTTTTGTAGCCTGCAAAAAGTTCATCCTGCTCAGCGCCCAGTTTGTACTGCGACGTGGGCAGCAAAGCTAACGGCAATTGTGCCAGTGATCCGGAATCAATGACCAGCAGATCAGTTGCATCCTTCCAGCCAGCCTCCACCGGTTTGAGCACGTTACTGTAAACAACGTACGCCTGCGCAAGATCGAATGGGGGGACATCATCAAAGATCGCCGGATGAGAATCGAGAGACTTTCTCAGGTTCGCGACTATGCGGCTTAGTTCCTTGTTGCCGAGCGGTGATGAAGCAAACTTTATCTCGCCGTGATAAGGTACGGCCCAGACATAGGTCTTGTTATCGGAGGTATAGATGGAGATCAATGCCTCACCCGCCCGCAGGTTCTGCCGCGCAAGGGATATTGTTGCCGCCTGTGGGTTCACAAAATCCGCGTATTTTGGAAAGTGTTTTTTTATTTCGTCTCGCAAAGCCGCAGAGGCCCGGTTCAGGCTGACGATCCCGGTCTGGAGAGTCCGGATGGTTTCCGGTTTTTGCTCTTGGGTTGGCGCGGCCATCAGGTCTTGAAGCGTCGATTCCATGACCTCGACCTGTTTCCGGGCGTCCTGCTCGCGGCGCATCAGGTCATTCAGCGCGGGATTTGCTTCCGCCGCCCGAGCGCTGCTTGCCGCCAAGGCGCTCTGGACGGTGCGGCCCCGCGATGCCTCGGCTATCCTGAACGCAGTCCCGACGGCATCTACCCCCAATTCCTTTTCCAGCGCAGCGTCGTGAAGTTCAATGAGCATGTTGATGTAGTCGCCCAGGATGATCCGGAGTCTTTGCGTCCTTGAATAGTCTGCCTTGTCGATGGGGTAGGAGAGTAGCGTGTCCGTTGCCAGGGCGAAATCCTCCACTGCCTGGCCGAGGTTTTTCGACCGGAAATTCGCCATTCCCCTGAAAGCGAGCATCTCGGCAGTGATGTAATTTTTTTCGCCGAACCTCTGAACTGCGTTGTTGTATGAACCGGCCAAGATTGTCGATGCCTTCTCACAGCGGCCCGTCATGAGAAGCGAAAGTATGAAGTCCGGGTTGCCACGGAAATCTTTATTAGACAGATACTGGTTCTTTTCCGTTCCTTGCATGGCAAGATCGAAATGTTTCATCGCATCCGTAAAGTCGCCGCGTGCGGCAATTACCGAGCCCAGTTTCATCTCGGCCGTCGCCATCATGTGAGAGTCGCTTGATAGGCCGGAAGCTTCAAGGGCATGAACGCTTAGAAATGACAGTTTTTCGGCCTCCGAGAGCCGCCCCTGGGCCCGCAGGATATCGGCGATTTCCCCTGCTGCCCTTATTGTTAAAAGAGAGTCTTTTCTAGCAAGCCCGAGCGATTCTTTCAATGCCTGGCGCGCCTCGATTTCCGCTTCGATGAAACGCTCCTGCTTCATGAGGTTATGAGCCAGCCCCAACCGCACCTCGACGGACGTCCCCGGCTTTTCATCCTCAATAGCCTGGACGAGCTTGAGGCGTTGACGGATATATTCCTCCGCTTTTCCATAGCTTGCCTGGGCTTCCAGCAGGGCGGCTTTCATCGCCGCCGTTTCGATATTACACCACATAATAAACCTGCCATGCTTGCCCCGTTGATGCCTCCGGGACGCGGACGGGGCGCAGAATAATTCTGCTTCACGAGCTGTCTCTCGCGCTTTTTCCATATCTCTAATCTGAATATACATCTTGACAAGATTTCCGTATGTTTGGGGTTCATCTGCAATTTCTCGGGCCTCCTCAAGGAGCTCCACAGCACGGTCAAAGTCCCCAACGCTTTTTTCAACGGTAGCGAGCTGTCGCATGATTTGCGTACGGCCTTTACCAGGTGTTCCGTCTCTGTAAGAGAGACTCAAGGCTTCGCGCAAATCCTCGAGGGCCTGTTTGTACAGGCCGAGCTGGCGTGCGGCCTCACCTCTTTCCTCGTAGAATCTGCTGTCCGCATCGTCGGGAGGCACGGCACCTAAGCGGGCTTTCAATTTTCGCGTTATTTTCGGGTCAAACTGTCCCGGCTGATCCAGTATGGTGACGATATCATCTATTCTCCTCGGTGGAGGCACGAAGGTAACGCCGCTCATGGAAACGGTGACTTGTTTTGCCTCCTCTACGGACATTTTATGCGTACAACTTGTAATGACAATAGAAATGAAGAGAGCAAGCGCCATGGATACCATGGAACTCCTGCTCCCGGCCGGATAGGCTATTCTATGGTATAGACACCTCATCGTTTATTTCCCGTTCTCACAATCACGTTGTCCTCGTGCCTGACAGGCTAACAAGCGTGCGGATCTCCTTGCCCGAAAAAACGTCCCAGAGCTTTATCGTGGTATCTTCTCCGCCTGTTGCGAGAATCCTACTGTCAGGACCGAAAGCACCTGCATTGATCGGTCCCGCGTGGCCTGTCTGGATTACGACGTCATGATGTTCTGCCGCGCTGATTCCGGCAAAGAGGAAGAACAGACCATACGTTAAAAATAAGGATGCTCTCTTTATTATCTGGACCTCGCCTTTGTTCACGGAAGCTGATTAACGTATCTCCCCCATTCATTGCATGAGTATGTTACCCAGAATGCAAGCGCGCTGGGGAAAGATTCTTCACATCAGGTTGCAGAAAATGCCGTGTCAACTCATTTCCCTGGCATTGTGAATACGGGATCGTAACGTAAAATAATCGTATGTTATCTCTTAGGGCCGCAAGCAATATTCAAGAAAGCATCCGTCCACCTTTGGCGCAAGCCTTACCAGCTCAACCGAAACTCAGGACATAACTTTGCTCGGGTCATTTTTCGCCGGGAGGCCATCCTCGCGTTCCCTTTTGCCTCCGGTCCGCAATCTGCCTACTCCCCGAACGCAAAAATCATCCAACCGCCTACCGTATCATCGGGCCTTACCGTGAAAATGATCTCTGCCTTCTCGTACACGTAGCAGTTGCCTTGCCGTGATGGAACAGTACGGGCAGGCTCACCATACTTCTCCCGGACCTCTGAGAGCCTGCTGCCGAGCTTAATGCCCCGTCCGCTCTGGCCGGTGTACCCCGCCGGCGTTGTGAGAACAAACAGGGTTGTCCCTGTCGTATCCACAATGATCCCGGACCAAGTCTCTGTTTCCCGCGAAAAGATATGCATCTCCGGCTCGTCCTTCGTCACGCCCTTGTTGAGGATCAGGTTCACCGTATCTGGCGAATCCATGGCGTTCTTATTATCTATTGTGACGCCGCCGATGTTTTCTTTTTTTAGCGATATGATCTCGCCTTGTTTTTTCGACGGAGAAGCATAGCCGATTGCTTTCTCGGGACCCTGGATCGCCGCTATGTTGAGTGCTGCAAGAATGGGCGTGCCAGTCTTCGAAGCTTCAAAGTCAGCCAAAGCCTTGTCGTCCTCGTTGTTGTTGGCATAGGCGATCGCTCGTATGGTCAAGGCGTTGGCTATGGTGACGCGATCATCCTGTTTTTTTGCCATCTCCAAGGCTTCTGACGCTAATTCTTTCGCCATCCCATGCTTGCCCAGAAGGTCCAATACCGCAGCCTTGTTTACATAGGCGGCCACATAGTTCTTATCCCGGTTGATTGCGTTGTCGAAGTCCTCGTCTGCTTTCTGAAGGAGTGCCTGCCTCTTCTCCTCGACATCCACGCCATAACCTCTCGACACCATCTGCGTCCCTCGAAGTCTCGTCTGGGCATCGAACTCGAAGGGATAGGCAAACCGTACTTTTCCCGCCTTGAAGAGCGTTAGTGCCTCAAGGGCTCGTGCTACACCGGCATTGTTGTAGATCTCCCGGCTCGTGAATGTGCAGGCGATGTAGTCAAACAGACGTGCCGCTTCTTCGTATTTTTTCACGAGCATGAGCCGGTTGGCTGCCTCGAAGAGCGGCACCATCTTCCGGAGGGATTCCTCGGATTTGGTCGCTATCGTTTTGCGCTCGGTCCGTGACGGATAGTTATTCAGCTTGTCGGGTAGGCTGTACTCCGTATATACCAAATCGATCACCTTGGGCGCCAGGCCAAGGGTGTTGTACCCCGCCACATATCCGTAAAAACCTCCATAATAATCCGCTTCAGTCTCGTACTTAACGACCTCCTCGTAGTTCGCTGTCTTGATCATCTCGGCGCCCATCTTTGTCCCGGCAAAGGCATTCCCGAACTCGTTGACCCAGCCGTGCCGGTGGTAATAGTGGGTCAATTCATGAGCGATGAGCACTGCCAAGCCATTCTCCAGGTCGGGGCCAAGCGAAGCGAGGAGATCATATACCTTTTCATCGATGGAAATGTAGCTCTCCTCCAACCGCTGCTCGCTGCTGAGAGATCCCTCGGTGCCGGGGTGAAAACAGGCAATTTGCTCGCCGCTTCGGGCGGTCGTCGGCCTCACTACAAGCTTAGGCGCCATCCTGCCGTCTCCGAAGGCACGAGCAATTGTATCGTAGACTGTCTTGATCGTCTTATATTTGGCATTGTCGGGCGGGAGCGTTTCCATTGCGAGGGCTGAGGAACAGAAGCTAAAGATCATTAAATGTACCGAAATCAGAGTTCCGAATATTTTTCTCGACTGCACGATCAAGAGCTTCCATCCCATTTTTACATCCTTCATATTAACATCAAGTGGACTTCGAATTACCCACGCTTCGCGCTCTCCTTGCCAAAAAATGCCGCTGGACATTTCATCATCCGGGCTCGTGGCCAGAGGGACGAGCGCGATTCTACGGATTTAGAATACGATAGTGCAGATTCAAAAAGCTCTTCATCCACAATCAGTAGTCTGTCTTTCATCCTGGCCCTACCCGCCTTGCTATGTTGCATGATCCTGCGATAAATAAAAAGGCCGGGCATACCAGAGGTTTATCCTTCGGCAGCTCGGCCATCTCGGTCTTATAAGACCCGCCGCTTTCCGTCCCCCTCTTACGAAGGGTTTGGCTTTATCGCGGAATCATTTATTTGTTCAAGTGGGTGCCAATGAAACTTTTATTTCCATTCTGAATACTTTTCAGAATGTCTTTGGAATATAGGGTGAAAATTTGTCTCAATAAAACTATAGCAGAGATTGTTGATGCCGTAAAGGATACTGCCGGGGTATTTTGGGGGGTATTGCATAAAATAGCAAGGGCATAGAAAAAAATGATTTCGCAAATAAACCTGCTCGCGTTAACGAGGTGGTGAGTTAATTGATCCCCTCGGGGGGTCAAAGACGTCTGGCAATAACCAAATCATCAAATTGTAGCTTCCTACATTGGGAACGGTCCGTCCACGATCCAGTCATGGGGCCCGGGTTCTGCAATCTGTAAAACCAACTTCACAGAAAAGCACCACGTCAGGGAACTCTGGGAGGCCGGGCTTGTTTTTTAAAGGTGCAGAGAGAAAGTATTGAGCATGGTATCCCGCTTTCGGAGATTTTTCGTGGTTATGGGGGAACAACAGAGAACGAAGAGCCGGCAGAAAAAACGAGCTGGTCAATTCAACGCTTAAAAGTAAAAAGCAAGACCAAGCCTGGTGAACAATGAGTGGTTTTAAAAGTGAGGTAGCACAAAAATCCGAAAAGAAGGGGTTAGAATAAGAAAAAGCACCTTCATCACTATGATAATTTGGCACATTCTGTCATGATTAATATAAGAATTAACTATTTATTTATTAATTTAATTTATTCGCTATTTTCTCATTGCTCAATGATAATAAATACATGAATCTTATAGCGAGGATAAAACCTTCCTGCATCATGATGCAGATAGTAGTACTTTTGTTCGTCGCCATAATTCCGGCTTGTTCTCAAAAAAAGCCCCTTGCTTCCATTGCTCCCGGCAATTCTTCTCAAGAACAAAATGTTACGGATTTATACCAAGACGCGTTTCGTTACAAAACCAAGTGTGAACAAAGCGTGTTGTCAATAAAAGAGCATTATACTAAGAAGGATTTAGAGTATCGAAAAGCGAATCTGCTGTATAACGATGCAAGGACGGAATATAACACCCTATTTGAAATGGCGAAACTTGCAATCGAGAGTAATTCCGCGTTCGACCCGAATAAAAACAAAAACGATATCGATAAAGCCGAAAAGGCAGGACAGGCTTTTTTGCAGTATGCTGATACTATCATACAGAACAAGCAATATGGTTTTGCGGCACCTGCCGTTGTTGTTATGGTGCCATTATTTGACTTCATCTACAAGGTCGTCACTGGTGTAACGGGTACACAATTTAGTAAAAATACTGATAAGAAGAAAGAAAGTCTGTCTTATTTGGAATCATTAAAGTGGAAATCATTCCAAGAAATTAATCTTCCCGAATAGGTTTTCATGTTAATGAAAGGGGGAGAGGGCAACGTTCGGAAATCGGGCGAATGCCCTACTTCAGTGAAGGCGTTGATGATACGAAGGCTAAAGAATAACAATTTCAGCTTGATAGGTTGATTGTTTATATGAATGGAAACTCGTGAGTTACAGGATGCACCTCCCCCGATTTGACGAACCCTTATTAAAAAAACTTCCTCTGAAAGTGTTAATGTCGCAGCCTATTGAAACATCAACACTTCTTTCGGAAATTGTTGACGCTATCTCAATATCAGTTCTATCCGCATCAGAGAATGCTAAGCTGATCTATCCAACTTGACACCTCTGAATCTGCAGAACTCGCACTGGTTCCATGAATAGCGATTCCCTCTAGTACGGTAGCTTTAGGACATGCTTCGGCAATATCCTTTTCGCTATGGCCCATTCCGCTGCGCTCATGGGTACGGAATGGAACAATTGTTTTCCCGGAGAAATCATAGCTTTCCAAGAACGTATATACCGGCATAGGCATTGTTCCCCACCAGTTCGGATATCCCAGGGAAATGATATCGTATTCCTTCATGTTTTCGACTTGTCCTGTCATCTTCGGCTTGGCCTTGGACCGTAGTTCATTCTTTGCAACTTCCGTAGTATCCGAATAGTCTTTGGAATAGGCTGTGACAGATTCAGTATGAAACTGACGTTGCCCCCGAAAGATGTGCCAGCCCGAGAGTCGGATTTGTGGTAGCCGTTCTCTGTTACAACAAATAGCTCATTCAGAAATGTAAAAGAGTACAGTCGTTGGGCCTCGAACCTTGACAAAAAGAGCGGGTAACTATATACTCAAACTCATTAGGAACCATTCCGAAATATGATATATTTTGACGAACCGGAAGAAATCAAAAAAAATCTGATAAATAACCTCAAGCATAAAGGGTATAAACTGACCCTCCAGAGGCTTGAGATCATTGATTTTCTATCGAAACAGACAACACATCCGGGCGCAATGGATATTTTAAAAAATGTCAGGAAAAGGGCGCCTCGGGTCAGCATTTCAACAGTCTACTATACATTGGACATTCTGAAAAAAGAAGGATTGATACGGGAGCTTGATTTCTATGACAGAGACAACCGCTATGACGTCAACGTATCAAATCATCTCAATCTTATTTGCACGAAATGTGGAAAGATAGAAGACTTTAAGGGAAAATTGCCTGTCTTGTCGCAAGCTATAGAGAAGAAAACAGATTTTCAGCCTATTCAAATGCGTTTCGAATATTACGGTTACTGTAAAAAGTGCAGGCGTAAAAAGACTTAAAAATTTTTTTAATACTTAGAAATGAATCTAATCTGGATAACAAGAACGAATGGGCGTTTTTCTAATACCTTCTGAGCTAGAGGTGCATCGAAACACTATTATTCATAGCAGCGCTGTTCAATAATTCACACAACGAAAGGAGTAAATATTATGAATGAAGATAGCAAAAGCTCGGTTACGGGCAGTGCTCACAAACACACTGCCGGCGGCGGCACGACGAACCGAGACTGGTGGCCAAACCAGTTGCGGCTCGATATCTTACACCAGCATTCCTCCAAGTCCAATCCGATGGGCGAGGGTTTCAACTATGCTAAAGAGTTCAAGAGTCTCGACTTGAAGGCCGTGATGAAGGACCTCCGTGAACTAATGACGAAGTCCCAGGATTGGTGGCCGGCGGACTTCGGACACTACGGACCTTTGTTCATCCGTATGGCGTGGCACAGCGCCGGCACCTACCGCATTGGCGACGGCCGCGGCGGCGCAGGCAGGTGCAGCCAGCGCTTTGCCCCCCTCAACAGTTGGCCAGACAATGTGAACCTCGACAAGGCTCGCCGGCTGCTCTGGCCGATCAAGCAGAAGTACGGCCGGAAAATTTCCTGGGCTGATCTGCTGATTCTTACCGGTAACGTCGCCTTGGAATCCATGGGTTTCAAGACTTTCGGTTTCGCCGGTGGACGTGAGGACATCTGGGAACCGGAAAATGACGTCTACTGGGGCTCTGAGGAAAAGTGGCTGGGTGACAAGCGCTATACCGGCGACCGGAATCTCGAAAATCCGCTCGCTGCCGTGCAGATGGGCCTAATCTATGTCAATCCGGAAGGCCCGAACGGCAACCCGGATCCGATCGCTGCGGCGCGGGATATCCGCACGACCTTCGCTCGCATGGCGATGAACGACGAGGAGACGGTGGCGCTCATCGCGGGCGGCCACACCTTCGGCAAGACCCACGGTGCCGGTGATGCGAAATATGTGGGTCCTGAGCCCGAAGCGGCTGGCATCGAGGAGCAGGGTCTGGGCTGGAAGTGCAGCTTTGGCACTGGCAAAGGCTGCGACACGATTACCAGCGGCCTAGAAGTCACCTGGACCACCACGCCCACGAAGTGGAGCAGCAACTTCTTCTGGAACCTGTTCGGCTACGAATGGGAACTGACGAAGAGCCCGGCCGGTGCGCACCAGTGGATAGCGAAGGGTGGCGCGGGCGCCGGTACCGTGCCGGATGCCCACGACCCATCCAAGCGTCACGCGCCATCCATGCTGACCACGGACCTCTCCCTGCGGTTCGACCCTGCCTACGAGAAGATTTCGCGGCGCTTCATGGAGAATCCGGATCAGTTCGCTGACGCGTTCGCCCGGGCGTGGTTCAAGCTGACGCACCGCGACATGGGCCCGCGCACACGCTATCTCGGTCCGGAGGTACCGGCCGAAGAGCTTATCTGGCAAGACCCCATCCCTGCGGTCAATCACAAGCTTATCGATGCACAGGACATCGCCTCCCTCAAGGGCAAGATACTGGCTTCTGGCCTGTCCGTGTCGGAGCTGGCTTCGACCGCCTGGGCGTCGGCGTCTACCTTCCGTGGTTCAGACAAGCGCGGCGGTGCCAACGGTGCCCGCATTCGTCTGGCGCCGCAGAAGGATTGGGAAGTTAACCAGCCTGCCCAGCTGGCGAAGGTGCTCAAGACTCTGGAGGGCATCCAGAGTGCGTTTAACAGCGCGCAGTCGGGCGGCAAGAAGGTATCGCTGGCTGACCTGATCGTTCTAGCCGGTTGCGCGGGCGTCGAGCAGGCTGCGAAGAATGCGGGTCACGAGGTGACGGTTCCCTTTACGCCGGGACGCATGGACGCCTCGCAGGATCAAACCGATACGGCCTCCTTCGCCGTTCTCGAGCCGAAAGCGGACGGCTTCCGCAACTACCAGAAGACCCGCTATGCCGTATCGGCCGAGGAGTTGCTGGTTGACAAGGCGCAATTGCTGACCCTGACCGCACCCGAAATGACGGTGCTCGTAGGCGGCATGCGCGTCCTGAAAACAAACTTCGGAGGGTCCCAGCGCGGCGTTTTCACGAAGCGGCCAGAGACGCTCACCAATGACTTCTTCGTGAATCTGCTTGACATGAGCACGATGTGGCAGGCAACCGCGGAAAACGATGACGTATTCGAGGGTCGTGACCGCGCAACAGGCGCGCTCAAGTGGACCGGCACCCGTGTCGACATAATCTTCGGTTCGAACTCACAACTCCGGGCTTTGTCGGAAGTCTACGGCTGTAAGGACTCCCAGGAGAAGTTCCTGCGCGACTTTGTAGCGGTGTGGAACAAAGTCATGAATCTTGACCGTTTCGACCTCGCCTGACCGCAGCATGAACGTCTTCGAGGGCTTCTGACAGGCGGCGCAAGCACGGTCAGCTTACAACCAGTTCCAGCGGACGGCGTATCGCCGCCGCACGATGCTGTGTGCTTTGCGACATTTATTTCGGCAGAATTGTTAACACCTTGGGAAAGCACATAGTGGTAAAAAAACGAGGAGGGATATAATGGTACAGAAGGCAAGTCCGAAACTAACGGAGATGATGAATCAGGCAATTGCCGGGGAACTTCAGGCAATTGTCCAATACATGTGGCACCACATAATGGTGAAGGGTATGACCGCCTCTTCTCTTGTGGAAGTGTTCGAGGATATTTCCGTTGAGGAGATGAAGCATGCGGAGAAGATCGCTGAGCGGCTCTTCTATTTTGATGTGGTTCCGACAACCAAGCCGAATCCTATCGCTGTGGGCGGCACTACCGAGCAGATGCTCAAGGCGGACGTGAAGGCCGAGGAAGAGGCTATAACGCTCTATAAGGAAATCATCAAGCAGGCATCGACCGAAGGTGATGATACCATGCATCATCTATTCAGAGAGATCCTCGCCGCTGAAGAGCGTCATCACGATACCTTCACGACGCTGCTTGGGCAATAACTTTTACCGAAAGGCATAAACAAGGCAAAGCGACATCAATTTCGGTCCTTTGTATTCCAATCATGGAAAGCTGCGCATGTACTGGCGCAAAATACTCACAGGAACCACTTTGAAAGGAGGAAAGTATGACAAAAAGACTTTTTGTTGCAGAGGTCCTCGGAATCCTGCTAATGCTGGCAATAGGGTCTGCATATGCGGAAGACATGGTTGTACAAATAAATTTGCTGAACGATCAGGGCGTAGGCAAAAGTATCGGTACGATCACCATCAAAGACACTCAGTATGGTCTTTTACTTGTCCCGCAACTCACTGATCTGCCACCAGGGCTGCATGGTTTTCATGTGCATCAGAATCCTGAATGCGGGATAGTCGTGAAGGACGACAAACCTATGGTCGGTATGGCTGCGGGCGGTCATTATGACCCTGCAAAAACCGGCAAGCATGAGGGACCATATGGTCAAGGGCATCTTGGCGACCTGCCTGCGTTATACGTCGGGAATGACGGCACGGCAACACTGCCGATACTGGCTCCCCGGCTTAAGGCTGCTGATCTAAAAGATCGCTCGCTTATGATCCATGCAGGTGGAGATAACTATTCCGATGTGCCTGCAGCTCTGGGAGGAGGCGGTGCAAGGATAGCCTGTGGTGTCGTCAAGTAGAGCAAGGATATGTGCAGCATCTCAGCAAAACCTCATCCCCCGCTTATGCGGGGTTTTTTACTGTCCTCAGGAATATTTTGAGTTAGTAAATTAGGCATGAACTAATCTACTTGGGGCATTTTTGTTTTTCTCCGAATAAAAGAACGCACTTTACATGTGACTACAATGTGATATAATGTAGTTGCGTAGTTGTTTCGATATTTGTGGAGGGATTGATGAAACAAACGACCGTAAATGTGCGGGAACTCAAGAGTAAACTGAGCCATTATTTACGACTGACTAAATCAGGAAAGTCTGTGGAAATTACCGAGCGTGGAACGCCAATCGCCCGCATTGTGCCCACAACGGCGCCGATTGAGAATCGCATTGAGGCAATGGCTCAGTCTGGCCTTTTGCTCTGGAATAAGCATAAACTCAAGCCTATATCACCGGTAGCTCGCGTCAGGGGAAAGCGTACTGTATCTGAGCTTATGATTGAGGACCGCGAATGATCAGCTATATTGATGCCAGCGCGCTGGTTAAGCGTTATGTGGCAGAGGAGGGTTCAGCTGAGGTCGGGGAGCTCATAGGCAAGTCAAGGGCTGTAGGTACGGCCATCATTAGCAGGGCTGAAGTAGCTGCGGCTCTGGCCAAAGCCGTACGTATGAAGCTTTTGGCCCGGAATGAGGCGGTTTCAGCGCTTCAGGTTTTCAATTCCGAGTGGGAAAACTTGATCCGCCTCCAGCTAACGGAGATTCTTGTATCCCGAGCTGCGAGGCTTGCCTGGGATTACGGTTTGCGCGGCTATGATGCAACGCATCTGGCTTCTGCGCTCTTTTGGCAGGATATGCTCGGAGAGTCAGTTACTGTGGTAACCTATGACCGAAACCTGTGGGGAGCATCTAAGGTCGCAGACTTCGTAGTATGGCCGGAGTCACTCGGGTAAGTACACCTTGGATTTGTTGTTTCCCCCAGTGTAATTGGAGTTGCGTTTTTCATCATTAAATTATGTTGAAGAGTTCTCATTGACGAGCTATCTACAATGCATGTTTCGGAATGAGAGAGCAATGAAAAAGAAGAATAGGACTGTTTTTGGTATCGGTTATTATCAACGCGAACAGTGGCCGATGTTACTCGGATCAGCGGATGATAGGCATGCTCTTGAAAATACCTCTGATGAATGGATGTCGTCCTTTGAGAAAGGACTAAAAAATATGCGAGCTGCGGGAATAGAACCGCTTAGAATAGACGTAGATGTTAATGATTTGCTCGACTGGTGTAAGGCTAAAGGCCTCAAGAATACAAGCGAATTTCGTGCTGAACTTATTGCGGAGTTTTGTCGGCAGGGTCGAGGGAGGAAGATTAGATAACTTCTTTTATCGGTCGGTTACTTCCTGAAGTTCTTGTTGTTGCCATTCCTTGAAACACATCAATTTACATTCTGTATTTGTTGGAATACTCTAAAAAAATACATGATGACCCTTGCATTTGTTTGCAATATATCCTGCGAGTACGAATGAGCAAGAAACGACCTCCTCCCAAGATTGACAAGATAAACCAGAGCGGCCGGTCGAAGCGTTCGATAGCGTCACACGCCTATCTACAGCCTCGTCCGCTACGGCTGCTGCCGGCGCTTGCACTTTTTTAGCGATCGCAGGGGCGCGATGGTTGGCTGGTCGGGAAGTACGGCGGCGACGTACCGTATATGGATCAGTTCAACGCTGAAGCGTGGAATATTTATAGGCCCTAGCAAAATAATTTCGATGCAGGAGGCAGATATGTTTTTGACTATTCTTTTGATTATCCATGTCATCGGGGTTATTATGTGGATCGGCGGGGTTTCCTTTGTAACGATGGTAATATTTCCGATGATGTACCGTACTGGGGGATCTCTCGAAAAGGCCCTTTTATTCCAGGGTGTCGAGCATCGGTTTGCGGGCATAGTACGATGGCTCATCGGAATCGTAGGCGCGACCGGCCTGTGCATTCTTTATGTAAAATACGGATTCGCGATCCTGCTTGAGATGCGGGGTGTCGGGATTTTAATCATGATTATCGTCTGGCTGCTCTATACGGTAATCATTTTGTCTGAGCGAAAAATATTCGGCAAACTTTTCGCCGACCCCTATAAGACAGATATGAACAAGGCGCTCAGGACCATTAATCTTATGCACTGGTTTCTTTTGCTCATCAGCTTTAGCGCTGTGGCAGCCGGAATATGGTTCAGTCATAGTGGATAAAGTACAGGCCCTTGCCAATCCCGTTAGCCTGTTCCAACAGGAAATTGTCAATCTATTGCTTAGACGAAAAACAATGTTTGTAGGTGTTGTTGATAAGAATATGAAAGCTGAAGAATAAGATTTTCCCTTTGAAACGTTGATTGTTTCCGAGAATGAAAACTCCACACCTTCAGGAAAATATTTTTTGATCTCAACTGTGACTACTTAACATGCATACGTAGCAACCGCAATGAGTGAGAATTTCTAAATGAAATGTTGGTTGTGCGGTTCTTCAAAATCTCAATAGAACATACGGCAGCTCACGAGTAGCCCCTCTTACGAACAATCAATGATTCGGAAGTCCGCGTCATATTTTGTTGCCTGCTGTGAGAAATTGAAGTTGAAAGATGGACAACAGAGAAGGTTCTTGCATCGATTTATTAGTGCAAAGATGAGCAGCAAAAACAAAGCCCTGCTTTCGACGCTCTCCGAACAGGGCTTTCGAGATTCGTTGTAACAGTTGTCAGGTGAAATACACGGGGAGCTTTACACGTCCTCGATTACATTTTCCCCCGGCAATCGTTCACTTGATGGAAATTACACAATTAGAAGTACCAAATGGATTCGGCACCAGCTCAGCACAGGGAACATCTTGGGCCCAAGCGCCATCAACGAAGTACTTGTACTCATGCTTCCCTGTAGATAGTTTGATCTTTATTCTCCAATACCCATCCGTGCCTTTTTTCATTGGATACTGTTCTCTGTTCCAGTCGTTGAATTTTCCTGCGATATAAACTTTCTTAGCTTCCGGAGCATAAAGCCCGAATTCCACATCCCGCGACGTACCGAAGCTCCGATGTATGCTAATGGACTCCTGCTTCTCTTTAACGGTCTCCAATGCCGGCATAACTATCACCTCCTCTCTCTGATTTGTGACGTATAGTGAATCGTGCTCATTTCAAGCTTTCGCATAGCGACTTCTCTTTATTTTCAATTTATCGCGAGTTCACTCCTCTGTCAATACGACGTAAGTGTGACGGACCTTGGACGGGCAATGCATTTACCGAAGCCTTCCGTGTCGTTTCTTGCATCGTTCATGGAATATCTAGAAAGAGATAAAAAAGTAGTGAGTTACTGCATTTCAATCTGGGTTTTGAAATCGGGAGTACAAGAATTAAGAATAGGAATTGTTATCGTAGCAACATTAAATTGTATTTTCGTAACTGATACTATCGCCCCTCATACACCGAATCAACGCACCGAAGCAATACCGAAGACATACCGAAGCAATACCGTTGACATGATTAAATAGAAGGCATATATTCGTCGCATAATATGGCAATATAGGCCATGGGTAGCGAGATCACTCTAATATAGGCACTCGTTTTGAGTTCTCCATAGTAATTAGGAGGTGAAACATGAGCGCATATCCATACGAAATGCATCTTTTGCTTCGACTTATTTTAGCAGTGATGTGTGGCGCAGTTTTAGGGTATGAAAGAGAACGGCATGGAAGAAGCGCCGGCTTGCGGACTAATCTTCTTGTCTGCGTTGGAGCGGCGTTAATGATGGTGGTTTCAAAATATTTCTACTACAAGGCCGGTGAATCTCTCAGCAGTTTTCCTGTGGCTCTAGATCCAGCTCGGATCGGAGCACAGATTGTCACGGGCATAGGTTTTCTTGGTGCAGGGGTGATCATAAAAGAAAAGGGTGGCATAAGAGGATTAACGACTGCCGCGACTCTGTGGTTTAATGCAGGTGTGGGAATGGCCTGCGGAGCGGGTATGCTGATACTACCGATTTTTTGCACTGCAATCGGGGTATTGTCTCTGGCCTCACTGAAAAGATGGGGAGATAAAATACAACGGGACACATATAGAGTCGTCCACGTGGAGTGTAATGAGGTGGGAGACAAGGCGCTGCCTGCTTTACTGAGTTATTTTTCTGATAGAAAAATAAATATAACGAACGTCAATTTTAACCAGAACGTCAGGGAGAAAAATGTCTCATATGAATTTGTAGTCAAGGGTATCTGGCAAAGCAATGAATTACTCGATCATTTAAATGAAATGAAAAATTTGGAGTTCATAAATCAGGTTAAGTTGATCTCGGTTGATTCGAAAAGGTATTGATCGCAACGCATTACTCGTGGGAATTGAACTTCCTAGTGTGTATAAACAATATTTAGAGAAATATAAGGTGGTCTGGTCACGAAATTGTGTGGTCGTTATAATGAGTAACGCTCCAAGCGCCAAAAATGACTCATCATCTTTCCTAGGCACTCTCACTAGTTGAACACTTACTGTTTTAATCTGAATCGTTTATAGAAGCTGCAACCTCAACATGAAATAGGTGTGATATGTGACAACGAAAAAAAATCTGCTCTATTCCCGATCTCCGAACCCCATTAGCATCTTTGTGGAATGGTGGATATATGACTCTTCGAAATCTTGGTAAAATCTTCCTAACACACCGTTTGAAAGATGCCTCGACTGCACTGGTGACGCGAATAAACCCGTCATGGTCATCCAGGATCGTCTTGGTAAGGGGGAGACCCAGACCAATACCCTTCAAGAACACTTTGGTATTGAAAAAAGACTCATAAATCTTTTTTAAGTCCTCCTCGCCGATACCAGAGCCTGTATCCTGAGCGTTGCAAACAGTGAGTCTGACATATTTTCCCTGTGCGTACTGCCGTGAGCGTGCTTGAGGCACTCGTTGATTTCATTGACTGCTGGAATCTCGCCTTGACTGTCCGGATGACACTGCTAAACTGTCTTGATTGGATCGAGGACAGCGTCATTCTTTGGCTTACGAGGCATTCTGCCAATGGGGGTTACTCATGGCAAAAAAGCATCCGAAAACAATATGATAATATTCACGATAGGACATTCCACGCATTCAATCGAGGAATTTGTGGATATTTTGAAGGCTCACGGCGTTGTATTCGTTGTAGATGTGAGGACCATTCCGAAATCCCGATACAATCCTCAATATAATGGCACTACCTTGGCTGCGGCGTTACAGGGGTACGGCATCGGGTATCAACATTTGCCAGGTCTTGGTGGACTTCGTCACGCTAAGAAAGATTCAATCAACACAGCCTGGGAGAACGCCTCGTTCCGGGGATTCGCCGACTACATGCAGACGGAGGATTTTGTTCGAAATCTGGATATGCTCATCGAAACAGCAAAAAGGCAACCCACGGCGATTCTGTGCGCGGAAGCGGTACCTTGGCGCTGTCACCGCTCGCTTATTGCTGATGCGCTGCTCGCTCGTGATATCACGGTCATGAACATCATGAACAAGACTTCTGCGAAAAGGCACATGATGACGCCCTGGGCCCGCGTCAAGGGAACAACGATAACTTACCCCAAGTCTGGTCAGTAACATCCTCTCATAAATCTTGCAGCAAGCGGTGGAAGATGTTTCCACTGTAACCTCTGGTTTTACTCGAGGAAGCCGGCAGTAACCCTTGCATGGAACAGGCGCCGACAATCAGTCGCAAAGCTTCCACGAATGCAGCCGACGATCTTGCCTTCGAAATGTTTATGCGATGTTGTTCGAGTATTCTTGAAATCAAAGTGGATGAAGTGAAAAAAGAGAGACTTTACGGGTTATCAAAAAAGCTGAGCTAATAAACGACAATGAGATATTAGGCTAGTATATTGTCTCTTAAATAAGTTGAATAATTAATCGGCCTGTGCTATCATGGATTATGCACTATGAAAGGAGAAAATCCATGAGAACAGGCCGGCCGAAAACACCGATTGTACTTTCTCAAGAGGAAGATCTACAGTTGAAATCGATCGCAAATTCTCGGTCCCTCTCCCACAGCTTGGTCAATCGCGCTCGCATCATTCTTATGGCGGCTCAAGGAATTCCCAACCGT